>Ga0118677_10000370_pt1 | contig 99237 bp, 83 predicted proteins | sample AliMusrvi5mmetaG_FD_86154 | JGI IMG/M metagenome (GOLD analysis project Ga0118677, IMG submission 86154) | reverse complement strand
GTGACGGGGTCTCCGGCACCGGGGTGGGAACTGCGGTGACGGATTGGGAGGCCGGGGAGGCGTTGTCCAGCTTGTTTCCAAAATACGATTGGGCGGGGGCGTTGGCGGAAAAAACAACCGACAGGAAGATGGCGTGGAATTTGACGGGGCGAATCATAAAACAACCGATGCTGGCAGGCCCCTTGATCGATGGCGAAAAAAATCGGCGGGGAAATGCGACGCCAGCCCGTTCTCCGCGCGGTGCAAATTTTCAGGAATCTGATTTCCCGTTTTACTTTTTCAGGAATCCGCCAATGATGGAGGGTTCGGCTTTCGAGCAGCTATGTTTAACTGGATTATCAAGAAAATTATCGGATCAAAAAACCAGCGTGAGGTGCGCCGGTTGCAGCCGGTCGTGCGGCAGATCAACGAGATCGAAAACGGGCTGCAAGCGCTTACCGACGATGCCCTCCGCGCAAAGACCGCCGCCTGGAAAGAGCGGCTGGCCAAAATCGAAGACAGGGATCTTCTCGCCGCCGAGCTCGAAGCGATCCTCCCCGAGGCTTTTGCCGTCGTGAAAAATGCGGCCCGGCGGCTGTCCGGCTGTCAGATTATGGTCTGCGACCAGCCGCTCGTCTGGAACATGGTGCATTTTGACGTGCAACTGATCGGGGGCATGATTTTGCACCGCGGCCGCATCGCCGAGATGGCGACCGGCGAAGGGAAGACCCTTGTGGCGACGCTGCCGGTCTATCTCAACGCCCTCACCGGGCGCGGGGTTCATGTGATCACGGTCAACGACTACCTCGCCAAGCGCGACGCCGAATGGATGGGCCAGATCTACACGTTCCTCGGCCTCACGGTCGGAGTCATCCAGAACGACGAAACCCCGGAATACCGCCGCCAGCAGTATCAATGCGACATCACCTACGGCACGAACAGCGAGTTCGGCTTCGACTACCTGCGCGACAACGGCATGGCGACCAGCCGCGAGCAGCAGGTCCAGCGCGGACATTACTACGCGATTGTTGACGAGGTCGATTCCATCCTGATCGACGAGGCCCGCACCCCGCTCATCATCAGCGGACCGGCGACCATTTCCACCCATCAATACGACCGCTTCAAGCCGCTGATCGAACAACTGGTGCGCAAGCAGACGATGCTCTGCAACCGCCTCGCGACCGAAGCCAAGGAAGCGCACGAGGCGGGAAGGCGCGAGGAGGCCGGACGCACGCTTTTCAAGCTCAAGCTCGGCCAGCCCCGCAACAAGGCCCTCCTGCGGATGATGGAAGATCCCGACGTGCGCAAGGTCATCGACAAGGCGGAACTCGAATTTTACAAGGACACCGATGGCAAAGCCGCCCTCGTCGCGCTCAAGGAAGAGCTCTTCTTCACCATCGAGGAACGCCAGCACGACGCCGACCTCACCGAGCTGGGCCGCGATTATCTGAACCCGGACGACCCGAATGCCTTCGTGCTCCCCGATCTCCTCACCGAGTTTGCCGACATCGAAAATGATCCCGCGCTTGACGCGGCCGCCAAGGTTGTCAAAAAGGCCGCGCGGCAGCAGCACTGCGACACCCAGGCCGAACGCATTCACAACATTTCACAGCTCCTCAAGGCCTACTGCCTCTACGAAAAGGACGTCGAATACGTCGTCGAGGAAAACAAGGTTCTCATCGTCGATACCTTCACCGGCCGCAAAATGCCGGGCCGCCGCTGGAGCGACGGGCTCCACCAGGCCGTCGAGGCCAAGGAAGGTGTCCAGATCGACCGCGAAACCCAGACGCTCGCCACGATCACGATCCAAAATTATTTCCGCCTTTACGAGAAGCTCGGCGGAATGACCGGCACGGCCGAAACCGAGGTCAACGAGTTCCACGACATCTACCGCCTCGATGTCAACGTGATCCCGACGAACCAGGACGTCCGTCGCGTCGATGAGAACGACCGGATCTACAAGACGCGGCGCGAAAAATACAATGCCGCGATCGAGGCGATCCGCCAGGCGCACGGCCGAGGACAACCGGTTCTCGTCGGCACCGCCAGCGTCGAGGCGAGCGAACTGATGAGCCGCATGCTCAAGCTCCAAAAAATCCCGCACACCGTCCTCAATGCCAAGTATCACATGCAGGAGGCCGAGATTGTCGCGCGGGCCGGCCTGCGCGGCGCGGTGACAATTTCGACCAACATGGCCGGACGCGGCACCGACATCAAGCTCGGCGAGGGCGTTGCCGCACTGGGCGGGCTTTACGTCATCGGCACCGAACGCCACGAATCCCGCCGCATCGACCGCCAGCTCCGCGGCCGCTGCGCGCGCCAGGGCGATCCGGGCATGTCACGGTTCTATGTGAGCTTCGAAGACGAACTCATGCGCAACTTCGGCGCCAGCGACCGGATGACAAAGATCATGGAAACGTTCGGGCTCAAGGAGGGCGAGGAACTCGAACATCCCTGGCTCAACCGAAGCGTCGAAACCGCCCAGAAGCGCGTCGAACAGCGCAACTACCTCATGCGCCGCCGCACGCTGGAATTTGACGACGTGATGAACCAGCAGCGCGAGGTCGTCTATGGCTATCGCAATGAGGTCATGGATTCGGAAAACACGCGGAACCTTATCCGGGAGGTGATCGCCGAGGCGGTGCCAAAAAAAGCGCCGGAATTTCTCGAAACCGTCGAGGGCGGCGATCCCGACACCGACGGGCTTCTCAATTGGGTGAATTCCACGTTCCCCCTCGGGCTGTCCCGCGAGAAGGCCGCTTTCGGCACCCGATCGATTGAGGAAAATGGCCGGTTCCTGGCAAAAACCATTCTCGATGCCTACGAGCGCAAGGCGGCCCTCGAAAACCCGGATGCCCTCCGCGGCCTCGAACGCTACATCATTCTCAATGCGGTGGACCGCCTCTGGCAGGAACATCTCTACGCGATGGACGGCCTCCGCGAGGCGGTTTATCTCCGGGCCTTCGGACAAAAAGATCCGCTCGTCGAATACAAAAATGAAGGCTATGCGATGTTTGTCGAGCTGATGGAAAACATCAAATCCGAGATCCTCAGCAACCTCTTCCGCAGCACGACAAATCTCCAGGCGTTCGAACAGCTTCTCGCAAGCCTTCCGCAACACCTGCTCCGCGCCGATCCCGCCGCTTCCGAGCGGCCGCCTTCTTCTCCGTCCGTCGATCTGCCCGATGATCTCCCCGCCCTCCCGCGGATCGAACTGCCGATCAAACGGGAAATGCCGAAAGTCGGACGCAACGACCCGTGCCCCTGCGGCAGCGGGAAAAAATTCAAATCCTGCTGCGGCCGGAACGCCTGATCCCAAACACACACCGGGACAGGTAAAACAAGTCGGGCAACTCGGCGAGGCGCCCCTGCCACCTGATCGGCAGGGATGGCTCGCCGAGCTGTCCGTCGATTCCTCCCGCTTCGGTTCCAAAATGGCATGATCCCTCCTCTCCTCGAAAGAACCGCCCGGAGCCACGAAGCCTGACAAGCAGCGCGCGGATTGTTTGGCCGTCTATTCCGTAAGCTGGGCAATGATGGCCGTGCAATAAAGCGTCTCTTTGGAATGGACATCACCCCGCGTGATTTGGCTGGTCTTCTCGGAAATCTGACGCAGGCCGACCACATACGGCTGCCCGGCTTTGAGTTTGGAAGCCCCTTGGAAAACCCGCCGCGAAAAATGGCGCAGTCCCGCGGCCACGCCTTCGCTCAGGGCAATCGAGACAGCAATCCTCCCGTTTCCGAGCGATCCCTCGACGTCGGCCCGGTTGTTTGAGAGGCGGGTGATGGTCTGGAAGCGCGAGGCGGCGGGCAGCGTCTGGAAGAAGAGCACGTATCCGTCTTTGAGGCAGGACGTCTTTGTCATCGTGCGGTTCGAATTGGTCAGCGCGGCAAGACGCACGCCGACAAGCGCCTCCTCAAGCTGCGCGACCGTTTTGGCTTCGGGAAACTGGACGACCGCAAGATCCAACTGGCCGGAAAACGCCGGAAGAGAAAAAAGGAGAAAAAAAAGGACGACAAGTTTCTGCATGCCCAATCGGCTAACCCGTTGAATCCGGAATGGCAATGGGATTCGATGGGGCTGCGGCAGAGATTCGGCGCGGGTCATAAAGCCGGGAGTGAGCGGCTTGCCAAAAAACATCCGGAGGACGTTCGCCAAAGATTTTCTCATCCGTGACCGGATGGCAAAGCCGAAGGCCATGCCACCGATTCCGTAGGCGCATCGCCGAGGTGCCCGACTTGTTTTACCCATCCCGGCGTGTGTTTGTCTTCCTCCGGCATTGCCCGGCCCGCCTCTCTACTTGTCGGTGGGCCGCACGTGCGCGAGCTTGGCGGCGAGTTCTTCCTTTTTGAACGGCTTGGAGAGGACTTCGTCCATTCCGGCAACGAGGCATCGTTCGCGGTCGCCGGGCAGCACGTTTGCGGTGATCGCGATGATCGGCACATGGCCACTCGTGGCCGCCTCGATCTCGCGGATCTTCGCTGTGGTCGCAAGCCCATCGATCCCCGGCATCGCGATGTCCATGAGGATCGCCGCGAATTTTCCCGGCACGAATCCCTCGATCGCTTTGTCTCCACTCGCGACGCATTCGACGCGGTAGCCGAGGCTCCGGAGCATTTTGTCCGCGATCACGCTGCTGGTCGGATCGTCCTCCACGACGAGCACCAGGGCGTGTGGAGGCGGCGTCCCGCCCAATTCTGTCATCTTTGATGAAAATCGTGGCAGGGGAAGGATGCCCGTGCCACTTAAACGGCCGGACTCGGGCGGTGCGTCGCTTTCCCTTATCGACGGGGATATTTCCAGCGGGAGGCGGAAGGTGAACGTGCTGCCTTTTTCAGGAGTTGAGGCGACGGTGATTGATCCGCCCATGGCTTCGGCGATGCGTTTCGAGATCGCGAGCCCGAGCCCGGTGCCTCCAAACGACCGGTTCTTTTTCGAGTTTGCCTGCACGAACGGTTGAAACAGGCGGCCGATCATTTCGGGAGAAATCCCGATCCCGGTGTCTTCGACGGAGAAATCCAGGAACCGGCCATCCGGGGTCGGCGCAATGCGGAGAACAACCGATCCGCTGGACGTGAATTTGACGGCGTTGCCGAGGAGGTTGATGAGGATCTGGCGGATCCGGCGCTCGTCGCCGAGGATCTGCTCCGGGACGCCGGCAAGCACGTCGCAGCGGAATGCGATCCCTTTGTCGGCGGCGGTTTTTCGGACGGTGTCCGCCGCCGCCTTCACGAGGTCGGCGAATGCCAGTGGCGCAACCTGGATCGCCAGTGTGCCTTTTTCAATGCTGGAGAAATCGAGGACATCGTTGACGATGGCGAGGAGGTGGTCGCCGCTGGAATTGATTGTCCGGACATAGTCCTTTTGCTCTTCGTTGAGCGGGGTGTCGGCGAGGAGCTCGGCGCAGCCCAGCACGCCGTTGAGCGGGGTGCGGATTTCGTGGCTCATCACGGAGAGGAACTCGGTCTTCGCGATGGCCGACGCCTCGGCTTTTTTCAGAGCTGTCGCCAGGGCCGCTTCCATAATTTTCCGCTCAGTAATGTTTTCCTTGACCGCGAGAAAGCAGACGATTTCGCCCTTGTCGTTCCGGATCGGAGAGATGGTCGCCCACTCCCAGTAGAGCGAGCCATCCTTGCATCTGTTGTGAAATTCCCCGCGCCAGATTTTACCGGAGGAGATGGTCGCCCAGAGGTTGCGATAAAATTTCTCATCCTGCTCGCCGGATTTGAGGATCCGGGGATTTTTGCCGACGACCTCGGCCTCCGTGTAGCCCGTGGTTTTTTCAAAGGCGGGATTCGCATACCTGATGTTTCCCTGGAGGTCGGTGATGACGATCGTGTTCGCGCTTTGCTCGACCGCCGTCCGCAGGTTGTGCATTTCCTGTTCCTCCGCCTTGTGCCCGCTGATGTCGCTGAGCGCGACCCGTGCGATGGAGGCTCCGCCTTCGTCCTGCGCGACAGTGGCTTCCAGATGCACCCAGACCGTTGTCCCGTCGGCTCTTGCCATCCGCAGTTCGCACGTCTGCCGCACGCCGGTCTCAAAGAGCTTTTTGTGCCAGAGGTAGTAGATCGGCTGGTCTTCCTTGTGGATGAAACGGGAGGGGGGCGCCTGCACAAGCGCCTCCCGATTCACTCCCATCAGGGTGGCGACGGTGAGGTTGGCCTCCAGGATCAGCCCATTCCCGCTGAGGGTGAGATAGCCGACCGGCGCCAGATCGTAGAGGTCGAAATACCGCGCCCGCGAAGCATCCAGTTCGTCCGTTTTCCTGCGCAATTCCTCGTTCTGCATCTCCACTTCGATCTGATGCACGCGCAGTTCGTGGAGGATCATCCGCAGGGTTTCCGGCGACAGCGTCCCGATGTGTTCCTGCGACTGCTCGATCAAATTTCGCAAAACCTCTTCCGCTTGCTGGCGCAGCTCCGGATGGGAGCCTTGTCGCACCGGAGGCAGCGGCGGCAGGCGGGTTTTGGAGGGGTCAAAATCGGCCAAGTTGAAAAGATGGCCCGCTGTCTTGTCCTCCGGGTTCATAAACTCTTGGCCTCTCTGACCGCGCGTTCGGTGGTGGCGATGGCATACATTTCCCCGGATTCGTTGTGGAGGGCGGTGGAGATGATCGAGACCGCGACGACCTCGCCGGATTTGGCGAGGCGCTGGGTGAGATACGGATCGAGGATTTCGGCGCGGCTGAGTTGGCGCAGCTTTTCCAGGGCACCCTCGCGGAGGTGCTGCGGGATGCGGTCGCGGACGTTCATGGCGAGGGCCTCGGTCTCGTTCCAGCCAAACATCCGGACGGCGCCGGGGTTCCATGCGATGATGCGGCCCTCGAGATCCTGGACGGTGATGGCATCGTGGGCATCGCGCACGACGACGGCGAGGCGGAGCTGGTCATTGGCTTTGCGCAGGGCTTCCCCGATCCGTTTCATTTCGGTGATGTCCACAAACGAGATGACCGCGCCTTCGATCACGTTGTCGAGGGTGCGGTAGGGCTGGATGCTCATTTTGTAGGTCAGGCCCTTGAGGGTTTGCACCTCGATTTCTTTGGGGATGAGGGAATCGAGCACCGCCTTCACATCGGCCAGCAGGCTGGTATAGCCGGCCAGGTTGTTGACAAGATGGGCCACCGGGCGGCCGACGTCGGTCGGGATGAGGTTGATGAGCGCGCTGGCGGCGGGGGTGAAGCGCAGGATGCGCAGTTGGAAGTCCACAAAGACCGTGCCGATCCCGGTACCGGCCAGGAGGTTGTTCATATCGTTGTTGGCGCGGGAGAGATCGGACACCTTCGTCTGGAGTTCGCCGTTGACCGTGGCGAGTTCCTCGTTGAGCGACTGCAATTCCTCCTTCGAGGTTTCGAGTTCCTCGTTTGTGGATTGGAGTTCCTCGTTGACCGACTGCATTTCCTCGTTCGAGGATTTGAGTTCTTCGTTCGAGCTTTCGAGTTCCTCATGGGTGCTCTGGAGGTATTCCTCTTTCGCGCGGAGTTCCTGTTTGAGCGCGGCGATCTGGGCTGCGGCAGGAATCGGGATCCCGCTTTTCTCCACCCTCAGCACTTTGACCGGCGGTTGATTCGGTGCTTCTTCGAGGATGACGAGGAAGAGCGGAGCCTCCGGCGAGACGTCCGGGCCGCGCGTGATCGAGCGGATGGTGAGGTGGACGGTGGTGAAGTGGCCGTTGGTTTTGACGCTCAGGTTCGGGGTCTGGACGACGTCTTTCGTGCCGGCGGCCTTGTGCAGGGCCGTGGTCAGTTCCCGGCGCAGGCCGTCGCGGGCCATTTTGAGGATGTTGTTGATCCCCGCCTCGCCCGGCGACGGTTCGAGGAACATGCCGGTGCGGCCGTGCAGGTAGAGGATGTCGCCGTTGGCGTTGACGAGCGCCCCGGCGGCGATGACCTGCCGCAGCAACGCCTGCTCGGTGAGTTCGCGCAGGGACTTGCCCGCCATGGACGCCGCGGCTTTGGCGGACGCGTTCGGGAGCGCCAAATCCACCGCCGACTCGGCCGGGGAAAATCGGACGGGAGGCACGCGAGGCGCGCCGGGGAAATCCTCCTTGCGGTGGTAGATTTTGGCCTTGCGGTCGGTCACGGAAAACAGGGCGTCGAAGTCGCCGATGCCCTCGGAGGTTCCCAAGAACAGGTGGCCGCCGGGTTTCAGCGCGTAGTGGAAGAGCGGGATGATCTTCTTCTGCAGGTCGCCGTTGAGATAGATCATGAGGTTGCGGCAACTGATCAGGTCGAGCCTCGAGAACGGCGGATCCTTGATCAGATCCTGCTCGGAAAACACCAGCAGGTCGCGGATGCCTTTGTTGATACGGTAGGATTTGCCGTCGCCCTCGGAGGTGAAAAACCGCGCGAGCCGCTCGGGCGAGATGTCGGCGGCGATGCTGGCCGGGTAGAGTCCGAGGCGGGCGGTGGCGATCGCCCGGCTGTCGATGTCGGTGGCGAAGACCTGGAGTGCGTAGTTTTTCTTCAATCTTTCCATCTGCTCGACGAGCAGAATGGCGATCGAATAAGCCTCCTCGCCGGTCGAACATCCCGGTGCCCAGATGCGGATCAAGGCCCCGGCCGGTTTCTTCTCAAAAAGCTTGGGGATCACGTGCGCCTCGAGCACCACGAACGCCTCCGGGTCGCGGAAAAAATTTGTCACGCCGATGAGGAGGTCGCGGAAGAGGGCCTCGACTTCGGGCGGCGTCTGTTGCAGATACCTGACGTAGGAGGAGATCGCTTCAATCTGGTGGACGGCCATGCGCCGCTCGATCCGGCGGTGGATCGTGCTCGGCTTGTATTGGGAAAAGTCGTGGCCGGTCTGGGAACGCAGCAGGATGAGAATCTTTTTCAACGCGTTCTCGGCCTTCGGGGCCGTGAACACGACAGGCCTCGGGAGCTTGCCGAACGCGTGCGCGGCGTAGGCGATGAGATGGGCGGGCATCTCGGCCGGCGGCAGCTCGAAATCCACCAGCCCGGTGGCGATCGCGCTGCGCGGCATGCCGTCAAACTCCGTCGAGGCGGTGTTCTGCACCATGACCATGCCGCCCTCGCCCTTGATCGCCCGCACGCCCAACGTGCCGTCGCTTCCGGTGCCCGAGAGCACGATGCCGATCGCGCGTTCATGCTGATCCTGCGCGAGCGACCGGAAGAAGAAATCAATCGGCAGGCGCTGGCCGCGGGGTTCGCTGGGCTCCAGCAGTTGCAGCGACCCGTTGAGGAACGCCATGTCGCGTCCCGGCGGGATGATGTAGGCGCAGTTCGGCCGCACGATCATCCCGTCCACGACCTCGAAGACCTCCATGCGCGTGTAGCGCCGGATGAGGTCGGTGAGAATGCTCTTGTGATCGGGCGCGAGGTGCTGCACCACCACAAACGCCATGCCCGGATCCGCTCCCGCCGGCATCCCGGAAAAAAATGCCTCGAAGGCTGCGAGCCCGCCGGCCGAGGCCCCGATGCCGACGATCGGGAATCCGGCGGCATCCGAATCCTTGCGGGGCGACGACGCTTTCCCCATGTCACCGGAGATGTTCGGTTTTTCCTTCGAGAGCAAAGGCGCGGGCTTGCCGGCTCCCTCCGGTTTGCCGGCGCGGATTTTTTTAACGGGCTTTCCGGGGGGAGTTTGTTTTTTCATAATGTGCGTGAGACTTCCCGCACGGGGGAGGGATTAATGCCCCTTTAAGACGGTCGAGCTACTGGGGCTTGCCGATGTCCCGGCGGGCTTTGAGGACGAAGCTGTTGAACTCGGCGGCGGTGCCGTAACCGGTCCGCGAGGCGACCAGCGTGCCGTCCGCGCGGGCGATGACCACAAACGGAAGCATCTTGCCCGTGACCTTGTAGTGCTCGTAAAACGCCTTGCTCTGTTCCGGGTTGTCGCAGTTGATGTCGGCGATGACGAAGGCCGCCGGGTTCAGGCGAACCTCGTGACGCTCGATCATGCGCTTGAGCGCGCTGCAGTTCCCGCAGGCGGGCCTGCCGAACAGGATGAAGACCGCCTTGTTTTCCTTACCCGCCTGCTCAATGGCCGCCGTCAGATCGGTCGGGCCCTTGAGATTGCCCGCGTCGGCGGCAAAGAGTGAAAAAACCAAGACCAGAAAAACGGAAATCGCGAATTTTTTCATAGGCAACAGCCTGTACCGCCGGCCGCTTGCTGGCAATAATTTATGTTTGAGGCCCTTCGCGGGGCAGCGTGTTATTTTTTCAGATCGATTTTAAAGGTCACCGCATGCTGGCTGGGCCAGGCCTTGAGCGGCTGGATCGTGAGCGCATCGGTGCTCTGCTTCCAATCGAGCTTGGCATCGCTGCCGAGCACACTGACGGCGGAGATTTTCCCCGCGCCGGTGCCGAGCGATTTGATGGTCACCTCGGACTGGGGAACCGCGAGCGTGATGGCGTAGAGCGCGCCGCCCTTGGTGGTGAACCGGATGTCCTGGGCGGTGAACGGCTTGTCTTTATTTTCGCTGAATCCTCCGGCTTTTGCCTGCTGGGTCGGGCCTTCGCCGAAGCTCGTCCAGGGCCGCGAGCCGTAGATGGCGTCGCCGTTGACCTTCAGCCACTCGCCCATGCCGAGCAGGATCTGGCGGGCCTCATCGGGAATCGTGCCGTCGGCTTTCGGACCCACATCCAAAAGCAGGCAGCCATTTTTTGAGACGATATCGACGAGCACGCTGACGAGCTGGCCGACGGATTTGAACTTCTCCGACTTCTGGTGGAACCACGGGCCCGCAGCCGTGTCCGTGAGCCAGGGATAGGGAACGAGCTTGTCTTCGCGGCCGCGCTCGAAGTCCAGGATGCCGGTGGACTTGTGGATGTCGCGCGACTTGTGGCACACGCCGATCGTGCGGTTGTTTTGCGCCGCCCAGTCGTAGGCCGTGGCAAAAAGCTTTTGCTGATATTCCGGGGTGATGACCGCGTAAAACTCGAAGTCGAACCAGATCAGATCCGGCTGATACTTATTGAGCACCTCGTCCACCATCACCAGCCAGGTGTCCTGAAACTTTTTGCTCGGCGGGGCTTTCGGTTCATGCACCTCGGTATAGAGGTCGGAGTTTTTCGGATCGGCTCCATCGAATTTGAACGACGGCTCAAAATACCGCCAGGCAAACCCGTGGTGGAATGTCGTGATGAACTTGAGGCCGTGGGCGCGGATGGCCTTCTCCAGCTCTCCGGTGATGTCGCGGTGCGGGCCCATGCCCACGCTGTTCCAGCGGGTGACCTTTGAATCCCACATCGCGAAGTTGTCGTGATGCACCGACACCGGGCCGGCAAATTTGGCGCCGGATTTTTCAAACAAATCCGCCCACGCTTCGGCGTCGAATTTGTCGGCGGTAAATTTGGGAACCATGTCCTTGTAGCCGACCTGGTTTTGGTCGCCGTATTTGTTGCGGTGATACTCGAATGTCTTGGACTTCGGATCGTACATCTTCATCCCATACCACTGCACGCCGCCGGGGCCGTCTTCCGCGCCCACCGTCACCGGACCCCAATGCGTGTAGATGCCGAACTTGGCATCGCGGAACCACTCGGGATCCTGGTGGGCCTTCAGCGAATCCCATTCGGGCTTGAACGGCCCCTTGGCGATTGTGGCGTCAACGGTTGCGAGGCCGGCTGCCAGTTGGGCGTCGTCCGCGCGGGCGGGTGTGAGGAGGATTGCGCTGCCGAGGAGAGCACTTGCGATGATGAGTTTTGCAATGGGGGATTTGGGGTTCATTTGGGGATTGCGGCTGGTTGACTGGGGAAACGGCCTTTCGGGCCGGCGTGGCAGCGGGCTTCGATCTTTACGGGAGGATTCCCTCCCGTCGCGCAGCCAAGGCAGGGATTCGAGCAGAGACAGGCCGGGATGACAAAATAAATATTCTCCGCTGGCGGCGCCGCTTCCGTCAACGCCTCGCGCGCAAAGAATAAATCGCATTCAGGAGCGTACAGGCGGAAACTTCCGCCGGAAAAGTGCCTGACACGTGCCAGACACATTTTTTCGCAACTTCCGATTTCGTCATAACCCTTTCATTACAAGAAATCGGGCCGGAGAGATTTGAACTCTCGACCTCTTGAACCCCATTCAAGCGCTCTACCAAGCTGAGCCACGGCCCGTCACGCGGAGTCATCATGGCGCGGGAAGGATTCGGATTCAAGAACGTTTTGGGCGGAATCTTTTGCTCCGCTACGGGATGGCGCGGCACCGTGCGAAGTTGTCCCCAAATCCGCGCAAGGAAAGAAACGCGAGGGAGGGTGAGGCTCCGTCCGAGCCCATATATTTCGGCTCACACGGAGGTTCGCCCCCATCGTTGCGCGTTACGCGCGGATCCGGGCTGTCTTTACCAGCCTGACGAGAGGAGCCTCCCGGCAAAGTCGGAGTTGACAGAATCCGCTTCGCAGCCCAGCACTGGAAGGGTGAAACGAAAAGCTTTTGTCATGACTGTCCGGGAAGGTTGCGAAGAGGAATATGAAAAGCGGCATTCTCCGATTTGGCAGGAGTTGGCGGACGTCCTCAAATCCCATGGCGCGCACAACTACTCGATCTTTCTGGATGCCCCGACCCGCCAGCTTTTTGCCTGTGTGGAGATCGAGGATGAAGCGCGCTGGGCGGACATTGCTTCGGCCGATGTCTGCCGCCGGTGGTGGGAGTCGATGAAAGAACTGATGCCATCGAACCCGGACTCCAGCCCGGTCTCGCGTGAGATGCGCGAGGTTTTTCACCTGCCTTGATCCTGGGGTAAAATCGAGCGATCCCATCCGGAACCAACGAAATTTATCCGCCTGAGAAATGAACTCCCTGCCAGCGAACCAATCTCCCAAACCGCCGGTTCCTCCCGACTTGGAAATCAAGAACGCGCAGATTATTTTCGGGCGCATATGGAGGCAGCTCGAGGCGGATTACGGAAGAACGAAGCTGCGGTTTCCCAAGGAACTGATCCTGCTCGGTGGAGCGCCCGGAGCGGGGAAAGGAACCAACAGCGATTTCATTCGGAAAGTCCGCGATATCTCGGCCCCTCCGGTCGTCGTCAGCCAGCTTTTAAGCAGTCCCGCGGCGGAAAAGCTGAAATCTCAGGGTGGGATGGTCGGCGACACCGAGGTCTTGAATGTTCTCCTGCGGAAGCTCCTTGAGCCCGAACTCCAAAACGGTGTGCTCCTCGACGGGTTTCCGCGCACCAAGGTGCAGGTCGAATGTTTGAAGATGCTCTACGACGAGATGGTGGCATTGCGGATGGAACATTTGCACACGCCCGATTCGGTTTATTTCAAGCAGCCGATCTTTCACATCATGGTGCTCTTTGTCGACGAGACCGAGAGCATTGCGCGGCAAATCCGGCGCGGGCGCGAGGTGATTTCACACAACGAGGAAGTTAAACGGTCGAAGATCGGGGAAACTTGGGAAGAGCGGGCGACCGATTTCAGCGAGGCCCTGGCGCGCAACCGCTACCGCGTCTTCAAGGAGCAAACTTACGACGCCCTCATTTCCCTCACGCAGATTTTCCATTACCATTTTATCAATGCGCAGGCGCCGCTTGAAGTGGTCCAGCGCAATATCCTTCGGGAGTTGGAATACCAGAGTTCACTCGAACTGGATCCGCGAACCTATGATTGCCTCCGGCGGCTTCCGGTGGCGGGAGAAATCGTCCTGCACGCGCGGCAGGATCTGGTCCGGCGACTGGACGGCTATGTCGTTGAGAACCCGGAGATCCTCCTCCGCGTCATCGGATTTATCGAAAGGGACATTCTCCCGGTGGTGATCCGGCACGGGATTCCCGGAAAGGCCCGCGTCAACACCGAGGACAGCCTGTTTCACGACGATCTGGCCGTCGCGATGTTTATCGACATTTTTTCCGAGCGCGGATTCCAGGCGAGCGTGGATATTCACCGTTTGGAAATTCCGGATGCCGTGGATCTGCAGACCGGAAAAATCCATTGCCGGGTCAAACAGGTTTTCCGCTTCAGCATCCAGTTCAAGGGCTCGCAAATCCGCCGAGGGTAGCGCCCGGGCAATGAATGATACCAACTCTAAAACGCTCTTTAGCGGTCCTTCAGGTGCGGGGGACGCACGACTTGGAGAGCCATGCGGAGAACTCGGCGGCCCCGATGGCATCAGCGGCGAGCGCCAGCGTTTGCAGGACGGCTTCTTCTTCGGGTGCTTCGAGCTGCTGGCCGTTGATTCCGAGAAATGTATAGGCCGCCATGAACCCTGCCCTCTTGTTTCCATCGAGAAACGGATGGTTTTTGACGATGCCCTCGGCATAGGCGGCAGCGAGATCGAAGCGACTCGGCTCGCCGTAGTGGAACAAATGCAGCGGGCGGTTGAGGGCGGAGTCGAGCAGTCCCTCGTCTCGGATACCAGCCAATCCGCCAAACCGGGCAAGCAGCTCGCCCTGAATGGCGAGAACCGCTTCGCGCGTGAGCCAGAAAGGCTCGCTCATTTGGCCAGTTCGCGAAGCGCGTTCCGGTAACGGTTCATCCCGTCTTCGGCAACCCGCATGGTGTCATCGAACCCCGGACGATCCGGCGTGATCATGAGTGAGCTTTGAGGCGCCTCGGTCAAAAACAGCGTGGCTCCCTCCTCGACCCGCAGGGTTTGCAGAGCCTCCTTGGGCAGAACGATTCCCAGCGAATTCCCGATCTTGCGGACTTTTGTGGCGATTGGCATGTCATAACATGCGTTATTACATGCCGGTTTGTCAAACGGAAGTGGCTACGATGCTTCGGCAATCCGGAGAACCAATTTGACGGCATCGATGCGGAGGCGGGCGGAGGCGAGGGCCTTGCGCAGTTCGGTCTTCTGGTCGCGGATGGCCTGGATTTCCTGCGGGCGGACGTGGTTGTTGATCCGGCGGAGGTCTTCGAGGCGTTCGATTTCGGCCTGGAGACCGAGTTCCATTGCGGTGTCGGCGGTATCGACGATGGCTTTCATTTTTCCTTCCGCGAGCGATTGGGCTTTTGCGAGCATGGCCGGCAGGTGCTTTTTCTTCAGCACGGGGGAGTCAAGGAGCGGAAGGACATCGCCCTTTTCCATGGCGGCGGAGAGGAAGGATTTCTCGTCCGTCTGGTCGGCGAGCGCTTGATCGACAACGACGCGGATCGGCGTGGCGGGAAGGAAGCGATCGACGTGAAGAGCGGGCGGGGCGACGCACTCGACCACCGCATGGATTTCCAAAAAGATGCCGCCGCGTCCGGGGGCCTTCCAGACAGCAAAAGCCGAGTTGCCGGTCTCTCCGCCGAGCAGCGCGTCGAGCGCTCCGCGGACCAACGGGTGGTCGGCGGTGACGAATCCGACCTCTTCGCGTGACAACGCCCGATCCCGGTCAAGCGTGACGAGCAGGCCTTCTTCGGTGAGTCCGGGCAGGGCCTCCGCCTGCAGGTTGCCCGCGCGCAGGAGATAGCTTCGCTTCCCCAACTCCTCGATATGGAGGCCGAGCCGGTCGAGCATGCGGATAAAAAATCCCTCGAATCCGGTGTCGGCATCCAGCGCGCGGATCGCCTTGATCCGTTCACCCGCGGTCTCGGAGCGGCAGGAATTCAGCTCCAGCAGGCGGTCGTGGCCGCGCTGGAGTTTCTTTGCGATCTTCTTCCGTTCTTCTTTTGATCGGAGGATGAATTTGTCGAGCCTTCCGGAATCGAAGGCTTTGACGAGGGCGTTCCGCTCTGCGGCGAGGGTTCTCAGGATGGCGGTTGCGCCGTGCAGGTTTTTTTCAAAGGCGTCGAGCCCTTCGTGATACCACCTTGCGAGCACCTCGGAGTCGGTGGCCGGAACATAAGGGACGTGCAGGGTGATTGTGGCGGTCTGGCCGATGCGGTCGAGCCGTCCGATCCGCTGCTCAAGCAATTCCGGATCATCGGGAAGATCAAAAAGGACGAGGTGGTGGGCGAACTGGAAGTTCCGGCCCTCGCTGCCGATTTCCGAACAGATGAGAAGGCGCGCGCCATCTTCCCCGGCAAAAAACGCGGCATTGCGGTCGCGTTGCAGCAGGGTCAGTCCCTCATGAAAGAGTCCGACCGCGACCTTCAGCTCGCGTTGCAGGCGCGAGGAAATTTCTTCCGCCAGTTTGGACGTTTTGCAAATCAGGAGAACCTTTTCGGTTTTCAGTTTTTTGAGAAAGCCGGCGAGCCAGAGGATTTTTGCGGCGAACCCGTCGTCCGTCGCGTCCAGCGGGACGAGGCGGGCTTTGCGCTTTGGAAATCCGGGCAGCGCGGCGCGCGTGTTGCGGAACATAACGCGACCGGTTCCGAATGCGTCGAGCAGTTCGGAGACGAGTTTGTCCCTGGCCGTTTTGTCCCCGGCCAGATGTTCCTCATAATGCCGGCCGACCCGGGTGCCGCTGAAAATTTCTGGATGGTTCAGCGGCTTGTCGGCGAGGATCCGGTTGATCGCCTTTGCGACGAGCTCGTATTGTTGCGACTCGTTGACAAAGGCATCGAGGGAGGCATAGCGGTTCGGGTCGAGCAGGCGCAACCGCGCAAAATGCCCTTCGATTCCGAGCTGCTGCGGGGTTGCCGTGAGCAGCAGAAGCCCCGGCGTCGCGGCCGAAAGCGCCTCGACCATCCCGTATTGCGGGCTCGCTTTTTTCGGAGTCCATTCCAAGTGATGCGCCTCATCGACGACGAGCAGATCCCACCCGGCTTCGCGCGCCTGGCGGGCCCGGTTGGGACTGTCGGAGAGGAAGGCGATGCTGCAGAGGACAAGCTGGCTGTCGAGAAACGGGTTTTCGTCGGCGCCGGTCTGCTGGATGGCGGCGCAGCGCTCCTCGTCAAAGATGCTGAACGTCAGATGAAACCGGCGAAAGATCTCGACGAACCACTGGTTCACCAGAGGTTCCGGCACGAGGATCAGGATCCGTTCGGCCCGGCCGGTGAGGTGCAGCCGGTGGAGGATCAGGCAGGCTTCGATCGTTTTGCCAAGGCCCACCTCGTCGGCCAGAAGAACCCGCGGAACGAGGCGCGAAGAGACTTCGCCGGCAATGAACATCTGGTGCGGGATCAGGCTCACCCGTCCGCCCACAAATCCTCTCACGCTGCTCTGGCGCATCCGACATCGGCGGTGAAGACATTCCACGCGCAGGTCGAATGCCGACAGATCATCAACCTGTCCGGCGAGGAGACGTTCCTCCGGCTTGCTGAAGCTGATCAGATCGGAAAGCGAGGCCTCGGCCACTTCGCGCGTCCCGGCATGGTAAATCAAGAGCCCCTGCCGTTCCTCGATCGCGGTCACGGTCAGGCCCTCGCCCCCGTGGGTTTTGATTTTGTCGCCTTCCTGGAATTGGACGCGGCGGATCGGGGCCGAGGCGAGGGCGTATTGGCGGTGCTCGTTGGCGGCGGGGAAAAAGATTTCCGCGCGGCCGAATTCCGCTTTGAGAACGATGCCGAGGCCGAGTTCCGGCTCGCTGTCGCTGACCCAGCGTTGCCCCGCGATGGGCTTGACCCTGTTCATCCCGCGAGTTCCTCCCACCGTGAGTAAAGACGTTCTCCCTCGGCTTTGGTTGCCTCGATTTCTGCCAGGAACGCCCGGCCCTCGGACGCGCGCGTGGCGAAAAATGCGGGATCGCTCAATGTCTTCTCCAGATCCGCGAGTTTTTTCTCATTTGCAAGAAGGGCCGTTTCCATGCCGTCAAGTTCCTGTTGTTCCTTGTAGCTCAGTCGGCGGACGGGCTCAACCTGTTTTGGGGGTGCGGCGGGTTTGGCGGGAACCGGGGCAAACGCCTGGGCGGCGGCTTTGACCCGGCGGTCGCGTTCCTGTTTTTTGTCGAGGTAGTAGGAGAAATTTCCCGGCTGCACAAAGACCCCGCCGTCTTCAAATGCGACGATCTGGTCGCAGATCCGATCCAGAAAATACCGGTCGTGGCTCACCACAAGAACCGTGCCATCGAAGTCGGCGAGCGCCTCTTCGAGCATGCGCAGGCTGGCCAGATCGAGGTCGTTGGTCGGCTCGTCCAAAACGATCACATTCCCGCCACGGCAGAGAACCTTGGCCAGCAGGAGGCGCGCCCGCTCGCCGCCGGAGAGCTTGTCCACGCGTTCCTTCACGCGCGATTCATCGAATAAAAACCTCCTCAGGTATGCGCGCGCGGTCAGCGTCTGCTCGCCGAAGCGCACGATCTCGCCCGAGTCGGAGACCTCGTCCATCACGGTTCCTTTTCCCTCGAGCTGCATGCGCGACTGGTCGATATAATTGAAAACGACACGCTTGCCGATCGTTGCCGTGCCTTCCGCTGTTTCGATCTCGCCAAGGCACAGGCGCAGGAGCGTGGTCTTGCCCACGCCATTGCGTCCGACGATTCCGGTGCATTGCCCCGGCCGCAGCGAGAGGGTGAGATTCCGGAAGAGCCAACGCGCCTCGTTTCCCTCGCCGAACCGCATCCCGGCCTTGACGAGCTCGACCGCCGTGTTGCCGATTTCCGGCGCGGGAGGAATGAGGAGATCCATCTCGCGTTCCTCCGGCGGCGCGTCCGCTCCGGCCACTTTGTAAAACGATTCCAGGCGGTGTTTGGATTTCGAGCGCTGGGCACGCACCCCGGCGCGCACGTATTCGAGTTCGGCGCGGATGAACCGCTGGCGCCGCCGCTCCGATTGTTCGGTGATCTGCTGCCGGAGGGCGCGGGATTCGAGGTAGGCGGTGTAGTTGCCCGGATGCGAAAACGCTTTGCCCTGCGAGATCTCGATGATCCGCGTGGCAATCGTCTCCAGAAAATACCGGTCGTGCGTGACGAAGATCAGCGCTCCCGGAAAGCCCTGCAAAAATTCCTCCAGCCACCGGATCGATTCGGCGTCGAGGTGGTTGGTGGGCTCGTCGAGCAGGAGGAGGTCGGGCTGCGAGGCCAGCGCCCGGCAGAGCGCGACGCGACGCTTCTCGCCGCCGGACAGCGGGCCGACCACCGCGTCGAGCGGTGGCGCGGCCAGTGCCCCCGCTTCCGCCTTGATCCGCGTCTGCAAATCCCATCCGGAGGCATGCTGGATGAGGTCGAGCAGTTCGGCCATCTCGGCCTCGCTCCCCTCGCCCGCCTCGTAGCGCTTCATCCAGCCCACGAGATCCGCCGCGCCCGCCTCGATGTTCTCCAAAACCGTCCGGCTCCCATCAAGCTCGAATTCCTGCGGCAAATACCCGATCCGCAGCCCGCGACGACGGGAAATCCCGCCGGAATCCGCTTCATTTTCTCCGGCCAGAATTTTTAAAAGACTCGTTTTCCCGCAGCCGTTCCGTCCGACCAGCCCGACTTTTTCACCCGGCGCCACCGTCAACGAAACGCCGGTGAGCAGGCTCTGCCGGCCATAGGCCAGACAAAGTTCCTGCGCGGAGAGAAGCGATGGCGTCGAAGACATGAACGGAAGCTTAGTGCAAGCCGGTTGGCTTGTAAAAGCAATGGCGGCGCAATTCGGCCCGAAAAACGTTTTTGAAACACGGAGTTCTCGGAGAACAGGAGAAACAAAAAATCAAGCCGCCTCTTTCTGTCCCGATGCAACCCGCCCTTTTTTCCTCTTCACTCCGTGTCCGTCCTCCGTGTGCGCAATCGCCGGATCCGGGTTCAGCCGACGCGGACGACCAGCCTGTGTTCACCAAATGTCACACGGTCGCCGGCCATGAGCTTCCTGCGCTTGTGCGTTTCCACGGCGCCGTTCAGCGTGACAAGCCCCTGGCTGATGACGAGCTTCGCCTCTCCGCCGGTGCCGGTCGCCCCGGAAAATTTGAGAAACTGGCACAAGGCGACCGGTTCTTCCCGCACGGTAACCGGTCGGTCGCCGTCAATGTTGATCTCTTCCATCCACCGATTTTATCCGCAGACGGCCCGGTGTCCATGCCGGAAGCCATGAAAGCCGCGCACAAAGGGAAACACGGGCACGGCAGGAAAACCCTGCGCCAGCGTCTGACCCGGGTTTTGATCACTGCAAATCTTCGAGCAGCAACTTGGAACTGATGCGCGCCGACTCGAAGATGACCGGCAGTCCGCTGCCGGGATGGGTGCCGCCGCCGACGAGATACATCCGGCCGAATTCCTCAAAGCGATTCTGCGGGCGCAAGTGCAGCATTTGAGAAAAAGTGTGCGACAGGTTGAAAGTTGCGCCGCGATAGACGTCCAGCTTGCCTTCCCAATCCGCCGGCGTGACCACCCGTTCGAAACGGATGCGCTTCTCGATGTCCGTGATGCCAATTTTTTCAAGTTGGCGCAGCGCGACGCCACGATACCGCGCGCGCTCCCGGTTCCAGTCCACGTTCGGATGCTGATGCGTAACAGGCAGCAGCACATACAACGCGCTGTGTCCGGGCGGTGCCATGGTTTCGTCCGTGCGCACCGGGTTCTCAACATAAAACGACGGGTCTTCGGACAAAACGTGCCGCCGTTCGATCTCGTCGAGGTTGCGGCGATAATCTTTCGCGACGTAAATGTTGTGATGCGCGAGGTGGTCGAACCTGCCCTCGACGCCGAGATACATCATGAACGTCGAGCAGGAAAAATCCTTCTTTGCCACATTCGCGTCGCTCCAGCGGCGGCGCAACCCGTTCGGCACGAGCTTCGTGATCGCGCTGGCAAAGTCGGCGTTCAACATCACGGCGTCGGCGCGATGCTCGCCATTGGCGGTGCGCACGCCCACGGCGCGGCGGCCTTCAAACAGAATTTCCTCCACCGCAGTGTCGAGCTGGATTTTCACGCCAAGCTCCTGCGCCACGCGCGCCATGTTGCGCGTGATCGCATTGCAGCCGCCGGCCGGATGCCAGATGCCGTGCTCGTATTCGAGGAACGACAGGATGGAAAACAGGCTCGGACATTGGAACGGCGACATGCCGAGGTATTTTGATTGGAACGTGAACGCCAGTTGCAGGCGCGGGTCTTTGAAATAGCCCGCAAGTTCCGCGTGCAGCGATTTCCACGGCTTCAGAAACGGCAGCACCGCGAGCAGACGCAGGCTGAGCAAGCTCGTCCAACCGGGAAACGGCATCTGCAGGCAGGGCGCAAACTTTTCCAGCTTCACACGGTTGTCTTCCATGAACCGCCGGAAACCCTGCGCGTCCGTCGGCGACAGCTTTGCGATCTCAGCCACCATGCGTTCGAGGTGCGGCGTCGCGTTCAACTCGCCTCCCGCGCCGAAGGTAATGCGGTATTGCGGGTCGAGCTTTGTCATCGGCACTTCCTTGAACAGATCCCGGCCGACTTCATGAAAAATTTCCTGCAGGATTTGCGGGTAAAGAAAAAATGTCGGGCCAAGGTCAAAGCGATAACCCCCGCTCTCGATGAGTGATGTGCGCCCGCCGACGCGGGGCTGTTTTTCCAAAATAGTGACTTCAGCCCCGGCCTTCGCCAGCAGCATTGCGGAGGCAAGCCCGCCCGGACCGGCCCCGATGATGAGGACTCGTTTTGACATGGTGACTTCTTATCCGAATCCGTATCCTCGCCGCAATGGTGAAACCGGGCAAATGTCTGATCCGGCAGTTCATCGCAGGGAAATCCCGGCACCCACCCACATGCAGATTTCAAATACTGTGGGCAGCGGACTTGCCTCGGAGTTTTTCAGGCAATAGAATGGTAAAAGTCACATGAAAGCCGCCATTGCAGCACACCCCAGACACCGGCAGGAGGTATTGGGACAGTTTCTCACCGCCACCCCTGTGTCTGACTTCCTGGCTTCCATGTTCGAGCCGCTTCCGAGCGTGGTCAGATTGCTGGATGCCGGTGCTGGCGCTGGCGCACTCACCCGTTCATTCGTCTCGCGATTTTGTGAAAGGCATCATGGCGTTCGCGCCATCGAGGCGACACTTTACGAACTTGACCCGGATATATTGGACGCTCTCACCGCGACCATGCGGGAATGCCAGCGTATTTGTTCGTCGTCGGGAATCCGATTCACATTTACCATTCATGCGGCTGACTTTGTTCAGGAGATGTCGGCGTGTCTCTCGGATGATTTGTTCGGAGCGGCACCACCTGAATTTGATGCCGCCATCACGAATCCGCCTTATCGTAAAATCAGCACTGACTCCGCCGAAAGGCATGCTCTGCGTTCTGTTGGCGTTGAAACCAGCAACCTCTACACCGGCTTCATTGCCTTGATTCAGCGGTTATTGGTTCCGGGCGGGCAACTCGTCGGCATCACCCCGCGGAGCTTTTGCAATGGCCCTTACTTCCGCACTTTCCGGGAAGACTTTCTTCATAACCTGGAACTGCGTCGGCTCCATGTTTTTGAATCCCGACAGGCGGCTTTCCGCGAAGACAGCGTGTTGCAGGAGAACGTCATCTTCCATGCCGTGAAAGGGCGGAACCAACCGGGCAAAATACTCATCTCCAGCAGCAGTGGAGAGCATGGCGATACAATCACCGAGACGGTTTTCCCCTTCGTTGAAGTCGTTCATCCGCACGACGCGGAGAAGTTCATCCACATTCCCTCGGCACTCAGCCACGCAGTTGCCAAGGAAACCATGGATGGTCTCAATTCCAGCCTTGCCTCCCTGGGAGTGACCGTCTCCACCGGCCGCGTCGTGGACTTTCGACTCAAGGCCGCCCTCCGAAAGGAACCCGGGCACGGCACAGTGCCTCTGCTGTATCCCTGTCATTTTAATGGTGGCACCGTTCATTGGCCCAAGCTCGAAGCCCGAAAGCCCAAGGCCATCCTCGACAACGACGAGACCCACCAATGGCTTGTGCCATCCGGGGTTTATCTGCTCACGAAACGCTTTACATCCAAAGAAGAACGGCGCCGTCTGGTGGCCTGATGGTCAGTAATTTACGGCCTAAAAGGAGATGCTCCACGTTGGATAAATGCCGCGCGCCTTTGCAAATACCTCATTCAGCTTCAGTTCAAGAAAGTTGCCTGTGACAGTGTTTACAAAGATAAATCGAAATTGGTTCTTCAAACTCTGCGCGACGAGTACCTCAGCGGCCGTTAAACCGAAAAAATAGCCTCGAAAATCCGCCGTAACATCCTTCTTTGTTGATTTGATTTCGCATACAAGAACCTGCTTCAAATTAGCCTCAACGTCCTCAAGTGAATCGAGATTGACTGGGACAGAGAGACGAACCACATCAAATGCTTTGCCATAAACAATCATGTCTCGCTTCGCGAACGCGACAACGAGATTTTTCTTTTGCTTCGCAGTAGGCACCAGGTAACCGAGACCTTTCGATGCCAGGAGCAGTGCAGCCTTTCCCGCAGTTGCGCTTCCAGAGTCCATGTTGGTCATGCCACACCTCCCCGCTTCGGTTGCCCGATTTTTGCCTCAAATCTCTTCACGAAAGTCGAGAGCGTCGTGCCAAGTGCTTCACAGACAGCGCGAAGTTCGATCACATCAAGGCGACGTTCGCCAGTTTCGTATTTACTGACGAAACTTTGAGGCATTCCCAAGATTTCGGACAATTGGACCTGTGTCAGGCTCTTCCCAGTTCGAATATCCCGCAGAAGATCTCTGAAGGCAGCGTGCTCTGAGGTAAAAATGGATTTTGACACTTGCGGATTATTTATCCGATTATAGAATAACCCAAAATGGGATATAAAAGCCGCTCTGCTCATCGTGACATGCCAATCGCACACTTTCACTACACATCGCTTGGCGTGGAACATCTCGCTTGTTCATTGGGCGTCCCACGTGCCGAGGTTGAGGCACAAAGGTGGAAGTTTCCCGACGGAACAATCTTCTACCACCCACGCTACCGTTGGTGCCTGCTCATCAAGGCGATTATCGAGCAATTCTGCCCTGCCTTCGCTCCCGGCGGTGTGGTCATCTACATAGGCGACACTGAAAACAAGTTCGTCCACATGGAGGCTGCAGACTTGGCGGCGTTGGGAGTCACGCTGGATTCCGCTGCAAAGATCCCCGATGTCATCGTCCACTACACCGCCAAGAACTGGCTCTTGCTCATCGAGGCCGTGACCAGCGCGGGGCCGGTAGATGGCAAACGGCGCAAGGAACTCAAGGATTTGTTCGCCGGCTGCAAAGCGGGGTTGGTGTTTGTTACCGCATTCGAGAACCGCCGCACCATGCAGTCATTTGTTTCGCATATCGCGTGGGAAACGGAGGTATGGATCGCGGAAGATCCTGACCACATGATCCATTTCAACGGAGAACGGTTTCTCGGGCCGTATCCGGATGTGACGCCGATAGACTAATAGCGAGATTATTCAGCCGACAAGAAAGTCTTACGGAGATGCGATAACACTTTCAAAACGGACATTCCGGCTGCGCAAGGTGTGGTGGAAACTGGGGTGAAATACAAACTACGTTCGGCCTGTTTACGAAGATTGCGTCAAAGCTCCCCAAATCATCGTTCCGACGCCCCGTCATCTGGGCGACTTGATTTCCGGTTTAGCCGCCCAGAAGAAACCGACAAGCCTTCTTGAGTTTCGAGAGCGGCAGCTTCGGTGGCGGGTAACGAAAACGAAGGTCAAATAATGTTGAGCGCCGCACCACGGTGCGCTGATGGCTGAAACAATCGAAGCCCGCCTTGCCGTGGTATTGCCCCATCCCGCTTTCGCCGACGCCGCCGAACGGAAGATCCCGGCCAACGATGTGGACGACAGTGTCGTTGATGCAAACGCCGCCGCTTCGGGTGCCGGACACGACGCGTTCCTGGACTGTGCGGTCGTTGGTAAAAAGGTAAAGCGCCAGCGGCGCCGGCCGGTCGAGCAGCAAGGCCGGCACCTCGTCCATCGAGTCGAACGGAATGACCGGCAGGATCGGCCCAAAGATTTCCTCCCGCATCACAGGATCATCCCACGAGACATCGGGGAGAATGGTGGGTGCGATATAAAGGTCTTCTGCCTCGTGCTTGCAGGTGCCCGCGCAGTGGATAAGCCGGTCGAAATGCCTCCGGTTGACGATGCGCCCATAGTCGGGGCTGGTTTGCGGATTATCGCCGTAGAACGCCCCAATCGCCCGGTTCAGCGCCTCGACCAGCGGTTTGAAAACTTGCCGTTCCACCAGGACAAAGTCGGGCGCGACGCACGTTTGACCGGCATTCATAAACTTGCCCCAGGCAATGCGGCGGGCGGTCATTTCGAGCGGCGCATCAGCGCAGACGATGGCCGGGCATTTGCCGCCGAGTTCGAGGGTGACCGGCGTGAGGTGCCGGGCAGCGGCAGCCATGACGGATTTGCCGACACTGGTGCTGCCGGTGAAAAAGATGGTGTCGCATTTTTCCAGCAACAACGCTTCCGCCGTTTGCCGGCCGCCTTCAACGACCGTGACGTATTCCGAAGGAAAGGTGTCGGTGATGAGTTTGCTGATGACCTTGGCGGTGTGGGGAGCAAACTCGGATGGTTTAAGAACGACACAGTTGCCGGCGGCCAGCGCGCCGACAAGCGGGGAGAATAAAAGCTGGAACGGGTAATTCCACGGACCGATGATGAGGGCGACGCCAAGCGGTTCAGGCAGGACGCTGCCCCTGCCGGGCCAGGCAATCAGGGGCAGGCGGCGGCGTTGCGGGCTCATCCATGCCGGCAGGTGTTTGAGGGCGTGGCGAATGTCGCTGAGAACGAACCCTATTTCACTGGTGTACGCTTCATGGGCTGGTTTGCGGAGATCGGCGCTGAGCGCGGCGAGGATCTCGGCATCGCGGGCATCGATGGCGGATTGAAGCCGGCGAAGCTGTTCCTGCCGGAATGCCAGCGGGCGGGTTGCGCCGGTTCTGAAGTGCCGGCGTTGCCGCTGGATGAGGGGGGCGAAGTCCATAAATTTCCCATGTGAGTTGTCCGCGGCTTCGTGTATGTTCGTCAAGTGATGATTCGGAAACTTGCGTTAGTACTGCTCGTCCCGGTATCGGCTTGGGCGACCGACGCGAGCAGCCTCACGTTGACCGGGATCGCGGAATTTACGGAAGCGTATCAGACTTGGAATGGAAAGGGTTTTTTGAAAGCGGCGGCGACATTTGCCCAGGCCCCCGACTCTTTCACAAACCAGTATTGGCGGGGGACGGCGGATTTCCACCGACTGCTGTTCCTGCTGGGCGAACCAGCCACTGACAAAAGCCGGCGTCTGTCAGCGAAGGCGCTGGACGAGACGATCATCTCACTGGAACGAGCGGTGCAACGCAAACCGGACGACGGGGAGAGCCACGCGTTGCTGGGCACGGTTTATGGCTTGAGCATTGCGGCGAGACCTGTGCGGGCAATCTGGCTTGGTCCACGGGTGATGGATCAGGAGAAACAAGCGCGCAAGCTGGGGCCCGACAATCCGCGCGTTTTGTATCTGGACGGCATGAGCCGGTTCTACGGGCCTTCTTTGCTCGGCGGGAAAAGCCAGGCGCTGGAGTTGTTGCTGGCGGCGGAAAAACTTTTCGAGGCGGAAGCCGGCAAGCCGGCCGGCCCCGTTGAACCGCGTTGGGGACGGAGCACGTGTCTCGTGTATATCGGCAGGACATACGAGGCGCTGGGGAAACCTGCGGAAGCCGGGGAGTATTACCGCAAGGCACTCACAGTGAACCCGCGCGATCGGCTGGCGCAGGACGAACTGGAGAAACGAAAGAAATGAAGAAAAAGGTCGTCATCATCGGCGCTGGGCTGGGCGGATTGTCGGCGGCGATCTCGCTGCGGCAGGAAGGCTGCCAGGTTGTCATCCACGAGAAAAACGCACAGATCGGCGGCAAGCTGAATGTGCTGAAAGAGCAGGGCTACACGTTTGATCTCGGCCCTTCCATCCTGACCCTTCCACATATCTTTGAACGGTTGTTCGAGCGGTCGGGCCGGAAGATGAGCGATTACTTCGCGATCCGTCCTTTGCGACCGCACTGGCGCAACTTTTTCGAGGACGGTCACGTTGTGGATCTGTATCCCGAACCCGAAAAGATGGCCGCCGAGGCGCGCAAGGTTGGAGAAGATCCGGCCAATGTGCAGCGCTTTCTCGATTACTCCGCCCGACTCTACGATCTTGTGGATGCCGGCTATTTCGAGCAGGGACTCGACACCTCGGACGATTTCGCGAAATTTTACGGGCTCTGGAAATTTCCGCAGTTCGATCTCTTCCGCACGATGCACGGCGGCGTGAAACGGTTTCTCAAGACCCGCCACATGCGGGACATCTTTGATTACTTCATCAAGTATGTCGGTTCGTCCGCCTACCAGGCGCCCGCGTTCATGAACTGCCTGCCGACGATCCAGTTCCGCCACGATCTCTGGTACGTGGACGGCGGCCTGTACGGCATCGCGCAAGGTTTGCAGCGGCTGATGGACGAGCTCGGCATCACCGTCCATCTCAACAGCGAGATCACCGGCATCCGCACCGCCGACCGCAAAGTGACCGGTATCGTCACCGGGGACGGCGCGTTTCACGCCGCCGACATTATCGTCTCAAACATGGAAGTCATCCCCGCCTACCGGGAACTGCTCGGCGAGGACGCCGCTTTCGTGAACAAACTCGAAAAACGCCTCGAACCCGCCTGCTCCGGTCTCGTGCTCGACCTCGGACTCGATTGCCGGTACCCGCAACTGGCGCACCACAACTTTTTCTTTTCCGGACACCAGCGCGAACATTTCCGCACCGTATTCAAAAAGCACCAACTTCCGCCCGACCCGACCATTTACCTCGTCGCCGCCTCGAAGACCGATCCAACCGTCGCGCCGCCCGGTTGCGATTGCCTCAAAATCCTCCCGCACATCCCGTATATCGACGATGCCCATCCGCTCACGCGCGACGACTATCTCGTGTTCAAGGAGCGCATATTGGACAAACTCGAACGGATGGGACTGAAGGATCTGCGTAAGCACACCGTGTTCGAGCATGTCTGGACGCCGCTCGACATCCGGCAGCGGTATTACTCCAACAAAGGCTCGATCTACGGCGTCGTCACCGATCGTTTCAAGAACCTCGGATTCAAAGCGCCCAAGCAAAGCACCCGCTATCCAAACCTCTTTTTCGTGGGCGGTTCGGTCAACCCCGGCGGAGGCATGCCGATGGTCGTCCTGTGCGGCCAGAATGTTTGCAAAAATATTGTCGCATGGGATCAGAGGCAATCATCCTGACTTCGGCTCTGCTCTTGTGGTTTGCCGGCTTTTTCATCCTCGCCCGCATCCGGATGAGTGGCCGAGTCGCCCCGCCAACCGGTTCGGCTCCGTCACTGTCAGTCATCATTCCCGCCCGCAACGAGGAGCATAACCTGCCCGTGCTTCTCCGTTCCATTAGCGCCCAATCCGTCCGCCCGCAGGAAGTCATCGTTGTCGATGACGCCTCGACCGACCGAACCGCCGAGGTTGCCCGTTCGCTTGGCGCGACCGTCATTTCCTCGCAACCGCTGCCCGCCGGCTGGCGGGGCAAGACCTGGGCGTGTCAGCAGGGCGCAAATACGGCGCATGCCAACATCTTGTTATTCGCGGATGCCGACACGTGGTTCGAGACCGGTGGACTTGAACGGATTCTTGCCCACAACAACCCCGGAGCCTTGTCGGTCGGGCCGTATCATGCAGTCCGGCTGCCCTATGAACATCTCTCGGTCTTCTTCAATCTCATCATGACTGCCGCCACGGTGCCGGGTCGTTTGTTCGGACAAATGCTGCTGGTCAGCCGGGCAAACTATCAGCGAGTCGGAGGTCATGAGGCGGTGAAGGGACGCATCCTCGAAAATTTCCACCTGTCAGAACGGTTTCGCGAGGAAGGAATCCCTCTGCACAGCCTGACAGGGAAAGGCATGCTTGCATTTCGGATGTATCCCAACGGGCTGTCGGAATTGGTTGAAGGCTGGATCAAGGGATTCGCATCCGGGGCGGGACAAACGGAAAAGCCGATGCTGCTGCTCATCGTGGCATGGTTGACCGGCATGATGCTGCCACTCGGGTTGCTTCCGTTCTCGGCGGCGGCCTCACTGCTCTACCTTCTTTATGCCGCACAACTCGCGGTCATGTTCCGGCATGTCGGGGCGTTTCGTTGGTACACGGCATTGTTCTATCCTGTGCCGCTGATTTTCTTCTTCGTTGTTTTCGCCGTGTCAGTCCTGCGCTCCGGCAGGCGGGTTACCTGGAAAGGACGGGCCATTCATGCTGATTGAACTTCCCGTTGTCTGGATCATTTTTTTGAACGTCGTCGGCTGGCTCGTCATTCAACTCGGAATGGCGTGGATGTTCACCCGGATGCCAGTGAAATGGTTTGATCCAGGTCCGGAACGCGCCTGGGAGAAACGGGGTCGATTTTACGAGCGCGTTTTCGCCATCAAACTGTGGAAGGACCGGCTGCCCGACGCCGCCCGCTGGTTCACAGGAGGCTTCGCCAAGGGAACAATGAACAACAGGGAGCCGGAGTATCTGGCCCGTTTCATCCGCGAGACGCGGCGCGGCGAGTTGTGTCACTGGCTGGCAATCGGGTGCGCTCCTCTCTTCATGATCTGGAACCCGTGGTGGGGTGAACTGATCATCATCGCCTACGCCCTCGCAGCCAATCTGCCCTGCATCATCGTCCAACGATACAACCGGCTTCGGTTCGTTAGGATTTTGGCGTCACGGAGGAAATAGCCCCCTGACGCTCGATTCTGATCCAAATGGAAACAGAGAATCAGCATCTCATGTCGCCTGGCCCTGTCGGGAGGATTTCATACCAGCTCGTCGAAATAATACCATTTTGACACCGAAACGAGTGGAATTCACGGACGGCTCGCCGAGGTGCCCGACTTGTTTTACCCATCCCGGTGTGTGTTTGGCATCATTTGCGATCGGAAGCCGGATTTTCACCCGGCTGGGCCATCAGCCTTACCGGGCCCAGCAAGCCGGAGGGCACGAGCGGTGAGTCCTTCTTGAAGTAATTCCAGGTTGTGAAGCAGTATCGGCCTTTCGACGGGCGCGGTTCGCACTTTACAAACCAATCGGGAAATCTCTTCAGGAATTCGCCGTGCCCCATGGATCCGGGCTCCCACTCGCAATCCGTCGGTTCCTGTTCATCTCCGATCAGCCGGTTTGCCCAGACATTTGTCACCTCGATCTCCAGTTCGTTTTCCCCTTCCTTGAGCAGGCCGGCTGGAATCGCAACCTGCCACGGAGCAGTCCAGACAACGCCGAGATCGGCACCGTTAACCTTCACACGGGCAAGGTGATTCACCTTCCCTAAATCCAAACACAACTCCCGATGCACCGCGCCTGCGGGCACGCTGAACCGGCGCGAGTAAACCGCGGTTCCGCTGTAATACTTGATGCCGGGCGTGGTGTTTTCGGTCCAGTCCGTCAACTGCTCGAACGGCACCGGTTTTTCCGGTTACTTGATCGAAGTGGGGGCGAGCGGAGGGATGTTAAGCTTGTAATAGCGGATCCAGCAGCCGCCGCAGACGCAGTCTTTGAGACCCCGGCCGCATGTGCCGTCGATGTCCGGCGGCGGGGGGGCGATTGTGGCGACGACCATGTTATGAAACGTCTTGTAGCTCGCATCATCTTTTGAGGCCCATCCGTTTGCGATCTGCCCCCATCCGCCCGCCTCCTTGGCGAGCGGGGCCATGAGCAGGCGGCTCTCGTCGGGATTGGCCGGGTTGACAAGAGCGGGGTAGGGCTGCTTGGAAAGCTCTTCGCCGAAGCGGGCCTTGACCGCTTCGCGCAGCGCCTTTTCCTTCGCGGCGTCCACCCGGGCATTTTCGATACGGTTGACCGACGGGTCCCCGCTCCCTTGGCTGTTGAGGTCGAGCCAGCTGATGAGGCGCGCAAAATCCTCGCGCGGAAGGCTCATATTCTGGTGGGGCGCAAGCAGCATTTTGCCAAGGCGTGAGCCGTGGGCATAATAGTCCATCGGACGGCTGATGTTCTTTTCGAGCCCGTGGGTTTCGCGCTTGAGCCCGATCGGGCTTGTGAAGCGGCTCAAGTTGACGTAGGAGGCGAGGTAGGTGCCGTTCCGGCTTCCGATGAGGCTGATCGCTCCTGGCTGCGGCTTTGCGTCAAGCCCGTGGCAGCCGATGCAGTAGCGATCCAAGACCGGCTGCACGGTTTGAGCGAAGCTGAACCCTTTGGGATAATCGGGGCCGGCGGGAGGAGCGAGGTCGGCGGGTTTTCTCATCAGCAACGAGGCTCTGGCCGATGAGGGCGTCGCTTTGTTGTCTGCGTGGCAGCCTACGCAGCCGCGGTATTCTCCAGCATGAAGGTAGTGGAACGAGCGCTCGGTCAGCACAGCCATTCCGTTCTCATCGAGCGCTTGGATCTGCAGGGGCACGCCCGCTGGCACGCGCACCACCACCGAGCCGTCGGCCGCAACCGGCACCGTGCCGAGGATGCGCTTGGCCAGCTCCACGGGCACATGGCTGCTGAGGCCTGCCGTGGAGGCGGTGGGCTTCACGTAGAGCCGGTTGAACCGAAGGGCTTTGATCTGTCCGGGCTTGAGGATCCCCTCGGGATCGTTGCGCGTGAGGTTGACATTTTCGATCACGTAAACGCCGGTGTCGCTTTCTGGCTTGTCGGGCAACATCGAGGGAAGGGCCGGCGCAACGCGACGGGCAGCAACCGGGATGGGAGAGAAGGAGCTGGTGGTGGGATCGCAATAGATCGGCTCGCGTCCGCCCAAGCTATCGACCAGCACAATGGAATACCCGGTTTCCTGAGGAGCGGTTCCCTGGCTGGGAATGCTGTTCGGCGAAAAGGTTGCCAGGAACAGGCTCTCGGTGAGCGGGTAGGGGGTGGCATACTGTCCGCCCGAGCCTTGCGGCTCGTTCGATTCGGGAAAGTTGATTTCCGGGGTGAGCCGCGTGATGGGGGTCGGGCCGTTATCTCCTTTTTGGATGTCCACGAGGATGATCGTGCCGGTATGGAAAGTGTGGTGGGCCATGGCGGTGGCGACGATCTTTTGCGATCCGGGGATGGCTTGAGCTTCCGAAATCATGAGCGGATAGATCGTGTCGTTGCCGTAGTACGCGGAAACGGAAGATCCGTCGGGGCGCGTCGTCCAGAGCTTGTGAAATTCCATTTCGTGACGGTCCACATATTCCCACCGCGTGTAGAGGATGCGCCCGTCGTTCAGCACCGCCGGCGTCGTTTCGTTTTCGATGCCGAAGGAAAGCGGCCGGCAGCCTCCGCCATCCTTGTCGCAGCGGTAGAGGATCAGCGCCGGCGCATAGCGGCCGCCATGGCATCGCCCGAAATTCTGCGAGCGGGTGGAGACAAAGCCGATGCCGCCGTCGGGCAGGTAGCAGGGGTCGCTATCTTCGACCATCACGCTTTGCCGGCCGTCCATGGTTGCGAGCGGGTCGTTTGGCGCGCCGGTCAGCTGCCGCACCCACGAGCCGTCGATGGCGGCTTCGTAGAGAAAGTAGCGGAAAAACCGTGAGTCCTTGTTGGAGTGGTCGGCAAAGGCGAACACGAACTTCTTTCCATCCGGGCTGAGGCTTGGCTTATAGAATGCGCCCGGGGGGAGGCGATCCTTGAGGAGGACTTGCTCCTTGGGGTGCTCGCTCTGCCAGTTCGTGAGAAGCGTCGGCCCAGCTCCGATCCGGCTGTGGCGGCCGAGGTATTGGTCGCAGTTGTGGCTGAAGAGCGTCGGGGGATTCTTGTTGATGAGGAGCTGGTCGAACTGCAGCGCCGGGTGCGCAAAAAGGATTTTGCGGCGAAGCCGGAACGCCTCGCCAAAGAGCGCGGAGCCGGGCGGTTTCTCGTTGGCGAAAGCGGCCGCAATCTTGGTGTTCAGAGCGTCGATCGCGGCCTTGGCCCACGGCACGTCGCCCCCTTCGCGCGCCACGAGCTCGGCGGTCTTGCTGCAAAGCTCGCTTCTCTGCCGGGCTTGTCCGAGGTAATAAAGCGAGCGCGCTTTGGCGAGGCTGCCCGGTGTGCACGGACGAAGCTTTTCCGATTTCGGGCGAAGGCTCGGCGGGCAGCCGGCCGTATAGCGCTTCGTCAACTCGGACAAATCGGTCAGGACGGTTTTGTTGCTTCCGGCCCAGAGGTTCTCGCGGCTTTCGAGGAACTGCTCGGCCATGTCCAGGTGCGAAGGGAATTTGCGGGAAATGTCGGCGTTGATTTTCGTGGTCGCCGCACGGACGGCGGCTTCGAGTGCGCGCTGGGATTCGATCTCGATCACGAATCGGACCGACAGCTCGCCGGCAGCGGTTGTCCCGACCTCCGCTTCAAACCATTCCGTGCCCTCGGGAACATCGAATTGCGCCTGGGAATCGATGAAAAGACAACCGAAAGGATACGGCTTTGTCGTGCCTCCCCGCGGCCTCCACGGCTTCCCGTCATCAGCACGAATGGAAAAGGCTCTCGGGCCTGGAGCGGTGTTGGTGATGGTGTTGAGGATCGCGTTCTCAATGGAATCTGTGGTCCTTCCCACAAGGTAGGAAGAAGGCGGGGTGCTGATCGCCGGCTTCCTGTTTCCGGCGGAATCCACCCAAACCGGCTCGCCACAGAATACCCCTCCGCCTCCGAGCGTGCCGATCCACACCTTGCGCGCGCCGGTCATCTTCACGCGGACGGCGATCGGCTCAGCCGTGCCAAGCAAAGTTGCGGCAAACGGCTGGAATTCCTTCCAGCCGGGATTTGATGAGCAGACGGCCGCATGCGCGGCCGCCGCATGCTTGTTATCGCTTTCGATTGCCTCGAGCTTTGCCTGCCACCACGTTTCCGCGCCGTGGCTGGTGGACATCATGGCAAATCCCAAAGCCAAGCCACCCCATTTCGCGATCATTCTTGCGGTCGGGGCCGTGGGCCATGCAGAAATCAGCCTGTCCCTTGTCGGTTTCCTGTGGGATGCGATGCCCTGTTTCTGGGGGTGAACGGACATGGATGCACTCTATGGGGTATTGGCGTCGAAGCGGCTGACAAATTTGATGCCTTGGAGGAGGCAGGATTGGACCAGATCGTTCATCTCATACCAGCCGAAGGGGCACATTTCAAAGAAACTTTGAAACTTTTCCCCGAGCGCGTGGTTCCATGTGCTGTGAAAACACTCAACAAACTCTCACTTATTGGCGGTGCCTTTCTGGCATCCTTGACATGCAGCGTTGTGGCGCAGACGGCAGCACCCGACAATTCCTCCAGCCCCGCAGCAAATTGCGGAAGTTGCGGGAAGCACGACAAAGAAGGGAAGCGCGGGCGGCACAATCCGATGGAAAAACTGAACCTCACCGAGGAACAGAAAACCCAAATCCACCCGATTATGAAGAAGGCCCACGAAGAGGCCAAAGCGATCAAGGCCGATGCCACACTGACCCCGGAACAAAAGAAGCAACAGCTCCAGGCGCTCAGGCAGAGCACGGACGAGCAACTGAAAACAATCCTGACCCCGGAACAATTCCAGAAACTTGAGGCGATCCGGGCCGAACGCAAAGAGAAGCACTCGAAAGGCGAAAAGGCGGAAGCCCCCGCGACCACATAAGAACCGCGCCTCCCGCCGGAAAATCCGCGCTTGAAGTCGGGTGGAAGTTGGCAACTCTTTCCGCCATGATTTTGAACGCGCGGTTTTTTCTGCGGGGGGATTTCACCGGCCGGAAAGCCGGTATCCGACTCCCGGCTCATTGGTGATGAGGGTGGGACGGGAGGGGTTCTTTTCGATCTTTTTCCGCAGGTGGGTAAAACAGACCCGCAAGTATTCCCGGTGTTCGGCGGCGTTGAGTCCCCCAAACCTCGCGAAGGATTTGCGGGTGGGTGAGGATGCCAGCGATCCGCCCGACTCGTGTCTCCCTGCCTACTCATACTGTCCCTGGCTATGCGACGATCAGATCGACATCCGGCAGCTCTTGGAGAATGTATTCGTGGAGGGTTGGCTTCCAGCGTTTCCATAGGGGTTTCGAGTGCGGGCGCCCCAAGACGATATGCGTGATTCCGTATTCCCGGGCGAAGGCGACCAACGCTTGCGACACGATTTCATGCTTCAAGCAAATCACGAGGCCTCCCATCTTTTGCGCGGTCTCGAGGGTATCCGAGACCCGGCGCTGAGCCTCTGCATCGATCCGTACGGCTGATTCCTCCGGCGTGCGGACGTAGACGGCATACCATTGGGCATTGAGCTGGGCCGCAAGCCGGGCGGTTTTGCGCAGCAGTCGTCCGGGATCGGGTCCCAGGCTGCTGATGGCGACCATCACCTGCCCGAGCGCACTCACCTGTTTTTCCTGCTCGGGACCGCTTCGTTGCTGACGGTCGAGAAAATTGGCGGTCTCGCTCAGGGTCATTTCCCGCAGCCGCGTGAGATTTTTCCGGGTAAAAAAGTTGGCGAGGGCGGCTTCGATCCGTTCCTTGGGATAGATTTTGCCTGCGTTAAGCCTCTCCTGTAGATCCTCGGCCGGGAGGTCGATATTCACGATTTGGTCGGCCTGTGCGACGATCTCATCCGGAACGCGTTCTTTGACCCTCACTCCGGTCGCCTCTTCGACGAAATTATATAGCGATTCGAAATGCTGGATATTGACCGTGCTGATGACGCTGATGCCTGCGCGCAGGAGATCGGTCACGTCCTCATAGCGTTTGCCATTCTTGCTGCCGGGCGCATTGGTATGGGCCAGCTCATCGACCAGAGCGACCGTCGGCTTGCGGGCGATGACGGCCTCCACGTCCATCTCCCTAAGCTCGATTCCATGATAGCTGGTGACGCGTGGCGGGACGATCTCAAGGTTGCCGATCTGGTCTGTCGTCTCCTGGCGCTCGTGCGGCTCAACATATCCGATCACAACATCCACACCGTTTTTTTTCAGCCGGTTCCCCTCCCGGAGCATGGTGTATGTCTTGCCGACTCCGGGGCAGGGGCCGAGGTAGATCTTGAGCTTGCCAAGCTGCTGGCGACGGATGATTGCGAGAAAATCCTCCGCGCTCGGGCGTGTGCTGGGGGTTGCGTCGTTCATCTGACATCGGGCCTTCCACGCACGGCGAGGTCGTCCAATGCGATGTTCAGTTTCAGCACATTGACGCCCGGATCTCCGAGGATGCCGAACTGCGACGATGTTGTGGCTTTTAGGATCTCTGCATTGACAACCTCGATGCTCACGTTTCGTTCCTTAGCGACGCGAACCGCTTGAAGCAAGGCATTCTTCGGGCTGATATGCGGGTCCAAGCCGCTTCCTGAGGCCGTCACGGCATCGCCGGGAATGAGGCTGTTGGGCCTGATGGTGAGAGGCTTGGTCTCGTCGTTGAAGGCGGTAATGAGCTTCACCTGATCATAGTCGCCTTTCTCCGTCTTGAACGTTTTTGGGTCTGCCGGATCATTGCCCTGCAGCAGCAGGTAAGGAATGCCATTCTGTTCGCAATACGTGAGAACGCGAAGCTTGATGCCGTCGAAGTCCACAACTTCCGGGCCGGGCAACAGAGATCCACCAGCTTCCTTTGCTGGCAACGCTGTCGGCTTGGTCGTTCCGTTGATGAACTTTTTGCTGGTTGGCCCGAGATTGCTGCCGCTGGAATTGGCCGCATCATAGCCAACGCCGGCTGAAGACGGGCGGGGTTGAAAATACTTGGCACTTGTGAAGTTCTGTCCGATCCATTCCGACCCGACGATTTTGCGATCGGCGGTTTCGATGAGGCTTCCATTGGCCTGGTGCGGAAAGGCCAACTGGCCGACGGCCCAGACCATGACGGGATAGATGCCGCACAGGACAATAGCGAAGAGCAACGTCGCGGCAATGGCGGTGAGAGTTTCTTTGACGATGGTTTTCATAGGAATGAGTCAGGTTGCTGAATTAAGCGAGGTGAAGGGCGCATACGATCATGTCGATGGCTTTGATGCCGATGAACGGGATGATGACGCCACCCACGCCGTAGATGAGCAGGTTGCGCTGGAGGATCTTCGCCGCACCGAGCGGGCGAAATTTGACGCCACGCAGCGCGAGCGGGATGAGCAGGATGATGATGATCGCGTTGAAGATCACGGCACTCAGGATTGCGCTCTGCGGCGAAGCGAGGTGCATGATGTTCAGCGGCGCGATTTGCGGAAAGCTGACCAGAAGCATCGCGGGAATGATGGCGAAATACTTGGCCACGTCGTTGGCTATACTAAATGTGGTGAGCGCCCCTCGGGTGATGAGGAGCTGCTTTCCGATTTCGACGACCTCAATCAGCTTGGTCGGATTGGAATCGAGATCGACCATGTTGCCCGCTTCTTTCGCAGCCTGCGTGCCGGTGTTCATCGCCACGCCGACATCCGCTTGGGCGAGCGCGGGGGCGTCGTTCGTGCCGTCGCCGGTCATGGCGACGAGGTGTCCTCCATCCTGCTCCTTGCGGATCAGCGCAAGCTTCTGCTCCGGCGTGGCCTCGGCGAGGAAGTCATCGACGCCCGCTTCCCTGGCGATGGCGGCGGCGGTGCGGGGATTGTCACCCGTGATCATGATCGTCCGGATACCCATCGCGCGGAACCGCTCGAAGCGGTCGGCGAGCCCGCCTTTGACAATATCTTTGAGGTAGATCGTGCCCAGAACCTTGTCTGTTGCGGCGACGACGAGCGGCGTGCCGCCCAGGCCCGAGATCCTGTCCACATCGGCCTGGACGGGCGCGGGGAGGTCTTTTCCGGTGAAGTTCTTCACTGCCTCCGCCGCACCTTTGCGATACCTCGTTCCGTCGATGTCGACTCCGCTCATGCGGGTCTGTGCGGTGAACGGAACAAACGTGGCATGGGGGAGATCGTGGAGCTCGCGCCCGCGAAGGCCGAATTTCTCCTTGGCGAGCACGACGATGCTGCGACCCTCGGGCGTTTCATCGGCGAGAGAGGAAAGCTGCGAGGCCTCGGCAAGCGCTTCCTTCGTCACGCCCGGCGCCGGAAAGAAATCCGCCGCCTGGCGGTTGCCGAGGGTTATCGTTCCGGTCTTGTCGAGCAGCAGCACATCCACGTCGCCAGCGGCTTCGACCGCCCGCCCGCTCATCGCGAGAACGTTTTTTTGCACGAGACGGTCGATGCCCGCAATGCCGATGGCACTGAGGAGTCCACCGATGGTTGTGGGAATCAGGCAGACGAGAAGGGCCACAAGAACGGTGATCGAGAACCCGACATTCTGATAAATGCCGAACGCCTTCAGCGAGAGGAGCACGATCAGAAAAATGATCGTGAGCGCGGAGAGAAGAATGGTCAGCGCGATCTCATTTGGCGTCTTCTGCCGTTTTGCGCCTTCGACGAGTCCGATCATCCGGTCGAGGAACGTCTCGCCCGGATTTGCCGTGATCCGGATTTTGATCACATCCGAGAGCACCCGCGTGCCGCCTGTGACCGCGCTGCGATCGCCGCCGCTTTCCCGGACGACGGGGGCGGACTCGCCGGTGATGGCCGATTCGTCCACGGTCGCGGCCCCTTCAATAACCTCGCCGTCTCCGGGGATGAACTCACCGGCTTTGACGACGACTGTGTCGCCTTTCTTCAGGCTGCTCGAGGCAACTCCCTCAATCCTGCCATCGGCGCGCAGACGGTTCGCCTTGGTATCCGTCCTGGCTTTTCGCAGAGTATCGGCCTGCGCTTTGCCCCGGCCTTCTGCCATGGCCTCGGCAAAGTTCGCAAAGAGGACGGTGAACCACAGCCAAACCGTGATTTGCAGCAGGAAGCCGAACGCCGCACCCTGTCCCCCGGTGAACAGCAGGATCGTGGTGATCGCCGCACCGACCTCGGTGACGAACATCACCGGATTGCCGACCATGTGGCGGGGATTGAGTTTTTTGAAGGATTCGCCGATCGCGGGAACAATGATCGCGGGATCGAAGATGGAATGAACTATAGCAGCCATACGAAGAAATGAGTTGTTGGTTGGGAATCTATTTAGAACAGCTTGCCGGACAGCATGAGGAAATGCTCGACGACCGGTCCCAGCACAAGTGCCGGCACGAAGGTGAGCGCCCCCACGAGGAGTACGGTTCCGATGATCAGGCTTGTGAAAAGCGGGCCGGAGACCGGGAAGGTGCCCGCGCTTTCCGCGACGAGTTTTTTACGGGCGAGCGAGCCGGCCAGCGCGAGGATCGGCACGATCATCGCAAAACGTCCGAAGAGCATCGCGAGGCCGAGCGTGGTGTCATACCAGGGCGCATTGGCAGTCAGGCCCGCGAAAGCGCTGCCATTGTTGCCTGTGCCGGAGCTGTAGGCATAGAGGATTTCGCTAAATCCATGCGGCCCGTTGTTGTTGGTGCCATCGGTGAGTTGGTGTGTCACCGGATCCGGCAAGCCCATCTTGCTGACGCTTGCCCATGCGGAAAATCCCAGGATGGAAAATGCGAGGATAAGGATGACAAAGGACGCCATCTTTATGTCATAAGGCTCGATCTTCTTGCCGAGATACTCGGGTGTGCGCCCGACCATGAGGCCGGCGATAAAGACGGCGATGACCACGTAGATCAGCATCCCGTAGAGGCCCGCGCCGACGCCGCCGAAGACGACTTCGCCGAGCTGCATATTCAGCATGGGGACGAGTCCGCCGATCGGGGTGAAGGAATCGTGCATGGAGTTGACCGCGCCGCAGGAGGCATCGGTCGTGACCGTGGCGAAGAGAGCGGAGTTGAAGATTCCAAAGCGAACCTCCTTGCCTTCCATGTTGCCATCGGCGGGATCAACACCGAGAGCGGTGAGCTGGGGATTCCCCGCTGCTTCATAGTGGGTGCAAACCAGGACACCCGCGAAAAACAGGACAAACATCGCGGCCCAGACAGCCCAGCCGTGCCCCTGATTCTTCACCTTGCGGCCGAGGAAGTAGGTCAGTCCGCTGGGAATTGCAAAGATCGCGAACATTTGGAGGAAGTTGGAGAGCGGCGTTGGGTTCTCGAAAGGATGTGAGGCATTAGCATTAGTGTATCCGCCCCCGTTGGTCCCGAGCATTTTGATCGCGACCTGCGAGGCCATCGGGCCTTGCACGATGCTTTGTGTCTCGACCTTTTGATCGACCAGCACCGCTTTGCCGTCGGCGGTGGCTACCGCGTTTCCCTTGTCATCGACTTTCGGCACCTGTGCAGTGAATGGGTCGCTCAAGCTGACGGAGTCAAAAGGTTTGAAATTCTGGATCATCCCTTGCGACACAAGCACGACCGCGAAGACGACGCAGATCGGAAGAAGCAGGTAGTAGACCGACCGGGTGAGGTCGACCCAGAAATTGCCGATCGTCTTCGCGCTGTGGCGGGCGATCCCGCGGACCAACGCGGCAGCGATGCCGATGCCCACTGCTGCCGAAACGAAGTTATGGATGGTCAAGGCGACCATCTGTGAAAAGCAGGACATCGTCCCTTCGCCGGAGTAGCTCTGCCAATTCGTATTTGTGGTGAAGCTGGCAGCGGTATTGAACGCGAGGTGTTCGCCCACGGCGGCGAGTTTCTGCGGGTTGAGGAGCGTCTGGAAGGGGAGCACAGCCTGAAGGCGCAGGATGGCATACGTGAAGAGCATCGAAACGAGGCTGAAAATCAGCATCGCGATGGCGTACCCTTTCCAATCCTGCTCCTTCTTGGGATCGACTCCGGTTAGCGTGTAGGTCAATCGCTCCAAGGGCTTGATGACCGGATCGAGGAACGTTTTGCCGTCGGCATCCAACACTTTGCAAAGGTAGAGGCCGAGAGGCTTGGTAATTGCCAGCAATATGCCGGCGTAAAGACCCAGTTGGATCCAATCTGATGCTTTCATGGATGATTTAAGTTAAAACTTCTCCGGGCGGATGATCGTGAAGATGAGGTAGGCGATCAGCCCGAGTGCTATGATTCCGACGATGATGTTTTCCATGTGTGTGGCTGGTTAGATTTTTTCGCAGGCTTTGATGAATACGATCATCAGGCCGAAGAATGCGATTGATGCGAGGATGGTGAGGATGTCTGGCATGGTGGTTGATTGGTGGATTGTTTAGGAAACTGTTGGGGTAATCGGGAGATCGAAATAGAATTCACATCCCTCGCCGGGCTTGCTATTGAGACCGATGTGACCGCCGTGCGCGTTGATGATTTCCTTGGCAATCGCGAGTCCGAGACCGGCACCGCCAGCACTTTCCCCCGGCACACGGAAAAACCGCTCAAAGATCCGGGACTGGAACTCCGGGAGAATTCCCGGCCCCTGATCGATGACGGAAAACCGGATCATGCCATTCAGGTTTCGAGCGGCCAGCGTGACGGGTTCTCCGCGCTTGCTGTGCTTTACGGCATTCGTGACCAGGTTGGTGAACGCGTAGGAAATCTGGCGCAAATCGACGCGAACAGCGGCAAGGTCGGGTGCCGGGTCGATCGACATGGCGAGCTTCGTCCCGTGCGATTCCGCAAATGCCTCTAGCTCGGAGAAAACATTTTGAACCAAGCCTCCGGCACCGATGTCCTCGCGGTTCAGTTGCAGATTGCCTGACTCGAGCTTGGCCAGATCGAGAAGGTCGTTGAGCATTTCGAGCAGACGTTCGGAGTCCTCGCGTGCGGCCACAAGGAGCTCGGTCTGCTTCGGGTTCAACGAGCCGATCCTTTCTTCAAGGAGAAGATAAAGACTCATTCTCACGCTGGTGAGAGGGGTCTTTAATTCGTGGCTGACCGTGGAGACCAGATTTGTTTTCACCTCATCAAGCAGGCGCAGGCGGGTGACGTCTTGGAGAATCACGGCCGCTCCGTAGACCGAGCCGGCCTCATCGCGCATGCCCACGATACGGGGCAGGAGCGCAACTTCTTTGTCCTCGACTCTGACCACCACGAGGTTTTCGAAGCTGGTGGGCAAATAATCCAGACCTCCAGCGAGGACACTCTCAGCACGCCTTTGCACGTCTTCGGGCAGGCAGCCATCCGAACCAATTCTGTGAAAGAGGGCAATGGCCGCCGGGTTTGCAAAGTCGATCACTCCGGCGGGAGAGAGGGCGACAATGGGATCGGGAAACGCGGAGAACGTCGTTTCCGTCATATGGCGGGCTTGAAGGATCTGGTCGCTCGTCACCTGCCGATAGGCTCTCAGTTTCCCCGCCAGCTTGTTAAAGGCATCCGCGAGATCGCCGAGCTCGTCCTTTGAGCCAACCGGAACGACCTGGTCAAGCTTTCCCTCGCCGAGTTCCTTCGACAGGGCGGTCAACGTCTGAATTGGCTGAAGAATGACCCTCTGCAGGCGCGCGGCAAAAAAGGTGGCGGCGGCAATGCCGATCAGGCTCGCGAGAACCATGTAGCGGGTGGATCTGCCGCTTAGTTCCCGGGCCCCGCGATCCGCTTTGAGCATGTTATTTTGGTTCAGAGTAATGATTGCCTGCGCGGTGTCTTTGATGTCCGTGAAAATCGGCAGCATCTCATTGAAATAGATTTTCCGTCGTTCGGGGATCGCAGTGCTTTTCCAAAAGACGTCCGCCTTCCGGGAATATTGGGAATCCAGGGCCTGAAGCGCATGGGCGAGGCGATCTTCTCCGGGAACGGTAATGTTGTTCATCTCAGTCTGGAGGCCTTCTTCAAATTTCGGAAGGAAGTCGTCGTAGAGCCGCCTGCCTCGCTGCTCCTCGCCCACAAGCGAGAAGAACAACGCGGAATCCATGCGCTCGGCAGCCTCCTTCATCTGCTGGCCGGCGATCACGCTCCGGTAGTTCTCCCGCAAGACGACATCCACCTGCGAACCGAGTTTGGCAAACAGCACAATGGCATAGGCCCCCATCCCCACAATCAAAACGAAGATCGGTGCCAGTCCGATGATGATCCGCTTTTTCATGCGGCAAGGATCGAGAGCTCGGCGCCCATTTTCCCATGAGAATATCGCTGTCCATCCACGGGGATCGCTTGAAGAATCATGAGTTCTCTTTAGCTGCTCCCGTGCCAGTATTACGAAAAATGTATAATGCGCTGAATCATAGATTGTTGTGGGTGTGATTGGAATATCCGAAGAAGCAAAGGCCGTGCAAAAATGCATGAACCGCAGCTTGCGGTCATGCAAGTCTGCAAGCTGAAACTCCAAGGAGAGCATCCGTTCTCGCGTGCCCTTGGTTGTGTCCGAAACCCTTTCTTTTTGAAAAATGCGTCAATACGCGGGACGGAATCATTTTTGCATTTCGAATTGAATTCAAATTTATGCCGTGTAAGGCTGATCCTCTGGTGGCTCGACATCGCGCCCCGCAAATGCTACTACGCTCTGGAACAATGACCGGTCTCCCCTCAAAATATCTAAAGCCTTTAATCGTGGATCCTACGCAGAGAGCGCGTGAGGCGGTAAGGCGTCGCGCTCCGTTCGACTACAGATCTGTCGTGGAATCTGAGTTGGAAGAGGCTGTTGCTCAGGGGTGGACGAAGGATAGGGCGCTCGCGAAAAAAATTCGCATAAAGCGCGAGAAAATCCTGGACGAGCGCCTCGAAAACAAATTCTGGATGCTCCTCTACAAGCTGGGGTATTCGGAGCTGAACCAGGGCAGGTCGTTTAAGATTCTGCTCGAGCGCAAGGGTGCAGACCCCCTCCAAAAACAAGTCGACGTTTTTGCCAAGGACGAGGAGACGGTCATTGTAGCTGAGTGCAAAGCCTGCGGGAAAGTCGGCGGCCGTAGCCTGCAAAAAGACATTGAGGAGTTTGCCAACATCAAGGGACTCATCGCGAAGAGTGTTGAACGTCATTATGGCAGGGAATTTCGGCCGAAAATCATCTGGTTCTTTGTCACGGAAAACGTCATTTGGTCGAAACCGGATAAGCAGCGTGCAGCCGGTGAGAATATCCGGATCGTTACGGAGCGTGAACTGAGGTATTACTCCCAAATTGCCGACCACCTCGGCAAAGCCGCCCGCTACCAGTTTTTGGCCGAATTTTTAAAGGACCAGGAAATTCCGGAGCTGAAAGGGAAGACGGTTCCAGCGATCCGCGGAAAACTGGGGGGTAAACGCTTTTATTCATTTGTCACACGGCCGCGGGATCTCCTCAAAATCAGTTTCGTGAATCACCGCTCCCTCAACGACCCCGAAGGAGCGCCTACATATCAGCGGCTCGTGAGTAAGACGCGCATGCGTGACATTGGGAAATTCATCAAAGCCGGAGGTTTCTTTCCCACAAATTTGCTTATCAATTTCGTTCGGAACGTTCGCTTTGAGCAAACTTCCAAAGATGATGCCGCAGACGTTGCTTTTGGAAATCTCTTCCTGCCCGACAAATACCGCTCGGCCTGGGTCATTGATGGTCAGCACCGGCTATATGGATTCTCTCCAATCGACGACAAATTTCTCGACGAAAATGTGATCGTCGTCGCATTCGAAAAATTGGGTAAGTCCGAGGAGGCCCAGCTTTTCGTCACAATTAACCACGAGCAGAGGTCTGTCCCAAAGCACCTGCTCGACGACCTGGAGGGTGAGTTAAAGTGGGGTAGCACAGTGCCAACTGAGCGAATTGGTGCCATTGCCTCCCGGCTCATCAACTTGCTCAATACTGATGCAGGTTACCCATTCTACAATCGGGTTCCTCAGCAAGGTATCCCGTCTACATCGAAGACCTGCCTTACAATTCCCGCGCTTAAAGATGCTCTTCAGCGCTCAGGTCTCCTTGGGCGTGTCATTCTCAGTAATTCGACTTACGCGCTCGGGCCGATGTGCGGTGCGACTGATGCAGAGAGTCTGGAGCGCGCCCGTTGCGCACTCACCACGTTTTTTGAACACGTTCGTGATGCCAATCTCGTGCAATGGGAAAAGGGCCGGGCTGGCATGTTGTGCACGAATGTCGCAGTTCAGGCATATATCATGCTCCTTGCCTCGCTTATTAAATACTACGAGGCAAACACGGCGTCAGACCCGAAGGAGATTGAACCGGAAGAAATCATCGGAGACTTGGAGGAGTATCTGCAACCCGTCCTCACTTACCTCGGAAAGGCGACCGACGAGGAAATGAAGACGGCGTTCACGGTCCCTTTTGGGAGCGGAGGTCCGCCCGAATATTATTACCGACTTTGCAATATCATCAAAAATCAGTTTGCCGATTTCGAACCCGAAGGCTTTGAAGCGTGGTCAGCAGGCAGGTCTGAAGAAAACGTCGCAGCGGCGGACCGCCAAGTTAAAGAGATCCAAGCCCTGACCCAGACACATACTTTTGACGTCTTCAAACTCCTCTACACGGAATCTCCGACTGCGTATTGGGACAAGGGCGTCACAGACAAAAGTATGAAGACAGATGCATTTCGGAAATCTTTGGACGAGGACGGACGGGCTTTGCCGCTCGAAACTTACTTGGATTTTATCGATTACAAGAAGCTCATTGAAAACAAATCTAATTGGCCACATTTCAAAGATGTCTTCGACATTCCCGAGCCCGGGGAGAAGGGGTTTGCCAAGAATTTGAAGTGGATTGAACGCATCAACGAGTTGCGTCGGATTTCTGCTCATCCGAGCCGGGAGCGTGGATACACGCTCAGTGATTTCGAATACATTGATTACGTCTATTCCATGCTTCACGGCAAGCTTGAGACGTGGTCTGGAGCCATCAATACCGCAGTTGAGACGGAGACACAGTGAATAAGGATCCATTCCTAAAGTGGGCTGGCGGAAAAAGGTGGCTTGTCAGCCAGCATTCCCGTCTGTTTCCCAAATTCACTGGGAAATACATCGAACCATTTCTTGGGTCGGGGGCGGTGTTCTTCCATCTTCAGCCCGACGAAGCGTTTTTGTCGGACAAGAATGGGACGCTCATCGAGACATACGAAGTTGTGAGGGATTTTCCGAACGCTCTGCATGGCCGCCTTTCTATGATGCACTTGCTTCATAGCAGGTCTTATTACTACCGAACACGAGAGAGGGTTCCATCGGGGAAAATAGATCGTGCCGCGAGATTCATTTATCTGAACCGGACTTGCTGGAACGGGCTTTTTCGCGTCAACATGAAGGGCCAGTTTAACGTTCCAATTGGGACGAAAACAACGGTGGAATTTCCTGAGAATGCGTTGGCTGACCTGTCGATAGCTCTAAGAAAGGCGAAACTCAGTGAGTGCGATTTCGAAGAGACCATAAACAAGGCCAAAAAAGGTGATTTTGTATTTATCGACCCACCATATACCGTCAGCCACAACAATAACGGTTTCATCAAATATAATGATGTGCTCTTTTCGTGGGAAGACCAGATTCGACTTGCTGATGCGGTAAAGCGCGCCTCTGGACGGGGGGCATCTGTTTTAGTATCAAATGCCGACCACCATGAAGTGGTTCAACTTTATGACGACTTCAACTTTCAGAAAATGCACCGGGCAAGCATTCTTTCAGGGAAACCTGAATACCGCAGGGGAACTTCGGAAGCCGCATTTCTAAATTACGACCCGAAAACCGCCGAAAACTGAGGTTGTTTTTATTGTATGGCCTTCAACTTATCTTGGCTTAGAACGCTTTGTCAGAAGATCCCGCTTGCAGGTGAAATAGCCTATTCAGAACCGAAAGCGCTCCGAGGAGCGGGCAGTGAATTGTTATTGATCTGGTTTTTTACTTCAATCCCTCTTCTTCTCAATAGCTTTATCGATCTGATGGGCACCGGCGCCCCATCAAGCGAGAATCGGTTTGTGTGGGCGATTTCCAACAATCTCAAGGTGGCGGAAGTGTTCATCTACATCAATGCACTATTGGCTCCCGCTTTTGTGCTAATCTGGAAGCACAATCGTGACTTGAAATATTTTCGCAATCACATGCCGTTTCTCATAGCGCTGCACTTGCTTCTCGTGTTCTCGGCATTGCTGTTCGGTCTACATAGAGGAGGAATGAAATTCGACCCCGCAATGTTGAGTCTGGCGGCACTCATCCTCTATCTTGGCGCTCTTTTTATCCGTTTCCTTTGTTTAATCCCAGATGGCTTCAGTGATTTTTCAAAAATGCAGAAAAACCAGGAGCAAAAGCTCACTCACGAATTGGATGGTTTTAATGGAGGCGCACAATGAGTGAAATCATAATCAAGGCGATTCCCATTAAGCAGCCAATTGGGCAGTTTTACATCGGAGTCATTTCCAGTTCAGACCTATGTGAAATCTCGTATGCAGACGTTCGCCGTATCGAGGGGGAAGGCAGAGAGGTCGAAAAGTATCTTGGAATCCAACGACCTCTCAGCCTCGCTCGGGTTAAGGAAATTAGTGATTATGTGAGGACTAAAGACTCTACGTTTCCGACGGCTGTTATTCTGGCCGTCAACGGTGTTTGCGTTAGATGGAATGAAAAAGCGGGAACCTTGATTCTAAAGCCACATGTGTCTGATTCTCCTGACGACGAGGATATCCCTCTCGAAAAAATTGCGAAGATTTTAGACGGACAGCACCGCGTCGCTGGATTAATGGATTACGAAGGCGATGACTTTGACCTGAATGTTTCAATCTTCATCGATGCCGATATTGCAGAGCAAGCAAACGTTTTTGCCACTGTGAATCTTGCGCAAACCAAAGTGAACAAGAGCTTGGTTTATGACCTATTCGATTTGGCAAAAACGCGTAGTCCTCAAAAAACATGCCACAATATCGCAGTTGCTCTTGATGCTCAGGAAAATAGTCCATTTCACGGTCGCATCAAACGGCTAGGAGTGGCTACGGAGGGCAGATTCAATGAGGTGTTGACCCAGGCCACAATTGTCGAAGCTTTACTGAAATATATTTCCTTAAAGCCGAATTCTGACCGAGATTTGTTACTCCGAGGAAAACACCTAAAACGAGCTGACGCGGACGAGGAACGAAAATTGATATTCAGAAACCTTTTCATTGATGAAAAAGATGCGGACATAACCAAGATCATCTGGACATATTTTCTGGGCGTAGAAAAACGATGGCCCGAAGCATGGCGGAATCTATCTCGTGGGAACATTCTACCGAAGACAAATGGCTTCCGAGCATTCACACGATTTTTGAGACCGTTTTACCTTTCGGTCATTGAACAGGTCGGAGAGCAAATTACGGCACGGCAAGTCAGTAATGCGTTTTCCAAAGTCGGGCTTGATGACAACGACTTCAATATCGAGAACTTCGCCCCCGGAACAAGCGGTGAAGCTACTTTACTACAAAGACTTTCGACAGATACGGGTATACCAATTAGATAGTCGAGTATTTTAGAATCTATAGGGCTGGGGTCATGTAGGGGTAGGGTTAGTCACGCCATATTATCGCATTTCGAGAAACAGAGATCATCGCCGAATGGCGCAGCAAGTGCGTATGAAAGTGGAGAGTGACTTGTTCAGAGCGGAACCCGCTTGCGTTTCCGATAAAGCGTGGCGGGATCGACTCCGAGAATTTTCGCGGCCGTTTCGAGCGTGCTGGTGGCTGCGACGAGCCGGCGGATGTGCTCGGCTTCAATTTCATCAAAGGTAAAATGTCCGCCGAGCCGGACTTCTGTTGCCGGCTGGACGCTCTCAGAAAGGTCGCCGGTTTGGATGATCTCTCCATCGGATAGAATCACCGCCCGCTCGATGACGTTGCGCAACTCGCGCAGATTTCCAGGCCACCCGTAAGAATGCATGGCGGCCAGGGCTTCCGGGGAAAACGCCCGGGCCTTTTTTCCCGCATGGGAGGCGAGGAAGTTGAGATGAAGAAGGGCGAGTCGCTTGAGGTCTTGGACGCGTTCGCGCAAGGGGGGGAGACGCAGGGAAATGACGTTGAGACGGTAATACAAGTCCTCGCGAAATTTCCCCTGCTGAACGGCCTCGGAGAGGTTCCTGTTCGTTGCGGAAATGACCCTCACGTTGGCCCGACGCGTTTTGTGTTCTCCGACCCTGTCGTATTCCCGCTCCTGGAGCAGCCTGAGAAGCTTTGCCTGGATTTCCAAAGGAAGCTCACCGATTTCATCCAAAAAAAGCGTGCCGCCATCCGCAGCGGCTACCTTTCCTTTCGTATCGGCATGAGCGCCGGTGAAGGCTCCTCGCACATGGCCGAAGAGTTCGCTCTCGAGGAGTTCGCGGGAGAGGCTTGGGCAGCTCACGGTCACAAACGGCTCGCCGGCGCGCTGGCTGCGCTGATGGACGGCCCGGGCCAGCAGGCTCTTTCCCGTTCCGCTCTCACCCATGAGAAGGATTGTCGAGTCGCTGGCCGCGGCTTTGAAAGCCATTTCGAGAATGGCGCGCATCGACTCATTTTCGGTGTCGAGATCCATATCCGGGCCATCCATTGCGACACGGGATTCGAGTTCGACAACCCGCTTTTCGAGCCTGCGGGTGCGATCCACATGAGCCAGCACTTGCCGGATTTGATCCGGGGTGAACGGTTTTGACAGGTAGTCGAATGCCCCCCGGCGCATGGCTTCGACGGCCGTGTCGATCGAGGCGAATGCCGTGAACATGATCACCGCGATCCGTGGCGACATCCGCAGGATTTCCTGAAGAACATCGAGCCCGTTTTCCTGTCCGAGCTTCAGATCGAGAAAAACAACGTCAAATCTTCCTGCGTTCAGCTCCTCGACGGCAACTGCCCGATTGGGAGCGGAAGAGGCATCATGCCCCATCGACTCAAGCGCCAGCAGCATTGTGCGCTGGATGTTTTTTTCGTCATCAACAACAAGAATGCGCATGGGATAGCTGGTTGGGATTTCTTTCGCTCCGATTCGAGGCTCCGTCATACAGCAGCTCCGAAGCGAAGCCAATAACGCTTTGTCTCTCCGGGTTGTGATTCTTCGCATCGACCGCGCCAAGAAAATCCGCACTTGAAGTTGGACGGAAGTTGGCGACTCTTCCGGACATGATTTTGAGCGCGCGATTTTTTCGGCGGGGGATTGGCTGTTAGCCGGCGGGGGATCATGCCTGGCGTCTTTATCAAAACCTACGGCTGCCAGATGAACGAGCGCGACTCCGGGCAGGTCGCCAAAATGCTGGGCGAGCGGGGGTATCGCATGGTGGCGGCCGAGACGGAAGCCGACGTCATCCTGCTCAACACGTGCAGCGTGCGGGACATGGCCGAGCAGAAGGCGATCGGGAAAATGGGAATGCTCCGCAAGTTGCGTCGCGCCCGTCCGCACTTGGTTCTCGGCTATCTCGGTTGCATGGCACAGGCCCGTGGGGAGGAACTCCTCGAAACCTCCCCGCATGTCGATCTTGTCGTGGGAACCCAGAAGTTCCACCGTGTGGCCGACTATGTCGATGACTTGCTCCGGCGCCGGATGGATTCGCTTCTGGATGATGAGCGCCGACCCATCATCGATGTGGAGGAAGAGGAAGGTTCGCAGCGGACGATTGACGGCCAGGACGTCGCCGCCGGACAATGCGCCGCGTTTGTCTCGATCATGCAGGGATGCAACAGGCATTGCGCCTTTTGCATTGTGCCGCAGACGCGTGGAAAAGAACGGGCACGACCGATCGGGGAAATCACGCAGGAGGTTCGCTCGTTGGCCGCTCGCGGCGTCCGCGAGGTCACGCTTCTCGGCCAGATCGTCAACCTTTATGGGCGCCACGAATTCCCCACCCGTGATGGCCTGAGTCCCTTTGTCCAGCTTCTCGAGGCGGTGTGCGCCGTCGATGGCATCGAGCGGGTGCGGTTCACCTCGCCGCACCCGATCGGATTTCATTCGGATCTCATCGGGGCGTTTGCGCGGCTGCCGAAGCTCGCCGAGCATGTCCACCTCCCGTTGCAAAGCGGCTCCGACCGGATCCTGAAAGCGATGCACCGGGGATATACGGCCGAAGCGTTTTCCCGCCTCGTCGAGCGCCTGCGCGCCTCCCGTCCCGGCATCGCGATCACGACCGATATCATTGTCGGGTTTCCGGGTGAAACCGATGACGACTATCTGGCTTCGCGCGGGCTGGCCGACCGCATCGGCTTTGACAATGCCTTTGTCTTCCGGTATTCGCCGCGACAGAACACCCCGGCCGCGACGAGGGACGGTCAGATTTCCGAAGAGGTCAGGGAGGCGAGGAACAAAGACCTCCTTGATGTTGTGAACCGCCATGTTTCCCTGAAGCTCGAGGCGCTGGTCGGAACCGATGTGGAAATCCTCTGCGAAGGCCGAAGCCGCAATAATCCGAACCGGCTCTCGGGGCGCACCCGCACGAACAAGATCGTCGTTTTTCAAGGCCTCCCGCGCCATATCGGAGAAATCTTCCCCGTGCGGATTGTGCGGGCGAGTTCCTCCACGCTCTACGGCGATCCGGACGTGCCCGAATGACAGGGCAGCGCGCCCGATGACGATCCCGCTCGCGCTTCCTTTGTTTGTTGGCGTCTAAAGCGCAGCCCCCGCGAGGGTGCAGGCGCGGATCCATAGGTGTGCGCCGAAGCGGATGCGGATCCGTTCGGCGAGCGGATCGGCGTCGCCGCAGAGGATGGCAAAGACGGTCGAGCCGGAACCCGACATCATGGCGGCGGAGACTTCGGGTTGGTCGGCAAGCCAGGATTTGAGGATCGGAAGGAGGAGGAATTTCTCAAAGACCGGGAGTTCGAGATCGTTGAAGAGCGCGATGTTGCCAAGAAACGGCCCCGGGGCCGGGCTGTCGGGTTTCCCGCACGCGGCCCATGCCTTGTAAGCCCATGCGGTGGAGACGGGAAACGGCGGCTTGACGAGCAGAAGGTTTGCTTCCGGCAACGGGCCCGCTGCTTCCAAAATTTCGCCGCGGCCGCGGCAAATGGCCGGGCGGTTCCTGATGAAAAAAGGGATGTCCGATCCGAGCGTGGCGGCGAGCGCTTCGAGCGCGTCATCGGTCAGTCTCGTATCAAGCAGCCGGTTAAGCGCGACGAGAACCGCCGCCGCATCGCTGCTGCCGCCGCCGAGTCCCGCGCCCGGGGGGATGTTTTTCCGGAGGGTGATCGTTGTGCGAAAGGTGCGGCCGGTGCGTTGGGCGAAGGCTTCCGCAGCCCGCCAAGCGAGGTTTGAGGCATCGGCCGGCACGGCGGGATCGCTGCAACGGAGCACGATTCCGGTTCCTTTGGAAACCGCGATGTCGATTTCGTCCGCCAAGGTGACAGGGGCCATGAGGGTCTCGATGGCGTGGAATCCGTCCGCACGTTTTCCCAGAACGCGGAGCGCAAGGTTGACTTTGGCCGGTGCCTGAATTGTCATGCGCCTGCCATCATGTGCCAATGACCTCCCCAGCCAAAGAAAAAATCATCGTTGCGGTCGATGCGCCGGACGCCGCTGCCGCGCGCAAACTGATCGAACCGCTCGCCGCCGAAGGCTGCCTCTTCAAAATCGGGCTCCAGCTTTTCACGGCGGAGGGGCCGGCACTCGTGCGCGAGATCCGCTCGCTCGGAGCCAAAGTTTTTCTGGATCTGAAATTTCACGACATCCCGAATACGGCGAAGGAAGCCGTCCGCGCGGCCGTCGCGCTCGGGGTGGAGATGACAACGATCCATCTTGCCGGCGGTCCGGCGATGGTCGCCGAATCGGTGAAGGCCGCCGAGGGCTCGTCCACGCTCGTTCTGGGGGTGACCGTCCTCACCAGCATGAGCGACGGGGATCTCAACCGCATCGGGGTGCCACGGATTGCGGCGGATCAGGTTTTGCATCTGGCGGAAATGGGGGTCGATTGCGGACTGCGCGGCGTGGTGGCAAGTCCCCTGGAAATCACCCTGCTGCGCGGGAAATTCGGCGGCAATCTGACCATCGTGACGCCCGGTGTGCGTCCATCCGGCAGTGACGTGGGCGACCAGCACCGGATCCTGACGCCCGGCGAGGCGGTGCGTCGCGGGGCGGACCACCTTGTCATCGGCCGTCCGATCACCGCCGCGCCTTCCCCGCGCGAGGCCTTCCTCCGCATTGCCGCGGAAATTGCGGCAGCCCTCTGAACCCGACGACAGATTTCCCCATTGCTTTCCCCGACATGAAAAAAAAATATTTCCCCGTCCTTTTCCTTGCGGCGACCCTTGCCGGATGCGTGAACCCGATCAATCCGCTCGGGCGCTTTGATCCGACTCCGAAAATTTCCGGCGCGATCCCGGCGCCGAAGCTCTCGGAGAAATTTGCGTGGGGGGTCTCGACCGCGAGCTATCAATACGAGGATCCGGCCGTGAAACCGGGAACTCCGGCGTATTTTTCAACCGACTGGGACGTGTTGGTTTCGCAAAAGAAAGCCCCCAGCCGCGGCAATGCGCTCTATAGCTGGACGGACTTTGAAAAAGATTTGGTCGCCCTGAAAAAGATCCGTCCGACCTATTACCGGTTCAGCATCGAGTGGGCGCGGGTTGAGCCGCAGCCGGGGGTCTATAATGAGGAGGCCATTCGCGGATATGTCGCGATGGCCCGGAAACTGAAGGAACTCGGCATCGAGCCGGTCGTCTGCCTCTGGCACTTCACGTTCCCCGACTGGCTCTACGACAAGAAGAACCCGGGCCGGTCGAATTGGCTGCACCCGCTGGCCCGCGAACGCTGGAACGCCTATGTGGAGAAAATGGTCCGCGCGACATCCCCGCATGTGAAATTTTACGCGCCGCAAAACGAGCCGAACGGCCAGATCACGACCGCCTACATTGTGGGCCAGTGGCCGCCGGCCATGTCGCTCGCGTTCGGGCACTACTGGAAAGCCATCGAGGCCAGCACGGGCATGTTCCGCGATGCCGCCGCGCGCATCAAAGCGATCCGTCCCTCCGCCAAGGTGGTGAGTGTCGAGGCGCTTCCTTGGTGGGAACGGGCTCCGCTCGATCCCGGCGGGCTTATTTATAACACGATGATCCACGGCAACACCGACCATCTCGACCGGATTTACGACGTCTGCGACGTGCTGGGAATCAACTACTACTACTCCCAGGCTCCCGGTCCGATTTCGCTGTTGGCGGGGCCCTCCCGCCGCGGATCGAATTTTACCATGATGGGCTGGCGCATCAACCCCGACGGCCTCTACAAAGAAATTCAGCGGGTCGCCAAACGTTATGGCAAGCCGATGATGATCACCGAAAACGGCATTGCCACAAAGAATGATGCCAAGCGCGAATGGTATATGCGAAACCACCTCGCGGCCATCGGTCGGGCCATCCACGATGGGTGCGACGTGCGCGGGTATTTCGCATGGTCGCTGGCCGACAACTACGAGTGGCACTACGGCTACAAGGCGACCTTCGGCCTTGCAAAAATGAACCCCGCGACAAAGACCCTTGAACTGAAACCCTCGGCAGAAAAATTCGCGGACATCATCCGGACGCATCCCACGGTGGGATCGGTCACCCGCATCACCCCGCAAAAGGAGTGTCCTCCGGCGATTCCGACCCGGTAGGCCCCGTTGACTCTCCGCCTTTATTTTCCGTCCGGATCGCCGGGCTTCAGCGGGCGGACGTTCTCGCCTCCCGTCTGCGAGTAGCAGATGCAATCATGCACGACGCGGTCGGGTTTGTAGTGGGACGAGGATCGGAGGACAACGTGGATATCCGCGTGGGCGAACCAACCGTCCTTGGAGAGTTTTTCCGGGAGGTCGGCGAGTTTTTCCAGGGCTTCGACCAGCGCATCGTTTTGGCTGAGAATATAAAAACGGGCGGGAGGCAGAAAGACGACGGTGAGGGGGATGACATTTCCGGAAAGCCCGTCGGGTAGAACCGGAGCGGCTTCGCTGGCCGCCTGGGCATGACGGGCTTCGAGGTGGATCATCCGGGCGCGCGCCTCGGGCACCGCCGACTCCAACGCCATTCCGACCGCGTCCAAAAGCCGGTGGCGCGCCTCGGCGAGGTCGTCGAGGGACTCCAGACTTTTCAGTTCGGGAAGCGTGCTGATCGCTTTGGCGAGGGAGGAAATTTCCTTCAGGTAGGCATTTTTCTGCGTCTCCGGGACAAAATACATCACGAGAAAATGAACGGGAATGCCGTCCGGGGCACCGTAGTCGATGCCTTCCGGGCTCCAGCCGATGGCGCAGACGACCTCGCCGTCGCCGGAGAACCGGGCGTGCGGGCAGGCCCAGCCATTGCCGATCCCGGTGTTGTAGGATTTTTCGCGCGCGAGGACGCGCTCGGCGACGCCTTCCTCACCGAAATGGATGTCGGGAATCGCCTCGATGATGGCCGCCAGATACTCCAAAGCCATCGTCTTGTCGTTGTCCGGCAGCTCGATGAGGCGGCCGTCGTGCAGGGCGTTGAGAAGGCTTTTCATGGGTTAGTCGATGCCGTATTTTTTGTGGAACGCAACTTTCACAAAGTGGGTGAGGATCGAGTAGGTGACAAGGAAAAGGATGATCCAAAGCCAGTAAATGCCGGGCAGCGCAACCAGCCCGAAGTAATTTGCGAACGGACTGTAGGGAAGCCAGGCTCCGATGGCCATCACAATGCCGGTCGTCAGGAGGAGGAACGGGCTGGCGATGCTCTGGAAGAACGGGATTTTTCTCGTTCGGATAATGTGGACGATCAGGGTCTGCGTGAGGATCGACTCCACGAACCAGCCGGTATGGAAGAGGTGCTCGTAATAGGTCTTGTCCGCCGCGCTGGTGCCAACCACCTTGAACAGACTACAGTTGAAAAAGGAGAACATCAGAAAAAACGTGGCGTAGTCGAAGATCGAGCTCATCGGCCCGATCCAGATCATGAACCGCTGGATGTTGCCGATGTTCCACTTTCGCGGTGTGAGGAGATATTCGGGATCGACATAATCCGAGGGGATCCCGACCTGTGAGGCATCGTAGAGCAGGTTGTTGACGAGTACCTGGATGGGCGCCATCGGGAGGAAGGGAAGGAAATAGCTGCCGCCGACCACGCTGAACATATTCCCGAAGTTCGAGCTGGCACCCATGCGGATGTATTTGATGATGTTTCCAAAGACCTTCCGGCCTTCGATAATTCCGTCTTCCAGGACCATGAGGCTCTTTTCGAGCAGGATGATGTCGGCGGATTCCTTCGCGACATCGACGGCGGTATCGACGGAAATGCCGACATCGGAGACGCGCATCGAGGGGGCGTCGTTGATGCCGTCGCCCATGTAGCCCACGACATGCCCGCGTTTCTGCAATGCCAGGATGATGCTCTCCTTCTGTGCCGGAGTGAGCCGGGCGAAGACGTTGTTTTTTTCGGCGAGATCGCCGAGATCTTCCTCGCTCATGCCGATCAGGTGGTCGCCGGAGATGACCACTTCGACTTCCAGCCCGACATCCTTGCAGATTTTCTTTGTGACGAGCGCATTGTCGCCGGTGAGGATTTTTGTGACAACCCCGTATTGTTTGAGCGAGGCGATCGCCTTCGCCGCGGATTCTTTCGGAGGGTCGAGGAAGGCGATGTAGCCAAGCAGAATCAGTTCGCTTTCGTCCGCCACCGAAAAGACCTGCTTGCTCTGGGGAAATTCCCGGTAGGCGATGCCAAGAACGCGGTAGCCATCCTTGCTGAGATCCTCGTATTCTTCCAGAAGGTCGTTCTTGATCAGGTCGATCATGACGTGGATTTCGTCATCGACCTGGTAGTGCGTGCAGGCTTTGTAGATGTCTTCGACCGCGCCTTTGCAGATGAGCACATGGTCGCTCTCGTAATCCACCACGACCGACATGCGCTTGCGCTGGAAGTCGAACGGAATTTCGTCCACCTTCCGGCAGTTTGTGTCCACGTCGAGATCGGTGTGGGAGAGGACCGAGCGGTCGAGCAGGTTGCGCAGCCCGGTCTGGTAATAGCTGTTCATGTAGGCGTAGCGCAGCACGTCCTCGCTCTCGCGGTTCGTCACGTCCACATGCTTTTCGAGAATGACGCGATCCTGGGTCAGCGTGCCGGTTTTGTCCGTGCAAAGGATGTCGATGGCGCCGAAGTTCTGGATCGAGTTCAGGCGTTTGACGATGACCTTCTTCTTCGACATCGCCATCGCGCCCTTGGAAAGGTTGACCGTCACGATCATCGGCAGCATCTCGGGGGTCAGTCCCACGGCGACCGAAAGCCCGAAGAGAAGGGCTTCCGCCCAGTCGCCTTTGGTAATCCCAACGATCAGGAAAACCACGCTCACCATCACAACCATGAAGCGGATCATCAGCCAAGTGAACCCGGCGATCCCGCGGTCGAAGCTCGTTTTGACGCGGTCGCCGGAGAGCTTTTCGGAGATGGATCCGAAGTGGGTGCGCAGGCCGGTGTTGACGATTAGACCGCGGGCGGAACCGCTGAGCACGTTGCTCCCCTGGAAGCAGGCATTGGGAAGTTCGATGACGCCTCTCCCGGTCATGTCCGCGGGCTCCGCGCTTTTTTCCACGGGCATCGACTCGCCGGTGAGCGACGACTGGCTCACGAAAAAATCTTTTGCGGCGATGAGGCGGAGGTCGGCGGGAATGATCGCGCCGGCCTGGAGGTTGACGATGTCGCCGGGGACGATTTCCGAGGCCGGAATCTCAATCTCTGTCCCGCCACGCATGACGTGACACTGGGTCTGCACCATTTCGCGGAGCTTTTCGACGGCTTTGCCGGATCGTCGTTCCTGAAAGTAGGCCAGACCCACGCTCAGAACCACCATGGCCCCGACAACAATCGCCATGCGCAGGTCGCCCATACAGACCGAAACAACGCAGATAACCAAAAGCTGGATGACGAGCGGATTGCGACAGCGCTGGAAGATTTCTCCGAAGAACCCCCGTTCCTTCCGGCGGAAAAGATCGTTGGAACCAAATTCCCCAAGCGCCTTTTCCACCTGTTCGGCAGTCAGTCCTCCCGGTTCCACCTCCATGCGTTCCAAGGCCTCTTCGGCGGATTTGCCGCAGATTTCGATGAGTTTCTTTTGGGCCGCCAGTCCGGAGTTCAGGGAAGATCCACCCGCTGCGGCAACGCTTTGAGGATTTTTTATTGAGGGTGGTGATTGAGTCGGCATAGGTTTTGAATCGGGTTTCCGGCAGGCGGCGCACAATGTCCGTTCCGTCTGGCACATGGCATTCCCGAATCCGTCTTCCCCTGCCGGGGCGTCCGGAATCAGTTGTCCCGCATTCCCTACACGAACGCACAACGCGAAGGCAACCCCCTTGAACAAAAACAACGCACAACGATTTGATGAGCCTCTCTGGAAATCGTCGTTTGCCGGTTGATCGTTCTGCGGAGCGCAACTTTTTGCGGCCTGCGGGGTTGGTTCCGCGATGCCCACCCAAGAACAAGACAAAATCACGCGCCGGATTTCCCACGGCGAATGGACTGAGAGCCAAACCACATTTTTCCGCTCCCCGTTCGTTCCGGAACCGAAGGAAACCGTGACCCACTGGGATGCGTTTGGCGTGCCGGATTCGATTGCCCGGGCGCGGCGGGCCTTTGAAAGCGCGGGTCTTTCCGCCAGTCCGACCTGTGTGGGCTCGGCGGCAGGTGCCGACGGGGGAGTGCAGCTCCGCTCGCTGAGCGGGCTCCCGGCCGTTCCTCTTTTCGCCAACGACCGCGTGATCGGGCAGGCGTTCGAGGATTCCCACGCGAAATACTGCCTGCTGGGCGGATTGTATCCGTCCGATCCAACGGCGTCCCCGTCCGCTCAAACCGAAGAGGTTTTCCTGATGATCGAGCGCGCGCTGGCGGGTGTCGGGATGGATTTCCGCCATGTCGTGCGGACGTGGTTTTACAACGATCACATCCTCGAGTGGTATGCCGATTTCAACCGCGTGCGCACCCGATTTTTCAAAGAGCACGGCATCACGCTCATGCCCGCAAGCACGGCCATCGGAGCCCCGAACAGCGCCGGCACGGCACTTGTCGCCAAGATCATCGCGGTTCTTCCCAAGACCGCCGCGGTCGAAGTTCGCAGGGCCGAGTCACCGCTGCAGCACGAGGCCTTTGCCTATGGGAGCGCGTTCAGCCGGGCAATCGGGGTCGTCGGCCCCGCCGCCCGCACGCTCTACATTTCCGGCACCGCCAGCATCGAGCCCGAAGGGAAAACCGTGCACGTCGGCAACCCCGCGCTACAAATTGCCAAGACGATGGAGGTCGTCGCCGCGATCCTCGGCGCGTCCGGAATGGAGCTTGGCGACACGACGCGGGCAGTGGCGTATTTCCGCCACCCGGAGCACGTCGCCCTCTGGCGCGAGTTCTGCCGGAAGGAATCGCACTCGCGCCTGCCGGTTCTCGAGGTCGGCTGCACGATCTGCCGCGATGACCTGCTCTTCGAAATCGAACTCGACGCGGCCCGGGAAACCGCTGGTTGACCCTTTCGGATCGGGCCTCCCTTTTTTGACGGCATTCCGGCAGGGGATCGCCCCGGAATTTGGATGCGTGCGGTTGACTTGAGCGGCGGGAGCCCTAGTGTGTGAGCCTGCACTCATGAACCACCGACATGTCCTGTTTGTCTGCACCGGCAATATTTGCCGGAGCCCGATGGCCGAGGTGCTGTTCCGCAAACTGACGGCCGACCGCGGGGACATCATGGTCGGTTCCGCGGGAATGAGCGCCGCAAACGGGCAACCGGCGAGCGCGGATGCCGTGAACGCGCTGGCGGACGAGGGGATTGATCTCTCAAAATTCCGCAGCCGCCCGGTCACGGCGCAATTGCTCGAATCGGCCACCCATGTGTTCGTGATGACCCGCGACCATCTGGCCCTCCTCGACTTGTTTTTCCCCGAGGCTTCGCACAAAGTCCGCCTGCTCCGCGCCGACGAAACAGATTCCCCGGACGTGCCCGATCCGATCGGACAGGGACGCGCGATCTACGAACAGTGCAAACGCACCATCCAAAAAGCCCTGCCCGCAATTTTGAAACGCATCGACGAATCACCCATGACGAATCCAACCGAACCCCCCAACGCCATCGCGGCCCTCGCCGCCACCGACCCGCAAATTGCCGAAGCCATCGTCAACGAACGCCACCGGCAATTCGAACACATCGAGCTGATCGCCTCCGAGAATTTCACCAGCAGGGCCGTGATGGAAGCCCAGGGATCGTGCCTCACAAACAAATACGCCGAGGGATATCCGGGTCGCCGGTGGTATGGCGGCTGTGAGTTTGTGGATGTCGTCGAGTCGCTCGCGATCACACGCGCGAAGGAACTGTTCGGCGCCGACCATGCGAATGTCCAGCCGCACAGCGGCAGCCAGGCGAATACCGCCGTTTATTTCAGCGTGCTGCAAGTGGGCGACCGCATCCTGACAATGGATCTCGCGCACGGCGGCCACCTCACCCACGGCCACAAGGCGAACTTTTCCGGCAAACTTTACGAGGTGCACCACTACGGTGTCAGCCGGGAAGATGAGATGATCGACTACGATGCGCTCGAGAAACAGGCCGCCGGGGTGAAACCGAAAATGATCACCGCCGGGGCCTCGGCCTACTCGCGCGTGATCGACTTCGAACGCATGCGGATGATCGCCGATTCGGTCGGGGCCTATCTTTTCGTGGACATGGCGCACATCGCGGGCCTGGTCGCCGGAGGAGTCCATCCCTCGCCGATTCCCCACGCGCACTTTGTCACGACCACGACCCACAAGAGCCTGCGCGGCCCGCGCTCGGGATTGATTTTGTGTCAGGAACAATTCGCCAAGAAAGTCGACTCCCAGGTGTTTCCCGGCGTGCAGGGCGGCCCGCTCATGCACGTCATCGCGGCCAAGGCGGTGTGCCTGCTCGAAGCGCTGCGGCCGGAATTCCGGGATTACGCCCGGCAGATCGTGAACAACTCCAAAGCCTTGGCGGCCCGTCTTTCCCTGCTCGGCTACCGGCTTGTCTCCGGGGGCACGGACAACCACGTCCTCCTCGTGGATCTGCGTCCGCGCGGGATCAACGGCGTGGAGGCCCAGGCCGCACTCGACAAGGCGGCGATCACGATCAACAAAAATGCGATCCCGTTCGACACCGAGCCGATCAGCAAAACCGGGGGCATCCGGATCGGCACGCCGGCGATGACGACCCGCGGGCTCAAGGAAGAGGACATGATGCAGGTCGCCGACTTCATCCATGCCGGACTCGAGGCGCGCCACAGCGCGGACGCCCTCGCCGCCCTGCGCGAAAAAGTGACCGCGTTCACCGCGACATTCCCTCTGCCATAAATCCGGCGGAGCGGGGTTATTTTGCCGCGTGGAACTGGCTGATGCGGTGGAGGGTGCTGTAGCGCTCGTCGATCTGGGCCGCATCGACGGTTTTGAGGCGTTCCAAACTGAAGGCTTCGACGTTGTAGCTGGCGAGCACGCTGCCATAGACGACCGCCTGCCGGAGCTTTTCAAAGGTCACCGGTCCGTCCTCTTTGGCAAGGTAACCCGCGAGCCCGCCCGCAAACGTGTCGCCCGCGCCGGTCGGGTCGCGGAGCTCCTCCAGCGGAAACGCCGGACAACTGAAAAACTCGCCCTTCCCACCGAAGAGCAGGCAACCGTGCTCGCCTTTTTTGACCGCCACAAATTTCGGCCCGAGCGCTTGGATCGCCTTGCCGGCCTTCACGAGGCTGGTCTCGCCGGTGAGCTGGCGGGCCTCGCCGTCGTTGAGGATGAGCATGTCCACGCGGCCGAGGAGGCGGATGAGGGAATCTTTCGCGATGTTGATCCAGAGATCCATCGTGTCGGCGATGACAAAGCGGGGCGCCTCGACCTGATCGAGGACGTGGTGCTGCAGATCGGGCGCAATATTGGCCAGCAGCACAATCGGGGTCGCGCGGTAGCTCGCGGGGAGATCGGGAGAGAAGTTCTCGAAGACGTTCAATGCAACCGAGAGCGTCTCGCGCGTATTCATGTCGAGCAGGTATTCCCCGGACCACCGGAACGTCTTGCCCGGAACGATCTGGAGCCCCTCGAGATCAATCCCCCGGCCGCGCAGCAGCTCGATGTGTTCCTTCGGAAAATCGTCGCCCACAATTCCCACCAGGTTGACCGGGCTGAAATAGGACGCCGAAACGGCGCTGTATGAAGCCGAGCCCCCGAGCAAATTCGGGTGTTCGGCCACGGGAGTTTTGATGTCATCCAACGCAATGGAACCAACAATAAGAACGGACATAAGCGCGGAAGATTGCGTTTTTCCAACCCGCCACGCCAGAAAAACTTTTCTGCGGGAAGAAAAAAGGCCGCATCGCCGGGGTGCAACAAAATGAGTGTCGGCCAACGGGGAATGTCCAACTTAATGCGGCTACCCTTTTGAAATGTCCACACCCCAATCCGCTTCTTCAATTGGCTTTTTGGGAGGAGTGGGCTGGACAGAGCCTCCATCGTCGATCTGGTTCCATCCAACCCCATACACGACAAATGCTCCGTCTTCCTTTGGCTTGTAAAGAAGCGGACGGCCGGTGATCGGGTCGTTGGGCACGGCTGGCAGGAACGCCGGCACAAGATCGCCTAGGCTTGCCGGCAGCCGCTTGTTCACCAGACGGTAGCGCTCGACCGCGCAGGCGGTTCGTGTGCTTTCGAGCTGGGTTTGTGCGTATACGACTTTTTTTAAGATTCCAATGAATACAGGAGAAGTGATGGCACTTAGAGGAGTTGTGAACCGATCCCATTTTGAAGGTTTCCTGAAGGAAGTCTCAATGCGATCCACTTCATTCGGAGAAATTCTTTTGTTGGCGCTGAGGCATTCAATCATTTGCTGGAAGACGGCAATTTGATGAACTCTGTCCTGGTGAGCCCAGCCCGTAGGCCTGAGTTGAATCATCAACTTTGCAAATCTGGCTGACCATGTATCTCCCAACCACATCCTTAGTACGGTCATGGATAGTTCCACGTCAGACATCCACTGTTGCCCCGCCACGCGCTCCATTCTCAGGCCGTCAGCCATGTGCAGCGCCAAGTTTTCCTGAGGGAGGCTCTTCGAAAAGTCTGACAAGTTGGAATCGCTCCATGCTCCACGGCAGAGGCCATCATTGATGACGATAGATGCCATCCGCAAATTAAGCTCTTGAACCAATTCGCAGATGAGGATTCGAGGGGGAACTACCGCCTCCGCCATCGCCAGTCCGGCCATGGCATCCTGAGCGGCCTTGTCCGATAAACCGAGTTCTAATTCTGCCAACGCCCTCCCGTAAAACATCCTTGCGACATCCAGACAAGGGGTGATGTACTCCATAGGCGTTTGCAGCAGATTAGAGTAGTTCAACGGCCACTCGACTTTTGGCCTGCGAAGGGCCTCACGAACTTCCTCCAAGACCGGGGCTGTTTGATTCAATGCTTCCAATACAAGGCTCCTTGCCGCCGACTCGTCGCCGGAAAACTTCGGATCGATTTTTTTTGCCATGTTGATCAGTCGCTGATCCTTGGCAGATACCCCCAGCTTCTTCCACTCCGCGAGAAGTTTTCCCAAACGGGAATTTTCTTTCGATGCAAAATACTCCCGGAAGATCGGCGCGGCGGCGACGTTCTGGTCATCGGGAACGTGCGGAGGGATAAAGTCCTCCATGCGGACCGACTCCTTTTTCCTTTCGAGCTCAGCCAGGACAGACTGGAGCTCGCGAGCACCAGCCCAGTTTGCCCATGCGTAATAAAGGGCCACGGCCGTGACAATGCCCACGACGAGAAGCAGAAGGATCGACGGTTTTTTCATGTTGGGATGCCGATTAAGGTTGTGGTGTTCATTTCAGAAGGTTTTATCCGCAGATTTACACAGATGTACGCAGATAAATGATGTCCTGCGTCGCCTGTTGTCAGGCGGTTGTGCTTTCATCTGCGAAAATCTGCGTTATCTGCGGATCAATGTTTTTCGGCTCAGTAAACACCATCCGGATTAGGTTCGTGGCGGTGTGGGAGAGTTTTGTCGGGCGGGCAGGCGGAAGTGGAGTTCCATGTGGATTGGTCTCATGGGCGGCGGATCGAGCTCACCGGCATTGCACAGGCGTTCCATGACCGCATTGCGAGCGACAAAGGCAACGTAGTCGAAAGGAACTGTCCCCTGCGGAACATCCGGGGTTGTCGCTCGAAGGAGCAAAATCAGGCCCCAGCACGCGGCGAGCGTTGTCCAACCAAAACGCAGAAAAACCGGTCGCCGTTCCCGTCGGGAAAGCGGCCCGAGGATCTGTCGCTTCCAGTCGGGAGGAAGCTCCGGCGGACGGGCTCTCCGCAAAAGGCTTTCGATTTCTTCAGTGTGCATGTTCCTTCTCCAGACGGATGGCCCCGCGCAATTTGTCTAAGGCGTAGCGGAATCGGCTTGCGGCCGTGTTTGCAGAGATCCCGAGGATTCCGGCAATCTGCCGGAATGTCCGTTGCTCCCAAATTTTCAAATGGACGACGGCACGCTGATCCTCCGGGAGCAATGCCAAACGCTCGAGCAGTGCCGTGATTTTTTCCTCATCCCCGGGGTCTGCGCGAAAGCCTGCCAACGGTTCCCGTGCGAACGCATCCAGCGCGCGCTGCTGCGATGACTCGCTCCGGACGAGATCGACATACGCACGGTAGGTACACCGAAGCAAATACGAGCGGGGATTGAAGATGGCAAAGCGCGGACGCCGGACAAGGCGGGCAAAGACATTTTGCAGGAGATCCTTCGCCACCTCCTCGTTGTGGCTCAACTGGAGCGCGAAGGCATGGACGGCCGGCGCAAATTCGTCGTAGAGAGATTCCAATTGGTGCGGATCCATGCCGGGCAGATTATGAACCAGACGGAGGCCAAACGGAATTTGTCTTTCCTGATGCGCAAATATTCCCGGACTTTTTGTGGTCGTGCGCTTGCCGCTTGGATTTCTCCGGGGAAAGCGGCAAGATGCCGGTTCGACATTCCAAAACCGTCTTAACGCAGTGCCATTCCCCACTGACCTCCAGTTTCCCTCTCATCTGTTACCGCCTCCGGACGCACGGCATGAGAGGTTCCGTGCGGCACTTGTTCTGTTCGTTGCGATTGTTTTTTTGCCCCTGTGCGCCTTTGCCCAATCCGGAGGCGGTTGGGAGGTCAAAGGCGCGCCGTTTCGCGCGACGATCCGGCTTCAGGAGCCACCGAAAAATCCCGAAGCCGGCGTGGCGGTTGAGCTGCCGGATTTTGGCGGCAACCGGCCGGATCTGGCCGATGTGTTGCTTCTGGACGGGCAGGGGGTTGGTCAGCCGGTCGCCCCGGTCTGGCGCGGAGAGGGCCAGAGGGCGATCTTCCTCGCGAAGGATCTCGCGGCGGGCAAAGACGCGTTCGTGTATTTCGGCGGCCAAACCTCCCGGCAGTCCCGGGTCTGGGTTCCGAAGACGAGCCTGCTTCTTGAAACGCGGCGGCTTCCTGCCGACCCGAAGATTGGCAGTTGGCAGGAAATGGAGAAAACGTGGCGCAGCGCTCCGGCAGTGGACGGGGCCGGATTTGTCAGCACGATTTATCGCGCCGGAAATGCCTTCGGGGAAAGCGCCGATTTTGCATCGCACTTCACCGGTTGGCTGGCAACGCCGGATGGCGGGGATCTGGTTCTCTACACGCTTTCGTCCGACGCGTCCTTCCTTCTGGCGAACGGCAATCCGACACTCGACTGGCCGGGAATCCACTCGCCGGTTGCGGATCTCAAATCCGTGCGCACGGCGAGGGTGCCTTGTTTGCCGGGCTTCACCAAGATCGATTACTACCAGGCAAAAATCGGCGGCGGCGAATCGGCGGCGGTTCTCGGCTGGCAGAAAAATGGAAAATTCGAAACAATTCCGCAGGAGGCCTGGCTGCATCCCGGCACCGCCCGGATCGTGAAAATGGAATCCGCGCGCGGGTGGCCGGTTCCGCTGATAGGGGTTCGGTTCGGTTCTTACATCGGCTACGAGGGCCATTGGCTGTCCGATGTCGAATGCTTCGCGCCACCGGATCTGCCTTCGGACTGGACGGCGGAATGGCGGTTCGAGGACGGGGCCATTTTTACCGGCGCAAAATGCGAGCGGGTTCTCGCGGGCAACAAGCCGCAGAGGGTGACCTTGAAGCTGCGCCGCGGAAACGATGGGATCGAAGCGGTGAAGCGGCTGGTTCTTCCCGACAATTTGCGCGAAGCCTCGGTGAAAAATCCGGCCGATCTCGGCTGGTATCTCGGCTTGATCGACAAAGAAAATCCGGCGTTGCTCGCCCCGCCGACTCTTGATGCGATCCTGCCCCTGCTCATTGAATTTGCCGACAACGAACACATTGCGAAGTTCGCCGCGGCCTGGCTGGAAAAAAGCCATCCGCCTGCCGGCGACCTTTGGTTCCGGGCGCAAATGGCCCGCTTCCAATCGCTCGCGCAAAACGATCCCCGCAGGGCGCTGGAAGAATTGAAGCGGCTCGATCCCGCCGCACGGAAAAAATACGCCCAGCTCTTCGCGTTGTTCGAACTGGAACTCCGGGTTTTCAATCTTCGCGATCCCGCGGCGGAAGAACTCGCCCGGCGGATCGTCTTTGATTTTCCGGAATCCGAAACCGCGACGTTGGCAAAAATCCGCGTGGGGGATCTCTTCCGGCTCACCGACCGGATCAAGCCGGCGGTCGAGCAATACCGGGCCATTCAGAAGACCGTCGCCGACGAATCCGGCGGCCGCAAACTCCCGGCGCAGGACAGGGCCTACTCGATCACGGTGGAGAACCTGTTGGAAAGCAAACTGCGCCGCGAGGCCTCGGACAAGCTGCGCGCGTGGGAACTCGGCCATCCGATGGCGAAGTTCGAGAGTGATTTCCTCCTGTTGCGCGCCCGGATGCTCAACGCCTTCGGCCGGTGGGCCGAGGCCCTTGTCGAACTCGATTCCTTTAAAAAAATCCAGCGCGACACACCCTGTGAAATCGACGCCGATTTCTATCGCGCCGAAGCCTTGAACGCCCTCGGAAAAAAGGACGAGGCCGGAAAAATCTGGGAAAATATTTCCTCCAAATACCCGCACCACGAACTCGCGGCTCCGAGCAAGATCCGGCTTGGCAAGCCATGAATACGGAGTCGCTCATTCCCAGCCCCGGCGGCTGCAGCAATCTGAAAAGCTTTCGGGCCGCCCGGCTTTGTTTTCTCTTTCTCGCTTGTTTTGTGGCCGCACTCCGCGCCGATCCGGGCCGGATTTACACCAATCCCGACCCGGCCACGGCGGGTGGGATCGCGGGCGCGACTTCCCGGCCGCTCACGCATGCCCTCGCTGTCGAGCACGACCGCCTGCATGTTTATCGGGCGGAGTTGGCTGACGGAGAAAAAACATTCCTTTTTTCGCACCTGCCCGCTGGCAAATACGATCTCGTGCTTGTTGCCGCCGGGAACCTCGTTTTCGAGGGGCTGCAGCTTGGCGAACCGCCCGCGAATCCCGACCCGGCGTCCCTGCAAAATCTGGGGAAACGCGTGGCCGTGGCGGATGCGTTTTTCAACCGATGCGCGGTTTGCCGGATCGGCATCACCGGAGATCAAGCCCTGGTCTTTGTGGAACGCATCCGGGATCATCTGACGTTGCAGCAATCCGGCGAAAAGCTGAACGCCAACCTGCGGCGGCTGGAGATTATCGAGCTGGCCCGCGCGTCCGACGACTGGCAGATGACAACGACCCGCCACATTTACCGCGAGGAGATGCCCGTCGCACCGGATCCCGCCTTCCTCCAACATTTCTTCGTTCCCACGATTGGAAATATCCGCGTGGTTGACAGCGTGAAACAACTTGGCACCCTGAAACTGCCAGCCAACTGACCAACCCGTCCCATGCCGAAAATTCGAACTCAAAAAGGATTCCCCCAAGGCGGCATTTTCCCATTGGAAGAACGCACGATGACGATCGGGCGCGACCCGGAATCCGACATCCCGCTCGATGTCGATTCGCCGGCCTCGCGCCATCACGCCACGGTCTATAAAACCGGAAACGCCTGGCACGTCAAAGACCTCGGCAGCCTGAACGGCACGGAGTTGAACGGAAGCCGGATCGAAGACCATCCCCTGAAAAACGGCGACACCATCACGATCGGCACGGCCGTTTTTGTTTTTGATGACTCCGGGGGAACCGCCCCGCAAAACGGCAAACAGATCGCCGACCCCTCCGCGTCCGTGTTGGAAGATCCGGAAATCCAGGCGACCGTCCGCGCGATGAGCGTGAAAACCCGCCTGATCGAAGCCGAAATTTCCAAGGCGATCATCGGACAGAAAGAAATTATTGCCGAGCTTCTGACGGCGATTGTTTCCAACGGCCATGTGCTGATGATCGGGATGCCGGGCCTGGCCAAGACGATGATGATCCGCACGGTCTCGGAAGTTCTGGATCTGCAATTCCGCCGCATCCAGTTCACGCCCGACCTCATGCCTTCGGATATCACGGGGACGGACATTCTCGAAGTGGACGAGGCGACCGGCCACAAGGAATACCGTTTCATCAAGGGCCCGATTTTCACCAATATCCTGCTCGCCGATGAAATCAACCGCACGCCGCCCAAGACGCAGGCGGCCCTGCTTGAGGCCATGCAGGAACATCGCGTGACCGCCGCCGGGCAGACGTATCCTCTCGACCTGCCGTTCTTTGTGCTCGCCACGCAGAACCCGCTTGAACAGGAAGGAACCTACCCGCTGCCCGAGGCGCAGCTTGACCGCTTCATGTTCAGCATCCATGTCGATTACCCCAGCGAGGCCGACGAGGAAACGATCGCCAAGGTGACCACGCGTCCGGAAAAAGTGACGCTGAAAAAACTCCTTGCCGCCGCCGAGATTCTGGAATTGCAGCGCGTCGTGCGCGAACTGCCGATCTCCGACCACGTCGTCAAATACGCCACCCGCCTTGCACGGGCAACCCGCCCCTCCGACATGCGCGCCCCGGACTTCATCAAAAAATGGATCCATTGCGGAGCGGGTCCGCGCGCCACGCAATACCTCGTCATCGCCGCCAAGGCCCGCGCCGTCATCGGGGGCCGCCTGCTGGTCACAACGGACGACGTGCGCGCCGCCGCCAGCCCCGTGCTCCGGCACCGGATGTTCACCAATTTCACCGCCGATTCCGAGGGCATGGATACCGATGCCATCGTCAAAAAGCTTCTCGCGGCGGTGCCGGAGCCCGACGAGCGGGATTACTGAACCGTCGCGACAAAAAACAGGCGGAACCTTTTGGGGTTCCGCCCGGTTCCTTGGGGATTTCTCGGGAGAAATCTTTTTCCCTGCGGCTGGTTGGATCAGCCTTCTTTGGAATCCTTGGCTTCCGGTTTTTCGGCCGCCTTGGACGGGGATTTTTTTGCGGCCGGCTTTTTCTCCGCTTTCTTTTTTGGGGCGGGTTCCGGCGCGGGGGCTTCTTCGACGACAATGTTGTCAACCCATTCGATGTAGGCCATCGGCGCGGAGTCGCTGTTTCGCGGCCCGAGCTTGATGATCCGCGTGTACCCGCCCTTGCGGGCCGCCGCCCGCGGAGCGATCTCCGCGAAGAGTTTTTTGACGGCATCCTTCTGGCCGAGTTCCCCGGCGGCAAGCCGGCGGGCGTGGAGGTCGCCGCGCTTGCCGAGCGTGACCATTTTTTCCGCGAGCGGGCGGACGGCTTTGGCCTTGGCAAGCGTGGTTTTGATGCGTTGGTGCTCGATCAGGCTGCAAACCTGGTTGGCGAGCAGGGCATCGCGGTGGGCGGTCGTGCGACCGAGTTTGACGGTTTTTTTGCGGTGGCGCATGGCTTGTTATTTTGCGGGTTCGGCGAGCAGTTCCACAAGGCCGGCTTCGAATTTCATGCCGAGGCCGAGACCGAGCTGCTGGAGCTTGTCCTTGATTTCGTTGAGCGACTTCTTGCCGAAGTTGCGGTATTTGAGCATCTCGGTCTCGCTCTTCATGGCGAGCTGGCCGACGCTGGTGATGTTTGCGTTGTTCAGGCAGTTGGCGGCGCGGACGGAGAGCTCGATCTCGTTGACGCTCATGTTGAGCAGCTTCTTCATCCGGGTGTTTTCCTGGCTCACTTCCTGCGGGGTCTCGTCAAATTCCACGGCCTCGTCGTTGAAGCCGACGAAGACGTCGAGGTGGTGGCGCAGGATCGCCGAAGATTGCAGAAGCGCGTCGTCGGGCGTGATCCGCCCGTCGGTCCAGATTTCCAGAATCACCTTGTCATAATCGGTGCGCTGGCCGACGCGGGTGTTCTCGACCGCGTATTTCACCCGGGTCACCGGAGAGAAAATCGCATCGATGGCGATGACGCCGATCGGTTGGTCGGCACGCTTGTTTTCGTCGCCGGTTGCAAAGCCGCGTCCGACTTTGATCTCGAACTCCGCCTCGAATTTCATCTTTTTGTCGAGTGTGCAGATGAGCTGTTCGGGGTTCAAAACCTCGCACTGGGCGGTGCTATCAATGTCGCCGGCTCTGACGGCGCCTTCTTTGTTGACGGCGAGTTTGAGGTTGCGCACCTCGTGATCGTGGGCCTTGAACTTGACCTTCTTGAGGTTGAGGATGATGTCCACAACGTCCTCGACGACGCCGGGCAGGCTGGTGAACTCGTGCGGGGCCCCTTCAATTTTCACCGAGGTGATGGCCGCTCCCTCGAGCGAGCTCAGGAGAACCCGGCGGAGCGAGTTGCCAAGCGTGTGGCCGTAACCGGCCTCAAAGGGCTCGGCAACGAACGTGGCATAGGTTTCAGTTGCGGTGGACTCGTCTTTGACGAGCGTTTTCGGCATTTCAAACCGACCGAGACGGACTGGCATGTTGTTGATCTTTCTTTCGTTGCCGGGTTTCCCTGGGCGCTTCCGGTGGCGCCTCGAAGAGGGCCACCCCAGGACCAACGGCAAAATAAATTTGGCGCGAATGGTAAGTCTCTCACTTTCTGGCACCGTGTCAATCTGTTTCCTGAAAAAGGAATGGGAACGAATTGCCTCCCAATTCGTCGTGACCATCAAAATTCCATCTCATGCCGCACTGCGCCACGTGCGATATTTTGCCAGCCCTTCAATTTTTCCTTTATTTTAGATTGAATTCGCCGGTGCCAGCCGTAATTTTCTCCGTTCATACCCTTGAGAGGGGAATTTCAAATTTTGAATACTGAATTTCGAATGATAAATCGGCCGCCAATGCGGCGAATGCCCCCGAAAATCCACCATCGCGCCCCCGGCACCCCTCCCATCAATAATCCAAAATCCATCATCCAAAATCAGCAACGCCTCTCCCCTGAAAGCGAGCGCTTCGAGCAGGGCCTGATCTCCGTTTTTTCCGAGCTGGCGGATCTCTTTGGCAATCCCCGCTCCCACGGACAGGTCTATGGAATCCTCTTCAGTTCGCCTGTGCCGCTTACGATGGAGGAAATCACCAGCCGGATCGGGATCAGCATGGGATCTGTGAGCATTGGGTTGAGATCCTTGGAAGAGTTGGGGGCCGTAGAGCGTCATCACGTTAACGGCAAGTTCGGAGTTTATTCCGCCAAGCTGGAACTCAAGACCCTCATCTCCGGATTCGTCCGCCAGCGGCTCGTTCCGCGCCTGGAGAAAAGCAATGCCACGCTCAAAGATTTGTCACCCCTCGTTGACCAGATGCCCCCCGGAGAAGCCAAAGAGGCCGGATTCCGACTCCAGCGCGTGGCCCAGTGGCATGCCCGTGCCGCCCAGTTCCTCCCGCTGGCAGATAAGCTTTTGCAGTCCGCCTCGAATCTGCTGCCCCAAAACGGCGGCAAATAGAAAAAAATGCGCGAAAGCGCGAGAGAAACCAAAAAAGTGTGTGGTCTTTGGCGAAATTCGCCGAAATGACCAAAGGCGGCAGCTTGCCCGCGCGTCGCCCGGGAATGAGAGGTGGCCCATTCGGGAATTCTTCAATGCTGATTCACCCGGCCCTTCAATTGACATGACAGCGATCCATTAATAGCATGGATACATGCAAAAGATACAGATCCTTTTTCCCGATCCCATGATGCGCAAGCTCAAAGAGTTTGCAGCCACCGAAGATCGCCCCATCAGTGAAATTGTCCGCCGTGCAGTGGAGCGGGTGCTCCAGCAAAGCCCCCTGCCATCCGCTCCCGCAAAAAAGTTCCCTGCCTTCCACGGGGGAGGTGTCCGGATTTCCGCTGCGGAGATGAAACAGGCGATTTACGGTGACGATGAATAGCTTGGATACGAATATTCTCGTGTATGCGGCGGATGCAATCCCATAGACGAATCTGGCTAGCTGATTGACTCAAACGGACACTGCATAGAGATACGAATCTCGCCAGAAGCCGCTAAACACCCCGAACATGGAACTAAGAACGCGCCTTCAGCACTACCCTTTCTGACTTCCCCCTTCCGAATTCCCCCTTCCGACTTCTGAATTCTGAATTCAGACTTCTGACTTCCCCTTTCCGCTTTTGTCTTCCTGTCCATGAACACAATTAAAATCAACAATCGGGCAATCATGCTTGGAGCAGTCACCATTGGAGGATTGCTGGTTGCCTTGTGGGCGGGGAAGGCCGTTGCGCTGGGAAACACCCGGCCTCTCCTGATGGGACTTGCGGCGTCGATCGCATTGGCGATGGGGTTGGCGTTGGGCAAAAATGCATGGATCCTCATCCCGGTCACTTTTTTTGCAACGGGTTCGATCGGGGCTTTGCCGCTCCCGTTCAATTATCAGGAGTTGGGAATCATGGCGGCTTTTACGTTGTTCGTTCTCCACTTGATTTTAACAAAAGAGACGATCCGCATCACACATTCTGCTGTTGATACGCTTGTTTGGGTTAATGTCGCCTACCTGATCTCGGTTTTCTTTCGGAATCCGGTTGGTGTCGCAGCCCTGCAAACCGAACTTGTCGGTGGCCGCCCCTATTTCAGTCTGCTTCTTATGGTATTCTGTTACATCGTGCTCAGCCATGTGAGGGTCGATGAGAAGCGTGCCCGGCAGATGGCTTGGATTCTGGCGGGTGCGATGATTGCCCCGCAGTTCCTGCTGGTTCTCACGGAGTTCGTTCCTTCGACCAGCCGGGTCATCTATCCGTTTTATAGCGGGGTAAATATTGAGGACTTCAACCTTGGGCTCGCTCCCGCAGGGGGAGCGCAGGATACCCGCATTACTTCCTTCTTGGGACTGGCCAGACCGATGGTTCTGGCCCTTTGTGCGCTGTATCCCCCGATCACCCTTGTCAATCCACTCCGCTTTCAGCGATTTGCCGCCTTCCTCACGGGGTTGGTTCTCGGAGCCCTCTCCGGCTTCAGAAATTTGCTCGTGGCCTTTGCCTTCTATCTGGCCATTGGCTCGATGGTTCGGCGACGCTATCTGGATGTCTTTGTCCTGGTAGTTTTGGGGACGGCGGCGGTCACTTTGGTGGGCAGTGCCCATCTGGTCGGAGTGCACGTTCCTTTTGCAGTCCAGAGAGCCCTTTCCTTTATCCCACTGGGATGGGATGAAAATGCTGTCCGCAGCGCCAAGGGAACGGAAGATTGGCGCCACGAGATGTGGCAGGATGCCTGGACCCGCCCCGGGCATATGCGAAGCAAGCTGCTGGGCGACGGCTACGGATTCACTCAGAAAGAAATGATGATCATGAGCGATGAAGCACTCGGCATCGGTGGATTTAAGAATACAGCCTCCTACGAGGGACACCTTATTCGCGGTTCCTACCACAACGGACCACTTTCCACGGTCAAGCGCGTGGGTTATGTCGGAGGGGTTTGTTTGCTTGCCCTGATGATCGCCTCTTTTACCCAGTCGCTGAAATTGGTCAAAAAAACGAGAAATACCCCGTTTTTCACATGGACACTCTTTATTGCCATCCCGATCCTCTTCCTGCCTTTTGAGTTTTTCTTTCTTTTTGGTGACTACATTCAAGCGATGACCTTATTTCTCTTCTCTGCCGGAATGTTCAAAATGATCGAGAATTCGCTGGCCAAATGGCAGCTCATGAGAGCCGCCACCGGACAGTCATTCGGAACAAAGGAGCAACAGCCAACTCCGTTGGCGGCTCCCGCTGCCTAAAGCGGTATAAACAAACATGTGGCCACGTTGAGACAGTGCGCCTGAGGACGCGGAAAAAGCGGCTTCGCGAGCAAACCCTACCACCGGCAATGCCGGCGCGCCGTTTCAGATGGTAGGGATACCTCGCCGAGGCGTCCCACTTCTATTGAGGATGACATCAAGACGGGCGGCTACAGCTCTATATAAAGGCTTCCCGTAACCCCAAATGAAATTCCCTATTCCCATTCTGCTTTATCATGGATTCGGCAATCAAAGTTCGTCATCGTTAGTCGGACTGGATTTGTTTTCCAGACATCTTGATTGGTTGACCCATAATGGCTGGCGCAGCCTCACCTTGGCGGAATTTGAAGCTGCGGTGCTTGGTGACCATGACTTTGGCTCCCGTCGGTTCTTGATCACTTTTGATGATAACTCGCCGCTGCTCGGTCAATACGCTTCCGAAATGAAAAGCCGCGGTTTTTCCGGCGCGGCATTCGTTATCACCGGCAAATTTGAACACTCCGAAGCCGGCTGGCTCTCCTTCGACGCCGCCGCCGAACTGGTGCGGAACGGAACTTTGGAAGCCTGTTCGCACACGCACCGGCATGTGGCCGTCGGCAGTCGGCCCGAAGAACTTGAAGCCCTGCGCGAAGACCTGCAGAATTCCCGTGTCTTCCTGTCGGAGCGATTGGGAGTTGCTGCGGAATCGTTGCGGCATTTGGCATGGCCGTGGGGGCGATGCACGGCGGACATGGAGGCGATGGCCGACAGCCTCGGTTTCCGATGGCAATACCAAGCCCGACGGGGCACGGTGACCCATTGCAACAGAACCTTGCGGCTACCCCGGTTCGTTGCCGATGGTTTATCGGTTCACCGGTTTGCCAGAACGATCAACTTCTACAGCTCACGTCTGGGTTCTTTGCTCACAAACACGGGGCTCGACTTTGGACGCTCATGCAGGAATTTGCTGTTCACAAGAAAGAACAATACATGCGCATAGCATTTCTTGTCGTTGACGACCGTTTCGGTCTTCCGTTGCCGATCCCGTTTTTTGGAACAGCCCCGCAAGGTTTGCTTTATGGTTTCGCGGAATTACGGAGGGAGGAACACGTGGCCGTGGGGACGGACCGGGCAGACAATCCGGAGGATTGCCCCGCAGGGGTGACACGCTCGGGAGAGCGGGAATCAAACCGGAAGGCGGGTGAGCGGGGGGCGGATGCGTCTCAGCTCTCAGCTTTCAGCCCTCAGGATTCGGATTTTGAAATCCACGTCATCTGTTGCACGGAGAAGTCCGTTCCCGCCCCTGAAAAGTTGGCTAAAAACATCTGGTATCATCAGATCGTGCTGCCGCACTGGAGCTATCTGCGGACAGGCCATCTCGGCCCCGTTCTCGGGGTTCGCAGGCTGCTCAGACGCATCAAGCCCGACATCATTCATGCCCAGGGGACCGAGCGCTGGTGCGCGATCAGCGCGGCCCTTGCCCCGTATCCCAAAGTATTGACGATTCATGGCAACCTTCGCCTGATCAACAAGGTGGCTCCGATGGAACCCCGCCTGTATTGGAAGGCGCAGGAGATTCTCGAAACATTTTCCATCCCCCGTTTCGACGGGGTCGTCTGCATCACCAACTACACGCAGCAAAACGTCTCGGATCTGGCAAAAAAAACCTGGGTGATTCCCAACGCCGTGGATCCGAACTTTTTTGAATTGGGGGAGGAGAAAAGCGAAATTCAGAAGTCAGAATTCAGAAGTCGGAAGTTGGAAGTCGGAAGTTGGAAGTCGGAAATCGGAACACGTGGCTGTGGGGACGAACCGGGCAGACAACCCGGAGAATTGCGCGCAGAGGTGACACGCTCGGAAGAGCGTGAATCAAAGCGGAAAGCGAAAAGTGAAAATTCAGAAGCGGAGTCTTCCTCTCCCCTTGGCACCCCTTCTGCTTTCCGCTTTCCTCTTTCCGCTTTATCCCCCGCCCCCACCATCCTCGTCGTCGCGCATATTCAGGGGCGGAAAAACCAGAATGCCTTTATCGATGCCATCGCTCCGCTGGCAGACAGCCTGCAATTCCGAGTCCGGTTCTTCGGACGCGGGGCGCCGACCGATGATTTTGGAAGGGGTTTTTTCGAACGAATCGAAAAATACCCCTGGTGTTCATTCGAGGGAATGAAGGGACGGGAAGAGCTCAGAGAAGCATTCCGCACGGCATCGCTGCTCGTGCTTCCGTCACTCGAAGACAACTGCCCGATGTCGGTACTCGAAGCCATGGCCTCCGGCGTCCCTGTTGTCGCCTCAAATGTCGGTGGAGTCCCGGATTTGATCCGTCATGAGGAAAACGGTCTTCTGGTCAATCCGAACGATCTCAACTCCATGCGCGACGCCGTCAACCGCATGCTGACAAACCCCGAACTCGCCAACCGCCTCGCCGCACAAGCCCATCTCGATGCCCGCGCAATCTACCACCCGACCGTCATCGCCCGAAGGCATTTGGAGGTGTATCGGGAAGTCATCCGCGCAAAGCGCGGGCGGTAGATGAAGGCGGGGGAAACAGGAAAAATGGCACTTCTACAATATCGCAAAAGGCTCGGCAGGTGAAGTAAAGCCCATCTGTTACGTGATTCTCGACAACAACCTTGCTTCGAAAACCGATGCGCTCTCCGTCCAATCGCTCGCAACCGAAACGAGCACCCTTATTCATGGGTTAATGAAATCCACGAAGACCCCCGAATCCTGAATCCTTCCTTCCGAATCCTTCCTTCCGCTTTCAGCTTTCCGCTCTGGTTGACATGATGCGGATACATGATAGCTTGACCGCATGCTAAACGGTCTCACAACGCTCACAGAAAGAGGTCAGGTCTCCATGCCTGCCGCGCTGCGCAAGAAGCTGGGGCTCCGTCCCGGCCAACCCCTGATCTGGAAGATGATCTCCGATACCGAATGCCGTGTGGTTGTCGTCCGCAAACCGGCTGATCGGCGTGGCCACTCCGTGAGAGGATGCATGAAACGATTCCAAAAGAACATGCCGGCAACCACTGCTGGCTGGATGGAGTTGCTGCGCGAAGGAGATCGTGGCTTGGGTCGTTGACACGTGCATCTTGCTTGATGTCGGTCTTGACGATCCGAGGTTCGCATCCGGATCCGAGAGCCTTTTGGATGCCAAGCTTGCCGAAGGGCTGCTGGTATGTCCGGTGACGTTTGTCGAACTGGCTCCGGCATTCTCCGGGCAGATCGAAGCACTGGAAGAATTTCTTTTTCACCTGGGGGTTGACCACCAGGAATGCTGGATGACGACAGATACTGTGAACGCTTGTCAGGCATGGACGCGGCACGTGCAGAAACGCCGCAACAACAAGGCTGCCAAGCGCCCGATTGCCGATGTGCTCATCGGAGCATTTGCCCAGCGCTACCAAGGACTGCTTACCCGAAATGCCGCCGATTTCCGGAAACTCTTTCCCTCGCTCGCCCTGATCGAGCCATAGCATTGTCTGCCCGGTCCGTCCACACGGCCACGTGTTCCGCCCTCCGACTTCTGACTTCTGAATTCCGACTTCTGACTTCACCTTTTCGCTTTTCCCCTCTGGCACTTGCCAAAATCTTGCAGGCACGATAGGCCTTTACCATGTTGGCTTCCATTTCCCCTAAACACAACTCAACGAGATAGCGACCTGACTATTTATGCCGGTTTTATCAATGTTCTATGGTGTTATTATTAAAATGAATCCCCGTCTCACCCGAGTTAAAGCACTTCCAAATTACGTTTTGCAAGTCGAGTTCCAAAACGGCGAATGCGGTCAGTTTGATGTCAAACCGTATCTGGAAATTGGGATTTTCCGACAGTTGAAGGAGAAAGGGTATTTCTCTAGAGCGAGAGTTTCACTCGGCACTGTGAATTGGCCTAATGGACAGGACTTTTGCCCTGATACTCTCTACGAAAACTCGCGTTCGTCTGGAATTCCCAACTGAACCAAGAGTGTTACCTATGTTCTGACTGCGCCGTGTCACCCCTGCGGGGCAATCCCGAATCCTGATTTCCCCCTTCCGCTTTCACCTTTCAGCTTTTCGCTTTTCCCCATGAAACTCCTCCTCGACCACCACGAGCCGTTTTCGCTTGCCCGCGGTGGATACCAGATTCAGATCGAGGAAACGTCGCGGGCACTTCGGGAAATCGGGGTGGATGTCGAGTATCTCCGCTGGTGGGATTCCGATCAGAAAGGCGATGTTCTCCATTTTTTTGGAATTCCGCCGCTTCACACCGTGGAAAGGGCGCAGGGAAAGGGAATAAAGGTTGTCGTCACCCATCTCCTCACAAACACTTGCAACCGATCCCCGGCAAAGCTCGCAGCGCAGGCATTGGTCACACGTTCCCTTCTCGCATTCCCCCCCGCACGGGGACTCTGCGCAAAAATGGGATGGCTGTCCCTGCGGCGTGCGGATGCCGTCGTGGTGGGTCTCGAAGCGGAAGCCCGTGTCATGCTTTCAGTCTGGGGCGTCGAGCGAGTCCACGTCATCCCCCTCGCCCTCCGCAAAGAATTCCAGAACCTTCAAAATCCTCAACTTGACCACAGCTTTGATTCCCGCTCTCCCGAGCGTGTGCCTCCTGCGGGGCAATCCTCCGGATTGTCTGCCCGGTTCGTTCCCACGGCCACGTGTTCAACTTTCCGATCTCCGACTTCCGACTCCCGAATTCTGAATTCTGACTTCAGACTTCCGCCTTCCTCTCTCCCCCTCCTTTCCGTCGGAACCATCTGCGCCCGGAAGCGTTCCGTCGAACTGGCCGAAATCGCCCGTGCTGCAAAGATCCCCATCCTGTTTGTCGGCAATCCGCTCAGCGAAAGCGACCCCTGCTGGAAAAGCTTTGTCAGCCAGTGCGATGGCACCTTTGTCAGGCACATGTCTCATGTCGAAGATGTCAGCAAGCTCATTCGGATTTTCAGGGAAGCGCGTGGATTTGTGCACTTCAGCGACGGGGAGAACTGGTGCTTTGCGGCCCACGAAGCCGCCGCCTGCGGCCTTCCGCTCTTGTTGCCCGATCAACCCTGGTCGCGCGAACTCTTTGGAACGAACGCCACCTATTGGAAAAACGACAGGCAACCGGAACAGTTGCGGCAGTTTTATGACGACTGTCCGTCAATGCATGTCTCTCCACACACAAGTCTGTCATGGACGGATATTGCCCGGAAACTTCTAAAAATTTACTCGGAGTCACCGGCAAGAAATGGCTGATCCGAATCCGAGACTCCAAGAATTTCATCAATGAGCCTCCGCCGCACCACTTGGACCGCCGCGACATCTTACGCGGCCATGGGCAGTGGCATGATAACTTCGCTTCTCCTTGTCCGCGTTGCCACGCAGACCCTCAGCCCGGAGGAATTCGGACTTTGGTCCTTTTGCTTCGGAACCGTCGGCTATTTTCTCCTGATGGATTTTGGTGTGACAAATTCATTGGGCCGCATGTTTGCCGATGCCGTCGTCCAGCGCGACCACGCCGAGATGAGCGGCTGGCTGTATTTGACAATGTCGATCCTCGCCGTTCAGGCTGTATTTATCCTAGCGATAGGCCTGCTGTCCCGTGACGCTCTTCTTACTTGGTTCGCCATCCCGCCACATCTGTTGCCGGATGCCAAAAGACTGTGGACGTGGTTGATTTTCATCCAAGCGTGCGCAATGCCCCTGCGTGCGCTGCCGGGATTCCTCTATGCCCAGAACCGGGTCTATCAAAGCAATATATTTACCATTCTTTCCTCGTGGATCAACCTCGCCTTGTTTTGGTGGTGGATAGGAAAAGGGGCCGGCGTGCAGTCTTATGCCTATGCGGCATGTTTCGGAACGGCGATCATCCAGGGCGGCTACCTCATCTCGATTTTTATAGGAAAAGAGAGACTGCGCCTCCAGTTTGTTCCACTTCCAATCAGACATTTGCGCGGACTGTTCACTTACTCATTTGCCATTTTTATACAATCCCTGACCACTCAGGCCGCCGCCGCAACCCAGGGCATGATTCTAACCAAACTTCTCGGTCTGGATGCCGTCGCAACATTCGGCGTGACCGCCCGGCTTCCCAATTTGTTCGGGCAACTGATTTGGAAGCCCTACGACGCATGCGTCCCCAGGTGGATGCTTCGCTATTGTGCCAACGATTTTGAAAAGTCCCGGCAGGAAATAATCGCCATCATGCGGTTGACCGTGCTTGCCGTATTTGCAGGTGCGGGTATTGCATTGCTGGTCAATTCCCAGTTCATAGGCTGGTGGACCAAGCCCGGTTATTTCGGCGGAAACCTGTTGACCTTTCTGCTCGGGCTCACGCTTTTGACATCAACTCTCCAGCATTGCCTCAGTTTTGCTTTTCACCTCAATCGGAAGATGACACTTTATACGATTGTATTGTTTCTTGGGTTTCTTGGCGAACTCGGACTTGGCATCGTTTTTGTAAATTGGTTTGGATTGATTGGCATCCCGGCTGCAACCCTTTGCGTCGCTTTGGCATTTGTTTTATGGTTTCATGTGGTTGCGGGGGGGGGAATCTTCGGCATCAATGTGTTGGGAAGCATTTATAAAGAACTGCTTGGTGGCGGAACCTGTCTGTTTGCCTGTTTCCTTGCCTTGATTGTTATGAATTCATATCTTTCTTATCAAGGTCCGATAGGCATTTTGCTATATGGCATAGCATCACTGGGATGTTGCCTTCCTTTGATTTATCGCGGAGGGTCGATTCTCAAGGATATGGGCTTTTCCCGGTTGATAACACGTGCGGAATGAGACGATGCAAATCGTGACAAACAGGTTCGCCAGCTAATTATTCAACATGGGATTGGACATCAAAACAGCCGAGTTTCTTTTGCATTGCAGACAGGCGGGGGTTGTCTTCAAAGATTCCTGCACGTTGGGCAGGCAAACCGTCATGCTCCTGCCCTCCGAAAAACGGCTGGTAAAAAAGTGGTCGGGGATCGATCTGGATCACTGTGAGTATGCGGATAGGTTTTTTACGGCAATGGGCGCGGAAACACCCCATTCGATGGATGCGTCAGACTACGAGAGGGCGGACATCATCCATAATCTCAACGAACCCGTTCCATCCGCGTTGCTGGATCGCTTCGATTGCCTTGTGGATGGCGGAACACTCGAACACATTTTTGATTTTCCCGCGGCGCTTCGAAACTGCCTCCAGATGGTGCGTCCGGGCGGGCATCTGATCATCTGCAACATGGCCAACAACCACATGGGCCACGGGTTCTACCAGTTCAGCCCCGAGCTTTTTTACTCGGCTTTCACACCGGAAAATGGTTGTCGCCTCAAGTTTTTGTATTTGAACGAGAGCGGGACATGGTTTCGACCGTTCAGTCCCGGAGCGGTCGGCTACCGGGTTGAAGCCAGAACCAGGGGATTCGTCACAATTTTTGTCTGTGTCGAACGCATCTCTTCCGTGATTCCTTTTACGACGCCACCGCACCAGAGCGATTACCGGTTCAACCTGCCTGGAGGGGATTTGGCGCAGCGGGATTCAAACGCACCAGATACCCGGACGATCAGACAGAAAATCGGAGAACATTTCCCGAGGATTCAAAGAAAACCGACTCGTTGGCGTGAATTTAAAATCAAGGTGCTATATTCTTCCGTTCCTTTTGTTGAAGAGTTGGACAAACGAATGGATCGATTCAAAGGGGACCGAACGCGAACACTTCGAAATAAAGCGTTTTTTGAAACCATCGGCAAACGATTGCCTCACGTATCAATCGGGTCAGGCCAAATCCTCAAATCATGACTTTTCTTGAACGTATTCTGTTTAAATCCCCCCGATTATCCAATTGGCTGATCGGCAAACTGATTGCAGAGGAACTGCGCGCTTACGGAGTCAATCATTTTGTCGTTTATGACATTGGTGCCCGATGGGGAATCTGGGAACCTTTTCATTGCCTTCCCCTGCCGCTGGTCAAAGTCGGTTTTGAACCCGAGCCACAAGAGGCGGAAAAGCTTGAAAAGAGCGGCGTCTTTGACACGGTCTGCCCGGTCGGGCTTTCCGGAGACGGCGGCGATAAAACGTTGCACATCGCGAAAAATCTCGGTGCATCGTCAATTTACGGCCCGGATCTGGATTCCATTGCGCGATTTTGCGATCCCGGCATTTTTGAAGTTCAAAAGGAAATTTGCATATCGACCTTTACCCTCGGATCGGCGGTCAAAAAATTCCAACTGCAAGCCCCGGATTTTATCAAACTCGATGTGGAGGGGGCCGAGCTTGAGATCATGAAGGGCGGTGAAGAGGCAATCCGTAACGCATCCGGCATTCTTTTTGAATCGCGTCTTTCAAGATTCTACAATGCAGAGCCCGTGCATGGAGAGATTGTTGAGTATTTGCAAAAACTGGGCTTCATGCAGATTGCATTCAACCCGGTTGGCAGCTTCTCTGGGGCACACATGTTGATCGATGCGGGAATGGCAAGGAACCTGCGCGTCGAAGAGAACCCTGTCCGCTTGCTAAAATCCGCGGCCTTCAGCCTTATTGTCGGAAACATGGAATATGCTATAAATCTTCTGCGGGCCGTTAAGCACCGGACCGGACTACGTTCCAAAACCGGACTTCTCGTCAGCAAACTGTTTCCAAAAAGCTGACGACCCATGAAACGCATTGCGATCTTCTACATCTGCACGGGGAAATATGATATTTTCTGGAACGATTTCTTTGCAAGTTCCGAGAATCATTTCTGCCGCGGCCATCAGAAACATTATTTTGTTTTCACCGATTCGGCAGCCATCGCATCAGGGGATAATGTGACGGTGATCTATCAGGACAATCTTGGCTGGCCGATGATCGCCTGCTACAGATACCGGATTCTATTGAGAATGGAAAGGGAGCTGGGGAGCTTCGACCTGATGGCTTTTTTCAACGCCAACGCCATTTTTGTTGCCGATGTCTCGCGGGAGGATTTTTTTGGCGGGGGCATCCGGTCGCTTGTCTGCGCCCGTCATCCGCTCTTTTTTGAAAAACCCGCGGAGGCCCCATTTGAGAAGCGTCCCGGATCAACGGCATTTGTTCCGGACAACAACCGCAAAAGATACTGTCAGAGCGCCATCAGCGCCGGAACGAAGGATGAGTATCTGTCGATGCTTCACGAGCTCGCAGACAACACCGAGACCGACCTGAATAACGGGATCGTTGCGGCTTGGCACGACGAAAGCCACTGGAACGCCTACATCAACAACAACCGATCAGCCAAAGACGTTCTGAATGTCCTCTCGTTGTCCTTCATCTATCCGGAAGGATATCAATTTTCATGCGAGAAAAAGATAATGATGAGGGACAAACGACGTCACGGAGGAATTGCATTCCTGAGAGGATCCGCCCGCTGGACCCGCTGGAAAAGACTCCGTTCCAAGCTCGAGAAGATATTTCGATTCTAACCGGGAATACCAACCGTATCCATGCCTGAATTCGTCCGACGGATAAAATCCCTGCTGCGCGCCATGATCCTGCGGGGATCGTTTCTCAAATGGTGGAGCGGCCGCAAGCTGGTCCGTGTGGAGACATCCTGCATCGGGAATATGGTGGATGTTTCCTCACGCGCACTTCCGGAAACCCGGCAGCCCGGACCAATTCCGCGCACGGTGCTGAAAAAGCTTCTGTTCATCGCCGATGTGATGTGGGAGGACAACGAGCTTGTCCCCGAGTTGGCAAAGATCTGCGAAGTCAGGTCCTTGGATCTCCGGCCGGCCCTGCGGAATCAATCCTATGAAAATCCCGCAGCGGCCCCGCAGGCAGTTCTCCGATCCGTTGAGGGTTTTCTCGCCGATCCACGGTCATCCAACGCGGATGCGGTCCTGTTTTACGCAAGGGGAGCCCTGCTTTCCTGCGAAGTGTTCGATCTTCTTCGGAAGGCCTGTAGCGGACCGATCATCGGTATGAACCTCGATGACAAGGCCAACTTCTGGCCATGCAACGCCTACTCCGACGGAGGGGATCACTACCGCCGGTGGGTGAATTCATTCGATCTGAACCTCACCAACTCCAGAATAGCCAGCACCTGGTATCGTGAGGCGGGCGCCACCTGCCGCTACTCGCCGCCAGCCATGCGGCGCCACCCGCAATTGACAATGCCAACAAATGCGGATTTCAAGTATCCCCTCAGCTTTGTCGGCTCGGTCAAGCTTGAGCGCGAGATCATTGTCGCGAAGCTGAGAGACGCTAATATTCCCGTCGCACTTTTTGGAAACGGATGGCCCGACTCCAAATGGGAACCGGATACCACAGCCATTTACCGATCCAGCCAGATCAACCTCGGTCTTGGGCTCGCAACCCCCAATCTGGCAACCATGAAAAACCGTGACTTCGAGTGCCCCGGTGCCGGCGCCTGCTACCTGACCACATTCAATTGGGAACTCGCCGAATGGTGGGAGATCGGCAAAGAAATACTCTGCTACCGGAATATCGAGGAACTTGTCGAGATATTCTGCTGGTATCGGAACCGCCCTCAGGATTGCCTTGCAATCGCCCAGGCGGCCTGGAAACGCGCCGACAGGGAGCACACTTGGGAAGTGCGATTCAGGGACATATTCAAAGATCTCGGATTTGATAGGAAGATACTCTGTGGAAACCATGGTCTTCAAGTCCCGTGATCGATCAATTCCCGTGGCATGGGCATCCTGCCCATGCGAAGCCATCAGCAAGAACATGGGCAAGATGCCCATGCCACGTCGTGGTTTTCTACACAGCAACATGAAGACAACAGTTTTATGAAGAATCGAGGACGTCATTTAGAATCTGGTTTAGCCGGGCGCATGAAAATATTGCTGGTGCTCTATGAGCTCAGGCCTTCCGGAGCGGAAATGATGATCAAATCGGCGGCGCCGCTCTGGATCGGCTCCGGATGCGAGCTGCACGTGCTTGCAATGGCGGATAGCGTCGGCGAATTCGCTTCCGAGATGAGAAATGCCGGATGCGTGATACACCATCTCCCCGTCAGGAGGGGCTGCGGGATTTTTTCGTGGCTGTGGAAATATTTCCGCTTTGTCGGGCTCTTGAAACCGGACATCGTTCATGTGCAAGCCGAAAAGCTGAGCGCATTTACCGTGACAATCCCCCGCTTGCTTGGGGTTCGCACATTCCGTAGCATTCTTAACAACTTTCCCTACAGCGGGAAACTCAGGTTTCAAAAATCGATTGAGCGCGCATGGCAACGGTTTTGCAATTGCCGCCAGATTTCAATCTGCACATCCATCCAGCTGAATGAGAAAGCCAAATTGTTCAACCCGACAAAGCTTTGCTGGGCGTGGTTCAACGATGTGCATTTCCGTCCGCCAACACCCGGGGAACGGGCGGATGCCAGGATTAATCTCGGCCTCACGGACAAGCAAATCGCCCTCGTTTCCGTGGGCAACGGCAATGATGTGAAAAATTACTCCGCGATCATCGAAGCTCTGGCAATTCTGTTGGAAAGAGATCGGATAACAGAGGCCAGAATTCAGAGGGGTGACGGCAAACCCGATCATTCTTTTACTGCTGATCCTTCAGCTTTTGCTTCTTCGCTCATCTATCTGATGGTCGGCAACGAGCATGCAATGAAAATCGAACGAGCGACAGCCGAACGACTGGAAGTCTGTGATTTTGTCCGGTTCTGCGGTCCCGAAAATGATATTCATAAATACCGCAGATACCTTTGGGGGGCGGATCTTTATCTCATGCCATCAAAATACGAAGGATTCAGCATTGCAGCCATTGAAGGACTTTCCTGCGGACTTTCTTGCATTTTTGCCGACTCCCCCGGACTCGGTGATTTGAAAGGATTTCCTTTGGATATTGTCTGGAGCGGAACAGATCCGGAATCGATTGCCGTGAGAATTGCTGAAAAAGTCCAGTCCGGAGGACTCGGGAATCGAAATCTGGCGAGCGCGGAGGTTGCCAGAAGCGAATTTGGAGTCGGGCGGAGAGCCCAAGCCTACTTGGATCTTTGGAACGGCAAAAATGTAGTTTCGTGATTGCAAAACCACTCCACCTCTTCCGCTTTCAACTTTTCGACTTATCATCCGCAGATTTCACGGATTCACGCAGATTAAGCATAGGCTATATATCAGATAGGTGTCTCTCATCTCTGCGAAAATCTGTGCCCCTCTGCGGATGAAAATCATACCCTTTGACCTGATGAACCACGATCAGGTGAGGCGGCTTCGAATTGTCTGCCCGGTCCGTCCCCACGGACCATGTGTTCAGCTTTCTGTTTCCCCCTTCCGCTCCTCCCATTCAAAACATCTCGCCCATAGAGAGGGCGGCAGGGATTGCAGATTTGACGACTGCGGGGACGGATGTTATTTCATTCATATGTCGTTGTCAGACTTAAAAATCCAACTCCGGGGGGCATGCAGGCACCACTCTGTGAGACGTTTGCAGGTTTTCGGCTCTGTATCCCGTGGGCTGGAAACCTCTGATAGCGATGTGGATTTTCTGGTCCAATTTCAGGATATGCCTCCCGGAGAGTATGCCGCCATTATTTCGCGCTTCTCCACGGACTCGAAGATACTCTTGGTCGGCCAGTCGATTTGATCACCACGGGCTCGGTAAAGCGCGAGTCTCTCAAAAGAAACATTCAAAAAGAAGCCATCGTTCTCTATGAAGCTTGAGGTCAGGGAGAATTTGGAAGCTGTCTTGGAGCAGGGGCTGGAAATTCAGTCCTTTGTCACGGGAATTGAGTTGGATTGTTACAGGAAAGACTCGAAGACCCGGCTTGCGGTTGAAAGATCCTTTGAAATCCGCTAAACCGGGCATACAAAGAGGATCCCGAGACGATTGAGGCCATCGACAACTACAGACAAATCATTTCGTTTCGAAACATTCTCGCCCATTGTTACGACAGTATTGAAGACAAAATCGTCTGGGGAATCATCGAAGAGTCACTGCCTGTCCTCTTGAAGAAAGTCGAAATTCTTCTCAATCCAGCCAGCCCGGCAGCGCTGTCCCCTTCCTCCCTGAATCACTGAAAACTAAAAGCTTTTCTTCGTCTCACCTTTGCTTCCCCTGTCCTCCGATCTCCGACTTCCGACCTCAGCTTTCACCTTTCAGCTTTTCCGCTTACGCTTATCGCCATGAACCCACCTCAAATCCGGGAAGATGTTCTCCGCGACCCGCGTTATCCGGTCCACCGGATCGCCGACCGGCTCCTGCCCTATTTGAAGGTGCTTGTGGATCAGTTCCATCCCGAGCAGGTGATTCTCTTCGGGTCGTATGCCTACGGGAACCCGGATAAACACAGTGACGTGGACCTGCTGATCGTCAATGACTGCCCGGAGTCCTCTCTCAAGCGTCGGATACAAATCCGGGACGCATGGTGGAAAATGCCAAGGAAAGAACACCTCCTCCCATTCGATTTGCTCGTAGCCACACCAAGCGACCACAGAAATCGCCAGGAAAACTCCGCAGGATTTTACAACTCCATCGTGGAAAAAGGATTGCGTCTCGCATGAAAACCGACGAAGCAAACCCTGCCGATTGGTTTTGGCTTGCGAAAGAACGATTGGAAAGCGCCGATGCGCTGGTTGAGTCGCGTGGCATTTGTCTTTCCGCCGTCGAGCTTCTCCAAGAATCCGTTGAGCGGTATTTGAAAGGTTACTTGATCTCGCGGGGATGGAAGTTGGAACGCATCCACGATCTCAATCGTCTGCTGGATCTCAGCATTGATCATTGCACGGGTTTCTCTCTTTTTATTCCATTGGCTCAGTCACTTACCGAACAATTCTGGGCGCAGCACTACCCCGGCGATGACCTCTCGGAAGTCGGCTTCGATTACCCGGAGCTTCGCCAGCAGGCTGGAGAACTCATAGATTTGATCGAAACCGAGACGAAACGCTCCTGATTCCAGCCCGCTCCTCCGGCACTCCCAGCCTCCGCCTTCCGACCTCACCCTTCAACTTTCCGCTTTGATCCCCGCTCTCCCGAGCGTGTCACCCCTGCGGGGCAATCCTCCCTCCTGAATCCCCCTTTCCGCTTTCAACTTTCGACTTTCAGCCTTCATCTTTCTGAATTCCGACTTCCGCCCTTCAGCTTTCAGGTCTCCCGACTCCCGAATTCTGACTCCCGAATCCCGACTTCCGCTTTCAACTTTCAGCTTTCGCCTTTCCGCTTCCCTCCCATGCCGATCCGTATAGCTGCGCTCCTGGCCTGCCATAACCGGCGGGAAAAGACCGTGACCTGCCTTCGCGCTCTCAGGGCACAGATTCTGCCGGTGCGGGAGTTTTGCGAAAGTCAGACCACAGAGGACAGTTGTCAGAAGTCAGAAGTCAGAAGTCAGAAGTCAGAGGTCCCTTCAGATCAACAACTTTCGACCTCCGAGCCCTCACTTTCAGCCTTCAGCTTTCAGCCTTCAGCTTATTCCATCAACGTCTTCCTCGTCGATGATGGATCAACCGACGGGACAGCGGATGCTGTTCGTGAAGTCTGGCCCGAGGCGACGATTATTCAAGGCAATGGCAATCTCTTCTGGTGCGCGGGAATGCGTGAGGCATGGGCCGAAGCGGCAAAAACTGATCCCGATTTCTACCTCCTTCTGAACGACGACACGGTTCTTTATCCGGAAGCGGTTGCCTCCTTGCTTGAAGTTGCCCCGAATCCATCCTCCACGTTGATTGCCGCAGGAGCGATTCGTGACCCGGAATCCCTCGCATGGGCGTATGGAGGGCTTCAGTCCGATCATCCCTTTCCCATGCCGGACGGAACCCCGCGCCCCTGCCGCACCATGAATGCCAACTGCTCGCTTGTTCCGCGAAAAGTCTTTCGTGAAATCGGGATGTTCCATCCGGCCTATCGCCATGCCATGGGAGATATGGACTACGGGCTCTCGGCGACCCGCCAAGGGATTCCGATTCTTGAAACTCCGATTTTCATTGGCGAGTGCAGGCGGAACTCCTCAAAAGGAACTTGGCGGGATGTCGAACTTTCCCGGATTGATCGTTGGCGCAAACTCATGTCACCCAAAGGACTTCCTCTCCGGGACTGGTTCGCTTACTGCACGCGCAACTGCGGCTGGAAATGGCTGCGCTATTTTGTTTCCCCCTACCTCCGTATCCTCTTTGGAAAGTAGAGCGACACACCGACCCTCCTTCCGCCTCCCGAATTCTGCCTTCCGCCTTCCGCCTTCCGCCTTCCGCCTTCCGCCTCCCGAATCCTCCCTTCTGAATCCTGAATCCCCCCTTCCTCTTTCAGCCTTTAGCTTTCCTCTTTCAGCCTTTAGCTTTCGCCTTTCTCCCCTTCGTTCTTCGGTGGTGTATAAAATAGTTATCAGGGTTATTGTTCTAAAAGATAATCTTGATATACATAATCCATGAATCCCATTCAGAATCCTTTTTCACCCGGCGCGGGGACACCTCCCCCCGCACTGGTTGGACGTGAGCCTTTGCTTGAAAAGGCCCGGATCGCGTTGGGTCGGATCCAGGCCGGACGGTCGGAGAAGAGTCTGCTTTTGGTGGGTTTGAGGGGAGTTGGCAAAACGGTTCTCCTGAGGACGATTGCCGATCATGCAGAGCAAAGCGGATATCAGACCATTTTTATTGAAACGCCGGAAGATCAGAGCTTGCCCGAGCTGCTGCTTCCCCCTTTGCGCGAGGTGCTCTTTCGCTTGGATCGCATGTCCGGATTAAACCAAAAAGTCAAACGGGCGCTGCGCGTCTTCCGGAGTTTTATCGGGACTGTCAAAGTTGGAAATGAGCATCTGACACTGGAGATTGATCCCGAGGTGGGGACAGGCGACAGTGGGGACTTGCAGGCAGATTTGTCCTCGCTGCTGGTCGCGGTGGCCGAGGCCGCAAGGGCTCGAAATTCTGCTGTCGCCCTGATTCTTGATGAAGTGCAATATCTCTCTGAGAAGGAATTCCGCGCGCTGATCACGGCGATCCATGCGGTTTCCCAAAAGCAGTTGCCCCTGCTGCTCTTCGGCGCGGGGCTTCCTCAATTGGTCGGGCTCGCCGGAAAAGCGAAATCTTATGCCGAGCGCCTTTTTCTTTTTCCAAATGTCGGGCCGCTTCCGGCGTGCGAAGCAAAAGAAGCCGTGCAGGCACCTGTGCAAAGCCAGCGGGTTGAGTTCACTCCGGAAGCTTTGGATGAAATCACGTCGCTCACGCAAGGATATCCGTATTTCCTTCAGGAATGGGGGTATGAGCTATGGAATCACGCGGAGGGTTCGCCGATCACGCTCCAGGATGTCAATGCGGCGACGCCGGGCATCATTCAAAAGCTCGACGAGAACTTCTTCCGGGTCCGCTTTGACCGCCTGACTCCCTCAGAAAAACGGTATCTCCGCGCCATGGCCGAACTCGGAGCCGGCCCCCATCGCTCGGGAGACATCGCCCTCTTGCTGGGAAACAAAGTCCAAGCCTGCGCTCCAGTCCGCAACTCACTCATTCGAAAAGGAATGATTTTCAGCCCCGCTCATGGCGACACGGCCTTTACTGTGCCGCTCTTCGACCAGTTTATGAAGCGTGCCATGCCGATTGGGTAGCCCTCGCCCCTTTGCCCGTTGAAGGTGCGGCCTTCTTTACTGGGCCTTGACCCTCTCACCCTTCCTCTTCTTTCCTGAGCACTGAACCACTGAAAACCGAAAACGGCCTCGGCCTTTAGCTTTCCACTTTTCTGGTCTGTTCAAATGAAAACAGCATCCATCCGAGAGGAGGTTCTCAGCGACCCGCGTTACGCGTGACCACGGGTGTGATCAAGGGGCTTTTGGATTCCATGCGGGTCGTTGAACTGTCCTCACAAATCGCGCATCGTGCAGTCGAGGCGCGAAGAAAATACCGGATCAAACTTCCCGCCGCCGTCATCTGGGCAACAGCCGACAGCGAAGGCTGCATCCTCGTCACCCGGAATACGAAAGTCTTCGATAAAGAGCATCCGATGATACGGATCCCCTACTGATTTCATTTGCAAGATTGACAATGGATCAATATTGAACCACTCTTGAGACATGCGCAGCACTGCACCAGACATCGATTTCAAACGTTCCCTGGCCGCAACGATTCGGCAAAGGATGAAGGAAGACAACCTGTCGATCTCCGCTCTGGCCGATCGCATGGGCACCGCCCGAACCGCTGTGCGGCGGATTCTTGATGTCCGCAACACATCCATCACATTCCGATCCATGAGCCGTGCAGCCCAAGCCGTGGGCCTCAAGATCAAGCTCGTCACCGAGCCGATGTCGCCAGAGGAACTCGGAGCACTGGCCCATCGTCTGGCGGGCAACAAAAACCCCGCAGAGTCCGCTCAACTCGTTGCTAAAATTACCGAGGGCTTCTACGGCTCGTAATGGCGAAGATACAGGTTCTTTCCGGAGATATTGTGGAATCAGCAAGGGTCCATTTTTTCAAGTTTCGCGACAAGACATACTCGTTCACCGACTGCACAAGCTTCGCCGCCATGAAAGCCGGGAATCTGAAAAAAGCTCTCACCACAGACCACCACTTCACCCAAGCTGGTTTCCAGTGCCTGCCTCAGAAGTAAATTCTCAAGCCCATCCGAGGCCCTGGCCAAGAACGAGGAATTCAGAACCGTTTCCCCATTTCATCCTTCAAGTTTCAGCTTTCTTTTCCGTCCCTTGACACCGGTTTCGAAATCGGTACCATTACCGTTATGATAACTGTATCCATTCAAGAAATGCGTTTTGACTTTGCGAAGGTCAAGGCAGCACTTCAACGAGGAGAGGAGCTCATGCTCACCTATCGGAACAGGCCCCTCGCAAAGCTCCTGCCCGTCGCTCAAAAGAAGTCCACCGAGCCAGATCCCGCGCTTTCTTTTGGCCTCCCCTCCGAAGATATCCCTGTGATGACCAACCAGGCTATTGACCGCGCGATCTATGGCTGAGCGTCGGATCTTTCTGGATACTAGTGGGATTTTTGCTTGGATCAACGCAAGGGATCCGCATCATGATTTGATGCTGTCCCTGCCGAGCAAGGCAGGACTTGTTGTCACCGACTACGTCATTGACGAGGCTTGCACGTTGTTTGTCGCACGAAATATCGGCCACCGCCGAAAAGACATTTTACATCTCATACAGAACTCGCGGATCGTCCAGATGGCGTGGATCGGGCAAGATTCATTCTGGCAGGCATGGGACTGGCAGGCAAAATTTCATGATCAGGCGTTCTCATTCACCGACTGCACGAGTTTCGTCACGATGAAGAGACTCGGCCTGACAGAGGCGGCGACAAATGATGCCCACTTTCAGACAGCGGGATTCCTCCCACTGCTAGTGGACGCGAAATAAGCCCCTCTTCCGCCCGAACGAAGAACCGCTACCCCCTTCAGCTTTCAAGTTTCATCCTTTTCTTCCGCCCACGACTCTCGTCCCTCGACTCTCGACCGCTTTCAGCCTCTCAGCCCCCTCTTCTCCACTGAATCACTGAGAACCGAACACGGCCTCGGCCTTTAGCTTTCCACTTTTCTGGCCTGTTCCAATGAAAACGGCATCCATCCGCGAATATGTTCTCCGCGACCCGCGTTACCCGACCGGCTCCTGCCCTATTTGAAGGTGCTGGTGGAGCAGTTCCATCCCGAGCAGGTGATTCTCTTCGGGTCGTATGTCCGCACGATCCGTGACCAGCACGCGCGGGAGACCCCCCGGACGGGATTCTTCGTTCGCTGAAAACTTGACGTCGGCAGTCAATCAGGCCAAGTTGGCCATATGATAACCTCCACAATTTCCAATACCAAAAACCGATTGAGCGAGCTGTTGGTTCGCGTGCAATCCGGGGAAACATTGATCATTGTTGACAGGAAGACCCCGGTTGCACGGGTGGAGCGGATTCGTGGAGTTGCGGACAACCCGCACATTTTACCCGCGATGAAAAAGTGGAATCCGGAGAAAATCCTTGAACTGCCGATCTTGGCTGCCCCGAAAGGTTCGCCCAGCCTTGTGGCAGCGGTTGGCGAGGAGAGAGAAGGTGGCCGGTGAATTTCTGGGATACCTCGGCAATCGTTTTCCGCTGCTGGTTCGCGAAGCGGACACCCCTGCGCGCGAAGCTCAGCTCAAGACCATGGCCGGAATCATCGTTTGGTGGGCGACAAGGGTTGAATGTGTGTCGGCTCTCTGTCGCCGTGAACGGGAAGGCCATCTTTCCCCTGAAGCGATTCAAGCCGCAATGGCCCGGTTGAACGCTCTCGACCGTCAGTGGCTCGTCGTTTCTCCATCGCAAGTCATCCTTTCGCGCGCCGAAAGATTATTGAAGATTCACCCGCTCCGAGCGGCAGACGCCATGCAACTTGCAGCCGCCCTGCTCGCCACACGGGAAGAACCCGAAAACAGCACATTCCACACTGCCGACGCCCGTCTCGCGCTTGCCGCAGGAAAAGAAGGCTTCACGACTCTTTGATCCCGCTTCCGCCCTCGCCCTTCCCTTCAACTTTCCGCTTTGATCCCCGCTCTCCCGAGCGTGTCACCCCCTGCGGGGCAATCCTCCGGATTGTCTGCCCGGTCCGTCCCCACGGCCACGTGTTCCGCTTTCTGAATTCCCCTTTCGCCTTTCAACTTTCCGCTTTTAAGTTTCCCCTTTCATGAATGATTCCCAAAGCATTATTTCATCTCAACCTCCATCATCCCCGACGATTGATCTGGCAAAATTTACGGATGGCTTGCATCTCGATTCAGACGGAGTTTGGCGAGGACGTGGCACCGAGCAGATTTCGTATCCTTCTGCCGGAAACAATGTTTGCTTTACAGTTGAAGATCATTCGTTTTGGTTTGCCCACCGCAAGGCTTGCCTTCTGGCAATACTGCGTCGGTTTCCCACCGCCGGGCCGTTCTTCGACATCGGTGGAGGCAACGGCTTCGTTGCTGCCGCAGTTCAGTCAGCGGGGATACCGGTTGTTCTGGTCGAGCCAGGAGCCGACGGGATCCGCCACGCACAGGCTCGTGGTGTGGGCAATGTTGTGCATTCGACACTCAGAGAAGCGCAGTTCCACCATGGATCACTGCCTGCTCTCGGTGTCTTCGATGTGCTGGAACACATTTCCGATGATCAGGCCTTCCTTCGTGAAATCCGCGAATGCCTTGCTCCCGACGGTCGTATCTATCTGACTGTTCCTGCTGGCCGCTGGCTTTGGTCAGCAGATGACGTGCAGGCGGGGCACTTCCGCCGCTACACCTGCACCACGCTTCGCCGTGCTTTGGAGGGCGCAGGATTTCGCGTTTTGTTTTTGAGTAAAATGTTCTCCCCGCTGCCATTTCCCCTGTTTCTGTTTCGATGTCTGCCGAGCCTCTTTGGTCGTCGTCGGCTCCCCGTCCAGAGCTATGCTGCCCTGCATCAAGCCAAAGGGCAAACGCTTGTGGAGCATATCTGGCAATGGGAACTGGCGCGTCTTGCTCGTGGACAAAGAATTCCTTTCGGAACGTCTTGCCTCGCCGTCGCTGAGCTCCTAACCTACAAACATGATTGATAACAACAACCATCCGCATCTCTCGGTGGTGATCCCTGTGTATCAAGCCGAGGATTGCCTGGCGGAATTGTATCGCCGTCTTGTGAAAGCTCTTGAGCCTATCACTCCAGACTTCGAGATCGTTCTTGTTGAGGATTGTGGCGGTGACGGGTCATGGGAGAAAATTGTCTCTATGGCCGAACACGATCCGCGTGTCAAAGGGGTCAAACTGAGCCGCAACTTTGGCCAGCACTACGCCATCACAGCCGGTCTCGACCATGCTTCCGGCGATTGGGTGGTGGTCATGGACTGCGACTTGCAGGATCAACCCGAGGAGATCGGAAAGCTCTACCGCAAGGCGCAAGAAGGCTTTGACGTGGTGCTCGCGCGGCGGCATGATCGCGATGATTCACTCGCCCGCAAAGCAAGCTCCAAGTTGTTCAGCATGCTTTACAACTATCTGGGCGATATCAAAGTGGATAATTCCGTTGCCAACTTTTCCATTTCTTCCCGCCGGGTCATTGACTACGTATGCCAATTCCGTGAGCGCAACCGCTCTTTTCCGATATTTTTGAACTCTGTCGGCTTCCGGCGCGCATACATCGACGTGGACCACGCGGCGCGGTTTGCCGGTGCAAGCTCCTATAATTTCGGCAAACTGTTGGACTTAGCCCTCCAGTGCATTGTCTCCCAGTCGAACAAACCCCTTCGGCTCTCCATCTTTTTCGGGTTTGCGCTGGCATGTATATCTGTCGTTTATGGAGTTGTCATTGTTATACGCTATCTGCACGCTGACATTACCGTGCCAGGATGGACAACGGTTGTGGTGTTGGTTTCCTTTCTGGGTGGACTCGGTTTTGCCAACCTCGGCATTCTTGGCTTGTATTTGGGGAAGGTCTTCGACGAAGTAAAAGGGCGGCCGCTCTACTGCGTGGAAAAATCACTGAATGCCCAAGCGAGATTGAATTCCTCCGATGTTTAAACAATTCCCCCGAAGTCGAATCGAAGTGCAATTACCAATTTTGTGAGAACTCCGCGTGTTTATGGCCGAGGCATTTAAGGATATGAATTCAGAGAACCACGAAAAAAAAGCCGAAGCAAGTTTCGGGGCATCAGACCCAAAAGGAATGAATGCCACCTGCAAGATTCTTGACTGGGATTCGTCGTTTTTCGGCAGACGCATCGCGCGGCTGGACGTCCGGCACTTGACTTCTGACACGTTGACCAAACTAAATGACTGGGTGGTGGAGCAGCAGATTGAATGCGTTTACTTCCTTTGTGAGGCAGTGGATTCGGAAAGCATTGCGCTTGCCGAACAAAATAGGTTTCACCTGACAGACATACGCATGACGTTGGAAAATCGCTCGTGCATCCACCGGATTGACTTGCGTGAAAATCTGGTGGTGAGCCAAGCTTCTTTTGAGCAAATTGCAGCGCTAAAAGGCATAGCCCGATCAAGCCACATGGATTCCCGCTTCTATCAAGATCCCCACTTTCAGGTGTCGCGTTGCGGTGACCTTTACGAGACTTGGGTTGAGAAAAGTTGCAAAGGCTATGCAGAGATGGTCTTCACAGCTGAGCTTGGAGGGATTGTGGCCGGGTATGTAACCTGCCATCTGGACAGTGATCTTGCCGGGCATATTGGCCTGCTTGCCGTTGCTGACATTGCACAAGGCAAGGGCGTCGGCTCCTCTCTGGTTCTTGCGGCCTTGAACTGGTTCAAAGCCCAACAAAGATCGCTGGTGACAGTCGTCACGCAAGGGCGAAACATTAGGGCTCAGAGGTTCTACCAGCGCTGCGGGTTCGTCAGCCGCTCAGTAGGGCTTTGGTATCACTATTGGCCAGCCAACTGAGATTGTCATTCAATGGCTTCTATCCCATTTAACCGCTCTTCGTTACAAGGTCGTGAGCTGGAATACATTTTCCAGACAATCTCCATCGGGCAGATTGCAGGCGACCAGACGTTTTCGAAGAAGTGTCATGCGCTGCTGGAGAAGACGCTCGATGTGCAGCGCGCGCTGGTCACAACCTCCTGCACCCATGCGTTGGAGATGGCGGCTATCCTGCTGGACATCCGGCAAGGCGACGAAGTGATCGTCCCTTCGTTCACCTTCGTCTCGACCGCCAATGCCTTCGTCCTGCGAGGTGCAAAACCGGTGTTTTGCGACATCCGGCCCGACACCCTGAATTTGGATGAATCCAGACTGGAGGGTCTCATCACGTCGAAGACCAAAGCAATAGTTCCGGTGCATTATGCCGGAGTGGGCTGCGAGATGGATGCGATTCTGGAGATCGCCCGTCGGCATGGCATCGCGGTGGTGGAGGACAATGCCCACGGGCTGTTCGGAAAATACAAGGGACGCTGGCTGGGAACCTTTGGCGATTTGGCGGCTCAGAGTTTCCACGAAACCAAGAACATCACCTGTGGCGAGGGCGGTGCGCTGCTGATCAACGACGACCGGTTTTTTGAACGCGCGGAGATAATCCGGGAGAAAGGAACAAACCGCAGTCGGTTCTTCCGTGGGCTGGTTGACAAGTATTCGTGGGTGGATGTGGGATCGAGCTATGTGATGAGCGATGTTCTGGCGGCATTTTTGTTCGCGCAGTTGGAGGTTTGGAGCGTGATCCAGAAACGAAGGAAATCTATATGGGAGCGCTATCAATCGCAACTCGCCCCGTGGGCCGCGGAAAACGGCATCAGATTTCCTGTGATTCCTGAGCACTGCGAACAGGCATACCACATGTTTTACCTCCTCCTTCCTTCACAGGCCCATCGCCAAAGCTTGATCGCTCACCTCAAGTCCAACGGTATCGGTTCCGTATTTCATTATCTTCCACTGCATTTGTCTGAATTTGCCGAGCAATGGGGAGGTATGCCCGGAGATTGTCCAGTCACAGAAAACACAAGCGAACGTCTCCTTAGGCTTCCATTCTACAACTCGCTTTCCGTGGATGACCAAAACCGTGTTATTGAAACAATCCAAACATGGCAATTTCTCAAAAAGGTCAACTGAACTCGGTTTATTGACTTGAAAATATCACTCCAACATATGAATTGTTTAAACAAAATTAATACAAGCGATACTGGCATTAGAATTATCATGATTTCATTCAGTATCTATGCAGCCTTTCATTATGCGGTCTGGCTTTTTAATCCATTTCCGAATGAACTGAGGGAAGGTATTTCATTGGAAATCGTGTCCTTAATGGCAAAAGGAATCAATCCGTTCTCAAATGAAAGCCCGGATTCATTTTTTTATGTGTATGGATTTGTCGGTTCCTGGCTGATTACATTATTGCAAAAGATATTTGGTGAGCACGGCTTTATACTGCACCGATTTGTTTCACTATTGTGTATTCTCGTTTCAGCTGGTTTGGTTGAAATGCAGGCCCGTCGTATTTCCGATAACAGATTTCCAAAATGGCTGGCATTTCTAATGATGCTGTCGTCAGGTTGGATTTTTTCAAGCGAACTTATCGCACGTCCCGATCATCTGGCTCTGTTGATTTACATTTTAACGGTTGTTCTTTTGGTGAATTCAAAGCATGCATTTTCATGCATCATCGCTGCCTTGTTAACCGTTTTAACATTTTATACAAAGCAGTATTTTATTCTGATGAGTGTGCCTATGTTTCTTGGGATGTTGATGGTGAACATGCGGTTGGCCTTTATTTATGGGTTTGCATTTGCGGGATTCTTTTTAGGATCCCTTTTTGCAGTGCAATGGATTTATCCGCATTATTTTCCCATGGCATTTTTGACATACGGAATATTAGGATCATCGTCATCGTTGTTTCATTTGGTCAAACAAATGGCAGTGTTCTCACTATTTTACTGGCCTCTTCTTCTTTTTGTCACAATCGGTTTGATTTTGCTTTTCAGAAACTGCAGCATCATATTCAGCGGTTTCACATCGCTCAACAAACCGTTTTTCAAAATTCAGGCTCCAATTATATCAGATGATCGTCGAATGACAGTTATTATCTTTTACTGTGCGCTTTTTTTTACAACCTCTCTCATACTATGCTGGATTGGAACCAATCAGGGCGCGATTCTATCATATTTTTACCAGTTGTTGCTCATGCCGATCATTATTTTGACTTCAGCCCTGTATTTCATTCTCGATAACCGTGAAAGACGTCAGAAACAGTTTTTGTATGCTGTTTGCATATTTTCGCTCATTCATTTGGGGGGATTTTATAATTTCACAAAACCACTTTCCAATAATGAAAAGTTGGCATGGCGGGATGCGGAAGCATTGCTTGCGCAATCCGGTTCGAATATATGCATACTGTCTCCGCTGTTCGTGAAGTATGCTTTGAATCATAATGTGATCGACTTCGATCCCGGACATGATTACGGCGGGTGGCTTCGTGCATCCTATCGCGAACTTGAACAGAAGCAATCTCCCATAAGGAACCTCTTTCCGAATGCAAAGCAACTTATTGAAAAGTATGACCGATATATACGACTTCGTGCTATGAAAGTTAATAGCGGAGCGTTCGACCTCCTCGTAACCGATCAATCAGATGGTCTTCAATCAACCTATAAATTGGGATATGTTAAAATCAAAAAAATGCAGCTTCGGACTGGTGGTCAGACCTTGGGTGTAGATTTCTGGAAACGAAAAAAAGCAAGCCCGAGCCAAATATATCAGTGTATCCCGCTACTGATTGATCACTCGCAGCGGGACAATATATGAATCACCTTGAATACTACAGCTACCAAACCCAAGCCCGCGGGATTACAGGCACTGACGGGATCAAGGATATTGCGCGCCAACGTCACCATGTTTACAAGCAGATTTTATTCCCGGCATTGCCGAAGGATAGGAGCCAACGCGTCGTCGAGCTCGCGTGTGGCCATGGAAGCCTGCTCTGGCTCCTGGGGCAAGAGGGTTATACAAACATTCTTGGAATTGACAGCAGCGATGAGCAAATCACCGCTGCAAAATTAGTCTGTGACAATGTTGAAAAGGAGGATGTCACCGCATGGCTTTCAAAAAGCTCCTCTGATAGCGTTGATGCAATTGTTGCTATCGACCTCATTGAACATATCAGCAAAGATGACTTCATGGAACTCCTCAAGGAATCCAAGAGAGTTCTCGTTCCCGGAGGGCGATTGATCATGCGTTGCCCAAACGGAGACTCTCCCTTTGTGGGGCGAAACCTGTTCAATGATATCACCCACATTTGGTGTTATACCACAAACTGCATGCGCACATTGTCGAAAATGCACGGATATTCATCGGCTGTCTTTTCCGACGAATGCGATGCGCAACTAACCGGGGCACGCTGGTGGAAGATTCCCGTTTCCAAGTTGGCACGGGGGTTTCTCAAATCATTTGTGAAAACTGCGTCGAGGGAAAATATCGAATTCTGGAGTCCGAGTATATGGGCTTTTCTCATCAAATAACATCCTGGTTATCGCTTGCGTTTAATGCCAATAAATAGGAATTCAATATTGGGGCGCCCTCCCCGCGATCCTGCTCAGCGTACCATATTTATTGCAAAGTTATTTCCTACAAACAAGGGCGGCCACCTCCGCACCGGTCTCGGCATTGTTCCCGGCGGTGTTTTTCATGCGGCTTCTTTCATTTCTGTCGCCGAGGGTGCGGGTTTCAGGTTCGTCTCATACACTAGGCCCGTCTTCTACAGTTTGGAGGGTCACAAAAAGCAAGGATCCTTTATTGATGCGGGTTTGCGGGCGGGTTGAGGGCTCGGAGTCGAAAATGTAGTGCAACTTCTGATGGTCATTGGCATTT
>Ga0118677_10000369_pt1 | contig 99387 bp, 69 predicted proteins | sample AliMusrvi5mmetaG_FD_86154 | JGI IMG/M metagenome (GOLD analysis project Ga0118677, IMG submission 86154) | reverse complement strand
GGTGGTCCGGGCAGACGCTGGCACAACTCAGCAGCGCCACCCTCGACGCGCGCATCAAGGCGCTGCACGCGCAGGGCATGCAGGCGCTGGCATATACCGATCTGCGGCTGGATTTCGGCTTTCGCATCAGCGAGATCTTTCGCCGTCACCCCGAGTGGTGCAACTGGGACAGCAACGACGAGACGATGGGCTGGAGCGGCGGCGAGATCGCCCGCCAGCAGCGCGAAGACGACACCGAACGCTTCGATCCGCAGACAAACAAGTCGCGTTTCAGCGCGCGCGGGGTGTGGGGGGTGCAAACCGGCATCCCGGCGGCGGTCGATTATCACATCGCGCAACTGGTGGCATCGACGAAGCGCTTCGACTGGGACGGCTTCCGCTACGACGATCTCTACGATTACGATTTTCCCGGCGCCGACTTGCTGGGCAACCAGGTGCCTTATCGCGGGATGACCTCGCCGGTGCTGATCGCCCGGCTGCGCGCGGCGCTGACGCAGGCGAAGCCGGGGATGATTTACGGGCACAACATGGAGTGGTCGCAGTGGCACCATCCGCCGTATGAAGAGGCGATGCCGCTCGACACGCCGCCGATCCCGAACGATTATTACACCGAATACCTGCGCGACGACGGCTTGCATCTGCAGGAGCGCGTCTCCGCCTATTGGGGTGACGGCGCGAAGTGGGAGACTATCGCCGAACAGCTCAACCGGCTAGGGCAGAATGCGGCGCGCTACGGCGGGCACGCCTACGCCATCACGCACGCGCACACCATGGCCTACGATGGCCGCACGCTCACCGCGCTGATGATGGCCAGCCGCGTGCACCTGGCCTACTGGGCGTCCGATTGGCAATTACCCTATCTGCGACTGGCGACGCGCCATTGCGATCTGCTCTACGGCGACAGCCTGCGCCCGGCGCCGGCGGGGACCTTGACGCTGGAGGCTGCCGGCGGGCGCGAGCCGTGGTGGAAGCGCTACGTGCGGATAGTGGAGCCGGCGCCGGGGAAACGCATCTATCTGGTGCACCTGATCAATCCGCCGGTGAAGCCGGGCATTGACACGAAGAATCAATTGCCGCCGCCGGCCATCGACGGGCTGACGCTGCATTGGGCGCTGCCCGCCGGCTGGAAAGCGGAGCGCGGCTGGCAACTCAGTGCCGACCATGGCGACGGCTTTGAAACCGCGGTGGATCGCGGCGAAAAGTGCGAATTTACCAATGTCATCGCCGGCGCGCAGCCCGCGCGCGACGCGTTGCCGCTGGCGGTGAAGGGCACGACCGTAACGGTGAAGCCGGACGCCGTGGTAGGGTGGTCGATCATCGCCATCGAATGCAGCGGTCCGGTCGGCGACCGTCTGCCGGCCTGGCGCTATGCGTTGCCGCCGTTACCGGCGCAGCCGGCAACCTTCCCCAACGAACCGGTGGCGGCGGATTACTCGCCGAACGGATTTCGCCCGCAGATCTTTGCCGCCTCCCACCACTTCTGGAAGCAGCAACCAGCGCGCGTCGATGACGCCGCCTGTGTCGATGGCAAGGCGGTACGCCTGCAAGGCCCGCTGGCCAGTGAGACCTATTTTGGCGGCGTGCCGGGTGGCCAGTATCGCTTTTCCCTGCGGGTAAAGAGCAGTGAACTGCCCCCAGCGGGCGCGAAGCTGCATTTCCGCTGCTGGCCGGCGGGACGCGTGTGGATGGTGGACGAAGACTTCCCACTGGCGAATCTCAAACCCGGTGCGTGGTGCGAGCTGGCGCTGGAGCGCAATATCGGCTGGGATCGCGGCAATTGCGGCATACAGTTGACCGGCGGGTGGGATGGCCTACTGATCGACCGGTTGGAAATCCGCGAAGTGCACGGGCTCACCGAGGCGGAACGGTTCAGCGAACAGAAGCTGCGCCCCTGGCCGGCGGAACTCGCCCCCGACCCGCAGGGCGGCGCCTGGTGCATGCTCGGGCTCTGGCATGAACCGCTGCAACTGGAGCGCGCGCTCAAGACCCTCGGCGTCCCGATGGCCGGCAGCGACTGGTACGTCTACCGCAACCAGCGTGGCTGGAACGGCCCGCAACTCACCAGGCCGGATGACCTGGCGAAATACCGGCTGGTGGTACTCGCCAACGTCGATCTGCGCACGTTGTCGCTGGAACAGCGTGGGTGGCTGAAGGGCTGGGTGGAAGCGGGCGGCGCCTTGCTGATGACCGGCGGGCCATATGCCTTCGGACGCGGTTGGTGGCAGGAGAGCGACCTGCTGGCGCCGCTGCTGCCGGCCACGCTCAAGCCGTATGACCTGCGTCCCCTCGGCGCGACTGCCCCGTTGCCGCTGCGCGGCGCCGGCCCGTTCGCCGGCCTCGATCTCGGACAGGCCGCCACCTGCTGGCTGCACGAATTGACGCCGAAGCCGGGCGCGCAGGTCGCGCTCACCGCCGGCGGCAAACCGGCGCTGATCCTCGGCGCCGCCGGCAAAGGCCGCCTCGCCCTCTTTGCCCCCGCCCCGTTGGGCGACGACTTCCCCACCGCCTGGTGGCGCACCGATGCCGGCGCGAAGATCACCACCGCTACCTGCCGGTGGCTGTTGCGGATGGGGGATAAATAGCGCGACAACACCGTTGGTAGTGAACCCCGCAGCGCAGCGGAGGGGTGGAAGACCCCTCCCTTTGCGGCAAACAGGGTCAAGCACGCTCCAGGAGCGGATTTTATGGGTGCTCACAATACTCTAAGTTAACGCATATGGTGGCAGGTCTGCCACCCCTCCGCTGCACTGCGGGGTTCACTACCAACTAATCCCATGGTCGCAACAATTGCGGCGTAATCGGGAGTAACGGCACGTCCAACGCAGGACAGGTGAGCCAATTAGGGACGCCGATCATGATGACCGGCACTGCCAGCAATGCTCCGGTGGCGCGCGCCAGGGCTAATCCCTCGCTGATATCCTCCACGGTGGTCTGCGCGCCCAGATGGGTGTTGCTGACCAATCCGGTCAGGCGCAGGCCGGTGGCGACGGCGATTTCGCGCAGCAGGGCGGCGGTTTGTGGTGGGTCGCTGGTGGTCGGGCGATAGCCATTCACCACCGCCCACATTTCATATCCCCCACCGGCGTTCAGTTCATCGGCGAACTGCCGGATCACGATCGCGCCGGCCGGATCGCCGCCGAGATCGACGATGGTGCGTCCCGGCGGATGCAGCAGATACTCACGGGTGGCGGGGGGGAGCGAAGGGGCATCGATGGCGGCGACGCGTTCTTCGGGCGCGAGCAGCTTGATGCCCAGCCGGGCCAGTTCCACCTGCTGATCCTGCACGCGGAAGTAGGGGTTGACGAAGTCGAGATCGATCAACGTCACCGGCGCCTCAACAGCCCAACGCATCGCGAGTGCCAGCGCGCACTCGGTTTTCCCACTGCCGTATGAACCGGTAATAATGAGTGTGTTTTTCATGCGTTGTTTCAGTATCGAGAATTCACAGGATAAGCAGGATTTTTGCCTGGCGCGCGAGCGTCCTCGCGAGCACTCCGGTGGTTGAGTAGACCACGGAGGGTCGTATCGAAACCACCGGAGTGCTCGCGAGGACGCTCGCGCGCCAGAGAAGTATGCATTATTCCTCTGCCGGACCTATCCTACCTATCCTGCTCATCCTGTAAAAACCTTATTTATCTCGTGGTGATCGCCGCAGGCGCCGATATTGCTTTTCCGCGAACTGGTCGGTCATGCCGGCGATATGATCGCACACCAGCCGCGCGCGTTGCGCCGTCGTTTCCACCTCCGCGCCGCCCGGCACCGTATCCGGATGCGCCATGCCGTCATGAAACAATTCGGTCACCACCCGGCGCACGTGGGCACGCACGCGGGGCGCCATCGCGCGGGACAAATAAAGGTTTTCGTACATAAAATCCTTGAGCTGGTTGGTCAGTTCGGTCATCGCCGGCGACATGCGAATCGCGAGGAGTGATCCGCTGGCGGAGATGACGTCGCCCACCATGGCGGTGAGGCGCGCCGAGTGGGTCACGCCCAACCGGGAGACGATATTCGCCGGCAAATCGTCCGCGTGCAGCAGGCCGGCGCGCAACGCGTCGTCGATATCGTGGCTACTGTAGGCGATCCGGTCGCATAGCGCGACCAGTTGGCCTTCCAGCGTGGCGGCGGCTTCGTCGCAGGGCCAATCCGCCGCGCCTTTGCTGTGGCGAAGGATGCCATCGCGCACTTCCCAGGTGAGGTTCAAGCCGCGTCCATCGCGTTCCAGCAGATCGACCACGCGCAGACTGTGTTCGTTGTGGCGGAAATGGGCGGTGGGATCATACGCGTGGTAGACGGCATCGAGCGCATCTTCGCCGGTATGGCCGAAGGGACTGTGTCCGAGGTCGTGTCCCAGCGCGATCGCCTCGACCAGGTCTTCATTGAGGCGCAAGGCGCGGGCGATGGTGCGCGCCACCTGGCAGACTTCCAGTGTGTGGGTCAGCCGCGTGCGGTCGTGATCGCTGCGGAACGGCGGCACGAACACTTGCGTTTTTCCGGCGAGGCGGCGGAAGGATTTTGCGTGCAAAATACGGTCGCGGTCACGTTGAAACGCGGTGCGGAAGGGACAGGGGGCATCCGCACGCTGACGACCGCGCGAACACGCGCTGCGCATCGCCGCCGTGGCCAGCATGCGTTCTTCCCATTCTTCGGTGATTTCGCGCGGGCTGCGCGCCCGCGCGACGTCATGTTCCGTGATCATCAGGACACCAATTCCGTCCGGCAGCACTCCCGCCGGACGCAGGAAATCAGTGTCATTGTACCCACCCCGGCCGCACACGGCAAGGTGACGCCGAAATGAGACGTGATGGGTGACCGGCTCAATACTTCTGATATTCACCCGAACTGCTGCGCATCCCATAGCGGTACAGGATGCCGGCATACAGTGTACCTTGATCGCCCAGGCCGTACAGTTGCGCTTCACCGAGCTCGAACATAAAGTGGTCGGAGAGCGGATAACGGATCGCGGCATTGACGGAGGAGGCGCGGAAGGTCAGGCCATCTTTTTTCAGCAGCGGGGAATAATCGGCGACGATATTCGAGCCGTTGGCATTCTGATAGCTGAAGCCGATTGCGCCGCTGATAAATGTGCCCGTCTGATCGCCGGAAAAGGCCGTGGCGGTGACGGCGACATGCCCGCGCAGGACGAAGCCCTGTTCCGTGATCGAATCGGTATGTCCGAATAACCGTTTGGAAATCACCCCATACCCGTCGACCACGCTGCGATCGGTATTCCCGGGCAGATCGCGTATCCGGTAGATACGCGCGCCGAGTGCGAGGCCGGGTTGATTGAGATAGGGATCTTCTTTGGTGATGCTGAGCTTGAAGGTGCCGCCCATCACCTGCGGCGAACCGGGATGGGTGGAATTCCCCAGCATAAACGCCAACTCGGCGTTATCGCTCGCGCCGTAGGTCAGCCGCACGGGATACGTGGTCGAGCCCCCGACGTTATCGGGAAAACGCGCGTAGTTGACGGAGAGATCGTAGTAGGTATTGGGGATGATATCCGCCGTGGGCATCACCACCAACCCGGTATCGCCATATAGCGAGGGATAGGACCAGCTCATCAGCGCCGCCGCCGATAGCAGCATCACTAACACAAGCAACCGCAATAGGCCTGTCATTGCACGCTCCTTACTTCAAGTGAGTGATCTCTAGGGTATACAGATGCTGTTCTATAAAGTTCATTCGCCGTTGTCGGCAAGATGCCTCTTGCCCGGGGAGGAAATCTTCAAGCGGTTCGTGGGGGAGAGAACAAAGCTGGATGGGAGGCGACAGACGCGTCTGCGGCAGGCCACCGGCGGCCTGCCGTAGACGCGAAGAAGTGATCACCTATAGCAGTGGTAAAAATCGGCGATCGCGGAGCTATTTCCCTGGCGAAACGGCGTAGGAGATGCCGGCAAAGACATCGGTGTCGTCCGAGCCCATGAAACCGGTGGCATTCGTTAAGCCGATCTCTGCCGTCCAGCGTCCACTAAAGCGTTGGCGGAAGACCGCCGAGGTGATGGCATCGCCGAATTTGTCGCCGTTTTTGAACTGGTATTCGCCGCTGATTTCGGTATCGGCGCCGAAGAACAACTGCACATTGAGAAAGGGGCGTAACCCGTTTCCGCTGTCGATGTCGGTATAATTCAGTCCGAGCGACGCCTGCATTTCGGATCCCTGCACTTTGCGCGAGGAGATCGGTTTCGTGGCCACCACGTACCATTGCGAGCCGCTGCGTTCGTGATTGGCGCCTTCGAGAATCCCGCCGACCGCCCAGGAGAAACTGCGCGGAATAGTGTAGAGTTTATATTTGGCACCCACATCGAATCCCGTATCATTGCCGAGAATCAATGCGCCGCCGACTTCCAGCCGATCGGTCACGCCATAGATGACACGGCCGTTGCCGGTCGTGGTGTCGAAAAAGAGGAGATCCGCGGCCCAATCAGTCACTTTCTGTCCCACGACATCGGCGGTCGGCGTGCCCACGACCCCGGTGGTTGCCGACAGGTTCGGATAAGCATAACCGGCGGCAGCCAGGGCCAACAAGGTGATGGTTATGCCGACAAGCATTCGTTTTCGCATGGTACACCTTCCTTCGGCGGCTGGCCTCCACCGTGGCCGCGTTGCCGAACGTTCAACAAGATGGAATGCGCGATCGACGGCGGAAAGTCCGTTTCACCACGGAACGAGTCCTTCCCCACCTGCCTGCTCACATCCCTCCGCTCTATTATGCAGAAAATGCGCTCGATCGGGTGGATGAACCACGCGCGTTTGTGTAGATATTCAAACAACCAGGCGGAAACTCGCTGAAAACGAGTAGAGACAAGGGGTGGGTCTCTCTTGTAGATGACAATATAGCGAACTAATATTTGCAGTCACGCGGTCAGGCTTTTCGCGATCCAGCACAAAAACGCGAAAGCACGAGAGCTTGTGCACAGTGAACGGCATCTATTCCCGCTATTAAGCAAGAGTTTCACGTGAAACACGCGCTCATCCCACCGCGTCAGCCGGTTGATCAGCGTACTGGGGGGCCGGCGCATTGGTGTCGAGGGCGCACAATGGCAGCGCCGAGAGGCCCATAAAGATGCCGCTGGCGAGAAACGGATAGACGGGCGACGCGGTGGCCAATACGCCGGCCGCGATAGGGCCGAGGATCGATCCAATACTGCTCCAGGCCAGCACCTTGCCCACTTCAATGCCGCGCGTGGCGTCGCGCGAATAGCGTTGCAGCAACATCGCCTGGATGGGGGCCCAGATGCCGCTGCCGATGAGATCGTGCAGGAGAAAGATGCCGACTGACCAGGAATAAACCGGGATAATCGCCGACCCGACCATAGTCAAGCCTTCAATGATCATCGATCCGACATACCAGGCGCGCAGATGCTTCAGCGTCAAATTGCCCACCAGCAGCAACGGCAACGCGACGGTCAGGCGATGCGCCACCATGATGATGGCTACCTGCCACGGCGGGGTGCCGAAACGGTCATGAAAGAAGAGCGGGAGATAAAAACTGTGACTGAGTTGCATGCCGAAGGTGAAGATGACGCCGGAGATGAGCAGCAGGCGTAAATTCGGCTGCAGATCGAAATTGAAAAGCGTGCGGAGATCGATGACCTGTCGTGGGCGTCTTTCCCATTCTTCGTGGAAACGGAGCGCCCACATGATGGCGGCTGCCGTCAGCAGGCTGCCGGCTACCAGCAGCGCGCAATGATAACCGTCTTCCGGCGTCGACAACTGCCGGATAATCACCCCGGCCAGCAGCGTGCCACCTGCCTGCAGCAGATACTCGACGCCGCGGAATTTGCCGATATAGTTGAGAAAGCTCGCACGCTGTTCTTCGTAGATGATAATCGGGTGCAGCGTTTCTCGCGTCAGCGCCGCCGTTTCGCGCAGCATCTTCAACAGCACTTGCCCGAGTAGCGCCGGCCATTGCGCGGCCAGGCCACTGGCCAGACCGCAGACCAGCAGTGCCCAGCCATACAGCGCTTTTCGTCCCCAGCGATCCGCCAGCCCACCCATATAAATGCGCGCCAGCACCATCGCCAGCCCGGCCAACGCGAAGATCACGCCGACTTTTTCGAAACTAAACCCTTGCGCGCGCAGCAACAACGGCAGCACGAACTCATAAATACCGGTGGAAAGCCCAAAAATTAACGCCGTGGTCAGTACCAACCATAAGTTCCGATTCATGCCGCCTGCTCCCACTGGGAAGATGCCGGCAGAGTGTAGCACGCACCGGGAGGGAGCGCAATTAGGGGTTTCGGGTGTCAGGTGTCAGGTGTCAGGTGTCAGGTGTCAGGTGTCAGGTGTCAGGTGTCAGGTGTCAGGTGTCAGGTGTCAGCCCAGTCGGGCAAGTCCGACTGGGCTGACAAGTCAGGCTTTCGTCCCCTGAAACCTGACACCCGAAACCTGAAACCACACACGCGAACGTCCCGAGTGACCTCGGGACGTTTGCTGATTAGCGGCGCTTTCGCGTGAGATTACAACCGGGCATTCATGCATCGGCGATTCATATAACGTTGGGAGGTGCCCGCTACCGTGGGGCCACATCCGCAGTTGGCCGCCGTGGACGGACCGCACCCGACACCCGGGTTGCGCATGGCGAAAAGGCCGTTGCTGTTGGACGACCACAGCCAGGCAGTCAACTGCTGTCCACCGCTCACTTCATCGCTAGCCAACAACGGCTGTCCGAACAGCGAGACGCTCTGGGAGCAATTGACCACATACTGCACGGCCAGCAGGTGTCCATCGGACGAAAAGACAAACGCTTGCGGTTTCGCGGGGTCGATGGAAGTGCCGACCAGCGAGGGATTGATATACACCTGCCCTAACCCGGTGACACAGGCGCACAGCGGTTGATACCCGAGGACCTGTGCCTGTTGCGGGGTCAAGCCGCGATATTGATCGGTCACCGCGCGCAAGGTGGTCTGATCGGTGGTGGTGACCGTGGTGGGCAACGCGGCGGCATAGCATTCCGTGCTGCCGGCCACCGAACTGGTCATCGCGATATTCGTCACCCCGGGATGATACCAGCCCACCTGGTAATACGGATAGTATGGATTGCCGTGATGGCGTACCACACCGTTCGGCGAGAAGCTGGTCAACGGGTTGTCCGGATCGTTGAAGGTCGCATAGTTCGATGACACCTCACGCCAATTCAGATTGCGGAGATGCAGGTTATTCAACGCGTAATATTCTTCGCTCCCCAATACCATGATCACATGATCGCCACCGATGGTATCCGTCGCGATCGCGGCACACGGGCAGATGGCACTGACGGCGTAGGGTGAGTCGGTGGAGACCACTTCACCCATCGATACGGCGCTGACGGATGACATCCCGGTATTGGTCGCCGTGGGCGTCGAACACTGCGCGAGCGCCAGCGAGCCGCCAAAGACGAGGATGGTCAGCGCGGTCAGCAGAGATTTCATGCACATTCCTCCTTTCTCAAGGTCGACGCCGCGCATCCGGTACGGCAGGCGGCGGACTCTCCGCTCAAGCATATCCGGTTGTCCGTGATACTTCACATCCCCGGCGCGACAATAATCACGCAATTGTCTGCTGTGGACGGATTTGTCGTGTCAGTGAACAGAACGGCCTATCCGAACTCGGAGAGATCGAGCCACCGAACATGCCTGATCCGCTGGTCGCTGTTCAGGCCATTTTCCAATTTGCTCATACCTCGATATAATGAGGCGTGCAAGAGTGGGATATAATTGTGGTGGGTGGGGGACACGCGGGTTGCGAAGCGGCATATGCCGCGGCGCGGCGCGGCGCCCGCACACTGTTGCTGTTGCTGCGCGCGGCGCGACTGGCGCATCTTCCCTGCAATTGCAGCATCGGTGGACCGGCCAAAGCGAATCTGGTGCGCGAAATCGCCGCGCTCGGGGGCGCAATGCCGCGTATCGCCGATGCGGCGGCCACCCATATCCGCTTGTTGAATACCGGCAAAGGCCCTGCCGTGCAGGCGATTCGCGCGCAAATGGATAAGGTCGACTATCCCACGCTCATGCGCGACCTGCTCGCGACGCAACCGAATTTGACGATCGCCGAAGGCGAAGTCGCCGCCCTGCAGGTGCGTGACGGGGAGATATCCGGGGTGGAACTGGTCGATGGGCGCGCATTAGCGACCCGTGCGGTGATTCTTGCCACCGGCACCTTTTTGCGCGGCATGACTTTCGTGGGGGCAGAGACCACGCCCGCGGGGCGGCAGGGGGAGCCGCCGGCGAGTTTTCTCTCCACCTCGCTCAGCGCACACGGACTGCGGTTGGGCCGCTTAAAAACCGGCACCACGCCCCGCCTCGCCGCGGCCACGATCGATTTCTCGCGTTGCGAGGAACAGCCGTCGTGGGAGACCCCACTCAGCTTTCAATTTGCCTGGCAGCACCCGCGTTCGCCAAAAGGCCCCTTGCTGCCCTGCCACATCACCTCCACCACCGCGGAGACGCATGCCATCATTCGCACGCACCTGCATCGCTCGGCGCTCTATGGGGGATTGATCAGCGGTCGCGGTCCGCGCTATTGTCCCTCCATCGAGGATAAGGTCGTCCGTTTCGCCGAGCGGGAACGCCATCAAGTGTTTTTAGAACGCGAGGGCTGGGATTCGCCGATCGTCTATCCGATGGGCATCTCGACCAGCTTGCCGCTCGATGCGCAACTGGCCTTCGTGCAGAGCATCCCCGGGCTGGAGCGGGCGGAGATTCTTCAGCCCGGTTACGCGGTAGAATACGACTTCGTGCCGCCGGATCAATTGTGGCCCAGCCTGGAGACCAAGCTGGTGCGCGGATTATTCTGCGCCGGGCAGATCAACGGCACTTCCGGCTACGAAGAAGCCGCGGGACAGGGATTGTTGGCCGGCATCAATGCCGTACAATATCTGGGCGCCGCAGCACCGTTGCTGTTACGGCGCGACCAGGCCTATCTTGGCGTACTGGTCGATGATCTCGTCACCAAGGGCACCGATGAGCCTTACCGGATGCTCACTTCACGCGCCGAGCACCGCCTGTTGCTGCGACAGGATAATGCCGATCTTCGCCTCGCCGATCTCGGCGCCCAGTTGGGATTGCTCCCTCACGCGGACTACGCACGATTTTGCGAAAAACGCCGGCTGATCGCCGCCGAACTCGACCGGCTGGAACGGACGCCACCGGGGCAATCCGGGGTGGATGGCGCCGGACTGGCCAGCGTGCTGGAATGGCTGCGCCGTCCGGAAGCCGACTATCAGCGCCTGCGCGCCACCGATCCGCTGGCCGCCGTGCTGCCGGACGACGTGGCGGCAGAGGTGGAAACCGAAATTAAATATGCCGGCTATATTCTTCGCCAGCAACGGATGTTGGCGCAACAACAACGCTTGGAGATGCGTACCATCCCTCCTACATTCGATTATCGCACCATTCGCGGCTTATCGCGCGAAGCGGTAGACCACTTTACCCGCGTGCGGCCGCTCTCGTTGGGGCAAGCCGCACGTATTGCCGGCGTGACACCGGCGGATATATCACTGCTCCTCGTCTGGCTGACTGCCAGCGAGCGGGCAGTTGTTTCACGTGAAACAGTATGACAGCATGGCTTTCCGCGCTCCGTGACGGCGCGCGCCAATTTAATATCACCCTGACCTCGACGCAGGAAGATCGTTTTGCCGATCTGCTCGCGCTGTTGCTCGCGCGTAATCAGGAAATCAATCTCACCAGCATAACCGATCCGGTGGAGATCGCCCGCAAGCATTTTGTCGATTCACTGAGCGTGGAAACGGTCTGGCAACCGGGGAAGAATGAACGCGGTATCGATATTGGCACCGGGGCGGGCTTTCCCGGCCTACCGGTGGCGATCCGCTATCCACAACTTCCGCTGATATTGAACGATAGCGCGCGAAAAAAGGTCGACTATTTACGCGATGCCGTGATGAAACTGGAATTGCGGACGGTGCAGCCGGTGTGGGCACGCGCGGAGGAGTTGGGACACCGGCAGGAGTATCGCAGCCAATTCACCGTCGCCTTCGTGCGCGCGGTGGCGCACCTCGCGCTGCTGATCGAATACGCGTTGCCGTTATTGCGTGTCGGCGGTCGCCTGATCGCAATGAAGGGACCGAGTAACGAGCACGAGATCGCGGAAAGTGCCGTGGCTCTCGAAAAGCTGGGCGGGATCATCGAAGAGACGCGGATGTTCGAGCTGCCGGAGATTGGGTCGCGGATGTTGATTGTCATTCGCGCGCAGCGCAAGTCGCCGACACAGTTCCCGCGCGACCCAGGGGTGGCGAAGAAACGACGATTGTGAAGAAGACGGGAGCGAGGTTGTCGCTGACCGCCGTGACGGGCCGGCGAGACGCCGGCGGTCCGACCGAGTCGGTAAGGGACGACGGCCATTCCGGAACGGCATCTTCACGCACGGATGCGCTTCCGGCTTGACAGTCCGCAACTCCCCCCTTAGAATGTAGCGAACGGCAGCGAAATCGCGCGGAACGGATGATATGGCACGAATATTAGCAATCGTAAATCAGAAGGGCGGCGTCGGGAAGACGACCACGGCCGTTAACCTGGCGGCGGGTCTGGCGCTGGCGGGCCGGCGTACGCTGTTGGTGGACCTGGACCCACAAGGCAATGCGACCACCGGATTGGGAGTTGCCAAAGCGGAACTCGTCGCCACGGTGTATGAAGTGCTGAGCGGCGCCTGCAGTTGGAAGGATGCCGCCAAGCCGACCAAGGTACCCCGCCTCGATTTGTTGCCGGCCACGCTGGATCTCGCCGGCGCGGTGGTGGAGTTGGCTTCGATGCGCGGACGCGAATTATGTTTGCGCAATGCGCTGGAAAGCGCGCATGCAGCGTTTGACGAGATCATCATCGATACCCCACCCTCGTTGGGGTTGCTCCCGATCAACTGTCTGGCCGCCGCCCACGCCGTGCTCATCCCCATGCAATGCGAATTCTTTGCGCTGGAAGGCCTGGCGCAATTGGAATATACCATGCGGCTGGTGAAGAAGAGCCTGAACCCGCAATTGGAAGTGCTCGGTATCCTGTTGACCATGGTCGATATGCGCATCAAGCTCTGCCGCGACGTGGCGTCCACCGTGCGCAAACAATATGGTTCGCGCGTCTTTTCTACGGAGATTCCGCGCACGGTACGGTTATCCGAAGCGCCCGGTTATGGCGAATCCATCATGACCTTCGACCCGAAGAGCAAAGGCGCCCGCGCTTACGAAGCACTGACGCGAGAGGTATTACAGCGATGAATTTACATCGACGCAACGGATTAGGCTCGCTCATTCCCGGGGGTGAATTTCCCGAGGATTCCACGCCGGAGATGGCGCCCATCACCGCCATCGCCGTCAATCCCTACCAACCACGGCGCGTTTTCGCCCCGGAGGCGTTGGAAGAACTGGCGGAATCGATCCGGCAATATGGCATTTTACAACCGCTGACCGTACGCACGCGCGATGGCGGATTCGAGTTGGTGGCCGGGGAACGGCGCCTGCAGGCGGCACGCAAGGCCGGACTGACGCTGGTACCGATCACCGTGCGCGAGTGCAGCGATGAAGAGATGCTGGCGCTGGCGCTGGTGGAAAATTTACAGCGTGAAGATTTGAACGCGATGGAAGCGGCACGTTCGTATCGGCGCTTAATCGACGAATTCGGTCTCGCCCAAACCGAAGTGGCAGAGAAAGTCGGCAAGAACCGCGCTACGGTGGCCAACACTCTGCGCCTGCTCTCGCTGCCGGCACCGGTGCAGCAAGCGGTCGAGGAGAACACCATCAGCGAAGGCCATGCCCGCGCCTTGCTTGCCGTTGACGACGCCAACCGGCAGCAGGAATTGTTTCGCGCCACCGTTGAGCAGGGATGGTCCGTCCGCGCGTTGGAAGCGCAGGCCGGGCAGGGGGCGAAAAAGACTACGCGCAAACCCCGTGCCGGCGGACCACAGGTCGATGCTGATCTGCAACATCTGCTGACGGAGTTGCAGCAAGCGTTGGGCACGCGGGTCCGTGTCAAATCCGGCGCCACCACCACGCGCGGCACGCTGGAGATCGATTATTACTCCGCGGAAGACCTGGACAATCTGTATGAACTACTGCGGAGATGATGGTGAAATAAATTCACAGGATATGCAGGATAGGTAGGATGACTTTTCCTATATCGCAAAAAGCTGCCGGTGAGATCGCTCCTTTTCTTTCTCCGGTAGATATACTGAGCGTCTGCGGGTATGAAGCATGAGAATGAAAGCCGCGCGTACCAGTTTATCGATCTCCATTACTACCATCTTGTCCTGGCGATGGCGGTCGCGTTCCTCACTGTCTCCGTGAAGATCCATCCGCTTTTGCTCGGTGGCGTATTGATCGTCGTCATCTCGGTGGTGTGCTATCTGCGCGCCCCGGTGGCGTATGCGATCGAGCAGGATGCCTTGACGGTTATCTTCCGGCTGGGGAAGGCTCAGTTCTCGCCGATTGTCTCCTGCTCACTCCTCACGCAACCGATCCCTCCCAGTATGCGACTCTGGGGAAACGGCGGTCTTTTCGCTGCCACCGGAGTATTTTGGAACAAGGCCTACGGCACATTTCGGGTGTATCTCACCAATGTGAAACCAGCCAACCAGGTACTGGTCGAAACAACCAGGCAGAAAATTCTGATCAGTCCCGAGCAACCGGAGGTATTTATGGCGGCTTGCCTTACTCCCAAGGAAACAGCATGAAGCTGTTTCCTTGTCTACATTATTGCGGAAAAAATCCACTATGAATTATCCTTAGTGGATATTTGGGGCAAATTATCCACTAAGGCGTAGCGGGATTGGCGATTTCAGAACAAACTATCGAAGCCCTGGTGCAAGCCGGGGTTGCACGCGAAGTTACCGGACAGCGGCGCAACCGGCTGTGGGTTGCGACCGAAATTATGGACTTATTATCGGAAAAACCGCGCTGAACGCCCGTAGCGGGGCGGAAATAGTCGAAATAGGCAAAAGGTATACCCATGGCCTGAACGCCGTGCTACGGGCATTTTACGGCTTCAACATTTGTTTGCATTCGGCAGAAAATTTGCGAACACGGATGCCGATCGATTACCCCACGCATTCCAGCTCAGCGCGATAAGCGACCGCACAATTACGTCCGCGGGCTTTGGCGTGGTAGAGGGCGGTATCCGCCCGATGCATGACGACATCCATCTCTTCATCCAGCGACCACTCCGCGCAACCGATGCTGATGGTCGCGTGGGCGTTGCCCATTTCCGATGGCACGGTAAGGGTTACCATGGTGTCGCACAGTCGTTCCGCGATTTGCACGGCGAAGAACATGTCGGTATTCGGCAGCAGGATGGCAAATTCTTCGCCCCCCCAGCGTGCCAGTAAGTCTTCGGTGCGCAACTGGGCGCGACAGGCGTTGGTGATTGCACAGAGCAGCGCATCGCCGATCTGATGGCCGAAAAGATCGTTGATGCGTTTGAAATGATCGGCGTCGATCAGCAGCACCGTCATGGGGTGTCCCTTGCGCCGGGCGCGCGCCATTTCACGCTGTCCCATCTCGATAAATGCCAGCCGATTCAAGATACCCGTCAGATAATCGGTGGTCGCCATTTCCCGTAATTCGTTTTCAGCCGTCTGTAATTCCAGCGTCAGTCGGGCATTGGTCATCATGAAAAAGCCAAACGTCCAGGCGATCGGCATCACCAGCGTGGCTAACAGCAACAGATCCTGCCAGAGGTCGATGGCAAAGGGATCCTGCTGCTGTGGGATCGTTCCCGCGGTCAACACGCGCAGCATCAATACCAGGCTGTAGACACCGAACATGGTGGCGGTAAAGCGGTAACTGGGACGCAACGCCTTCGGCACGCGCGAGAAGAGCAGGCCCACACTCCGCATGATCACGAAGGCCGAGAAGCCGGTGAGGAGGAGAATGCGCGGACCCAGGTTCGGTTTCACCCAGAGAAAATAGCTGAATCCGCCGATCAATACCCCCAGCAGGATATAATGCAACAGCTTACGATGCGGTTTTTCAAGGAATTGACAGATTCCTTCGTAGAGCAGGATCGGGGAGACAAACAAGAGCGCATTGGCGACGACGATCGAGATCCAGTCGGGAATCAATCCGCGCAAACTAATGAGTAAGAATCCAATGGCATGCGGCACCTTACTCACAGTCCAGCGACCAAAACCGGGATAGGTTTTTTGCGTCAACCAGGCGATCAACATCACCAGACACAGGATGATGGAGACCGCTACTTGCATCAGGTTTTGCGTTCGGTTATCGAGCAGGAGATTCATCAGTTCAGCCTTATGAGTTATCTTCGGCAGTTGAATTTGTAATTCCTTCCGAATGTGACATAAGTCATCGCCGCCACGGAAAACAGGGGTTATACTGCAGGCAGATTCGAAGATACACGCAGGAGGATTTCAACTATGTATGCAACATCGGCATTGCGGAATGACCATGAAGACATTTTAGTGATGCTCTCCGTGCTCGAACGACTGGCGACTGAGCTGCAGGCTGGCCAGGCAGTGAAACTGACCCATCTGGAGCAGGCGGTCAATTATTTGACGACGTTTGCCGACCGCTGTCATCACGGGAAAGAAGAAGATTTACTGTTTCCGGCACTGGCGGAGGCGGGTATCCCCTCCCAGGGGGGGCCGATCGGCGTGATGCTCGCAGAGCACACGCAAGGCCGCGCGTATATCCGGGCGATGCAAGAGTCGCTTCCCCGCCTGCACGCCGGCGACACATCAGCCGGCTCAGCGTTTGCCGAAGCGGCGCTGGGATATGTCCAACTACTTCGCAATCACATCGCCAAGGAAAACAACGTGCTGTTTGTGCTGGCGGAACAACGACTGTCCCCTTCCGAACATGTCCGCCTGGCCGCGAGTTTTGCGCAGGTTGAACGGGAGCGCATCGGTGAAGGGGGGCAGGAAGAATTCCATGCGTTGGTGGAGCAATTTCGTGCGCTGTATTTGTAGAGGTATGCGAACATGATGACCGGTGCGACATGTTCCACGTGAAACACGGGGTGGCGTTAACAGCGGTGCTGCGGTAGCGCACCCCATAGCGCTGCTCCGATGGGGGCGAAGGCTTCCGCGTCCGGAATGGGCAGATACGGCATGCTTCCCAGGACGGGGACGCCGCTGAGCTGCTCGATGATGCGCGGGTTATCCTGGAGGATGCGCGCATCGCCGTCGGGTGAGGTGTGGTTGACGATGAGGCCGAGGAGGGGGATTTGCCGGGCTCGCAGCGCTTCGAGGGTGAGCAGGGCGTGATTGATGCAGCCCAAGCCATTGCGGACTACCACCACTGCCGGCAGGTGCAGGCGTGCCACCAGGTCGATGGTCAGCAGGTGGTCAGTTAAGGGCACGCACACGCCGCCGGCGCCTTCCACCAGCACCAGCTCGAATTGCGCCGCCAGCGCCCGGTAGGCGCTGAGAATGACTTCCGCCTCGATCACTACCCCCTCCCGCGCACTCGCCAGGTGGGGCGAGGCGGGGAAGGGGAAGCAATAGGGGTTCAGCAACGGCGCCAGCGCGGGGTCGGGGGTGAAGCCGGACAATTGCTGATGCCGCGCCAGGTCTTCGGAATAGCCTGCGCAACCCGTCTGCACCCATTTTTGTGTGACCACCCGCACCCCTTGAGCGCGCAAAAACCCCGCCAGATAGCCGCAGATCCACGTTTTGCCGACGCCGGTATCCGTGCCGGTAATGAAAAGTCCGTTCACGAGTCTGTTCCCGTCCGGTTGCTCAGCGATTTGCCAAGGGCGATCTCCGCGGTATTGATGAAGGTGTCCTTATCCTGGATGATCGCCTGCGGCGGAAGCGCCGGGGAGACGGTGGTCAGGCCGCTCATCTTCTTCACCGCGGTACCCATCGCCAGAAATTCGATGATGCCGCTGCCGAGTTCGTAGACGTAGGTTTTCACGCCCACCACATCGTCAGCGCCGCACGTCATCGCTTCATGGGCAATTTGTCCGATCGCCTTTTCGCGCGCTTCGTAGATTAACGAGGTGAGTTCGGAGATCTCGCCGCGTACCAGCGCCTTGAAGGCGGCGGTGATGCTGCCGATCAACCCGAGGGAATAGACGGAAACCCCGAGGAGCAGGCGGACCGGCATATAGCCGAGATTGATCAGATTCCACATCTCTTCGTTGGTCAGGTCGCTGGTGATGGGGTCCTGCTGCTGTTCCTGCATCAGCAGGGGATGGCGCGACGCCGTCCCGAGCATCACCATCTCCTGCATCCCTTGCAGCGCCATGATCGACGTTTGAATGCCGACCACTGCGTTGGCGTTCGCTTCGCGCGCTTCCGTTTTGATGCGTTCGAGCGCGAGGTGGCGCGTGCGGTTGAAGATTTCCGAATATTCCACCACTTCGCCGCGTCCAATGCTGCGCAGCGCGCCCAGGATACCGCCGCCGACGCCGATGGAATAAGCGACATTGCCGAAGACGAAGCGCACCGGAGTAAAGCCGGCGTCGATCTGGCAGTATAACTCCTGCCCATCGGCGGAGGAGGAGAAACGCAATGGCTCGCCGGTGCTGTCGCCTTGATGCACCGCGGAACCGATGGAGAGAAATTCGACGTTGCCCCCGTAGGTGACCAGCTCGCTGGACACACCGGTGATGCCGATGCCCCCGCGTTGTTGCGCTTCATGCACCATGCGCTGATAGGCGTTGGCGCGACCATCATGGATGATGCTGGTCAGTTGCGTCACTTCCCCGCCCAGCATGGTCCGCAAGCCGGAACCGATTCCCCCGAGCATCCCGATGGAGTAGATACTGTTGCCGACCAGCAAGTCACCCGGCTGGAATCCCTTCAAGCGCAGGCAATAGATTTCATTGCCCGATAACCCGGTTACCACCGCCATCGCTGTCTCCTTCCCGCGTGAAAATCGCCGTGATTAACATTCGATTTCCATATTGAGGAGTTGATTCCTTCTTTGTTGGTATTCGTTTGGGCTGGGAGTCAATGGCCGATTTATTTTACCGAAGAGACGCAGAGAACGCAGTGTTGCGCAGAGTGACAAATGTTGTGATTCGCTCATTGGTCCGTTATAAAAGCGATCAAGGAAACTCGGTAGTCCGTTGTCGGCTCTTGTTCATGTATCTCTGGCGCGCGAGCGTCCCCGCGAGCACCGAGGGGATTCCCGAGCTGCTCGCGGGGACGCTCGCACGCCAGCAGGAACTCAAAGATACATTTTCACGAACCAATGAGCGGATCAGTAATAGCTGACTATAGTAGTCGGAACCAAGGATGTTATCCCCACTCGATATACCATCATGCCTATCCCTTCTCGGGAATTGATATTAAGTAGACGCTATCATCAACTCGAATTAACCATCGCCGATAATCATAGGATGTTTTGAGAATCCAGACATTGTCAGGAATATCAGTTACGTGCTTTGCCTCTCCTGTCACCGTTAAAAGCCAAATTTGCCCAGGGGCTTGCTTGGGGGCTGGATCATGCGTCCAGGCATCAGGTTGGCCAAGTAACCCCGAGGAATCTGGTAACCATATATCTGCTCCAGCAGATATCATCGAATATTCAGCAGGATAAGCAAAGCGTAGTTGCCTGCTTGAGAATATTATAGCTTGCAAATGAGTTGCGACCTCTTCGATGCATGTGTAATGCTCGTCATATTTTTGATTTGGCTCTCTACTCCACCATCCAGGCAAGTAGTAGGCTTTGAACTTCCCATTCGGTGAATACTTTCCACGTTGGTAAAAATTGGGGTTGGGAAGCGGGGTACGCCTGCCTTCTCCACCTACCTCCTGATAATAGTAACTAAGGCGATGCTCTGATGGTTGATTCTCATTTTCGATGCTGATAACCAGGCGATTATCCGGAAGGACATCTTCCAGATGCGTGTTTTCTTTTGGAAGGCTTAATCGTTCTGCCTTACCATCTATACGAACATGCCAAACAGACGATGGAGAGTCATTGCGTACAAACTCAACATAAAATTGTTGTGGGTCATGACGATCCCAGTATATTATACGTGAGTATGTATAGTCCTGACCCTTTTGTTTACCATCAGGAGGCGGCATGGCTATACGTTCTCCTGAATAGAGATCGATGATCACGGTATCATCCATCCCCATGCCTTCTTGTCCCTCTGCGCGCACATAAACTGCCAGATAACGACCATCGCATGACATTTCGAGGAAATTCGACCAATCGAGATAGTAACCATTTTTTTTCAGACTAGCCTTCAGCGCGTCCAATTTGATGGGCTTCACCTGTACGTTTTTGAATCCCGGGATAGCCTTGAGCCAACGCCAATCTGGTCGTGTTCGCTTTGAGCGATCTCCCTGCGCCGGCAACGCAGGATGACTGCCGATGAGGAGAAGCAGGCAAATAAGCATCAAGTGGGATGTATGCACTTGGCCTTTTGAAATACTTTCAATCATACTAGCTCCTGACCCCCAACAGTCGCAAAGGTAATGTTGCACCAGATCCAAGATAGATTTGACATTGAACACTATTACTACCGGTTTCGGTACGCGCTTGCAGAGTATTATAACTACTGATCCGCTCATTGGTCAGTGAAAATGTACCCGCTAGGTCTTTCCGGCGCGCGAGCGTCCTCGGGAGCAAGTCGAGAATCCCCCCGGTGCTCGCGGAGACGCTCGCGCGCCAGAAGGGCCTGACCATAGCCGGCAGAGGACTGCCGGGCTCCCATGATCGCATTTATTAATGGACCAATGAGCGGATCAGAAATAGCTGATCAGCGGAGGTTACACGGGATACCTGGCTAACAGTTATTTCACTGTCCCGCTGCACAACAATACCTGATAACTCGCATGAATTTCTCCCTGGCGGGCGCGATAGGCGGCTTCGATTTGTGCCAGGCGACGTGGGGTCCAGGGGATGGGGGGAATGCAAGAGGTGCCGCGGGTGCCGGTGTTGCGGATGGCGCGCAGCAGGTGGCGCACGGTGGGGTAGGTCTGCGTGTAGGTGCGCTCTTCGATTTCGGTCTGCCGGAACGTCTCGCGCAGGATCGTGGCCAGGGTGTCTTTGGCAGCGAAACGGTGGGAGGTGACGCGGAGCGTGTCGCCGTGAATATCCCGCAGCGCCTGGTCGAGTTCGCGGTAGGTCTCCGGGCCGAAGAAGGAGAAGGTGAGCGCGCCGCCCGGCGCCAGCAGGCCTGCCAGTCGCGCCAGGCTGCCGGGCAGGTCGGTGAACCACTGCAGCACGGCGTTGGAGGTAATCAGCTCGTAGCGGCCGGTCGCGAAATACTCGGCGTCGGCGGTGAGGAAGGTTGCCCGCGCGTCGGTCAGTCGCTCCCGTGCCACCGCGAGCATGGCTGATGAGCGATCGATGCCGAGGAGCGTCGCGCGCGGAAATGCCGCCAGCAGCAAGCGGGTATACAGACCAGTTCCGCAACCGGGTTCGAGGATGGTCTGCGCGACGCGCGCGCCGGTGAATGCCAGCAAATCCGCCGCCGCTCGACGCTGCGGTTCGGCATAGGCATCATATTGGGTGGCAATGGCGGCACAGGGGTCATGCATGGTTGTTATTTATTCACCGGATGCACAGGATAGCTTTAGGATGGGCAGGATAAATTTATAAATCGTTATCCTGATTATCTTCAAATCCATCCTGTGCATCCTGTGAATTCATCCGACAGAAAAGCCGCATGCCCGGTGTTGGGCAGCAGGTGAAACGGCGTGCCGGTTTGTGCGGCGAGTTCGCGGGCTTCGGCGGCGGGCGCGATGATATCCTGCTCGCCGTGGATGATGGTGGTCGGGCAGCAGGTGAGCATATCAGACATCACCTCGGCCTCTGCCAGCGCATAGAGACCATCATGCAGTTCGTGCTCGTAAAAATCACGCAGATAGGCCGGTTCCAGCGCGGCGCGGAACCAGCGGTAGTCTTTGCGTTGCGCGGGCAGGAAGCATTGCCGGTAGAACCCGGTCAGACAGCGCGGGGGATCATCCCGCAGCGCCTCATCGATTTCCCCTAGCTGATCGTCGGGATAATGGCGGCGAATGCCGATCAGCACTTGATGGGCCACCAGGTGGGGGAAGCGGCGGGCGAAATTCATCGCGGCAAATCCGCCCAGCGACCAGCCGATCAGCAGCACACGATCGCAGCCGATGGTGGGCAGGTAGACGGCCAGCGAGTCGATATCCCGCGTGATCAGCCGGTGTGGGGTGATGAGATTAAAGGGCAGTTCCAGCGGGGAAAAGATGCGCGTGTCGGTGGCCCAGCCGGGGAGCAGTACTGCGGTGCGCTCGTAACCCCGTGGCTGAAACGACCACCCACCACGGGGCTCCGACGGAGCGTCGCCCTCCCAACTGTCGCCCTCCCCGTTGTCACCCAGGTTGTCGAATCCAAGACGGGAGGGCGACGCTCCGTCGGAGCCCCACGAGTGGTCAGACGAACTCATCGAGCGCCTCCAGCACGGCGTCGAGTTGCGCATCGGTGTGGGCGGCGCAGAGGGAGAAGCGCAGTCGCGCCTGTCCTTCCGGTACCGTGGGCGGGCGCACGGCCAGCACGCGGAAACCCCGTTTGGCCAATTCCTGCGACAACAGCACGGCGCGGCTGCTTTTGCCGACGATCACCGGCACGATCTGGCTTTCGCCGCGCGCCGTCCAGCCGTGGTCACGCAAGGCCTGGCGAAAGCTGGCCGCGCGTTGCAGCAGCGCCGCGCCCAGGCCGGGTTGCTCGCGGCACACGCGCAGAGCGGCCAGATCAGCGGCGACAATGGCCGGCGGCAGCGCGGTAGTGTAGATGAAGCTGCGCGCGGTGTTGACCAGGTAGTCGATCACCAACTTGGGAGCAGCGAGATACGCGCCGAATCCACCGAGCGCCTTGCTGAAGGTGCCCATGACGAATTCGACTTTGTCGGTCAGCCCGTCTTCGTCCACGCATCCCTGCCCGTGCGTGCCGAAGACGCCGGTGGCGTGCGCTTCATCGACGTAGAGACCGCACTGGAAACGCTTTTTCAACTCGACCAGCCGCGCCAACGGCGCGCGATCGCCATCCATACTAAAGATCGATTCGGTGACAATCAGCGCCTGTTTGAAGTCTTTGCGCTGTTTGCTCAGCAACGAGTTGAGGTCGTTGGCATCGTTGTGGCGGAAGCGGACGAGTTGCGCGCGTGAGAGTTGCACCCCGTCGAGCAGGCTGGCATGGCAGAGATGATCGGCGAAAATCGCGTCGTGCCGGTTCACCAGCGCGGGGAGGATGCCGGTGTTTGCCTGATAGCCGGAGTTGAAGAGCAGCGCGGCTTCGGTGCCTTTGAAGGCAGCAAGCTCGGTTTCCAATTGGTGATCGATCTCCAGGTCGCCGCTCATCAGGCGCGAAGCGCCGGCGCCCACCCCATAACGGGTCAGGGCTTGTTGCGCCGCTTCGACCACCGCGGGATGCGCGGACAGTCCCAGATAGTCATTGGAGGAGAAATCGACGAAATCCCGCTCATCTTGTGTCGCGCGTCCGGGGGCGCGATCGGTGAGCGGCGAAAGGACGCGCAGGGTGTGCGCCGCTTTGCGTTCCGCCAAAAATTCAACTAATTCTTCCATGCCAGTTTGATCTCCTCGATCATCCGCCGATCGTCTACCACCGCGCGTCCGCGCTGCGTCAGATAGCCGCCGATGATCATGCCGTTGGCGCCGGCCAGAAAAGCCGACGCCTGAAATTCCTTCAACACGCTCTCCCGCCCGCCGGCCAGCTTGATGGTGGCGTCCGGCAGCAAGAGGCGGAAGATGGCCACCGTTTTGAGCACCTCGATGGGGCTGATGGGCACCACATGCGCCAGCGGGGTGCCGGGAATGGGCATGAGGGCGTTGATCGGCACCACATCGACGTGTAGGTCGCGCAGTTCCAGCGCCAAGCTGATGCGATCTTCCCGGTTCTCACCCAGGCCGAGAATTCCTCCGCTGCACACCGAGAAGCCCAGCGCTTTCGCGTCGCGCACGGTACGCACGCGATCGTCGAAGGTGTGGGTGGTGACAATTTGCGGGAAAAAGCGCCGCGAGGTTTCCAGATTGTGCTGAAAGCGCGTCACGCCGGCGGCGCGCAGGCGAGTGAGTTGATCATGCGTCAGGCAACCCAGCGAACCGCAGATCTCGATGCCGACCTCGCTCCGGATGGTTGCCGCCGCTTCGAGCACCGCGGCGAACTCGTCACCGTCCAATGCGCGCCCACTGGTGACGATGCAGAAATGGTCGCTGCCGATCTCTTGCGCGGTGCGCGCTGCTGCCAGCAGTTGCTCGACGCTCACCAGCGGATATTCCGGCGCAGTGGTCGCGTAATGCGCCGATTGGGCGCAAAAGCGGCAGTCTTCGCCGCAGCGTCCGGAGCGGGCGTTCAATATCGTGCACAGTTCCAGCGTCTCCCCGAGGTGCTCGCGGCGTACTGCATCAGCGCGCGCGGACAGTTCGGACAGCGGAAGGTCATAGAGGGCTACGGCGTCGGCGAATTGCATGGAGAGATTTTCAGGCGACGGGATTTGTTTCGCTGCGGTCGCCTTACCTGGAGATGATTGTAGCGGGGGAGCGGGGGAGTGTCAAGGAAGGCGTCAGGATTTCGGGTGTCAGGGGCGTTTTGAGGCACGATAGTCTGAACGGTTACGAACCACGAAATACACGAAAAGACACGAAAAAGGGGGGAAGTGGGCGATGGGAGGCGGAACGATCTTCCGCCTCCCGAAATTGTCCAGCGTGTTAATCGAAGAGAAAGGCGCAGACGCCGTTGGCACGTTGGGAAGTGTCGAAATAGCATTGTATGGTGATCTGGCCGGGGCCGCAGAAGGACAGTTGACACCAGTCCATGAAGCCACCCAGAGTCGGGAACTGCTGCTTAACGGAATTGCCATGGGTATCCGAGACATTCATGGTTACCATCCGCGCGACACACTCATTGGGGTTGCCGGTGGTGATAATGGTGACAGCATGCGGGGCGTTGTCCGTGACGTTATTGATGACCAGTTGGGCTCCCTGCACACCGGCGTTGTAGGTGCTCGCATAGCAGCATTCGATGATCGGGTTTGCCGTGGCGATCTTGGCGGCGGGGGGGTAGATGACGAATGGACAGGTGACGCCATTGGTCGCGCCGTTATTCCAACTCCAGTTCCAGAAGGCGTTGTCCGTCTCCGAGTGTCCGCTGGGACCGATAGACGATACCGTCAGGGCCGAATCGGAAACCCAGCCGGGAGTCATTTTCGCAAAGGTGGTTGCCCCCGACTGCTTGATCCAGTAACCGGCGGTGCCGGCGGCGCTGAAGTCCGCCAGCGTTTGCTGTTCCGCGCCGGGCACCATCACCACCCAGGGAGTATTGTTCGCGGGCGCGATGACCCAGCCCAACGAGCGCAACCGGAAAACATTCGGCACCCCAAGGGGGAAATTGACGTATTCGACATGACCATCTACCGCCGAACAGATCGCGCCGCCATCGTGCCGGGGGAGAATATCCAGATCCGAGTTGACACGCATGCAACAACTCACGTCAGCCGACGAAGTCGCTCCCGCCGTCGGGTTCACCGCCGCGAGATTCAAATCTGAGGTCATCAGCGTGGCGGAGGGTTTTTGCAACTGCCCGGAGCCGAGTCCAAAAAGGAACTCATTGATGCCATAGTAGGGAGCGCTCTGGCTGCCGATACCACTTTCCGAGGGGCAGGTATAAACCTCTGCCGCCGGTAATTGCAGGTAATTGGTCCAGGCTCCACTCAGCGGGCGCGGGAAAAATGTCTCATCATTATCCTGAATGTAGAGGTGGACAGCCAGTGCGATTTGCCGCTGGTTGTTCATGCAGGTGGACTGCCGAGCCTTTTCCCGGGCCTTGCTGAAAACCGGAAACAATATCGCGGCCAGCACGGCGATGATGGCAATGACTACCAATAATTCGATCAGGGTAAAACCCCGTTTTCGCGATAAACGACGCATAGGAAACCTCCTTCCGGCGATGCCGTGTTATTGGGCGGGATAGCCGTAATATTCCAGTTGAGTAAATTCGAACGTCTGCACGATGCCATTTGCTCCACCTGGTGCAGTTTTGGTCGCTTTCGATACCGCATTACGGTCGATGCAGATGGCAAAATCCTGCACCGGCATACTGTTGGGAATCGTAAAATCGTACCACATCGAACCGGTACCAGCTGGCGCGGGTCTGGCGTTGGCGATTTGTGGTTTGGTGAGGGGCACAACCTGCCAACTGCCGACGCCCGTCGCGGTGCGATATTGATAGGAAACTGCCGGCGCTCCGCCAGCGCTGTATTGATACCATTGTCCACCGGCATCCGCGTAGAGGCGGAAATGGTTGATCACCACCGGCGGATTGAGATTGGTTAACTGCATGAACAGTGGATTGACACTATCGTTATTGGTATTGTAGAACACCCCGTTCGTACCATAGCCATTGAAAACTTCGCCGTCGAATAGACACCAATTCTGCGCGGTGCCGGCACCAAATAATTGGGGACCGCCCATGGTATGGGAGCCATGATACATATTTTGGAAGGTGCCGCTGGTGAAGCCGTACATCATCACGTTCTGGGCGGCATCCTGATACATGGTCAGTTTGATCGGCGTGCCCGCGCTGGCGATACCGAGGCCATTCGTGGTCAGCGCCGCCGACTGGGTGGCGTTCTTCACGTTCTGCATGAGGACGGATTTGACGGAACCATCGACACAGGCCACGTCAAAGCCGTTGCCGCCCATGTGGCGGCAATCGATCACGGTATTCACCGCGGTGGAATTGAAGGTGTAGTTCCGGTTCGAGGTGGCTTGATTGATATCCGCCAGCATGATGCCGGTGGAAGGGTACTGCACTTTACTCATGGCTTTGCCGAACAGATAGCTGTCAAAGCCGTAGTCCGGGGCAGCCTGGTTGCCGGCATGTTTGGTCGAGGGGCAGTGGAAGATGCCGGCGGCAGACCCTAATGAGCTCAAGTAAGTCGACCAGGGTTGCGTCTTGGGATCGGGGAAATACTGGTCCCGATTATCCTGGGTATACATGGCCACCGCGACCGAAAGTTGGCGCATGTTGTTGATGCAGGTGGTTTGGCGTGCCTTCTCCCGTGCCTGGGCAAAAACCGGGAAGAGAATAGCAGCAAGTACTGCAATGATGGCGATGACCACCAGTAATTCAATGAGAGTAAAGCCACTCTCATGATGCGTGGAGCGCATGGTTCGATTACCCCCTATCGCTTTTGGCTAAAATTGTCCACTTGAGTGGGGCATACAGGTAAGCCCGGCTCAAATATATCACGGCCGTATCCGACCAAATAAGCGCTGTCAATCCATACCGCAGACGGTTCACTCGAATAGCGCAACGGGATATCGTAGTATCGCTTCCCATTACGATACCGGTTTCACAAAACTATTATACACCAAGGTTACCTGCTGTCAAGAGGGCGTACCGACTTGACAGACTTGTTTTTGAAGGCATACGCTATAACAAAATTGCCTACCGTTGAATAAGGTGCCCACACCGGCTATGAATAATATGAAATCGCCAACGGCGCAGGAGCGGGTGACTCTGGCCGACATCGCCCACCGCTGTGGCGTCAGTAAAGGCACGGTCAGCAAAGCGTTGCGGGGTTGCGTGGAAATCAGTCCCGACCGCGCGGAATTCATTCGCGCCACCGCGCAGGCAATGGGCTATGATCCTTCGCTTTCCCTGGAGGGCCACCGATTAGCCGCGCGGCGGCATGGCCGCCGGATTATCAATCAACAATTGGCCGTCTTTCTGCCCGCCTACTTCTACCGGGCCAACTACTTCAACATGATTTATTCCGGCATCATGGATGTGGTGACGCCGGAAAATTACGGCTTACTCACGATTGCCTTGCCGGATACCCGCGTGGATGAGCGAACGCCGGCCTTTCCCCATAGCATCAACCGCGGCGAGGTGGATGGGATCATTGTGATCGGCGAAATGGCACACCGGCAATCAGCGCTCGAAGCGCTGTCCTCGCTGCCGATCTTTCCTTCCCTGTGTATCGCTTCCCTCATCAACCCCGCGTATGATTTCCCTGCCGTGCTTGCCGATGAGGTAGCCGGGGGGCGACAGGCGGTCAATCATCTGCTCGATCTCGGTCACGCTGACATCCTACTTCTCTATGACGTAGTGAATCTCGACGTGCACCACCGGCGTATTCAGGGGATGAAAGCGGCACTGACCGAACGGGGAGTCGACCCGGAGGTGCACCTGCACGTGCTGCATCTTCCCATCAATCCGGCGTTGCCGTATCACCTCGATGCGCTGCGCGACTGCAGGCAGCACGACCGGAGGCCACACGAAGATGTGATCCAGTATTTGCGGCAGCATCCGGAAATCACCGCGGTCATCACCCTGAACGATCCGATCGCACGCCGGCTCTGGTACCTTTTCAATGAGGTGGGATGCCGGGTGCCGGAGGATATCAGCCTGATCGGCAATGACGATTCGGACCCGTTCCTCGATTCGTTGGGGCAGAATCTGTTGACGACCATCCAGGAGCCGCTGGTCGAAATAGGTCAGGCGGGAGCACGGCTGGTGATTGACCAGGTGAATGGATTGCCGTTGCCCGCGCTCCCGCTGTTATTGCCCACCCGGTTGGTCGTTCGCCACTCGACGGCGCCGCCGGCTTCTCCCGCGCGGAGGGGAGCCCTGCGTTGGTAGCAAGACGCGTTGGCGTGAGAGCTATGGGGGGACAGACGCGCCTTGCTGCGGCTGCGGCGCTACTACGAACTTAGGGAGGGGTTTCTTAGCCCATCCGCGCGCGGATGGCTTCCGCGTGGGCATCCAGTCCTTCGTGATCGGCGAGGACGGCGATAATTTCGCCGTGGGCGTTGAGCCATTCCGGGGTGGCTTGCACCAGGCTGGAGCGGGTGAGGAAATCCATCACGCCCAGGCCGCTGGAGAAGCGGGCGGTGCGTCCGGTGGGAAGGATGTGGCTGGGGCCGGCGAAGTAATCGCCGATGGGGACCGGCGAGTAGCCGCCGAGTAAAATGGAGCCGGCATGGCGGAGGGACGGCAGCAGATCGGCGCGCTCGACGACGGCCAGTTCCAGGTGCTCCGGCGCCAGCAGGTTGGCCATCGCCGCCGCTTCTTCCAGGTCGCGGGTCAGAATGATCGCCCCCCGCTCGCTCAAGGCCACCGAGAGATATCTCGCGCGCGGCGACACCGCCAGCCGGCTATCGACTTCCTCGGCGACGGCTTGCGCGTAGGACTCATCCGGCGTGATGAGCACGCTCTGTGAATCTTCCCCGTGCTCGGACTGGCTCAGCAGGTCGATGGCGACGCGCGCCGCCGGCACACTGCCGTCGGCGATGATCACCACTTCGCTCGGGCCATAGAGCCCATCCACGCCCACGTCCCCGTAGAGCGCCTTTTTCGCCAGCGTGCCGTAGATGTTGGCCGGGCCGACCACTTTATCGACGCGCGGGAAGGTGGGCGTCCCGTAGGCCAGCGCCGCCAGCGCCACCGCGCCGCCGATTTTATACATTTCCGTGATGCCCAACAGATGGGCGGCCGCCAACACGCCGGCGGGCATCGAGCCATCGGGACGACACGGCCCCACCACGACCACGCGCTCCACCCCCGCCACCAACGCCGGCACCACGCTCATCAGCAGCGAGGAGGGGATGGAGGCCTTGCGGGTGGGCACATAGCAGGCCACGCTGTCCACCGGGACGTGGCGCTGCCCGAGGGTCAGGCCCGGCTCGAACTCCTCGAACCAATCCTGCGGCAGTTGGCGCTCGTGATAACGGCGAATGTGGGCGATGGCTTGCCGCATCGCCTCCAGCACCACCGGATCGACCACCGCCATCGCCCGCGCGATTTCCCCCGGGCTGACCACCAGATCGGGTAATTTCGCCCGGTTCCAGTCGAATTCGCGCACCAACTCCAGCACCGCCGCGTCGCCTTCCTCCCGCACGCGCGCCACGATCGCATCGACGATCGTCTGCACCTCCGCGATATCCGCCGCGGGGGGAAGCAACTGCTGGTTGATTTCTTCCATTGATTGTTCGGTCGTGCGATATATGCGCATGATGGACATGGTTGTTCCTTTCTCGTGCCACCCCCTGAAGGAGGTGGCGAGGGTGGCAAGCGCGCTGAAGCGTGCTTTTAATAGTGGCATACAATTCCATAGCCCACGGTAACGCCGTGGGGTAGCGAAAGGTCTACGCTGCTAGCGCTCTGTAAGAGCATAATTCCATCTCGTAGGCGGAGGAATTATGCCCCTACAGGGCGGAACACTCTCTCGACGCACGGGTCCCACAGCGCTGCTGTGGGCTATGGAATTGTATGCCAATATTTTGTCCGATTCATTAATTCCTCGATAGCTGTTTTGTTGCCGCTGACGGTAAACTGTTTCCGCAGTGGCGCGTGGTGTTGTGTCACAATCAATAATATCCGTCTCAGAGCACGCTTCAGCGCGCTTGCCGCCTTCGCCACCTCCTTCAGGGGGTGGCCAACGCCCCCGCTTTCGCGGCATTCCGTTCACCCAGTTCGGCGTCGGCGAGTTGGATCATTTCCTCGGCCTGGCTGCCGGTGAGTTCGCGGAGGCGGGCGATGGCGGGGCCGATGATGCGGTTGGTGAAGGTGGCGGGCAGGTCGCGACCGTCGACGGCGGGGAGTTGTACGGCTTCCAGCAGATCGACGATGGTTTGCATGTCCGGCGCGGCGAGGATCGCTTGCAGAATCTGCCGTTCCAACTCAACGCCCACCGCGGTGAGGATTTCGTCGCGCTCGCTCTCCTCCGGGCACTCGACATAGATGCGGTTGATCGGCTCGGTGCCGGAAGCGCGGATGGCCAGGTAGCATTCGCGCCCATCGGCATCGCGGAGGATGATTTCCACCAACTCGCCGCGCACGCCGCCACAATACACCGGGAGGAAATTCGCCAGTTCGCCATCCGGCTCGACGCCGGCGGCGGCCATGTCGGCGTAGCGGTCGAGATAGACGTTCACCAGCGCTTCCTTGGCCACGTCGGGCGCTTCCACGTCGCGACGCACGGAGACCAGCTTGCCATAGGTGGCGATGGTCTGCTCCCAGAGCGTTTCCAGCGTCGCGGCGCGCACCGCGCACATCTGCAGCGTGAGCATCGCCGCCCACAGGCCGTCCTTGTCCGGCGTGTGCCCGCGCGAGGTCATGCCGTTGCTTTCTTCGCCGGCCACCAGCAGGCGTTGCAGGCACGCATGGAAGAGCGCTTGTAACTGTTGCGGATCGTCCGCTCCTTCGCGCATCGCGGCCTGCAACTCGTCCATCATCACGTCGGCGATGTATTTGAAGCCCACCGGCACCACGTAGGTGAGAAATCCACTCTGCGCCTGGGGATCGCCCAACGCGACGTGGTATTCGGGCGCGGCGGCATGGATGACCAGTTTCGATGCATCGGGCGGGGGGATAATTTTGTCGCGGTGCTGTCCCGCCACGCGATCGAGCAGGCGCGTGGTCACCATGTTGCGGATGAGCTTGCCGGGATGGCCGTTGTAGGCATTGGTCAGCAGGTAATCGGCCAGCATGGGGATCACTTGATTGGCCATCACATAGTTCCCATGCGCGTCTACCGAGCCGAAACGATCGGAGTCGGTATCCATGCCTAACCCGATGATGCGCGGATAGCTGCCGCGCAACTCGCGCACCTTGTCTTCGCAGTGGCGGATATGCGGCGGTTCCGGGTTGGCGTAGAGCAGCTCACCCAGCAGCGGGTCTTTCTCGCCGTGCAGCACGGTATAGCGGATGCCCAGCTTATCGCAGATGCGGCGCAGGTAGCCGCGCGAGGCGGAATGCATCTCATCGATTACCACCATCGCGTCGGGAGCGCCCCAAAATTCACGCATGCGCAGCAGCGCGTCGCCGCGCCCGCCTTCCGGCAGCGCCACCTGGCCGGACAGATCGTCGATCACCGCATCCGCGTAGCCTTCCAGCGGGTCGAAGAGCGTCACCGTGCCGCGCGGGCGATCGGTCGGCACGATTTGATCTTCCAGCAGCAACTCCATCGCGCGCCGGCCAATGGTATCCGTCGCGCGCGAGGGGGCCACCGCGCCATAGGGCATGTTGTAGCGGATGCCGTGATATTCCGTGCCCAGGTAGAGGCGTTGCGCGGGGTCTTTCACCGGATTGTGCGAGGGCGTGCAATTGATCAGGCCGGCGTTTTTCGCCACCCCCAGCTCTTCGGTGATGTAATAGATGAGCGCCGGCGACGGGGTTTCCCGGGCCGCCAATTGCACCGGCAACCCGTTGGCGACCGCCACTTCCGCCACCAGCGCGGCCACTTTGTCGGCATTGATGCGGCTGTCATAGCCAATGGCCAGCGGCAGCGCGCCCAGCCCACTGTCGCGGACGAATTCGACGATCGCCTGCGCGATGGCAGTGGCGCGCGGCCAGGTGAAGTCCTGTCCCATCCGCGCGCGCCATCCCGAGGTGCCGAAACGCGGGTATTGCATTTCCGCCAGCCGTTGCAGCCGCCAGTACCATTCGCGTCCCAGTGGTTGGCCGGCCAGCGTGCGCAGGCGGGTGGTGGTCTCGATGCAGGCCTGCATGCGCGCGGAGCGCGGCGCGGTGGCGGCGGCGAGCAGGCGCGGGAAGATCGCGCGCCGGAAGCTCTCCTGCAGAGCAGCCCACTCCGGGCGTTGCAGCAGCGCGTTCAACCCGATGGCCGCGGTGCCGCGGAGCGCCGTCCAGGCGGCGGCATCGTCGCGCGCGCCTTGCCCTTCCACCAGGATCAACTGCCATTCACCCCACAGGCGTGCGAGTTGGCGGTCGTCCAACTCGGCGCCGGCTATCTCCGCCGTCAGCGCGGTCAATTGCCGGGCGGCATCCGCCGGCGGGGCTTGTGCACGCAACGCGCACGCCAATAGCGTTTCGCGCAGATTCCGCACGGATTGCAACAGGGACTGGGCCATCAGGAGTTCCTCTCGGGTAGGAAGAAAGGGCAGCATTGCGGCAAGCAGAGCCACGTAATCCTCTTTCATCCGACTCAACGGATTATAAAGGGGCCTCGTGCTGGCGTCAATGCGCGTGTGCAACCATGGTCTGCGCAAATGTTCCGGAAGGTGCGTAGACCCGTGCAACCAATGGCCCAAACGCGTTAATACGGCAACGTCGTATCGGGTATCCCAAAGAGCACGCAACCGCTCAATTTATCCAGGTTACCGCCGGCGTAATCCGGGTATAGAGAACCGCTGGATTTATTGTTCGAGGTGTAGAAGATGACGCCGTTTTTCTTGTAATAAATGGTGCTGCCGACACGTTCGATGCGGATGAGGTCGCGCGAGCTCAGGGTGACGTTGGAAAACACGGTCGTGCCGGATTCCTGAATCGTCCGGGTGGCCCCCAGCACCAGCGCATAACCGATCTGACTGGTGGGGTAGTTCGAGTAGGGGAATTCATGCACGCCGATCCCAATCGACAGAGACACGTCGTTGCGGAAGGAATACGGCACCTTGAACTCCAGGTACCCGTTGCCGTCGAAATGCTGGGAACTGCCGCTTCCTTTGGTCGAGCCGATGCCGGAAACCGTGGTGCCGACGCCGGTCTGGTAATAGACGACAGTGGCGTTGGCTGTTTTCCACTGGACATCGGTCCGTGTGTAGGGATACCACAGCCATCCTTTGGTGTTCACCGCCGCGGTGATGCCGGTGCCCGCATTGAGATACTCGACGTGCCCATCGGCAAAGCCGAACAGGGTACCGTTGCCGTGTCGGGGATCATAGTTGAGCTTGCCGTTCGCGTAATAGAGGGTGAAGTTCTGGTTGACATTCGCCGCCGGCGCCGGCATGTCCGCCGTCAAGATCGTCAGGTGGGGTTGGGTGATCGCTGTTTGCGTTTTTCCGGACATATAGCGGTTGAAGCCGAATTTCGGGTTGTCGGCGATCCTCTCGTCATGGACCCCTTCACATTGCTGGACGGGCAGTCGAAGATGCCGGCGGGCGTGCCATTGGTGGCAAAATACATCGGCCAGGCCTGGGTGCCCGTCACCGGGGGATAGGTCTCATTATTGTCCTGGAGATAAAGCGCAATCAGCACGCCGATCTGCCGCTGATTATTCGCGCAAGTCGCCTGACGCGCTTTCTCCCGCGCGGTGGCAAAGACGGGAAATAAGATCGCGGCCAAGACGGCGATGATGGCTATGACTACCAGTAATTCAATGAGGGTGAAACCGAAACGCGGTGTTTGCATAATAATCCTCCCTGCAACGTTCTTAAAACGTGCTGACTTTGACATTCTGCATGCTCGCAACCTTACCGAAATAGCCGGTATTGGCGTAACAACCGATGCCTGGCGTATTGGTCGGGGAGCAAATGATTCCGGTGAAGCCATTCGTGACCAGGTGGAAGAAAGCGGTGTTATTGTTTACCGTCGCATAGAGGTAAATTTCTTTGCCATTCAGCACCGCCAGATTGATATGGACCGGGCTCGTTAGACTATTGATATTATTAAACGGCACATAGACGTCTCCGCCGGCCGGGGTTTCCAGTTCGATCGCCGTCGCATACCGAATGAGTTGGATGGAGTTTGCCGTTGCCGTGACGCTGGTTCCGGAGGCCGTTCCGCTGGCCAATGGACCGGGATCGTAAATCGTGAGGGTGGTGGTGTAGATGGGGTTCGTGTCAATGGTGGTGGTATAGAGATCGGCTTCGACGCGGACATTCGGTATCGGGGTGGTGGTGGCCGTGGTGAACGAGCCGCCCGGCATGGCGATGAAGGGGGCGCGGTAGCCGTTCCCGGCAGTCCCGTTGGAACTCGGCGTGGTGTAGAGCGTCGTGTCATAGAGACCGACGGCGCCGGGGTAGGGCAGCATCTGATAGGCGCCGGGGAGTAGCGTCATGTCCGGCTGGCCGTTGATGAGCACATTCTGGTAGGCGACATGGCCGTCCACACAGGTGAGGATCACCCCATTGGCATGGCGGGCGGCAGCTTCCTTTTGTACGTCATCAAAGGCGTAATCGGGGCGTAGACTGCCGCCGCTCATACTCAGGTCGACGAGCATCAAGGCAGTGGTCACATCGCCGAGATCGCCCAGTGTTCTGCCGTACAGATAGGCATTGAAGCCATATTCCGGTCGTGCATTGGTGCCGATCCCGGTTTGTGAGGGGCAATCGTAGATGCCGTTGGTGGGTGGCAATAATGATGCCCAGGAAGATTGAGCGGGTGCCGCGAAGAACAGTTCATCGTTATCCTGCACGTATTGATGAATTATCTGGGCGATTTGCCGTTGATTGTTCAGGCAGGTCACCTGACGCGCCTTCTCCCGCGCACTGGCAAAAACCGGGAAGAGGATGGCGGCCAACACGGCTATGATGGCTATGACCACCAACAACTCAATGAGCGTAAATCCCGCGAACCGATGATGACGACGCATAGCATAACCCCCGAAGATGAACATTACTGGCCGGATCCGATGGCTCTCGTTGAACCGCGCACGATCAGCGTTACCGGAAGGGTGACGACGCGGTCGGTGGTGAGTTGACCGGTGATGCGCGCGATGAGCAGGCGAGTGGCTTCCTGCCCGATATCCTCCAGCGGAAGCGCCACGGTGGTGAGCATATTTTCCCCGCAGGTATTGAGCAGGGGATCGGTGTCGTCGAATCCCACCAGCGAGATATCTTCCGGAACGCGCAGCCCCAACCGTGCCAACTCAGGCATGACCGCTTCGACCAAACGGTCATTCGGCAACAGGATGGCGGTGATCCCTGGATGGGCCGCCAGCGCGGCCAGCAGTGCTTCAGCGATGCGCGCCTTGTGCGTCATATGCGGGCGCCAGGGCGGCAGATAGTCGATCAGACAGGCGGAGGCGTCCAGGGCGCGCTGTGCGCAGGCATGCTGATAGCCCGCGACGCGCTGGATCATGTTGTAACTGGACGTCTCCGAAAAATGCAGGATGCGCCGGTGTCCCAGGTCGAGGAGATGCCCGGCTGCCGCGTTGCCGCCGCCGAAGTCATCGATGAGCACGCCGGAAGAGGCCGGCGATGGCACCAGCACCTTGACAATGGGGAAATCGGCGAAGGAGTCGTCCAGCCGTAAGCGCTCGACCACTGTGCCGGAGGCAAAGACGATCGCCCCATCTACCTCCCGCCGCTGAATGATGCGTGAGATGGGCCGGTTGAGCGTCTCTGAATCGGTGGCGATGGTGAGCAGATCATATTGTTCGGCATTGATGATGTCGACGATTCCCTGAAAGACCCGTTGAAAGTGGGTGACGCGGGCGAAATCAGGCGGCATATACAGGGCGATGACCTGATTCAACGGCGTCTTGCCATAGCGGCGGTTCACCAGCCGGCGCGCGGCCTCGGAATGGGCGGGATTGTATCCCATTTCCGCGGCAATAGCGAGTACGCGTTCGGCGGTTTCCGCATTGACTTCCGGGCTCCCCGCCAATGCGCGTTGCACGGTCGAATGATGGATACCACAGCGATCGGCGATATCTTTCATCGTCACAGAGCGCATATTAAGGCGTGGTGAATCCGTCGTTATCGATGTCATCCCTAATTAGCTCCGATTGCTAAAACAACGCTAACCTTAATTATAGCCGTCAAACATGCTATTGTCAATGAATACGTATTCGGTAATTCTGTTGTGCCCGCTGTCAGGCCATGAGATAGCAAACGCGATGGACTGCCGGCGTCCCTGACAGCGGTACAGGTGACTGGCATTGACGGTCACCTTCACGGTTTCACCACATCAAACTGCTTACGCGCCGGTCCGGTTGCCGTCACCGCATAGGGACCATCGCAGAGGGTACCGGCCGCCCCCAGGGTGAGGGTGACGGTCTTGCCACGGCGCTGAATAATGCCGGCGGTTCCGGAAAAGCGGATAGCGCCTTCGGTGACGGTGATTGGAGTCGGCGCCAGGAAGACATCATCGACGCCGGTCGGGGTGGTGATGCGCACGCCACGTCCTTCCGCGAAGGGGGTGAACGTCGGCGGCGCCTCGGTGCGCAAGCGCGGATACAATATGCAGCGGATGGGTGGGGCATCGACAGGCACGTTATCAAACCAGAGCGCCTGCTGCGTGAGGTTGTCCGCTGCCCACCCTTGTTTGGTCAACGCCCCTTTGATCACCGTGACGGTCGCCGACAGTGGTTTGATGGTGACGCTGTCACCGGTCGTGCCCGGGTCGACCGGCTGGCGGGGGAGTTTTTTCGCCCAGTCGCCGGCAAACCAGATATCCAGATCCACGTCTCCCCGTCCGGGCATATGCACGACATGGCCCTCCAGCAACAACGGTCCCGCGGTATTGAGCCACAGGTACCACCAATTGGGGTGTTGCAAGCCGGCGAAACTATCGCAGAGGGCGAAATACGTCATCCCTAATGGGTCGGTGTCCTTCGCCAGCAGAATCTGCCGATGCCAGACCTGCTGCACGGAGCGCAGGTAGTCGGCGGTAGGCTGGGAAGCGAATTCCGTCACTTTGCCGGCATCCCAAAAACCGCCGATCAGCATGCGGCTGTGCTGCCATCCGGGCATAGACCCATTGTATCCCCAGTCCAGTGAAAGCGGTTGCCCTTTGCCCCAAAAGGAGATGCTGCCGCGGTCCTCATCATAGTGTTGTACAAAAGAACCCTGCAGCAAGTGCAGGTGCGTCTCCCGCGGTCCGGGAAAACCGGTACGCAGGATGGCGCCGGCGTTGGGATACAAGATACTGTCCCAGGCGGGCGCCCGCGTGGGGGTGAAGTCGGCCAGCAGGAATTCGCTGAACATATTGACCATGGAGGTGCCCCCCAGGACGCCCCAGCGCGGGCGGCCTTGCTGAATCCACGTCCATTGCAGTTCCGCTGCCGCGGCGGGATCCTTCTCGCGCCACAGTTGCGCCACCACCGAAAACAGGCAAGTGGCCTCATTCCGGTAGGTGTGCCCGACCGTGGGCAGGAAGCGCAATCCTCCGGCGCGCGGATCCGGCGGCGTACTGATGCGCGCGAGATACAGCCAGCTTTGCAGGAAGCGGCGGTCATACAGTAAGTCAGAGAGTCCGGCGCGTTGGGCAGCCAGCAACATGCACAGCAGGTCGCCATTGACGCATTGGTAGTGCGGGCTTTCCAGCCACTCACCTTGCGGCCCGATCCAGGCCTTGAAGGCCTCCGCGGTGCTGGTCAGGCCATCCTGGCTCCACGCCGCCGCCTGCGGATGACCGCGCAGCGCGCAGGACAGCAACACGAGCGCCGTGTTGCGCATTGTCGTCATGTTGGCGGTTGCCTGGTAATTACGCGGAGTGGACAGGAAATCCGGACTGGCAATACGGTAAGCCAGAAACGCCAGTTGCGCTTGAATGCGCCGACGTTCTTCCGGGGTGAAGAGTCCTTCCTGGCTGAACGCCATATCGCTGAGGAACACCAGATCCATCATCGGCTGGGTGACGTGGTGCGTGTTGGCATTCACCGAAGAGCGTCCGGCGCTGGTGAAACGTCCGACGGAGTTGGCGAGGGCGCTGAGAAATCGCTTCCGGAAGGCTTGCTCGGTCGCGGGAGTGGGGTGATAGAGGAAAGCCCACAACGCTTCTTTGTCTCCGGCGGTCGTGGAGGCCATCGGCACGGGATAGCGCTCTCCCACGGCAGCGATGCGTGCGCGGTCGAAGAAGAGGCGAGGGTAGGTGGTGGCAGGCGCGGGATTCCCCCAGCTCAGGTTCAGCGCGGTGACCTCCTGCAACGGCGTCTCCAGGAACTTATTCAGACAGGCGTAGGCATCACGTTCGGCGCCGAGGGTCCGTTCGATGGTACTGGTGCCCAGTAACCAGGCGCGAGCAGGTCCGGCGAGAGGACATGCCAGCGTCACCGTGCCGTCAGGCGTCGTCTGCAGGGGAAGTCCTTTCTTTAACCCATCCTCACCGGGATTGGCCCACACGGCACCGTGACCGGCAGCCAGGAAGAGCACATCTGTCGCCGCGGCGACTTGTGCTGGGGACAGCGCCGCCTTATTTGTCCCGTAAATCGCCTCCTCCAGCGTGATCTCTTTGGCTTCACGAGTAAAATGCCGCTGCCATTGCCAGTTGACCTGCTGCTGCGTGATCGTCACCGGACCGGCAAGGTGGAATAGGCTGAAGGCCGCGGCATTCTCCAACTGCCACCAGGGAAGCCAGCCATGCAGGACAAAGGGGGTCGCCGACTTCTCGCCAATGAGCGGGCGTGCGATGTAGCCGTTGCACAGCGCGGGGGGAATCGTCGGACCGGCATCGATTTGGGAGACACCGAAGGTGGGCGTAAAGGTGGGGTCCAATCGCAGCAACCAGCGTGATTTGGCGTCAAGGTTGCACTGTTCGCGGATGAGCACCACCGGTTCTCCGGTAATGAGACGTAGCGTGATCGTCCACGCTTTGCCATTAGTAAAGGTGTAGGTTGCCTGCACTTCACTGAAGACCGGGCCATCCGCGGTGATTTGCGCCTGGTAGCGCTGAATTTCCGGGGTGGCCTGTAATTGCCCGCTGCCGATCCAGCGACCGGAGCGCAGTCGAAGTCCGGCGATGGGCCCGTGCGCATAGGCGCCGGCGGCGGTCGGCACTGCCACGCCAGTAAAGCCGTTCGAGAGACGCAGCAGCTCCGGCGTGCGCTCGATTTGCAGGTCGGAAGGGGCAGGCGCCGCTGGTTGCTCGATAACCTGGTAGACTTTTGTCGCGCCGGCAGGAAGGTTGGCCAAAAAGGCCATTTGCCGTCCGGCGAGGGTGTCGATGACCTGGACGGGACAGGATTGTCCATCCGGGTCGAGCAGGGATAACCGATCCGGCGCCACATGGGCCGCCTGTTCCGAAAGCGGGAAGGTCACCAACTCATGCGTCCAATTCTTATCCAGATATTCGACCAGGCGGTACTCCTGCAACACGATCGGGGCCGCGAGTGCCGCTCCGCCGTTGCACAGCAGCAAGATGCAGCATAATCCCAATACCCATCCGGACATTCTTCGTGTCATACCAACCTCTTTCAGTGCTGATTACGTACTCGGACGTTAATTCTCTTTCACATAGCGACCGGTAAAGCTGATTTTATCGTCACTAAACGCCTCTGTCAACGAATACGTATTCGGAATCGTCATTTGCCTCTCGGAAAAAGATTCTGCTATGATATCCTCGGTATCTTCACGCTGGAGTCATGGCGATGGCGAAGTGCCCGCGTTGCGGGTCAACCAATCAGGCGGGGAAAGCGCTGTGCTGGAAATGCTGGGCGCCGGTTCTTCCTGAGTCGCCGGCGTCGCCGGAGACCCCGGCGCCGACTACCCTGCAGCCCGCCGAGGTGAAACGCCGCTTGCCGGCGCTGCCGTTCGGCAAGCCGCATCCGCCGCGCGCACCGGAAGCGCCCGTAGTGCCATCCGCGTCTTCCGCTGCCGAAGTGGTTTCCGCGCCCGTCGAAACCGAGCTTCCGCCGGTTAGCGAAGTGGAAACCGAGCCGATCACGGAAGCCATCGCGTTGTTGCCGGCACTGCCGTCGGAAGCCGACGCACCGTTGCTGGAATCCCTGCCGCCTGCGCCGCCATCCAAAGTGAAATTCCGCCTGCCGTCCTTGCCGTTTCCGCCGATTGACCTGCGGCGAACGCCTTCAAGCGATGCACCGGATTCCCCACCCTCCTTCGCGGTCGAAAGCCCGCCGGCGCCGGGCGAAGAGCCGTGGGAGGAACCATCTGCACCGCCATTGGCGGTGATCGAGCCGGCAGCGGAGGTGGTGGAAGAGCCGCTCATTTCGCCGGCGATGGCGGACGAAACACCGGCACCGGAGCCGATCAGCGAAGAGATCGTGGAAATCGCAGCAGCGGTGATCCCGCCTGACGACATGGTAGCGCATACAGAACCGAAGCTTCGCGGTATCCCGGCGTTGTTGGCCGCGTTTTTTCGCCCGCCAGTCGGGAAGATGGCCCCGGAACAACTCGCTGAGGCGGAGCCAGTCGCTCTCGCGTTGGAACCGGAGCCGGTCAGCGCCGCGTTAGAAAATGACCCGTCCCCGCTGCCGGTCGAAGATGTCGCGACGGCACCCGGCGACCAACTAGTGGCGGACGAACCGGTGGGCGCCGACCACCTCGCGGAGGATGAGGTGATCGAAGCGGAGGAAGTGCCGGAAGCAGCGACGGTGGAAGCGGTGGCGGAAGAAACGGAAGCAGAAGTCGACGACGAACCGCTCCTACCACTGCCGGTCTTCACCGCCGTCGAGGTGACCGATCCCGATGCATTGGAGCCGGCCGACCCGTTGGAGGCGGAGGATGTCGTTGAGGAAGCGCTGATCGCGGAGGAACATGGCGGAGGTTGGCTGATCGGCGTGACGGTGCTGTTGCTGTTGATCTTGTTCGGCGCCGTCGCCTGGTGGTTGCATACACTGCGCCCACGGCACATCGCCGAGACCCCGCGCGACGTGACGGATACCTATCTCGGCGCGTTGTTGACCCACGATACCGGCATCCAGCAACAGTTGGCGACAGCGGCCAGCAAAGGGCACTTCCTGCCGGTCTGGCTGACCGTCACCGCCGCACAGCTTGTCGGCGAAGTCACGCCTTCGGGCAAGACCGCCTCCGCGACGGTCGCGCTGCGGCTGACGCCCGTTCCGTATAAAGATATCGCGCCCATCACCTATGAAGCCGCGCTGGCCCATCCTTATCGCGTCACGATTGCGCTCAAGCAGGAAGCCGGCGTCTGGCGTGTCGATCAATCCGCGCTCTTCGAGAACCTGCGTTACCGCGTCAAAGTCGATAATCCCGCGCTGACCATGCCGGCCTGGAAGTAGGACGCATTCACCGGATGGTACGATGGGCAGGCTGGTTTTTTCAACGCGGAGACGCGGAGGTGCAGAGAACGACGCAGAGATAAATATTACACTGAGGATTGTCGCGTTAAATCAGCCGGCAGAGGACTGCCGGCTCCCAGGTGGTCTACCACCCATCCTGTGAATTCTTCCGACCAAACACTACGCCCTGCCGTCGGATGTGCCGACGGCAGGGCGTGGATCATACGACATGCCTGCACGGGCATTAGAAGATGATCTGGTACTGGAGGGTAACGCTGCCGTGCATGCCCGGATTCGCGTTATCCTTGATCGCCTGGTATTCCACCTGGGCTTTGCTGGTCGGGTTGATGAAGTAGCAATACCCGGCCGTCGCGCGCTCGTAATAGGTGCTCGCCAGCGGATTGGTATTGGGGTTGTAGGTATCGACCCGCAGATATTCCTGATGCGGTGAGCCGGCCGGCTGATAGGCGCCGGTCAGATAGCCACCCTGGGACTTGATGGTGCCGTCGGTGCCGGCGATGTATTCGCCGAGGATCGTGAACGGCCCAATCACGGTTTGCAGATCGGCGCCGAGACGCTTCATGTCGAGTTCGGGGGCGAACACCGCAATCGGTTCGGTGCGCTTGCCGTTATAGTAGGAGACGCCAACCTGGCCACCGGGGATGAAATAACCCACGCGGGCCACGATCGTTTTGCCGTTTTCCGTGTCAGACGATACGTCGACGGGCTGTCCATTCGTTACGCCCAGCGATACGTTAAAGCCGTCTTTCGGCAGATAATAGGCATACAGACCATGATCGAGTGAGAAATTCTCGGCGGTCTTGCCGACTTTGCTGAACAGCACCGTCGAGACTTGCGAGCGCTCGGTGGTGATGAGCATACAGGAGGTGATGGGATTCTCATAGCCGAACGGCACCGGGCTGAGACCGAGGCGGAGATGGTAATCCTTCTCGATGTATTCAGCAAACGCATGCTGAATCTGGAAAGTGGAGTTTCCGTTCGGCGTGTTGCCGAGGGTGGTGGTCGAGCGGCCCGCATCTTTGCCGACGCTGGCGATAAACACTTGCAAGAAGACGTGCTCGCCGTCTTTTGCCCGCACCAGGAAGGCGACGCGCGAGTCATTGAAGGTCATCGGCGTGCTGTCGACAACCCCGGGAACGGTCCCGTTCAACCCGGAACCCAACGTGTCGGTGAACCGGGGCTGGATGTATCCACCCAATGTCCAGGTCATCGGAGCTGCCAGCGCGGGCAGACTCAGCAGGACGAACGCCAGGATTCCGCACAGCGCGGTCAGGCGTCGAAGTGAAGTGGCGGTCATGTTGCGACTCCTTTAGCGAGATACTAAATGCTTAATCACTTCAGTGATCTGGTCGCTATATTAACAGATAGTTATTAGCTTGGCAAGCCATAAATCTCTGTACCGGGCAAACGGTCGTCCGCTTAAACGTCGAGAGCCCGGCACCGGGGTGCCGGGCTCGTCTATACGACCGTTGCGGAGAGATGACCGCTCACGGTTGCAGCGAGAGCTTGCCGGTAATGGCATTGTAGTCCACCACCACGGTGCGGGTGCGGATCGGGTTGCCGGCAATTTCCGCCGATACCTGGTAGCGCTGCCGTGGTAAAGCCGACGCAGCCGGGTCCGCCAGCGGCTTGATGTCGATGATCTTCACCGCCACCAGATGCTCCGCGCAATAGCCCACAATCGCGCGCTCACCCTCATTCCGGCCCAGGAACTTATCGTGATCGGTGTTGCCCGGATCATCGTGCTTGGCCTGGTGGTCGCCATTGTTGTGATCGGCGGGGTGGTGATCGCCGTTGGGATTGTTATCATCCTGGTGGTGATCGCCCGGGTGGTCATCCGGTCGGTAATCCCCCTGGTGGTCCCCCGGGTGATCATAATGCCCATGATGGGCAGACGGGTGGCGATCGCCTGAGTAATCATCGATATCCCGAACACATCCCCCCATAAACAGCACGCCCGCGACCAGAGTCACGGCGATTAGCAGCATTCGTTTCATCAGCAGTACTCCTTCACTTCTAATTCGATCTCTTACCAACAAGTATACCGCAAGGGGGGCCATCCAACCATCACCCATCCGATAGATTACCGTCACTATCGGTGGTAATGCCGGACGGTTGCCTGTTGGGGAAGCTGTTGACCATTTACCTGCTTCTTCGTATACAATGCAGGAGATATCGCAGAGCGAGTATCGAGGGAGAGATCCGATGACACCACGCGCGAAATGGTTGGCGTATTTACGCGGCGAAGAGGTGGGACCGATGGTGGCGCCGTTGGTGGATGACTGGTGCCTGGAGGAGCCGTATCGGTGGCCGTTCGATGAGCCGGAGCCGTTCCCGGTCGGGCATGAGAGCCACGCGTTCGGGCAGCAGATGGCGATGAGTGCGCTGTGCGGATACGACCCGCTGTTTCTGGTCCATCCGCCCTTCATCCCACGACATCCGCTGGAGACGGAGGAGCGCGTGCACCGGGAAAATGACCGTGACGTGCATACCTTGCATACACCCACACCCGCCGGCGATCTGCTCTACGTCTACGAGCAGGCAGAATCGGTGCATATCCTCAAGCCGGAAGTCGAAACGCCGGAGGATTATCAAAAAGAGTTATGGGTGCTGGAGCAGGAAGGCGATCTCGATGAGGAGACTTCGATTCGCCAGGGACGGGAACGACTGGCTCCGCTGGGTGAAAAGGGCGTGGTGGGCACCTGGTGGGGCGCGCCGTCGGTGCGCGGATTGCCGCGCGAGGAGTGGTTCTATCACCAGACGGATTATCCGGCGCTCTTCCGCGAGGCCATCGAGGCGATGTTTCGCAATCAAATGCGGCAAATCGAACTGCTGCGCGCGATGGGCTTCGATTACCTGTTCTACTGCGTGGACGGCACCGAATGGATCTCCCCGGCGTTTTTCGAGGAGTTCGTCGCGCCGTATACCGCCATCATGTTGGCGCGCTGGCGCGAGTTGGGCGGATTTGTCATCTGGCATACCTGCGGGCATGCGAAGATATTCATCGAGCACGGCTTTTACAACCGCTTCCTGCCGGAGATCTTCGAGACGATGAGCGAGCCGCCCTATGGCGATCTTCCTTCGCTGCGTTGGGCGCGCGAACGTCTTGACCCGCGCATCACCACCAAGGGCAACATCGACCTGCAGTTATTGCACGACGGCCCCGAGGAAGCCATCCGCGCCGCCGTGCGCCGGGTGAAGGCCGAAACCGCCGGCTTCCGCCACATCATCGGCGCCAGCGACGATATCCTTCACGGCACCCCGCTGGCCAATATGCTGGCATTTGTCGATGAAGCGCGGAAATAACGAATTGTATTCACAGGATGGGCAGGATAGGTTGTTCAAAGTGGGCTTGTAGTAGCGCCGCCGCCGCAGCAAGGCGCGTTTTGGGTGAACTATGGGGTGGGACGCGCCTTGCTGCGGCTACGGCGCTACTACGAGCCCAGTGATGAATCGATGGGAGGATTATGATGCGTGATTCGACGCAAACCTGGTATCACGTGCGTCCGCTGTTTCCCGGTGTGTGGGGCATCGAGGAGCGGGGGGTGAATTGTTATCTGATCGCCGGCCGCGAGCGGGCGCTGCTGGTGGATGCGGGATGGGGATTCGGCGATCTGCGCGGGCTGGTCGCCTCGCTCACCGCGCTGCCGGTCACGCTGGTGAATACGCACGGGCACCCCGACCATGTCAGCGGGGATGGCCAGTTCGGGGAGGCGTTCATCAGTGCGGCGGAGCTGAGCCTGCCGTTCGTCGCCTCTACCGATGCGCGCCGCGGAATGCTGGAGCGCCTTGCCAGCCGGGGGATGCCGCCGGCGGGCTATGATACCCAGGCCTGGCTCGATGCACCGCTGCCGGCCTTTCACCCGCTGCCGCCGGACGCCTCTTTCGAATTGGGCGGACGCACGATCCAGGTTATTCCCACGCCGGGACACACCCCCGGCTCGGTGTGCCTGCTGGATGCCGGCGCGCGCGTGCTCTGCACCGGGGATTCCATCGTCGCCGGACCGATTTTAATGTTTCTGGAACACTCGCTCACGCTGCGTGAATACGCCGACAGCCTGCGCACGCTGGCGACTTACCTGCCGCAGATCGACTATCTCCTCCCCGGCCACGGCAGCGAGCCACTGCCCTCTTCCCGCATCACCGAGCTGCTCCACGGGGCCGACGCCATCCTGCGCGGCGACGTGACCGGTGAACCCGAACAGACACCCCTTGGGCCGGCGTTATGCGCGGAGTTTGCGACGTGCAAGATCTGTTATCTCAAAGAGAAGTTGGGGTAGGAGACTGCCGGCCTCATTTCGCGAGCGACGTGCATAAAATGTAAGCGTTGCGTGGGTAGTCTGCGCCTGCCGATTAGCGAGCACTTGTGGGGAGGGAAAGTGGTGCTGCGACACCGCACTCCACAGTTGGCAATCGTATGTTTGTGTTAGAGGTGGGATGGGTATAATGAGGGCAGCCAGGGACGACTGCCCTCACCTGAGGTGGTGCTTATTTTCGGGGTGATCGGAGTGGTGCGGGGTGAGCGCGACTGGCGTCGGCTTCCAAACGGTGCCAGGCTTCCGGGATGATGCGAATTAATACTCAAATTATTATTCGATATTGGCATATATATGTTTAGGTATGCTCAGGGACGGGTACAATGCGATTGTTGAGCAAAGTTGCCTGGTGTGGTACCCACGAGGCGACAGCGGTCGACACACTGCCCCATCAGCGATGAGGTATGGACGGGAATGCCGCGGCCATCGATTGCGCTTTGGTCGAGTGGCAGGCTCGTAGTTCCTCGCCCCCGGAAACGGCCATGGAGGGCTTTTATATTCGGGAGGCCGCTGACTCGCCCCGGCTAACCCTATAGTTAGCGCGGGTGATAATATGCGTGCGGTAGACCTTCACCGGCCTATTGGGCACGGACATATTTGCCACTCCTGAGCAGCTTGCTGTTTTTTCGAGTGGATCACCGCTGGTGACAGCGGGCTCGCTGCTTCGGCAGCGAGGGCCTCCCTCAACCTGGCCGCGCTGGTCAGGTACCATGGGCGAGGACTACGACCTCATCGCTGATGGGGCAGAGCACTTTCAGAGACGCATAGGGACAATTTGCTCGCACCGGTTTTTTGAAAGAAAAACTACCGGGGCGGGCTTTTGGTCGTCAAGCTGTAAGGCGGGCAAAGGCGGCGGGGATAGTTCCCTGGTGTTTGATCGGTTCGATTGCGGATCGAATCGCTTTCCGGCGGGACGAAGGCGCGGAAGGTTGGGATAGAAGACCGCCGGCCACGTTACTCGCGCAACGATTCCAACCCATCATGCCGGTCACGCCGCCAACGCGACAGCCGCATGACCGCCTGCCTGAGGTTGGCTCTGATGATAAAAAACAGGAGAACCAGGCAGAGTGGGATGCTGAAGTACCGGAAGATCGGCACCAGTGTCGCGACGACGGCGATGAGCAGTACCGAGCCGGCATAGCTGGTCACCAGCGCAGAGGTTACGGTCTGGCGCTGACTGGAAGCGACGATGCCGATAGAGGCAAAGGCGAGGGCAAAAATGAACACCGCCGCATAACAGACCAGTAACAGCAGTGGGGAGATACCGCCGAAGGTGGCGGCCACGATAGCCATGATCGGGGCGCTGCAAAGCAGCATCAGCAGCAGCCAGGCGATGGCACCGGTGAACTTCTGATAGACCAACTCACGCGTGGTGAATCCGGTGAGGAAGAGGAAGTCGAGCCGCTTTGCTTCATGTTCGCCGATGAAGATCGTCGCGGTGATACCCGGGCAGATCGCGAGCATCAGGATGGCCTGCACGCCGATGATGCCATGAAAGATCTGGCCGCCTAATTTCGGCCAGAAGGTCATAAACGTGTCTTGATTCAGTAAGATCACCGTCACCGGCACCAGGCAGATCAGCAGTGTGGAACCGAGCATGATATTCGCCAGCCGGTCCTGGCGCAGGCGGCGGCGCAAATCGTCCCAGAGTACCGGAAGCGTATCCGGCAGCGGACGAGGTGGCCGCGCGGAAAGCGCAACCGGGGTGCGGCCACGGAATCGCTCGCGAGAAGCGGATACTCGCCGGCGGTTAAAAGCCAGTATCGCCAGCCAGAGCCACCACCCCGTCAGCGCGGCGTAGAAGACCAGCGCCACCGGCAGTTGGTTGTTGGCGTTGAGGATGGTGTTGATCACCGGTGGCAAATTGGCGCAATAATACTTGAGCGTGTCATACAGCCATTGCGGGTTGCATAGGTAGAGCCAGACGACGGCCATGGTATAGGTCATCAACGCCGCCGCGCGCGTGCTTTTCGCCTGGCAGGACATCAGCAGGGCAAAGGACGCCAGTGTGGTGCCCTGTGCCGCGAGCATCAGATAGGTCAGCAGTATCTCGCTGTTGGAGATTTGACTCCGCACCGCGCAGAACAGACTGAGGGGCAACAGCACCAGCAGGCACCCCAACGGGAGCAGGCAGGCGCCAAGGAACTTCTGGAGGATCAGCGAGCGAGTCGAGATCGGCAACAGAAAGAGGGAGTCCAGGGTGCGGTGCTCACGGTCGGTGGTGATCGCGCCGACCGCTAAAATCGGGGCCGTCAGTGCGACCAGGAAGCGTTGGACCAGCAGCAAAATCGACCAGTTGTCATGAAATGATTGCGCAGTGGAGTTGGTGATAGCTAACGCGATGGCGAATTGAAAGAAGAAAGCCATATTCGCCAGCATGAAAATCGTCATGCGAAGATCCCGCTCCTGCTCCTTAGTAGGCTGAAAGAAACGTTTGGTCAGTTGCCAAAACAGCGGGTAGTGATCGGCCACGGCATGAGCGAGTGCGGTAAAATTCTTCCGGGCGAAGAGCACTTCGGTTACAAATGGGAAGGTAAAGACCTTCTTCAGCCACCGCGCGACAGGCGTCGCAGCCGCATCCTCCGCTGCGCGGTCGCGTCGCTGCAGGTGCAGCCGGTCCTCCGCTTTTAGCAGATCGTCGATCACCAGCAAGAGCGCGAAGCACAACCCCAGCGCGCCGCAGAAAATAGGTTGGGAGCTCAACACGCCGCAGAGCAATCCCACCGCGGCAATCTTCAACAGCGATTCGAGATAGCTCAACAGCAGCGCTGAGGATGCGTGTTGCTGCGCACCGGCATTCAGCAGGCCGGTCGCTATACAAATGAGACCACCCAGGAAGATCGCGAGATAGCAGATCAGCACGTTCCACAATGGGATACCGGCGAAGATGATGGTCAGGATGATCGGCACCGGCGTCGCGCAGAGCAGCACGAGCAGCAACCAGCAAGCGGCGCCCAGGAATCTGCCGATAATCAACTCACGCGTCGTCTGCCCGGTGAGAAAGAGCATATCGAGCCGTCGCTCTGCGCGGTCGTCAAGAAATCCCGTCGCGGTCTGGAGCGGGCACAGGATGAAGAAAATGATTGCCTGCAGCGCGATAATCCAGTTGATCGCATAATAACTCATATTTCGCCAAGTCTGCATATCCTGTCGGGGACTGATGCAGATTACCAAGAGCAATACCAGCACCGTCACCAGCACCAGCAACCAGATTACATCAGCAAATCGATTCCGATGCAGGCGGCGGCGTGCGTCGTCCCAGAAGATCGGAAGCACATCCGGTAGCAGCCGGTAACGTCGCGCGGCGGACCACCGTCCGGTGTGCCGGTGGTGTTTTTTATCCGCCGCGGTTACGCGCAGGCGATCGAATGTTGCCATCGCCTGCCAGCTCAATATCACCGTCAGCGCCGCATACACGATGAAGGCTGAATCCATCCGATACAACTGATGGAGCGTGCCCATCACCACCGGGGGAACCGAGTCGAAGTAGCACGACACCGCGTTTATCAACTGGTCGGGCCAGGTCAGAAAAATCCACAAAGCGATTATCAGATAGGTAAAGCTCCACGCGGTGCGGGTATTGCGTGCCCGACCGGATACCAGCAAGGCGAATGCCGCGGCAGCCGTGGCCTGCGCCGCGAGTTGTAAGTATCCAATCAGTAATTCGTGGGTGAGAATCAGATCGTATAAGGCGCTGGACGATGTCAGCGGAAACAATATCGCTAAGAGCGAGAGCGGCAGCAGGCAGGCCCCCAACAGTTTTTGCAGGATGAACGAGGGGGTTGAGATCGGCAGCAAAAAGAGGCTTTCCAGTGAACGGTGTTCGCGCTCAACGGTGATCGCGCCCACCGCCAGCATCGGTGACAGCAGCATCACCAGTGCCCCCTGCACCGCCATCACTTGCAACCAGAACGTGCGTTCCGCCGTTATACCGGTAGTTGTTTTGAAAACGGCCAGCAGTACTTCGAAAAAGAACATCAGGAAGGACAAAGAGATGATGAAGGGATGACCATGGATGTATCCGATACACCGTTGCACCACCTGCCAGAAGATCGGATAGCGATCGGCAAGATAGTTGGTCATGAAGCATACGTTCTGTCTATCAAGACGACCTCCTGCAGACGGAAATAGAATCAGCGTACTGCATTTACCAATTAAATGCTTATCAGTAGTGGTACTGCTCCCCCCGTTGCCGGCGCAATGACGGCAGGAGAGACGCCGCCTTTCGTTGAATGACCAACACGGTATATTCTTCGCGATGGGGGTGGCGGATGTTGGATTGGCGGGCGACTTGGAAGGAGTTGGCGACGCCGCCGTGGCTGGCGATTTTGCCGCTCGGGTCGGTGGAACAGCATGGACCGCATTTACCGATTGGCTTCGATTGGATGGTGGCGGAGTATCTGGGAAAAGGAGTCGCCGCGGCGCTGGATGCCTGGTTGCTGCCCGCGCAGCCGTATTCCTGTGCGCAGGAGCATCAGGAGTTTCCCGGCACCATCTCGTTGCGTCCGGCCACGCTGACGGCGCTGTTGACCGATATCGTCGAGTCGCTGGGCCGGCAGGGGGTACCGCGGCTGGTGATACTCAACTATCACGGCGGCAACTGGGCGCTGAAGTCAATCGTGCGCGACCTGAACCGGCAGCAGCAGCGCGTGACCGTCTATCCGATTGCCTCCTATGAAGGCGTGCCCGGCTTCGATATCACCACCGATATGCACGCCGGCGCCTTCGAAACCTCGCAGGGGCTGCACCTGTTCCCGCAGTTGGTGCGCCCGGTGCCGTGCGATACGGTGCCGGACGTCCCGCGTGAGACGCTCGATCAAGTCGGCATGGGCGCCATCAATCCCGATGGCAACTGGGGCCTGCCCTCCACCGCCACCGCCGAACGCGGCGCGCATGACCTGGCCTGGATGATTGAAGATTCCGCCCAGCACATCCGCAAAGCCATCGCGCTGGTGGAAGCGTTGAAGGGGAAGGCGACAGCGTAAGGGGCTGTTTCACCGCAGAGGACGCGGAGAGGAATTTACTGATTCACGCATGGGTTCGTTAAATGAGATCCGTTCCGGCCTTTCTGGCGCGCGAGCGTCCTCGCGAGCACCGGGGGGATCTTCGACCTGCTCGCGGGGACGCTCGCGTGCCAGAAAGGCCGGAATACGTCAATTTATAAGGAGTCATCATGAACACACCCCATTTTCCCATGCGGCAAATCCATCTGGACTTCCATACTTCGCCGGCGATCCCGGACGTGGGGGCGGATTGGGATGCCGATTTGTTTGCCCGCACGTTGAGCGAAGCGCGGGTGAATTCCATCAATATCTTCGCCAAATGCCATCATGGGATGAATTATTACCCGTCAAAGATCGGGCCGGTGCATCCGGCCTTGCAGTTCGATCTGCTGGGCGAGCAAATCGAGGCGTGCCATCGCGTGGGGATTCATTGCCCGATTTATTTCTCCGTCTGCTGGGATATGTCGGCGGCGGAGCGCCATCCGGAATGGCGGCAGATGGATAACAACGGCAAGCTGGTCGGGCGCGGGCCGTTCGACGACGACTGGGGTTGGCCATGGTTGTGCGTGAATACCGACTACTCCGCCGAAATCGAAGCGCAGGTGGACGAGTTATTATCGCTGTATGATTGCGACGGCTTCTGGTTCGATATCCTGCTCTATCACGCGGACGGCTGCCTGTGCCCGCGCTGTTTCGACGCGTTGCGCCGGGCGGGAGCGGACCCGCGCGATCCCGCGCAACGGTTGGCGCACAACGACGCGACGATGCGGGCGTTCATGGGACGTGTCTCCAAGCAGATTCGCGCCCGGCAGCCCGCGGCGTGGATCTTTTACAATGGGCGCATGGGATTGTCGATTCAGGAGGAAGTCCAGCATTTCACCCAGGTGGAGATCGAATCGCTGCCGACCGGTGGGTGGGGCTACGGCTTTTATCCGCTCTGGTCGCGTTTCGCGCGTCCGCTGGGGTTGCCGATGGTGGGCATGACCGGACGTTTCCATCGCGGCTGGGCAGATTGGGGCGGTCTGAAACACCCGGATGCGCTGAAATTCGAGAGCGCCGGCATCATGGCGACCGGCGGCGCGATCTGTGTCGGCGATCAGATGCACCCGCGCGGACGATTGAATAACGCCATCTATCGCACCATCGGCGAAGCGTTCCGCGAAGTAGAAGCGGTGGAACCATACTGCCACGAAGCCAAACCGGTGACGGAAGTAGGCGTGCTGGTGCTGGAATCGGCGCGCGATAACATGCAGACCGTCGGCCAAAGCGGCCCGCTGGAAGGCGCGGCAAAGATGCTGCTGGAATGTCACCAGCAGTTCGACGTCATCACCGATCGGTGCGCCAATTTCAGCGCGTATAAGCTGCTGGTGATTCCGGATCGCGGCGCGGCCACGCCGGAAACGGTGGTACGCCTGCGCGCGTTCTGCGCCGCTGGCGGCAAGCTGCTGCTCTCGCACGAGGCGCTGCTCAGTGACGGGCAATTCCAACTGGCGGACGCGATGGGCGTCGATTATCTGGGCGCCGCCGCTTCCAATCCGGATTACTTCCAGCTCACCGCGCCGGAGTTGTTTACCCCCGTCACGCAACCGGAGTTCAGCTATTCGCTGTACCTGGGTCCGGCCGCGCGCGTCGCGCCGCGCGCGGGCACGACCATCCTCGCCGATGCCTACGAGACCTATTTCAACCGCACCTGGGAACATTTCAGTTCGCATGGCTTCACCCCGCCACTGGCGAACAAGGCGGATTATCCGGCCATCACCCGCCACGGCAATGTGATCTACCTGCACGGTCCCATCTTCACCGCGTACCAGCAATTCGGCAATCTCACCTTCCGCGCACTGGTCGGGCGCCTGTTGGCGCAACTGCTGCCCGTCCCACTGGTCGAAACGGATGCGCCGGCGACCGCCGAAGTGGCGCTGATGCAGCAGGAAGGCCGGTGGATCCTGCACGTGGTGAATTATCACGCCAGCCGTCGCGCCACCCCGCACGTCGAAGCGCTGGAAAGTCCGGTGCCGTTGCATCAAGTCGCCATCGCCGTCCGCGTGCCCTTCCCCGTCAGTCGCGCGTTGCTGGCGCACGCCGGCGAAACCGTGCCGTTCACGGTGCAAAACGGCGTCGTTTCGCTGGTCATTCCGCGGGTGGAGGTCTTTGAGATGGTGGTGTTGAGTTAATGATCGCAGACGATGAATTCACAGGATGCACAGGATATTTTTAGGATAAGCAGGATAGGATTTTACTTTTCCGCCCCCTGGCTCGCGTGGACACTCGCGCGCCAGAGGAGGGAAACATCAACTCGGTCAGCTCGGAGTGATCGGTCGGATATGCGCCGTTAGCGTCCCTCATCCGCCTCGCGCAACTCGTTGACCAGGCGGTGGGCGCGGCGGGTGGTTTCCGGGAGGCGGTAGCGGCCATTGGGAGTGAGTTGCAGCAGCAGGCGCACGGCGGTGGGCAGGTCCATGCGGTGGCCGGGGGAGACATACACGGGCGAGACATCGTCGCGGGTGCGGACGGCCATGCCGACGATTTCGCCGTAGTGGAGCAACGGCGCCATCGCGCCGCGCTCGCGTCCCAGCGGCGTGTAATGTCCCACCAGCACCGACTTCGCGCACCCGAGCGCCGGCACGCCGAAGACCAGTCCGGCGTGGCAGGCCAGCCCCATCCGGCGCGGGTGGGCGGTTCCCTGCCCATCGAACACCAGCACGTCCGGGCGCACCGTCAATGCTTTCCATGCCTCGATCAGCGCGGGAATCTCGCGAAAGCTCAAATACCCCGGCACGTAGGGGAAGGTGGCATCGACGACCGCCGTCGCCGTCGCCACCGTCGAGAAGTCCGTGATGTCGATGACCACGAAGCCGGCATAGAGACGCGGGGAGTTGCGATTATTGGAGACATCCGCCCCGGCGCAATAGCGCGGCGCGAAATCCGGCGGCGCGGCCAGCACCAGCAGCTCGTGCAACTCGCGTTGCAATTCTGCTGCCTCCTCCAATGTGACATCCCAGCGATGCAGGGAATTGATCTGCATGATTCACCTATCTCGGGAGATGCAAGTTGGTTGCGCCCGGGTCTGCTCACGGTGCTTGTGGGGACACGCGCGCCCATAAGCCTATCCTACCTGCCTCTTCCCAATCAAGAAAAGGCGTCTCCCAGGTGATAGGTACCCACAATAGACCCTTAACAAATAAAAAACCGTTCAGGAGTCTACGTAAAAGGTAACCGTTCCGGCTTCCTGGCGCGCGAGCGTCCTCGCGAGCACTCCGGTGGTTGAGTAGGCTATGGATGGCCGTATCGAAACCACCGGAGTGCTCGCGAGGACGCTCGCGCGCCAGAGAGCCGGAACGGTTACCAAATAGAAACGACCCCGGCGCACGAGGAACTCGCGCGCCGGGGTCGTGTGTCGTTCCGTTGCTCGACTACAGCGTTTCCCGCCGCAGTTCCCGGATTTGATAGCTCTCGACAATGTCGCCTTCTTCCCAGGCGCTGAAGTTATCGAGGCCAATGCCGCATTCGAACCCTTGATTCATCTCGCGCACATCGTCTTTGAGGTGCTTGAGCGAGTCCAGGTTGCCGGTGGCAATGACTTCTCCGGCGCGTTTGACGCGCACCTTGGAGCCACGGCGCACCTGGCCGTCCGTAACATAGCTGCCGGCAATGATGCCGACGCGGGTGATCTTGAAGACCAGGCGTACTTCGGCATGTCCGAGAATGACTTCTTCCAGAATCGGCGTGAGCATCCCCACCATGGCTTTGGTCACGTCGTCCACCAGATCGTAGATGACCTGATAGATGCGCACATCGATGCCCGCTTCTTCAGCGATCATGCGTCCTTGTGCTTCGATATGCACGTGGAAGCCCAGGATGATCGCCTGCGAGGCGGAGGCCAACAGCACGTCAGATTCGGTGATGTCGCCCACGCCGCCGTGGATGATATTCACGCGAATTTCGGCGTGTTCCACCTGGCTCAACGCCTGCGAGATGGCCTCGATGGATCCGGCGACGTCGGTCTTGATGATGATATTCAAGTCCTTCACCGCGCCGGCGGCCACCAGGTTGCTCAAGTTCTGCAGACTGACATGAGTCGATAAGCGCTCCGCACGCGCTTTCAACTGGCGCTGTTCGGCAATGACGCGCGCTTCACGCTCGTCGCCAAGCACTTCGAACAGGTCACCGGCCACCGGCACGGTGGTCAGGCCGGTAATCTCTACCGGCATGGACGGACCGGCTTCCTTCATCGGCTGTCCGGTGTAGTCGGTCATCGCGCGCACTTTGCCCGAAACCATGCCGACCACCAGGGCGTCCCCGACATGCAGGGTGCCTTCCTGCACCAGCACGGTGGTGACCGGTCCACGCTGCTTGTCCAGCTTGGATTCGACCACCGCGCCGCGGGCAGGTTTGTCCACATCCGCGTGCAGGTCCTGAATTTCCGCCACCAGCAGGATCATTTCCAGCAGGTGATCGATGCCCTCTCCACGCTTCGCGGATACCGGTACGATGATGGTGTCGCCACCCCATTCTTCCGAGACCAGTCCGTAGCCGGTGAGTTGCTGTTTAACCACTTCCGGCTGGGCGTCGGGCAGGTCGACCTTATTGACCGCGACGATGATCGGCACTTTGGCCGCTTTGGCGTGGTCGATCGCTTCGATGGTCTGCGGCTGCACGCCGTCGTCCGCCGCGACGACCAGCACGGCAATGTCGGTCAGATTGGCGCCGCGAGCGCGCATGGCGGTAAACGCGGCGTGCCCCGGGGTATCGAGGAAGGAAATTTTCTTTCCGTTGATCTCCACCTGGTACGCGCCGATATGCTGGGTAATCCCGCCGAACTCGGATGCGGTCACCTTGGTGTGACGGATCGAGTCGAGCAAGGTCGTCTTCCCATGGTCGACGTGCCCAAGGATGGTGACCACCGGCGGGCGCATGGTGCCTTCGTTGACCACTTCCGAACCGGCGGAGGTCAGGCGCCAGGAGGCCTGTTCGACCAGTTCACGCTCATACAGTGCTTCGAATTCGAGTTTTTCCAGCAGGGTGACGGCCTGCTCCGGCTCGATCATCTGGTTCACCGTGGCCAGCACGCCCATGCCGATGAGCTGTGAAATGATCTGCGCGGGGGTGATATTGACGCGTTCGGCCAATTCCCGCACGGTGACCGGTCCGGTGATGATGATCGGCTCTTCAATAATGAACTGCTCGCCGGCTTGTTCACGTTTGCCACCCGCGGTGCGACGGCCACGTCGGCGGCGGGTCGTTGTGGTGCCCTGATCGGCTCCACGCGTCGCCAGGCGCGAGCGTTCCTTATCCTGATCGGAGAAGATCGTCCGTTTTTGCTTCTTTTTCGCATCCGCCGGTCGCACGACGCCTTTTACGGCACCTTTAGTTTCCTGACCGGGTTGCGGAGGCGTGGCGGGAGGACCACCAGGACCACGACCGCGCGGGCCTTCACCAGGTCGCGGACCTTCACCGGGTCGCGGTGGTCGTTCGCCTGGTCGGAAGGGAGGACGCTGATCTTGCGATGGTCGATTATCGCCTTCAACCGGACGGCGCGGGGGTCGCTCGGGGACGGTGGGCAGCGGCACGATGCCGGCAGCTTTGACGATGCCGAATTCCGCTTCCGGACTCAATCCGCCGTCCGTTTCCGGGGTGATGAGCCGGTTCGAGCGTACTTTGCGTATTTTGGTCGCCGGGGCGTCCAATGCGCTCGGTTTTTCCCCGTGCGGTTTCGCGCCGGCGGCGGCGGGAGCGGCGGGTGGACGCGCTTGCTGGCTCTCGCTGGGTAAACGCTTGATGATGCGCGTCACCGGGCGCGGCTCAGCCGGCGCCACGGGAGGCGGAGTGGGTTCAGGAGGGGTTTCGACCGGCGCGGCTACGGGAGCCACGGGAGCCGCGGTCGCCACGGTGGTTGTTGCCTCGGTGGTTGCCTCCGCCTGGGCTTCACCGGTTTCCACCACCGGAGTTACCCCGACAGCTTGTGCGGCCTCGCTCCGCAAAAACTCGCGGACCTGGGTCGCGGTCGCCTCATCGAGCATCGACGAGGTGCTTTGGACCGTGATGCCCCCAGCCGCGAGCTTTTTTTGCAGCTCGACCGGGCGCTCTCCCAGTTCTTGCGCGAGTTTAAAGAAATGCACTTTGGGCAAAATCCAACCTCCTAACCCATCTATCGTATCATCGAGGCCTTATGTAAAAGGAACAATGCTCCCGGCGCCATATTGTAACATCAAACGCACCGGTAGGCCATGCTCTGCAATACATTCGGCCAAATTACCTTACATCATGGTCAGGGCCTTTCTCGCGGGTATCCGCGATAAGCTGCGCGTCGACATTTCGCTGCCGCGCAGTCCGTACCAATTCATCCCATACCGCATCGGTGATTTCGCTGCCCAGCGCGCGGCGTATCGCCGGTCGCGCTTTCGCCAGACAGCGTTCGGCGCCGCACAGATAGGCGCCGCGTCCTGCCGCGCGCCGAACTCCGTCCAGCGCGATCCCGCGCTCCGGCGTGCGGGTCAACCGCAGCAAGGTCGCCTGTGGAAATCGCGCGCGGCAGACCACACAACTTCGCACGGGCCCTTCCGGCCTCATAGCAACTAAGTCTACCACGATTTTCGCCATGCTTCAATCAAGGTCAAGAACGATGTCGGGTGTTGAACATGTCGGACAGGTTCAACGCACTCGGCACCGGCTCATTCCGCGGTCGCTTCGCTTTCGCTTTCGACAACGTCTTCATTCTCTTCGACGACGACTTCATCCTCGCTCACGTGCTCCTGCTCGCTTACGACTTCATCCTCGTTCACGCGCTCCTGCTCGATTACAGCTTCGTCGACGTTTTCGTTTTCGTTCTCGCCTTCGAATTCCGGTTGCTCGATGGCATCCAGCGCGCGCATTTGCGTATCACTGCGGATATCGATGCGCCAACCGGTCAGGCGGGCGGCGAGGCGGACGTTCTGTCCTTCTTTGCCGATGGCCAGCGATTGCTGGATATCCGGCACGATCACGGTGGCGCTGCGGCTCTCTTCCTCCAGGCGCACCTCATTGATGCGCGCCGGTGAGAGCGCGCTGGCAAGGTAGCGGCTGTGGTCGTCACTCCAGCGGACGATATCGATCTTTTCGCCATGCAATTCATCGACCACCGCCTGGACGCGACTGCCGCGGTGTCCCACGCAGGCGCCGACCGGATCGACATTCTCCTGGCGGCTGGCGACGGCAACTTTCGAGCGATGTCCGGCTTCGCGCGCCACCGATTTGATCTCGACGACGCCTTCGGAGATTTCCGGCACTTCCAGTTCGAACAGCTTGCGCAACAGCCCGGGGTGCGAGCGCGACACCAGCACATGCGGCGTCTTCGTCGTCTTTTTCACCTCGACGATGAACAGTTTGATGCGTTCGCCCACGCGGTAATGGTCGGTCGGCATCTGCTCGGACACCGGCAACACCGCTTCGATTTTGCCCAGATTGATATAAATGGTACGCCCATCACGCCGCGCGACCACGCCGTTGACGATCTCGCCGGAGCGCTGGTTGAATTCGTCGAATAAGATATCGCGTTCCGCCTCACGGATGCGCTGCACGACTACCTGCTTGGCAGTCTGCGCGGCAATCCGTCCGAAATCCTCCGGGGTCACTTCGATATCCACCTCGTCGCCTTCCTGGATCTCCTCGTCCAGTTTGCGCGCTTCATCGAGGGCCATCTGCGTGTGGCGATTTTCCACCACCGCGACCACCTCTTTACGCGCATACACGGCGGCGCGTGACTCTTCCCAATCGATTTCGACGTGAATCTCTCCTACGGACCCAAAATGCTTTCGGTAGGCAGAGAGCAAGGCATCCTCGATAATCTGTTCGAGCGTTTCCAGCGGGATATCCTTCTCTTTCTCGATTTCCCGCAACGCCTGTACGAAGTCAATATGCATGCCACCTCTCCTTTTATGACACAACGAGTGGGGAGACCCCACTCGTTGCGTTACGTCGTTCCCTGAAACCGCGTCAGTATAGCACATGCCAATATAGATGGCAAGAAAAATAGACGAATGATATAAGGTGATAGGTTGTAAAAGCCGGAGATGAAAGCCCTGGACACCGACAGCGCTGTTCGTAGTAGCGTCGCGGCAAAGCAAGACGCGTCCGAGTTGTCGCGCAGGTACGCAGGAACCGGAACGCTTGATAACGGGATACATCTTTGCTGCATTTTGCATACCGATCATAAAACAAAGAATATATTTCGAATCCGGCGATCACTTGATGGTAGCGGAGCAGATGGCACAGGGGAAAGAGGAGGATGCCACCTACTATTATGATTGAGGAGCGGGTGAGGACGCCAAACGGTAGGTGATTGTCCACCGGGAGAACTTGTCGTCGGGAGGGCGAGACTCCGTTCAAGCCCAATCGCGTTATACAGGGCTCGAACGGAGTCTCGCCCTCCCGACGACGAAAAATTAGCGGTTGGCAATAAAGAGGTAACTTGCGGGCGGGCCGGCGGTGACGACGCGGTCGCGGCCGGCTTCTTTGGCGCGATACATCGCACGGTCCGCTTCGGCCAGCAAGGCTTCCATGGTGTCGGCATTGCCCGGATAGGCGGCAATGCCGCAACTCATGGTGACCGGCGACATGGAGGCGTCGGGCAATTCCATGGTGGTCAGCGCCTGGCGCAAGCGCAGGGCCAGGTTGCGTGCCTGGTCCAGCTCCGTCTCCGGCAGCAGGACGATAAATTCCTCGCCGCCATAGCGTCCCACCAGATCGCACTCCCGCACGCCGTTCTGCAGCGTCCGCGCGAACGCTTTCAGCACTTCATCCCCGATATGATGCCCGTAGGTGTCATTCACCAGCTTGAAATGATCGAGATCGAGAAACAGCAGTGCCAGCGAGCGTCCGTAGCGCTGTGAACGCTGCAACTCGATCTCCAGCCGTTCCATGAAATACCCGTGATTCACGATGCCGGTGAGCGGGTCGGTGGCGGCATTCCAGGACATTTGGGCGTAGAGTTCGTTCAGTGTGCGATACAGCGCGCGATTGCGTTCGAACGTCAGCAGTTGGCGCACCAGCACCAGGGCAATCAGCACCGCCAGGCTGATCAAGGCGAAGAACATATGCTTCGGTTCCAGCGTGTCGGGGTTGGCATAGCCGCGGATGGAGAGCAGCATCGCCCCCAACACCAGTGTCATGGAGACCAGCAGGCTGGAGACCGTCGGCAGCGGATCGACTTCGAACGGCTGGCCGGCGGACTGCTGATAGACGTCGCCTTCCCAGAGCGCCGCAATCGCGCAGAGGAGAAACCCAACCGACCAGAGTGACTGGCAGAGATACACCGGCATGTCCGCTCCGTTCAGGATCAGATAGGCCAGCCAGGTGCCGCCCAGCAGCAAGCCGATACCGAGCACCAGCAACGCGCGCGGCGCTTCCAATATGCGGGGTACCGCCTGCCGCAGCATCAGGCAGATGCAGATGAGGATACCCAATGCCACCACCGGATAGGCTAATCCCTGGATCAATGACAGTAGCGTGGCGCCTTCGGCGGTAATCAGCGAGGGGAACGAGAGTTGCACCGCGATGGAAACCGTCGCGCCCAGCAGAATGACGATATCGGTCGCGTAAATGAGCTTCTCTAACCGCTCATTCGACGTTTGACCATAATGCAGCAATAGCCCGAGCCCGAGAAGAAGATAGCTGACGAGGAAAAACAGATCGTTCCAGGAGAGAGGCGGGATGGTATGCCAGCTCAGCACGTTATGGGTCCAATAAATTTCCCCCAGGATAAACGTGATCAGACTGAGGAAGATAAAGGCCCAGGAACGCCGGTAGCGTCCGGTGCCGGCAGCGCGCAGACAGGTGAATACCCAGTAGATGGCGACGCACGACGCCAGGAAATTTGCCCCGGTCACGATCATATTGCGGAGTGACGCGTCATGCGTCACCCGCACAAGCAATGCCATGACGATACCGAAAATCGCCGAGACCGCCAGAGCGTAATGCCAGCGTATCAGTCGAGAACCCATATGCATTGTTTTATTAAGCGCAAAATAGCGATGCCAACCGGAAAATAGCCGGATGAATAATTGAACACACGTCTGATTGCTTATTCCACATTCCAGGTGATTTGGTGGGGGAATTGAGAATCCGGCGCGACAAAATTCTCATGAGCGCTCAGAGGCTTCAAGACGATCGTCGTTGAGCGAGATGATCGCTGGCGCGCCGGAGTATTTCGCGGGCATTCTCGTAACCGACCAGTTCGAGCGCCCGGTCGAAGGGAACCCAGCAAAAGGCGACATGTTCCCAGGAAATGTTGACTTCACTGGTATCGGCGCGCGCGAGATAATAGGCCACTTCTTTGCGGATCAACGTGCGTCCGCGGCGAAAGGCATAACGGACCACATACCGGTACGCGGGGTCAAAGGTGAGATTGTGCAGTCCGGATTCTTCCGCGATTTCTCGATGCGCCGCCGCTTCCTCCGTCTCCCCTTCATCGATTTTCCCTTTGGGAAATCCCCAGGGCTTTCCCGGCGAGGCCTGCAGCAACAAGAAGACGTATTGACCGTCCTCCGTCACCCGATATATCACCGCCCCTGCCGATCTTTCTATAGTCATGTGCGCCAACGACTCCCGCAGTATCCTCAAGCTCAGTATACCCAATTACCCGCAAGAGCGTCCAGATGTGAATGGGACAAGGGTCTAAGCAAAAGTAACCGTTCAAGCCCCCTGGCGCGCGAGCGTCCTCGCGAGCACTGCGGTGGTTTCGATACGCCCCTCCGTAAGTCTACTCAACCACCGCAGTGCTCGCGAGGACGCTCGCGCGCCAGGGGGCTTGAACGGTTACTTGCAAAGATCACCGCAGGTTGTTTCGATCAACCACGGAAGGGCAGTCATGGTCGCTATCCCAGCGATGCCGGATCGGTGGATGCTTCGGGGAGCGGGACGCCACGGTACCAGGCATGGCCTTCCACGCGGTCGTAATCCGACCAGAGCGCGCGGGGATCGGCCTGGCGGAGCATGTCCAGGCAGTGGCTGGCCTTGGCTTCCAGGTTATCGACGCTGTGCAGGATCACCGCTTCCAGCGTTTGCGGGAGCACCACCGCGCCGAACTCGTGCGTGCCGTGATGGCTGAGGATCAGGTGGCGTAACTGCAGGGCAATCTGCTCGTCGATCCCGAGCTCCCAGCCGCGCTCACAGATCAGCCGGTCGCCGATGGTCAGGTGACCGAGCAGGCGGCCGCGCGGGGTGTAATCAATGGTCATTTCCCAGCATAACTCGTCGATCTTGCCGATATCGTGCAACAGTACGCCGGCAATCACCAGGTCGCGATTGGCTTGCGGATAACTCTGACAGGCGGTTTCCGCCAGCGCCGACTGGCGCACGACATGCTCCAGCAGGCCGTGCAGATAGGCGCCGTGCATGGCCTTGCCGGCCGGCGCTTCGCAAAAGCGGGGACGAATATCCGGGTCGGTGAAGATAGCCTGCAGCAAGCGCGACAGGTCCGGATCGGTGATCGAGGCGAGCAGGCGATCCAATTCGGCAATCAGCGCCGCGAGATCGCCGGCATAGCTGGGCATAAAATCGGCCCGGTCGATCGCGCCGTCCCACGGTTCCGCGCTGTCCAGCAGTAATTGGCGGTTGCCCTGGTAGCTGTCGACTTTGCCGACCACGCTGATCACCATGCCCTCGCGCAGGCGCGCGGCGATCTCTTCCGCGTTATTGAACAGCTTGGCATCAATCCCGCCGGAGCGGTCACGCAGGGTGAGGGTGAGAAACGAGCCGGTCTTGTTTTTGAATGGCGACAACCGTTTCTGCACCAGGCAAGCCAGCGTGTTGACCGCCATTCCTTCGGTAAAATCGGCCAGCATGATTTTGGGCATGGGGAACCTCGATATCGGACGGATCAGCCGGATTCTTCAAGATAATCGTTCTTCTGGCGCGCGCGCGCCAGAAGAACAGTTACGTGTAATGGGCTATCACCCCCCGGTACGCTTTGGCAGGTGATAGCCCATTTATTGTAGCAGAGACAGGCGGATTGGTCACGCCGCCGTCACTTCCGGGTGGTGACGGCTTTTACCACGTCCTGTTTAGTCGGAGCGTTGAGCGAAGTCGCGGTGACCGTCAAGGTTTTAGTTGCCCCGGAAGCCACTGACGTGGCCGGGGTCACCTGCACCCAGAACCCTTTGATCGCGCCGGGCGCCAGTGCCACGGTCGACCAACCGGCGCCGGTGATCGCCGCGGTGATGTCGGCGCCGGTATCCATATCCAGGTATTTCACCGTCCAGCCGGAACCACCCGCGGGAGCGGTGATGGTGAAGGTATCGCTGGCCGTCCCGTTATTCTGCGCATGGAACAGATAACTGGCGGCGGTACCGGCTGGCGTGGTGATCGATTTCGTCTGATTGGCGCCGGTGGTGTTGTAGATACCGCCGCCGGTGTAGCTGGTCTCACTCGACGTGCGGATCAGCAGGTCGGGCTGGAAGCTGCCAGTGGTGCCGGGAGTAGTCACGGTGGCGTCGCTGGTGAGCGAGTCGCCGTTGTTCACGTTCGCGCCGCGAATACGCACGTGGTAGGTATAGGTCGTGCCGGCCTTCGCGGTGGTATCGGTGAAGCTGACGGTGCCCGGCGTGAGCATGGCAATATCACCCGTGCCATCCCGCGAGACGATGACCGTTTCCTCCGGATCGTTGCTGACATCCCAGGTTAATGCGACCGAAGTCGCGGAAAGCGCTTTGGCGGTCAATCCGGTCGGCGCGGGGGTGCGGGCATAGACCAGATAGGTGATCGTCGCGCCATTAGACACCGCCGACCAGCCGCCCTGATTGTGATGGTAGTAGGTGATCCCGCCCACCGTCACCGGACCTTCAAAGAGGTAAAGCACGTTGCCGTCGCCAAGCTGCCCGGTGACCGTGCCGGCCGGGGTCCAGTAAACGGGCAATTTCCCGCCGGTATTCTGCGTGACCACCCAGCAGGGTAGCGGTTGGAAGGTGGTCGTCTGCGTCACGCCGCGAAAGGTGACTTTCACGGTATGATTGGCGGTAATGTTGGTCAGCGTGAACTGCGTGCCGCCGGTCTGCGCCGCGACGCTGTCGACAAACCAGGTATCGACGGTGTAATTGGTTGCCGGTTTCGCGGTGAAAGTCAGGCTGCCGCCCGCCGCCACCATTTGCGCGGTCGTCGGGCTGATGGTGCCGTTCAGTCCCACGCTCGGGGTGACGGTATAGGTGACCGCGGCGCCGGGGGTGGTGACGGCCAGATTGCTGGTCGCGGAATCCCCGTTATTCGGATTCGCGCCATGCGTCCGCACGTGGTAGGTATAGGTCACGCCGGCCTTCACGGTAGTGTCAGTATAGGTAGCGGTGCCGGCCGGCAGCGTCGCCAAATCGCCGGCGCCGTCCCGCGAAACGATCACCGCATCCACCGGATCGTTGCTGATATCCCACGTGAGCGTCACCGCGGTTGAGGTGACCGCGCCGGCGGTCAGACTGACCGGACCGGGCGTGGTGGTGAAGGCCATGTAACTGACCGCCACTCCGCCGGAAATACCGGTCACCGCTGACCATCCGCCGTGATTATGATGGTAATACGTGACGCCATTGGCCACCACCGGACCTTCGAACAGGTACATTAAGATTCCGTCCGCCAGCCGGTCGGTGATGGTGGTGCCGGGCGTCCAGTAGACCGGAAGCGAACTGCCGGTATTCTGGGTAATGACCCAACAGGGGAGGGGCAGGAAGCTTGCTTGCGCCGGAATGCTGACGAAGGTGACGCTGACGGTGTGATTGGCATTGATGCCGGTGAGCGTGTATTGCGTGCCGCCGACTTGCACTACGTTATTATCGGCCAACCAGTTATTCACCTGGTAGCCGCTATTCGGCGTCGCGGTGAAGGCGCTGTTGCCGCCCGCGGCCACTTGCTGCGCCGTGGACGGACTGATCGCGCCGTTGGCGCCGGCGGACGGCGTGATGGTATAGTTGGTCACCGTGCCCGGCGTGGTGATCGTGGCATCACTGGTCGTCGAATCCCCGTTGTTGGGATTGGCGTTGTGCGTCCGCACGTGATAGGTATACGGCGTGCCGGATTTCACCGTGTTGTCGGTATAGGTGACCGTGCCGGCTGTCAGTGTCGCCAGATCGCCGGCGCCATCTCGCGAGACGATCACCGGATCCACCGGATTGACGGTTAAGCTCCAGTTCAGATTGACACTGGTCGATGTCGGCGCCTTCGCGGTCAGTCCGGTGGGAGCCGGCGTCTGCGTATAGAACATGAAGATGGTCGGCGTGCCGTTGACCGTGCCGGCGTCGGTGGACCACCCGCCGTGATTGTGGTGGTAATAATTGACCCCACTGACGGTCGTCGGTCCTTCGGTCAGGTAGAGGGGAATATTGTCGCCCAGTTGTCCGGTCACCGTGCCGCCGGGGGTACTCAATACGGGGAGATTGCCGCCGGTATTCCGCGTCATGACCCAGCACGGCAGCGGTGAAAAACGTGCCGCCGCGCCGCCCGCGGTATACAGCGCACTGCTGTAAATCCAGCGCGAGGGATCGCCGTACCGATCCTGAAAGCGCACGTTATCGCCGTAGGACGGATCGTTGACGTACAGATCGCTCCCGCTGTAAGCGGTCAACACCACGAAGTGAATCAAGGTTTCGTTTTTGTTGATGCGGGTTTCCAGTACCACCGGAAGTCCCTGGTCGATTTGTGATTTCAGGTAGCTGATATCCGCTGACGCCGGATACCACTGCCGGTTTTCCACCCAGCGTAAATTGACGGTATTCGGGTAGCCGCCCGCCACGCTCCATTGCGGAATATACGGGCCATTGAAGCCGCCGTTGGCGCGCAGCCAGTCGGCCAGGCTGCCGGGATCGACATACACGCCCAAATAGGCGAAGACCATTGCCGCGGAAGTGACCCCGCACCCCCAATCCGCCAGGTGATAGTTCGGATCCCCCAGGGTCTTATAACCCCAGGCCGGATCGTTTTGTAACATTTTGGGCACATCCAGCGCCAACGCGCGGCTTCCGACCAACGCTAATAGGCATAGCACGCCCACGAGTTGGATCGTTTGCACGAATCTGGTCATCCTTTCCCCTCCTTGAACCAGCCGATACAGTATTCTTTCTCACCTCGGTGATCGTTATCTTCCTCTCGGATATTGGCCGCTGCACCCGACGGATAAACCCATCTTTTTCGACATCGAGCCAAATATCGCTGGATAACAGCAAATTGTCCGATACCCATGCGTGAGAAGAAGAACGGCAGTTTTTCGAGAAGTGAATAAAACGGGAGCACACCGGTTGTCACTCAAACGGTTACGTATGGTATACTGACTTTGATGAATCCCAAGCTTTACCTTGAGACAACGATCATCAGTTATCTCATATCGCGACCCAGCCGTGACCTGGTAACCGCTGCGCATCAGCAGATAACGCAGGTATGGTGGGAAGATTATCGTCAGCATTTTGATCTCTACATTTCACAATTTGTGTTACAAGAAGCGGGTGCAGGCGATAATGAAGCAGTGCAACGTCGCCTACGTGTCGTCGAAGAATTACCATTGCTTCAAGTGACCGAACAGGTTCCTGTATTAGCTCAAGCATTGATTGAAGGACATGCTGTTCCGTCTCAAGCAATTACTGATGCCTTTCATCTGGCGACAGCCACGGTACATGGGATAGATTTTCTGCTGACCTGGAATATGAAACATCTAGCGAATGCGGCGATGCGCAACGCGATCGCCGATATTTGCCTATCACACGCCTATGTACCGCCGGTGATCTGTACGCCGGAAGAACTATCGGAGGGTCTCTACGATGTTAAACGATGAAATTGTCGAGGAAGTGCGGAAAGCGCGCGATCAATACGCGAAAGACCATCATTACAATATCGAAGAAATCTATAATGATATCCGCATAAGAGAGCGGGCCAGCGGGCGGACGCTCGTATCGTTCCCACCCAAACATCCAACACGAAGCGAGGTGTCTCACAACGACCAGGCGAACGCTGCGTAATGTAAGCGCACGCGCATCCGGCAGATTATCGGTGTAAAAACTCTCGTCCCCAGTCTTTTTCAGACGGCCTCTCAGTACCATCCACTTCAAGGCATTCACTCACCTCGGTGATCGTCATCTTCCTCCCGGATAACAGCAAATTGTCCGATACCCATGCGTAGCATACTTGATGATTGTTTCCCATATGGGTGCAGGGGGAAAAGTATTGCTAGGGTATAGTGGGTGAATGGTAAACGGGAAAGGATTATGCTGATGACCGAGCAACCATCCGGTTCCGCTGAAGCGTGCACGCTGGTGATCTTCGGTTCGCGCGGCGATCTGTCGCAACGCAAACTGTGGCCGGCGCTCTACAACCTGGACGTCGATGGCGCGTTGCCGGCGCACTTCAATATCCTGGGGATCGGTCGCCATGCGGTGACGGTTGACCAGTTTCGCGCGGAAGTGCGCAACGACATCACCACCTTTTCGCGCCGTCCCCTCGACCCGGCGGTCTGGCAGCGCTTCCAGGCGCGCATCTCCTACTTTGTCGGGGACGCGGAAGCACCGGCGATGTTTCCCCCGCTGAAGCAGTATCTGGAGCAGTTGGGACGCGAATGCGGCACGTCCGGCAATGTGGTGTATTATTTTGCCGTCCCCCCCAGCGTGACGCCCCCGTTGCTCGATCATCTGCATACCTCCGGCCTGCTGCCGCGGCAGACCCGGCAACCCTGGGTACGGGTGGTGCTGGAGAAACCCTTCGGGCGCGACATGGCATCGGCGCATGCGCTGAACGAACAGTTGCGAGAAATGCTGGATGAAGCGCAGGTCTATCGCATCGATCATTACCTGGCGAAAGAAACGGTCCAGAATATCCTGGTCTTCCGCTTCGCCAATCTGCTGTTTGAGCCGGTGTGGAACAGCCGGTATATCGATTCCGTGCAGATCACCATGGCGGAGAAAATCGGCATCGGGGATCGCGGCGCGTTTTATGAAGAAGCCGGCGTGGTGCGCGACGTGGTGCAAAATCACCTGCTGCAACTGCTGGCGCTGGTGGCAATGGAGCCGCCGGTAAAAATGGACGCCGAATCGTTCCGCGATGAAGTGGAGAAGGTGTTGCGCGCCGTGCAATCCGCGCAGGCCGCGGATGCCGTGCGCGGGCAATACGTGGGCTATCGCGCGGAGCCGTCGGTCGCGCCGGATTCTGTCACCCCCACTTATGCCGCCCTGCGGCTGGCGGTCGATAACTGGCGCTGGCATGGCGTGCCGTTTTATCTGCGCGCGGGAAAACGGCTGGCGACCCAGGTGACCGAAATCGATATTCGCTTCCGCGGCGTGCCGCATTGTCTGTTCGACGATGACGAGGTTTGCGCGCGGCTGGATCCGAACGTGCTCTCCCTGCGCATTCAACCGGAGGAGCAGATCAACCTGACCTTTCTCGCCAAGCCCCCCGGCAACCGGCTGGACGTGCAGCAGGAGGATATGAATTTCTGCTATCACTGCAAATACGGTACCACGCCGACGGAAGCCTATGAGCGCTTGATTTTAAACGTCTTCCAAGGCGATCCGACGCTGTTCGTGCGCAGCGACGCCGTGGAAACCCAATGGCGCATCGTCGAGCCGTTACTACAGGACTGGGACGCCCATCCGCCCACCGATTTCCCCAATTATGCCCCCGGCAGTTGGGGTCCCCCCGCCGCCGAGACGTTGCTCGAACGCGAGGGGAAGACGTGGTGGGTAAAGTAAATGAAGCGTTTCCCCGTTTGGTTCACACCAAACGGGGAAACGCTTCATTTATTGCTTTGTCGCTACCGCTTTCACCGCATCCTTTTTCGTGGCATCTTTTCCCGAAGTTGCAGTGATGAGCAGCGGATAGGCTTTGCCCGACGCGACGGCGGTGCTCGGGGTTATTCGTAGTGTGTAAGTCACCAATGCGCCCGGCGCGAGCATGGCGGTTTTGGCACCGGCGAGGGTCGCGGTCACGTCTTTCCCGGCGCTGTCGAGCACCTGTACGCTCCAGCCGGACAGCGATGGCAACGGGCAGGTGAGGGTGTAAGTGTCGGACAATGTGCCGGCATTTTGCACGCGGAAGAAGTAAGTCGCTGTTTTGCCGCTTGCCATCGTCTGACTCTTCGTCTGATTCGTCCCGTCCAGGCTAAGAATGCCGCCGCCGAGATAGAGGCTGTCGCCGACGTTGCAGATCGAGAGGTCAGGCTGGTACGGTGCCGCCACTGTGGTCGCCGCCTTCACCACATCCTTCTTGGTCGCATCCCCGACGGACACCGCGGTGATCGCCAGCCGCAGCGTGCCGCAGACAGAAGCACTGGGTGTCACGTGCAGTGTATAACTTCCCATCGCGCCCGACGCCAGCGTGACTTTATAGCCGCTGCCGATGAAGGCCGCCGTCACATCCTTGCCGGTGCCGCGATCGATAACCTGGATCGTCCAGCCGGTGCTTGTGGCGGAAACCGGATATGTGAGCACGAAAGTATCAGTGGTATTGCCGGTATTTTTTACCTGGAAGAGATATGTCGTCAATACCTTCGTCCCGACGGATTGGCTTTTCGTCTGGTTAGTGCCGTCCAGGTTGATCACGGTGAAACCGGTGTAGGTTTTCTCACCGTAGTTGCAGATTGCCAGGTCGGGCTGGCTGTTCGCCGCGACGGTGAAAGACGCCGCATTGCTGATCACCGGCGTCACCTGTTCTACGCAGGCAACGGTAGCGGTGTTGGCGATAATGCTATTGACGGGGGTATTGGCGTTAACCATCGCCTGGAAAGACAGCTTCTGTGTGCTAGCACCGGCATTCATCGTACCGAGATTCCAGGTGAGTTTTCCGGCTGAATAACTCCCACCCCCGGTGATACTGCCCGGTACAAAGGTTACTCGCGCCGGAAGGCTATCGGTGAGCGTCACGCCGGTTGCTTTACCACCGGTATTGCTGCACGACAGCGTATAGGTGACCGTGGAACCCGAGATGGCAACAGGCTGCGAAACGGATTTCAGCAGGGATAGCAGCGGCGCGCCAATGGCGTATAAGTTGCCATCCCAACTTCCGAAGTAAATCACTCCATCCTCACCAAGGGTAAGGTCGGAGCCGAAGGTATTGTTATTTCCGATGGGAAAGGTCCATTTTTGCCCACCATCGGGATTGAAAGCATACAGATTCTTATCGTTCGATCCAATGTAGAGCGTTCCGTCCGCACCAAGCATTGGGGTGGTAGTTATGTAATCTCCTAACGGAACGTACCCTACCTGCATTCCACCCGGGGTGATCGCGTAGCAATAATATCCTGCGCCGATATAGACTGTCCCGTCCGCACCAATAGCCGGTGAGAGGGTGATTCTAAACATCCCGCCAGGAGTCCAGGTCCATTTCCGCAGGCCGTTCGGAGTGACCGCATAAAAATTAGCGGTGTCAATGGCACTGAAATAGACGGTACCGTCGAGACCGATGGCCGGAGACGAGTTGATTACACCTCCGGTTGAAAAGGTCCATTTTCGCGTACCATCCGGGTTGATGGCATACAGGTTGTGATCTGTCGAGCCGACATAGACCGTCCCGTATGCATCGAGTGCCGGGGAGGAGGTGATGACATTCGCGGTGGGGAAGGCCCATTTCCGCGTGCTGTCCGGGTTGATGGCATAGAGGTTGCCATCATGCGAGCCGATGTAGATCGTCCCGTCAGCGCCAAGGAGCGGAGAAGAACTGAGCGCGCCTCCGGTGGGGAATGCCCATTTCCACGTGCCATCCGGATTGACGGCATACAGGTTGCCGTCATTCGACCCGACATAGATTGTCCCATCCATACTCAGTGCCGGTGAGGAGGCGATGGCATCGCTGGTGGGAAATATCCATTTCTGCGTGCCGTCCGGGTTGATGGCATACAGATTGTGATCAGTCGAGCCGACGTAGACTGTCCCGTCCGCACCCAGCGCGGGAGACGAAGATATTGGGCCTGCGGTCGAAAATAGCCATTTTTTCACCGGGCTTGCCGGACCGGTGAAGGTACTGCGGCTGGTATGTTGCGGATCGTGGTGTAACATCCACCAGTCGCCGCGCGCCGGGCTGGTACCAGTGCTTGACCTGAATGTCACCTTGACCGTGTGATTCGCGGTAATACCGGTTAAGGCATACCGCACGCCACCAATTTGTGTGGCGATGTTGTCCAGATACCAGGTATCCGTGGTGTAACCGGCATTCGCCGCGGCGGTGAAAGTGACGCTGCTGCCGAAGGTTACTGATTGTGACACGTTCGGACTGATCGAACCGTTGGCGCCGGCGGCGGGGGTGATGATAGGATTTCCGAGCACGGTACATATCGCGGCGTTGCTGACCACCGGTGTCGTTACTTCAGTGCACGAGATGGCGGCGGTATTGGCAATATTAGTACCTACCGCGACACCGGCGTTGACTTTCGCCTGGAAAGTGACCTGCGCATTGGTGCCGACTTTGACGGTGCCGAGAGTCCAGGTGAATTTGCCGGCCGCATAGCTGCCGCCGCCGGTGGCACTGCCCGGCACATAACTGAGCGTGGCGGGCAGAAGATCGATCATTTTCACATTCGTTCCGGTTGCCGTGCCGTAATTGCTGAAATCGAGCGTGTAAAGGATGGTATCTCCGGACTTAGCGGTAAGAGCAGAAACCGTTTTCGTCAACGTGAGCGCGGGAGATTGCGAACCGATCGCCAGGAGGCGAGAACCATTGCCGATATAGATCAATCCATTGGCGCCGATAGCCGGTGAAGAGGATCCGCCACCGAAGAAAAATGCCCATTTTTTCGTACCGGCCGCGTCGATGGCATTCAGGTTGCCGGCTCCGGAGATATAGATAGTCCCATCCGTGCCGATGATTGGGGATTCGTTGGTGATATAGTACCCGACGTTAAAAGTCCATTTTTTCGTGCCGGCAGGATTGAGGGCATATAGATTGTTATCTGACGCGCCGACATAGATGGTCCCGTCCGCGCCGATAGCCGGTGAAATGCTTTCTATAGAGATCGAACTACCGCAGAAAAAGGCCCATTTTTTCGTGCCGTTCGCGTTGAGGGCGTAAAGGTTTTTATCTCCCGAGCCGAGATAGATCGTCCCGTCAGTTCCCACTGCCGGGGAGAGATTACCGATACTCCCTCCAGTAGCATACGTCCATTTCTGTATGCCATTCGGGTTGATGGCATACAGGCTCTTATCGTTTGAGCCGATATAGATTGTTCCGTCCGCTCCGAGCGCCGGTGAGGAGGTTACCGTATCACCAGTGGGAAACGTCCACTTTTTCGTGCCGTCCGGGTTGATGGCATACAGGTTCTTATCCGCTGAGCCGATATAAATCGTCCCATCAGCACCGATCGCCGGGGAGGTGGATCCTCCGACCGCAAAGGCCCACTGTTGCGTGCCATCCGGGTTCAGGGCATAGAGTTTGTTTGAGCAGACATAGATCGTCCCATCCGTGCCGATGGCCGGTGATGATGAGGTCACGATGCCGGGGTAGGCCCATTTCTTTGTTCCGTCCGGGTTCACCGCGTAGAGGTTGCCATCCATCGAGCTGACATAGCATGTCCCATCCGCGCTAAAGGTTGGAGGGGAAATAATATAATCACCGGCGGTAAAGACCCATGTAATAGCCGGAATGGCCGGACCTTTGCAGGTACTGCGGCCAGTATGCTGGGGATCATGCTGGAACATCCACCAGTCACCGTGACCGGTGGCGCCGACAAAGAGATTGGTCGTATTGCTGGTCACCGCACCCGGCAGTTCCGCGCAGGACACCGCCGCCACATTGCGCACGTCGCTCCCCTGTGCGGTGGCGGCATTGACGGTGGCGCGGAAGGTTACGGTGGCGCTACTGTTGATATTCAGCGTTCCGAGCGCCCAGGTGAGGGTGCGGGTGGCGCTGTGGTAGATTCCCCCCCCGCTGGCGCTGCCGGCCACGTAGGTGAGTTGCGCCGGCAGCACATCAGTCAGCGTTACTTTTGTCGCGGAAGTCGTACCGGTGCTGGCGGCGTTCAGGGTATAGGTTACCATGTTGCCGGGAAGGACGGCGGTGGGCTGCACGGATTTCGTCAGCGATAACACCGGCGCCTGGACGGTGATGGTCGCGGGATTGCTGTAAAAGATCGATGCGGCCTGCGCGCAATTGCCCGCTGCCCGGTTGTCGATCGTCATCCCCACCGAAGTGCCTTTATCTACTGTCGCCTGAAAGGTGACGGTGGCACTGGCACCCGCATTAATTGTGCCCGGTGTCCAGGTGATGGTACGGGTGGCGGCTTGATAATTCCCGCCGTTGGAAGCGCTGCCGGTCACATAGGATATATGCGCCGGCAACGCATCGCTGAGCGTTAGTTGCGCCACCGCGGTTTTGCTGCTATTCATCGCGGTGAGGGTATATGTCACCGTGGAACATACCGGCGCACTGGAAACCGAAACGCTTTTTTGTAGCGTCAACGGCGCTTGGGTGATGGCGTAGAGTTTATGATCACACGAACCAACATAAACGGTTCCCTCTACACCGAGGGCTGGGGAGGAATCTATAGCATCGCCGGTCGCAAATGCCCATTTCTCGGTACCGATCGGGTTGATGGCGTAGAGATTGTGATCAGTGGATCCGACATAGATCGTCCCCTCTACACCGAGGGCTGGGGAGGAATCTATTGCATCGCCGGTCGCAAATGCCCATTTCTCGGTGCCGTCCGGGTTGATGGCGTAGACATTGTGATCCAAGGATCCAACATAGATCGTCCCATCTTTACCAATAGCCGGTGATGAGTCGATCCTTTCTCCGGTGAGAAAAGCCCATTTCCTCGTGCCATCCGGATTGATAGCATACAGTTTTGTATCACATGATCCGACATAAATTGTCCCGTCCGCGCCGATAGCTGGAGAGGAGAATATCGCATCTCCGGTGTCAAAGACCCATTTCTTTGTACCATCCGGATTTATGGCGAAGAGTTTTCCATACTGCGAGCCAACATAGACAGTACCGTCCGTACCGATCACAGGGGAGGAGTCTATATACCATCCGATGCTAAAGGCCCATTTCTTTGTACCGTTCGGGTTTACGGCGTAAAGGTTGTAATCTCCTGAACCGACATATATGGTCCCGTCCGAGCCGATAACCGGATGGGACCATATCCCATCATATCTTCCCCCGGTTGAAAAGACCCATTTCTGCGTGCCGTCTGCATTGACAGCATAAAGATTGCTGTCATTCGACCCTATGTAGACCGTCCCGTCTATTCCGATGGCAGGTGAGGAGTTGATTTTATCACCGGTCGCAAATTCCCATTTCTTTGTGCCATCTGCATTAACAGCATAAAGATTATGATCATACGAGCCGATATAGACCGTCCCGTCCGCGCCAATTACCGGCGAGGAGTCGCCGATAATATCGCCGGTGGCAAAAGCCCACTTTTGCATCGGCATCGAAGGGCCGGTGAAAAGGCTACGTCCGGTGTGCTGCGGATCGTGGTGAAACATCCACCAGTCGCCGCGGGCAGTGGCGGCACGTGCCGGCGCGGGATGCCAGCAGCATACGCACAGGAACAGCAGCACGGGCAACAGGCGAATGCCTGCCGGCGCATGCGCGCGAGGCATGGTCAAGCTGATCATCACGGGACCTCCGTCGCGAATCGGGACGTACCGGTCGTTGGGTATAGTTCGTTTACGAGGTTTTCGATAGTATTGCTAATCGGTCGCCTGATGAGGTTATTCCCCGTAAGGTAACAGACTCCTGCTCTCGTTTAGAAAAGAATGGAGTCTCTTAATAGCTCTCTCTTCCTGGGCGGTTGGAAGCCGGCGGTTCATATGAAACCGGTCAGCGGGATTCAGTACCGGAATTTTATTTGCCAGTCCCTACCGGGGTTCGTTATAATGCAGCCAACGAAAGTCGGACATCCGACGAACGAGGTTATACGTGTTGAACAAGATACAAATATACGATACCACCCTGCGTGACGGGGCGCAGACGTCGGGCATCTCCTTTTCTGTGCGCGATAAAGTGCAGATTGCCCAGCACCTGGACGCGCTGGGAGTGGATTATATCGAGGGGGGATGGCCGTCGCCTTCCAATCAACGCGACATCGCCTTTTTCGAGGCCATGTCCTCCGTCACCTTGCGGCATGCCCGGCTGGCGGCGTTCGGCTCGACCTGTCGCGGCGGCATCCGCGCGCGGGACGATAACCAGTTGCGCCAATTGCTGCTCGCCGGCGCGCCGGTGGTGACGATCTTCGGCAAGTGCTGGGATCTGCACGTGCGCGAGGCGCTGCGCATTACCCTCGAAGAGAATTTACGCATCATCGAAGATTCGATCGCCTTCCTGCGCAGTGAAGGCGTGGAGACGATTTACGACGCCGAGCATTTCTTCGACGGCTACCGCGCCAATCCGGCCTACGCGCTGGCCACGCTGCGGGCCGCCGAACGCGGGGGAGCCCAGTGGATCGTGCTGTGCGATACCAACGGCGGCAGTTTGCCCGCGCAAATCCGCGAGGCGCAGCAGGCGGTCGCGCAGGCCGTCGCCGTGCCGATCGGCATTCATACCCATAACGACGCGGAGCTGGCGGTGGCCAACAGCCTGCTGGCGATCGAGCAAGGCGCGCGGATGGTGCAGGGCACCATCAACGGCTACGGCGAGCGCTGCGGCAATGCCAATCTGTGCTCGATCATCCCGGCGCTGGAAGTGAAGATGGGCTATCGCGCGCTGCCGGAAGGCTGTCTGGCGCAGTTATTTACCGCCGCGCATTTCGTCGCGGAAGTGGCGAATATGCGCCCGCCGGATTATCAGGCCTACGTCGGCGACGCGGCATTTTCCCACAAAGGCGGCGTGCATATCGACTCGGTCTTGAAGCTGAAACGCAGTTACGAGCACGTCGCGCCGGAGATCGTCGGCAATCGCACGCAACTGCTGGTGTCCGATCAGGCGGGCGGCAGCACGGTGGTCGAGCGGGCGCAGCGCTTGCTGGGCATCGAGCTGGATAAAAAGTCCCCGATGACGCAGGAAATTTTGGCGATGCTCAAGCAGAAAGAAGGCGAAGGTTATGAGTTCGAGGCGGCGGAAGCTTCCTTCGAACTGCTGCTGCGGCGGGTGATGCATCAGTTCACCCCGGCGTTCGACGTGGTCGATTTCCGCGTCATCGTCGGCGGCCACGGCGAAGGGAAATCCTCGCTCTCGGAAGCGATTGTGCGGGTGAAGATCGGCGATCAGGAAGAGCACACGGTGGCGGATGGCGACGGCCCGGTGCACGCCCTGGACGGCGCGCTGCGCAAAGCGCTGGAACCACATTTCCCGCAACAGCTCAAAGGCATCCGGCTGGCGGACTTCAAAGTGCGCGTGGTGAATATGCGCGCCGGCACCGCCGCGCGCGTGCGCGTGCTGGTGGATAGCTGCGACAAAAACGGCATCACCTGGAGCACCGTCGGCGTGCACGAAAATATCATCATGGCCAGCCTGGAAGCCCTCTGCGACGCCCTCCATTACGGCCTGCGCCTCGCCGCCAGCCCGGTGGAAGTGGCGGGCGGGTAACCCCCGGTTTTTTGTCTTGAACTATGATGCGTGTGATTAACTGATTTTGTGATTTTCTATCGGCTACAGATGCCGTTGATCCAAAAAATCATATAATCAGTTAATCACACGCATCATAGTTCAAGACAACCGAACTCCCCTATCCCGCCGGCTGATCCGCTCGAATCGCGCTGGTCACCGCGCCGAGGAGATTGAAGCCCGCGCCGGCGAAGAGCGCGATCTGGATGCCGTGGGTGAGTGCGTCGAGGTTGGCGGTGGGATGCAATAGCAGGTAGTGCTGCTGCACGCTGACCGTGAGGACGCTGCTGAGCGTGATCCCGAGCATGATGCCCAGGTTGCGCATGGTGGCCAGCACACCGCCGCCGGTGCCCAGGCGTGTGCGCGGCACGCTCCCCATCACCGCGCTGTTGTTCGGCGCTTGAAACAACCCCACGCCGATGCCGGTGCAGGCGAGTGACAGCAGCAGCAACGGCAGGCGCTGCAGCGGCGCGCTGAGCGCCAGCCCGACCAGCCCGCATGCCAGCAATAGTTCACCGATCGCGGCCAGCGCGCGCGTGCCAATGCGATCGGACAACGCCCCGCTGATAGGTGCCAGCAGCAAGGCGCTGGCCGGCAGCACGATCATCGCCATCCCCGCCGTCTGTACCGGCAGCCGCAGCACATCTTCCAGCAACTTCGGGGTGAGAAAGATCGCGCAGGACTGCCCGAGGTAGTTCAGCAACGTGGCAGTGGTCGAGCCGGCGAAGACGGGGTGGCGGAAGAGCGAAAATTCGAGCATCGGCGAAAGGGTGCGGAGCTCGACGACGGCAAAGCAGGCGCCCAGCACCAGGCTGAGGCCGAACAGCGCCAGCACCGGCGTCGATCCCCATCCCCAGTGTTCGCCTTGCGTCAGCGCCAACACGAAGGAGCCCAGGGTGAAGGTCGCCAACAGTGCGCCCGCCCAATCGACTTTTTCATGCGTGGGTGGCAGCAGCGGCGGCAACCAGCGATAACACCCCAACCCGCCGACCAGCCCGATGGGCAGGTTGATGAAGAAGATCATGCGCCACCCGGCCAGATGGGTCAGCCATCCCCCCAGCGTCGGGCCGGAAATCTGCCCCAGCGCCACGGTCATCCCGACAAACCCCAACGCCCGTCCGCGCTCTTCCGGCGGAAACAGCGCGGTGGCGATCCCGATGCTGGTGGCCATCATCATGCACGCGCCGATACCTTGCACCACCCGCGCGATGATCAAGCCGGTGAAATGCGGCGCCAACCCGCACGCCAGCGAGGATACGGTAAAGATCAACGTCCCGAGCAGATACAAACGGCGGAAACCGAACAGATCACCCAGCCGCCCCATCGGCAAAATCAAGCTGGCCAGCACCATCAGGTAAATCAGCGCGACCCATGCGACATGCGTCAGTTGCAGCGAAAACTCCCGCTGCAGCACCGGCAACACGATATTCACCGCGCTCCCGTCGAGGGGGGTCATGATCAGTACGGTCAGCACGGCGGCTAAAATCAACCAGCGCCGCTGCAACGGCGCCGGCGCTGGTTTTGCACCCTCAGTATCCATCGGTCAGAGTATACCACTGTTGGCTGTTGGCTGTGGGCGCTTGGCAGGGGTGCAATGATGGAGTGGATTTGCGCGACTTGTTTACATGGGTGTGATTGCCATGTTTGGAAGGGTGTGAGCGGAGGTGTTTGGAAGGGTGTGAGCGCAGCGAGCCCCGTGGGTGAGAGGCTACCCCGCGGGGCTCGCTGCGCTCACACCCTTCCAAACATGGCAATCACACCCATGTAAACATGGGGTCTATTTCTCCCAATCACCGTCGCATCCGCGCCACAATCCCACCCACCGCCTCGATGGTCCGCAGGATGTCTGCTTCGGTGGTGGGCGTGCCGAGGGTAATCCGCAGCGCCTCCAGGCTTTGCACCAGCGAATAACCGAGCGCGTGGACGACGTGCGAGGGGGTGGCGGCGCCGGCAGCGCAGGCGGCGCCGGTGCTGACGGCGATGCCTTCCAGGTCGAGCGCCACCATCAGCGTCTCGCCGGGCACGCCGTCGAAGCCGACGTTGACGTTGTTTGCCAACCGCTGTATACGGTCGCCGTGCAGGCGGCTGCCGGGAAGGGCCAGCAGGCCATCGATCAACCGCTCGCGCAGGGCGTGAATGCGCGCGATCTCAGCGGCATCCAGGCGCAGGGCCAGCGCGGTCGCCAGCCCGACCATGCCGGCGACGTTCTCCGTCCCCGCGCGAAATTCATACTCCTGATGTCCCCCGTGCAACAGCGGCTGCAGCGGCGTGCCGCGGCGGACGAAGAGCACGCCGGCGCCTTTCGGTCCATAGAGTTTGTGCGCGGACAGGCTCAGCAAATCGACGTGCAGGGAGGCGATATCCAGCGGCAATTCTTCCGCCGCCTGCACGGCATCGGTGTGAAAGAGCACCCCGCGCGCCCGGCACAGGCGGCCGATCTCCGCCACCGGTTGAATGGTGCCGATCTCGTTATTGGCATACATCACCGATACCAGCGTCGTCTCCGGCGTCAGCGCGTCCGCCACCTGCTCCGCCGTCACCAATCCCCGCGTGTCGGGCGCCAGCAGCGTCACCCGGAAGCCGTCCGCTTCCAGCGCCGCCAGGCTTTCCAGTACCGCGTGATGCTCGAAGGCGGTGGCGATGAGGTGCCGGCCCTGCTTTCGCCGCGCGCGTGCCGCTCCCTTGATCGCCAGGTTGTCCGCCTCGGTGCCGCCGCTGGTAAAGACGATCTCCTCCGGCAGCGCTCCCAGCGCCTCCGCTACCGTGTCCCGCGCGCGATCCAGCGCGGCGCGCGCCTGCTGGCCGGGCGTGTGCGGGCTGCTGGGATTGGCAAACAGTGCGCGTCCGAACGGCCGCATCGCCTCCTCGACGCGCGCATCCAGCGGAGTCGTCGCCGCGTAATCGAGGTAAATCATGCGGAACCCTCCTCCATAATCGTCCCCCCGCAAGCCACGTCATGCCCGTCATAGCACACCAGCGCCTGGCCGGGAGTGATGGCGCGCTGCGGGGTGGCAAAGGTGACGTGCAAGCGTCCCGCACGCAAGCAGGCGACCGCCGGCTGGGCGGTCATCTTATAGCGGAGCATCGCCGTCACCGGGCGCGGATCGTGCCACGTTTCGGCGGGATATTTGCCGAAGACCACCTCGGTGGCAACTACCTCCGTTCGCAGCAACTCATCCGCCGTGCCGACGATCACCCGCCGCCGTGCGGCATCGAGCCGGGTGACGAAGATCGGCTCCGGGGTCGCCAGCCCCAACCCGCGGCGCTGGCCGATGGTGAAGAAGGCGACGCCGTCGTGGTGCCCGATGACCGTGCCGTCTTCCCGCGCGATTTCGCCCGGCTGCACGCTCTCCGGCGCCGCGTCACGCAGGAAGCGCCGGTAGTTGTTGTCCGGCACGAAGCAGATCTCCTGGCTGTCCGGCTTTTCCGCCACCCGCAAACCCAGTTCGCGCGCCAACTCGCGCACCTGTGGCTTGTCCAACTGCCCCAGCGGCAGCAGCGTGTGCGCCAGTTGTTCCTGCGACATGCCGTAGAGCGCGTAGGATTGGTCTTTGCGCGGATCGTCCCCGCGGCGGACGAACCAGCGGTCGGCTTCCTGCACGATCTGCGCGTAATGCCCGGTGGCGACGAAATCCGCCTCCAGCGCGCGCGCGCGCTCCAGCAGCAGGCCGAACTTCAACCAGCGGTTGCAATTCACGCACGGATTCGGCGTGCGGCCCTGCCGATAATCCTCGATGAACGGGGCGATCACCGCCGCGCGGAACTCTTCCTGCAGATTGAGCGTGTAATGTGGGATGCCCAGCCGCGCCGCCACCCGCCGCGCATCCGCCACCGCCGAGAGCGAGCAACAGGCGCGCTCGGACGCGTCGCCGCTGTCCGGCCACACCTGCATCGTTACCCCGATGACCTCATATCCTTGCTCGCGCAACACCGCCGCCGCCACCGAACTATCCACCCCGCCGGACATCGCGCACACCACTCGTGATCCCATGATGCTGTATTGTACCCGGTAAATGGGGGTGTGCGCCATGCGGGGATGATCCGAGAAGGTAACCCCCATCGCTACTTGCACCTGCACTTACACTTACACGATTTCCTTCAGTGCAAGTGCAAGTGCAAGTGCAAATACACCCACTCACACCACCGGCAACGTAAACGAAAACGTGCTTCCCCTGCCGACCTCGCTGTCCACCCAGATGCGACCACCGTGGGCCTCAACCAACAGTTTGGTGATATACAAACCCAGGCCGATGCCTTCCGTCTGCCGTGCCCCGTCGGCACGGTAATAGCGCTGAAAGAGCAGTGGCAACTCCTCGGGGGCGATGCCGCGTCCCTGGTCGCGAACCGCCATTACGATCTCATCGCCTTGCCGGGAAGCATTGATGATGACCGGGGTCGCTTCCGCGGAGTATTTGAAAGCATTCGTCAGCAGGTTCAGCAGGATGCGCTCCAGGCGGCTGTAATCGGCATGTACCGGCGGTAAATCCGGTGGAATGTCGAGGACCACGCGGTCTATCGGTAGCAGTTGTTGCAACCGTAAGAGTAAGTCGGACACATAAGTCTGCAGGTGCACCTCTTCGAGGTTAAGGGTGAACTGATGTCCTTCCAGCCTCGCCATCTCCACCAGGTCCTGGATCATCGTATTCATCCGCTGCACATTGCGGTCGATGGTCCCGGTATGCAAGGATAGCGCTGCAGCGAGTTGCCGTTGTTGCAATTCTTCTTCCAGCAGTTCCATGTAGCCATGAATGATGGCGAGTGGGGTGCGCAAGTCGTGGGAGACGATATGCAGCAAGTCTTCCTGCCGCTGCTGCAAGTCGTGGAGGGGGGTGATGTCTGAGAAGGTGGCCACCACCCCCAGTATGGTGCCCTCGGGTGACGGAATCGGCGCCGCGCTGATCGAGATCCAGCGTTGGAGTCCATCGGCCCGGGTAAACGTCATCACCATGCCGCGGATCGTTTCCCCTTGCAAAGCCCGCCAGGGGGCTTGTTCTTCGAGCGCGATCGGTATACCCATCGCAGAGGCGATGTGGAGCGGGGCAATGCGTTCAGCGAGCGGCAGTCCTTCGATTTCCGGGGTGTAACCCAGTATTTCTTCCGCCGCGTGATTGATCCGGATGATGCTGCCGTCCGTTCCGTAGATCACCACGCCATCGGCAATGGCCGCGATGGTCGCATCCATCTCCGCCACCCGACGTTGTACTTCGGCCAGTAGCCGTTCGCGCTCGGTTTCCGCCTGTTTGAGGGCGGTAATATCACGCATGGCCACCATGCGAACCAGTCGATTGTGATACAAAAAATTCCGGGCGCGCATCTCCCCAATCGTTCTCGTACCATCCCGATGCAGCGAGGTGGCCTCATAAGGACCAGGATCACCCGCTTGCATACGCCGGATGATTTCCTCCCGCGATTCAGGCGCGATATATTTTAACAGCGACTGACCGACCATCTCCTCCGGTGTATAACCGAGATGGTCGGCGATGATCTGGTTGACTTCCAATATGGTCCCTTGCTCATGGATGGCGATGCCTTCGGTACTGGCTTCGGAGAAGGCATGGAAACGCGCTTCGCTGGCTTGCAACGCTTCCTCGGCCTGTTGGTGATCGGACAATTCCTTGCGATAGAGCGTAAAACCGTGGTAGATGGTACGGTTGGCGAGATACTGCACCACGAAGATGTACAGATACACCGTCACCACCCCCAGGAAGCGGGAGACCGGCGTATTGTGCACCACCGATCGCGGTAACGCACCGGTCTGTTCCAGGATCAGCAACACGGCTTCTGTCAGGATGACGAGTATGAGCATGATACTGCCGCCGAGGGAGCCAAAATAGAGCCCGGCGAGGAAAATGCTGATGAGATACCAGAGCGACGCCTGCGATTCAACGCCGCCGGCCGTGATCGCCGACCAGGTGAAAATAAGATACATGCTCCCGATCATCATAAGGCTGGCCGTACGTATCTGCCCGTGGCGTGTTAGCTGTAACGAGGCCAGGATGATCAACGTATAGATCACGAACGCTCCCAGCCAGCGCACACTATTTTCCGGTTTGACGAGGATGAGTTGCCCGATCAGCAACGCGAAGAGTCCCAGGAAGCTCCATAGCATGATATAGAGCAACTGCTGCACGAGCAACGGTTGCTCATGCGCAAAAATCGGTGGTGTGATGAGCCGATGCATCACGATGACTAACCCTTCTTCCGCTGTCTATCCAGTCTGCCGCGCTGCTCCTTCACTTCGAAAATGCCGGCGTGCCTGGATGTCCTCCCCCTGCCGGCGGCGTACATCACCAACAACACCGTGCAGTCATGCCTGGAGATTTGTACCCAAGCAGGATGACGGCTGTGCCAGTAGTTTTCATACAAATTATCGACATTGGCCCGTCGGTACTGAGGCTTTTCATGGATAACCCTACAAACCGGCCAATTTGTCTACCCGGTAGTACCCGATTGAAGAAAGGATATCCGGACCGGTTGAAGAAATAGATCAGAGAAAGACCGTGTGGCGGATTTCGCCACCCATGAGGATGCCATGCCGATTATCGATTGTTACGGCCAGTTGGGGCCGCAGCCATATCTGACCAACGCGACCGACCCGGATGCGTTGGAACGGCTGATGACCCGCTTCGGGGTGGATATGACCTTCGTCGCGGCGACGGAAGCGCTGCGTGGTTCCATGCGCGCGGGGAATGCCTGGCTGTTTGAACAGATTGCCGAACGCGAACGCTTTCGTGGCTATTGCGTGGTCAATCCGCTGATGTTCGAGGCTTCGCAGGAAGAGCTGCGCCGGTACATGGTGAAGGAAACCTTTGTCGGCGCGATGCTGCACGAGGGCTATATCAATCGCCCGCTCAATTCGGTGATGATGCGCGCGCTGGTGAAATCGCTGCTGCGCTATGACAAGCCGCTGTTGCTGCGCATCACCGATCCGCGCGAGATTAACGATCTGGGCGAGATGGCGAAGGAATTTCCGACCCAGCCGTTCGTCATCCTGCATATGGCCGATGAATTCTGGCCGATGGCGATCTCGCTGGCGGCCAAGATTCAGAACCTGTATCTGGAGACCGGCGGCATGGTGGCCGATTTCGATAAATTGACCGAGGCGCTCACGGTGATCACCGGCAATCGTCTGCTGTTCGGCTCCGGGATGCCGCTGGTAAGTCCCGTCTACTCCCTGGGGATGATCCGCGATTCCAGCATTCCCGCGATGGAGAAAGAACGTATCCTGTCCAAGAATGCCCGCAAGCTGTTCAATATGGATGTGGTGTGAACGGGATACCGGATGCAGGATGAGGGTAATACGGTTCACCTGTCGGGAACAACGCTAGCCCCTGGTCCCTGGCTTCCAGCCCCTACCCGCTACACTTTCTCGAACCGTTCGACATCGAGCACGAAGAGGATGGCGCCGCCGACGACGACTTTGACCGGGCTGGGGATGACCGTGCCCACGGGTTCCATGGTGGGCGGCATGACATTGACGTATTGCTCGCGCGTTTGACAGCTTTCCCGGATGATATCGATGATCTGGTCGATCTGATCCTCATCGACGCCGATCATCAGCGTGACATTGCCTTCCCGCAAAAAGCCGCCCGTACTGGCGACGTTCGTGAACTGAAATCCACCTTCGAGCAGATTATCCTGGACGTGGCGTTGATCTTTCTCATGGACGATGGCAATAACCAGTTTCATGTGATCCGATCTCCTTTCGTCTCCCAACAGGCGCCGACGGCCTGGCGCACGGCCTGCTGCACGGTTTCCACCGACCCCGTTCCGTCGAGCAGGCGGATGGCGGTGTCGCCGGCGGACAGCGCGTGATATCCCGTGATGACGCGTTGCAAAAATTCGGCGCCTTCGCCCTCGAAACGATCCCGCCGGGCGCCGATGCGCGCCTGTAAGACTGCAAACGGGATAGCGATCACCAACGTGAGATCGGGATGGCAGCCGGCAGTCGCCACCGCGTCGGCGGCGCGAATCTCCTCCAGCGGAATCCCGCGCCCATAACCCTGGTACGCGAACGACGAGAGTGAAAAGCGATCGGTGATGACGACGTGACCGGCCGCCAACGCCGGGGCAATGACTTCGGCGACATGTTGTGCGCGCGCCGCCAGAATCATCAGCAATTCCGCGCGAGCGGTGCAGGCGATTTCCGGGTCGAGAATGACCGCGCGCAGGCGCTCACCCAACGGCGTGCCGCCCGGTTCGCGCGTCAACGTCACCACCCGTCCCCGTTCGCGACACCAGTCGGCCAGCAAGCGCGCCTGTGTCGTTTTTCCGCTGCCATCCACCCCTTCCAGCGCAATAAAAATCCCCGGGCGCGATGTAGCAGTGTCGGAAAGCGAAGACATGATGGGGGTATTGTAACAAGGCAGGGCAATCAGCGTCAAGTTCGATGGCGAAACCGGGTCCATGCAAAAGCCCCGGCAACAGTGGAAACTTGCATTTATACGTACCCAAATTCCGTTCCCCGCAAATAACAAATCGTACCTGTTCCGGCCTTGCTGGCGCGCGAGCGTCCTCGCGAGCACTTCGGTGGTTTCGATACGACCCTCCGTAGTCTACTCAACCACCGGAGTGCTCGCGAGGACGCTCGCGCGCCAGCAAGGCCGGAACGGGTACAACAAATCCAGCAGCCACTCGTCCCAACATTACACATACGCCCCCTCTGGAGTGCCGCTTTCGCACAGCCACCAAGTTTTCAGACAGCCGCTGAGGTCGGTACGACAGATATTCGCGACTCCCGCTACCTTGCATTCCCTCCCAACCTTGCGTATAGTTAATGCCAACAAGGTAACCGGAAGGACCGTTTCTCATGGCATCAATCACCCCTGACCACACGAACCGGCTGCACTGGCCGGTGTTAACCCAATATGACCAGCAGCACCTCGCGCATATCGCCTTGCCGTTGGGCGGCATCGGCACCGGGACGGTGTCGCTGGGAGGACGAGGGAATCTGCGGGATTGGGAGATAGTCAATCGCGCGGCGAAGGGCTTTGTGCCCATCGTTGGGCGGGTGGCGCCGCACTTCGCGCTGTGGGCGCGCCCGCTGGGCGGCGAGGCGGTAGCGCGCGTGCTGGAAGGCGCGATTCCCGCCAGCGAATACGAAGGCGCTTCCGGCTGCGAGACGCCCAATCACGGCCTGCCGCATTTCCGCCATGCGACGTTTGCGGCGGCGTATCCGTGCGGGCAGGTCCTGCTCGATGATCCCGCGGTGCCGGTGCAAGTCCGGCTGGAAGCCTTCACCCCGCTCATTCCCGGCGACGAAGATGCCAGCGGGTTGCCGGTGGTGGTGTTGCGCTACGTGCTCACCAATCCGACGGCGACCGATGTCGAAGCCAGTGTCTGCGGCAGCCTGCCGAATTTCATCGGTAATGACGGCGTGACGATGCTCGCGAAAACCAACCGCAATCGCTTCCGCAACGGCAAAGGCGTCTGGGGCATCGGCATGGCCACCGAGGGCGTCGATCCCAACGCGGAAACCTGGGGCACGCTGGCGCTGGCCACCACCAGCGCGCAGGGGATCACCGCCCGCACCGCCTGGCTGCAGGCCAGTTGGGGCAATTCGCTGCTGGATTTCTGGGATGATCTGCTGGCGGACGGCGCGCTGGAAGAGCGCGAAATCGACGGCGCTGACCAGCCGATCGGTTCGCTGGCGGTGTCGCTGATGGTGCCGGCGGGCGAGAGCCGCGCGGTGACCTTCCTGCTGGGCTGGCATTTCCCCAACCGGACCACCTGGACTCTGCAAAACGCCGACGCCGCTCCGGCGTGCACGTGCGCCACCGGCGCCTGCGCCAATCCGAATTGGATCGGCAACTATTACACTACCCGCTTTGCCGATGCCTGGGCAGCCGTCGAATATACCGCCGCACACCTGCCGCGGCTGGAGGAGGAGACGCTGGCCTTCCTGCGCGCCTTCTGCGCGGCGGACTTGCCGGCCACGGTGAAGGAAGCGGCGCTGTTCAACCTGAGCACGCTGCGCAGCCAGACCTGCTTCCGCACCGCGGACGGCCACTTTTTCGGTTTTGAAGGCTGCAGCGATAACTACGGGTGTTGCCATGGTTCTTGCACGCACGTGTGGAATTACGAGCACGCCACCGGTTTCCTCTTCGGCGCGCTGGCGCGCGATATGCGCGTGGTGGAATTCCTGCACGCCACCCGCGACGACGGCCTGATGTCTTTCCGCGTCAATCTGCCCATCGCGCACGCGACGGAGTGGGGGATCGCCGCGGCGGACGGGCAAATGGGCACGCTGATGCGGCTGTATCGGGAATGGCAACTCTCCGGCGACGACGATTTTCTTCGCGCGCTGTGGCCGCGGGCGCGCAAGGCATTGGAATTCTGCTGGATTCCCAACGGCTGGGACGGCGACCAGGACGGGGTGATGGAAGGCTGCCAGCATAACACCATGGACGTGGAATATTACGGCCCCAATCCGCAGATGACCGGCTGGTATCTAGGCGCGCTGCGCGCCTGCGAGGAGATGGCGCGCCATCTCGGCGAGACTAAATTCAGCACCCGCTGCCGCCAATTGTTCGACTCCGGCTCACGCTGGATGGATGCGCACCTGTTCAACGGCGAGTATTACGAACAGGAGGTTTGTCCTCCCATGCGCGCGGAAAATATCGCTCCCGGCCTGCGCCACCCCTCAATGGGGTCGGCGGATTTTGTCGATGTCATCCTGCAACTCGGCGCCGGTTGCCTGGTCGATCAACTGGTCGGGCAATACACCGCCCACGTGTGCGGATTGGGCTATCTGCACGATCCGGATCACGTCCGCGCCACGCTGGCGGCGATTCTGCGTTATAACCATCGCGACGAATTTTACCCGCACTTCAATCACCTGCGCAGCTATGTCATGAACGAGGAAGCCGCGCTGCTGATGGCCAGCTACCCGCGCGGTCGCCGCCCGCGCCAGCCCTTCCCGTATTACAACGAGGTGATGACCGGCTTTGAATACACCGCGGCAATCGGCATGTTGTACGAAGGCATGACCGCTGACGGCCTGCGCTGCATCGCCGATATCCGCGCCCGCTACGACGGCCAAAAGCGCAGTCCCTTCGACGAAGCGGAATGCGGCCATCATTATGCCCGCGCGATGGCCAGTTGGGCGGCCGTGCTCGCGCTCACCGGTTTCCACTACTCCGGCGTCGAGCAATCGATAACCTTCGCCGCTGCCGACGCCCCCACCCAATGGTTCTGGTCCAACGGCTCCGCCTGGGGCACGATCGAGCAACAGCCCGGCGCGGACGGCATCGCGGTGACTTTGACCGTGCTGCATGGCACCCTCATCCTGCGGAAGCTGGCGCTGAGCGGCTATGGGGAAGTGCATTTCGAGACTGCGAAACAAATAACGGCGGGCGGGGAGATAGCTTGCAATGTATTGCCGGGTCGATTGTCTTGAACTATGATTCGTGTGATTAACTGATTTTGTGATTTTTGTCGGTCTGCCGTAGTTCACTTACCAATTAACCTGATATGCCGCAACCTGTTGCTGGAGTCGTAACAGACGCTATGGACCGCCGGCATCACTGCCGGCGCACGGGGCCGGCTTCAGCCGGCCAGCCCCAGACCCCGGCTTGAGCCGGGGGGATCTTTGCCGACAGAAAAATCACACAATCATTAAAATCACACGAATCACAGTTCAGACAAAAATCCGACACCAACCGGAGGAGGACATCGCCATGAAAGTTCTCGTATTCTGCGCCCATGCGGATGATGAAGTGATCGCGATCGGCGGGACGCTGCGCAAGCTGGCGGACACCGGGGCGGAGATTCGGCTGGTGATCTTCAGCGAAGGGGCGGAAGGCTACACCACGCTGGAGGAGCGCGAGCGGATCGTGGCCACGCGCGACCGGGAAACAAGGCAGGTCTGCGATATCCTCGGCATCCGGGAATACCGCAACCTCCATCTGTTGGACTGGGATTTGCACGTCAATAATGCCACCTATCACGCGGTGGTCGGCCAGATTCGCCAATTTCAACCCGATCTCATCTTCACCCACAGCCGCGCGGATTATAACGATCACCAGGCCATCCACGACGTGGTGGTCGAAGGCTGGTTCCACGCGGCGCAAGCGTGCGCGATGACGGAAGGTCCGGTGTGGCCCATGGCGCCGCTGTATGAATTCGAAGTATTGCAGGCGCTCGCGGCACCCACGCTGATAGTCGATATCACCGACACCTACGCGGCCAAGGTGCAGGCGATGGAATGTTATGGCTCCCAACATGCCATGGTGGGCGGAGTCTTTCAATTGATGGAAGGCCGTGCATTGGAACGCGGGTATATGATCGGTGTCCGCTACGGCGAAGCGCTCCAGCAGACCACCTATCGTCCGCTGCCGATTCAGGACGTGCGCCGGCTGGCCGGTGCACCTGGAGAATCACGTGCATGCTGATCGGTCACTTGCCATGCAAGCGGCACCGGATGTCCGAAATCCGAAATCCAAAATCCAAATCTGTAAATGAGGTATTCCGATGAATATAGCCCAAAACAGCCGCCGTCTACGCGAAGACTTCGCCAAAGTCCTCGCCGTGCTGGAGAAAACGCCGCCCATCGACAAGCACCGGCAGGTCGAGTTGCCGGAATTTCAGGCGCGCACCGCACACGTGCAGGGGCTGCTGGCGCGCGAAGGCGTTGACGTAGGGTTCGTCTTCTCCGACGAGCATTACTGCGGCGACGTGCCGTACCTGGGCGGCAATTGCAATATCTCCGTCGAACAGGTCGCCGGTGTGGTGGGGAAGACGGGATGCCATATCATCGCCGGGCTGGAAGGCGGCTACGTGGCGGAGCAGCTTTCCCCGCGCGCCGGGGCGGTCGTCCACAAAGTCGAGATGCTGCAATTGGCGGATGAAGAATACCCGGTGGAGGCGGAGACGCTGGAAGCGGTGTTGACCGTGGCAAACGGCGGCACGCTGCCCCGGCGGATCGGTCTGATGACCCCGCGACAAGTGATCCCCGCCCAGGTGGTCGATTACCTGCGCGCGGGTTTCGGTGCGGAAAATATCGTCGATATCCAGCAGGGCTACCAGCAGATCAAATATGAGAAGAGCGATCGCGAGATGGCGCTGATCGCCGATGCCGCGCTGATCGCCGATGCCGCGCTGATCGCCGACGCGGTGATGGAAGCCATGCTGGTGGTGTTGCGACCCGGTCTGTTGGAGACGCAGGTGGCGGCATGGGGGCACTTCGTCGCGAAGGAATTGGGTGCGGAGGAACTGGGATTCGACATCATGGTGGGCGCCAACGAGGCGAATCGCACGCTCATCGGCAAGGCGCTCAACCGCGAAATTCATCTTGGTGATTACGTGCATCTCGGCGTCGGCACCAAGCGCGATGGGCTGAACGCCTGCATCCGCCGCTCGGTTATCGCTGCGCCGTCTCCGGCGGCGGTCACCCCGGAGCAGCGTTACTGGTTCGATCTCGTCGAAGGCGCGTATCGGGTCGGCTTTGATAGTTATGTCGAGGTGGCCCAACAGAACCTGCCCGCGCGCGTCCAGGAGCAAGCGCTGGTGGACTACTTCGCCGCCCACTCCGCCGAAGTGTCGCAGCGCGCCGGACGCCCGCTGCAACTGGAACGGCTGAAACCCTATACCGGCACCCACAACGCCGGCTACACCGAATGCCAGGAGTTCTACGGCGCCATCACGCTGTCCTCCGACGCCCCGCTGGGCCGGCAGATCGTCACCATGCTCGACGTCGCCCTGCGTGGCATCGGCAACTATTGGGATGACGTGGTGATCCCGGGCTTCGACTTCCTGGTGGTGGAAAATACCCTTGGCAAATACGGCCCACGCGTGGAAACCCTGACCAAACTGCCGATTAATGTGCAGGAGTATGTAAAATTCTGAACCATCCCCTCTCCAGGCTATGTATGGCCGGGGAGATCTTCCCGCAACCGGTGAATGTTAATTATCCAAAAGATTTGACAATCCAACCTGAAGCGAGTACGATTACTTACTGATCATATCCTAACAGCAGTTAGTGATGAAAACCCCCCCACAGGCATTTTTATTGGGAGACACGTGTGAATAAGAAAGAAACGATCCTCACTGAAGCCAAGCGGCTGTCCGGCAAATACGGCTACCTGGGATTTACCCTCAAGCAACTGGCGCAAGCCTGCGATATGACGGCGCCGGCCTTGTATTACTTCTACTCGAGCAAAGCCGATCTGTTCAAGGATTGCTTGATCTCCGAGTTAGAGATCCGCCATCTCAGTATCTCGCAGGTGGCGCGGAGTTCGAATTCGCTGTTGGAATTCGTTGAGGGATTGGCCGTCGATTCCTTCGAGAAATGCGGCGCGTCCTGTTTCCGCACCGGGCAGGCCATGCTGGAGATTATTCACCTTCCCGAGGAAATCCAACAAGAATTGCGCGAAGCCTGGGATCGCCTGCTCATCGCCCCGGTCGAAGAATTTCTGCTGCGCGTCGATCCGGCGGAAACCCCGGCGCTGCCCCACTACCTGCTGGCGACCTTCCTGATCAATATGGCCACCTTCGTCGCGACGCAGGAAAACCGGTATGATCGCGCCACCCTGACCACCCTGATCAACTCCGCCGCCAACGGCCTGGCCGCGAAGATGCAACCGGAATGTGTCATCGCCGGTTAAGCAACGCTACCAATAAATATGCTCCGTGCTGTTTAGCAGGATGTGAGCGCAGGTGTTTGGAAGTCCCCGACCCGGCAGAGCCGGGGTTGAGTGGTAAGAAACCCTGCATCAGCCTTACCGCCTCCTGGCGGTCAACCGCCAGGCTATTGAGATACGCCCCATAAATGGGGCTTGCGTTTACCTCTGTAAGAAGCCCCATTTATGGGGCGTATCTCAATAGCCCCGGCATTTATGCCGGGGTGGGGATTGGTTTCTTATGAGGGTGTGAGCGCAGCGAGCCCCGCCGGTAGCAGGAAAACCCTCGCGGGGCTCGCTGCGCTCACACCCTTCCAAACACCTGCTTCACCACAAAGATTAGCCACAAACTCAACCATGGATGAGTTCATGCTCCCGCATCGTCACCGGCAATTCGGCCAGGATCGTTTCCGCTACTTCGAAGATCGCCTGTTCGTTTTTGATGCGGCGCATATTCATCTGCATCTTCTCGTAGACCGGCCGGTCCTGCATCAATTGATCGATAATGCGCGGTAGCTGGCGGTAGCTGGTGAATTTCTGCGCGATGCCCTGCGCGACGGCGTATTCCAGGTTGCCGATTTCCTGCGGCATCGGTTCGGTGACATTGTCCAGCAGCAGCGGCAGGCCTTTGATCACCGATTCCATGATCGTCCCCGGTCCGGGTTTGGAGATCATCAAGTCGGAGGCGGTCATCATCAGCCCGACGCGTTGGGTAAATCCGTGGACGTGGATGCGCAGCGGGCACTTGCGCACCATATAATGCATCTGCCGTTTCAATGGCCCATTCATCCCGCAAATCACCAGCAGTTGCAGCGGCAGATGGCTGTTGATCAGCGCGCGCACCACCGCGCGCGTCTTGCGCGGAATGGCCATCCCCCCCATCGAGATCAGCACGGTGAACACCTTCGGGTCCAATCCCAGCAGTTCGCGTGCCTCTGCGCGGGTGGTTTTATCTTCGAAGAAGGACGGATTGACCATAAATCCGCTGTTGACCACCACCTTCTCCGCCGGCACGCCGAAGTCGAGCATCTGCCGTTTGGCCATCTCGGTGAAGGTGATGATTTTGGTGGCTTCCGGGTTGGCCCAGCCTTTGAGAAAATTGTCGGTCAGATCGGTGCAGACGATGATATACGGCACTTTGCCATATAAATCGAGCGTCTTCAGCACGCCGATGATGGTGTGATTGAGGATGGCGTGGACGGAAACGATCAGATCCGGCTGCTCGCGCTGAATCGTCCGCAACACATTTTGATGCGCGCGCCGCAGCAGCGGAAGCACCACTTTTTCCAGGTTGACGGCATTCAGGAAGCGTAAACCGTGCTTGGCGTAGCGCGGGTCCGCCTTCAGCATTAAATTATAACTCTCGTACATCATGCTGACCTGCTTGCTGTTGCAGGCCGATGACACGTTCAGAATGACGACCTCATAGCGTCCCGCATAGCGGGAGTTAATGGCCGCTTCAATGGCGCGCGCCGCACTGAGGTGACCACCCCCGGTGTGCACGTATAGCACCAGAATCTTCGGTTTACCGGTTTTCGAGGCGTCGGATGGCAAGTATGTCATAGGAGAGCGCCTTTCGCTGAGCGCCTGTTGTCCATACAGGCTCTCTACACTAGGTTCCATATTATACTCCGGTTTGGCAGTGAACAGGAACCCATCCAATCAGTTGACAGCAAAATAGGCAACGAGTATTCTTGGCTAAGCTTCGCGGAACCGGGAGGCAAGTTTCCGGTATCAAGTGAAACAAAAGCGATAGGTCATCGGTCATTCACTTGCATAACACTTACACTTAACCAGCCCCATGTATGGGGCGCTGCTGAGTAGCCCGGCCATGTATGGCCGGGGAAGTACCGGTAAAGCGCATGAAGGATTAGTTTACGATGGTTTCGACAGCATATCGCTACCTCATCGTCGGCGGGGGAGTGGCCGGGGCATCGGCGGTGGCCGGCATTCGCGAGCTGGACACCGATGGCGCCATCCTGCTCATCGGCAGCGAGTCGGACCGCCCGTATGACCGCCCACCGCTCTCGAAACAGCTCTGGAGCGGAAAAAAGACGGTGGAGAAGATCTTCCTGCGCGACGAAGCATTTTATGCCGCCAACGGCGTGGAATTGCAACTCGGCGTGCGGGTCACCGGGCTGGATCCCGTGCGGAAAAATATCGCCGATGACCAACAGCGCACCGTGCATTTCGACAAGCTGCTGCTGGCAACCGGTGCGCATCCGCGCACGCTGGCGATCCCGGGCAGTCGTCTTGACGGCGTCTACTATTACCGTACGCTGGCCGATTTTCGCCTGCTGCAGGCGCGGGCGACCGCTGGGGCGTCGGCGGTGGTCATCGGCGGCGGCTTCATCGGCTCGGAGATGGCGGCAGCGCTGCGGCTCAATGGGCTCGCGGTGACGATGATCTTCCCCGACGCATATCTGGCCGGTCGCGTCTTCCCGGAGACGCTCGGGCGTGCCCTGCTGGCCTCCTATCGCGAGCGGGGCATCACCGTCCTGACCGAAGATACCCCGACCGCGTTCGAACGGCAGGGCGACGGCATCACCGTCCACACGCGCGGCGGTCAACAAGTCGCGGCGGATTTCGTGGTGGTCGGCGTGGGCGTCACCCCGGCGATCGAACTGGTCGCCGCCGCCGGGCTGACGGTGGGCAATGGCGTTGTGGTCAACGCGGAGCTGCAAACCTCCGTGCCGGAGATTTATGCCGCCGGCGATCTCGCCAACTATCCCGATCCGGCGCTCGGTGAGCGCCGCCGCGTCGAGCATCGCGACAACGCGCAAAAGCAGGGAAAACTGGCCGGGCGCAACATGGCCGGCGCGCACGAACTTTATACCCATCTGCCCTTCTTCTACGCCGATCTTTTCGATTTCGGCTACGAAGCGGTGGGCGAGGTGAATACGCAATTGGAAGTGGTGACCGATTGGCAGCAGGAAAACCATACCGGCGTCATCTATTATCTGAAGGAAGGCCATGTTCGCGGCGCGATGATGTGCAACGTCTGGGATAAAGTCGATGCCGCCCGCGCGCTCATTACCCAACCGGAAGCGGTCACCGTGGAAGAACTGCACGGGGCAATCTGGTAGAGGTGTCGGGTTTCAGGTTTCAGGTTTCAGATATAGCCTTATGCCCGAAGGGCAGCGCTATATCAGCCCAGGGTGAAACCCTGGGGAGGAAATCGGGAAGGTGATTTGCTCCCTGAAGGGGAGCACTACGCGCTTAGCTCACCCTATCAGGGTTCACCACCATGCCCAAATTGCCCCGCAGGCAATGCGGTCGTTCCTGAAACCTGAAACCCGAAACCCGACACCAACAATAACACAAAGGTACCAAATCGTATGAACTGGATTTTTCCGTTAATGCTGGCCATGATGTCGATGGGATTGCCGCCGACCGGGTCGGTGGTGTTGCCCGGGGCTCCCGTCGCCACCATCCAGCAGGTGTTTGCCGGTAAGGTGGCACCGTTGACCATGGCGTTCGGCGCCTTGACGCCAGCCTGGCGTCGTGTGCGGATCAACGACACCATCGGTCTTGTCGAGATGGCCAACGGCATTGCCAGCGATATGCGCAAGGCGCACGATCCGCGCATTTACACGCGCGGGCAATGCGTGACGATCGAGGGGGAAACCTATCTGATCGCTTATCGACTGGTTGCCCCGGTGGTCGAGAATGGCGAACAGGTGCTGCCGCCACCGCTCGCGCGGGATACCCCGCTGACGTTGTCGTTGGTGAAATACGCCACCTGCCAGCAATTCCTCGATATCGCCGCCGTCAACCCGAGAAAAGAGATCGCCGCCGCCAACAAACCGGCGAACCGCGTTTTTCCGGTCAAACCGGCAGCAGTCTCACCGGAAGAGACGTCGCTGCTGCAACTCCGGCAGGTCGCCACCGCCATGCAGATGTTCGTGCAGGATAACAAAGGCAAATACCCGACCTTCCATACCTCGCGGGAATGCGGGCAATTGCTCATGCCGTATCTGGGGAAGCCTGAACTGCTGATCGATCCGCGTGCCGGCGAACCGTACCTGTTTAACCTCAACATCTCCGGACACCATGAAGCCGAGATCGGTGAACCGGTCAAAACCGTGGTGGTCTTCGAGGCGAAACCGGGCCGGGACGATACGCGCGGCGCGGCCTTCGCGGACGGCCATGCCCGCCGCTTGCGCGAGACGCGCTGGGCGCAGGTGAAAGCGGACGGCAAATTCCCGGTCGTCGAGGAAGACGAGGTCAATGCCCTCTCCGATGCGCGCTTGCGCCTGTTGGCCACCGCGGTAAAGAACTACATGCAGGATCAAGGCCGGCAATATCCCCCCTTCCGCGATCCGCAAACCATCAAAACCGTGCTCGCTGTCTACCTCAGCCAGCCGGACGCATTCACCCATCCGCTCACCCATGAAGCCTATGGCTTCAATACCCGCCTGTCCATGCGCCTGGAAAAATCGATCATCGACCGTGCCGGCACCCCGATGATCTTCGAATCCGCGCCCACCGCCGACGGCACCCGCGGTGTCATCTTCGCCGACGGCCATCTCGAACGCCTGCCGGCGGATAAATGGGAGATATTGAAGAAAGCCGCCGGGATTGAATAACGGAAGATAAACCAATCCGTGAGTAATGAGCCATGCCGTGAGTACTGAGCCACGCCGCCGTTCGTAGTGAGCCACGCAGCGCAGCGGAGTGGCGGGAAACCCCATAGTCAGGGGTGAAGGGCCGACGCCACTCCGCTGCGCTGCGTGGTTCACTATGAACGGCGGCGTGGCTCACTACGAACGGGCTAACCTACATGAAAGGAAACCTGAACATGTCCAACTTGCAACGCTTGGCTGTTGCCATTCTTCTCACCCTCGCGCTGGTGCTGCCCGCCTGCGCGGATAACCTGACCCTCGCCCAGTTACTCGGCGGCAAGGTCGTCCCGTTGGGGATGCAGTTGAAAGAGGTGCCGGCCGGCTGGGTGCGCCTGTGCGTGAGCGGACAGCCGGGGGTGAGCGAGATGGCGCAGATGTTTTCCACCATGATGGGCGGCCACGCCGCCGGCGTCTTTTACACCAAAGGCGACATGCTCGCGCTGGAAGGCGAGAAGTATCTGGTCGCCTACGGCGTCCCCATGCGCCCGGTCGATCCGGCCGCCATGCAAAATGGCCCCCGTGCACCCGAGCCGCTGACCGCCGATACCCCGCTCTCCCTCTCGCTGCTGAAGATGCAAACCCTTGGCAGCATCATCGACATCCGCCCCTTCGATCTGGCGAGTGAGATCAAAGTGGAAAAAGAAGCCGCCGCCGCGGTCGGGAATGCGAAAGATAAGGCGCGTATCACCTCGTCCTTGAACAACCTGCGCCAAATCGCATTAGCCGCCTCGATGTTCTGCCAGGACCATAAACAGATGCTGCCCGATGCGAAAACCTGGCAACCGGAATTGAATTTACCCAAGCAAGTGCTCGTCGTGCCGGGTACCAACGAGATGTATCTCTACAATGAATCCCTGGGCGGAAAATCGATTGCCGATATCAAAGAACCGTCTGCCACCATATTCTTCTATGAACCCAACCCGCGCGCCGATGGCACCCACCTGGCCGCCTATCTGGATGGCCATGTAGCCCAGCTCTCCGACGCCGATTGGCAAACAGCAAAGCAGAAGTCAGGCATCAAATAACGCCCGTCACACAAAAACGTTCTTTGCGCCTTTGCGCCTTTGCGCCTTTGCGTGAAACTAACAAAACAGGTTATTTCACGCAAAGACGCAAAGAGGGTAAGTGCAAGTAGCAAAAATCGAAGGGTCAAATAACGATGGCGATCTCATTGCGCGGCAAAACGGCATTGATTACCGGCGCCTCGATGCGTATTGGGCGGGCGATTGCGCTGGCGCTGGCGGATGAAGGCGTCAATATCATCGTGCATTACCACCAATCCACCGACGAAGCGTCGGCGCTGTGCCATGAGGTGAAGGAGCGCGGGGTGCTGGCGTGGGTGGTCGCGGCGGATTTGACCGACCCTGACGCCGCCGAAATGCTGCTGCCGCGCGCGCTGGCGGAAGCCGGCGCGCTGGACATCCTGGTGAATAATGCCTCCGTCTTTCCCCCCAGCCGGCTGGACGCGGTGACCTTCGCCGACCTGCAGCGGAATATGGCGGTGAACGCCTGGGCGCCTTTCGTATTGAGCCGCGCGTTCGCGCTGCTGGTGGGCCGCGGCGCCATCGTCAATCTGCTTGACACCCGCGTCACCGGCTACGATTGGGCGCACGTCGCCTATCTGGTGAGCAAGCAGGCGCTGGCGGAATTCACCCGTCTGACGGCGGTGGAATACGCGCCCGAGATCACCGTGAACGCGGTCGCGCCCGGATTGATCATTCCACCTCCCGGCGAGGGTGTCGAATATCTGGAGCGGCGCATCGATACCGTACCACTCAAACGCCACGGCGATCCGGCGGATATCGCGGACGCGGTGGTCTTTCTCGCTCGCGCGCGCTTCATCACCGGCGAGGTGATTTTCGTCGATGGCGGCCGCCATCTGCTGGAGTACGGACATGGATCGCATCCTCATTAAAGACCTGCTGGTGCGCTGCATCCTCGGCATCAACGAGGACGAACGCCGCGAGAAGCAGGATGTGTTGATCAATATTGCCCTCACCGCCGACCTGCGCCCGGCGGGGGTCAGCGACTGTATCGAGGACGCCATCGACTACCGAGCCATCAAAAAGCGCGTGGTCGCCGAGGTGGACACCTCCCGCTATTACCTGGTGGAAGCGCTGGCGGAACGCATCGCCGCCATCTGCCTGGAGCATCCGGCTGTACAGGCGGCGAAAGTCACGGTAGAAAAACCCACCGCCCTCCGCTTCGCCCGCAGCGTAGGCGTGGAGATTTATCGCGAGCGGGTCGATTGATTCACAGGATGGGCAGGATAATTATTATCAATCCTGCCTATCCTAAAATCATCCTGCCCATCCTGTGAATTAAAAAAGGACCACGAAAAATGGCGCGTATCTACCTCGGCGTCGGGGCGAATATCGAGCCGGAGACGCATATCCGGCTGGCGTTGGGCCGGTTGGCGGAGGTAGTGCGCATCACCGGCATCTCCACCTTCTACCGCACGCCCGCCTGGGGCGCTGTCGCCCAGCCTCCGTTTATCAACGGGGTGATTGCGGCGGAGACCGATGCACCGCCGCTGGTGGTGAAATTCGATATCCTGCGCCCCATCGAACACGCACTGGGCCGCCGGCGCGGCGCGGAAAAATACGCCCCGCGCCCGATTGACCTGGATTTGTTATTATATGGCGGGGAAGTCGTGAAGACCGAGACGCTCACGCTGCCGGATCCCGACATCGTCGTGCGCCCGTTCCTGGCTATTCCGCTGTGCGAGTTGGCGCCGGAGTTGCGCCTGCCCGACGGCACGTCGATCTGCGCGGTGGCCGCCGCGATGTCGCGGGAGCATCTGGAGCCATCGTCCGGTCGGACCGCCGGCGTCTCGCCGGCCCGTCTTCCCCCCGCACAGTTGGAGCCCTTGCCGGCCTTCACGGCCTTGTTACGAAAGGAACTGTTACATGAATCACCAGAAAGTTGAGCAATTGATCCGCGAGTTGTTGATCGAAATCGGCGAGGATCCGGAACGCGAAGGCCTGCTGAAGACCCCGCAGCGTGTCGCCGCCGCCTATGATTTTCTGACGTCCGGCTATCGCGCTGACGTGCAGAATTTAATCAACGGCGCGATTTTTACCCAGGAAACGAACAATATGGTCATCGCCCGCGATATCGAGATTTACAGCATGTGCGAGCACCATATGTTGCCCTTCTTCGGGCGCTGTCACATCGGCTACATCGCCAAAGGCCGCATCTTCGGGGTCAGCAAACTGGCGCGGCTGGTGGATATGTTTGCGCGCCGCCTGCAGGTGCAGGAACGGCTCACCGAGCAGATCGCGCACGCCGTCTTCGACGCCATCGACGCCGAAGGCGTGGGCGTGATTATCGAAGCGCGCCACCTGTGCATGATGATGCGCGGGGTGGAAAAGCAAAACTCACTGATGACCACCTCCTCGCTGCTCGGGAGCTTCCACAACACCATCCCCACCCGCAGCGAATTCCTCACCCTTATCGGGCGTGAACGAGCGTAGCGGACGTCGGGAAGCTAATAGACCAACGCAATAACGGCGTGCGTCTCGTTTGCGGCGCACGCCGTTATTGGTCGATATGGGTTATGCGGTTCCACTCATTTTCCGGACTGGCTCTTCACCAGTGCCATCGCTTCGCCGATGCTGATCAGTACGCCATTCTGGGTGCGATACTTCCAGCGCAGGAAGAGGGTGTCCCGCGCGTAGTTGAAAGTTGAAATAGAGACCGGTGGCTCTCTCCGGGGGCATCTGGTAAGATGTCTCCTGGGTACCAACCAAGAAGGAGAGAACCACCATGCAGCAAGTGTA
>Ga0118677_10000368_pt1 | contig 99412 bp, 78 predicted proteins | sample AliMusrvi5mmetaG_FD_86154 | JGI IMG/M metagenome (GOLD analysis project Ga0118677, IMG submission 86154) | reverse complement strand
CGTTGCCCATAGCCTCCGCTACGATCTCCATCATGAGCTGGCGCGGAATATGGGGATTGAGGATCGTCAGGCCAACGGCTACTGCCTGGAAGTGGCTTGCGGCGATATCGGCGAATTGCTGGCGGCTTACTTGCTGGCCTGAAACGGGCTGCGCAGGGGTTCCGTTTGTCTCTTCAAGCATCGTCTCGCCCCTCAAAAAATCAGCCGCTTCAAGGCTTCGTGCGTGGCGCGACCCACCACCTCCACTAACGGAGCCTGTCCGCGCTCCTCAGCCCCGAACCACTCAGCGCACACCCGCTCCGCCGCTGCTGCAGCTGAAGCGACATCGCCTTCCGCGACCAGCAACAGCACCGGCCGCCCCTGAGGGGGCTGCCGCACTTCGCACGCCAGCAGTTTATCACCTAGCCGCTCAGCCATCACCGCCGCGAACCCCAATTCGGGATCGGCCGCCCGCAACGCTTCAAGCGACGCGCGTGGCGCAGACGCTGCTGCCAGGGGCACACGCACCACGGCCTCCAGCCGCTGCAGAAAGGCCTGCCGCCCCGAGCCGATGGCCAGATTGTCGAGCCCGCCCTCGCCGTCCAGAACGCCGTCCGCCAGCGCGCGCTTGCGCGACAGCGTCTCCACCATGCGTGCCTCGATGCTGTCCTCGGTGACCAGATTGACGACCGTGACATTGCGCACCTGATTCTTGCGCCAAGCCCGCGCCACGCGCTGTTCCAGCCTCGCCGGGCTCCACGGCAGGTCACAGTTGATCACCACGCTTGCCTGCTGAAGATTAAGGCCCAGTCCGCCGGTGTCCGTCGACAGAAACACGCGGCACGCAGGATCGTTCTTGAAGCGCAGGATCTCCTGTCTCCGCTTCTGCTGAGGCACAGCCCCGGTATGCCACGCGAACGCCACCCCCATCTGACGGCACAACTCCTGAACCAACAGGAGCATGCGCTCCCACTCGGAGAAGACCAAAACTTTCACGCCCGGGGCAGAGAGCGCGCTTTCCAGCAGATTTTGCACCTCGGCCAGCTTCGGGCAGTCTTGGCAGGCCTCGTCGAGAATGAACGGCGTATCGCACACCATGCGCATCATCGAAAGTTCGCGCTGCAACCGCTCCGACTCCGGTTGCGAGAGCGCCCGCGCACGGGACTGCGCCACCAGTCGCGCCACGCGTTCCTCGTGGACCGCATAGCGCGCCCGCTGTTCCTGCGACATGCCCACGAACACCGTCCGGTCCGTGCGGTCGGGCAACTCCTTCTCCACGTCCGCCTTGCGCCGCCGCAGCAGATACGGCTTAATGCGTTCGCGCAGGTGCTGCAGATTCTTGTAGCCCTCGGGCCGGCCGTTAGCGTTCAGCACATAGAACTCGCGGTTGAAACGGAAGAGAGGCCCCAGCACCTGCGGGTCGAGGATCGACATCAGAGAGTACACCTCGTCGATGCGGTTCTCCAGCGGCGTACCGGTCAGCACGAACGCATAACGGCTCTGGAGCTGTTTGACCGCCTGCGCGGTCTGCGTGTCCCAGTTCTTGATGCGCTGCGCCTCATCAAGGATCACGCAGTCCGGCTTGAGCACGGCGTTGATGAGCGCGCCGTCGCGCAGGATCTGTTCGTAGTTGGTGAGCGAGAAGAAGGGTGCCTTCTCATAGGCGGTTTTACGTGCGCCCCTTTCGCCGAAGACCAGCTGAAAAGGCAGGTCCGTGAAGAGCCGGATCTGCTCCTCCCACTCGGTCTTGAGCGAAGCGGGCGCCACCACCAGCACACGGTTGACTTTGCCCAAGCGATGCAGCAGAGCGGCCGCGGCGATGGCTTGCGCAGTCTTGCCGAGGCCCATCTCGTCCGCCAGCAGCGCACGTTCAGCGAAAGCCAGATGCAGCATGCCCTCGCGCTGGTAGGGAAGGAGAGGCAGCTTTGTCTCGTGCGCCGGATACAGGCCAGAACGCACGTTCTGCTCGTAGGCGCGCCTCAGCCGGATGCGCTCCTCATTGCGCGTCTGCTGCCCGATCCAGGCAACAACCTCCTGCGAGACGCGCAAAGCCGGACGTCCGACCTTCTCGAAAGCGGCCAGAATCTCCTCTTTCGAAAACTCCGGGAGCGCCAACCCCGTGATGTCGAAGAGCCCGCGCAGACCGGACGGCAACAGGTTCAGGTTCCGCTCCACCATCAGCCGCCCCGTGGCGATGTCCGGCACGAGGTCGATGCGGGAAGAGCCCTCGGTCTCCGCCTGCCGCACGGCGGACGCATCGCTCTGCAGCCACCGCAGCAGCGCCTCCACATGTTTGCAGGTGCCGAGACCATTGACACGGAAGTCCACACACGTGCAGGATCCAACCAGCGGCTTGAGGCTGCGCAATTCCACCTGATAGGTTTGCCCGCTCGCCGACTCGACGTTGAAATTGGAGAACAGCGGATGCGCCGGCGTCAGATTCCGGAAACGCATGGGCTCTTTAGCCGCCCGCAGCCTGCGCCGGTCGATCTCGTCTTGATCCGTTGTGCGCCAATTGCTCACCGGCCCAACGCTCTGTATCAGCCCATTTTCCATAGAGAACCCCTAGAGAACAGCCGTGCTCACCATTAAGCTGGAAAGAGAGCGTAAACACATTCATCGTCAGCGTCAAGATCCGGAGCGATTCGCTGCGGATGACATCCTGTTTGGGAGGGCGGTGACGAGTCGCCGCTGCCGCCGGCTCCCTTAGAACCGAGCGTCGAGCGCGATAGAACCCCGTGGCGCCCAGAGCCTTTCTATTGGGTCCGACTTGAGGCTCGCCCAGCGGTCGCACCCTCCCCGAGCTTACACGAATCACTCTGTCTGACACTCCGGACGGCAGGGCTGGGCCGCTGGGCTGACCCTCCATGTGTGTCGAAAGGCCAAATAGAAACGCGCCGGCCCTCCACTCGCGCAAATAATACTTGCAAGGCCCAGCCGATCGGTCTACCGTATCACTCAGTCAAAGAGACAATTCTGAAAGGAGGTGGAACATGAACAATCAACCCAAAAAGATTGTCTGTCCCGTCGATTTCTCTGAATCGTCCGAACTCGCGCTTGCCCAAGCGGCCTCAATGGCCGAGCAGTCCGACGCCGAACTGCAACTGATCACTGTCATACAACCCATAACCCCCTCGATGTTCAGCGACGGCATGTTGTTAACCCAAACCGATTTTCTGCCGAACCAATCCGCTGAACTGGCACAGGAGATGCTGGCCAAGTTACGCGATCAGTTCTGCGCAAAGGTCCTCGAGCGAACCTCGCTCCATGTGGCAGTCGGAGTGCCGTTCGTCGAAATCGTCCGCCATGCTCGCGAGAGCGAAGCAGACCTCATCGTGATGGGCTCGCACGGCCGTACCGGCATTGAGCACCTGATGATCGGCAGCGTGGCGGAGCGCGTCGTCAGAAAAGCCTCCTGCTCGGTTCTGGTCGTGCGGGATGAGAAACGCCGCTTCACGATGCCTTGAGCCGTTCTGGCGGCAAGAAGCGTTGGGCCGGAGAAAAACCAACCCCCAAGACAGGGAAAACATCGGGGGCTATCTTGATGAACTCTGCGGTCCAGTAGCCTTGGTGTCAAACTGCGTTGTCCTGCTGAAAAGCATCGACGCACAGGGGCGAAGCGTGTTCACCCACGGCTCGTTTATGGTTGTACACGCACGAGTTTTCCCTCCCCTTTCCCCAAATGCAACTCGGCCTGCGCACCGCCGACCGGCATCCACTGGCCGCGGGTGGCGTCGAAAGCCTCGAGAGCTGCGGAGCCTTTCAGAACCACGAACCGCTCGGCTTTATAGTCGAGGTTCACCACTAACACGTGCGTTGTAGCGTCAGACACACCGAAGCGGCCGAGCAGCACACCTTGGACGCGCTTGCCCGCTTGATACTCCATCTCAGGCACGGGCGGATCGAGTGTGAAGGCGGACTCGTTCGGAAGAGGCACTGTTCCGGGGGGCAACATCCCCGCGTGGAACACCCCTAAAGATTTCAGCGGCTGAAGCTCTTTCGCAATCGCCACAAACTCGCGGTTGAACAACCTGAGCGCATGATACAGCGGCGTCGGCGTTCCGTCTGCATGGGCTATGCCGCCCTCGTGCTTCGGGTAACAGTACACGTAGTAGGATATCCCTTGCGCCCCGTACGCCAGCGTCGTGTAAACCAGATATCGCATCTCGTCGCCGGTCGGAACGCGTGGCGCATATGGAGAGGCGGCAGACCCCGGCACCCAGCAACTGGCCTGAACGATGTTCAGAAACGGCAAGTCGGAGGCCTGCGCTTTCGCACGGATCAGCGCCAGATTGAGGAAATAGTCGGAGGCGTCGCCTGTGTTCGTGAACTGGTAGTGGTCATAGCTGAGCAAGCTGGGCCGGACGACCTCGACATACTGCCGCAGATGTTCGTTATAGGCCTCCACCTTCTTTCCCTCAATCCCCAGCTGCTTATTATTGGCATATGTTGGAAGGAGGTTGATATAGGCCAGATGGGCCGGGTCGCGTTCGCGGAGATAGGCGACAAGTTTGCCGAGCGCGGGGAACTTGTCCGCACTCGGCTCGTCTGTCAAATGATAAGCGTAGAGCCCGGAATGTGATCGCACGCGAGCAACGAAGGCGTCGAGCGCCTCGCGTTGCTTGGAATCGTCCAGCGCGGCGGGTGTCAGCAGCGGATGGGTGATCAGTCCGCGCAACCCGTGGCGCTGAACCACATCCAGCGCCTTCTCTCGGCACCACACGAGGTTCCAGCCGCCCTCAGCCAACTGAACGGCTGAGGCGTCATCCAGCTCTGCCCCGCCCGGATAACCGGGCCCCGCCCAGTAAGTGACAATCGGGACACCCACCCTCCATGAGGCGGCAGAGGCAGCGCCTGCATGACCATAGCAAGCTCCGATTGAGAAAAGGGCAAAGGCGACAACAACGCGGTAGTTCATCATTCTTCAGCGCCTGTTCGAAAATCCCTGCTTCTAAGCACACACCCCTTCTTTCATAAGAGTGAATGCACATTATGCCAATCGAATTGGTTTGTCAACCCGGGCGGCAGTCCGGATCACCTTACCCAATTCTCCGTCATTCCAGTCTTGCGGCTCCTTATGAAGCCTTGATGTTACGGTGCGCTTTCGGTATTCTGACGGCCCTTTTCTCGATGCGGCTCTCCAAAGTCGAGGGCCGTGCCGCTTAATTGTACGGATTGAGAGCGCATGGAAACTGACCAAGAAATTTCACGGCGCCGGACGTTTGCGATCATTTCGCATCCGGACGCGGGCAAAACGACGCTGACCGAGAAGTTCCTCCTATATGGCGGAGCCGTTCAATTGGCCGGGTCGGTCACCGCGCGCAAAACCCAGAGCGCCACAACCTCCGACTGGATGGAACTGGAGCGCCAGCGCGGAATTTCGGTCACTTCGACCGTGCTGCAGTTCGACTACCGCGGCTTCTGCATCAACTTGCTCGACACGCCGGGCCACCGCGATTTCTCGGAAGACACCTACCGGGTGCTGATGGCCGTAGACGCAGTCGTGATGGTGATCGATGCAGCCAAAGGCATCGAGAGCCAGACGCTCAAGCTGTTCGAGATGTGCCGCCTGCGCGGCATCCCGATCTTCACCTTCATCAACAAGTTCGACCGGCCCGCGCGCGATCCGCTGGCGATTATTGACGAACTGGAGCAGACTCTGCAACTGCATGTCTGCGCCATGAACTGGCCGCTGGGCGACGGGCTGGAGTTCCGGGGCGTGTATGACCGGCTGAAGCGCCAGGCGCACTTCTTTGAGCGCACCGTGGGCGGCGCCTACCGCGCGCCGGTGTCCGTGCATGACGTGACCGACCCGCAGGTTCGCGAGCGCCTCTCGGAGCAGACCTACGCCACCCTGATCGAAAACCTCGCGATGCTCGACGCCGCCAGCGAACCGCTCGATCTGAAGCTGGTGCGCTCAGGCGACATGACGCCCGTCTTTTTCGGCAGCGCGATCAACAACTTCGGCGTGCACCTGCTCTTGGACGCGTTCCTCGAATATGCACCGCCACCGCACCCGCGCGCCTCCAGCAAAGGCCTGATTGCGCCCCAGCACCCCCTCTTCTCCGGTTTCATTTTCAAAATCCAGTCCAACATGGACCCCAACCACCGCGACCAAATCGCCTTCCTGCGCGTCTGCTCCGGCAAGTTCACGCGCGACATGAAGGCGTTCCATTCGCGCACCGGCAAGGCGATCCGGCTCGCCAGTTCGCACCGCGTGTTCGGGCGGGATCGCGAGACCGTCGACGAGGCGTTCCCCGGCGACGTGATCGGCCTGGTCGGACACAGCGGGTTCGGCATCGGCGACACCCTGACCGAGGACCCTGAGCTGACCTACGAACCTCTGCCGCAGTTTGCGCCCGAGTGTTTCGCACTGCTGCACAACCCGAGCACCTCCACCTACAAGCGCTTTCGCGCCGGGCTGGAGCATCTGCTGCAGGAGGGCGCGGTTCAGGCCTTCTCGCTGAAAGATTCGGTTCAGAACGTGCCGCTGCTGGGCGCGGTCGGCACCTTGCAGTTCGAAGTGTTGCAGTACCGGCTGGAGAACGAGTACGGAGCGACCTCGCGGCTGGAACCCATGTCCTGGCGGCTGGTCCGGTGGGTCGCGCCTTCCGACGTCGACCACGAATCGCTGCGCGATGACAAGCTGCCGATGGGCTGCCGCCAAGGCAAGGATGCCAATGGGCGGACCGTTATCTTCTTCAACACCGACTGGGAACTCAAGTACTACAGCGACAGGAATCCCAGCGTACACCTCATGAAGCTGCCCACCGACATCCGGCGCGACGGCGACGTTGCTGTCATGAGCTAAGCGGCTTTCCCTGAGAAATCAAACGTGCGACGCTTTTGTGGCATGCCGAACTTTCCGGCGAACGCCAATTCAGGCCTTGGTTGGATGGCACCGTCTTTGCTATACTTCAACGCATGACGTTCAGCGTCAGACTACACAAGGAGATTGTATGCGCACGATTGAAGCTGCCGACAGACACTCGTACCGCCGGATGACCACAGATGAGCTGCGTAAGGACTTCGTGGTGGAGAACCTCTTTCAACCCGGAAAGCTGGAACTGGTCTATACGAATGTCGATCGCGCCGTCGTCGGAGGCATCGTGCCCACTGTCGAACCGCTCGAACTGAAAGGCGGTCGCGAAATGGCCTGCACCTACTTCTGCGAGCGCCGCGAAGCGGGGATCATCAATCTGGGCGGCCCCGGCACCATTGTGGTCGACGGCACCACCTACGAAATGGCCCCGCGCGAGTGCCTCTACATCCGGCGCGGCAGCCGCGGCATCCTCTTCTCCAGCGCGAACCCCGATAAACCGGCCCAGTTCTACCTGATCTCCTATCCGGCCCACGCCGATCATCCGACTGCCAAGGCCAGCCTGAAAGACGCCAACCGTCTCGAGCTCGGATCGACCGCCGAATCCAACCGCCGCACGATCTACCAGTACATCCGGCCCGGCTTCATCAAGAGCTGCCAGCTCGTGATGGGCTTCACCGAACTGCACGAGGGCAACGTCTGGAATTCCTTCCCGCCCCACACACACGACCGCCGCACCGAAGTCTACTGCTACTTCGACCTGCCCCCCAACGGCGCAGTCATGCACCTTCTCGGCGAACCGGACGAGACGCGTCACGTGGCCCTGCGCGAGAAGCAGGCCGTGCTCTCGCCCGCCTGGTCCGTTCACTGCGGCGCAGGCACCGGAAGCTATGCGTTCGTCTGGGCCATGGGCGGAGAGAACCAAGAGTTCGACGACATGGATAAGTGCGACCTAGCCAAGTTCCGCTAACCCCGTCTTCCCATGAAAACAAGCGCCGTTCTTTCTGTGATTCTCGCGACAAGCGCACTGCAAGCGGGCGACCTGTATGTCGTGCCGCGCGGCTACGCGTCACGCCCCTTTAACGGCACGAAGCACCGCCCCTTCATTTCGCTGACACAGGCCCGCAATGCGATCCGCGCCGCCAAGCAAGAAGGCGACACCAGCGCATGGACCGTCCATGTGAGGAAGGGCGCTTACCTCCTGAACGAGCCCATCGTCTTTGCACCGTGCGATTCCGGCACGGCCGAAGCCCCCGTCACCTATGTCGGCGACGGGCCGGACACGCGCCTGATGGGCGGACTGCCTATCTGCGGCTGGCAAGTGGCCGCTGACGGCGTCTGGGAAGCAGCCATACCACAGGGCAGCGACGGAACCCCGGCCTATTTCGAGAGCCTCTATGTCAACGGCCGCCGCGCCGTGCGCGCCCGCCTCCCGAACGCCGGGTTTTTCAACCCCCAGGCGCTGAAGCAGGCCCTCAGCACCAATCAAAACCCGCGTGCGGAATATGCTGAGGACTGGATCACGGGGCGGCCAGAAGATCTCGCCCCGCTCGCCGGCACGCCCCAAGCGGAGCTCCGTTACGCGCAGGTCGTCGTCCATCACAACTGGGACACCACGCGCCGCATGCTTCTCAGCTTCGACGCGGGAACCGACACGCTGCTCACCCAAGGCGCGAAATGGAAGCCGTGGAACCCATGGCGAACCAACTCGCTCTACTACATTGAGAATGTGCGCGCCGCCTTCGACGCCCCAGGCGAGTGGTTCTACGATGGCTGCCGAGGCAAAGTCCTTTACCGCCCCCTCGCAGGCGAAAAGCTGAGCCGCGCACAAATTTTCGCCCCTGTTTCTGGACTCCAGACCCTCCTCGCGTTCAAAGGCACTCCTGAGACCACTAACTTCGTCCGGCACATCGTTTTCGAGAACCTGGCCTTCCTCTATTCAGATTCACCGCGCCGTGCAGACCAAGTGGAAAAAACGTTCATCTCCCCCGCCGTCTTGGGTGATGTGAACAGGCCCGGCCCCACGCAGTTCGAGCCGATGCAGGCCGCCGCCCGCACCGAGGCTGCGATCATGGCTGACGGCGCGCACAACATCATCTTCCGCGACTGCGAAGTCGCCCACACCGGCGAATATGGCATCTGGTTCCGCGCAGGCTGTGTCAGCAACTGCATCACGCATTGCGCCCTCACCGACCTCGGAGCGGGCGGCATCCGCATCGGCGATCCCGGCGGCAAAGGAGCCAGTGCGGCCCCGGCCAGCGTCGTCACCACCGTCAACGCGTTCAGCACCGGGTTCAACACCGTCGACAACTGTATCATCAAGGGGGGCGGCCGCTTCCACGCCAGCGCCACGGCCGTGTGGATCGGCCACAGTGCCGACAACACCATCACCCACAACGAGATCAGTGACCACTACTACACCGGCGTCTCCGTAGGCTGGGTCTGGGGCTACAAAGGAAGCGTAGCGCAACGCAACACCGTCGCCTTCAACCGCATCCACAAGATCGGCCAGGGGGCGTTAGGCGACATGGGCGGGGTCTACACCCTGGGAACGTCCTTCGGCACGCGCGTCTGCGACAACGTGATCTTCGACGTGGATTCCTATACCTACGGCGGCTGGGGGCTCTATACCGACGAGGGCTCGGAGGGCATCCTCATGGAGAACAACCTCGTCTACGACACCAAGGACGGCTCCTTCCACCAACACTACGGGCGCGACAATGTGATCCGCAACAACATCTTCTGCTTCAGCAAGCAGCACCAGGTCGCCGCCACGCGCGCAGAGCCCCACCGTTCGTTCACCCTCGAGAACAACATCATTTTCTGGGACAAGGGGCCCGCGCTCAAGCCCAACACCGTCAAGGTCAAGGCCGAGTGGAAGAAGAACCTCTGGTGGCAGACCGACGGGGTGATCGATTTCAATGGCCTGAGTTTCGCTGCGTGGCAGGCCTCTGGGCGCGACGTGGAAGGCGTGGTGGCTGACCCGCTGTTCAAAGATCCCGGCGCTCGCGACTTCCGTCTGAAACGCAATTCACCCGCAGAAGCGCTCGGCTTCAGACCCTTCGACTTCTCTCGGGCCGGGGTCTACGGCGACAGAACGTGGCGCCGGCGTTCGCAAGCCGATGAGTGCACGGCGGTCTTTTGAACAGGCGCCCTCTGGGATAAGCTGGGAGATTTGACATGGGTTTTTTCAAAAAACATATTCTCGCGACTCCGTGGCACCTGATCCGGCTCTTCATTCCGTTCACGGGCATTCTGCCTCTCGTCGTCTACTACCTGACGGTCTTCCCGTGCGTCTACCCGGGGTACTCCGCCTTTCTGACCGCCGCTGCCGCCGGTCTCTGCCAACAGGACAACCTCGCCCAGCCGATCTTCATGTTTGTCATACGCCGGGTGGCCGCTCTTCATTATGGAACGCTTCCGTTGCGGCTCAATCTTTTCTGCGCGGCATGCGGCGCCATGGCCGTAGCCCTCTTTTACCTGATCGCCGCCCGGCTCGTCTTCATTTTCGCCTGCGAAGATCCAGGCGGCGCCATGGCGGCGCTGCCGCCGAGAATTCGCGACACCGGCGATGACACGCAAAACAGAGAGGAATCCAGCTTTGCGCTCAACTCCGACGGTTCCGTCTCGATCCCCCTGTCTGTGCTAGCGCACAACCGGCGCGTCTCGCACGCGGCCGTGCTGGGCGGCATCGGCGCAGCGCTCGTCCTCGCCTTCTGCGCTCCCTTCTGGCTGGTCGCCACGCGTCTCTATCCTTTCACCTTCGACCTGATGCTCTTTTTTTTGATCATCAACCTGCTGATCTCCTATGATCAGAGCGAGCGCCTTCTCTCCCTGTTTCTAGGCGTCTTCCTCCTTGCCGCCTTCAGCGTCGAATCGCCGCTCTTCCTGCTGCTCCTCCCGGTCGGCGGTTTCTTTCTACTGCGCGCCTTGGTCCTGAACGAGCAGGTGACCACCTCCAAAGTGCTGGGCATACTGTTGGTCGGCCTGTCAGGTGCAATTGTCGCCGTGGCCGTGCTCTGGAGAGCCGCCGCCCATTGCGCCGTCATCGCAGTGCCAGCGCCGCGTCCGATCCTGCGCGTTTTTGTGACCACGCTCGTTAGCGAAGCGACCAAGTGGATTCCCAGCTTCGGCTGGAGCTACGTCTTCATGCAGGTCCTCTTTCCGGCCGCTATCGCCCTGTTCGTTTTCTCTTATGCCTTCAAAAAACGAACCCCCATGCTTTTTCTCATGCAACTCGCGCTGACCGCCTGTCTCGTGCCGAGCTTGCTCAACCTGCACATCTCGCCGTGGGGCATCGCCAGGCTGACCTCCAAGATCCCGGTCTTCAGCTACGTGATCATCGCTCTGTTTGTGGGACTCATGATCGCCGTCTGGCATCTCATGCGCGAGATGTTCAAAGAGAAGATCGACGAGGATCTTGACTTCTACGAATACCGCGACAACCCGGTCGTCTGCCGTCTGGGCTCCTTGCTCTGCTGGCCCCTGCTGCTGCTCGCCCTCGCAGTCCCGTTCCGCAGCTTCACCGACATCGACCCCCGTGAAGGCACGTTCGCCGATGCGGTGGCCAACAAGATCTACGACGACCTCGGCTCACGCGACTGGATCGTCAACAGCCACCTGTTCAGATACCATCTGATGATTCGCGCCCTCGAGAATGGCAGCCAACTCCACTTCATCCAAACCGACACCGACTCCGACACCTACGATGCGGGCCAACTCACCACCTACATCCAGAGGGATCCGTCGTTCGCGCCCTACCGGCATCGCCTGCTGAACGCGGCCGACCTTTCGCCCGCCTCGTTTATCCGCGAGTGGCTCAAGCATGAAACGAACGCTTACCAGCGAGTGGTGCTTTTCAACGCGCCGGGCATTTGGCGCGAAAATGGTTTTTCCGCAGTCCCGACCGGTTTCTTCCTGAGCGGCTTGCCGAAAAACGCCCCCGTCGACACGATCGCCCTGCTTGCGCGCCACCGGGCATTCCTTGAATCGATGCGGACGTACCTCTACCCTGTCAAGCCGGACAACACCCTGCTGTTTACGAACTACCGCATCGCCCTCCGGCGCCAGATCGCCTTAATGTCCAACGAGATCGGAGTCCTGCTGACGGCGCAAAAACACACGCAGGAAGCCGCCGAGCTCTTCGAGCAAGCCGAAGCGCTCGCCCCTGACAACCTGAGCATCCTGTTGAACCGCTACCATTTGGCGGCCAACCTCGGCACCAACGCCGGATCGCTCTCCAAGCTTGAGACCCGCCTGAGTGACATCCCCAGACAGCGCAACACATTCACCCTCAAGCTTGCGGATCTACAGTCGGAAAACGGCACGCTCATCAACCCCGACATCCTGGAGTATGCACGCAAAACCTACTGGATCAAAACCAGCGCCTACCGCAACTTGGCGATTCACACATACGCCATCCGCTCCGATCCGCTCATCGCTTTGCGCGACAAGAAACGCGAACTCTATCAGGCGATCACGCGAAACATCGACAACAACACGCTGGATGACGCCAAACGCCAGCTCAACCTGCTTCTCGACCTCGACGAAAAGGACCGTTTCGCCCTTGTCAACAAAGCGCTCATCGCCATCGAGCAGCGTGACCTACCCGAGGCCGGACTCTGGCTGGACCTCGCCAAAGAGAACGGCGTCAAGCCCGCCGAACTCATCTGGCACGAGGCCGCCATCCTGATCTTAAACAACGACCTCGCCGCCGCCCGCCGCATGCTGAACGCCGCGCTGCCGGCCAACCCATCCAACATCCGGCTGTGGGGGCTGCTCGCAGACATTCTGCTGCGACAGGGCGAATACACTGAACTTGAGAACCGCGTCTATCCGGCTCTGCGCAGCGCCTCCAGCAAAAAAGAGCACTACCTGCTGTACATGGTGCGCGGCTATATTTACAAGCACAACGGAACCCGCGAGTATGCGTCAGCCCGTGCCGCTTTCCTGCGCGCCCTCGCCCTCAACAAAAACCTCGCCGCTGTCCGCGAAGAAGTTCTCAGGATCGACGACTTCCTCGACGTGCCTGCCTTCAGCGAGCAGGATTCGAAAAACGTGCTCCGGCAAGACCCCGAGCACGCCTTCGCAAACTATCTGCTCGGCATGGTCCGCCTCTACCGCAACGAGCTCGAAAAGGCCGAGGACCTCTTCAGCCGAAGTCTGGAGAAGGAGAAAGAGAACGCCCCTGCTTTTGCCGGACTCGGCGCAGTGATGCTGGCCAGAGGTGACCTCGCCGCAGCCGAGAAGCTGGTCCGACACTCGATCGAACTCGACGCCACGCGCCTCTTCACTTGGCACACGCTCGCCAAAACGCTGCTCGCCGCAGGCCGCACCGACGAGGCCGCACAGGCGCTCGACACCGTCCTGAAGGGTCGGCCAGACAGTCTCGATGTCCGGCTCACACTCATCCGCCTCCGCATGAAACAGAGGAAGCTTGAGGAGGCTGCCACGCTCGTCTCCGACTTGCTGGAGAACGAAGACCTGCTGCCGGTCCCCATCGCCCAGCAACTCCACCCCCTTGCCGACCAGTTGTCTAAAGAACTTTCGAAATGACCCTGATCGCATGAAGCTGTTACTCACTTTCTTCGCCTATTTCCAGTACCTCTTTATCCGCCTGCTCGGATTCCTGTACGGACTGGTCCCCGCACGCAAAGCCTACGGGATCGGCGCATCGCTGGCCCGCGCACTCTATCCGCTTTTCAAGGCCCGCAAGCGGATCGCCATCGACAACATTCTGAAGTCCGGCATCACCGACGATCCGCGCGAAGCGGACCGCATCGCACGTCAGTCATTCGGCCATCTGGCCGGACACATCTGCGAAGCGTTCAAGGCCGGAGATGTCATCGGGCCGGAGAATTGGCGTGACCACATCAGCTTCGAGGGCCCAGAAGAGTCTTGGAAACTCCTTCTGGAGTCGCCCGACGTGCCCATCATGATCCTTACGGGACACCTCGGCTCCTGGGAGGTTGCGGCGTCTATCATCTCCTTCACGCGCCCGATGATCGCCGTGGCCCGCAAAATGAACAACCCCTTTATCGAACGCTTCATGAAAGAACACCATTTCCGCGGCAAGATCACCCTTGTGTCCAAGAATCTCGGTTTCTCACCGAGTGTGTTACGCCTGTGGAAAGAGCAGAACGCTGCCATGACACTCATCATGGATCAGCACGCAGGGCCCAAGCATGGCGTCCGCGTCCCGTTTATGGGTCGGCTCGCGTCGACCCACACCTCTCCGGCCCGCCTGCACCTGAGAACGGGAGCGCCGATCCTCGCAGGAGCCTTCGTCCGCGACGGCGTTTTCCGCTACAAGATGGTCACCGGCACGCCCATCCGGTTCACGCCGACGCAGGATCGGGCTAAAGACACCGAAAACCTGCTGACTGAAATCAACAGGCGCATCGAAGAGGTCATCCGGCGCTATCCCGAACAATACCTCTGGGCCCACAAGCGCTGGCGGTAAAAAAGAACGGCGGATAAAAGCTTTCGCTTCTACCCGCCGCCAGGGAGGACATATATATTTTAGTGCAATCGTACAGGGGGGAACCTGTATCCGCGATCACGGGGGAAGTGTCGCGGTAGACTGCACCGTTCAAGAACCTGGGGGAGGTTGCTTGAACGGGGTGTATATTAGTCTAAGCACCCCTGCTTTGTCAATGGGGTGTAGAAAAATATTTTAAGAATCCGAATAATCCCCAATAATACGGCCATTTCTTCGCTTTTCAAAACCGTTTGCCTCAAGCCGGCACCCCTGTTTCGACTGCATACTCCAGTACCATCTTTCCTCACCGTATTTACTTGACGCTTTCGGCCTGAATCTTTCATAATAAATCGGCATTAACGACAATTAAGGAGTCAGCGATGAAAATCAAGGCAAAGAATCCCGTAAAAAAGGTCGAGAGTGCTCAACCTGCCGTCAAGGCTAAACCCGTAGTTCCCGCTGTCAAGAAGACCGTCCCGAAGACCCAACGCGTCACGTTCAGCGTCCGCGCTGAGATCGGCAGCAAAGTCTTTCTGGCAGGCAGCTTCAACGACTGGAACCCGACTGCCAAGGAGATGACAGATAAAAAAGGCGAAGGCATCTATACCGCCATCCTGTCGCTCGCCTCAGGCACCTACCAGTACAAGTTCGTGATCGACGGCACCTGGTGCGCGGATCCCGAATGCGCGGACTGGATCCAGAACGACCTCGGCACGCTCAACAGTGTCAAACACGTCGGCTGAACAGACTTGACGCAGCGTCGCCTGCGTCATCCTTTCAGGAGACGCCATGTCGACTGCCCGACCACGTTTGGCTCTGACGCTTGGCGACTGCGCAGGGATCGGACCGGAGTTGGCGCTGCAGGCGCTGACCTCGCCTGAGCTCTCCGCAGTCTGCCAGCTTTACGTTTACGGCAACCGGCACGTTCTTGCGCGGGTCGCTGCAGCCTGCGGCATTCCGTTTCCCGAGACCTTTGCTGTGCTGCCCCCCGGGCGAACGTCGGAAGCGCCCCGCGACCGGCACATCCTCCTCGACTTCCCCTTCGAATCTGCAGGGGCCCTCGTTCCCGGCGCGTTGCAGGCTGGCTGCGGAGCCATGGCTTATACCTGGATCTGCGCCGCTGTGCGCGACATCCAAGCCGGCATGGCCGATGCGCTCGTCACCGCCCCCGTCAACAAGGAGGCGCTGCACCTTGCAGGCGTCAACTTTCCTGGCCACACCGAACTCCTCGCGCACCTCACAGCCACGCCTGCCCCCTGCATGGCCTTCTATTCGCCCGGCCTCGTCGTCAGTCTCGCCACTATCCATGAAGCGCTGGCCGACGTGCCCCGTCTGCTCAGCATCCCCTCGCTCCTGCGCGTGATCAGGCTCACCCACACAGCCGGCCGCGGCTTCGGCGTCGACGCTCCCCGCATCGGCGTGCTCGCGCTCAACCCCCACGCAGGCGAACACGGCCTTTTCGGCGACGAAGAGGCGAAAATCATTATCCCTGCGATCAAGCAGGCCAAAGCCGAAGGCATCGCGGCCAGCGGTCCGCTCGTCCCCGACACCGCCTTCACCTGGCTGGGCAAACGACCCGCCACGCCGCCCTTCGACGCCTATGTCGCCATGTACCACGACCAAGGCCTGATCCCCTTCAAGATGGTCGCCTTCGACACCGGCGTCAACGTCACGCTCGGCCTGCCCGTCATCCGCACGTCGCCAGACCACGGCACAGCCTTCGACCTCGCCTGGCAAGGCAAAGCCTCGCCCGCCAGCCTCTTCAGCGCCATCACCCTCGCCGCCCGCATGGCGCGCACAAAAAAAGGTGAGTAGGCTGACAGGACGGCACTCTGACGGCGACTGAAAGGAATATCCAACGGCCAGAAGAGTTGCCGCATTTCCTTGGACAGTGGACATTCCTGTTCTTTATTGGATATTTATCCCGTTCGACCGCGCGGGTTTTACGCTGCGGGGTTTCGGCTTCAACGGCCCGACGATATCGTGCGCAAGGGACCCGCGTTCTGCCGCTGCAACGTTGAAAGCTCGCCGCCCAGGCTGGTGCCGAAAAGAAGACACCACTCTCGCCCAACCGCTCCGATGATCTGGACGACCCAGTTGTTTTGAAAAATCGTTATTGGCCCGCCTGTGCGGGCTTGTTCCCCCATTCCTCATTCTTGAATGCCGGGCGGGGTGCAGAAGTTTATTTTCAGTGCAATCGCGTGCGTGCGTCCTATCGTATGAAACTGAACATGGCTTTCTTCTCGAATTCCGGCAAAGGAATCAGACTGGCCGCTTTTGTTTTCAGCAGCCAAGCCATATTCTTCCCTAGAACTCTCATGCTCTGCATTCCTTCAATATCTTTGGACGCGTCACCCGGCAAAGTCCCATACGTCACGTTCCAATAGTTTGAGCTTGGCATAAACATTTCAGCGTAGTTTATGTAGTTGTTCAGCTGGTTATAGGTGGGCACGGCCCCCGCTCTTCGGTCTGCGACGACACTTACTCCCACCTTATGCCTGAAGAGCCCTCCGTTCGCACTCGCGACATAGAACGCACGATCAAGAAAACATTTCAGGGTCCCGGCCATCGCAGAAAAATAGACTGGCGATCCCAAAATTAAGCCATCGGCTTCCTTGATCTTCTGGATACAGTCGTTAACCTCATCGCCTGGAAGAACACACTTTCCGTTTCTGTTCTTGCCGCACTGGCCACACGAGATACAGCCTCTAATAGACTTGTTTCCAACATGGACAATCTCGCATTCAATTCCTTCTGACGCAAGTTGTTCACAAACGGCGCTGATCGCCGTAAACGTGTTGCCTTGCTCTTTTGGGCTTCCGTTAATTGCTATGACCTTCATATCACCTCTACCTCCTATTGGCTTCGAATACCTGCCGCGATGTCCCTTCGCAGAGCGACTTTCAGACCTGTTCCATAGTACAGCCGATCCATTCAGTCGGCCAAAGCCTCGTCGAGAAGTTCGAGCGTATGGCGGACCTGGACGGTCCGGTCGGCCTGGTCGAAGCCGCCGCGGATCTGCATGACGCAGCCGGGGCAGTCCATAGCGACCGTGCCCGCGCCTGTATCGCAGATGTTCTTGAGCTTGCGCGCGAGCATCGGCGCGGAGATCTCCGGCAGCTTGAGCGAATACGAGCCGCCCATGCCGCAGCAGGTGTCGCACTCGAACATCTCTTTCACGTCGTAGCCGGCCTTCCGCAGCAGCCTCCGCGGCGCCTGCTCGGCGCGCAGGGTGCGCTTGAGGTGACACGAGTCGTGGTACGTGACCGCACCCAGCGCGCGGCCTTCGCGGAGAGTGAGGCACCCCTCGTTCACCAGCCGCTCGACGAGCGTGGAGAAGTCGATGGTTTTGGCGGCCAGCGCCCGGGCTTGCGCGATCTGGTCTCTCCGTCCGAGGCTCTCGAAAACCTGCTCGAACTCGCGGTCCAAGGCGGCCGTACAGGTGGGACAGGCCGAGACGACATAAGCGGCCTCATCGGAAAGCAAGGCTTCGATGTTGTCGACCGCGTTCTGCGCAGCCACCTCGTAGGCGCCGCTGTAGCGCGCCGGCGCGCCGCAGCAGGTCTGGGCGTCCGGAAAGAGCACTTCGATGCCGGCTTTGTTGAGGATGCGGACCAGCGCCTCGCCCATCTCGGGGTAGGCGAAATCGATCAGGCAGCCGGCGAAGAAGACGGCCCGCTCCTTGCACGACGGCTGTTTGATCTTCTTGAAGCGGCTGCGGAAGGGCTCCGCCGCGATGGCGGGCAGGCTGCGGCCGTCGGTGAGGCTCGCCAGGAACATCGGCAGATGGCGGATGAAGCTGCCTTTTACGAACGGTTTGTCCGCGATGGACGCCGCCCTCAGCATGCCGTGGAAAAGCATCCGGTTGTTGACGGCAGAGAAAATGGCCTTCTGGATGAAAGGCATCCCCTGCTCTTTCACCAGGCGCCGGCGCAGCTCCATGATGAGGCCGGGGATGTCGATCTTGCCGGGGCAGACTTCCTTGCAGGCGCCGCACTGGATGCAGAGCCCCTGGATGTCCTCGGAGGCCTTGAGCGCATCGAACCAGGCCGTGAGAATCGTGCCGATGCCGCCGGTGTAGACCTTGCCGAAGACGTGGCCGCCGACGAGCCGGAAGATGGGGCAGACGTTGAGGCAGGAGGCGCAGCGGATGCACTGCAACGCCTGTCTGAACTGCGGGTCGGCGGCCATCTCGCTGCGGCGGTTGTCCAGCAGCACGATGTGCAGCTCCTTCGGCGTGCCGTCCGTGTTCGGCACGGGGCCTGTGATGATCGACACGTAGCTGGTGAGCGCCTGGGCGGTCGCGCTCTTGGGCAGCGCCTGCAGGATCGGCGCGACGTCCGCGAAGTCGGCGACCAGTTTTTCGATGCCGACGAGCGCGACGTGGATCTTGGGAAGGGTCGTGGCGAGGCGGGCGTTGCCTTCGTTGGTCACCAGCACGATGCTGCCGGTTTCGGCGACGGCGATGTTGCCGCCGGAAATGCCCATGTCGGCCGCGAGAAACTTGGGCCGCAGCGCCTCACGCGCCACATTGACCAGCCGTGGTATGTCGGAGGTCAGCCGCTCCTCGACCTCTTTGCTGAAAAGGTCCGACACCTCTTCCTTGGTCATATGGATGGCGGGCATGACCATGTGCGAGGGGCGCTGCCCCGCAAGCTGGATGATCCATTCGCCCAGGTCGGTCTCGCTGACCGTGCAGCCGCCCGCTTCGAGCGCGGCATTGAGGTGGATTTCCTCGGAGGCCATGGACTTCGATTTGACGACGGTTTTAACACCATGGTCCTGCGCGACCTTCAAGATGTAGCTCTTGGCCTGCTCCGGGCTGTTGGCGCGAAACACATGCGCGCCAAGGGCGATGGCGTTTTCGGTGAAGCGGGCGGCGAGCTCGTCCAGATGGGTGGCAGCATACGACTTCCGGTCGGCGATCACGGAGCGCAGCGCCTCGAAGTCGATGGCTTCGTACGCTTTCGCACGGTTGACCTTGTAGGCCTCGGAGAATTTTCCGAGAGCGCCGGTCAGGTTGGCGTTGTGGAGGGCGGACTGGACAGAGGATTTGAAGGCGGTTTGCATGGCGTGGAGCGTGTGTAGATTAAGGGGGCGGGGGCAAGTCGTCAATCACGAGGATGATCAGGCGCTCAGGACCGTGCACACCGATGGTCAGCACGCGCTCGATGTCGGCGGTGCGGCTGGGGCCCGTGATGAGCGCGAGGTACGCGGCCTTCTTGGGGTTGACCCGCTTGAGCAGGCTCGGCAGGTCCGGCAGCAGGCCGGCGGCCGGCACGAATGCGATGTGGATTTTGACCAGCGAGGAAACGAGCCGCCGCTCGACCGGCGTGGCGTCCTGGGCCAGCGTTCCGGTATCGGCCAGCGCCCATTCCATGAAGCTGATCCCGAATTTGGCCTCGGCCGCCCCCTCGCGGGTGACGCCGAACCGAACGCCAGGAACCGCTGCGAGGCGTGACCGGATCTCGGGCGAAAGCCAGTCGCCCCCGGCGCAGAGGGCGGTCGCCTGCGGGGCGTCGGCGACCCCGTTCTCGCTGAGGAAGCCGGCCAGAAAGCTGACGGCCGCCTCCGTGGTGTGAAAGCGCCAGACTTCGGCTTTGGCAGTCTCGGCTGCCGCTTTAAAGGTGTCAAACATCTGTTCCCCCGACTGCCCGTCCTTGCACGAGCGCCCCGCACGAGAAAAACATCTGTCCCCGCGGCAGGTGTCCGCGTTACAGATAGAGAATGGTTTCGAGCATAGGGTATCAAGCTCTGATCTGTCAACGCACTTCTCGGGGTGCGCTTTCACTCCGTTGCAACGCACCGAGAAGCCAGAAATCCGAATTGATTCCCGCAACTTGGTTAAGGCGCCGTCGCCCCCATGCGCAGCACAGGCAGAATCTCTTGCCTCAACGTGGTATCCAGATCGAACAGTGCAAAACCGGGGCACCCCGCACGCCGCGCCGCTTCGATCTGTTCGATCACCTGCACGGCGTCCAACCGGCTCTCCGCCGCCGTCACGCCGATCCCCGGCACGACCTTCAAGGCCTGCTTGCGCGTGCGTGTCTGCTGTCCCAGCCACTCGTTGAACTTGCCCATGTCCTCGGTGTAGTTCATCGGCGTCACGTAGTCCACCAGTCCGATATTGATCCACGACTCCCAGTCCTGCCCCACGGCATCGAGACACGACGGATACTTGCCGAAGACCGCCGCTGTCAGCAGCTTGCCCGGCGCGTCGCGCTTCAGCGTCTTATGCGCCGCCTGCACGAAATCGCTCACCTGCTCCGCCCGCCAGCGGACAAACGCCTCCCGGAGGGCTCCGCTCTTCACATCTTCCGGCCAGCTAGTCGCCTTCCGCCCAGCGGCCTTCTCGAACCGCGCCCTGACGTTCGCGCCAAGACTCGATGGAAAGTCCGGGTAGCGCACAAAATCGAGGTGGACGCCGTCAATCTTGTAGTTCAAGGCCATCTCTCGGACCGCGCTCACCAGACAGGCGCGCACCTCTGGGACCGCCGGATCCAACCAAGCGTGTGCGCCCGCATCCGTGCCCGTCAGCAGCCAGCCGCGCTTGCGGAAAATCTCGATGCGATCTTGCGTTGCACCTTCGCTCGCGAAGCAGAGAATCCACGCATGCACACGCAGCCCCAGAGGCTTGGCAGCAGACACGCAGGCCGCAAGCTGGTCGCCCTGCTCGTCGAACACGCGCGAATGCGGCAGCACCGAACTCGCGTAGTGTGCGAAGCCCGCACCCGCCACATTCACGTAGATATCTGAGATGCCCGCGTCCTTGATCAGCTTGCAGGTCCGGCTCCAGTCGCCCGGATAGAGTCCCATTCCCGAGTGATCCCACACCGCGCGGACCTCGCCTTTGCGCGACGGCTGCATCATGCCGTATACTTCGTACATCCGGTCGCGCAGGTCGTTGGCCACCTGCCACGCCTCGTAGCCCTTCCCCTCGCCCAATAGCTGCGCGGCTTCGCGCTCCTTGTTCTGCGCGGCCTGCGCGGCAGCGGCCGCGCGCATGCGCCGGTTCGGATCAGCCACCCGCGCGGCGAGAGCCACCAGTCCCGCCGCGCCGTTCAAGCCACCGATTTTCTGAACGCGCTGCAACAGACGCGTCGCAGCCGGCTGCCACAGCGCAGGGTCATGAGCTGCGGCCAAGGCCAGCAGCAGTCGGCCCTTGGCCTCCGCATCGCCGTCCGCCAGCAGCACATGCGTCATCCAATATCCGGAAGAGGAGGAGAGCCACGCCGGCTCATCCGTCTGACGCCCCTGCCGGTCGTGCCACCACGCCATCACCTGCGAGCGCCCCGCGACCGGCTTCACCACAAACAGGTTCTGCGACGTCTGGAGGATCGAATCCGGCACGCCGCGTGGCGCGGCGCCGCTGAACCGCATCAGCGACCAGCGACCGTCCGTCGAGCCCTTCTGATACCCCACGGTCTGGACGCCCATCAGCGCCGCCAGTTCCTGGGACGAGGAGTAACAGACGATCAGCTTGCCGCCGCGGCCCACAAAAGCCGTGAGCGCCCCCATCTGTTCCGCCGTCGGCTGAGAAACGTAGACGAGCACGGCGACCTTCTTGCCGGCGAGCGAGGTCTTCAGGTCGGCGTCATCCGTCAGGACGGACTCCACGCCCGCTTCGCGATACCACCGCTCGACGTGCTTAGCGAGCGACTGGGCGAACCGGCGCTCGCCGACCGCCAACGCGCTCTGCCCCTGCACCACAGCCACCGAAGCCGCCTGCCCAACAAAAACGGAGGCCGCCAACGCCATTGCCATCAGACACCATTTCATCCTGAACCCCGATTTTTTGAAAAGGGGTAGTTTACCCTTTTGCCGTGCGTTTCCCAACCCAAAACACGCACAGAGGGAACCGCCCGGCAGCAACGTTGATCCGACGCCCGATTCCCTATTGCCTCATAACGCCCACCTCTGTATCATGTCGCCCGTATGCAGAACTGGAAAGTACTTTTTGTCAAACCGAGAACCGAGAAAAAAGTCTCGGAGTATTGCAGCCTCTACGGGATCCCCTTTTACCTGCCGCTGCGCGACAAAACGCGCGTCGTTCAGCGCCGAAAAATAACCTTCATGCTGCCTGTTTTCCCAGGCTATGTCTTCGTCAAACTTTTACCCGCGCAGCGGCTCCAACTGCTCCAGACCAACCTCCTCGTCCGCGTTCTGGAGCCGACCCATCCCCGTCGCATGCTGCGCGACCTCGTCATGGTCCGCCGGGCACTCAGAGCCGACCCCACACTGACTCCCACAAAACCGCTCGCACAGGGCCGGATGGTGCGGATCATCGGCGGACCGTTCATGGGTGTCGAAGGCCGCGTCGCACGCATGGCAGGAACGATGAAGGTGGTGTTGAACATCGACTTGATCGGACAGGCCGTGTCGGTCACCGCCAAAACCGATCAGCTCGAGCTGCTGTAAATCTTTGCATCCTTCAGCCGTTTTGCGCTAAACTGGAAGCGCTTTTGAGACACATGGGCAGACACGCAGGTCTGCCACGACAGACCCGAACTGAACGGGCGGACCTGCGTGTCCGCCCACCTTACGAAGACGGCACACTATGGACCCGCTACTCGACCTGTTGAAAAAGAACGCACGCGAACCCGACGCGATCCTCGCCAAAGAGCTGGCTACCACCGAAGAGGATATCCGAGCGCGTATCGCAGCCTACGAGGCGGAGGGCGTCATTCGCGGCTTCCAAGCCGTGCTGAACACCGACCGTCTCGAGTCTTGCGACGTGCGTGCGGTGATCGAACTGCGCATCCGCCCCGAGCGCGAGGGCGGCTTCGACCGCATCGCCAACCGCATCGGCAAGTTCCCGCAAGTGGAATCCATGTTCCTCATGTCAGGCGGCTTCGACCTGCTGCTCATCGTTAAAGGCAAGAGTCTGCAGGAAGTCGCCAACTTTGTGAGCGCCCGCCTCGCTCCGCTCGACGGCGTGCTCTCGACGGCCACCCATTTCATGCTCAAAACTTACAAGGACCAAGGCGTCCTGATGGAAAGCGAACCCCATGACGACCGTCTCCAAGTCTGCCCGTGACTTCATCGCCCCGCACTTGCGCGACATCCCCAAATCCGGCATCCGCGATTTCTTCGACATCGTGGCCGGCCGCAAGGACGTGATCTCGCTCGGCATCGGCGAACCCGACTTCCAAACCCCCTGGCACATCCGCGAAAAGGCGATCGCCTCGATTGAGCGCGGCGCCACACGCTACACGTCGAACCTAGGCACGCCCGAGTTGCGCCAGGCGCTTTCGGAGTACATGCACGGTTCCTTCCACGCGACTTACGACTGGAAGACGGAGATCCTCGTGACCGTCGGCGTCAGCGAGGCCTTCGACATCGCTCTGCGCGCCGTGCTCTCGCCCGGCGACGAAGTGCTGTATCACGAACCCTGCTTCGTGGCTTATGCGCCGCTCATCCGCATGGCGCACGGCGTGCCCGTCGCGGTGAACACCTTCCGCAAAGACGATTTTCGGCTGACCGTGGCCGAACTGGAGAAGAAAGTCACGCCGCGCACCCGCGTGCTGCTGTTGAACTTCCCGAACAACCCGACCGGCGCCACGCTCGACAAAGCGGACACTGAGGCGCTGGCCGACTTCGCGATCCGCCACGACCTGCTGGTGATCTCCGACGAGGTCTACTCGGAGCTCACCTATGAGGGCGGACGGCACTCGATGGCTTCCATCCCGCGCCTGCGCGAGCGGCTGGTCTTCCTCAACGGCTTCTCAAAAGCCTGGTCCATGACCGGCTTCCGCCTCGGCTACATCTGTGCGCCCGCGCCGCTCACCGATGCGATGATGAAGATCCACCAGTACTGCATGATGTGCGCTTCGTCCACCGGCCAGGTCGCCGGCCTCGAGGCGCTCAAGCACGGCGAGTCCGACATCGCGGAGATGCGCGAGTCATACCACCAGCGCCGCAACTTCGTCGTCGCCTCGCTCAACGACATGGGGCTCGACTGCTTCATGCCGCGCGGCGCCTTCTATGTCTTTCCCTCGATCCAGTCCACGGGGCTCACCTCGCAAGCGTTCGCCCTGCGGCTGCTCAACGAGCGCAACGTGGCCTGCGTGCCCGGCACCGCCTTCGGCGCCTGCGGCGCGGGCTTCCTGCGCTGCGCCTACGCCACGGGCATGGATCAGCTCAAGGAAGCCATGGACCGCATGTCCGACTTCATCAAGAAGCTCTAAGCCATGACCGCATGCCGAACCCTGTGTGCCGCACTCCTGACGCCGCTCGCAGCCGTCTTCGCCGCGTCGTCCGCGCCGGACCTCGACGCGCGCTTTAACAGCACCGAAGGCTGGCTCGGCGCGGACGGCATCTACTCCGTGACGCTTTCAGAAAAGCGCACGGCGTGGCTCTTCAGCGACACCTGGACCGGTGTCATCAAGGATGGCCACCGCACCCAGCCGCGTATGATCAACAACTCTGTCGGCATCACCGAAGGCGCAAAGAACGCCCGCTTTTACTACGCCACAGACAGGGACGGCAAAGCCGCCACGCCCTTCACTCCGCCTGACGGGCGCGGCTGGTATTGGCTTTGGGCAGGCACGGTGGACAGCGGACATCTCTGCCTCTTCGCCGCCCGCGTCGAAAAGAGCGGAGGCGGCGGCGCATTCGGTTTCTCCCTCTTTGGCACCGCGCTGGGCGAGGTCGCTAACCCGCAGGACGCACCCACGGCCTGGCGCGTCCAGTGGCGCGACGTGCCTGACGCCTGGAGGCCTCACGTTTTCTGGGGCTCTGCGGCCCTTGTTCACGACGGCTTCACCTACGTTTACGGCTTCGCCGAAAACAAGGGCAAAGGCCTCGACTTCCAGCGATGCATGATCCTCGCCCGCGCCCCATCCGGCGCGCTCGCCGACTTCACTTCCTGGCGTTTTTACGGAAAAGGCGCGTGGCACGCAGACGCCGGACAAGCGGAACAGGTCTGTCCCGGCGTCGCCACCGAGTACTCGGCCACCTATGTCGCCTCCCGCAAGCGCTTCCTGCTCGTGACGCACGACATGTTCCTCTCGCCGAAAATCGTGGCGCGCACCGCCGCGAACCCGTGGGGGCCGTGGTCGGACAAGACCGAGCTCTACACCTGTCCCGAGGCGAGCGGCAATCGCGGCGTCTTCTGCTATGCCGCCAAGCACCAGCCCGTGTTCAGCGACGACAGCACACTCGTCATCAGCTACGCCGCAAACGGCCACGACATGAGCACGGTGCTCAACGACCCCTCGCTCTATGTCCCGCGCTTCATCCGTGTGCCGATCGCACAACTAATCAAGTGAGCCACGTTCCGCCACCCAACGCCTGACTCCAGATTCTTCTCCTGTAACGCCAGCGCCCTTTCGCGTGTACTACAGGATGTCACACGAGATGGGCATCTGCTCGGGATGCGGCTTCGGCGTGACGCAACCAGATGTCACAACAAGGAGTTCAAGATGTTCAAGCGAATGGTGTTGGCTGCGGGCGCATGGGCCTGCGTGCAGGCGTTGCCTGCTCAAGCGGCAGATCTGAAAGACCTTCCCTCGGAAACCAAATGGGTGCTCAACCTCGACATCAAGGCCGTCCAAGCATCGCCACTGCTGAACTACGTGGTGGACAAAGTAGCCCCTGCCAAACGCCAAGAAGCTCAAGCGAAGATCGCGGCGATCAAGGCCCTGTTCGGGATCGACCTTGTAAAGGACATTGACCAGCTCATCATCGCGGGCAACGGCAATGCAGAAAAGGGCGGTGTCGCCTACGTTTACGGCACATTCGACCCCCAGCGCCTCACCACGATCCTCGCTGGAAGCAAGAACTTCACCTCCACCCAGTGCGGCAGCTTCACGGTCTTGGGATGGAACGACGGCAAGCAGAAATACCTGTCTTTCGCGAAGCCCGGCCTCGCCATGCTATCGAGTTCGCAGACCACACTGACCGATGCGCTCGATGTGCTCTCAGGCAAGAAGACGGGGCTTGCCTCCGACTCGGTCTTCAAGTCCGCCCTGTCCTGTTCAGGTCAAGAGCTGTTGACCCTGCAAGCTGTGGATGTGCCTTCAATCGTGGGCGAACAACCTAAGGCCCAGGCGCTCAGGCAAGCCCAAGCCCTGTGCCTGCACGTGTGCGCCGCACAGCCAGAAACGCTGAGTGCGGAATTGTCGGTGACCGCAGCCTCGGATGAGACGGCCCTGCAGGTCCAGCAGGCACTCATGGGCATCCAAGCGCTCGCCTTGTTGCGCTCCGCAGAAGCTCCCGAACCTGCCACACTTGCCGCATTGGCAAAAATCAGCAGCAAGGGACGCACCGTCGGCGTGACAATAACTCTTCCCAAGAGCGTCGTCGAGAGCATTGTGCGCCAGCGCGAGGAGCGGAGAGCAGCCAAAGCCGCCGCCCAGACAGCCGCTGCGGCAACGTCCGCCACCGCTCCCGCAGCCACAAACTGAACGAGATCTTCCCGTGATCGCGTTTCGCTGACAAAGGCGGACGAAGCGGGTATACTTGTGAACCGTGGATTCGAGCGAACAGAACGACGGCCACCTGCGACAGGCCATGCAGGCGGTGGCAGCTGGGGACGCCGGCGCCTTCCGTGTCATCGCGGAGGCGCTGGAGCCCCGGTTGGCGCGCTTTTTCGCACAGCTCGGCGTGCCGGAGGCGGAGCGGGATGACCTGTATCAAGAGTCCTGCCTACGGCTCTACCGCGCGGCAGCAGCGTACGACCCGAGCCGCCCTTTCCTGCCGTGGGCGCTGACTGTCGCGCGCCGCGTGATGCTGAACTGGCACCGCGCGTGCAAGCCAACGGTGGAGCTGGAAGAGGCCGAGAAAGTGCCCGCTCAGCAACGGGCACCGGGCGCAAGCGCTGAGGCGGACATTTGGCAGTTCGCGCAATCCTGCCTTCCGCCCGCGGCGTACGAGTTGCTGTGGCTCTGCTACGGCGAAGATTTCGAGCCGGCGGAGATCGCCGCCGTGACCGGCCGCACCGCCGTTCACGTGCGGGTTCTGTTGCACCGCGCGCGGGCCGCCTTGGCCCGAGCAATGGGAAAGGCTGGCGAGGCTCGCCTGTGAGAGTAAGGTGACGTATGCGTAAAAAGCAGAACGAAATGGATGCGCTGGAGATCGCCCTGCGGTCGGCCGTCCCGCCGCTCGGCGCGGCTGATCCCGCGCGTGTGGCAGCCGCCTGCGCACACCTGCACCGAGAGGAAACCCCGGCACAAACCGCACGCCACCATCGTCCCCACCCCTTCAGCAAGCCGCTCGCGCGTGCCGCAGCCTGCCTCGTACTGGCACTCGGCGTCGGCATGTTTTTGCGGACACCGCCACCAGCCGCACCCCATGTCGGCCTGCCGGACATCTCACCTGAAGTCATCAGCGCCTTCGCTTCTGCCGTGGATTCACCCTCCTTGGAGTCTGCCTTGGCAGACGAAGCGAGCGACCTTGCCGACGACCTCACCGCGTTGACCGCCGCACTCAACGAGCACACGCTCTCAATCCTGTTCTGATCCATCGCGGGGTGAAACGACCGCGCCGAGTCTACTCGCCGCCGAGAAGCAGAACGCGCAGCCGGTAGAAACGCCGTTGCGCAAGTTCTGCGTCGCGCAAGATAAGCCAGCCCTCTTCGAGTTCCTCGGGGAAATCGGCACGCGAGTCAAAAAGCGAAACAGCCTCTCTCCAATCCGCGAGATCGTCGGTGGCCTCCACAACATAGGCCAAGTCGTCTCGCCCCGGATCAAAGGGGAAGCGATAGACCGCGACTTGTCCGCCTACCCCGAACGTCAATCTCGGGAAGCGTTCCGAAGCCGACACATCCCGGCCAATGCCGAGCGCGTAGCGCATCAGGTTCTGGACGCCATCCCCGTACGGCGTCGCCAGCGGCCCGGACACGGATGCGTTTACCCGGTCAGCCTCGTTCGTGAACGACGCCGCCCGCCACGCACCGAACGACGCCGGACTTGCACCCAGACGAACTTCCACCACACGTCCCCGCATCGGACTCCCGCCGAAATTCACAGCCGCAGGTGCCGCTACAACCTGTGCGTCTGTCCGCAGGCTCCACTGCGCCCCTCCATATTCGTTTGTGCCTGCAGCGTCCGGCGAATAGACCTCAACCGCCGTTCCTCGCACCAGAGAAGCAAGGTCTGCTGCCAGCGGCACAAACAGAACGCCGCGGCAACAGCTTTCGGCTAAGGGCAGATAGATGCGGATGCGCCTCAGCGAAGCAGGAGCGGTAGGCAAACGGAGCACGCCGTTCTGCGCAACGTTCGTTCCAGCCTCCAAAACCGCCTCCAGCGTGACCCCTTCGGCAGAAAGCGCGGCGATCGTGTTTCCGTCCAACCGCACCGTTCCAGCCCCCGTGACCGGCCCGACTGCCGCCGCTCCGCCGAACGCCAATGTGCCGGCGGCAACCTGAACGGCCGCTGTCAGAGCGGTGCCTCCGTTCAGCAGCAAGAGTCCGCCGCCCGATTTGACGAGCTGGCTTCCGCCTGAGACGCCACCCGCGAGTTCGAGCCGGTTGCTACCGCCCTCCACATGGATATCCGCCACACCCTGTAGCAAGACCGGTGAAGTCAGCACAGCCTCGCTGCCATCCCCGTCCGGCGCGTATCGCAGCGCACCGAGTTTGCCCTGCCCTGCGGCGTCTGGAATTTCGGCCCCGCGGCCTAGTCCGCTTAGTGCGAGCGTGCCACCGAAGGCATAGACGCGCGGTTCGTCAGGCGCGCTGGCCGAAGTCAGGCGCAACTGTCCTCCCGGAGCGACCGACACGCCCGTAGCCAGTGCAGGCGCAGCAGGCCCCGTAACGGACAGAACGCCCTGTCGGACATCGACTGACCCTGTGAAGCTCTTGGTTTCGCCTGTGAGGGAGGCGACGCCTGCCCCCGTCTTGCGCAATCCTCCGGAGCCTGACCAGTTGTCGCGAAGGCGCAGCGCGCCATAGTCGGGGTCCCCTTCGAGATGCTGAATGTTCAGCTCTACGGTCGAGGCCATGACCACGCCAGCAACCACATCGAACTCGGCGTATCCCACGCCGCTTCCTGTCACCGAAATGCGGGCCGCGTTCGTACCGCCGTCGAACGTGAGCGTATTGCCGGTGCTGCGGTCACGTACGCGGTTGCGAAATGTGTTTCCCGCATGGTCAAACGTAATCTGCCCCACGATGACCGGCGCACGCAAGTTGACGTTGCGATCCGCCGCTGGTGTGCCGATCCGCACACGGTTCCCGGCCCCCTGCGGCACCACCGTCCCGAACCAGTTGGAGGCCACGCCCCAGTCGCCATCGCCTATCGGCAGAAAGACCGTCTCCGAAACCACAACGCCAAACGCCGCCTCGGTCAGCGCGCTCCACACGCCGTTCGTCAATGCGCGCGCCTTAATGACCCCTGCGTTGGTCACGGCGAACGGCCCGGTATACGCCACCGCGTTGGACGCGACTGCGCCGGTGTACGCCACGCGCGGATCGCTGCCGTCGAACGTAACGTAGGCAACCCCCTGTGTCGAAACGACCGCCAGTTTGGCACCGGACTCCAGCGCGCCGCCGGGCTGGCTGAACTCGGGAGCCGAGACTGTCGGATAGAGATTGGCTGCGCGAAACTGGGCCAGCACGATCCCTGTGCGGACAGGAAAATACGCGTTGAGAATACGGCTGCGCTCAATCACCCAGTCATTTGTCCCATAGCGCGGCACCGATCCGCCTGGCGTCACCTCTTTGCGATAGGCGCCCCACCTGGCGGCCTCGCCGAAAACCGCAGCCTCGACCATCGCCGAACGCGCCGTATAACATGCCGCAGCGACGGCGGGTGTAAGCGCCCCGCCGTTGAACAGATGACGGTGCAGCCGATCGGCAAAGTGCAACCGGAACTCCGCGTTGGTCCGCAGCACGGTATACAGGTAGGCTGGCCCCGTCGTAAATGTCGCGGCGGTACAATTGTCGTTGGTGCCTTCAAGCGTGCGCTCGGAGTCCCAGCAGATAAACCGATATCCAGCCCCGGTCTCACGCCTTCGAACCGCCGTCCAGTTATGCTGTGGCCAGTCCATGTTTCCACTGTAAATATTGATGATCATGTAATCGATGAGGTTGTCCAGATCGAGGTACTGCTGAATCGCCTCGTACTGTGCGGGCGTGGAGAGGCCCGCCTTCGCCAAAGCGAGCAGAGCGTTCCATGCGACGTTGTCGCCATCCCGGATGCCGTCGGACGTGATGGCGTCGTAATCCTCGCGCCCCCCTCCAAAATAGTTGGCCGCAAAAGCGGCATCGGGGCGCTCGGATACGTTGTAGAGCCCCCAGTAGATACCGTTGATAAAAAGCTGCACATGGTTGCCGTGCGAGCCCACGCCGTCCATGGCGAACTGGGTATCGCGCACCCACTGGTCACGCACATTGCTGCCTCGCAGACGCTGGGTTCCATCCAAATGGATCCACGCGTTGTTGTACTCCGCACGCAGAATCAGCGTGTTGAAATCAGCCAACACCGTGCCGCCGCTGGACAGAACCGGCGTTTTCAAACGGTCTGCACCATAGTCGCTGCGGAACAAAAGACGCAGCGATTTCTTGGGCGTGTTGCTTAAAACCCGGCTAGCCCCGCCCTCCACGCGCAGGGCCGCGTCGAGTTGCACCTGACCCGTCCCGTTTGTGATCCACTCTGCCGAAACGACCCGCTCAAAACCGTCAACTTCCGGATTGGCGTACACGCCGTTCGTGCCGAACATGTCGTCCTTCGACAGGGCTAGAGACAGAACCGGCACGGACCGCAGAGCCACGAGCATCGCGTTGGTGTAGTCCGACTGCCCCGCCACATAGGCGCTGACCGCATAGCTGGTGTTGCTGAAACCGGCCCAGTCGGCCGGATAGCCGTTCGGCCGGGATGTCTGCCCGAGCACACCGTTCAAGAACAGGTAGGTGTGCGTCGCGATAGCGCGGTGCGGCAGCGCATTCGTTTTGAAAGCCATGGCGCGAACCACGGTGGTGGCCGCAATCGAGATCGGCGCACTATACCGGGTGCCGTTGGTCAGCGCAGGCTCAGATCCGTCCAGCGTATAGTAGATCGAAGCGGCCGCGTCCGTATGGCTCAGAGACAACTCGAACGGCGCATCGCACATGCCACGCTCGCGGGAGAACTTCGGCTTCGAAAGGGGAGCTTCGTATGCGTTCGTCACGTTGACAGCACCCGGCGTGGGCGCGGCGAGATAGGCGAATGTCCCGGCACCGTCAGGACTGCGACCGTAAGAAGCATCCATGGGCACATCAGGAACGTCCACGCAATCGACATTATTCGTGCCAGGCCCCGTCAGGAACACCGTTTCTCCGTCGGCGTCGAGACTGAAATTGGTGTGAAGCTCCGTCACATGCGGCGCACCTGGCAACGCGTAACGCAACGCCAGGCAACGTTCCACCGCTTCGCGTTCCGATGTCGACAGAGCGCGGTTGAAGAAAATCACCTCCGACATGTCGCCGTCAAAAAAACGTTCGCTTTTCAGGGAGTTTCCGAGCGCCATGTAGGTGTAGCTGGACAGCGCTGCCGCGCCGGGGTCTTTCGCCAGTGATCCGCGCAACACGCCGTCGCGATACAGGCGAGCAACAGGCGTGTCGCCTGCGCTGTTCACCGACGCAGCAACCTGACACCACGCGTTCGCGGTCATGGCCGTCGTCACACTCGTGTCCAACGCCGCGACCCGCAGCCGCAACAGCCCGCCCGATTGGACCTCGAAATGGGTGTTCCCCGTGACAGCGTCCCAAGCGCCGAGCATTCCCGAGGTCACCTGCCCGCTCCAGCGGCAAACGATGAAGACCGTCACATCGCGCAGACTGGCCAGTCCGTTGAAGTTTGTGACGGGCAGAAGAACCTCCTGCCCTGAGCTTTTTGCGAAGCGGATGGACGCATGGCCGTTGACCGCATTCGTGCGAAAAGAGGGACAAGCCATGCCATTGGTTGTGAACGCATGATTGCCGCAACCGCTCAGGTCAGTCCAACCCGTGACCTTCGCGCCGTTGGTGTAAGCCTCAGCGTCCGCGCGGAGCCAAAGCACCATGCCGGGAACCTCTTGCGGCGAACTGATCACGGCCGCTTCAAGCACATTGGTCCGGTCTTTTCCTGAAGCGAAAACAAGCTGTCTCGCGCCCGGCGCGAGCGACCAAGGCGGAAACAGCCACTTCGTCGGATTGTCGGCCCGGTCAGACAACCCCCAGCCAGCAAGACTCACCGTTTGCGTGCCGCGGTTCAGCAGTTCGATCCAGTCGGAGTAGTCTCCGTCCTCATCCAGCAACGTGCATCCATTAGAAGTCTGCACCTCGTTGATCACCACGTCGCCAGATGCAGGTAGCTGCGCGTACAAAGCCAGCAGGCAGAGCACTTCCACCCACGCACTTATTTTCCGCGTCCACTCCATGGAAAAACCTTCCCTAAGGCACTCGGGCTGATCCACTCACCTCTATCACCCGCGTCTCGGGATCATCCGTCAGCGAAAAGTGCACATGCAGGGCATCTGGAGGGATCAGGTCCCCGGCACGTTCCGGCCATTCGACCACCACTACCGCGCCGGTCTCCAAATACTCAGGATACCCGATGGTTAGCAAATCATCCGGACCGGTCAGGCGGTAGAGGTCCATGTGAACCAGCTTAAAACCAGGCGTCTGATACTCCGTTGACAAGGTAAAAGTCGGACTCGTCACAGGGCGGTGCAGGCCCAGCGCAAAACCAAGTCCCTGCACAAACGTCGTCTTGCCCGCGCCAAGGTCGCCGTGCAAAGCGACCACGGCGCCTGGCTTCAGCAGTTTGGCGACCTCTGCGGCTGCCTGCCACGTTTCTTCGACCGAATGCACTGTATACGTCTTAACCATCTTGCCGCCCATTCACTTTTTCAACCAGTCCACCACCTCGTCTAGAAACCCATCCAGGTACTCTTCCGCAAAAGCCGAGGCGTGCGGCAGTCGCACTAACCCCGGCAGATTCCGCGCGAGCGGCGAATCCGCAGTCAGGGGCTCCTGCGCAAACACGTCCAGACACGCGCCGCGCAGCGCGCCGCTTTCAAGCGCCTGCGCCAGCGCGGCCTCGTCGATGCAGTTGCCGCGTCCCACGTTGTAAACCACAGCGTGGCGTGGCAGACGCGCGAGCCGGCGCGCGTCGAACATCCGGTCCGTGCCGGTGTCAGACGGCAGCACCAGAATCAAATGGTCAGCCTTCGGCAGCACCGAGTCCAACATGTCCAGCGTCACCCCTTCATCGCCTTTGCAGAACCATGACGGACGACGCTTCTGCGGCGTGCGCCTGACGCCTGTGACGCGTACACCAAAGGGCTTGAGCATGCGCCCGATGCCCTCAGCCACATGCCCGAACCCAACGATCACTGCGTGCGTGCCGCGCAACAACCTCACATCGTACAGGGCCTCGCGCGGCCACAGCTCGCCCTGCAACTGCCGCCGGTACGCGTCCAGCACGCCGCGGTTGAAGGCCAGCATCAGCCCCACCACGGTTTCGCCCATGATCACGCCGTGGTGTGTGCCGTGACGCACCGCCACCAGCGGCGGCGGCGTGATCGGAAAGAAGTCGCGGCCTGCTGCAGGCGTGGCGATGCGCCGCAACTGCGGGGCATGATCGAACCACTCCTGACGGAACGCCCACGTCAAGGCTACCTGCGCTTTCGGGAGCGCACGGAGAAACGAAGCCTTTGTGCGACACCACGTCACCTTGGTTTCGGGAAAAGCTGCACACAGCCGCGCGATGTGCCGCGCTTTCATACAAAAGCAGGGCACCGTGCTCTCCTGAAAAACAACGATGGATTCGATGTTCATGGGGTTTCAAGCCGGGGACTCGAAACTGGACGCTGAGAAAATGGGGCTCGCGTCTTTCGCAGCCAAGGTAGCGCGTGCTCTGCGGGCGCCCCCGCGACAGGGACATCGCGGACTACCTAGGACACTATTCTTTCCGAGTTTCCAGTTTCAAATTTCCGATCTCTTTTTCCTTCTTCTCTTTCAACAGCGTTCCGCCCAGATTGTACTTCTGCGGCGGCTGCGGTTTGCCCAAACCCACGCCCTGAGCCATCAGTGCCTTGAGTTCATCCAAGTGTGCGGCATAGACGTCGCGAGGTGTGCAAGTATACTTCTTGCAGAGGGAAGACGCCATGCCAACCACTTCGCCCATCATGCCGCCCGTGCGCATCACGCGCACGGTGCCGAGCGCCACGTGGGTCACGCTGATATCGCGGCCTGCCATGAAAAGATTGTCGATGTTTTTGGAGTAGAGACACCGGTACGGGATCGGATACGGATAGATGGCTTTATGCTTTGCGATCGACTTGAACTCCGCGTCGGGAAAGCTCTTGGAGTTCTTAGGGTCGGGGTAGTGCAGGTCGATCGTCCACGACGTGCAGGCTGTGGCGTCCGGGTAGATCACCTTGTTGACGAGATCTTGCTCCTTCAGCACCAGATCGCCGATCAGGCGGCGCGATTCGCGCTTGCCCGCCACATAGGCCACCCATTCCAGACGGCTTTTGGCATAATCGGCCTTGGTTTTCGAGTGGTTTTTCAGAAACGACCAGTTGGAGAAAACCACCAGCATGCCATAGTCTCGGACGCGCTCGAACTCCATCACCTGGTGGAGCTTCATGCCAGTCTCCCACGTCCATTCGCCCAGTTTGACGCGTTCGCAGGTCTTGTCGTTGAAAGCCAGCCCCCACTTGATGTCAGGAAATGAAATCGGCTCCTTGGCTTCGCGCGAGTACCACTGCACCGACGACCCCATGGTCATGTTGTCCGCCTTCTCCAACGCGGTGCTTTCGCCCGTCTCTTCGCGGCTCTCGCGTCCCTGCCTGAACTCCGCGCCGGCCAGCGCGCCGATCACGCCGTCTCCCGTGCAGTCAGCCACCAGCGGCGCGACGAAGCGCGTCTCTTGTCCGGTCTCGATGTTGCGTCCGACCACCGCCTTGATCTTCGTACCGCTCATCTCCACGCCCAGCGCCCGCGTGCTGAGATAGAGCGACACATTCTTCTCCGCCTTCACCGCCTCGATCTTGCGCTCATCCTCGTAATAGTTGGCTGGCTGTGCGTTACCTCCTTTGGCCGGGCCGATCTCGCTGACGACATCGCCCAGTTTCGGATAAGGCTCCAGACTGATTCGCCCCGCCAGATGGACGCGCACCTCGGAACTGTTGTTGCCTCCCAGCACTGGGCGGTCTTGAATGAGGGCGACCGTGAGTCCGAGCCGGGCCGCCGAGATGGCCATGCAGATGCCGGGTATGCCGCCTCCCGCGATGATCAGGTCCACGTTTTTCGTCTCTCGGGCCGCCCTCACCGTCCCCATCTGCCGCCGGAACGTTTCCAGTTTGGAAACATCGTTCTCGGGGTTGAACGCCTCATCCGTAGTCAGGACCAGCGCATCGCAACGGCCATCGAACCCGGTGAGGTCATGCAGCGCCAACTTCGCGACTCCTTTTTGGAGTGCGACACTGCCAGCATCCTGCCATGCCCACTCATCCCCCTGTGTGCCAAGCACTGCAGTCAGAGGTGCGCCGTTCACGAGCACCTGAAACTTGCCCGGCGCATCGGCCCGACTCCAATGCGCCGCCCAGTTGCGCGTCCGCGCCAACACGCGGTATTTTCCTGCATCAGACACTTCGACGGTCGTCGATGCGTCGGCCACTGGCGTCCCGAGGCCATGCGCCAGCAGGAAGGGCGACCCCATCTGATCCATGAACTGCTGATCGACCACCCAGCCGCCCTTCTCGGCGAATGACTCGGTCTCGACCAACAGCGTAGCCGCCTGCAATGCGCCTGCGCATACCGCAAAAACAAAAACCGGAATAATCCTTTTCACCAGCATGAACAACCCCCGTTTATTCTGACAACGCGACTTTATACCATATCCCTGCAACCATGAATAGTGGCTTGGTCGAGGCGCCTGCGCCATATTCGGAACGTGCCATCCGCAGCACGCCCACGGATGGGCGTGCTACATTCCAGAACAGCGCAAACAGACTATCGTACCATCAGCACCGTGCCCGGTGCGGCCACAGCGAGACAGACCGCATTCGAAGTCAACCGCACAGTAGCCACATAGCCATGCGGCACACCCTGTGTCACGGCCGCAGCAAAGGCCGCACGCGTTGGCGCGTCTGCCGTTCCGAACGTGAAGAGCGTCTTTGTGATCGGCAGTGTCGCGCCGTCGGGCACTTTCAGAAGCACGCTGCCGACCGTTGTCAGGGCACCTGAAACCGTCAGGTTGGCGTTGTACACGCCTCCTGCGAACGTCACCGTCAGATTCCCATTCACAGTCGCTGTGCCGGTCAGTTCTCCGCCGCTGCGCAACACAATGTTCGTTACGCCGGTCAGCACGGCGCCGTCCAAACTGAGCACGCCTTTGTCGACAATGATGGTGCCGCTGAAGGCCAGCGCGCCTGAGAGAGTCTGGGCCGCGGCACCGGTCTTCGCCACCGTGCCCGTGCCGGTGATACCGCCCGCATACGATGAGCCCGTTGTGCCGTTGATACCCAGCGTCGCGCCGCCGACGAGCGTCACGGTGCCCGCGCCGCTCAGCGGCCCGACCGTCTCGTCGGCGCGCTCCAGCCGCAGCGTCGCACCGCTTGCGACCGACGTCTTCGAGACGTCAGGAATCGCGCATCCAGATGCGCCGCCGCGCGCCAAGATGTTCAGCGGCCAAGTCCCTGCCAGCGCGTTGCGCGCCATCGTACCCAACTGGTTGGTCTGCACATCGACCACACACCAGTTCGTGGCATTGTTGCTGATCTCCAGCGTCCATGAGATCGGATCGCGGCCCGACCCGTTGAGCGCCGTGTACCAGCGGTAACCGTTGAACGTCACGGGCTGTCCCACATCGACGGTCAACGGATTGACCATCGACGTGCTGTACCAGCGGTTATTCGTGTTCCCTGTGGGCACAACATTGTCGACGGCGGAAATCGGAAGCAACACATTGCTGCCCCCGTCGTTGTAACCCCCGCCCGGCGCGGTCGCCGTGGTTCCGGCTGGATACAGAACCGGCGCGCCGTTCGTCAGCAGTTGCAGTTCCGAGACCTGAAATCCCGTGTACGTATACTCGTTCGTCCCCAGCCGCATCTGCGTGGGGTTGAAGCGCAGGTAGCGGGCTCTGACCGCCCCGACCTTCTCGCTGAGACTATTGGTCACCGCCCAGAAGTCCAGCGGGACAGCCGGACGTCCGCCCAGCAGATAAGGGCCGACCAGAGCACCGCGAACATCCGCAACCGCCTCCCCAGTCCGCACGTCCAGCAAGGCCCAGTTCGACCCATTGTCGCTGGCCTCTAGCGTCCATGAGATCGGATCGCGCGCATTGTCGTTTCCGCTGCTCGTCCCCGTATAGTACTGGTAGCCGTCGAACGTCACCGGCTGCTTCATGTCGAAAATCAGCGAGTTCGGGAACACACCCAAAGCGCTAATCCACCGGCCAGCATCTGTCGTGAAATTACCATCGATCGCGTTGGTCGCCGGATATTGCGGCGTGTAACTCGCTCCAGAAGAGGTGACGGCCGTTCCCGTCGGCCACGTCACTACCGAACCGTTGCGCACTAACTGGAACTCAGAGAGCGAGACCGGGTAACCCGACACGCCGCGAGTCTGCGTCGGCGTGAAGCGCAGATACCGATAGGAGATAGTTCCTGGCATTACGGCGACTGTCCCCTCTTCGATGCGGGTGTCGCCCGTGTACGCGCTGGCCGAGCCGTAGAGGAGCAGCGTCTGCGTTCCGCGTTTGACCAGACCCGCAGGTGCCGCGCCGTCGCGCACCGAGGCGGTGAACGAGGCGTTGGTGTTGCCGCCGACCCGCACGGCCAGCGCCGCGCTGCCGTTGTTCACAATGGTTTGTCCAGGAGAGGAACTGAGATGAGAGAAGACCGTTTCGCCACCCGCACCGCCGGCTGTCAGTCGCCCGTCGCCCGTCAGGCGTCCCGTAAAGCCGGAGAGGTCGCCTGCGGAAAAGGCCTCGTCCGTCGACAGATATAGCCGCCCGCCGCCGGCGAGCGATGTCACCGCTTCGTTCATCGAGAACACCTGCGCAAGGGCGTTGGAGGTCACGGTGAACGCGCTGCCCGACGCCACCGCACAACCGCCAGCGAAGGGAGGCTGGAGATTCCATGCGCCCGCCAGCATGCTGCGCGTGCCGGTGATCACCTGATTCGTCTGGACATCCGCCGTGTACCACGTGGCATTGTCCGGGCTCACCTCAACTGTCCAAGAGATTGGGTCGCGCTCCGGCGCGTCGTTCGCCGTGTACCAGCGGTATCCATTGAACGCCATTGGGTTACGCAGGTCGACGCGGAAATACTGGCCGCTGGGTGCGCCGGCAAGCCACTTGGTCACGGTGTCGCTGTCGATCAGCCGCTCGGGGCCGCCGGTCGGTCCGCTTTGGGACGTGGCGTACGTGAGCGTGTCCGTCGGGCAGGGCACATACACGCCATCGCGCAAGAGCTGGAATTCGGAGACGCCCGGGTTCTGCCCTCCCGTACGCGTCGACGTCACAGTGAACCGCACGTAGCGCATTCCTGTGCCGAAAGCCAGCGTGCCGCCCTCCACCCGCGTTTCTCCGGTGTAGCGCTGCGCCGCAGGCCCGCCCAACAGGGCGAAGGTGTTGTTGGTGCCTGTTTTTGTGAGACCCAATTTCGCACCCCCATCGGCCAGCGTGCCAAAGAATGTGCTGGTCAGGTTGGACTCGCCGACACTCATCACCGAGGCCACGCCGCCCCCGTTAGTCACCACGCTTGCGACTGTCGCGCTCATCAACTGACCGATTGTCTCACTGCGCCCGTTCAGATCCAAGACGCCGCCCGTCAAAGTGACGTTGCCGGCGATCTGGTTGCCGCCGCTGCCCGCGATGCGAACCATCGCGCCGGTGACCACACCGGTAATGTGCCGCACCGCCGCCACGCCGCTTTTGTCCAGCACTGCGACGCCCGCAGCTACCGACAGATCTAGCGCCGGATTTGCAGACGTACCCGTCAGATTAAGCGTTCCAGCTCCGCGCTTCCCCGCCGTGCCGGCCGTCACGCCGCTCAAGGTGAGCGAAGCGTCCTGCACGTCGAAGCCACCCGATGTCACCTGCACGTTGCGGGCCAGAGTCGGGTTTGCGCCAGAGGAGTTACCCAGGTAGCCGCCTGAAAGCGTCACTGCGTTAGCGCTGTTGCCGAGCTGCGTGTCGTCGCCTACGCGCAGGCGGCCCGCATTGACTTGCACACCGCCTGAGAAACTGTTTGCCGCCGTTAGCACCGCATCGCCGCTGCCGTTCTTGACCAGCGTGCCGCTGCCGCTGATGGCGCCGGCGTAGGTCACGGTTCCTGCTCCGTCGAAGCCCGCACGCGCGCCGGTACCGGTGAGCACCACATTGTTCGATGCCGTAAACGCATAGGCGGAGTCGTTCAGCAGCATGCCGGCAACCTGCCGCGTGGCGTCGAACCAAACCGTGTTGCCCACTCCGCCCACAGTCACCGTCTCGCCGCCCGCGCCCAGCGCGTCAGCCGCAGGGATGCGCACTGAAAGGTTTGTCAGCGACATCGGCCCAGCGCCCAGCAGCCCAGCCGCGCCGACCGCAACTTCCGCTCCCGGCTTGACTGACCACGTCGAAGAGGCTGGCAACCTCTGCAGCCACACCTTGTCCTGAAAGACGACGCCGTTGGGATCGCTCACGTCCGCCCCGAAAACCACTGAGCGGTTGGTCGATCCAATGCGGAACGGCTCCGCCCCCCCCGTCACGGTCAACACCGGCGTGCCAACCGCGTTCGTTGCCGCGACCAGGTCGCCGGCCCACACCAAAGCAGCCGTCGTCGCCGAGCGGTTGAACGTGCCGTTCTGCGCCAACTCCAAACGTGCACGGATCATATTGGTCGATCCCGCCAGCGTCAGCGTGCGCAACACCGTGCCGTCGCCGGTGTCTTCGAAGCGCCTCGCGGCCGCAAGGTCGGAAGCGTTGGTCAACGAACTGTTTGACGGGTCGTAGATGATGCCTGAGGAAAAATTGCTCAAAGGTCCGAACGCGCCGGAACCCTGCGAGAAACGCACATCCACCGTATGCCAGCCTGCGGTCAGCGCAACGTTCTGAGCAACCACGTTCGACGAGGCAATGCTGTTGTTAAGTATCACAGAGCCGTCGATGGCAAGATAGGCGCCGTCGTCGAAACCTTTGGCAAAACTGTAGGCCCCTCCCGCCGAAACGTACCATTGCCCCGAGTAACCATACTGCGTGTAGTTGTTGAAACCGCTGACACCCGTATTTCCCTTTGCCGTAGTCAGCCGCACACCGTTCTCAGTCGCGGGAACCGTCAAGCTAACCGAACCGTTCGTGATTGACGCCACACTCTCGACCAACCCCGGCTGCGTATCCGTCATGTTGAGCGGCGCGCCGTTCAGGGTCACGGTCATCGTGCCCAAGGACGATCCGCGAGAAAAATCGAGCGAGCCTCCCGAGACCTTGATGCCGCCCTGCGAACGTCCGTTGTCGTCGAAGACCAACTTGCCTGAGCCGATCTTCTCCAGCGTCGCACGCGCCTGAATCTCGCCCCCAAAACCCATGTTGCCGTTATCAACTCCGGCCTTCAGCACACCAGGCTGGACCGCACTGTTCGAGATGGACAGGTCGCCACTCGCCACCACAGTGTTGACCGTCTCGGTCTTGCCGTTCAAATCAAGGATGCCGCGTTTGTAACCGTTGAAAACGAGCCGTCCCTTGCCCGCGCCGTGAGGAATCACTTCGTCAGCGCCCAATTTCAGGAGGCCCGCCGCCGTCGGGTCGCTCCAGTAGCCGAGATCATCCGATCCCAAGGTGGTATCGCCCGCGTAATCGTTTGCCGTATTCGCAAAGACCACGGCATCGCTCTGCCGGGCAACCGTAACAGCCCCAGGCCCTGTGATCGGCCCATTGATGACAAAGGGCACAAAGAATCGCGCCAGGAACCAAGCGTTGCTGGAACCGACCGTGACGCCACGGTTCGCGTGGAGCGTCAGCGGATCTGTCACGTCCGTCATTCCGCCGCCATTCAACGTGATCGCGTCTGGCGCCAGACTGCCCGGCACCTGGCCCAAGAGGCTGTCCGCCCGTACCCGCAACAGCCCGCCGGAGACCGTCACCTTTCCGCTGAACAGATTGTTGCTTGCGGTCAGTTCCAGAACGCCGTTCCCGCTCTTGACGAGGCCAGCGCTGCCTGTCAGCGTGGCGCTCAGCGTAGCGGTATTGGCGTCGACGCGGACGATCGCAGGCGACACCAGCGCGTTGGTCTCTCCGGCGATTGTCCAAGCGACATTGGCCCCGTTGGTGTTGAAAAACAGTGAAGCAAGTGTAAACGGATACCCTCCTGGCACCGTCACCGTGCCGCCCGCGCCCGTGAAGGACGCCGCGTTACCCACGCCCGGCACGGTACCGCCGCTCCATGAAGCCGTATTTGTCCAAGCGCCCGCCCCAGCCGTCCACACGCCGTCCGCCGCATTCAAGCCCATCGCAAGAAACACCACCGCCGACCCAACCACCTTGATTTTATGCATCTGACCTCCAATCGTCCCTATGCAAAGGGCCTTTTGATACCCAAGCGCTTTTGTCAACAACCAGCCATTTTCAAAAAAATAGTGGTTATTATTATAGTACACTCATGGCCAAAATCAAAACTTCTGGCATAAAAAGGGGCCCCGCGATATGGGCTGACCTGTGAAAGCGCAGCCAATGCATGCGCCCCGTTTGTCAGAGAACGGACGAGCCGCCGAAGGGTCAGAACCGCTGCTTGTCCGCTAACAGCCGCTCGCACAGTCGCTCATACTCAATGTCTTGCACGGCCTTGCCTTCATCGATGGCGTGCGCGCCCGCCGTCGCGGCGCTCTGCCCCAGAATCATGAAAACCGGCTCCATGCGGATCGACCCGAATGCGATGTGCGAACTCGACACGCAAACCGGCACCAGCAGATTGTTGCACTCAGCCTTTTTCGGAACAATTGAGCCATACGAGATACGGTAAGGGCCCTTTTTGGTCGGCACGCCCACATCGCCCTCGTTCTGCACCGTTCCGTCAGGCGCAATGTACCGCTGGCAGTTATGGGAGTCGAGCGTGTAAGATCCCATGCCGACAGGCTTGTCGACCGGCGCCTCATTCAGCACGTCGTGCTCGGTCATCACGTGTTCGCCGATCATACGGCGCGCTTCTCGCACGTAAATCTGGTGCGGCCAGTTGCCGTTGTCTTTAAACTCATCGGCAGCCAGCCCCCACTTCGCCATCTCTTCGCGAATGGAAGCGGGCACCCGCGGATCAGTCGCCACAAAGTAGTAGTATCCCTTCTGGTAACTCTCATGAGCCTTCACAATCTCACGCCGCTTCTCATAGGAGGCGTCGGGGTAAGCGTAGTTCATGCCGATGAAATCGGAGCTGAATGCGCCGTGGTTGTTGGTGTCCGTCTTGAGATTCGGGATCAGGTCGAATTTCTCGAAGAAATCCTTACGCCCGGTCAGCAAGTCGCGCAGCAGCAACTCGTAGTTCGCAGGATCGTATCCCTCCGGTTTAGGGAACGGCACGCGGTTCGGCATGTTCTTGGTCAGACACGTGCGGAAACAATAGGCCTGCACGCGTCGGTCGCCCTCACCGGTCTGCCCCGAGGGCTCTGTCGAGATGTAGGGCAACACGCCGCTTTTCGGGTCGCCAGGCACCTTGTATGGTGAAACCGGCGACATGAAATAGTGCCGGTGGTGCGTGATGGCTTCGACCTGCACGCCGTTCCACTTCTCACCGTACACGCTGTTCGCCTCGCGCCCCACGTGGTAAGACACGCCAGCAGCAGCCATCAGGTCGCCTTCGTACGTCGCATCGATGAAAACCTTGGCCGTGAAAGTCTTGCCGCTCAACATACAGACAGAGACAATGTGGCCGTCCTTTTTAACCACGCCTTTCTCACGATCCAGCCACTCCGTGCGGTAAACAGAAACCTTGTACTCCGCAAGCCATGTTTTGAAAATAGCCTCGGCCACGTGTGGCTCAAAAGTCCACATCGTCTGCTCTTTGGCCACCCGCGCATGGCTGCCCTGTCCTTCGTTCTTGAACTCCGCGCTCTTCTGCCACCGCCACGCCGCTGGCGCATTGTAGTATTGGTACACGCGCTGATAGAACTCCCGCGCCATCCCCCCCACAGCTTTGGTGTTGCCGGAATCCGTATAGCCTAGGCCGCCGGAGGTGAGCCCGCCCAGATGCTCGTCCGGGCTGACAAGAATCACCGACTTGCCCATCTTAGCAGCCTGGATTGCAGCCACCACGCCCGATGCCGTGCCGCCATAAACCACGATGTCGGCCTCCCTCGCATCGGGGACAACCAGCCGACACCCCGCCACCAGAGCCCAAACCGCACAAACCGTCGAACCGAACAATTTCATCGGCACCCTCCTGCTACTCCAACGTTTTCTTCAACTCTTGCGCGGTTTTCCGCCACGCCTCACAGCCACCGCATCCCGCTACGCAGACGAGGAATACAGGCTCCGGCGGCACATACACCGTGCCAGGTTCGACAGTCGCCTCTTCGATCTCCAACCGCGCGTCGGGATGTGCTCCGCGATGCGGTCCGTCCAGCCAGAAATCGACTCGGATGTCTGACGCCTTGGACGCCACGGTGCCAAAGAAGCGCCCGTCTTTTCCGTCCAGCCAGCAACTCGCCATCGGCATGCCCCACAGATTCGGAGGCAACTTCTCCGGCATATCGTTGAACTCGCTGTACAGTCGGAAGAACAGCCCTTTGAGCCGCAACGGAACGGTGCCCACGTCCTTCACACTCACGACTTCGCTGATGAACCATGGCGTTCCCGGCGGCAAGATCAGTCGGTGCGTCACTTCGAACCCTTCCTGCCCCACAACCGTGATACCGGTCACCTCAACCACCGCGATACCGTCGGTCACGCAGCCATCGGCAGCCTTCACCGTCACTGCATCCGTCCACCGATTCTGGCCGCCTGCGCTCAAGGTTTGAACCAGCGCGTTGTATTGACCAAACGGCTTCGCCGCTCCGTCCAGCGCCACGCGCCGCACCAGGTTACCCGCGCCCAATTGGCCCGACAGCTCGATCCTCCCGTTACCAGCGCGGAAAGTGTCGCCCTCGCGCACAAAAAAGGACTTCGCACCGCCCGCTGACGCGCCGGCTTTGCGTGCAACCGCCATCGCATCCGGACCTGGCCCAGCCTTTGGCTTCATACGAGGCTGCGGAGCTGGTTTGAAACGGCATGCACCCGCCTCGTGCTGGAGCGATGTGAACATCTCAGTCAACTGTGCGTAAGGAACAGCGTCCTCGTTGATGAGGCCGTAGTTGGAGTCCTCCGGGAAAGGCGTGCTGATCCCCAGTGCGGGTTCGTCCACCCACATGAAATAGTCGTATCCCAGCAAGAACGGCAGGCTCAGCATCGTGCGCGCGAACAGACTCGTTGCAGCCGTGCGCTCGGTCTGCGTGCAGAAGCGCTGACCCGCGCCGTGTACGCTCGGCAGCCCCGCGTCCAGCGCCGGAAAGGACCACTCGGTGATCAGCATCGGACGCTTCACATAGTTGTAGTACTTCGCGAAGTGTTCAGTCACCAATTCCCCCGTTTTGCCGAAGTGCGTGTAGACGCGTCCCTCGTCCATATCAGCCATCGGATAACAGTTGAAGGTCACCACGTCGCAGTACTTGCCCGACACCTCCCACACCACAGGGTCGGCACCGCCCGTGCCGGCGAAACGCGCCCCTAACACCAGATGGTTCGGATCTGCCTCCCGAATCGCGCGCGACGTGACCGAGAAGTAGCGGTCCGCCACAAAGCCCAAGAATGCCTTCTTGATCTCGCACTGCCCTTGACTCCCGCCCGGCAAAGCCTGGAGCGTCAGAATCTCGTCGAAGCTCTTGAGCTGCGTGCCGTAAGTCGAATTGAACGCGTCGATCTTTCTGTCGCACCGACCTTCAACAAACTGCTTCAGCGCGATCTTGGCCGTGTGAGCCGAATCCTTTTTCATGACCGCATCGAACAGACCTGTCCCCGATGCTCCGCGTCCCCACCACGCCAACTCGTTGTCGATGAAATAGCCGAACAGCCAGGGATCGCTGCGGTTCTGCGCGCACAACTGACGGGCGCGATATCGGCAGAACGACTCGAAGTCGGGATGGAACACGTTGGGAAACGCTGAGCAGGGCCGACCTTCATTCGGCGTGATATCGTATTCATCGCCGAGCGACCCGAGATGTGAGCCGATATTGAGAAACTCGGTGTGTACCAAGCCGCGGTGCTTCAACTTCGAATCGCACCCCGCGCCGAGCATGGTGAAGCCCCAGGCCTTCAGGCGTCCCAGCGTCTCGCTCTCCCACTCGGCGTGATCGGTATACTTCTTCTCGTTCTTCTTCCCATGTGGACAAAATCCTAGCTTTTCACACCAGTGGCCTTGGAAAGTCACATGGTCCACACCTAACAGCACGATGCCCCGCCCGAGCGGATCGATTGTCCACCAGCGGCCGTCCGGCTTCTGCACCACGCGGAAAAAACCAGTGGCCGTGTCCTTGATCTGTGGCACCACGTTCTCCATCGCATAAGCCGGAAAGGCTTTTTCCGACTTGGCCTCCGTCACCGGCTCGCACCACTCTGACCGGATCTCCGAAAAGGTGCCCGCAAAACCGCTGACCCGCAACGCCGGCCGGCCCCGCATCACCGCTGCGGACGTGAAAACATAACGCTTGCGCAGAACCTGCTTTCCGTCGGATGCGGTGATCGTCCCCGTGATGCCGCCCTTGTCCAGACTCAGTTTCAGCCGGCACGGCGAACCGAACGCCCACGTGACTCCAGACGCCCCGTCGGCCTCGACCTTCAGATTGCTCTGCGCCAGCCACTCGCCATCCCGCATCTCGGCCAACTCGACCATCGGTCTGCAACCATGCGCGAGGGGCGTTTGAACCAGCGCAAGATGCCAGTAGTTGCGCTCATCGTCCACGATGGCGACTGAAGCGACATTCCAGCCGACACGCTCCGTCTGTAGCGGCGTGAAAACGGCCTCGACCGTCACGTTCGATGCGAGCGGCGCGGCCTCGTACACCGCGATCCCGTTGCCGTTTGACATCGTGCAGTGCACCCCGTCCGGCCGGAACTTCCATGTCACCGGATCTCCGTACCACCCCTCTCCCGCAGTGAGCAACGGCTTCATCTCAGCCCCCGCCATTCCCGCCGCCAACGCGAACAAACAACAGATCTTTTTCATCGCTCCCCCGTGCGCTTTTCTAACCGCAAACTTCTGGTTCAGGAAATACTATTCGCCCTTGAGCCGTTCCCATCTCATCAGGCACCCATAAACCATTTGGCTGGTAACTTACCACAACGACCGCCCGCAATCCCAGAGCGATTTATGCCCCCACCTGTTTTCGCCCATCCCAAGGCCATCGCTGAGTTGCGAGCCCTCGGTGTATTTCTCGTCCGACATGCCGAGTTGCCCCTCAACGCCCGCTTTGATCCATGCGCAATCCTCCTCACGTGTCCATTTGACGCCGTCCGATCCCATGCCGCACGCTCCTCATTCTTTGCGCAGGACCAGATCGCCGAAACCGCGTTCATCCACGTAAGGCCGCCGCGGGTTCCCGCACCAATAGAGCGCGTGGTTGCGGTGCCCCGTATCGTTGTCCTGAACCGAGAGCGTGAAACCGACCGTGTCTCCGCTCCGTACTCGCCCCCCCATCATCGCCCATGTGATGCGGAATTCGTAGCACACCTTTTTCGCTCCCGCCTTCACCGCCCGCCAATTGGTCGCGCCCTGCCATGTGTTCGCCCTGCCGAACATCTTCGGGTAGCCGGAGTAGTCGCTGTTCGCAGCTCCGTTAGCGACGAGGGCGAACTCGCCGCCGTACTCCAGCTCCGAGCCGTCCGGCAGACGCGAGTCGGGTGCGCGGTTGTGGTTGCCGTCGATGAAGACCTCCACCGCGTCTGCGTCCCACGCCGCGCAGCTGACGCTGCCCTCCGCACAGCCGTCGACGCGGATGACATCATCCGTGACCTCGACCGCGACATAGAGCGCTTCGTCGTCGTGGCACACAGCAAACCGGTAACTCAAATCCGACGACGAATCGGTCCGCGCCGGCTCGGCATCGAAAACCCCAGTGGCAGGCGTCACCGAAGTGAAAGGGATGTCCTTCCAGTCCGACAGATCGCCGTCGGGCACAATGCCTTTGTGAAAAGCCGCCTCGATCCTCGGCCCCGCCAGAAGAAACGGCCGCAACTCCGCGACCAGTTGCTCCGGCACTTGCTCTGGGATCAAGTGACCGCAGGGCATAGCTTTGCCGCGAACATCCACAGCCCGCTCTCGCCATGTTGCCAAGACGTCGAACTGCCGTCCCATCACCCCCTTTTCACCCCACAGCGCCAGCACGGGACTGGCGAGTTTGCGGTTCATGTCGGCTTCATCGTGCTCCAAGTCGATGCTGGCCGCAGCACGGTAGTCCTCGCACATCGCATGCAGCGTGGCCGGATCTTTGAAACAGCGCAGATACTCGGAGAACACGTCCGGGCTGACGGGATCGGGAATCATGCTGACAAAAGCCTGTGTGCGCAGAAAGAACGCCTCGTTGCCTTGCAGCAGGGTTTCAGGATAGGGCGCGGGCTGAATGAGAAAGAACCAGTGGTAATAGGCAGAGGCGAACGCCTTATCTACATGCGTATAGAGGTAGTGAGTCGGAGCGATGTCAAGCACGGCTAGCCGCGTCACTGCATCTGGGCAGTCCAGCGCCATCCGATGTGCGACACGGCCTCCGCGGTCATGCCCAACCACGGCGAAACGGTCGAACCCCAGTTGTCGCATAACCTCGACCAGATCTTTAGCCGTCTCGCGCTTCGAATAGCCCGCATGATTGACTCCGTCAGCCGGCTTACCGCTGTCGCCGTAACCGCGCAAGTCGGCGGCCACCACGGTAAAGTCCCGAGCCAGCAAGGGGGCCACGGTCCGCCACTCCACATGGTTCTGTGGAAAACCGTGAAGCAACAGAATGGGCGGACCTTTTCCACCGACAACACCGTTGATGATCGTGTCCGGTGTCTTGATCTGAAACGTCTGGAATCCGGGAAAGAACCGCGACGGCTCACCCGCTGCAGCAGCCTCAAGGGAGGAGAGGTGCAAGCACAAGACGCCGACGGCAACAAAAAGCGGAACCCAGCCCCCCCCGCCAACCTGTTTATTCGTCATCTGCCAACTCCATCTTGCGCAGGGTCGCCACGCCCCCTCTGATGCGCCCTCCGTCCGATCGCCACTCGGAGCGCCTGGGCAAACGCGCACCTTTTCAGCCGAAGGCCTGTGGAGAATCTGACCCCACGGGCACAAAGTATAGGGCCCTATCGCTGACTCTGTAAAGGTTAGAGAGCGCCCCCAAAGGAACGGCAGGCTTTCCAAAAATCGTCCAGGGACTCTTCGCGCTTGACCTCTCGGCCTCGTTCTAGCACCATGTCCTCATTGAAAGCGCTTTTCGGGCCGATCCCAACGCCCACGGATCCGCTCCGCCCAACAAGCGCGCTCAGGCCACACACAGTGAGGTGCGTATGATTCAGTATTTCGAACTGTCGGACGGACGGGTTGTGAAAACCACCGCCGAAGCCGGAGCCTCTATTCTTCTCTGCGTCACCCCCGACGCAAGCGAACGGGCATGGCTGATCAATCAGTGCCACTTAGATGAACACAATCTCAATTCGGCGCTGGACCCGGCTGAATTGCCGCGCGTCGAACTGGATACGAACCACCTCGCGGTCATCTTTAAGCATCCCAAGCACTATACCGCTAAAGACAACCTGGTCTTCCACATCAATTCGCTCGGCCTATTCCTGTTCCGAGACCGCCTCATCGTCATTTCGCCGGATGAGGACGCGCTGAGCTTTGAGGGCCGCTCGTTCACCAAGGTGCAGAACCTGCAGATGCTGTTCCTGCGTATCATCTCAGCGTGCATCACTCACTTCTTCGGCCACTTGCAGGTCATCAACGACATCGCAACCGAGTTGGAACTCAAATTGGCGCGCTCGATGGAGAACCGGCAGTTGCTGCAGATGTTCTCGATCGAAAAGAGCTTAGTCTATTACGTCAACGCCATCAGCGCGAACGGGCGGGTCATCGACCGCCTCAAAACCAATGCGCGCAACGAACAAACCGATGGCCTGACGCCCGAGATGATCGAATTTGTCGACGACCTTGGCATTGAGAACGCACAGTGCCTCGAGCAGGCGCAGGTCTATGCCAACGTCTTCACGGGGCTGATGGACGCGCGCGCCTCCATCGTCAACAACAACCTGAACGTGCTCATGAAGCGCCTGACCGTTATCAACGTGGTTTTCATGCCACTTAACGTGATATCCGGCGTCGGCGGCATGTCGGAATTTTCGATGATGACCAAGAACATCCCCTGGCCCATCTCCTATAGCGCGTTCATGGTCGGACTGGTGTTTGTCGGCTGGGTTACCTACAAGATTCTCGTCATCCTGGAACGGCGCCACGTCATTTCCTAACGCACGGGCCCGTTCGCCAGTTGACCTTTTCGGACAATCAGAGCGGCCGATGCGACGTTGCCGCCCCGTGCGACCAACCTTTCCTTTTTGTAACATCTTTTCCTTGAGCTTGCCTCACGTCGGCGGATTCGATATGCTTATATCTCAAATCGAAAGGTGAACTCTCATGTGTTTCTTGAAAAGCAAGTATTCTTGGCTTGCGGCCCCCGTGATTTGGCTGACCGGTGTGCTTGTCCTCGTTGCGCTATGGGCGTTGGCCACGCCAGAATGGATCGTCGCCCACTTCGATCAAGACGGTTGCTCGCCAGTTGAACTGACAACCGTTGGGCTCTTTTTCTGTTTGATCGGTTTCCTGTGGCTTGTACCGCCAATGCCTCCGAGTCGGAAGCGGACCGTCCTCCTTGCCGATTTCTCGCTGATCACACTCATCGCCATCTGCCGCGAGCTTGACTGGCACAAACTGCTGATCTCCGCATCACATCTTCCGGGTGCGACCACCGGCACACCGTTCAAACTGAAGTTCCTGATGAACGCCCACAACCCGCTGAGTGACCGTCTCATCGTTGCAGCCTGCTTTGTGCTCGCCTTCGGACTCTGCGGGGCTACTCTGCTTTACTATTTACGGCGGCTATTGAAGGGCCTCTTCAAGCTTCACCCGGTCTGCTGGTCGATCGCCTTCTTGGGCGGAACAACCATTCTGAGCCAGTTGTTCGACCGGCTTCCAGCCGACTTGCGCCACACCTTCGGCATCCACCTCTCCGCCAGCCAACACGCGCTGATGACGGCCTTAGAAGAGGGGGAAGAGTTGCTCTTGCCGATCTTCGTCATCCTCGCGATCTTGCAGGCCCATTTCATCTACAACAACGACCCGTCCGACAGCATCTCGCTGAGCCGCCACAAGGATCTGTAGCGGCGGAAGGCGAATCTTTCGCGGAGGTTACTTCATGCGCATACTTGTGATCGAAGACGACGACAAAATTCAATCGTTTGTCAGCAAGGGGTTGCGCCAAGACGGCCACACGGTCGACACCTCCGCGTCGGGCAACGAAGGCCTCGCCCTCTGGGAAACCAACCAATATGACGCCGTGGTGCTCGACATCATGCTCCCTGAAAAGAGCGGCATCGCAATCCTTAAGCACATGCGTAACACCGGCGACCTGACACCCGTACTCGTGCTCAGCGCGAAAAGCGCAGTTGACGACCGCGTCATCGGCCTCGAATGCGGAGCCGACGACTATATGGCCAAACCGTTCTCTTTCTCAGAACTGGCCGCACGCATCCATTCTATCACGCGCCGAACACAGACATCGCAGCCGAAGGGAAAGAACGCTACGCTCCTGACCATCTGCGACGTCAGCCTCGACCTGCTGCGCCGCTCGGTGATTCGTGGAAACAAGAAGATTGAGTTGCAACCGCGCGAGTTCGCCCTGTTGGAACTGCTCATGCGCAACCCCAACCGACCGCTTACCAAAACACTGATTCTCGAGCGGATTTGGGACTATAGCTTCGACCCCCAGACCAACATTGTGGATGTGCTCATCTGCCGCCTGCGCAACAAGCTCGACTCCGGATTCGACACCAAACTGATCCAAACCATGCGTGGGGTCGGCTATGTATTCAGAACGGCTGAGTAAAAAATTCCGTTCATTTACCTTCTATCTGGGGATGGGGTATCTGATCGTTTACGCGCTCTACTCCTGCGGCATCTTTTTTTTGAACAGCCATGTCATCACCAAATCCGCACGCGGCTTCGACCGCCAGGATGCGCTGGCGGAAAGCGAAGAACTTGCCGAGATCCTCGACCAGAACCAAGACGGGAACTGGCTTGCCGAAGAGGTTACACTTGAGCGCTACCCGCCCTCCACCATCGTCATCGTGCGCGTGATTAACACCCGCGGCCACGTCGAATACTCCGTGGTCAAGCCGAAAGACGTCGACATCCCCGACTGGCGCGCCTACGAAGCGAAAGCCCCCTCCACCCTCCCATCCGATGGCTGGAGCGAATACTACCTCAAGCCGCTTCACCGTCACCTGCAGATCCACACCTCGCACCTCAAGGACGGCCGCATCCTACAGGTTGGAAAAGGCTCCTTCCTCGAAGGCGACCAGAAGTCCATGATGGCGCGCAATCTTCTGCTGTTCATGGTTCTTTCAACGATTCTCTCGTTCATTTCCGGCGTCTTCATGATGCTGATCACACTCCGGCCGATCCATCGCATCACAGAGTCGATGACGCACATCATCGAGACGGGCGCTTTCGAGAAAGGCGCGCCTCCTGTCAAGAGCCTCATTTCGGAGCTCGACACCCTCGGGCGCCTCTTCACGATCATGACCGAGAAGTATGCCAACCTGATCCGAGCCATGCGCGAAACCATGGACAACGTCGCTCACGATTTCCGCACGCCGCTCGCGCGCATCCGAGGCGCATCCGAACTCGCCCTGAACGACAAGAACATGCCCCTGAACCTTGCAGAGACGCTCGCCGACATCATTGAGGACTGCGACCGTGCCCAGCTCCAGCTCCAGAACCTCATGGACGCCCGCGAAATGGAAAGCGGTTTCGTCAAACTCAACATTCAGCCCTTCAGCCTCACGCAGGTCATCGCCGAAATCATCGACCTTTATCAACTGCTTGCAGAGGAGAAGCAACTCACGCTGACAGCCGCATTCCCCTGCGACGACATCCTGATCGAAGGTGATCGGCAAAGGATCGCTCGCGCCTTCGCCAACCTTGTGGACAACGCGCTCAAGTACACGCCGAAGGGGGGCACCGTGCACATCGAGTTCGCACGTTTGCCCGAAGCCGTCGTTACCCGCGTCATCGACAACGGCATCGGAATTCCGGAGGATGAGCAGAGCCTCGTCTGGCAGCGCCTGTTCCGCGGCAAACAAGCCCGCGAATCTGAGAAAGGGCTGGGGCTGGGGCTGAACATCGTGCAGGTCATCATTGCAGCGCACGGCGGCACGGTGACACTCCAGAGCAAGCAGGGAAAAGGCACCACCTTCCAGATCACCCTGCCCAAGACCTCCAAGCCCAAGCCCGTCTGACGGACATCCGCTACAGGAGCGCCAGCGAGCCGAGCCACTCCGTCTCGTCCTGAGGCTGAGCGTTAGGCACCACCAGCGAGAGCGTCATGCGGCACGGATTGAACACGTCGGCCGCCACGCGTTGCACGTCGTCGGCCGTCACAGCCTGAATGCCCGCGATCGTCTCTTCGGGCCGCACCATGCGCCCGTAGTTCAGGAGCGCCTCGCCGACGAACATCATCTGGTTGCCGGTCCCTTCCAGTCCCAGACGGAAGGTGCCCAGCAGATAGTCCTTGGCACGCTTCAATTCCTGCGCACCCACCTTCGTGTCGATCACGCGCCGCACTTCTTTCGCCGTCAGCTTCAGCGCCGCCAAGGCGCGCTGGCTGTCGAACCCGCCGCTGATCGCGTAGACGCCGGTCTCCTCGAAGAGCTGATAGCTGGACTGGATGGAGTAGCATAGGCCGTGACGTTCGCGGACGCTCTGGAAAAGCCGAGAGCTCATATTCTCGCCAAGCACCCCGTTCAGCACACGCAGGGCGTACCGACGGTCGTCATGGCGCCCGAACACGCGGAACCCCACAACCGCATTCACCTGGGTGCTCTCTTTCTTCACGAGCACGAAACGGTCCTGCCCCACCGAACCGTCCACCTTTTTAAAATCCAAGCCGCGCCGCGGGGACACCGAGCCCACCGCCTTCTCAACACAGGCCACGCAGGCCGCGTGATCCAACCGTCCGGCCATTGCGAACACCGTGGCCGACGGCGTGTACGCCCGGTCTTTGTACCCCAGCAGCGTCTCGCGGCCCATCTTGGCCAGCGTTTTCTCATCGCCCGAGAGCGGCTTTCCCAGCACGTGTCCCTTGAACATGGCCTCCTGGAGTTTCTCCTGCACCAGGTGCTGCGGCAGATCCTGGTACATCTTGATCTCTTCCAGAATCACATCCCGTTCGCGTGAGAGATCCTCATCCTTCAGCGCCGCGTTCACATACATGTCGGCCAGCACGTCGACCGCCTGGGGCAGGTATTCGTATGGCAGTCTCGCGTAATAGCAGGTGTTCTCTTCCTGTGTGAAAGCGTTCAGATAGCCGCCACGGCCCTCGATCGCCTGCGAAATCTGCAGCGCCGACCGCGTCGCCGTGCCCTTGAACAGCATGTGCTCAAGGAAGTGGCTCGCGCCGGACAACGCCGCTTTCTCGTGGCGCCCGCCAACACCCACCCAGACGCCGACCGAAACGCTCTCCGCATCCGCTTCCGCCACCGTCACAACCGTTACACCGTTATTGAGCGTGGTGATCTGTACGTTATCCAACATAATGAAATCCTAGCTTGCCGCAGCCCTCATCGCGGCGAGAGTTGTCTTGCCGTCGTAGAGCGCCTTGCCCACGATTGCGCCATAAAGATTCGCGCACCCAAGCGCCTTCAGCGCCATCACATGCTCAGGCGCGCTCACGCCGCCCGAAGCGATGATGCGGCACGAGACCGCCCGGCACATCTGCCGCATCGCTTCGAGATTCGTTCCGCCCAACATGCCGTCGGTCGCGGTGTCAGTGTAAATGACAGTCCGTACGCCGACAGACTCGACCTGCTTCGCGAGATCGACGGCACGGGTGCCGGTGGTCTCGACCCAGCCTTTGACCTGCGCATATCCGTCGCGCGCGTCGATGCCCACCGCAATGGCGTCGCCGAAGCGCCTGACCAGCGACGATAGCGCATCGAGGCTCTCCAAGGCGCGCGTGCCGATGATGGCGCGCGCCACACCCGCCGAAAGCAGGCGCTCGATGTGCGCATCGGTGCGCAACCCGCCCCCCACCTCAACTGGAATGCCGATAGCCTGAACGATACGTGCGATCACTTCCGCATGTTTCGGCTCGCCTTGGAATGCGCCGTCCAGATCCACCACGTGCAACTGTTCCGCTCCCTGTTCAAGCCATGTCCGCGCCTGAGCCACCGGATCATCCGAGTAGACGGTCACGTCTTCGGCTCTGCCTTGACGCAACCGCACACATCGGCCATCTTTCAAATCAATCGCCGGTAAAATAATCACTGCCGTTGGTTCCTAGGGTTCAGGGTTCGGGGCTCGAAGGCCGGAGTGTATTCATGAACTCCGAGTCGAAGCGCCTCAGATCGTCCCTTTGCTCGACGGCACACCACTCTCGCGCGGGTCGGTCTCGACCGCCATGCGGAGGGCCCGCGCGAAGCCTTTGAACATCGCCTCGCAGACGTGGTGCGCTTCATCGCCGTAGATCTGCCGGAGGTGCAGATTCATGCGCCCTTCGACCGTCAAAGCGCGGAAGAACTCCTCCAGCAGTTTAACCTCGAAGTCGCGCACCTGCATATGTTTCATCGCGCTGGCAAACACGAGGAACGGACGCCCGCCGAGATCCAAGGCCACCTCGCACAGCGCCTCGTCCATCGGCAGCTGGAAGAAGCCGTAGCGCCGAATGCCGCGGCGCTCGCCCAGCGCCTCGTTTATGCACGCGCCGAGCACCAGTCCCACGTCCTCGACCGTGTGATGGTAGTCCACATGGACATCTCCCGAAGCCTTGACGTCGAGGTCGACCAATGCGTGCCGCGAAAACAGTTCCAGCATGTGGTTGAGAAATCCGATTCCGGTCTCAACGCGCGAAACCCCTGTGCCGTCGAGGTTCAACGTCACCGCAATATCAGTCTCGCGCGTGGTGCGTGTGCGTGTCGCTGTACGTGCCATAGGAGTCCCTCCGCGTCAAACCGCGCGATCAACTGGCGGCGGGCGGTTCGTCCTTCTTACCCTTCGCCAGTTCGCGCAGACGAATGATCCAGATACAAATCTCATACAGAATGCACATCGGAATCGCCATGACGATCTGCGAGACCGGATCGGGCGGCGTCAGCACCATTGCGATGATGAAAATGATGACGATCGCGTGCCGGCGCTTTTCGCGCAGCATCTTTGACGGAATCAGTCCGATCCACCCCAGCGCCAACAGCAGCAGCGGCAATTGGAATGCCAGGCCGAACGCGATGATCGTCATGATCACGATCTCGACGTGCTGGTCGAGCGTCAGGATCTCCACCTTGATGCCCATCCATGCGTTGAGCTGCTGCAAGACCTGAAACGCGATGTTCAGCGTGGCCGCATAGGCCATCCAGACGCCGCCGCCGAAAAGAACAGTAGAGGCGGCCAGGCAGAAGACGATGACCGTCCGCTCGCCGCGCTTGAGCCCTGGAAACACGAACCGCAAGATGAAGAACAACAGGGCGGGCAGACTGAGCGCGGTGCCGCCCCAGAGCATGATCTTAATAAGAATGTCGAAACCGGCGGTCCACGTCAGCCCCTGAACCATGCTCTTGGACTGTTGCGCGGGGGCGATCAACCAACGCGTGATGGTCGGCGCGAACGGCACGATCACACACACGCAGACAACCCACGAGACCGCACACTCGATCACGCAATTGCGGAGATCGATCAGATGCTCCATGAAGGGACGCGGCGGATCATTGTAATCGTCGGCCTTGTGATTCAGCCTAAAACGCCCGACCTTCATGCTTTCCCCTCTGCTGGCTTGCCCTTCGCGGAGTCGGCCACCTGTGGCGCGGATATTCCGGCTGCAGTATCTCCGCTCAGTTGACCAGCCGAAGCACTGTCACCAGCCTGCAGTGGCGGCGCAGCAGCAACGGGAGGCTCTGAAGGAAGTGGGCCTGAAGACCAGTTCTCGACGCGGTCTTCATTGCCTGGATAATCGGCCATATTCGGATAGGCATCGTTATAGGATCCCGGCGCGGGAGCTTCCAGTCCGTTCGGCGCTTCCGAGTTGGGCACTCCGTCCACATCCGTCTTCGGCGCAACGGATGCGCTGGCGGAGGGAGCCGTTGGCTCCTGATCCATATTCATCAGTTGATCTTTAAACTCATCAGCCGCACGACGGAACATCTCCATCGTGCGGCCGATTTTACGGACAACTTCGGGCAGTTTTTTGGGGCCAACCACAATCAGGATGACCACGAAAAGAACGACCCATTCGCCTGCACCCGCATTATCGGTCAGGAACGCCAAGCTAGGAAAAAAAGACATACCCGGAAGCTCCCGACCCTGCCGTCTACTTCTGGAACAGAGCGAACTCGCAACGACGGTTCAAATGCCACACCTCTTCGCCCGTTCCCGTGACAGCAGGCTTCTCTTCGCCATAGCTGCGAGTCTGGATTCGGTCCGCCGAGATGCCCAGGTTCACCAGATGGGAGCGGACGGCCAACGCCCGGTTCTCACCCAGCGACATGTTGTACTCGTTGCTGCCACGCTCGTCGCAGTTGCCCTCGACGACCAAGACATGGGCGGCGTTCTGCTGAAGGTGATGCGCGACCTGCTCAATCTTCGAGACCTCAGACGGAGGGAGGGCATAGCTGTCGAACGCGAAGTATACCGGCGCGAACTTCACGCCCTGCACAGCCTGCATCGTATCCTCGAAGCGCGCCCCGCTCACCAGATTTCCAGCCGCATCCGTCACCTTCGACAGATCGGTGTTCTCGAGCGTCGTGGGATCATTCAGCCCCGTCCCCCCAGCCAAAGTCGAGGGATCACTCTGCCACGGCCAGCGCCAGCCGCCCGCCTTTGTGCGGCAACCGGTATCCATAAACACGAGCGCGCCCATGAGCGCGATGTTGACAACGACGACGGAACGAATATGCATGTGTAAACTCCTCTGAACCTTTTAACGATCGGACCAATCTGGCGACATCCAATTTCCGGCAATGTTGATTAAACGTACCGCAGGATCCCCCAGAGTGTCAAGGATGTAGAGCGTAGAACCGATGGAGCACACCACATGACGCCCATCCGGCGCCCATGACGGATGCTCGCACTCGCCCTTTTGAGCCAAAACTTCGCACGACGCTTCGCCCGCCCGCGCATCCAGCACAGCGATCTGGTACCCCCCTCCGCGCTTGGTCGCATAGACGATTTTCCCCTTGGCGCTCCAGTCGGGGTTGACGTTCTCGGAACCCTTGTAGGTCAGCCGGCGGGACTGGCGGCTCGCCACGTCTACAACGTAGAGTTGCGGCGCTTTTGAAACGTCACTCACATAGACGATGCTCCGTCCGTCCGGCGACCAGCAGGGGCTGGCTTCTGCGCCGTGCTCGGTCTCGGTCATACGCCTCAACACACCAGAGCCCAGCTCCAGCGTGTACAACTCTGGGTTGCCCTGATAGGAGAGAATCAACGCCACCCGCGAACCGTCAGGCGAGACCGCCGCGCCCGTGTTCAGCCCCTTGAAAGAGGCCAAAGCCTTGCGCTCCGCCCCCCCCGCCACGATTCGGTAAAGCGCCGGATACCCTTTCAGAAAACTCGTATAGTAAACGTCCCGCCCGTTCGGCGCCCAGCGCGGTCCGACGGCCGCAACGTTGTCATGCGTAAGCTGCATCACTCCCTGCCCGTCCGCGTCACACATGTACAAATCGGCGTTGTTGCGGCCGCGGCGGTTCACGAAAACGATGCGCGTCTGCGCAATGCCCTTCTCGCCTGCGATCAGCCGCACCATCTCGTCCGCCAACTGGTGGGCCTGCCTCCGCACCTCCGTCGGCCCCATCGACACCTTGGCCCAGTTGAAGGCTTTACCTGGCCAGCCCACCCGGCAACTGCTTTGGATGCCGCCGCCGGCCTCTGCCACAGTTCCGTTGACCGTCACGGCGCCACCGCTCGTCATAACGACCTTGAACCAGCCCGAAATCTCCAGATCCCGCATCAGCGTCCGGACGAACAGCTGCCCGTTCGGCCCTGCGGCCTTCAGGCCGGCCAGCGACACGGTGTCCTTCTCGGCGCCTTTTTTGACAACCGAAATCAAAGGTGGCTGTGAAGCGGCCTGTGCCACCGCAACAGTTCCGGCCCCCATCGCCAACACGAACAACGAAAGAATGAAATACTTCTGCATACGCGCTCCAAAATTGAAGAAGGATTATACGCCCATCTGATCCTCTTCCGCAAGCGAAGACATCCGCATTTTTGGCGTTCGCTTTTTGACTCCCCTGCCGTCGTCGGAAAAATGGTCACGCCCGCCCCCAAACCCCCGAAAACAGGTCGCTCACTCTCGCGGTTTACCGTTTCCGCCGCACCTCTCCATATGCTATACTGAATGCGTATTCTGACCAACGGGGACAACGAACGCCATGACACTGATTGAAGAGATCCGAAGCCTGCAAAAAAAACGGAACGCCGTTATCCTTGCGCACAACTACCAACCCGCCGAGGTTCAGGACCTCGCCGATTTCACCGGCGACTCGCTTGAGCTCGCGCGCAAAGCCACCGATATCCAAGCGGACGTGATCGTCTTCTGCGGGGTTCACTTCATGGCCGAGACCGCCGCCATCCTCAATCCGGGCAAGACCGTACTGCTTCCCGCCGCGGACGCGGGTTGCCCCATGGCCGACATGATCACCGGCGACCAGCTGCGCGATCTCAAGGCAAAGCACCCAGGAGCCAAAGTGCTCTGCTACGTCAACAGCACGGCGGAAATCAAAGCCGAAAGTGACTGCTGCGTCACCTCCGCCAACGCCGTCGCCGTCGCCAAGGCCTTTGCCCCGGACCAGGAGATCATCTTTGTGCCGGACCGCCACCTCGGCTCTTATACAGCCGAAAAGCTGGGCAGGAGCTTCATCCTCTGGCCCGGCTTCTGCCCCACCCACGCGCGCATGAACGAACGCCAGATTCAAGCCTCCCGCTCCGCCCACCCCGGAGCGCCCGTGCTCGTTCACCCGGAATGTCCGAAGCCGGTGCGTGACGCCGCCGATGCCGTGCTCTCCACCGGCGGCATGTGCCGCTACGTTCTCGGCCGCGCTGAGCCCGCTTTCATCATCGGCACCGAAACAGGCATCCTGCACCGACTGCAATGCGAGAACCCGTCCAAGACGTTCTACCCGCTGCTGGAAGAGGCCGTCTGCCCCAACATGAAGAAAATCACGCTCGAAAAAGTCTTGTGGAGCTTGCGCGATATGCAGACCGTCATTGCGGTCTCAGAGCCCATCGCATTTCCAGCCAGACGCTCCATCGAAGCGATGCTGGCGATCCATTAACTCTTACCAAGCCAAACAAAGGAGGCGTCCATGACAACTCAGCAGCGCTCAACTCACACATGGAAATTCTTCCGTTCGGGCGGACTGGACCAAGTGTTGTTGCGCAGCGGTGCAGACATCGAACACCTCGGCGAACTGGATCAGAAACTCTGGACAGCCCTGAGCTGTCCCACCAAAGGTCTCCGGTTCGACTCGAAAACGCTCGACTTGCTCGACACCGACAAGGACGGTCGCATCCGCGTACCCGAGCTGCTGTCTGCGATCACCTGGACCGCAACCCGGCTCACCTCGCTTGACACCCTGTTGGACGGGTCCGACACCTTGCGTCTTTCCACGATCAACGCCGCCTCGCCCGAAGGCAAGACCTTGCTCGTGAACGCGAAACGCATCCTCGCCAATCTCGACAAAGGTTCGGCAGACGCGATCTCACTGGCAAACGTTGCCGACACCGCGAAGATCTTCGCGAACACCCGCTTCAACGGCGATGGCATCGTGCCTGCCGACGCCGCGGAAGACGCCGCCACGCAGCAGGTGATCGCCGACATCATCGCCTCCTTCGGCGCGGAAACCGACCGCAGCGGCAAACCCGGCGTAAATCAGGCTAAAGTCGATGCCTTCTTCGCGGCGGCGACCGCCCACCTCGACTGGGCCCGGCAAGCTGACGCCGCCGTCCTGCCTCTAGGCGATAAGACCGCAGCAGCCGTAGCCGCAATGACCACTGTCCGCGTCAAACTCGACGACTATTTTACGCGCTGCCGCCTGGCCTCCTTCGATCCGCGCGCCACCGCCCCGCTCAGCCGCACGGACGCCGACTTCACCGCACTCGCCAACCAAGATCTCACAGACGGACTGCCCGCCATCGCCGCTTTCCCGCTCTCAAAGATCGCGGCCGGACGCGACCTGCCGTTGCTCGATGGCATTAACCCCTACTGGTCCGATGCGGTGACGGCCTTCAGAATGGCGGCCGTCGCACCGTTGCTGGGCGCTGACCGAACGACGCTCTCCGCCGCGGAGTGGCAGGCCCTGAAAGCCAAGCTTGCGCCGTACGAAGCATGGGCCGCCGCCAAAACTGGCGCGGAAGTCGCCCCGCTTGGGGCCGAACGGCTCGCCGTCCTCCTCGCAGGCAAGGCCAAGGCAGACATCACCGCACTCGTCGCCAAAGACGCCGCCCTCGAAGCCGAGAACGCCCAGATTGCCGAAGTCGAAAAGCTGTTGCGCTACAACGCGAACCTCGCCATCCTGCTCAACAACTTCGTGAACATGGCCCGCCTCTACGATCCGAAGGCCTGCGCCATCTTCCGCGTAGGAACCCTCTTCATGGACGCGCGCGCCAGCAGCCTTTGCTTCCACGTAGACGACATCGGCGCACATTCCGGCCAAGCCGCCGCCAGCAAGTGCTGCCTCGCCTACTGCCAGATCTCACGCCCCGGCACAAAAGAGACGCGCACCATCTGCGCGGCCTTCACCTCCGGCTTCGCGCAAACACTCTGGGTCGGGCGAAACGGCATTTTCTATGATCTCGACGGCAAAGACTGGGACGCCACGATCGTCAAAATGGTCGACAACTCCATCAGCATCAAAGAGGCTTTCTGGGACCCTTGGCGCAAGATCGCGGCCATGGTCGGCGGCCAGGTCAGAAAGGTGCTGGCCGCCAAGCAAGACGCCGCTCTCGCAAACGCCGCCAAGAAAATCGAAACGCCCATCGCCCCCCCCGCCGAAGCCCCGAAGAAGATGGAAGGCGCTGCCCTCGCATCCTCGGCGGCCGCGCTCGGCATCGCGGTCGGCTTGATCAGCACGGCCATCGGCGGCGTGGTCAGCGCCGTCGCGGGCTTGCCCCTCTGGAAGACGGCCCTAGGGTTGGTCGCCGTGCTCCTGCTGGTTTCAGGCCCCTCGATGATCCTGACGTGGTTCAAGCTGCGCGCCCGCGATGTGGCACCCATCCTCAACGCCTGCGGCTGGGCCGTGAACCGCCGGCTGAGGCTCTCGCTCAAGCTGGGGCGGCTGTTCACCACGGAAGCGACTCTGCCCGCCAACTCTGAACGCCAGTTGATCGACCCGTTCGCCGATGACCACGCGACGCGCAACACAGTCCTCCTGGTGTTGTTCGCGGCTGCGGTTGTAGCTGGCCTCTGGTACGCGGGCCTGCTGGACGGCGCGCTGCCGGCCCCGATGAAAAAGCATTGCTCGAAACCGATCGCTGCCGTCAGCGCCGAGGCTCCAGCATCGGCCGCCGCTCAGGCAACAACCCCGGCCGTAAAATGAAACTGAAACGTCTCATCCTTCCCTCGCTCATGTGCGCACTCCTTCTCGTCGGCTGCGCCACACAGCGCCAACTGATCGAGAAACGCATCGGGCAGAAATCCGACTTTTTCGCAGCCCTGCCGGCCGAGCACCAACAGCGGCTCCGCGACGGCAAAGTGCAGTCGGGCGACACCCATGATGCAGTCTGGATCGTCTATGGCAGGCCTGACCGCATCTTTCAGAAGGTCACAGCCACCTCGACCAACGAGGTCTGGTCCTATGTGGCGCAAAATCTCGACACCTATGACGAGCCGCGCCCCGTCTACTACCCGCTCCGTGCATCTGGCGGCAGAACCATCTGGCACACCGACTACATCTGGGCTCCCCGCACGCGATTCGACACCTACGAATACATGCGCATCGAGTTTCAGAACGACAAGGTCCTCTCCGTCGAAACCGAACAACCCTGACTGTGAGGGCACGGCATCCCACCTGCCCGCCCAGCTCTGAACCCCAAACCCCCGGTCCCTCCTATGAACTTCCCTGACATCTCCATTCTTAACAACCGTTTCGGCGCGCCTGGCCGCATCGCTTTCCGCTCCGGCGAAGCCGGCCTTCCCATCGTCGCACTGGTCAACCAGTACGGTTCCTGCGAAGTGTCGCTTTATGGCGGCCATGTGCTGAGCTATCGCCCGACGGGCCATGGCCCTGTTTTTTTCATCAGCAAGGCGTCCGCCTTCGAACCCGGCAAGCCGATCCGCGGCGGCATCCCCATCTGCTGGCCTTGGTTCGGCCGCTGTCCCGACACGCCGGACAACCCCATGCACGGTTTCGCCCGCATCCTGCAGTGGAACCTGCTCGCCACTGAATACTCCAGCGAAATCACCGAAGTGCGGCTCTCCCTCGAGGACTCTGACCTGACACGCCGCTTTTGGCCCTATGCCTTCGAGCTGAGGTTGCGCATCTGGCTTGACCAGCGCCTGAATATTGAGCTCACCACGGTTAACCGCGACACGCGGCCCTTCACGTTCACTCAGGCGTTCCACCCCTACCTCCGCGTGCGGCAGATCGCAGAGGTCACTGTGCACGGTCTCGACCAAGCTTCCTTCACCGACCGCCTGACCGGGCAGACGGGCAAACAGGAGGGCGCGCTCGGCATAGGCGCAGAGACCGACCGTCTCTTCACACCCACCGCCCCCGAGTGCGTGTTGCACGACGCAAGCCTCGGACGCACCCTCGCCATGACCTTCTCTGGCACCCAGAGCCTCGTGGTCTGGAACCCCTGGATCAACAAAGCCCGCGCGATGCCCGATTTCGGCGACGATGAATATGTGAGCATGCTCTGCCTCGAACCGGCTAACACCGCGGACAGCGCGATCACGCTCGCTCCGGGCGAACAACACGCGCTATCACTCTCCCTCCAGGCCACACTTGCATGAACATCGCCCGATCCAAGCAGAACGTGCTGCGCTACGGACCGGCCGCCGTCATGACCGCGGTGATTTCCGCGCTTTCGCTTGCGCCCGCCCATTTTTTCCACGGAGTCGAGTCTGCGCTGCCGCACATCAGCGGGCTCGATAAAATGGTGCACGCGCTCATGTACGCCGCGCTGACGGCCTCCTATCTGCACGCCGTGCCGCAGCCGAGACGCCGGAGCCTGAAGGCCGTCCTTTGGATCGTGCTGGGCGCGGCCATATACGGCATCGTCATGGAACTCTGCCAGAAATGGCTGACCACCACGCGGTGCATGGACCCTCGCGATGCGCTCGCCAATGCCGTCGGCGCGCTGACTTACGCCCTGTTTGCCTGCGCCTGGGCACGCCCCCAGGCAGACCGGACGAAAACCCTTGCTCAGGACCTCCCGGATTCTGACACCTGATTTCTGTTTAGCAGCACGATAGCAACAGGGATGAAGATGCCCGACACTGACTTTTTCAACGAAGAAACCGATTCCAGCCCCGACGCAGACACGCCGGTCTCTGCCTTGCGCCAGCCGCTCGCCGCTCGCATGCGCCCGCTGGCGCTGGAGGAAGTCCTCGGACAAGACCACATTCTCGGCCCCGGCAAACTCCTGCGCCGAGTCATCGAGGCCGACCGTCTCACCAACCTGATTTTCTACGGTCCGCCAGGATGCGGCAAAACCACCCTGGCCGAAGTTATCGCACGCGTCACCAAACGCCGCTTCGAGCGCACCAGCGGCGTGCTCTCGAACGTGGCCACGCTCCGCAACATCTGCGAGACAGCCAAGCTCTTTAAAGGCGGCCCCGGCACCGTGCTCTTTGTGGATGAGATCCACCGCTTCAACAAGTCTCAGCAAGATGTGCTGCTCCCTTATGTCGAGAACGGCACCGTCACCCTCATTGGCGCCACCACCCACAACCCCAACATCTTCGTCAACAGCCCCCTCACCTCCCGCTCGCTGGTCTTTGAACTGCGCCCGCTCGACGAGGCCTCTGTCGCCGCCCTTGTGCACCGCGCACTCGCCGACGAAACGCGAGGCCTCGGCTACGTGAAAAGCGAGATCACTCCGGATGCCATCGACTTCCTCGCCGCCGTCTGCGACGGCGACGCCCGCCGCGCCCTCACGGCCCTTGAAGTCGCCACGCTTTCCACTCCGCCTGACACCGACGGCGCAGTCCACCTCACGCACACCGTGATGGAGGAGTGCGTCCAGCGCAAGATGGTGCTCTACGATAAAGACGAGGACGGCCACTATGACACCATCTCGGCCTTCATCAAGTCCGTGCGAGGCTCCGACCCGCACGCCGCGGTCTACTGGCTCGCCAAAATGTTGGAGGCTGGCGAGGATCCTCGCTTCATCGCGCGCCGCCTGATCATCCTCGCCTCGGAAGACATCGGCAATGCGGACCCGCGCGGACTGACCGTCGCCGTCTCCGCCATGCAGGCCGTGGAGTTCATCGGCATGCCTGAGGCGCGCATCACCCTCGCCCAAGCCACCACCTACCTCGCCACCGCGCCCAAGAGCAACGCCGCCTACCTCGCCGTAGACGAAGCCCTCGAAGACGTGCGCTCCGGCCGCCTCCTCGCCGTTCCTGAGCACCTCAAGAATGTCCATGTCGAAGCCGTCGGTTGCGAGGGGCTTGACATCGCCTACAAATACCCTCATGATTTCGATCAGCATACGGTTCAGCAAGAGTACCTGCCTGTCACCAAAACGTACTACCGCCCGACTCAGCAGGGTTACGAGGACACCATCGCCAAACGCATGGAGACGGTGGAAAAACTCAAGAAAGGGACACGTCATGCACGTTGACATTTCGCCCAGCAAACACGCGCTCGGCCAGTCCGCAGCCGCCTACGCCGCCGACGGGCTCAGGCAGGCCCTCGCCACCCGCGGCTGCGCCAACCTGATCGTCGCCACCGGCGCCAGCCAATTTGAGATGCTCCAGGCGCTCACCGCAGCCGACGGCATCGACTGGCACAAGGTCACCGCCTTCCACCTCGACGAATACATCGGCCTGCCGATCACCCACCCCGCCAGTTTCCGGGCCTATCTGCGCGCGCGCTTCGTCGCCGCCCTGCCTGCGCACATCGGCGCGTTCCACGAGGTCAACGGCGAAAACCCCGACCCCGCTGCCGAATGCAGCCGGCTGGGTGACCTCATCGCACAACATCCGATCGACGTGGCCTGCATCGGCATCGGCGAGAACGGCCACCTCGCCTTCAACGATCCGCCCGCCGATTTCGACGCCAAAGACGCCTATCTCGTCGTGACCCTCGACGAGGCCTGCCGCAAACAGCAGCTTGGCGAAGGCTGGTTTCCCACCTTTGACGACGTGCCCAAGCGCGCGATCTCCATGTCCATCCCGCAGATCATGAAGAGTCAGCGCATTGTCTGCACCGTGCCTGACGCGCGCAAGGCGAAGGCCGTGAAAGGCACCCTTGAAGGGCCGCTGTCTCCGCGCTGCCCCGCCTCTATCCTACGCACGCATGCCGAGTGCCAGCTTTTCCTCGACCACGGCTCGGCCTCACTCCTGACGCGGCAACACCCCTAATCACCGAGCCCTTCATTTTGTAACAGCAAAACCAACGATACTTGGAGGGCGAGCGTCCTCGCAAGCCGCCGTCATCGCATAAACAACATGAACACGCCCCTCCATATCCCAGGCTTCGTCGACCTGCAGGTCAACGGTTTCGTCGGTGTCGACTTCAGCAGTGAGTCGCTCACCGAAGAGGCCTTCGTGCATGCGGGCCACACCCTGATCGGCCGCGGCACCGCCGCCTTCCTGCCTACGCTGATCACCAACTCCGAAGCGAGGTTGCACCGCAACTTGACGCTGATGGCAAGCGCGCTGAAGAAGGACGCCACGCTCGCGCGCCATGTGCCGGGCCTCCACCTAGAGGGACCTTTCATTTCCAAAGAGCCAGGCGCTGTCGGCGCGCACGATCCAGCCGCTGTCCACGCGCCGGACATCGCCCTTTTCGAACGGCTCTGCGCGTGGTCGGAAGGCCGCCTGCGCCTCCTCACCCTTGCGGCGGAACTCCCCGGCGCAGCGGAACTCGCGCACCACGCCGTCAAGCGCGGCGTCGCCGTCTCCTGCGGCCACCAGCTTGCAGGGCCGGAAGACCTCGCCCGCCTAGCCACAGCCGGAGCGACCGCGCTCACGCACCTCGGCAACGGCATGCCCAACCTCGTGCACCGCCACAGCAATCCGCTCCTCGCGGGCCTCGCCGAGGAGCGCCTCAAAATCCTGTTCATCGCGGACAGCCACCACCTGCCCGTCCACGTGCTCAAAGTCTTCGCGCGCGCCGCTGGCGCGGCCCGCCTCATTGCCACCTCCGACTCTTCGTCTGTCGCAGGTCTGCCGCCCGGAACCTACGATGTGCTCGGCAACACAGCCGTGCTGGAGCCGAGCGGCCTGCTCCACAACCCAGAGAAACAGTGCCTCGTCGGCTCCTCGGCCACGTTGCTCGCCTGCATGAACGTCCTGCACGGCCTCGGCTTCTTCTCGCTGGAGGACCTTGTGCGCATCGGGTTCCGAAATCCGCTGGCCCTCATCGGTCTCACCCCGCAGGACGTTCCCACAGGCAGCTACCCCATCGCCTTCTCCCCCGCCACCGGCTTTACCCTCGTCTGACGCGCGCTCATTTGCAGGCATTCCGCCTTGGACGGACCCTCCCGATTTTGCTATGCTGAAGACGTGAAATAGAGAGTCCCTGAACGGCGCATAATGGGGCTTTCTGCCTCTCCTTTCCGCGCCCGGATATTCTTTCTATGTCCAAGCCTTTCGTCCATCTCCATCTCCATACCAAGTACAGCCTGCTCGACGGCGCCTGCCACATCAAGCCGCTCGTCCTGCGCGCCAAAGAACTGGGCATGAACGCCGTCGCCATGACTGACCACGGCGTCATGTACGGCGCGATCGAGTTCTACAAGACCTGTAAAGCCGAGGGCATCAAACCCATCATCGGCTGCGAAGTCTACATCAACGCCAAGGCCCACCGCTCCAGCCGCGACCCCAGCGTGCCTTACCACCACCTCGTGCTGCTGGCCATGAACGAGGAGGGCTACCTCAACCTCGCCAAGATCAACACGATCGCCCACATGGAGGGCTTCTATTACAAGCCGCGCATCGACAAGGAAACCCTGCGCGCCCATGCGGGAGGCCTGATCGGCCTCGCCGCCTGCCTCCAAGGCGAGATCAATGTCCACCTCCAGGAGCGCCACCTCGACGATGCCGAGAAGGCTGCGCGGGAATACATGGACATCTTCGGGCCGAACAACTTCTTTCTCGAGATTCAGGACCATGGCCTGCCCGAACAGAAGGTCACCAACGAGGGCGTGCGCGAACTGTGCAAACGCACCGGCCTGCGCGCCGTGGTCACCAACGACGTCCACTACCTGCACCAGAGCCACGCCGAAGCTCACGAGGTCATGCTCTGCATCCAGACGCAGACCGTCATGAGCGACCCCAAGCGCATGCGCTACGCGACCAACGAGTTCTACTTCAAGTCGCGCGAGGAGTTGGAGAAGCGCTTCCCCAATGACACCGAAGCCTTCGATCTCACGCAGGAGATCGCCGACCGCTGCAACGTAGAGCTGAAATTCTCCGATGGCAAAGCCGCCAGCCTGCACTTCCCCACCTACGACGTGCCGGACGGCTACGGCGACGGAATGGCTTACCTCATCCACCTAGGCAAAGAGGGCCTCAAGCGCCACTACACTTTCGACTACGACCATCCGGAAACCGACGAGCACAAGATGCTGATCGAACGTTTCGACTACGAGGTCGGAATCATCCAAAAGACCGGCTTCATCAACTATTTCCTCGTCGTCGCGGACTTCATCAACTGGTCGCGCAGCCACGGCGTGCCGGTCGGCCCCGGGCGCGGTTCGGGCGCGGGCTCGATCCTCGCCTACACGCTCGGCATCACCCAGATCGACCCGATCCGCTTCGACCTCATCTTCGAGCGCTTCCTCAACCCTGAGCGCGTCTCGCCCCCCGACTTCGATATCGACTTCTGCCAGGCCCGCCGCGAGCGCACCATCGAATACGTGAAGCAGAAGTACGGCAAAGAACGCGTCGCACAGATCGTCACCTTCGGCCAGCTCGGAGCCAAGACCGTGATCCGCGACATCGCCCGCGTGCTGGAGATCCCGCTCAGCCAGTCGAACGAGTATGCCAAGATGATTCCCGAGGATCCGAAGATCACACTCTCCAAGGCTAAGACCGAGAACCCGCAGTTCGCCGCGGCCTGCAATGTCGAGCCCGACCTGCGCCGCATCATGCAGTTCGCCGAGGTGCTCGAAGGCCTCTACCGCAACACAGGCGTCCACGCCGCTGGCGTCGTGATCGGCGACAAACCGCTCATCGACCTCGTGCCGCTCGCCCGCGACAAAGACGGTTCGCCCGTCACCCAGTACGCCAAGGAGCCGATCGAGGAGGTCGGCCTGCTGAAGATGGACTTCCTCGGCCTCAAGACACTCACCGTCTTGCAGGAGGCGGTCGACCTGGTCAAGCTGGTCCACGACAAGGACGTGGACCTCGTCAAGCTGCCGCTTGACGACGCCAAGACCTTCGAACTCTTCCAGCGCGCGGACACCGTGGGCGTGTTCCAGCTCGAGTCCGGCGGCATGCGCCGCATTTTGGCGGACCTCCAGCCCACCTGCATCGAGGAAATCATCGCTATCTTGGCGCTCTACCGCCCCGGCCCTATGGACATGATCCCCTCGTTCGTGAAGCGCAAGAAGGGCCAGGAGAAAATCGTCTACGACCACCCGAAGCTGGAGCCGATCCTCAAAGAGACCTACGGCATCATGGTCTACCAGGAGCAGGTGCAGCGCGCCGCCCAGGCCCTGGCCGGCTACTCGCTCGGCAAGGCCGACATGCTGCGCCGCGCCATGGGCAAGAAGAAAAAAGAGGTCATGGCCAAGGAGCGCGCGGGATTCATCGAGGGCTGCCAGAAGACGAACAGCATTCCTGCCGACCAAGCCGGCCAGATCTTCGACAACATCGAGAAGTTCGCCGGATACGGCTTCAACAAAGCCCATGCCGCCGCTTACGGGATCGTCACCTACCAGACCGCCTACATGAAGGCCCACTATCCGTCCGAATTCATGTGCGCACAGATCTCCTCTGAAATCGGAAACTTCGACAAACTTCCCGGCTTCGTGGCTGAAGCCGAAGAAATGGGGCTCAAAGTCCTGCCTCCCGACGTCAACCGCAGCATCGACCGCTTCGCACCCGAAGAAGGCAACGTCCGCTATGGCCTGGCGGGCATCAAGAGCGTGGGCGAAGGCGCGGCCGAAGCCATCGTGAAGGAGCGCAAGGAGCGCGGGCCCTTCACCAGCTTCGCCAACTTCAGCGAGCGCGTCGACCCCGCCGCCGTGAACAAGCGCGTGCTTGAAGCGCTCATCAAGTGCGGTGCGATGGACTGCTTCGGCATGCACCGCGCGCGCCTTTTCAACAACATCGACTTCGCCCTCTCGCGCGCCGCCGAAAAGCTGCGCGAGAAAGCCAGCGGCCAAAGCAATCTTTTCGATATGCTTGGCGCGGCCGACTCCGGCTCCGCCAACCCCGACCACCTGCCCGATTGCCCCAAGTGGATCGAGAAAGAGAACCTCACCGCCGAGCGCGATCTGCTGGGCATCTACATGACCGGCCATCCGCTCACCCGCTACCGCCGCATCATCAAAGACATTCAGACCTTCTCACTCGCGAAGGTCGCAGAAGCGCCGGACAACAAGGACATCCGCGTGGCCGGCATGGCAGCCTCCGTCACACGCCGGATCAGCAAGCAGAGCAAGGAGCCTTGGGCCGTTCTCGTGCTTGACGACGGCGAGACCAGTATCGAGGTGCTCGTTTTCTCCGAGGCCTTCAAAAAGTTTGAAGGCGCGTGCATCGCCGACCAGCCCGTGCTCATCTGCGGCACGCTCTCCAAGCGCGACGATCAGCCCAAAATCATCGCCCGCGAGGTCTACCCGCTCATGGACGCTCCGCGCCACTTCGGCGAAAAGGTCGTCGCGGCCATCAAGGTCGAGGACGGCCTCGCACTCAAACGGATCGACGGCCTGCGGCAGTTGGTGGACAAGCATCCCGGCACCGTCCCCCTGCTCGTCTGCCTCATGTACCCCGACAAAAAGAAGGTGCTGATCCAGCCCAACCGCACGCTCACCATCGACCCCTCGCCGGAGTTCATCACCGACGCCGAAGCCCTGCTCGGCCGCAACAGCATGAAGTTCATGGCGAAGAAGGATATCTACAAAGAGCCCCGTCCCGAGCGCCGCTGGTCCCGCGACCGCGCCGCAAGCTGAGTCCGATGAAAATGACGGCGGATTCCACAGGTCCGACGCATCTTAGTTTTACCGCAAAAGCCGCCGGTTTGCGGTTTTTGCGAACAATTTTCACTTTCTAGCAAAACGGGAAGAATTTTAGATGCGCTTGCCCTTGCGAATTCCGTCTCCGGCATTGACAGCATGCGGGGATTCCTAAAAGGGATCGACAGCCGGTTCACGCGCGACGAGGAAGACCGCGTATGAACGTCGTCGACACCTCCGTTTGGATCGAATTCTTCATAGAACAGGCCACGCTCTGGACACAAGACGAACACTTCGCTGGGTTGCCCGGAGTCGAAGACCGAGTCAAACACGAAAAGAGGCCTTTTTAAGCCTCACCCTCCTGTAAACGGCGAAAACAAGCAGCAGTCCAGAAAGCACGGTCGCGGAACCGTAACAGGTGATCTGAATACTCTGCGTGACCAAGAGCGGCACCGTTTTATCTCCCGGATACCACGCAACCGGGTACAGCGGACGCCCAAGCAAGAACGACATCAATCCCGCAGCTTCCGACAGAACCTCAGTCACCGCAATGACGGCTGCAACACCGGCAAGAGCCTCGCTGATACGGAGCTTGGGCAGGTTGCCGACGCTGGCCGCCACAGCGAGATAAAGCCCGAACGCCAACCCCGGCCCTATCGAGGCCACGAAGGCGCAACACGCGGCTTGAGCGGCCGCGCTCCCAGCACCCAACACATTCGGATGATACACGGTGAAGTGCTCGGCGGCGATGCGCACAATAATCTGGTCATGGGCCACCGCGTATGCGGCCACCATCGCCCACGTGCCCACCGTAATCACGTTCATGCGGAATGACTCAATGAATCTTCTAACATCCGGCATGGTTTTCGGAAAAAAGTAATTTTATAAGAGCCACGCTCCAGACGTCGCTGGAGCCGCGGTAGAACCTCGAACTAAGCACATTCTCCGAAGAAGGCACGGACTTCGGATACAAATACCTCGGGCTGGTCGGTGTGGACCAGATGCCCCGCGTCAGGGACGGTCACAAATTGCGCCGCAGGGAACCAGCCGCGGATCAGTTCCTCGTCTTGCCGAAGGCGGAAGGGCGAAGTCTCGCCCGCCATGAACAGAGCCGGCCCCGTGTATGGCGCGAACAGCGGCGGCGCGTCGCTGACCGTGCGGTAGTTGTCGATCAAGTACTGGAGTGGCACGCGCCAGACGAACCGTCCTTCCGCGTCCCGCACAATGTTCTTGAGAAGAAAATCGCGCGTCGTCTGCAACGGAATAAACTGCGACAGCGCCGCGTCCAGTTCGCTGCGCCGCGTAGCAGCCGCCAGATCGACCTGCTGGCACGCCCGCAACACGAAGAGATGCACCGGCTGGATGGCGCGCGGAGAAATATCGACGACCACCAGCCCGCGCACGCTGTCGGCTCGGTTCGACGCCATCTGCATCGCGACCTTGCCGCCCATGGAGTGGCCGATCACGAAAACTCGGCCGTCGATCCCCTGCGCGTGCAGCGTCTCGATCACGTCGTCGCCCATGCCGCACAAATCCACATGAGCCACATGCGGCGACCGCCCGTGGTTGGGCAGATCGAGGCAGATCACCTGGTAACGGTCAGCTAGCGCGGCGCGCACGCCCCGCCAGTTCTCGCACGACCCCATCAGGCCATGCAGGATCACGACGGGATCGCCCGCGCCTTCGCTCTCGCTGTGGAGTCTCATCACCTCGCTCAGAAACTCAGGTTATTTAGGCTGTAGGCTACTAGATGGCTGGCGATTGCGACTTAAGCGAACAGCCCTTCATCCTAACGGCCTACAGTCTAAAAACCGCCTCACCTACACCGTCGTCATCCACGCCTTGACGGACTTCTTGTCCAGTTTGCACATCAGCGCCGTGGCGGTCAGATCCGCCTGCGCGTCAGTCAGCTTGGCGGTGTCGAGGTCGATCATGCGGTCAGCGAGCAACAGCGCCGTGGCCAGCGCCTGCGTGCAGTCGCGGATGAAGTCCTTGCGGCAGCCGATCGGATCGTCCGGGTCGCCGTCGGAGCGCAACATGTGGCAGTCGTACTCCACCACGCCCTTCCAGCCGACCTTGCGCAGAGCCCAGAACATCTGCACCGTCTCCTTGAGCCCTTCTGGGCCGATGAGCGGAGGGAAGTCGTTGTCGAACTGCGCCTTGATCTGGCTGCCGAAATGCAGGAAAAACAGCTTCTTCATGCTGGTCAGGTAGCCGACCGTGTGAACCGCGTTCAAAAGCGCCATGCTCTCGTGCTGCAGCAGTTCGGGGTTCACACCGAAAAACCCGGGGTGCTTCAGATGGCCGAAGATGAAGCCCACCGCATGACCCGATGTCGGCAGGAACATGTGGCCGCGCGGCTCGTTGGGTTTGGGCTCGATCGTGGCCCCCACGTAGTTCGTAAACTTCTTCGCCTTAATATAGTCGTAAACCGCATTCAAGCCATCCGCCAGCCAGGAGTAAACGTTCTTCCAGTCCACGTTCACGGGGACTTCGAAACCGTCGCGAGCAACCCAGTAGGTGTAATGCTTCGCGCCGAAAAATGCGCCGATGCGCAGCGTGCGCTCGACCTTTTTCTTAGCCAGCGCGCGGATTTTCGGGTCGGGGTTGGTCAGACCGCCCTTGCGGAACAGCTTGTTGCCATGCAGCCCGCATGTGGCCGTGTTGATATACAGCCCGGCGCCCTCGAGCACCTTCTTGATCGCCTGCAGCTTGGCATAGGTCTCGCTCTTCGGGTCGAGGTCGTCCTCCAGATGCTCCGGATCCCACGGCACCAGATCGTCGTCATGAAACGACGTGGACTCGATCAGCCCCTCTTTCGCGGCGTCGGCCAACAGCTTCGCCACCTCTAAAGAATCAATCTTGGGCAACACCGGGCCGCCGAACGGATCGCCCAAGGGATTGCCCACACACCAGAACGGCATTGACCGCAACGTCACCGGGTCAATGTTGAACGCTTTTTTACTCATTCAAACACCTCATTTTATTGGCTTCCAATAAGCCCATGTTTAGCTTCAAGAATAGCGTTTTCCCGGCATGCCAATCAAGCCGTAAGTACCACAATTGTTTCGCTGAAAATCGCCTGTGCCCGAAAGACAGGGAACCCTTGTTTGCCGAAGCAAGTCCACAACCTTGCGCAGGATATACCTTTTTTGTATTATGTGAATGGTAATGGTTGTTCACGAATGCTTTTCCAGAGAAAATGAGACGGCATGAAGAAATGGATTTCACTCGCCCTGCTCCCTCTATTCGCCTCGCTCGCGCAAATTCCGCAAGATCCTGTTGTCAGCCTGGAGGACACCGCTTTCATCCGAGGCAAGCCATTCAAGAACGTCACGTTGGAGATGAGCCTCAAGCCGTTCAAAAAGAACGATCCCGCCTTTATTCGGGGTGTCTGCCGCGAGGTGTTCACCCAGTGGGCACCGCTCATCCGCCATGCCGACCAAGTCTCCGTCATGATGTGGACCGCCGACGGCTCGGAGATTCTCGACTACACCGGCGACCCCAAGCAGCGCCTCGAATGGGCCATGTACATCGGCAACCCCAATTCAGGACGCGCCGTCGGTTCGGAGCCCGACGCGCCGCTTTCGATCCATGACCGCGCCTTCCTCTACATGCCCAACCCGCCCGAATACACGATGGGCGACTTACGCCTCATCGTGCAGGCCCTCAAGGAAGAGGGCCGCCGCATCACCGGCAAGCCCGTGCGCGTGGGCGCGACCTTCGACCCGGGCCCCGAGTTCGCCAAGTCCGATTTCAAGTACAAGAAGCATCCTGAAATCTGTATGGCGGCCACGATGGGCCACAAGAGCTTCGTCTGCTGCTACGCCGTGCTTCACAAGGACGAGTCGGAATACGCAGGCTTTCCCGAAGGCATTCCGGAGGGCACGCCTTTCGGCAGTTTCTTTGGCCGCCAGGCACAGCGTTTCCTCACCGACATGGGGTATGACTACATCTGGTTCTCCAACGGCCTCGGCTTCGGCCTAGAGACTTGGGCTTCCACTGGCGCGATCTTCACAGGCAAGGAGTTCAATGCTCCCAAGCTTTTCGAGACACGCGCGAAAATCATCGATTTCTGGAAGCTCTTCCGCAAAGAGTGCCCCACGTTCCGCATCGAAACGCGCGGCACCAACCTCTCCACCGGCATCGACCTCGCCAAAGACGGCGTGGACCTGCGCGAGATCTACCGCGGCGGCTTCAACCTGCTGCCTCCGCCCAACTCGCCCTGGGCCGCGCTCGACGGCGACTTCGGCCTCGAGCTCACCGGCTATCTTTCGCGCATGGCGGAGCTGCCGGACGAGGACTACATCTTCCGCTTCTACACGCACGACCCCTGGTGGGTCAACAGCCCGTGGCTGGACCGCTACGGACGCGAGCCGCACGACATCTATCTGCCGCTGGCTTGCGCCCGTGTGAACCGCGACGGCAACGTGGCGCTCCCCTCGCACCTCAACCTTCTCACCGTCGACAACTCGTTCGGCAATATGCCCGCGCAAGTTCCGAATGAGGTCATCCCCCGCATCCTCGAAGGCCGCGCCGATGCACCCGACGAGCCAGGCCCCTTCGTCTGGGTCTACCCCTTCGACGAGTATCACGACTGGGCCTATAAGAATCAAGAGCGCCTCGGCGAAGTCTTCAGCGGCGACTGGGTGATCCGCCAAGCCATCAATGCCGGCTTTCCGCTCAACACCGTGGTCTCCACGACCGGCTTTCTCTCCTCGCTAGAAAAGAAACCGGGGCTCTACCGCAGCACGGTGCTCGTCACTATCGCGCCTGAAGCGGGCTCGAAGGTCGAGGCGCGCCTCATCCGCTTTGTGCAGGAGGGAGGCCAGTTGCTCGTCTACGGCCCAATCACTCACGCGGGCCCTGCATTTCTAGAGTTCGCCAACCTCGCCACAGCTGAACCGCTCGAAGGCGTATTCGAGGTCGCGAACCAAGGGACAGGCGACGCATTCACGCAGATCCAAAGCCCCTCGAAGATACGCCACACAGCACTTGTGAACGGAGGCGGCGTAGAGCCGGTTGTCAAGGATCGCACCGATTCCGCCACGAAGGTGCTGACCACGATGAAGCAGGGCTCTCAGACACGCGATGTCTTGGTCGCGCGCAGCCGTCCCGAATGGAAAGGGGGCAAAGTGCTCTACTTCCGCGCCACAAACTCCAATCGCTACACCGGCGGACGCCTGCTGACGCCGGACAGCCCCGAGGAATTCTTCAACGGCCCGCTGCTGATGCGTTATGCGCTGAGCGAGTTCGGCTTCACTTTCCTGCAGGACCGCCTGCGCCCCAACACCAAGTGCCCTGTGACTTGTGTCGCACGCAGCCACAACGGCTTCTATTTCTCTGGCTACACACCCGACACCACAGTCCGTCAGCGCTTCCGTTTCCCGCAAGGCGCACCTCTGCTACTCGGCTATGAAACCGTGCTCGAGAAAGGCTGCTCAACCTACTCTCTGCCGCGAGGCTGGCATCGCGAGTGCCGCGTCTTTGTGTCTCAGCCCACCGACGGACGCGTCGGGATCAACGAATGCCACTCGAATGAAAAGGGCGTCGTGCGCCGTCTCGAAGTCGACGGATTGGATCACGCGACTGTGACCTTCTACCCAGGAGCCGAAGCTCACGAAGACAACATCCGCACCTATCTCAACTCGGCTTATCCTTGGCTTAAAGGCCGCATTCCCTTTCGAAAGGGCCCGGAAGCTTTCGGAGCCTGTTACCAAATCACTGACGTTACCGGCCGACTCTGCATCGCGTGGTAAGTCGAAACTGGAAACTTGAATTCAGAAGCACGTTTTAAAACCCAATCGCCGACAGCCCCAAAGCCCCTTATGCCAAACGCGTTCCTCGCTTTAGAATTCGAACCCGCGACTGCCGAAGCCGCCGCGTTTCATGTCACGCCTGCCCCCTTGAAGCTGAGTGTTTTCTTCCGCGGCGGCGACTGGTCAGATGGGACGAGAGGAAAAAGATATGACTGAGCAACTTCTTCAGAAACTCCGCCCCCAAAAAAGGTTCTGGGTCGCGTCCTTCGGCGTGGCAGCGGCACTGATTGTGGTCACCGGCTATGCCCAGTACCGCGCAGGAAAGAGGCATGTTTCGCAGGAATGGATTCAAACCCTTGGCGCCGTTGGCGCGCTGAAGGCCAACCAGTTCGACGAGTGGCGCAAGGAGCGCCTTGCCGACGCGATTCGCTTTGCGCAGGGCCCGTCGCTCGTTACCGCCGCACGGGATTTGATCCGGAACCCCGATGACCCCGATTTCCGCAAGGCCGCCAAGCTCATGCTGGATCTCAACCTTAAAAGCGGCATCTACCAAAACACACTCATGGTCTCACCCACTGGGGCCGTTCTGATGTCCTCGGTCGCGGTCTCCGAACCCTTACAAGAAACAACACGGCAAGCCATCCGAACCGCGTTCACAACCCGGTCCCCCGCCCTCTCTGACCTCTACCGGTACGGCAACAACCAAGCACATATCGACACGGCAGCCCCCATCTGCGATAAGGACGGGCAGCCCATCGCCGCGTTCATTCTGCGTACCGATGCCTCCGACTTTCTCTACCCGCTCATCCGTTTCTGGCCGACCGACAGCCCGAGTGCCGAGACTCTGCTCGTCAGACGCGATGGCGACGACGTTGTTTTCCTCAACGATCTGCGTCACAGCACCAACGCCAATGCGGCCGTGCGTTTCAGGATGCCTCTGACACGCAAAGCCCTCCCTGCGGTTCAAGCGGTCCTCGGATTCCATGGCGTTTTCGAAGGCCAAGACTACAGAGATGTCGCCGTGCTGTCCGATATCCGTTCCGTTCCGGACTCTGACTGGGGCCTCGTCACTAAAGTAGACCGAAGCGAGGTCCTGAGCGACATTCGATACCACGCCTTTGTCATCGTGCGTTTAGCCAGCCTCGGCATTCTGCTCGCAGCCGCCCTGACCGCCGCAGGTTACCGCAGGCGGCAGAGCCATCTGTATCGCGACCTTTACAAGATCGAGCGGGAAAAGCGGGAAGCTCACGAGAAATTTGAGACCATTCTCTACAGCATTGGCGACGCGGTCATCGTCACAGACGACAAAGCCTGCGTGCGCCAAATGAACCCTGTGGCAGAGCACCTGACAGGCTGGAAAGAAGCTGAAGCCATCGGGAAACCGCTCCAAGAGATTTTCCACATCATTAACGAAGAAACGCGGCAACCTGTCGAGAACCCGGTCTGGCGTGTCTTGCGTGAAGGCAAAGTCGTGGGACTTGCCAACCACACCACACTCATCGCGCGCGACGGCACAGAGCGGCCCATCGCCGACAGCGGTGCGCCTGTGCGTGACGAACGCGACACCATCAACGGCGTGGTGCTGGTGTTTAGAGACCAGTCTGTGGACTATGCCGCGCAGAAAGCCTTGCGCGAAAGCGAAACCCAGTACAGCGACCTCTTCCGCAACATGACGGAAGGGTTTGCCCTGCATCAGATCCTCTGCGACGAACACGGCACACCCGTCGATTACAGGTTCCTCAAGATCAACCCGGCTTTCGAGCGCCTGACCGGCCTGAGCTCAGCTCACATTATCGGACACCGCGTTCTCGAAGTGATGCCTGACACGGATACCCACTGGATCGAAATTTACGGTGCCGTCGCGAAAACCGGCAAAGCCGTCCATTTCGAGAACTATTCATCGGCGCTGCACCGCCATTTTGAAGTCACCGCTTTTTGTCCGCGTCCAGGCCAGTTCTGCACACTTTTCGACGACATCACCGAGAAGAAGAAGAACGAGGAAGCGCGCAAAGCCCTCGAAGGCCAGCTCCAACAGTCGCAGCGCATCGAAGCGGTGGGGCGGCTGGCTGGCAGTGATGTAATGGGTAAGAGCTTAAGATCCATGAAAAACCTCCGATAAGACCGGGTTGCTGGCAATTTTCGAGCTTGCGGTGGCCCTCAAGCCCGGCAATTGACTTGCAAAGCCCTGCCTTTTCTGGACTTGGGAGACTGGGGCAGCGCCAATAATCAAGCGCCCCCATGTCAAGCACCATGCCCTACCGAACCCCAAAAATCCTGCTTCTTCTTCTTCTGATCCTGCTGTTGGCGGGATGCGGTGGTGGCGGTCATGGTGCAGCGGACAGCAGCCTCACGACACCGGTAAGCACGGTCTTTAAACTGGGTTCGGTGGCCCAGGCCACGGCTGGCGTCAACCATACGGTGGCCATAGCCCCCAAGGGCGCTGCATCCGGGCCGGCCTATGTCTGGGGTGACAACACCTGGGGCCAGATTGGCGACGGCACCCAGGTGGGGCCGAAGTCTACCCCGGTGTCCCTGGGCGCCAGTACCCAGTGGAAGTCGGTTGCGGCCGGAGGCTCGCACACGCTGGCGATCAAATCGGACGGCACGCTGTGGGCCTGGGGTCTCAATGTGGACGGTCAGTTGGGTGATGGCAATGCCAGCGGTAGCCGCCAGCCGAACCCGAAGCAAATTGGTGTGGCCAAGGACTGGGTGGCGATTGCCGCGGGTGACGCCCATTCGATCGCGCTGGAGGGCAGCAGTTCGCTGCAAATCATGGCCTGGGGCCAGAATGCATCGGGTCAGTTGGGCTTGGGTGTGACCCTTGCCGCTGTCAACCTCACCAATGTGAACGTACCAACCAAGGTGACCAAGGCCTATGCCGCCAGTACCCTGAGCGCATCCCCGTACACCGGTCTGCCGTGGACGGCGATCAGCGCAGGGGGCAGCAATTCCATGGCCTTGCGCTCCGATGGAACCGTCTTTTCCTGGGGCGACAACAGCTACGGTCAACTCGGCCAGATCCTTCCAAGCAATGTCAGCGTGCCAACCCAGCTGGCGCCGATTGGTGGGGGAACGCTGGGTGCCCTGTCCATCACGACCGGCCGATACCATTCCCTGGCTCTTCTGACAGATCACACCTTGTACGCCTGGGGTGCCAATGCCTCGGGGCAATTGGGTGATGGAAGCACCCTGAACCGCGTCGCAGCGGTTCAGGTTGGAAACGACAACCACTGGTTTGCAGTAGCGGCCGGCGGCGCGCACACCCTGGCCATCAAACTCGATAGAACCCTGTGGGCTTGGGGTTCCAATAGCGACGGGCAGTTGGGCGATGGCACCACCATCGACTCAGCCGTGCCCGAGCAAATTGGTACAGCGACCAACTGGGTTTCCGTGGCGGCCGGCCGCTCCCACTCGATTGCCATCGCCACCGACGGCACGCTGTGGGTCTGGGGCCGCAACGCCGAGGGGCAGCTGGGTAATGGCACCGCCACTATTACTCCGGTGCTGATTCCGACCCTGTTGCCCTGAGTCGGATCGGGCCCAGCGCCCCCACTCTTTCTAATTGACCGGTATATCCGGCTCTTTTCCCCCTCATGTTTTGCTGCCTGGGTCGAATAATCAGACTCAATCGCAGGGTGCTTCGGTCCCTGCTCCTACGGAAGTCCACATGTCAGCTCCAGTCGCCATCTCAGTGAACCCCAGCATCCTCCAGCGCTTCAATGGCATGGAGCAGGGTCAGCGCATGCGTCTGATCATGGGTGTGGTGCTGTTTATTGCGATTGCCGTGGTGGGCCTGGTGATGGGGCGTCAGGCCGAATGGCGCGTGCTGTATTCGAATCTGGCCGACAAGGATGGCGGCGCCGTGATTGCCCAGCTCGGGACCATGAACATTCCCTACAAGTATTCGGACGGCGGCGGCGCCATTTTGGTGCCGGCCGACCGGGTACATGATGCGCGCCTCAAGCTGGCCTCGCTGGGCCTGCCCAAGGGCGCGGTTTCGGGCTTTGAGATGATGGAGTCCAACCGCTTTGGCATGACGCAGTTCCAGGAGCGCCTGACCTTTCAGCGCGGTCTGGAAGGGGAGTTGACACGCTCCATTCAGTCGATCTCCTCAGTCGCCAATGCCCGAGTGCACCTGGCCCTGCCGAACCAGAATGGTTTTTTTCGTGACCAGCAAAAGCCCTCGGCCTCGGTGCTGCTCAGTCTGAATCCGGGCCACAGCCTGGACAAGGCCCAGCTGGCCGGCATCGTCCATTTGGTGGCTTCCAGCGTTCCGGAAATGGACCCCAATGCGGTCAGTGTGCTGGATGACACCGGCAAGCTGCTGTCCAAGTCCGCCGATGGTTCCGCCAACGGCATCGGCGTGGATGCCGAGCAGCTGCAATATGCCCAACAGCTGGAGCAGGTCTATAGCCGCCGCATTCTGGATATTTTGGAGCCCCTGGTCGGCGTGCAGAACGTGCGGGCCCAGGTGACGGCCGAGCTGGACTTTTCGCAGTCTGAGTCGACCACCGAATCGCACAAACCCAACCTGACGCCCGAAAGCAGCGCCGTGCGCAGCCAGCAGACGGTGGAGAGCATCAATGGCGTCGGCAGCGCTGCCAGTTCCGGTCCGGCCGCCGGTGTGCCAGGTGCCACCTCCAACCAGCCGCCCACTTCCTCGACGGCGCCCATCAATGGCCAGGCGCAGGCGCTCACCGCTGCCGGTCAGACCAGCGCCAATGGCAGCACCAAGAAGGAATCCATCACCAACTACGAGGTGGACAAGACCGTGCATGTGGTCAAGGGCGCCTCCGGCATGGTCAAGCGCATCAATGCCGCCGTGGTCATCAACAACTTCAACAAGACCGACGACAAGGGCAAGTTCAGCAGCACGCCGCTGACGCCCGCCCAGATCGAGCAGATGACGGCGCTGGTGCGCGAGGCGGTAGGCTTTAATAAGGACCGTGGCGATTCGGTCAACCTGATGAACGCACCCTTTGCCGCCGAAAAGATCGAGGTAGTAGACCTGCCGCTGTGGCGCCAACCCGCCGTGGTGGACCTGGCGCAAAGCCTGGCCTGGCCTCTGGGCACCTTGGCCCTGGCCCTGGTGGTGCTGTTGGGCTTTGTCAAACCGGCGTTGAAAACCCTGACCGAGAGCCGCAGCCATGACGGACTGGCGCTGCGCGAGGGGCAACTCGACGCTTTTGAGTCCGAACAGCCGGAAAGACCCCAGCTGGCGGCGCCGCGGGTGCAAAATGAGCCGCCCGGCATGACCGAATCCGAGTTGCGCATGGAAGAAGCCCGCAAGCTCACGCGTGACAACCCGGCGGCCGTGGCAAATATTGTAAAAACGTGGATCAACGGGGAAGCGCCGGCCTAAAGCCGGAGCCAAGATAAACAATGTCAAACGAAGATGGACTGCAAAACGCTGCGATTCTGATGATGTCTCTGGGTGAGCAAGAGGCGTCCGAGGTGTTCAAGCATTTGTCGCCCAAGGAGGTGCAAAAGCTGGGTGAAGCGATTGCCAAGACCTCGCAGATCACGCGTGACAAGGTCGATGCGGTGGTCGACAAATTCCATGGTGTGGCGGCGGCGCAAAGCCTGCTGGTTTCCAACTCGGGCGACTATGTGCGCTCGGTGCTCAAGCTGGCCCTGGGCGATGACAAGGCGGCGCTGCTGATCGACCGCATCTTGCAGGGCGGCGACGTCTCCGGCATCGAGAGTCTGAAATGGATGGACCCGTTGTCGGTGGCTGAGCTGCTGCGCAACGAGCACCCGCAAATTGTGGCCGCCATTTTGGTGCACTTGGAGTTTGACCAGGCCGCCGATGTGCTCAAGCACCTGGCCGAACGCCAGCGCAACGAGGTCATGCTGCGCGTGGCTACCATGGAGGGCATTCAGCCGACGGCGCTGAAAGACCTGAACGAGGTGCTGTTCAATGTGCTGGCCGGTGGCGACAAGATCCGCAAGGCCTCGCTGGGCGGTGTCAAGACGGCGGCCGAGATGATCAATCTGATGGGCACTGCCATCGAGGGCACGGTGATCGAATCGATCCGCAGCCACGATGCCGACCTGGCGCAGAAGATCATGGACAAGATGTTTGTCTTTGACGACGTGCTCAAGCTCGACGACAAGGCGATCCAGATGGTGCTCAAGGAAGTGTCGACCGACGTCCTCATCGTCGCACTCAAGGGCGCGCAGCCCGAGCTCAAGGACAAGATCCTGGCGAACATGTCCAGCCGTGCCGCCGCCACCCTCAAGGAAGACCTGGAGTCGCGCGGCCCCATGCGCCTGTCCGAGGTGGAGGCGCAGCAAAAGGAAATTCTCAAGACCGTGCGGCGCCTGGCCGACGAGGGTCAGATTGTCATCGGCGGCGGAGGTGGCGAAGACGCCATGGTCTGATGTCGCGCGCCCACTCCTCCTATATCCCGTCCGAAGACATTGTCGAGGCCAACAACTGGGCCTTTGACCCGGTGGACAAGGCCGCGCTGCGCTTTGCCGCCAAGGTCCGGGCGCAGGCCGAGGCCGAGGACCGCGCCCGCGACAACCTGGCGCATCAGACCGGTTTTGAAGCGGGTTATGCCCAGGGTCATGCCCAAGCCACGCTCGAAGGCCAGCGCCTGATTCAGGACTACATCAATACCCAGGGCCAGGACGCGGCCCTGCATTTTTCAGAGCTGTTCAAGGCGGCGCAGCTGCAGCTGGAGCAGTCGCAACAGGTCATGGCCAAGGGCGTGCTGGAGTTGGCCTGCGAACTGGCGCGCCAGGTGCTGCGGCGCGAACTGAGCGTCAACCCCAATGCGCTGCAACCGGTGGTGCGCGAGGCCCTGGCCATGCTGACGGTGGATAGCAAATTGGCGGCCGTGCGCATGAATCCGGTGGATCTGGACCGATTTTCCGAAGATTTGGCGCGTGAATTTTCCAACCTGAAACTGACCCTGGTGCCCGACGCCAGCGTCACGGTGGGTGGCTGCCTGGTGGAGGCTGCCGGTACGGTGGTCGACGGCACGGTGCAGCGGCGCTGGAATAAGGCCGTGGCCAGCCTGGGGCTGGAATCCACTTGGGAGCAGGACGATGATGTCCGCTGAAGCCCTGGTCGGCGCCCCTAGCAGCACGGATCCGCAGGTGCAGTGGGCCGATTTCTTTGCCCGTTCGCGCCAACGCGTGGCGCGCAGTTCGGCACTCGAGGTGCGCGGTACGCTGACCAAGCTGGCCGGTCTGGTGTTGGAGGCTAGCGGCCTGCGCGCACCAGTGGGCTCGCAGTGCGTGGTCACATCGCGTTCGATGGAACCGGTGTTGGCCGAGGTGGTGGGCTTCTCCAATGAGCGTGCGTTTTTGATGCCCGCCGGTGATGTGCACGGCCTGTCCAGTGGCGCCAGCGTGGCGCCTGCGCCCCACTATGTGCCGGTGCCGCTGTTGCAGGGCGCTTCTGACGCCGACCTGGCGAACGACAGCGGCATGCTGCGTTTGCCATTGGGCGATGGCCTGCTCGGCCGCGTGGTGGACTCCCAGGGAATGCCGCTGGACCGCATGGGCCCGATTCTGGATGTGGCGGCAAAAGCCCTGGAGCGCAAACCCATCAACGCCATGGACCGCGACCCGGTGCGCCAGAGCCTGGATACCGGCGTGCGCGCCATCAACGCCCTGCTGACGGTGGGGCGCGGCCAGCGCATAGGCCTGTTCGCCGGTTCTGGGGTGGGCAAGAGCGTGCTCTTGGGCATGATGGCCCGCTACACCCAGGCCGATGTGATCGTGGTCGGCTTGATTGGCGAACGCGGCCGTGAGGTGAAGGAATTCATTGAGGATATCCTGGGCGCCGAGGGCCGGGCGCGTTCGGTGGTGGTGGCCGCGCCCGCCGACGCCCCACCTCTCTTGCGTCTGCAAGGCGCGTCCTACGCCACGGCGATTGCCGAGAGCTTCCGTGATCAGGGCAAACATGTGCTGCTGTTGATGGACTCGCTCACCCGCTACGCCATGGCGCAGCGCGAAATTGCGCTGGCGATTGGCGAGCCACCCGCGACCAAGGGCTATCCGCCGAGCTGTTTTGCCAAGCTTCCCATGCTGGTGGAACGCAGCGGAAATGGACTCAACGGCGTGGGTTCGATCACTGCTTTTTACACCGTGCTGACCGAGGGCGATGACCAGCAGGACCCGATAGCGGACGCGGCGCGCGCTATTCTGGATGGTCACATTGTGCTGTCGCGCACCCTGGCCGAGGCCGGGCATTACCCGGCCATCGACATTGAACAATCGGCCTCGCGCGTCATGCACAACGTGGTCAGCCGAGAGCACTTCGAGTTGGCGCGGCGCTTCCGGGCGATCTACTCCAAGTATGAAAAAGGCCGCGATCTGGTGCAGATCGGCGCCTATGCACAGGGCTCGGACCCCGGCCTGGACGAGGCCATTGCCCTGCATGATGAAATGGGCCGCTTTTTGCAGCAGGACATGTTTGAGTCCTCGCCCTTTGGCCAGGTCGTCGGCCACATGGCCTATGCCTGCAATGCGCAACGTGCCGCCTGAGTCCCGCATGAAAGTCGCAAGCCATGTCTAAATTTAGAGCCCTGGAACTGGCCATTGACCAAGCCACGCGGCAGCGCGATGCCCAGGCGCGCAAACAGGCGCAGGCACAGCGCGGACTGCAATTTGCGCAAGAGCAGCTGGCGCAATTGGAAAATTATTCCAAAGACATAGACACACGCTGGATTGACGGGCGTGCGGTGAATCTGTCGGGCGAGCTCATCAAGCACCATTACCAGTTTATGGAACGCTTGCAAGGCGCGGTCACCCTGCAGCAGGGGGTGGTTGAAAATCTGGAGCGCCAGCTGGGCGTGGTGCACCAGGCGGTACTGCAGGCGGAGTACCGCCTGGCGGGCATCCAGAGCGTGCTCAAAGCCAGGCTGGGCGCGCTTGGGCTGGTGCAACAGCGGCGCGAACAACGCGTCACCGATGAATTTGCCGCCATGCTCCACGCGCGACGCGGCGCGAACCGGGAAGAATGTGTATGACGATTGAAAAAAGCAGCGCCAGTGCGGGCCACGCCAAGGCCGTAGGCCGAAGCGAAGCACATGGCGCCAAGGCCGCCGCGAGCGACGCTGGTGCTCCTGCCGGTGGTTTTGGCTCGATTCTGGGTGCCCTGGGTGATGCCGTGGATGCTGGCGCCGCCACCCCTGCCGCGGTGAGCGATACGGCGGCAGCGGCGAGCGCCGCAGCCGACCTGCCCGCGCCCTTTGATGCCAGCTTGATGCTGCAACAAAACCCTCAGATTGCCGCGGCACTCGCCGCCCCGGCTGCCAAAGATGCCAAGGATGCAGCGCCCGCGTTGGCAGTGGCCGATCCGGTGACACCGCTGCCGACTCCCGCTGTAGATCTCGCGCTGCTGGCCATGGCCGGCCAGTTACCCCCGGCCCCACCTGTCCCCGCCGATGCCAGGTCCAAAACGACGCTTACCGGTGCCGCAAAGAGCGCCGATGCACAAGCCACCGGCGCCCTGACTGCCAATACGCAGTCTGCTCAGTCTGCCCAGCCAGCCGAGTCGCCCACACAAACTCTGCAGCATGGCCACGGCGGCAAGGACTCCGCTTGGACCGCGGCTGTAGATACCGCAGCCAGCAACACGGTCGCCAACACCGCTACGGCACAGGCAGCCGCCGCTGGCCCGACGGCGCTGCCGGATCCCGCTGCAAGCCTGCAGCTGAGCAAGGCACTGGAGCCCATTTTGGCGCCGCTGCTGGCCAAGCAGGATAAACAGCAGGCTGAGCGTGTCGGCAGTAAAAATATGGAACCCACCTATGGCGGTACTGCCTTGGGCGTCAGCAGCCCGGACTTTTCCACGTCTGCAGCGCCCGCTGCGGCACTGGCGTCCGACATGCAGGTGGCCGAGCAGGTCAGCTACTGGGTATCGCACAACGTACAAAACGCCGAGATGAAGCTAGACGGCCTGGGCGCGTCGCCGGTGGAAGTGAGCATCCATGTGCAAGGCAACGAGGCGCAAATCAGTTTTCGCAGCGACGAGGCCGCCACCCGTGGTGTGCTGGAGAGCGCGGGCGCCCATTTGAAAGACATGTTGCAGCGCGATGGGCTGGTGCTGACCGGCGTATTCGTTGGCAGCTCGGGTAGTGGCGACACGGGCGGTGGCGATTCGGGCAGCGAGCGCCGCGCCCGTCAGCCGTTCCGCCAGGGCGTGCTGGCGCCGTTGGCGCTTGCCAGCGTACCAGCCGCGCGCAGCGGCCAGGCCGCGTCGGGGCGTTCGGTGGATCTTTTTGTCTGATTTGGCGCAAACCGGCAAAAAGCAGGATAGGCTGTCGCAATACCGCCCTTTTTGCCGTTTAGACCGTATGGGTCGGACCAATAATCAGCCCAACATCGTGATCGAGGAATAACCCGTGGCTACAGCACCCGAAGCAAGCGAAGGCACCGACAAGCCGGCCAAAAAAAGCAACAAGCTGATGATCATCATCATCGCTGAGGTGGCCTTGCTGGTCTTGGGCGGCGGCGGCTTCTATCTGTTTGTGATCAAGCCCCGTGCCGCTGCTGCGGCCGCCGAAGATGGCGGTGAGGCGCCAGCCAAGGCCGCTTCGCACGATGCGCACGCGACACCGCCCTCCTATTTGCCGATGGACAATATGGTGATCAACCTGGCCGACCCGGGTGGTGACCGCGTGGCACAAATCGGCGTGACCTTGGTGGTTGGCGATGAGCATGTGGCGGCAACGGTCAAGGCCTTTTTGCCGACCATACGCAGCGGCGTTCTGATGCTGATTTCCCAGAAAACGGCAACCGAGTTGCTGACGCCCGAGGGCAAGGAAGCCTTGTCCAAGGCCATCCTGCGGGAAGCGAGCATTCCTTTTGGCGGTGGCGAAGACGAAGATCCCCCGGCCGAGGCCGAAGGCAGCAAAAAGAAGAAAAAGAAGGTCGTCCATGCCGACTATCCGGTCACGGCCGTGCTGTTTTCCAGCTTCATCATCCAGTAAGCGCACCATGGAAGCGGCACTATGAGCGAGTCATTCCTTTCCCAGGAAGAGGTTGATGCCCTTCTGGAAGGCGTCACGGGCGAGAGCCAGAAGTCGGTGGAGGAGGCCGCCGAGCATGGTGAAGTGCGGCTCTACAACATCTCCAGCCAGGAGCGCATCGTGCGTGGGCGCATGCCCACCATGGAAATTGTCAACGAGCGTTTTGCCCGCAATTTGCGCCAGGGGCTGTTCAATTTCATACGCCGCAGTCCGGAAATTTCGGTAGGTCCAGTGGCGGTGCAGCGTTACAGCGCGTTCCTGCGCGAGCTGGCGGTGCCCACCAATTTCAACATTGTGGCCATCCGCCCGCTGCGCGGCAGCGGCATGATTGTGTGCGAGCCCAGCCTGGTGTTTGGCGTGATCGACACCCTGTTTGGCGGCATTGGCAAGTTCCAGACCCGCATTGAAGGGCGCGACTTTTCCGCCACCGAGCAGCGCGTCATCAACCGCCTGGTGGATGTGATTTGCGAAGAATACAAAAAGGCCTGGAAGGGCATTTACCCGCTGGAGCTGGAATACCAGCGCTCGGAGATGCAGCCGCAGTTTGTGACCATCGCCACGCCGAGTGAGATCGTGATTGCCACGTCTTTTCAGCTGGAAATCGGTGACATTGCGGGCGCCATCCACTTTTGTTTTCCCTATTCCACGCTGGAGCCGATCCGCGATGTGTTGTACTCCAGCACGCAGGGTGACTCGGTGGAGGTGGATAAGCGCTGGGTCAACGTGCTGACACGCGAAATTCAGGCGGCCGAGGTGACCCTGGTGGCGCATCTGGCCACGGCGGATGCCACGGTGGAGCGCCTGCTTTCCTTGAAGAAGGGTGACTTTATTGAGCTGGAGCGCGAATCCCGTATCCAGGCCACCGTGGATGGTGTTCCAATATTCGAGTGCAACTACGGCACCCACAATGCCAAATATGCCATTCGCATAGAGAAGGCTTTACGCGGTAACGACCATAACTGGTTAGGGGAAAGAAATGGCCATTGAAGATACACCCGACGACGGCATGGCCGATTGGGCCGAAGCCCTGTTGGAACAAAAGAGTGGCGAGGGCGATGCCCCACCCGGCGCCGTGCTTTCGGGAGACGCGCCGCGCCCGTTCTCCACCGGCAGCAATTCCGATGGTTCTGCCCATGACATCAATATGGTGCTGGACATTCCGGTGCAGCTCTCGGTGGAACTGGGCCGCACCAAGGTGCCGATCAAGCACATACTGCAGCTCGGTCAGGGTTCGGTGGTGGAGCTGGACGCGCTGGCCGGTGAGCCCATGGACGTGCTGGTCAACGGCTACCTGATCGCCCAGGGCGAGGTGGTTGTGGTGAACGACAAGTTTGGTATCCGCCTGACCGACGTAGTGACGCCTTCCGAGCGCTTGCGCCGCGTCAGCAAGAACTGATTGGTACATGACCCAGTCCCTGATCCTGATCGGCCTGTTTCTGTGCGTGTTGGTGAGTCTGCCGTTTCTGATTGAGCGCATCAAGAAGCACTATGGCCTGGGAGTCAGTGTTCCGGGCGGCCCTGCGCGTTTGGTGTCGGCTCTGGCGCTGGGCCCACAGCAAAGAGTGGTGACGGTGGAGGTCGGGCCACAAAATGCCAGAGTCTGGCTGGTGCTGGGCGTGACGCAGCAATCGATCCAGTGCCTGCACACCATGGCTGCCGATGGCGCCGCCGCCCCAAGCCTGGTGCCGCAAGAAAACCCCTGATTCAACCGTGGCACGCCTGAAATTCCCCATCCCTCCCGGAAAAATTGCCTTGTTCTTGCTGGCGCTGGGCCTGCACGGCCTAGCGCAAGCCCAGAGCCAGGGTCAGTTGCCCCTGATCATTGGCAGCTCGCAGGGCAGCACCAGCTATTCGGTGCCTATCCAGACCCTGCTGTTTTTTACCGCGCTGTCGTTTTTGCCCGCGGTGCTTCTGATGATGACCGGCTTCACCCGCATCGTCATCGTGCTGTCGCTGTTGCGCCAGGCTCTGGGAACGCAGTCTTCCCCGCCCAACCAGGTGATTGTGGGCCTGTCGCTGTTCTTGACCTTTTTTGTCATGGGTCCAACCCTGGACAAGGTCTATGAAGACGCCTACCTGCCCTATTCCAATGGCACGATTTCCTTTGAACAGGCGCTCGGCAAGGGGGAGGCGCCCATGCGCAGCTTTATGTCCAAACAGACTCGGCAATCCGACTTCGCCCTGTTTGTGAAACTGGCCAAGCTGCCGGCGGATACCAAGGTGGAGGCCGCGCCCATCCGCGTGCTGGTGCCGGCCTTTGTTATCAGTGAACTGAAGTCGGCGTTCCAGATCGGCTTCATGATCTTTATCCCGTTTTTGGTGATCGACATTGTGGTGGCCAGCGTGCTGATGTCTCTGGGCATGATGATGTTGTCACCGGTGCTGGTGGCCTTGCCCTTCAAGCTGATGCTGTTTGTGTTGGCCGACGGCTGGAATCTGCTGGTGGGCTCGCTGGCGGCGAGCTTTGTGAGTTAGAAAGGCGAAACGCATGAACGCGCAAATGGTTTTGACCATGGGCCAGGAGGCCCTGCTGATGCTCTTGATGGTGTCGTCCCCGGTGCTGGGTGCGGCCCTGGTGGTGGGTCTGTTGGTCAGCCTGTTTCAGGCTGTGACGCAAATCCACGAAGCCACCCTGGCCTTTGTGCCCAAGCTGATTGCGGTGATCGCCGTGTTTGCGATGGCCGGCCCCTGGATGCTGACCATGCTGGTGGAGTACATACGCCGCACCATGGAAGCCATCCCCAGTTCGGTGGTCTGAAGTCGTGGGTCGGTCATGATCAGCCTGTCAGAGGCGCAACTCGCGGCCTGGATCTCGCCGATCTTCTGGCCCTTTATCCGGGTGCTGGCAGTGTTTGGCTCGGCCCCGGTGTTTTCGTCCAAGGAGTTCCCGGTGCGGGCCCGTGTGGCTTTGGCCTTTCTGGTGGCCTTGGCCTGCCAGGCCAGCCTGCCCGATGCGCCCATCATCGGTTTCAACGATCCGCGGGCCCTGGGTGTACTGGTGCAGCAGGTGGGGGTGGGCCTGTCGATTGGTTTTGCCGTGCGCCTGGTATTCACTGCGGTGGAACTGGCAGGTGAAGTGGTCGGCTTTCAGATGGGGCTGAACTTCGCCGCCTTCTTCGACCCCAGCCTGGGATCGCAGTCCAGCGCGGTGGCCATCTTCTTTTCGCAGATCACCTCGCTGCTGTTTGTGGTGATGAATGGCCACATCATGGTGCTGATGGCCGTCAACCGCAGCTTCAAGGCCTTTCCGATTGACCAGAACTTTCTTCAGGCCCTGGCCCAGATGAAGCTCTACCGGCTGGGCACCGACCTGTTTGCCAGCGGTCTCTGGATTGCCATGCCCATGATAGGCATGCTGATGTTCACCAATCTGGCGCTGGGCATTATTTCCAGGGTCGCGCCGCAGCTTAATATCTTTGCCATCGGTTTTCCCATCACCCTGGTGGTCGGCATGGTGGGCATTGCCTTCACCCTGCCCATGCTGGACACACCGTTTCTGGCGCTGATGGGCCGCGTCATCGATATTTTTGGCTAGACCAGTTCGTTTCTTATCGCGTATACGGTCAGTTCGGCGTTGTTGCCGAGCTTGAGCTTTTCCAGTAAGCGGGCGCGGTAGACGCTTACCGTCTTGGGGCTGAGCATCAGTTCCTCGGCAATTTCCGACAGTTTGCGGCCCGATGCAATCTTCAGCAGGGTTTGCAACTCCCGCTCCGAAAGGGTGGAGTGCAACGTTTCCGAGCTCGGTTCGGACAGGTTGTTGACCAGCATTTCCGAAACGGCCGCGCTGACATATTTGCGGCCCTGGGCAATGGTGCGCACCGCCGCCACCAGCTCGGCCGGGTCACCGGCCTTATTCAGATAGCCGTGGGCGCCGGCACGCAGGCAGCGGATGGCGTACTGGTCTTCGGCAAACATGGAGCAAATCAGCACCCGCACCGCAGAGCCTCCTTCGCGCAGGCTGGCCAACACTTCCAGGCCGCCGCGTCCCGGCAGGTTTAGATCCAGTATCAGCACATCACAATGCGTATTGCGCAGGGCCTCGCGCACCTCGGAGTAGCTGGCCGACTCGCCTACCACCTGGATGTCCACCGCCTCGCTCAGCGTGTCGCGAATGCCACGTCGCACCATGGCATGGTCATCGCACAAAACTACTTTGATCACAGAAAGTCCGCCTCGGTGGGGGTGGTGCTGGCTTCGTCCAGCGGAATGGTAAGTATCACGGTGGTTCCATGCCCCTTGCGGGTGCTGATATCGAGCCAGCCGCCGGCCACCCGGGCCCGCTCCTTGAGGCCGCGAATGCCAAAGGCTTCTGGGTTGTTGAGCGCTTCTTCGGAAATGCCATCTCCGTTGTCCGAAATTTCCAGGGTCAGCACCCCTTCGGCATCCGACAGGTCGATCTTGACCTCGCTGCAGTTGGCATATTTCGAGACATTGGTCAGCGCTTCCTGGGCGGTGCGGTAGGCGGTGAGCTGGATCGGCTTGCTGGGCTGCATGCCGGGGTGGTTGGTCAGCAGCGATGTTTTGACTCCGCTGCGGCGCTGAAAGCTCTCGGCCAGCCACTGGATGGCCGGGTACAGCCCCTGGTCCAGGATGGCGGGGCGCAGGTTCATCATGATGCGCTGGCTGGCGCCAATGGCGTGTTGCAACATGTCATTGGCGGTTGCGGCGTGCTCCAGCATGTCGGCAGACTGGCCGTGGCGCGCAATCCAGGCCAGGTCCAGCCGCACGGCGGCCAGCGAGCCGCCAATGTCGTCGTGGATTTCGCGGGCAATTGCCGCACGTTCATTCTCTATGGCGCTTTGCAGGTGCTGGGCGAACTGAGCCAGGCGCTGCTCGGAGGCCGCCAGGTCGGCCACTGCGCGGGCCTCGGCCGCCTTGGCCTTGAACACTTCCAGCGCGCTGGCGATGACGCGCGCCAGGTTCTGCAGGTCGTCTTTGGGCAGGTAATCACTGATGCCCAGCTGGATGGCTGCTACCGCAGCCGACTCGCCAATCGCGCCCGACAGCAGTACAAAAGGCAGTCGCGCCGCGCTGGCCTGCAGCAAGCCCCAGGCGTCCAGCGCGGTGAAGCCGGGCAAACGGTAGTCCGCCAAAATGAGGTCAAAGGCCTGGGCGGCCAGTTGTTGGGAGAAGTCGACTAGCGAATCAACGCGGGTGATCTGAAACGCGAGCTTGTCACGGCGCAGGGCTCGGCACACCAATTGGTGGTCCAGTTCGGAGTCTTCCAGATGCAGTAGGTTGAGGCTTGGCTGCAGGCTTTTGGGGACGGGAGGGACCATGGGTGTGGATATTCGCACGGATTATCGGATCGCTATCGATTGCGGCGCAAGTTCTTTTGCATGCAATAGCGCAGCAGGCTGGTCAAAGTTTCCACAATCGGCTTGAATCCTGATAACCTAGAAGCCGCAAGCTAGGTAAACGGGGTGGGAACCACATGAAGAAATTTTCAATTCAGCGCGAGGGCGTGTGACGATGCAAGCATCACCAACGACACAGAGTGCGCCTTCCGTGCAAATGCCCCTGATGCTGGTAGCAGAGGTGCAGGACTCCTTGTTGGTGGTTGTTCATGACCTCAATCGCTTGGACGGATTGCTGGCGCACACCATGGAAAACCTGATGGAGCGCTTTACCGCCGCCAGCAGCAATCTCGCCAGCCCGGACCTCGTGGCTTCCAAGGAGCTGGATATCGTGCGCAGCACCCTGCGCGCGGCCGTGACCGAGTTACAGTTTCAGGATATGGCATCCCAGTTGATCACCCACACTTCCAAGATATTGCAGGGCTGTGCCTACCGCCTGGCCTCGGAATCCATGGGTTCCGAAGACGGCGAAGCCATACCCTTTGTAGAAGAGGTTCCCGAGCGACCGAATCCGGTGACGCAGGATGAGATGGACGCTGGCTCCATTGAACTTTTCTAAACCGAAAAACCCAAATTGATTAGCTGGAGCAATTGATGCCTGTAATTCTCGCCGTCGACGATTCACCTTCCATGCGGAAGATGGTGTCTTTTACGCTCCTCGGAGCGGGTTACCAGGTGGTGGAGGCCGTAGATGGGCAGGATGCCTACGAAAAGGCGCAGGGCCAGTCCTTTGACCTGGTCCTGACCGACCAGAACATGCCGCGTATGGATGGCCTGGGACTGACCCGCAAACTGCGCGAGCATCCGCAGTTCAAGACCACCCCGATTTTGATGTTGACTACCGAGTCCAGCGATTTGATGAAGCAGGCCGGGCGCGCTGCCGGTGCTACCGGCTGGTTGGTAAAGCCCTTTGATCCTGCCAAGCTACTGGATGTCATCAAAAAGGTCATCCGCTAGCAGCGTGCTAGGGAGAGACCGAAAATAAATCATTGGAGTAAACCATGTCTGAAACCCACCAAGACAGCGGCAGCAGCGGCGGTGATATCGATCTGAGCCAGTTCTACCAGATCTTCTTTGAAGAGGCTGGAGAGAACCTCGATCTGATGGAGACCATGCTGCTCAACCTGAATCTGGAGATCGCCGACGACGAAGAGCTCAACGGCATCTTCCGTTGTGCCCATTCTGTCAAGGGGGGCGCTGCCACCTTCGGCTTTGCCGACGTGGCCGAGCTGACGCACAAAATGGAGTCGCTGCTGGACCGTTTGCGCCGCCACGAGTTGCAGCCCAACGCCGCCATGGTCGATGTGCTGCTGGAGTCTGCCGACGCCTCGCGCAGCCTGCTGGCGCGGCACCAGACCGGCGACACCAGCCCGGCAGCGCCCACCGGGGATCTGGTGATGCGCATTGCCGATCTGGCGGCAGGCAATGCGCCGCCGGTGGTGGCAAAGCCGGCTGCGCCCGTGGCCGCACCGGTGGTCGCACTCAAGCCCGCAGCACCGGTAGTTGCCGGTCAGCGGCAACTGGAAATCAAGGTCGGACCTCTGGCAAAACCGGAACAGGCCGACGCCATCGCCGAGTTGTTTCGTGACATTCCGGGCTTGGGAACCATCCAAGTACTGAGTTCGGATCGCAAGGACTTTAGGGTGTTTGCGGTCGATACGGCATCCACGGACGATGACTTGCTGGATCTTTTTACCTTCCATGTGGCGCGCGAGCAAATCGAAATCCGACCGGCGGCGGTGATGAGTCCGGCGCCTGCTGTGGCGGTGGTCGATGCCAGCCATGGCTTTTTTGACGGTGCACCCGGTGCACCAGAATCCTCGGCTGCTCCTGCAGCGGTCGAAGCCAGCGCCGGCTTTGGTTTTTTTGACGGCGCGCCAGGCGCACCGTCTGTGCATGAGGTGAGTGTCGCCGTTACGCCCGTGGTGGAGGTGCTTGGTGCTACCAAAGCCGTGACCAAGGCAGCTGCCTCCCAAGCAGCCCAGCCCGAGGCCGCCACCATTCGGGTGGCCATCAGCAAGGTCGACCAACTCATCAATCTGGTGGGCGAACTGGTGATTACCCAGGCCATGCTGGCGCAAAACAGCCGTGCGCTGGACCCGGCGATTTATCAGCAACTGCTGACCGGCTTGGCCGATCTGGACCGCAATACCCGCGATCTGCAGGAATCGGTGATGTCGATCCGCATGATTCCCATGTCGATTGTGTTCAGCCGTTTCCCGCGCATGTTGCGGGATCTGGCCGGCAAGCTGGGCAAGAAGGTCGATTTCGTTACCCAGGGTGAGGCCACCGAGTTGGACAAGGGTCTGGTGGAAAAGATCACCGACCCGCTGACCCATCTGGTGCGCAACAGTTGCGACCATGGCATTGAAATGCCGGCTGACCGCCTGGCCGCTGGCAAGCCGGAGACCGGCACCATCACCCTGTCGGCATCGCATCAAGGCGGCTCCATCGTGATCGAGGTGCGTGACGACGGCAAGGGCTTGTCGCGCGAAAAGATTCTCAAGAAGGCCAAGGAACGCGGCATGGACGTGTCGGACCAAATGTCCGACGCCGATGTCTGGGGCCTGATCTTCGCGCCCGGCTTCTCGACCGCCGATGTGGTGACCGATGTGTCCGGCCGCGGCGTTGGCATGGACGTGGTCAAACGCAATATTGCAGCCCTCAACGGCACGGTGGAAATTGATTCCGCCGAAGGCTTTGGCATGCGCGTGGCGGTGCGCCTGCCGCTCACCTTGGCCATCATGGACGGTATGTCGGTGGGCGTGGGCGACGAGGTCTACATCCTGCCCCTGTCCTCGGTGGTGGAGTCCTTCCAGGTCAAGTCCGATGCGGTCAGCACGGTGGGCCAGGGCTCGCAGCTGGTCAAGGTGCGCGACGAATACATGCCGGTGATCGAGCTGGAAAAAGTGTTCCAGGTGCCGCGCTTCGACTTTGACAAGAACAGCGACATCATGGTGGTGGTGGAGGCCGACGGCAGCCGCGTAGTGCTGCTGGTGGACGAGTTGTTGGGTCAGCAACAGGTGGTGGTGAAGAACCTGGAATCCAATTACCGCAAGGTGCCCAATGTGTCGGGCGCCACCATTTTGGGTGACGGCAAGGTCGCACTGATTCTGGATACCGGTGCCCTGGTGCGCCGGTCCAGGCACTAGAGGAGCAGGCTATGGGAATGATGGAAAAAATGGATGATCTGACCGCTGCGCGCGAGTACCTGACCTTCCGGCTCGACCAGGAGGAATACGGCATCGACATCCTCAAGGTGCAGGAAATCCGTGGCTATGAGCCGCCCACCCGCGTGGCCAATGCGCCCAACTTCATCAAGGGCGTGGTCAATCTGCGCGGCACGATCGTGCCGATTGTGGACATGCGCCTGAAGTTCAATTGCGCCAAGGCGGAGTACGACAGCTTTACCGTCGTCATTATTCTGAACCTGCGTCACCGCATTGTCGGAATCGTGGTGGACTCGGTCAGCGACGTCATGGAGTTGCCGCCCGAGGCATTGAAGGCGGCGCCCGACATTGAAAGCGTGATAGACAGCGGCGCGGTCATGGGTCTGGGTTCCCTGGGTGAGCGCATGCTGATTCTCTTGGATATTGAGCGCCTGATGTCCGCACCGGATATGGGCCTGGTCAGTTCCGGAGAATAGCCCTGGCCCCAAAGGGGGCGCGCGAAGTGAAACGATAACAAAGAGGTTGATTGAGCCAATATGACTGCACGTTCTGCCATCGGTTCCGTGGGTGACCCCTCCGCCATGCAGGGGCGTGAGTTTGCCTGGACTAATGCAGACTTTGACCGTGTGCAAGACCTGATTTACCGTCGCGCCGGCATCAGTCTGCACGATGGCAAGCACGCCATGGTCTACAGCCGGCTGTCGCGTCGCCTGCGCGATACCGGACATCAGAGCTTCAAGGACTACCTGAGCTGGCTGGAAGCCACCGAGGGCGATGAGTGGCAGGAGTTCGTCAACGCCCTGACCACCAATCTCACCTCGTTTTTCCGTGAACAGCACCATTTCGAGATTTTTTCCGAGCATTTGAAGTCCAAACCGGCAGCCCAGCCCTGGCGGGTCTGGTGTGCGGCGGCATCCACCGGAGAGGAGCCCTATTCCATTGTCATGACGGCGCTGGAAGCACTGGGCAGCCGTCCGCATTTTTCGCTGCAGGCCAGCGATATCGACTCCAAGGTGCTGGCGACGGCGGCGAACGGGGTTTACAAGGCGGAATCACTCAAGGGAATCAGTCCGGCCCAGATGCAAGCGTATTTCATGCGCGGCAAGGGCTCCAATGCCGGCATGGTGCGGGTCAAGCCTGAACTCAAGCAATACGTGGAATTTCTGATCGTCAACCTGATCAAGGATGACTGGCCATTTAGGGAGCCATTTGACGTGGTCTTCTGCCGCAATGTGATGATTTACTTTGATGCAGGGACGCAGCGGCGGGTGCTGGAGCGCATCCACCGTGTCATGAAGCCGGGTGCCATTCTGTTCGTCGGACATGCTGAAAATTTCAGCGATTCCCGCGATCTCTTTGTCCTCAAGGGAAAGACAGCCTATGAGCGCCGTTAAACCTGTGCACGGACCTTGCGCCCTGAAACGGGCCTGCCATGACCGCGCCGGGCATGGAGCGTACGCGTTATGAGTGCCAGTTGGACATCTTCGATCGCGGCCTCGTCGCGTTTGGCCGCAGCCATGCCGCCGACCAAGACCCTGCCCAGCGGGCGGGTTTCCAGGGTCGATCAGCTCAAGGCCCAGACGCGCAAGCCCGGCGAGGCCTCTTTCTTTTACGCCGACCACCATTTTCAATACGATGCGGTAAAAGTACTGCCTGGCGAGTACTTCGTATCGAACGAAGAGATAGTGATCATGACGGTCCTGGGGTCTTGCATCGCAGCCTGTATCTGGGATGGAAGAGCCCGCATCGGCGGCATGAACCACTTCATGTTGCCGGATGGCGACACCGGGGATGGTTCGGGGCGATACGGATCGTTTGCCATGGAGCTATTGATCAATGAGATGCTCAAGCTAGGCGCCCGGCGTGAGACCATGCAGGCCAAGATTTTTGGAGGCGGGCAGGTCATGGCCGGTTTCACGACCATGAATGTGGGTGAGCGCAATACCCAGTTTGTTCAGGATTACCTGGCAACCGAGCGCATTCCCATTGTTTCCCAGGATGTGCTGGACATCCACCCACGCAAGGTGTGCTACTTTCCGGTGACTGGCAAGGCACTGGTAAAGCGCCTGGCCCATTCCCATCCTGAAACGCTGGCGGTGGAAGAACGTCGAGGCAATGCCGCCACGGTGGCGAAGTCGAATGCCGGTGGGTCGGTCGATTTGTTTTGAGGATGCGGTTTGACTAAGAAGATTCGTGTGCTGGTGGTGGATGATTCGGCTCTAGTGCGTAGCCTGTTGGCTGAGATCATTAACCGGGAATCCGACATGGAATGCGTGGGCACGGCCAACGACCCGCTGATTGCCAGGGAAATGATCCGCGAGCTCAATCCGGATGTGCTTACGCTGGACATCGAAATGCCAAAAATGGATGGCATCGAGTTTTTGGGAAGGCTGATGCGGCTGCGGCCCATGCCAGTGCTCATGATCTCGACACTGACCGAGCGTGGTGCCGAGGTGACCATGCGGGCGCTGGAGTTGGGCGCAGTGGACTTTGTTGCCAAGCCCCGCATTGGCGTGGTGGACGGCATCAACGATCTTGCCAGTCAGATTGTGGACAAGGTCCGGGTCGCGGCCCAGGCTCACGTGCGCCGGAGCACCGCTCCGTCGGCCAGCGGGAATGCCTCGACAACGCCTCAGACGCGCAATGCGTCGATCGGAAGAGTCTCCACCGAAAAACTGATCTGCATAGGGGCATCTACCGGAGGCACCGAGGCGATCAAGGAAATCTTGGTGCGAATGCCTGCGGACGCTCCCGGAATCGTCATTACCCAGCATATGCCACCCGGATTCACCACCAGTTTTGCAGCCCGCCTGAATGGTTTGTGCCAGATTGCGGTGAAGGAGGCGGCCCAGGGCGAGCGCATTCTGCCTGGTCATGCCTATATTGCACCCGGCGGCAAGCAGTTCCGCATAGAAAAAAGCGGCGCCAATTACTTGTGCCAGGTAGAGGATGGGGAACTGGTGAACCGGCACAAGCCCTCGGTGGAGGTGCTGTTCAAATCGGCAGCCCGCGTGGTGGGGCGCAATGCCTTTGGCATCATGTTGACCGGCATGGGCAACGACGGCGCCAAGGCAATGAAAGAGATGCGCGACTGTGGCAGCTACAACTATGTACAGGATGAGGCGAGCTGTGTGGTCTTTGGCATGCCCCGTGAGGCGATCCTGCATGGTGCCGCCGACGAGGTGTTGCCCTTGCTTGCTATCGCACCAGCGCTATTGGCCAAGCTTGGAGCTGGCAACGACCGCTATCGCGTTTAGGTCACTCAAAACCGTGTCATAATCGAAGGCTTCGCTGATTACGGCGTGGTCAGGTTTGGTAAGCAGAGTGAATAAAAAAACTTTCAACTAAATTTGACCAGCG
>Ga0118677_10000367_pt1 | contig 99477 bp, 102 predicted proteins | sample AliMusrvi5mmetaG_FD_86154 | JGI IMG/M metagenome (GOLD analysis project Ga0118677, IMG submission 86154) | reverse complement strand
CTTGGTGATGTCAGCATCCTTGCTTGCCGGCCAGGCTCCCGATGACAAGATGGCCGCCGACAAGGCGGCTTATGCTGTCAGGGTCAGGACTGTCTTCCTTAAAGCATGGCAATCATACAAAACCTATGCCTGGGGAATGGATGCCGCCAACCCCATCGCAAAGAAAGGCCATAACTGGTATGCCCAGAGCCTGCTCATGACCCCGGTTGATGCCTACAGCACCATGTGCATCATGGGCCTGGCCAAAGAAAAAGAAGAAGCCAAACAGCTGATATTCGAAAAACTTGATTTCAATAAGGATTTTGAAGTCCAGCAGTTCGAGATCACCATCAGGATGCTCGGGGGACTGCTGTCGTCTTACCAGCTCGACGGGGATAAACGGTTTCTTGACCTGGCGACGGATCTCGGGAACCGCATGCTTCCGGTTTTCAACTCCCCCACCGGGATGCCTTACCGCATGGTCAATCTTAAAACCGGCAAGGCATCGGGAAAATTGTCCAATCCGGCTGAGATAGGCACCATGCTCCTTGAATACGGAATGTTGTCGAGGCTGACCGGAAACCCGGCATATTACCAGAAATGCAAAAAAGGCGTTGTTGCATTATATGCTCTCAGGGGCAAGACCGGACTTATGGGCTCACAGATAGACGTTGAAACAGGTGAATGGGTCGACAGGCAGGCTCATATCAGCGGAGGGATTGACTCGTTTTACGAATATCTTCTGAAAGGCTGGCTTTTGTTCGGGGATCCTGACCTGAAACGGATGTGGGAAACTTCCAGAGATTCCATCAATAAATTTCTTTCTGATGATGCTTCTACAGGTTTTTGGTATGGTTGGGCTGATATGAATTCGGGAAAAAGGACATTGACCGAATTCGGTGCCCTCGATTGCTTCTTCGGTGCTGTGCTTTGCCTTGACGGAGACCTGGTAAGGGCCGCAAAACTTGATAAATCAATCCTTAAAATGTGGAATCTTTACGGGCTGGAACCCGAGGTGATAAATTATACGAACATGAAAGTAGTGTCGCCTTCCTATATTGTAAGACCCGAAGCGATTGAAACAACATATTATCTCTGGCATTACACAAAGGATCCTCAATATTTCGAAGCCGGGAAACACCTGTTTGAATCCATAGAAAAATATTGCCAGACCGATAACGGTTATGTTGAGATCAAGGATGTGCGCAGCATGGAAAAAAAGGATGAGCTTGAAAGTTTCTTCTTTGCAGAAACGATGAAGTACTGCTATCTTTTCTTTGCCCCGGATGAAGCTTTTAATCTCGACAAAGTTGTACTGAATACAGAAGCCCACCCCTTCTTCAGGGAAAAATAGCAACTTACCATTAATTTTTTCATATTGATATCCAGTCAATTAATAAATTTTTGAATTAATCTGGATTGCTGGACTATTATTTTACTTTATCTTTGACCGACCGTTCAGTCATAAATTATGTGCCCAAGAACAAGCAAGCAATTTGAGGAGATCCGGATCAACAAGCGAAGGCAGATCATAGACGCCTCCATTGAATGTTTCGCGACAACCGGGTATCATGCCTGTTCGATAAGTGATCTGGCCAGGCATGCAGGGATATCAAAGGGACTTCTTTATAATTACTTCAGCAGCAAGGAGGACCTTTTAAAAACCATCTTCAGGGAGATCATGGAGGAGATGATACTTCTGATCGACCCGGAGCATACCGGTGTGATGGACCAGAAAGTTCTGCAGGATTACTTTGACAGGCTACTGGTCCATCTGAAATCCAACCTTATTTTCTGGAAAATGCATTTGGCCATTTTCAGTCAGCCTGCGGTTCAACTGATACTCAGCGAGGAGATATTGGCTGCTTCCAAACAGCCACTCGACATGGTGGAAAAATATTTTATTAAGCAGGGATTTAAGAACCCGGCACTGGAGGTGGCATTCCTCAGCACCCTGATGAGCGGGATCACCTGGGAATATATTGCCGACCCTGAGAATTACCCGCTTGAACAGATAAAAGAACGAATTCTCAGTATTTATTCAACACCCCATCCACAGACAATAAAATGAAGAAAGCAATCCTCGCAATACTGATGTTTGCCGCCCTGTATAATGCGAATGCCCAAGGCCTGAGCGCAAAGGAGATCGTGCAAAAAGCCGATGACAAGAACCGGGGACTTACCAGCCAGGGTACCATGACAATGACGGTAGTAAGGCCCGACTGGAGCCGGACTATCACAATGAAAAGCTGGTCGAAGGGTAAGGATTATTCGCTGGTTTTGATCACCGCCCCGGCCAAGGACAAAGGCCAGGTCTTCCTGAAAATAAAGACCGAGATGTGGAACTGGGTACCTTCCATCGACAAGACCATTAAAATCCCTCCTTCGATGATGCTACAGTCGTGGATGGGTTCTGATTTTACCAACGACGACCTGGTGAAACAGTCGTCGATCGTGGTTGATTACTCGCATAAGTTGCTGGGCAAAGAGAAAGTGAGGGAGATGGAATGCTATAAAATAGAAATGATCCCATTGCCGGATGCCGCGGTGGTCTGGGGCAGGGTGATCATGTGGATCACAGTGACCGGCTTTGACCAGTGGATGACTGAGTATTACGACGAAGACAACAAGCTCGTGAACGTCGGGAATTCTTATGACATAAGGCATATGGGCGACCGTGACATCCCGACCCGGATTGAACTTGAACCAAGGAACAAAAAGGGCCAGAAGACCATTATGCAGATCGACAATATAAAGTTCAACATATCGGTAGACGAGGCTTTTTTCTCTCTCCAGAACATGAAAAAAATAAAATGACATGAGTGACCTCAGGCTGGCATGGCGTAACATATGGAGGAACAAGAGAAGGACCTTGCTGACTGCAGCCTCCATTTTCCTTGCAGTATTCCTGGCGCTGATAGTTCGTTCCCTTCAAACCGGCTTATTCGACAACCTGATCCAGATATCGATACAGTCGTACACAGGGCACATCCAGATACATAAAAAAGGATACTGGGACGACAGGACCATCGATAACACCATAGTTTACAACGATTCCCTGACCGCTGTTGTGAACAGGCTGAAGAATGTTGAAATAACCGTTCCCAGGCTTGAGTACTTTGCCCTGGCTTCCTCGGGCATGCAAACCAAGGGCGTCATAATAATAGGCACTGATCCGGTGAAAGAAGATTCACTGACCAGGCTTTCTTCGAAAATGGTGAAAGGGCTTTACCTTGACAGGACAGGACGGGGCGTGATAGTCGCAGGGGGCCTTGCAGAATTCCTCGGGCTTCATACCGGCGACACTCTTATCCTTATTGGCCAGGGTTTTCACGGTGTAAGCGCGGCGGGCAAATTCTCTGTAAGAGGGATCATCCATCTCCCCTCTCCCCCACTTGACAACCAGGTGGTTTATATGAACCTCCCCACGGCCCAGGATTTTTTCAGTGCCGATAACCGTATCTCTTCCCTGTCGATAAGCCTTAAGAAACCCGATGATATTGGCATGACCATGGGGGAACTGACATCCGCAGTCAACCTTTCAAAGTTCGAAGTGATGTCATGGGATCAGCTGATGGTAGAGATCATGCAGCAGCTTAAAGTTAAAACCGCCAGCGGTATGATCATCATTTCCATACTATACCTGATCGTGGGTTTCGGGATCTTTGGTACGGTGATCATGATGACCAACGAAAGGACAAAGGAGTTCGGGGTGATGGTTTCGGTGGGTATGCAGAAAAGCCGCCTGGCCATGATACTGGTGCTTGAAATGGTGTTTATCGGCCTAACCGGGGCGTTAAGCGGGCTTGCAGCTGCCCTGCCCATCATGGCCTGGTACAATTTTCATCCTATAAAACTCTGGGGGGCTATGGCACAGGCCTATCTCTCGTACGGGATCGAACCCTTGCTCCCCCTTGCGCTTAAATGGGGTTTCATACTTTCGAATTTCACTGCGGTGATGGTCATTGTACTTCTGACATGCATTTTCCCGGTACGCAGGGTATTTAAACTGAAGGTCGTTGAAGCCCTTCACAAATAAAGGAATTATGATTTTCTTGATTGCATTCAAAAATATCTGGAGAAATAAGGCAAGAAGCCTGATCGTGATTACCGCGGTCACGCTTGGACTTACAGGCGGGCTCATCGCTGTCGCCGTGATGACTGGCCTTGTTGAGCAGAAGGTAAGGTCGGTTATCAATACCGAGATCTCGCATTTACAGATCCATAGTCCCTCATACCTTAAAAATTCCGAGCCCAGGTTTGTGATCCATGAACCGGAAAAAGTCATGCAATTCATTTCACAGATCCCCGGCGTGAAATCGGTTTGCGAAAGGACACTGCTTACCGGTATGGCCGCTTCACCAAATTCTGCTGCCGGGGTCAGGATACTTGGCGTAGATCCGCCCCGTGAGAAAACCGTAACCAACCTTTATTCCTCCATACCAGACAGCAGCGGCGGTTGGTTCACAGGCAGCCGGAAAAACCAGGTGGTGATTGGCCACAAACTGGCCGAAAAACTGAAAGTCAGGCTTAAATCAAAAATCGTCCTCAGGTTCCAGGGGACCGACGGGAACCTTTACGAAGCAGCCTTCAGCATCACCGGGATCTTCGGAACTGCCAGTTCGGTGTTCGATGAAACCAGTGTCTTTGTTAAAAAAACCGACCTTGATGTCATCACCGGCGGCGAAAGCGGCATTCATGAGATTGCGGTCATGATGAAAGACATCAGCAGCATCCCGCTTATCCAGCCACAGCTGAAAAGAAGCCTGCCGGGCTGTGATGTGCAGAACTGGATAGAGATTAAGCCTGAGATGGGCTTGCTCACCTCTGTTATCGCAGTCGAGGTCTATGTGATCCTGGGGATCATACTGTTTGCACTGGCCTTCGGTATCGTCAACACCATGCTGATGATAGTTTTTGAACGCACCCGTGAGCTTGGAATGCTGATGGCTGTGGGGATGAGCAAAGCAAGGGTATTTAACATGATCATGCTGGAGACAGTTTTTCTCACTTTTATCGGCGGGGTCACGGGCATGGCGTTGGGTGCGGGACTGATCGCTTTCCTGGGCCATCACGGGATAGACCTTTCTGTTGTTTCAAAAGGCCTTTCGGCATACGGGGTGGACACAAAGATCTATCCCATTATTACGAAGGCATTCTATATCAACCTCACCATCATGATACTGTCCACAGGCGTGCTTTCGGCTATCATGCCAGCCCGCAAGGCCCTTAAGCTGAAACCGGTGGAGGCGATTAGGATAGAATAAGTAGCGAAATAGCGAAGTAGCGAAATATTGATTAATAATAACACCATGAATATTATAGAGATCAGGAACCTGAGCAAGATATACGATGAAAAGACAGTACCCGTTTATGCACTGAACGGCGTTGACCTGGCATTCAAAGAAGGTGAATTCACCTGCATTGTGGGTCCGTCGGGATCTGGAAAAACCACCATGCTGAACATGCTCGGCGGGCTTGACAGCCCCAGTGCAGGGGGGATACGGATAGGTGATACGGATATCACAAGCCTCAGGTCGAGGCAGCTTATTGATTTCAGGCTGAGGAACATAGGCTTCGTGTTCCAGTCATTCAACCTTATCCCCGTGCTTACTGCCAAAGAGAACGTTGAGTTCATCATGCAAATGCAGGGGATTAAAAAAGACCAGAGGGATAAACGTACCATGGAATTGCTGAATGCGGTAGGTTTGGCCGACAAGGTCAACACCAGGCCCGGAAAGCTTTCGGGCGGGCAGCAGCAGAGGGTTGCCGTGGCAAGGGCCCTCGCATCCAAGCCCAGGTTCATACTCGCCGATGAACCAACCGCCAACCTGGATTCCAAATCAGCCGAAAACCTTCTTGAGATCATGGAAAAACTTAACAGGGAAGAAAACATCACCTTCATTTTTTCAACCCATGATGCAAGGGTAGTGGCTAAAGCAAGGAGGGTGGTGACTCTCGAAGACGGCAGGATAGTTGCCGATGTTTCAAAGAACTGAAAAGCATTCATGCCGGGGACTTCAAGATATATACTGTTACTTCTGATCATTCTTTTAATGACTGTGGATTGCATTGCACGAGGCTCAGCCAGGGAACAAAATGACACCCTGGATGCTGCGCATAGCAGGGATAATGCAGTGACTCCTTCAGCTGACTCATCAGCAGTCATAAAAGAAAAAAACTGGTCGTTCAACGGCTATGTCAAAGACATGCAAACTGTGATCATCCATAAGATCGATGGGCCCTGGGTTACCGACAACCTCATCCACAACCGTAATAATTTCAAATGGAATATTTCGAAGAGTTTTACCTTCTGTCTTGAAGAGAGGAACCGCTTTTACTGGGGCGATATCATGGCCATCAGCCCTCAATATGCTGATTTTATCGCTTACGACAACGGACTGGTGAACATGTCTTGGAATATCGTTTCGGGGAAATCGTATGTATTCAACATCGCGATTGACAGGGTCTGGCTGGATTATACCCATGAAAAATTCCAGGTCACTCTGGGGCGGCAGAGGATCAACTGGAGCCAGACCTTTGTATGGAACCCCAACGATATTTTCAATACTTATTCTTATTTCGATTTTGATTATGAAGAAAAGCCCGGAAGCGATGCTGTGAGATTCCAGTATTTCACCAGTCCATCGTCCAAAGCTGAAATTGCGGTGAAGGCCGACAAGGACAGGAAGATCACGGCGGCAGGGCTTTACCGTTTCAATCACTGGAAATACGATTTCCAGGGGATTGCAGGGGTTTACACCCAGAGCGACCTTGTGCTGGGGATTGGATGGGCCGGGCAGATTGCCAAGGGAGGGTTCAAAGGGGAAATGAGCTTCTTTCAGCCTCTGAAAAATTTCCTTGATACCACCGCAGTATTCCTGTCGTCAATTGAATACGATTATACTTTCAGAAATTCCATCTTCATTCAGTTCGAGGGATTTTATAATTCGAATGCGACTAATTCGGCTAATGTGCTGATCAACCAGTTCAACCCCGGGCTTCTGAATGCAAAGAATCCTTTCCTTAACGGGTTTTCAATTTTTGCCAACATCTCCTACCCTGTTACTCCCCTGATCAGTATTGCACTGGCCGGTATTTACAACCCTTCAAACCTCATGTACTTCATCCTCCCCTCGTTTACAGTTTCCCTGATGAACAATCTCGACCTGTCGTTAATCGCCCAGTCATTTCAGTCGTATGATCCCGCGATTTACGGATCCTGCCAGACGTCCATATTCATCAGGCTGAAAGGATCCTTCTAAGCTGGCAATTAATTATTATCTTTGAAGGTATGAAGACACCTGGATGCTTTTTTAAAACAGCAGTTTTACTGCTTTTTCTTGAGTTCGGCCTGAATTTCAGCGTTTTTGCACAATGGAGCCAGCCCGTCAACCTTTCTCCGAATGCAGTATCCGCACTTCTGAATGAAAGCATGGGCCCCTGTATCGGAGTCAGCGGCACAACCATACATGTGGTCTGGGCCGACCGTTTCACCTCGAAAAAGGGGGCAATTTATTATACAGCCTCAGCAGATACAGGGTTAACCTGGAGCACCCCGGTCGCTATCACCAATATTAACGGGAATGCCTGGAATCCTGCCATTGCAGTAAACGGTTCAAACATACACGTGGTTTGGAGAGAGATTGACACAATTACCCAGCACCGTTCCTCCCATTATAAACATTCAGTGGATGGAGGGAGTTCCTGGGGGGCAAATGTCCTTCTTGACACTGCCATTGCCGATTGGCCTGCCGTTACGGTTTCAGGGAATATGGTTTATGTGGCAAACGATATTGTAACGTCGGCATCCCCTTACAACACTGAAATATTTTTCCTGAAGTCAAGTGATAACGGGACTACCTGGAGCACTCACCAGCAACTTACGTTTGCAACAGGCCGTTCAGAGGATGAAGCTATAACGGCCCGGGGTTCCCAGGTCCATATGGCCTGGAATGACAACAGGAGCGGGCGGATGCAGATTTTTTATAAACGTTCAACCGATTACGGTGCAAGCTGGGGCCCCGATGTTGTGGTTATACCACCATATGATTATGGGACCATGGTCTCTGCCAACGGTGCAAACATTGATATACCCTGTGCAGGAGCGGTCACGGGGCATTACCAGATACTTATGGCACAATCTTCCGACAGCGGCGTAAACTGGGGGACTCAGACGAATGTGACCAATGACACAGCTCATACTTTTTACTATCCTTACATGGTTCGCGACAGTAATGACATGCATATGACTTTTGTTAAATCAGGCGTCGGAGGCCAGTACCTGCATTCAGGTGACGGTGGAACCACCTGGGACAGCCAGTATAATATGGGGTTTTCAAATATCACACCGTTTATTGCATACACGGGTTGTGTATTGCATGTCATCATTCCCGACTCAGGTCATATCAATTACATTCGAAATCCAACAGGAAATTCAGGCGCACATTGTACAACTACAACAGGGGTATCCCCTCTTCCCAAAAGGGAATTGGCTGTCAGGCAATTTCCCAACCCGTTCAACATGCAAACAATGTTTGAAATTTCTTCTTCTGAAAATCCCGGGAATTTCGTCCTCGAGGTTTATGATGTATTTGGACGCAAGATCATCACATCTCTTTTCGGCAAGGACAAAACAATAATCATTGGCAGGGATAAATTACTGAGCGGAGTTTATTTCTACAGGGTAATTCAAAATGAGATGCTCATTGGCAGCGGAAAAATGCTTGCAGAATAGTATATATGAAACAGGTTCACTTTAAGAGACGTTAGAAATTAAGTAAAGCATGAAGATAAAACCAATAATCACAGGAACGACCGGGATGGTCGGCAAAGGAGTTTTGCTGGAATGCCTCGAAAGCGATGAAGTTGAAGCAGTGCTGGTGATCAACCGGAAACCGCTCGGGATGCAGCATCCCAAACTAAAAGAGATCGTGCATACTGATTTCTTCGATCTTTCGTCTATTGCCGAGGAAATGAAAGGATATGACAGTTGCTTCTTCTGCCTGGGAGTTTCCTCTGCAGGGATGCCCGAGAAAAAATACACCCGCCTCACCTATGATCTTACCTTTGCTTTTGCTAAGACCTTTATTGAGCAAAACCCCGGGTCGGTTTTCTGTTATGTTTCGGGGACCGGCACGGATTCAACTGAAAAAGGCAGGGTCATGTGGGCAAGGGTCAAAGGCCGCACCGAGAATGCCTTGCTGGCAATGCATTTCAAAGCCGCCTATATGTTCAGGCCGGGTTTTATTGAACCAATGAAAGGAATAACATCAAGCACACGCCTTTACCGGAACCTGTATATCGTCTTACGGCCATTCTTCCCTGTCTTCAGGGCTATGCCCAAATTTGCCACGGACACCGTCCGTGTCGGGAAAGCGATGATAGGTGTGGCCGTCAGGGGTTATAACAAGAAACACCTTGAATGTCAGGATATCAACAACCTTGCAAAAAAAACCATATGAACAAAAAGTATTTCTTCGGGTTACTGGGACTTGCAGTCCTGGCAGTCGTACTCCTGAGCGGGTGCGCTCATCGTGAAATAGTGACACAATGCCTGCAGGGTCACACCTATGGCTTCTGGGGCGGGCTATGGCATGGATTGATCTCCCCTTTCGATCTGATCGGCATGCTCATTTATAATGATGTGACGGTTTTCGCACAGAACAATAACGGGGCCTGGTATGCCTTTGGCTTCATCCTCGGCAGCGGGGGCTGGGGGATGCTGGGAGGCAACAGAATGGGAAGAAAGTAGGTTCCGGCAGGTTCAATCCCTATGAAAATCCTTGACCAGATAAAACTGGAACGGATCATTGAACATCATCTGTTTCCATTATCAGATTTTATTTATGGTTTTGCCGACCTGAGGGGATTGCTTGGAGAGGAATTCATCAATTACCCTGTCGGCATCTCAATAGGAAAAAAGCTTAATGAAAGGATACTGGATTCAATTGAAATCGGGCCCACTCAAGAATATTATGAGCATTACCGTGCAATGAATCTCTGCCTTCAGAAGATCACTGCAGGGATATGCTCGGATCTCAGGGAACAAGGGATTTCCTGTACAGAGGTCTCCCCTACTGTTGTTATGACCAGTGAGGAGTTTAGTCCTTATGCCAAAGATCTGAGGTATAAATTTTCACATAAGATGACAGGGACCAGGGCCGGGCTTGGATGGATTGGAAAAACCGACCTGTTTGTTTCAAAAGTGTTCGGCCCCAGGCTGAGGCTTGTCAGCATTCTCCTTGAAGACATGGTGCCGGATACAGGAAAGCCCATAATTAAAAGCCGCTGCGGCAATTGTGAAATATGTGTTGTAAAATGCCCGGTAAATGCCTCAAACGGATTGCCCTGGGACATACATACCGACCGTGACGTTTTCTTTGATGCACATAAATGCCGGGAACAATGCGGCAAATTCGGACTGGACCTGTTTCAAAACGAAACCAGGATCTGCGGCATCTGCGTTTCGGTTTGCCCTCTTGGAAAATCCAAAGAAGCAATCCCTGTTCAATAAACCGAACATACAAGATAAGTTACCGGGGGTATAAAGATTCACCTATGCAGTCCTTGGTTTGTTTTAAAATTATATCTTTACTTTGTAAACGACAAAACAATTAAAATGAAAAAGATAACCGTGATAGTTGTAATCATTACCGCTTTAGTAATGACAATCCCCGGGCTTGCCCGCACGGGAGGGGGTAAATTCGAAGGGATAATTTACTACAGCATCTCTTACCCTAATAGCAACCTCCCGGAGGAAAAACTTGCCATAATGCCGAAAAGCGCTACTCTTTATGTAAAAGGCACATCGACCCGGAATGAGACCATGACTCCTATGGGGAACGTGGTAGTGGTTAACAATATTGATAAAAAGTTTTCGGCAACCCTCCTGAATATGATGGGTAAAAAGATGGCTATCAAAAAATCCATGGATGAGATCAGCAAGGAGATCAGCAACCAGACGAAACCAGGCATCAAACTCACTGATGAGACCAGGGAGATTGCAGGCTATAAGTGTAAAAAAGCAATTCTTACCGTAAGTGCGAACGGAAGCCAGACTAATTACGAGATCTGGTACTCTGACGAATTAGGAGGTAAAGAGACGAATTTCGGGAACCCGATTTACCAGGATATCGAGGGGATGCTGATGGAATTTTCTTTAAGGGAAAGGTCCGTCAGTATGAAGTACACCGTTACCAAAGTCGAATCCAAAACTCTTGCTGACACATATTTTGAGATCCCCGCCGATTACCAGCTAACAACAGAAGCTGAGCTGAGATCCATGTTCGGCGGCGGGGGGAATTAAACAGGCTGTAAACTATTCAGGCAAATGCTGAATCTGCGGCATATTATTATATGTTTTCTGATCTTCTGCCACTTTGCTGCTATTTCCCAGCAGGCATACAAGGGTACAGTATTTGACGTCAAGACCAGGGAGAATGTTCCCTATGCAACCATAAAGCTTGCAGGCAAAGAAGGGGGCATGATCGCAAATGAGGATGGCCGGTATTACCTTCCATCCAATGTTTTCCTGAAATCAGATACAGTAGTAGTTTCCTGTGTAGGTTATAAAACCAGGAAGATCGCGGTGCGTGTATTAAAGGATTCTGCCAACATCGGCCTCTACCCCATGATTTATGACCTGAAGGAAGTCAGTGTACTTGCCAAAGGGCAGACCGATTATCTGTACCACCTGTTCTATGATGCATGTCAGAAATACCGCAAAGCTGACGACAAGCAGTTCACCAAGGCCTACTTCTCTTTTATGAGTGAATGCAACAGGGAACCCCTTGAGATCATTGAATCATACTGCAATGCAGTTGTCTCATGCGGGAACGGGATAAGCATACTGAACCCGAAGAACGGCAGGATCGGGCTTACCCTCAGAAATTTCTGGAGCCTAAACACCACCGATATCATCAGGCACCTGCTGCCTTTCACTCCCGGCGGGCATTTTACAGTGCCTCTTTCTGCAGGCAACCTTAGCTACCATCACCTTAAACGACTCTACAACATTTTCCTTGTAAAGCATTCTTCGGAAGGAAAGATAAATCATTTTATCCTCAGGATGATCCCAAAATCCGACAGTATCAGCCTTTTTGAAAGCATAGTCTACCTTAATGAAAATGATTATACCATCGACAGGATGGATTATTCTGTCAATAACGTGGACTTTTACTACCTGCGGGCCCAGGTCCACGGCGACAGGGTCGATTCGGCAAACATGGCATGGTCTGTAACGTTTGACAATTCCGACAAAGAACATCCGCAAACATCAAGAATATCAATGGATTACTCATTAAAGTATGTCGAAAAGGACACCGGCAAGGTCACTGATCTTTCGGCAAATGCAGAGCTGATCTTTTATGATTTCAATAAACCATACCTGAACACCCTTGGCTACCTGGGTGATCAGCCAAACGACTACCAGAGGATCATGAGCATTCCTTATGATTCGGTTTTCTGGATATACCCGGGCGTAACTCCTGAGAGTAAAAAGCAGACTGCATTTAAAAGCTTTTTCCGGACCAACGGCGTGCTTCTCAATTACAGCCCCGGGCTGAACAAGTTTGTGCGCTCGGCCTATATTCCATGGACCTCCGACCGTAACCTCGAACTCTACGAGATCGGAGGACCGCCAACAGGGTCTAAGACTATTTACATCCCAACGGTGGCGGGCCGTTCAGAAACACGGAAGAGTTCGCAGATAGTTGGTATCATCCTGATCAACCCGGTTGAGATCAACGACAGCCTGCATATCAGCTCGGCAACAATGGTCAATGCCAGGTCTTCCACTTTTAATGAACGTCCTTCGAACCGGGGTACTGCTTTTGTTAACCTGATCTTCGACATGTATGAACTAAAAAAACGTGAGATTGTAAACCGTTTCCATAGCATGAAATACGGATCCCAGACTTCCTGGAATGACTTCAAGGAAAATTACGAAAAGGAAATGGGCAGTCTTCAGGACAGCATACAGTTGTTATACCGTGAAAGCTGGGATGGCACCAATGTAGAAATGATCAAAACATGGTATGACCAGATTTCACCGAAACTCGGAATACAGAGAACTGCACTGATCCAGAGAATGATAACTGAAGGTCAGGAGAAGAACAAACGTAAAAAAAAGAAAATCTCAGATAATGGTCAATCCAATCCTCAGGATTGATCAGATACGGCTGCGTGATGCAATGATTTCGGCCTGCTGTATGGCGCTCAACAGAGTCTCAGGAGTGAAGGGTTTACTTACGTATCCATCCATCCCTGCAGCAAGGTACAGCTCCTTATCGCCTTTCATTGCATTCGCCGTCAGTGCGATCACAGGTATATGGTTCCTGGTAATGGCTTCTTTTCGCCTGATTGCTTTTGCCACCTCGTAGCCGTCCATTACAGGCATCTGAATATCGAGTATGACGATATCGTAACAGTTCTCGTCATATTTCTCAAGGGCAAGCTGCCCGTTATCAACCAGATCAACTTCAAAACCTATCCGCTTGAGCTGGAAGCTCACTATCTTCTGGTTGATCAGGTTATCCTCAGCCACAAGGACCCTCTTCCCTGTATAAAGTTTAAATTCTGCCTCCCCTGTCTTTTCCTTCGGCTGGATTTTGATCCCCGTCAGGTCAAACGGGAGAGTGAACCAAAAGGTTGAACCCTTGCCCTTTTCGCTTTCAACACCAATCTCTCCGCTCAGCAGGTCGGTGAGTTTCTTGCAGATCGAAAGTCCTGATCCGACAATCAGCTTCGACTTGTTCTGCTTTACCCTTGAAAAGACTTTGAATAAAGATTCTTTTGCTTCTTGCGGAATGCCGATCCCTGTATCAATCACTTCGAACCTCAGCATGATACGGTCAACCGTGCTTTTCAAGAGATGAATATGGATCTCTATCCCTCCTTTTTCGGTGAATTTTACTGCATTGCCGGCAAGGTTGATAATAATCTGCCTGAGCCTCTGGGAATCTCCTATCAGATGTTTGGGGACGTCTTCGCTGATCAGAACTGAAAAATCCAGGAATTTTTCCCTGGCTTTCATGTTCAGCATCTGGAATACATCCTCCAGCACACGGTCAAGAATGAAAGGATGAAAATCCAGTTCCAGCTTCCCTGCTTCAATTGCCGAAAAATCAAGCAGGTCATTTACCAGTACCAGCAGGTTCTCGGCCGAAGAAACAATGCCCTTTAACAGGTCTGCCTGGGACTCATCAAGTGGCGTATTTTTAAGAATCTCCGAAAGTCCCAGGATCCCGTTCATAGGTGTGCGGAATTCATGCGATATGCTGGCAATGAATTCATTTTTCGCCATAGTGCCAGCCTCGGCAAGTTCCTTGGCACGCTTCAGTTCCGACTCATAATGCTTTCTCTCAGTAATATCCCAGGAGATACCTATCAGTCCTATGATGTGCCCGGCCGGGTTCCGTATCGGGGCAAGGTTGGTATTCACCCAACGGGTCTGGCCATTGAATTCAATTTCCTCTTCAATATTGTAATTTTCCTTCCCTAAGGAGATTACTTTCTGCTCTGTTTCAAGGTATCCTGTGCTTTTGTAATGGGGAAATATCTCTAAAAGGCTTCTCCCCGTGATCTTGTCAACCGGCAGACCTGTGAGTTCTGCATAGGATTGGTTGACCAGGATGTAATTAAGATTTACATCCTTGAAATAAACATATGCAGGGATTGTGATGAGAATCGTAGAGAGCTCCTCGGCACGTATCTTAAGGTTGTCGGAGACCTTTTTCAGGTCTGCTGAAGTCCGTGTAAGCAGGGATGAGAGGATGTTTTTTTCTTTATTTGAACGTTCATATTTAAAATTCAGTTTTTCAAAGTCGGAATCGACCCTTGTCAATTCTTCAAGTATCCTGTCTCGAGCGGCCAGGAATTCTTCAGGATTCCTGAGATTACGCAATTCGTCTATGATGTACTGAAGATTCTTCGGCATCTCATTTCTGCTTTATGGAGACCAGTGTAAAGGTCTGGTTGTAAAAATCACATGAAGCCTTGTAATTATTTCCTATCTCTCCATAGGTAAAGAAACCGATCAGTGGTTTAGACCATTTTTCCCATACTTCATCGATTTCCTCCGAGATAGTGGGTCCCAGGGCATTATGCCTGGCCATGCAGGAGAAAAGTATCAACAGATCAGTATTTGGATTATATTTATAAAACTCATTGACCTCTTTACGCGTGGATTCAATGATCTCGAAGCCCGGCGAACTTGAAAAGGTTACAACAGCACCGTTGGGAACTGTGCCTGCGAAGATGAGGGCCTTTTTCTCACGGTCAACATTGAGGACCGCCCTCAGCACGAAACTTTCATCCTGTTTCCTGATCAGGAGGGGATATTCAACACCGATTTCAGGAAGATCCTCATCTCTGACATTGAGGTACATTTTATAAACGTCCAGCGCAGGCTGGTTATCGATGGTATAAACAATATTTCCCTCGGCACGGGTAATGATCTTGTCGGCGCCAATACTGACCCACCCGCTGGTTGAAATTCCGTTGATCTCGTAAACCGAGAGATCAAGGACCATGATGATTGCACCCTGGGGATCCAGGGCGGATTCTGAAAAAACATAGGTCTCATTAAAATGGGCATCATCCCCGGCCAGGCCTCCAAACATGGTTACATCATCCCCGGCAACATCCTGTATGCCCCTGACAAGCTGTTCACCATCGGTGTTCAACCCGCTGGCAACCACGAATATCGCAGGTTTTTTAAAAGTTTTAACAACCCATTCTCCTGCAGTTCTTCCCAGGCTAAAACTGTCAATGCCTTTCCCGCTGAACATATTAAGGTCATAAGAACCCGGTTCAAGTTGCAGCATCGAGCATACAAGTCCGCCTTCAGTTATAACCTTTCCCGAACTATTGTATAAAAATTCCCCGCATGAGCTGCTGCCAAACAAGCGTACTCCTTTTTTCTTAATGAAAGTACTTATCCCGTTAAGGTCAATGTCGACGGAAGAAAAAACAATAGCGGCATTGGGTTTGAAACCATCCGAGGAGTTCTTGTCCCATGCCTGCATGAATCCTTTAACGGAATCGGAACTGAAAGTTTTTACCTGCATAAAGTGTATTTAAATCGGTTCAACCATGATTTCACCGGCCAGGTAAGTAACCGCCCGGCCTGAAATTTCTGTTCTTGCACCTATATCCCTGCAATAAAGCCATCCTTGCCGTTTAGAAAGCTGCATGGCGGTCAACTCAGTCTTCTTCAGCCGGGAACTCCAGTAAGGTGAAAGAGTAGTGTGTGCTGAGCCTGTCACGGGATCTTCAGGAACTCCTGCCTGAGGAGCAAAGAACCTCGAAACAAAATCAAGCTTATCGCCTGCAGCGGTTGCGATAATACCCCTTCCGTTCAACAGCATGATGGCCTCAAATGAAGGGACAAGGTTAGTGATCTGCTTCTCGTTCTCAAAAACCAGCATAAGATCAGTCCTGCCTTTCCAAGCCTGAACTGGTCGCAGGTTAAAGCATTTAAACATATCTTCGGTGACAGGTACTTCAGTTATGATGTCTGTTGGAAAGTTCAGTGTCAGCATCTCTCCCATCCTTCGTACAAACAGGTCTCCACTCAGAGATTTGAAGCATATCTCATCGCCTGCAAAACCTTCGTGGCTGAACAACACATGGGCGGAGGCAAGAGTTGCATGCCCGCATAATTCAACTTCTACTGCCGGAGTAAACCAACGGATATGCCATTGACCATCGTTGAAAAGCAAAAAAGCAGTTTCGGCCAGGTTGTTCTCAGAAGCAATATTCTGCATCAGCTTATCATCCGGCCAGGAATCATTCAATATCACTACCCCCGCCGGGTTTCCGGTAAACAATCCGTTCGAGAAAGCATCAACTTTATAAATTACCACGGCTTATTGATTTTTTTCCTTCACCACTGCGCCATCCGAATATTTATCAGTCCTCATGACCTTTCCGTTCTCCTCATAAAACGTCCAGGAGCCATCCATATGACCTGACTTATAGGCTCCTGAAAATGAAATTTTTCCGCTTTGAAAATATCCTGTAAAAGGCCCTTCCTTTTCGTCATTGAAATAGGTGCCTTTGAACTTGAGTTTCCCGTCATCAAAATACTGAACCCACTCCCCATCCTTCCTGCCTTCCCTGAAATGAATAACTTCAGTAACATTGCCGTTGGGATAAAAGGTTTTAAATACTCCGTTCCTGGTCCCTGTGATATAATTCTCTTCTGAAAGCAACACACCGTCCAGTTCACTGAAATATCTCCAGATGCTGTCCTTCTTTTCGTTAGTGTATTTGCCTTCGGCAATCTTCCTGCCGTTTGAGGCATAAGATACCGTTCTTGCAGTTTTACCCTCCCTACTCATCAGCGACACCGTCTTCAGCTTTCCATCAGGATAATAATACCTGAATTCTCCAATCGGTATGCCGTCTCTGAATTGTCCGTCGTATTTTTTATGACCATCCTTGTCAACCTTCTTCCACACGCCCTGCCTGCGCCCCAGCGCATCGGTAAAGTTAATGCTGTCCTGTGAAAAAACAAAAATATTCATCCCAAAGATTATAAAAACCAGAAGTAGACGGTTCATAACGGAACAGCTAAAAGATTACATTTGCAAATTAAACAAATTTTAGTGAATTCACTACCATCCAGGGTATTTGAAACTGCGGTCAATGAGCTGGCCAAACTGCCGGGAATCGGCAGAAAAACAGCCATGAGGATGGCTTTGCACCTCCTCAAATCAAGAAGGGAAGATGCTGAAGCCTTTGGAATGTCCATCATTCGCATGCATAATGAGATCCGTTACTGCATTGAATGCGGAAACATCAGTGATGAAGAACTATGTACCATCTGCAACAGTCCTAAGAGGGATAAATCAATGGTATGCGTAGTAGAGGATATTCGCGATGTGATCGCGATTGAAAATACCGGGCAGTTCAGCGGGGTTTACCATGTTCTTGGCGGGATTATTTCACCTATGGAAGGCATTGGCCCAAATGATCTTCACATACAGGGGCTTATTGAGAAGGTTGAATCCGGAGTTGTGGCCGAGATCATCCTGGCTTTGCCAACAACCATAGAGGGGGATACAACGAATTTCTATATTTATAAAAAGTTACATGCATCTGCAATACATGTTACCACGATTGCCCGGGGGATTTCGGTAGGCGATGAACTGGAACATGCCGATGAGGTTACGCTGGGCAGGTCAATCGTTAACCGTACACTATACGAGAATACTATCAGAAAAAAAAACCAGTAAGTTCTATTCCATGCTGAAAAGCTGGAGCTGGTTCACCTTTTCGGAGGCATGATTTACCTCCAGGTCATGGTAATTCTCAAGCAAAGGCCTTATGGCTTTCTTGATGATCTTGCTGGGAGTACTCTTCCGGGATTTGCAAAAATTTGTCAGGGATTTTTTCTGACGAGCCGAGATCGTGATGGTGACCTGCTTGTATTTGGTTGGCTTTTTCTTTTTTTTCTTACTCATCTCCTTTGATGATATCATCAACGTCGTGAAGGATTTTCTTAGCCAGAATATCAGCCTTCTCCTGCATATCACTTTCTGCATAAATCCTGATAATCGGCTCAGTGTTTGATTTTCTCAGGTGTACCCATTCCCCGTCAAAATGTATCTTTACCCCGTCGATAGTGGTAACGGGACGACTTTTATATTTCTTAGCGAGTTTTTTCAGGATGTTGTCGATATCCATTTCGGCAGTGAGACTGACCTTATTCTTAGAGATAAAGTAGCTGGGATATTTATCCCTGAGGCTGGAACAGTCTTTGGCCGAACGAGCCATGTAGGAAAGGAACAGTGCAATCCCGACCAGGGCGTCCCGGCCGTAATGCAGCACGGGATAGATCACCCCTCCGTTTCCTTCACCTCCGATTACCGCATGGTATTTCTTCATCGATTCCACCACGTTGACCTCCCCGACTGCCGAGGCAAAATACTGTCCGCCGTGGCTCTCTGTAACTACCTGCAAAGCCTGGGTTGAAGACAGGTTTGAAACAGTATTCCCCTTTTCATACCCCAGAACGTAATCAGCTATAGCCACCAGGGTGTATTCCTCGCCAAAGGGTTCCCCAAGCTGGTTTACAATAGCCAGGCGGTCTACATCAGGGTCAACTACAAAACCCACATGGGCCTTATTTTTTACAACCACCTCACAGATATCGTTGATGTTCTCAGGCAGAGGTTCAGGATTATGGGGAAAGTCACCGTTAGGCTCGCAATAAAGGTTGATGACTTTGTTAACACCGAGGGCTGTCAGCAGTGGAGGGACAGCAATGCCACCTGTGCTGTTCACTGCATCAATAACAACAGTAAGCCTTGCATTACGGATGGCTTCAACATCAACAAGCTCTAGTTCAAGTATCTTTTCAATATGTTTATCAATGCAGGAATCGTCGGTAGTATGGATCCCAAGGTTCTGGACCTCAACGTATTTATGGTCCTTATTCTGCGTATGTTCAAGGAGACGCTCCCCGTCGGATGCCGAAAGGAATTCGCCTTTGGAGTTCAGTAGTTTCAGTGCATTCCATTGTTTCGGATTATGGCTGGCTGTTATGATGATCCCTCCGTCGGCATTGTGGAAACCTACCGCCAGTTCAGCTGTTGGGGTCGTGGTAAGCCCGATATCAATTACATCAATTCCACAACTCATCAAAGCGCCACACACCAGGTGATTTACCATTTCGCCCGATATCCTGGCATCGCGGCCAAGTATCAGCAATGGATTCTCTTTCCCTGTATCTTCCTTGATCCACTGGGCAAATGCGGTGGTAAATTTTAACACATCGGAAGGCGTCAGTCCCTGTCCTTCCTTACCTCCTATTGTCCCTCTTATTCCACTGATTGAAGTGATTAATGGCATGCGTTTTTTTAACAAATGTAACGTTTTTTTTATGCTCCATGACTCTCTGTTGAAAAAAACAGAGAACAACTCAGACTCTCAGGGTTTCGCATGCCTAAATTTATTACCTTTGCAGTGAATATTTTTTTTACGATTTCTCAGGCTAACTACATGGAAGATCCTTTTGAATCCCAGTTCGATCCTGAACTTATTGCCCTGGTAAGGCATTACGAGGATATGATCAACCATAAGGAGCATCATTTTTTCGATGTCTTTGAGTATGAGGAGATCATAGATTATTACCTGTATCTCAGCGATTTTCCTTCTGCTTTGCAGTGCCTGAAAAAAGCCTTGCGCCAGCACCAGAACAACCCCCTGATCCAACTTAAGCAGGTTCAGTATTACATTCATACCAAAAAGGATCATGAAGCGATAAACCTGCTTGATGATCTTGACAAATGCGAAATGACCGATCCGGATTTCCAGATACAGAAAGGAAATCTTTACAGCCAGCTTGAACGTTCCGAAAAAGCCATCCAATCATTTAAACTTGCCCTGGAAGGCGGCGATGAGCAGGATGATATTTATGTAAGCCTGGCATTTGAATATGAAAACCTTGGAAAATACAACCAGTCGATTAAATACCTCAATGAGGCGATCAGGATAAATCCCGAAAACGAAGCAGCTTTGTTCGAGATCTCCTTTTGTTTTGAGATAACGAGACAATCTGAGAAATGTATTGAATATTTCAGGATCTTCCTCGATGACCACCCCTACTCGAAAGTTGCATGGTTCAATCTGGGCGTGGCATACGGGAATACGGAAGAATTCGACAAATCGGTCGAAGCCTATGATTTTGCCATTGCCATTGATGAGTCATTTTCTTCGGCTTATTTCAACAAAGCCAATTGCTTTGCCAATGCCGGCTTATATGAGAAAGCCATCCAGACCTATCTCGAAACGCTGTTTTATGAGGACCCTGAGCCACTAACCTATTATTACATAGGCGAATGTTACGAAAAGCTCTGCAAATTCGATTATGCCATCGACTATTACAAAAAGGCCATCACTCTCGACAGTGATTTTGCAGATGCCTGGATGGGAATAGGGATAGCCTATGACGAACTTGGGAAACCGCAGACCGCTCTCTCTTATATCAGGAAAGCAATTAAACTATCTCCTGCAGTCCCCGAATACTGGTCTATGCTCGGCGATATGTACATCAAACTGAACCGGTTTGAGGACGGTGTCCCTGCCTACAGGAAAGCTATCGAGATGAATCCCGATGATCCTGATGTTTGGCTTGACCTGTCTGTTGCTTTTGCCGATGCCCGCCGTTACCAGGAAGCATATGATGTTCTTCTTGAAGGCATGAAATACCATGATGAAAATCCCGATTTCTATTTCGGGATGGCCTATTATCTTTTTCTTCTCGGACGCTCAAAGCATGCCAACGAGACCTTCTCCAAAGCCCTCGAAATGGATTTTAACGGGTACAAACGTCTTTTCACGATGTTCCCGGAAGCCCAGCACAATCCCGCTGTTGTCGAGATTATTGATGCCCATAAAAAATAACCCCTATGATGAACATTGACCTTCCTTTTTTACCAGAACGTACACAGAAACCCCGGCAGACGGGGATTGCGATGGTTATGGACAAGAGTCTGAGCGTACGTGAAGCAGAAGACCTTATTTCAGTTGGCAACGATTTTATCGATTATATCAAACTTGGTTTCGGCACTTCAATGGTCACCCGTGACCTACAGAAGAAGATCAAGATATACAAAGACGCAGGCATCCCGGTTTACCTTGGAGGGACCCTGTTCGAGGCATTTTTTATCCGGGACCGTTTTGATGATTACAGGAAGATGATCGATCAGCTGGGGCTCGACACCGTTGAGATCTCCGACGGTTCTATGAGCATCGATCATGATGTGAAATGCGAGGTCATAAACAAACTGTCGAAGCAATACACCGTCCTTTCGGAAGTTGGGTCTAAGGAATCAGGCATCCTGATCTCTCCAGGGAAGTGGATCGAGATGATTCAGAAGGAATTGCAGGCCGGTTCATTCAAAGTTATCGGCGAGGCAAGGGAAAGCGGGAATGTGGGGATTTACAGACCGACTGGTAAAGCCCATGTTTCCCTGATCAACAAGATCCTCAGCAAAGTCGACAATCAAAAGATCATTTGGGAAGCCCCGTTGAAATCTCAGCAGGTGTGGTTTATCAAGCATTTCGGTGCCAATGTAAACCTCGGAAATATTCCTCCCTCAGAGATCATACCGCTCGAAACACTCAGGCTTGGACTCAGGGGCGATACTTTCTTCCAGTTCCTGCCCGAAAAACTGAAAAAGTTCCAGCAGGTTTGAACGGCAGGACTTACCGGTTCGGACTCATAGGTTACCCGCTTGAACACTCAGCATCGGCAAGGTATTTCACCTCAAAGTTTGAACGTGAACGATTAAATAATTATTCCTATTCTCTTTTTCCTTTAATGCATTTGGATGAGATAAAGGCTTTGATAGCCTCCATCCCCGGTTTACAAGGTTTCAATTTAACTATCCCCTACAAGCAAAGCATAATCCCACTGCTCGACCAACTGGACCCCGTGGCAGCTGAGATCGGGGCTGTGAATACTGTCGTTGTCAGGCCTGATGCCGGCGGTTTTGAACTCGTCGGCTATAATACGGATGCAGAAGGGTTCAGACTGTCGCTGCCCCCAGTTTTCAATCATACCCACGCTATGATCCTGGGGACCGGCGGAAGTTCTGCTGCTGTGGCTTACGTTCTTAAAAAGATGGGGATTGAAGTCCTGAAAGTTTCCCGTGACAAAAGAACTGAAGGAACAATAGGGTATGAAGAAATTAATAAGGACGTTCTTGAACGGTTTACCTTTATAATAAACAGCACTCCAGCAGGAATGTTCCCCCAAACCAACGCCGCCCCTGCCCTGCCCTTCCATCTTTTGGGCCCCCGTCATTTTGTGTACGACCTGATATATAATCCCTCGCAAACCCTGCTGCTGAAACATGCTGCTGAAGCCGGCGCCCAAATCCAGAACGGTATGCGAATGCTAGAATTACAAGCTGAACTTTCGTTTAAGATCTGGATGGATAAGAAAGTAGCGAAATAGCGAAGTAGCGAAAAGCGAAATGGTGTTCGGCGAAGCCGTAATGAGCACGCAAATGGAATAAGCAATTGGTGCGAATAAAATGGAAAAGCGAAAGGCGAAAGTCGAAAAGTGAGATAGTGAATTATTGTTAGCGAAGCATATTGAACAAGCCGCATCAGGTGTAAGGAGCTTGTATAATGCCAGAGAAGCCTATCATCATTTCGCTTCGCTGCACCGCAGCGGCGGTGTAATATGCGAGCGTGAGCTGCGTTGCAAAGATGCGAGCGTAAGCGGCGATGTGAAAATACGAGCGAACTGCAGATTAATCTTTCTTCTCCGGCTCTTCGTTGCGGATTACCTCTATCTTCAGGTTGGCCACCATGGCGGCGATGGCTCCCACTGCAGCGAGCATAGGCGCGATAAGTGCCCCGATAACACCTACGGTCACAGGGATTTCAAGGTAAACCTTACCGGTTTCATCCTTGATGATAAGCCTTCTCACATTGCCTTCGTGGATAAGCTGCCTGACCTTTTCAACCAGTTCTTCAGCTTTTACCTGGAATTCTTCTTTTATATTTTCCATGTTGTTTTCTTTTTATCATCCGTTTGACGTCTTCTCCGGATTAACGTTACATCTCAGGGTTTTATCCCAGCAACATCTTCAAAAGCCTTAACTTGCTCTTGTAAGGAGGGTACCTGACGGGAATATCGATCCTTGTCGATTTACTGAGTACCGACCGATGATGTGAAAACGTATCAAAGCTAAAGCGGCCGTGATATTTCCCCATTCCTGAATTTCCCACACCGCCAAATGGAATATTGGCATTGGCTACATGGGTAATAACATCATTAATACAGGCACCGCCTGATGAGGTCTTCCCAAGCACTTCGTCCTGCCTCGCCCTGTCTTCCGAGAAATAATACAATGCAAGAGGTTTTGGATTTGAATTGATGAATGTTATAACCTCCTCCAAATCAATGAATTCCATAACAGGCAGTATCGGCCCGAAGATCTCTTCCTGCATAACAGTATCCCCGGGTTTAACACCATCGATGATGGTGGGAGAAATATAACGGTCATGGATGTTCACTTCCCCCCCGGATATTACAGCTCCACAAGCCAGAAAGGATGCAAGCCGCTGGGTTTTGCTCTCGTTAACAATTCTTGTATAATCTTTGCTTTCCTTTGGATTAGCCCCGTAATACCGGGTAATTTTACTACTCATAAGCTTGAGGAACTCTTCTTTGACCGAAGAATGAACAAACAGGTAATCAGGAGCGATACAGGTTTGCCCCGCATTCAGAAACTTGCCCCAGGCAATCCTGCTGGCTGCCACCTGAAGATTGGCATCTGCATCAACAATGCAGGGGCTTTTCCCTCCGAGTTCAAGAACAACCGGGCTCAGGTTCCTGGCTGCTGCTTCCATAACAAATCTTCCGACGGCAGGACTCCCAGTAAAAAAAATCAAATCCCACTTTTCGTTAAGTAAAGCTTTGCTCAGTTCAACATCACCGTAAAAAACAGAAATATAACGTGGATCAAAATACTCAGTGATCATTTCTTCCATAACCCGGGCAACGGCCGGGGTCAGCTCTGATGGTTTAAGAGCAGCACAATTTCCAGCCGATATTGCCCCGACAAGGGGGTTAATAAGAAGCTGAAAAGGATAATTCCAGGGGGCTATGATCAGAACAGTCCCGTATGGCTCTGCAATTATCCTGCTTTTCGACAGGAAATGAAGTAATTGGTTCGTTGGGGTTTTCACGGGTTTAGCCCAATGATGAAGCTTATTGATATGCCTCCCCGCTTCCTCAAGCACCAGGCCAAGCTCGGTCTCGTAAACTTCGAACTTTGACTTGCCCAGGTCCGTCCTGAAGGCTTCGTAAAGCCTGTCTTCATAAGCAAGAATGGCCTTCCTGAGAGTCTTTAACTGTAATATCCTGAAATCCAAATCCCTGGTTTTATATGAATTAAAAAAGTCCCGCTGGGCCTGGATGATAGAAGGGATGTTATTCATATTCATATTTTCTTTGTTAAATAATCCTATTCACGGTTCACGGTTCACGATTCACGGTTCACGGTTCACGGTTCACGATCAAAAGTACTGAATTTCTCACCTCCCCGATATTTTCCTGAAATTCTCAGAAACATTTGGTATAATCGAAAGAAATACTTAATTTTGCAGCCCGATTTTAGTACCCTAAAAGATACGTTAATTTAAGCAGCAGAAAATGAATTTAACACCTGAAGTAAAGAAGCAAGCATTTAAAGAGCACGGTAAATCCGAGTTTGACACAGGTTCGGCAGAGGCCCAGATTGCCTTGTTCACCATGAAGATCCAGCATCTCACCGAACATCTTAAAATAAACAAAAAAGACATGGCTACCGAAAGATCATTAGTAGGTCTTGTAGGAAAACGCCGCCGCCTCCTCGACTACCTGAAACAGAAAGAGATCAGCCGCTACAGGGCTATCATCAAGAAACTGAATATCCGTAAGTAATTTCTTTTCTTGCGGAATTGTAAAAGAGGCAATACACATTGCCTCTTTTACTATCTGAAAGACTGTAAGAATTTCATCCCGGGCTTGCAGCTTCCTTTTACAATCCAGAAAATCCGGGACTATACAAACAAGATAAATTCCAGATGAATCCTATTACAAAAACTTTCCAGCTTCCCGACGGACGAGAGGTAAGCATTGAAACCGGTCGCCTTGCAAAGCAGGCCGACGGTTCTGTCGTTGTCAGGCTGGGCGATACTATGTTACTGGCCACTGTGGTAGCCAGGCAGGAAGCAGGCGAAAATATTGATTTCATGCCGCTCTCAGTTGAATACCGCGAAAAATATGCAGCCTCAGGACGTTTTCCCGGCGGTTTTTTTAAACGCGAAACCAGGCCTTCCGATTACGAAGTACTTATTTCACGCCTTGTCGACCGGGTCCTCCGACCCTTATTCCCCGACAATTTCCATGCAGAAGTACAGGTGATCATCACCCTGATTTCTGCCGATAAAAACATAATGCCTGATGCACTTGCAGGCCTGGCTGCTTCAGCAGCTCTTGCAGTCAGTGACATTCCTTTCCTTGGCCCAATCTCGGAAGTCCGGGTTGCCAGGATCAATGGCCAGTTCACCATTAACCCGAACATTTCAGAACTTGCCAATGCCGATATCGACATGATGGTCGGCGCTTCCATCGACAACATCATGATGGTTGAAGGCGAGATGAAAGAAGTCTCCGAAGCCGACATGGTCGAAGCCCTCCGTTTTGCCCACGAAGCAATTAAAGTACAATGCCAGGCACAGATCGAACTTGCCTCCCAGATAGAATCCTCCAAGGTAAAGCGTGTATACTGCCACGAAGTTAACGATGCAGAATACAAGGAAAAGATGCATGCCGCCTGCTATGACAAAATCTACGCTATGGCAGCAAAGGGTATTTCCGACAAGCACGAGCGCAAAATCATCCTTGAATCTGTTAAGGCAGAATTTGTTTCCGCCCTGACCGAAGAAGAAAAGGCAAAGTATGCTCCAATGACAGGCCGCTACTATCATTCGATTGAGAAGGAAGCTATCAGGAATGCAACGCTGGATACACGTTTACGTGTTGACGGCCGCAAACTTGACCAGATCCGCAATATATGGACCTCTGTGGATTACCTGCCTGCAGCCCACGGCTCGGCAATCTTCACAAGAGGAGAAACCCAGTCGCTCACCTCAGTCACCCTTGGCACAAAGCTCGATGAACAGGTTATTGATGGTGCAGTCCTCGAAGGCAAGACCAACTTTATGCTTCATTACAACTTCCCTCCTTTTGCAACAAAGGAAGTTAAGCCCATACGCGGTATCGGAAGAAGAGAAATAGGCCATGGCAACCTGGCTCTCAGAGCCCTCAAACCTATCCTCCCGACCGACAGCGACAGCCTTTATACCATCCGTATTGTTTCTGACATCCTTGAATCCAACGGTTCGTCTTCCATGGCTACCGTATGTGCCGGTACCCTGGCACTCATGGATGCAGGCGTGAAGATCAGGAGACCGGTTTCAGGCATAGCAATGGGACTAATTACCGACAGCAAGTCAAAAAAGTATGCTGTCCTTTCGGATATTCTCGGCGACGAAGACCACCTTGGCGACATGGATTTCAAGGTCTGCGGTACTTCCGACGGGATCACCGCCTGCCAGATGGATATCAAGGTCGACGGACTGTCGTACGATATCCTGACAGAAGCTCTTGAACAGGCTAAACGCGGAAGGCTTCATATCCTTGGCGAAATGGCAAAGACCATCACCGAACCCAGGGCCGATTATAAACCTTTCGTTCCCCGTATCACCCAGGTTAAGATCCCGCGTGAATTTATCGGCGCAATAATAGGCCCCGGCGGAAAAATCATCCAGGAAATGCAGCGTGAAACTGGTACTACCATTGTCATCGAAGAAGTCGGCGAATTCGGAGTTATCGATATCGTTGCCGACAACGTCGCAGCAAGGGATGCCGTGCTTGACAAGATCAAACGCATTGTTTCAGTTCCTGAAGTTGGCGAGATATACAAGGGTAAAGTAAAAAACATTCAGCCTTTCGGAGCTTTCATCGAGATACTTCCGAACCAGGACGGCCTCCTCCACATCTCCGAAATTGAGTGGAAACGCCTTGAAAAAGTTGAGGATGCGCTGAAGGTTGGTGATGAAGTCGAAGTGAAGTTGATAGACGTTGACTCCAAGACCGGTAAACTTAAACTTTCCCGTAAAGTGCTTTTGCCAAAACCTGAAGGATACGTTGAACATAAGGAAAGCAGCCGGAGCGGCCCCAGACCCGATCACAGGTCCGATCACAGGTCCGACAGACCCGACAGCCGTTCTGAGCACAGACATCCCAGAAATGACTAAATTGTAACCTTAGGACCAACTTTTCGTAAAATTGACCAATACAGGTTTAACTAAAGGACTTCGCGTATGAGGCAGCTGAAAATCACGAAACAGGTCACCAACCGCGAAACCGCGTCATTGGACAAGTATCTCCAGGAAATCGGCAAAGTTGAACTTATTACGGCCGACGAAGAGGTATCCCTTGCCCAAAGGATCAAGCAAGGCGACCAGGCCGCATTGGAAAAGCTTACCAAGGCCAACCTGCGTTTCGTGGTTTCCGTGTCGAAACAATACCAGAACCAGGGGCTCAGTCTGCCCGACCTCATTAATGAGGGAAACCTGGGCCTTATCAAGGCAGCCCAGCGTTTTGACGAGACCCGCGGTTTTAAATTCATCTCCTATGCAGTATGGTGGATCAGGCAGTCCATCCTCCAGGCTCTTGCCGAGCAATCGAGGATAGTGCGCCTCCCGCTGAACAAGATCGGTTCCATCAACAAAATCAACAAGGCTTACGCCCAGCTCGAACAGCAGTATGAGCGGGAACCGAATTCGGATGAGATCGCTCATCTCCTCGAGATCTCCGAAAATGAGGTCAAGGAATCGCTCAGAAACTCAGGCCGCCATGTATCCATGGATGCCCCCCTGATCCAGGACGAAGACAATACCATGTATGATGTCCTGAAAGGCGAGGAAAACACAACCCCCGACAACGGGCTCCTTTACGAGAGCCTGAAAAAGGAAATCGAGCGTGCCGTTTCAACACTAACCCAGAGGGAAGCTGATGTGATCCGGCTATATTTTGGTCTCAACGGCAGCCACCCCATGACACTTGAAGAGATAGGTGAACGTTTCGACCTCACCCGCGAACGAGTGCGTCAGATCAAGGAAAAAGCCATCCGAAGACTGAAACATACGTCGAGGAGTAAGATCCTTAAAACGTATTTAGGGTAATAAAAAAGTGAATATCGAATAAATCTTAAAAATGCCCCACCTGCTTGCGCCTTCCCTGCTCAGTGCAAACTTCCTCAACCTTGAGAAAGACATTGAGATGGTGAACCGCAGCCAGGCCGACTGGTTCCACCTGGATGTAATGGACGGGGTTTTCGTTCCCAATATTTCCTTCGGGCTTCCGGTCATCGAAAAGATCAAACAGGCAGCCACCAAGCCTCTCGACGTTCACCTGATGATCATAGATCCCGATCGTTTCGCCGAAAGGTTCAGGAAAGCCGGTGCCGATATTATCAGTGTTCATGCCGAAGCCTGCCTTCACCTGCACCGCTCGGTTTACCTGATCAAAAATACAGGCGCAAAAGCCGGCGTCGTTCTGAACCCCCATTCACCCGTAAGCCTCCTGTATGATATCATCAGTGATACCGACATGGTGCTGCTGATGAGCGTGAACCCCGGTTTCGGCGGACAAAAATTTATAGCGAACACGTATAACAAGGTCAGGGAACTGAAGGAACTCATCCTGAAAAAGAAATCCGCCGCCATCATTGAGATTGACGGGGGGATTGACCTTGTAAATGCCCCTCTCCTTGTCAAAGAAGGAGCCGACGTCCTGGTCGCAGGGAATACCATCTTCGGTGCACCTCATCCCGAAGAAACAATCGGGCTTTTAAAGAATTTCTGATCTCCCTGCCATTTCATTTTCCTTTTTTGTTATTTTTACACTTCATAGTCCTGATGAATGAATATGGATTTCGGGGGAGCAAAAGATTATATTATTGAAAAGCTGGAGAAGGAACTCAATCCAGCTTACACCTACCACTGTATAGGACACACCCTTGATGTACACCAGGCCTCCCTGCGCCTGATTGAAATGGAAGGGATAAGCCCTGCAGAATCATGCCTCATTGAAATTGCAGCACTTTACCATGATTCGGGAATGCTGCTTACCTACAAGGACCATGAAGCCGCTTCCGTTGAACTCGCATCGAGTCACCTTCCCCAGTTTGGATTTTCAGGCAAGGAAATAAACATGATCAACAGCCTGATCATGGTCACACGCCTTCCACAGAAAGCCTCAACATTGAATGAACAGATCATCTGCGATGCCGACCTGGATTACCTGGGAAGGGAAGATTTTTTCATTCATTCCTTTGAATTGCAGAATGAATGGAACGTTTGCGGGATCAGGAAAACAAACCTCAGTGAATGGCTCGATATACAGATCAGGTTCCTGGGCGAACACAAGTATTTCACAAAATCAGCAACAGTTTTAAGGAACAAGATAAAATCAGATAACCTCTTTGAAATAACATCATTATGGCAACAAAAAAAGTAAAAGAAACCAAGTACGACAACATCATCCTCATCCCTACTGATTTTTCAGAAGTATGCGGGAATGCAGTCATCCATGGCATCCATATGGCCCGCTTCCTCAAGTACAAAGCGGTCATCCTGCATGTCATCAACAACGAGACCAAATCGGCCCTGAAAAAGAAAAATGTGGGAACCGATTATGTAGAGAAACGACTCAAGGAGTACAAGTCCTACTATGAGAAGAAATATGATATCGTTGTGGATACCATTGCCGAAGAAGGCAGCATCTTTTCTACCATCAATGAAGTTGCCAAAAGGATCAAAGCCAATATGATGATCCTCGGAACTCATGGTAAGAAAGGCCTGCAGCATGTGTTCGGCAGTTATGCCCTGCGTGTTGTATCAGAATCTCCTGTCCCGGTGATCGTCGTCCAGAAAAGATCGTTTAAACAGGGATATGAAAATATCATTCTTCCGGTTTCCAATGATCTTGAAGCAAGGCAGACTGTAGAGTGGGTTAAGATGATCGCCACTCTCTTCAAGTCAAAAATCCATATCTTCCAGGCTGTTGAAGCCGACAACGGACTGAACAGCCGCCTTAAGATTATATCAAGGCAAATCTCCGATGCTTTTAACGAGAAAAATATCAATCACGGGATCACCTATGCCGAGCCCAAAGGGGATTTTGCAAAACAGCTGCTTTCGTATGCAGCTTCGAATCATGCCGACATGATTATGATCATGACCAGGCCCAATATAGATGTACCTGGCTTCAGCATGTCGTCCTGGGACGAGAAACTGATGTTCAACGAGGCCCAGATCCCTGTCATGTGCATCAACCCCATCGATCTTGGGTATTACTATTATGAGTGGATCCAACTGGCGTAGGAAAGAACAGGATGCAGTTGCGCAAATACTGGGATGACCGGCCCTTGCAGCTGATCATGGTTCTGGCAATCCTCTTTAGGTTGCTGGCATCGGTCTTTGCAAAAGGCTGGGGAATGTTCGATGACCATTATCTCGTCATCGAGTCGGCACAATCGTGGGTCGACGGGCATGATTATAACAACTGGATGCCCTGGACCCCTGGCAATACCGGCCCCACAGGGCATAATCTCTTCTACCCCGCCATCAATTTCATCATCCTTTATGTGATGAAATTCCTCCACATCGTCAATCCGCAGATGAAAATGTTCATTATCAGGTTTATCCTGGCCGCCTGGTCACTTATCACGGTATATTTCGGATACAGGATAACCGAGACTCTTGGAGGCAAAAAACCAGCCAGGCTGGCAGGCCTGCTGCTGGCAGTGTTCTGGTTCATGCCATGGATGAGCGTAAGGAACCTTGTCGAAATGGTTTGCGTTCCATTTGTGATCCTGGGCTTCTGGTTTATATTCAGGCCGGGGAGCAAGAATAAACCTATGCTTAGCTGGTTTATTGCCGGGCTGTTCCTTGGACTGGCTACCGACATTCGTCTTCAGACAGTATTTTTCCCCATGGGCCTGGGTATCTGGCTGCTTTTCAGTGGAAAGTTCAAACCTCTTTTCTCGTTTGCTGCAGGGTCTTTATTGACATTTGCACTGGTTGAAGGTGGTATGGACATGATAATTTGGGGTAAACCATTTACCGAAATATACAACTATACCCTTGGCTGCTTTATCGAACGCAATGATTACATCACCCTGCCATGGTATGATTATTTTCTTGTTCTCGGAGGAATGCTGATCCCGCCGGTAAGCATTTTCCTGTTCTGGGGCTTCATCCGTAAATGGAAGCAGTATTTCATGATCTTCCTGCCGGTTCTACTTTTCTTTGCTTTCCACTCCTGGGTGCCGAATAAGCAGGAACGTTTCATCATTCCCCTGATACCTTTATTCATTATCATAGGAAGCATAGGATGGATAGAATTCAAAGAAAAGTCTGCATACTGGGCCCTGCATACTTTACTTTTGCGTTACTGCTGGATATTTTTCTGGGTTCTGAACACTATTGTACTCCTTGTTTTCACTTTCACCTATTCCAAAAGGCCGATGGCTGAAAGCATGACTTACCTCTCGAAATATCCTGATATTAAGTACATGACCGTCATTGATGCTGAGAATAACCCCGAAATGTTTCCTAAATTCTATCTTGGGCAATGGCCGGTGATGTTCAACGAAAGGAACGGTGACCGCAGTCTCGACAGCATACTTATCTACTCACTTAAAAAAGGCAATGAATCGGCACCAAGGTTTGTGCTTTTTACAGGAGATAAGGCAATCAGTCCTATGGTTATAAAAGCCAGGCACTACCTGCCCTTTTTGGTATATGAGACTACCATAGAACCTGGATTTATCGACAAGCTGATGCACAGGCTCAATCCTATCAACAGGAATAAGGCAGTGTATATATACAGGAATGTACAATTCATTCCTATAAAAAAATAAAAGGGGAAAGCTCAAAGCATGCTTGAAGAAAAGATACCAATAGCAAAACCCTCGTTCCTTGGGAATGAGAAAAAGTATGTTCTGGATGCATTGGAATCGGGATGGATCAGTTCTATAGGCCCTTATATCGACAGGTTCGAGAAGGATTTTGCAGCATACCACGGGGTAAAGCATGCCATTGCGACACATAACGGGACCATTGCCCTGCATCTTGCTCTTTCAGCGGCCGGCATTCAATCGGGGGATGAAGTAATAGTACCGGACCTGACCTTTATTGCCACAGCCAATGTTGTGAGGTATTGCAACGCCCTTCCTGTGCTCACAGATGTAGATATCAATGACTGGAACATAAGTCCTGAACTCATTTCAGCTGCCATCAGGCCGTCAACTAAAGCGGTTATTCCCGTTCACCTGTATGGTAACCCTGCAAAGATGACAGAAATCATGCAGATTGCCGCTGAACATGATCTTTTGGTCATCGAAGACTGTGCCGAGGCAACAGGCGCCCTTGCAGGAAACCGTCAAGTCGGAACCTTTGGGCATATCAGCTGTTTCAGCTTTTTCGGCAACAAAATCCTTACCACGGGCGAAGGAGGAATGTGCATCACCAGCGATGACGCTCTTGCCGAAAAAATGAGGATACTGCGTGACCACGGGATGAACCGGAAAAAGAAGTACTGGTACGACCAGCTGGGGTTCAATTACCGCATGACTAATATGCAGGCGGCTGTCGGCCTGGCCCAGCTTGAACAGCTTGATATGCTTCTCGCATCGAGGGATGCCATCCGCAGTCATTATAAAAAGAAGCTTTCGTCATGCGAAGGAATTGTTTTCCAGGAAACCAATGGCAACCGGCATGTGAACTGGCTCGTGACGGTAAGGTTGAAGGGGCTGGATCAGGAAAAGCGCGATGCGGTGATACAGGAGCTGAGCCGTGAAAATATCGACAGCCGGCCGGTGTTTTATCCCATTCATTTTATGCAGTTTTATAAGGATGCGAAATACATTTCAGGAGACTGCCTCAACAGTGTAAACATTGCGGGGGAAGGCATCAGCCTGCCAACTTATGTGGGACTGGAAGAGGAAAAGATTGATTATATTGCAGACTCCCTGATCAAAGCCTACGAAAAACAATCTGCATGAACCTGAGCATCATTCTTCCCACCTATAATGAACGGGAATCCATCAATGCATTGATCTCGGAAATTTATGAGCTGCTCGATTTGCATCCATACACCTTTGAGATCATTGTTGTTGACGACAACAGTCCCGACGGTACTTTCGCCGAAGCAACAAACATATGGAAAGGGAACCCGAGGGTGAGAGTTCTGCTCAGGGAAAACGAAAAAGGCCTGGCCACCGCAATCCTTTATGGCATCATTCATTCAACAGGTGAAAAGGTCATAGTAATGGACACCGATTTCAATCATCCGCCTAAACTAATCCCTCTTCTTGTAACAATCACCGATTATTTTGAAATCGCCTCCTGTTCACGATATGTAATCGGGGGAGGAATGGAAACGTCCCGGTCCCGGTATTTAGGGAGTAAGCTATTTAACAAATTTGTACACTACACCCTTAAAATGCAGACAACCGACAACCTTAGCGGTTATTTCTGTTTCAGGCGGGAAGTCCTGAAAGGGCTCTCGCTCGAAAAGATATTCTGCGGCTACGGGGATTATTATATCCGCTTCCTTTATGAAATGCAACGCCTCAGGCACCCTATCATCGAGATCCCTGTTATGTATGAGGACAGGCTCGGGGGCTTGTCAAAGACCAATCTGAAATCAGAATTTTTCCGATATTTCTATTCTGTGTTGAAGATCAGGTTCGGATTTCTGAAATTGAAATGAACATGGACCGTGAGCAGGCACAACAGAGGATTGAAGAGCTCGCGGAAGAGATCCGCAGGCACAACTATCATTATTATGTGCTGTCGCGTCCACTGATCTCGGATCAGCAGTTCGACAGAAAACTGGAGGAACTGGGCAGGCTTGAAACTGAATTCCCCGAGTTCCGTTTCCCCGACTCCCCCACTCTGCATGTCGGGGGTGCAATTACAAAGGAATTCAAACCGGTGGTTCACCGCTACCCCATGCTCTCTCTCGGAAACACATACTCGGAGCAGGATGTAAAGGATTTCGAAGAAAGGATACACAAGCTTATAGGGGAAGATATCGAATACGTTTGCGAGCTCAAGTTCGACGGTGTTGCGATAGGACTTACATACAGGGACGGGCTCCTTGTACAGGCAGTGACCAGGGGCGATGGCATTCAGGGTGACGATGTGACGACCAATGTAAAGACGATCAGGAGCATCCCCCTGAGACTCCAGGGTGAAGGCTATCCCGCGGAATTTGAGATCAGGGGTGAGATCATCTTGCCCCATTCGAGTTTTGAAGCTCTTAACAGCTTAAAGGAAGAAGAAGGCGAAGAACCTTTTGCCAATCCCAGGAATGCCGCTTCGGGAAGCCTGAAAATGATGGATTCCGCAGAAGTGGCAAAACGGAAGCTTGACTGTTTCCTGTATTACCTCCAGGGTGAAAACCTGCCGTTCACAACCCATTACGAATCCCTGCAGGCTTCGCGCAGCTGGGGTTTCAGGATCTCGGACTACGTGGTAAAATGCAGGAACATCGATGATATTTTCGATTATATCAATACCTGGGATGAGGGACGCAGGGAACTGCCATTCGATATTGACGGGGTAGTGATCAAGGTGAATTCACTGTCTAAACAGGAACAGCTCGGCTATACAGCCAAATCTCCCCGCTGGGCCATAGCTTATAAATTTAAATCTGAAGAAGCATCAACCCGCCTGCTCTCGGTCGATTTCCAGGTGGGAAGGACAGGGACTGTCACTCCTGTGGCAAACCTGCAGCCTGTGCCTCTCGCAGGCACAGTAGTTAAAAGGGCCACCCTGCATAATGCCGACATCATTGCCGCCCTTGACATCCGTTACGGCGATACTGTTTTTGTTGAAAAAGGAGGTGAAATCATTCCCAAGATCACGGGTATCGATCTCTTGCAAAGGCCAGAGGGCTCAAGTCCCCTTGAGTTTCCCGCAGTCTGCCCCGAATGCCTCACAGCCCTGGTAAGGCGTGAGGGCGAAGCCGCCTGGTTCTGCCCCAACGAAACCCTTTGTCCTCCCCAGATCAAAGGAAAACTTGAACATTTCATCAGCCGCAGAGCGATGAATATCGACAGCCTGGGCGAGGGAAAAATTGAGCTCCTTTTCGATAAAGGCCTGGTGAACTCCCCTGCCGACCTGTATGAACTCAGTTTCGGGCAGCTGATCGGACTTGAAAAACTGTACAAGGGAGAAGGCGATAAAAAGGACAGGCTGGTGAAGTTTCGTGAGAAAACCGTAGAAAACATTCTTAAAGGCATCGAAGCCTCCAAGAAAATCAGTTTCGACAGGGTCCTTTATGCCCTCGGAATAAGGTATGTAGGTGAAACTGTGGCAAAAAAACTGGCCCGTCATTTTGCTTCTTTTGATTCACTTCGGATGGCAGAGCCCGCAGAACTGACCGACGTGGAAGAAATTGGCGATAAGATAGCGCAGAGCCTTGCCACCTGGCTTCAGACACCCTCAAGTATAAAGCTGGTGGAAAGCCTGAAAAGCCATGGCGTTCAGATGGCCCTTACAGTAACCCAAACTGCCAGGAAAAGCAATAAACTTGACGGGAAGACCTTTGTCGTAAGCGGAGTTTTTGAAAAGTTTTCACGGGACGAGATCAAGCAGGCTGTTGAAGATCATGGAGGAAAAAATGTATCCTCTGTTTCTGCAAGAACTTCCTTTCTGCTGGCAGGTCAAAACATGGGCCCCGAAAAGCGCCGCAAGGCAGAATCGCTTGGAGTTAATATTATTACTGAGGAAGAATTCCTGAATATGATCTGCTGATGAAAACTAATGCATACGGCGAAGCATTTAACACAAGCCGCATCAGCTGCCAGGAGCGAGCTGTAACCAGTATTGCCCCGGTAACAGGCATGCGCGAACGACGCAGCAAGCCTAGCGGCGGTGTAAATATGCAAGCCCCTGCGAAGCAAAGCTGCAGTGTAAATATGCGAGCCGCTGAATCGTTTCTCCTCCTCATCTTCAGTCTCTTATCCTCAGCCGCTGCCTGGGCCAGCACCAACCCGGCTGCGGTCACCACGGGCCTCGTCTGTTCCGTCATCCACAACACCATCTGTTTCACGGCTTCCGGCAGCAGCAGTTCAGGAGGGACCACCGAACCCGACGATATCACCATCCCCCTGAAACAAGCCGGCCATTTGCTGCTCCTGGAAGCCCGCATCGACAATGAGACCGGGAATTTCATCTTCGATACAGGAAGTTCAAAACTCGTACTCAATAGCACTTATTTCAGAAAGTATACCTGTATTGAATGCGGGGACAGGGGTGGAATTACAGGAGGCCTGGCCGGTGTTAAGCAAACAAAAGTCACCAGGATACAGTTTTCGGGGCTTACCTATTCGAATGTCATGGTCGATGTAGCTGACCTTGGCCATATCGAGAACCGCAGAGGTGTTAAAATTCTCGGGCTGCTAGGGTTAAGCCTTCTGAAAAACATGGAGATCGTGATCGATATCCTCCACAGTGAGCTTCATCTTTACCGTCTCGACCGCAGCGGGAACAGGATAAGCCAGGGTACAAAAGAATTCAAAGCCGACATCAGGCAGAAGCTTCAGGTCTCCCAGGATGTTCTTTTCGTTAATTCCCAGATCGGCGGAAAGACCCTGAGCTTTTGCCTGGATACAGGCGCCGAATCTAACGTGATAAGTTCGGCATCCCCCAAAAAAGTGATGAATACAGTAAGTATTACAAGGCGCTCCGGACTTGTTGGTTCCGGGCCAGCCTCTTCGGAATCCCTCTACGGCACCCTGAATGATTTCTCAATGGCAGGGCGCCAGATCCCCCGGATGCATGCCATTATAACCAACCTTGAAAATATGTCGGATGCATTCGGGTTTACCATAGACGGCATGCTGGGCTATGATTTTTTTGAAAAAGGCCAGGTTTGTATTAACTTAGTCCGGCTGGAAATTAAGGTCATTTTCAATAAAAGTTAAAGAACGTGATGAGAGGTCTGAAAAATATTATCCTGATATTATTCCTGCTGAGTGGATTCACATCCTGGTCTCAGGACAATATGAAGGATATCTGCACGATCGATAACAACCGGCTTGTGTTTAAACTTGACCGCAACTGGACAGCTGCAAGGAAGAAACAAGTGTGCAAACAGTTTGATCTCGACAGCACCCTGATGGCTGAGGCTTTCAGTGGAAAGACAGAGTTTACAGTCAATAAGGTGACATGGAGTGTAAAAAAGATCGACAACCACCGGATGGAATTGTCAAAACCCATGAGCGCCGGTCCTGTTGCTGAAAAGGGTGAGGTCTTTATGCTTGACGACCGCCTGATCAATGCTGCGGGAGTCCGTGAAAGGGAATCTGCCGCCTGCGGTGTCAATGTCTTCAGCCTTTACAATGTATTTAACTATTATAAAGGAACGGCCACGTTCTTTCTGCCTCAACGGAAATATGCCCGTCATGTATACCTGGCGGGGACTTTCAACAACTGGAATACCATGCAGACCCCAATGATCCGCTGCGATTCAGGCTGGTTCATCACCATCAACCTTAAACCGGGAAAGTATGCTTACAAATATATCATTGACGGGAAATGGAGTCCTGACCCGTACAATAAACTCAACGAGAATGACCGCCAGGGAGGACAGAATTCAGTTGTATTCTGTTATAACTGCCGCTTCTTCCTGCCGTATTATAAGGGGTCGAAGAATGTATTTTTAGCAGGGAGTTTTAATAACTGGAACCCACATGAGCTGAGGATGCTCAAGGTTGCAGGGGGATGGGCCATCAACCTTTACCTGCGGGAGGGAACCCATGCTTACAAATTTATCGTGGACGGAGAATGGGTGCTCAATCCCGTAAGTAAAATAACAAGGCCTGATGGCTCAGGACATGAGAACTCCTTTATAAGTTTAGGCGATACCATGTATTTCATTCTGAGAGGGCATTCAGCCATTAAGGAAGTGCATGTCGCCGGGAATTTCAACGCCTGGAATGCATCAGAATTATTAATGGATAAAGTTGATGGTGGATGGCGTCTTCCCTATGTCCTTGCAGCCGGGAATTATGAGTATAAATTCATACTTGACGGACGCTGGATCACCGATCCCGATAATCCATATACATTAAAATCGGGCAATTCCTTCATTGCAGTAAAACCAAACCATGTATTCACACTTAAGGGCTATGCAGGTGCCAGGAAAGTCATCCTGGCCGGCAGTTTTAACGGTTGGGACAAAGACGGTTATGAGATGATCATAAGAGACGATAAATGGATTTTTCCCCTGTACCTCTCGCCAGGCAAGCATACCTATAGGTTTATTGTCGACGGAAAGTGGATCAGTGATCCCGGTAATGAACTCTGGGAAAACAATGAGTATGGAAGCACCAACTCAGTGCTCTGGATAGAACCCTGAAAAACAAGTAGCGAAGTAGCGAAATAGCGAAGTAGCGAAATTTCTTTTTACTGCCAGCTCCATGATTTTCGCTACCTGCTTCTCGCTATCTTTTTATTTCGCTTTTCGCTTTTCGCTTTTTACTTTAGTCCTCGTGCTTTATCGATCCGGCGCCTGAAACGCTCTGGTTTATCGATACCGGATTGCCCTTATAGCGTATGCTTCCTGCACCCGAGATCTCGGCATCAATCTTTTTGTTGACATGGATCTGGGCTTTGCCGGCACCACTCATATCAACTGTAAAATTGTCGCAGATGAGGTCAAAGCCATAAATATCACAGGCTCCCGACAAGTCGGCCTTGACGTCTGTTGCAGTCCCGGAAAGCCTGAGTTTGCTGGCCCCGCTGCAGTCCAGGTTAAGTTTTTGAGAGGCAAGCTCCAGCCTGATATCCGAAGCTCCGCTGGTATGCAGAGTGAAATCGTTAAAGTTAAGCTTGTTTTCAGCAAAAATGTCAACAGCCCCGCTGATCTCGGCCTTTTTCAGGTCTTTGCAGGTGATGTAGACTTTTAATGAAGTCGGATGATTTATTGGCTTTTTTGTGTCGATCACAAGGGTGGATCCGTGAACTTCAGTGCGGATGATTGCCTGAAGGTTCTCATCGGCTTCAACTATAACTTCCTCAATACTCCCCTGCCTCAGGTAAACATTAAATGCACCTGAAACATCTATTCCGTCGAAGGAACTGACCACCCTGGTTTCCTTTGTTACTTTGCCGTCACCACTGACGCCGTTAACTATATCGCAGGCTGTGGCTATCACCGAAAGACCGGCAAACAGCAGCATGATCATAGTCAGTGTAATTAACTTTCTTGCTTTCATACGTTGATTTTTTGGATAAGGTTCTTATTTGATGATATAATCTCTGTTTGGTTACAAATTTCGCTACATCGCTATTTCGCCACCTCGCTACTTAAGAGATACGCTTCCATAATCACTCCTCACCGTAACCGTGGCTTTGGGTTTGGCATCCCTGCTGCCCACAACTCCACGATATTCCGATGAGGTCGGGCTGACAGAGCGGTAATTCAGGGCCGTATTCCCATCTGCGAAACGAAGCTCACAGTATTTCACGGCGGCGTCGAGGTTATAAACAGCTGTTTCGGGGAGACGGATATCTACAGCAGCATACTTATTATTTATACTGATGCTCGTAAAATCAGGCCCCATGCTTTTAACACTGCAGCTGCCGTACTGTATGTCGAGATTCAGGCTTTGCTCTATCTTGTCAACATCAATATCGGAGTATTTTGAGCGGATCTCAATGGACGATGAATTTTTAATATCCACGGAACCTCCTTCAAAACTAACGTTCAGCGCAATGATCTTGTTTGCATTTAGGTTCGAGAATTTAGAGTCAAGCCTCAGGCTGCCGGCATAATCGATATCAAGGGTGGAATATTTAAGGTTTACCACGGCCCCGGTAACGCTGCGTACCTTGGCCGAATTGCAGAATTTCATTTCGATCAGGTTATCCGAATTATTCAGTTTGTTCACGTCAAGGCTTCCGTAACTAAGACTGATCCTTGCCTTTCCGGATACTTCATTGAGGTATATATCCCCGAATTTATTCGTAAGATCCACGCTCATTCCTACCGGAAGGCTGATAATGTAATTTACCCGGAAGCTGTTCTTGCCCGAGGTCCTCATTTCTTCAATCACCGTTGTGGCTTCCACCAGCGAAGCGGTATTATTGAAATTAATGGTGATATTCTCGAGCATTTTTGCCGCAGTATTATCATTGGTGGCTTCCACGATCACCTTGACTTCGATGCCGACCACGTTCTTTTCCCAGTTCGTGCAGTGGATCTCTCCGAATTTATTTGTCACTGTAAGCTGTGCATCGGGATTTACGTTGAATTCTTTTTTGATCACCCTGGTGTATTCATTGACTGTGGCTCCTTTCATTCCTGTCGCAAGGCCCACCAGTAATGCCATGATGGTTATTTTCAATATAGTTTTCATGTGATTTATATTCTGACGGTTAGTGTTTATTTAATGTGTTTACAATTTTGTTCACAATACCTTCTTTCATCTGCTGGTTCTGTATGATGGCAGCCTGAAGGCGTTCGCAATTGGGGTTTTCGGCAAGGGATTTCTGGAGTTCGCGTGTATCTTCATCAAGATTGTTCATTGCCCTTACAGCATCTTCATTGATAATTACTGCCTGCTCAGGGCTGCTGGCAAGCTTATGGACTTCTTTCAGTTGTGCGGTTGCACGTGCATCATAATATTGCACTGCTTCGTTGAGTTCCTCAGGCATCTGTTTTACTCCGACAGCTGAAGAGAACTTCTCGCGGATGGAACGGGTAGCAAGGTCAAAAACGAAGACACTTCCCGTTATGATAACCAGGATGACCGCGGCAACCTTCAGCATGCTGAACCTAGACGGCAACGCAACCCTTTTTTCATCAGTAAGGCCGAGGCGTTCGCTGAACCTCTCAAAGTGGCCGTCCAATGGTTCCACACTGTCGAACTGATCACGGTTTTCCTGTATTAATTTTTCCAGATCCATCTTAATTATATATGAATGCATTTCTGAATTTACTATCTTTTAGAATCTCCAGCAGTTTCAGCCTGGCCCTGGAATAGCGGGTCCGCGATAACTGGTTGCTTATATCAAGGATCTCCGAGATCTCTTCATGGTCGTATCCTTCAAGAAGGTGCAGGCTGATTATAATCCTGTATTCGTTTGGCAGCTTTTTGATAGCCCTCACCACTTCCTCTGCCTGGAAACGGATCTCGGCTTCATGGTTTTCCTCTTTCTCTTCAGCAATGTCTAATCCTGCATCATCAATGGATACAGTATCTTTCACCCTCCTGAGGGAATCAAGGGAATTATTTACAACAATACGTTTAAGCCAGCTTCCGAAACTTCCCTGCCCCGAATAGGAATCAAGCCTCTGAAATGCATCCAGGAAAGATTCCTGCATGATGTCTTCGGCTTCGGCGGTATCGTTTACTATCCTGAGACTGGTGTTGAACATGGCTTTATAATAGAGTTTGTAAATCCTGAACTGGGCGTTCCTGTCCCCGCGACCGCAGGCATCGATCAGGTCCTTGTGAATATTTTCGTATCGGGTTTCCAGATTCCCAGTTTTAGCAAATAGACTCACCAATATACTAAATGTTACAGTGCAATATAAAATTCTAAATTTGCATCCGATGAAAACCAGCAAAATCCCGGTACACCTGTATGCTACAGCCGCCATGCTGTTCTGGGGACTATCGTTTATATGGACAACCAGCTTGCTGGCTTATTTTCAACCTGTTACCATCATCTTTATCAGATTATTGATCTCCTCGGCCTTCCTGTTTATACTTATGATCGCTTCGGGACGTTTCGAGAAGATAAAGAAGGAAGATTTCTGGCTGTTGATGGGTAGCGCCGTGTTCAACCCCTTCCTCTATTTCCTGGGCGAGAATTTCGGGGTAAAATTTACTACTCCCACCTTATCCAGCGTAATCATTGCAACCATCCCTGTATTTTCCCCCTTTGTTGCCTGGCTTACTTTCAAAGAAAAAATATCCCGGCTGAACATGCTTGGAATAGCAATCTCATTTTCGGGAGTAGCGGTCATGCTCGCATCAAGGAACCTTTCCTTTTCAGGGGAAGGCAAAGGCGTACTGGCACTTTTCGGGGCAGTGATGTCGTCATTGGTTTTTTCTGTTTTTCTGAAAAAGCTTACCCGGAAATACTCACCCGTAACCCTGGTGGCCTATCAGAATATCATTGGCGCCCTTATGTTCCTTCCTGTTTTTCTCATTTTTGAAAGTGACAGGATCAGTGAAGTCCACCTTAACTTTAAGATCATATCCGCATTCCTGGCTCTTTCCATTTTCGCTTCCTCCCTGGCCTTCGTTTTCTTTGCGAAAACAGTCAAGGAGATTGGAATAAGCAAGGCAAACATATATTCAAACCTCATCCCGGTTTTTACAGCTGTATTTTCATATTTTCTTATTTCTGAATCATTTACACTCATAAAACTCTGTGGCATAATCCTGGTGATAGGCGGGGTCTACCTCTCGGAGCGCAACAAACCCCGCTAATCACCATTTCGCTTTTATTCGCACCAATTGTTTACTTCATTTGCGTGCTCATTTCGCCTGCGGCGAACGCTTTTACTTCGCTACTTTGCTATTTCGTATCTTTGCATTCTGATCGACTACTGAATTCCGCACTACATGAAGTTCAAACCAGAGAACCTGAAAATTAAGGACCAGAGGATGAAACCCTTCATCGATGCCGATGAGATATGGGGATTTATAAACAATGCAAAGCCTTCTAAGGAAAGGGTAAGGGAGATCATTGCAAAGTCACTGGATAAGCAACGTCTCACGATGGAAGAAACCGCTGTCCTGGTGCAGACTACAGACACTGAACTGATTGAAGAGATCAAACTGGGAGCGAAAGCACTGAAGGAAAAGGTTTACGGTCAGAGGATAGTTCTCTTTGCCCCGTTGTATATAGGGAACCTCTGCATCAACAAATGTGCATACTGCGGCTTCAAATCCACCAACAAGGCTATTAAAAGGATCACTCTTACTAAAGATGAGCTGATAGACCAGGTAAAAGCCCTTGAAGACTCTGGCCAGAAAAGACTTATCCTAGTATACGGGGAACATCCTACGTACGATGCTCAGTTCATTGCAGAAACCGTACGTATTGTTTATTCAGTACACAGCGGCCCCGGGGAGATCCGCAGGGTCAACATCAATGCTGCCCCGATGGATATCGACGGGTTCCGTATTGTTAAAGATTCAAAGATCGGCACCTACCAGATCTTCCAGGAAACATACCATGAAGAAACCTATGCAAAAGTCCACCTTGGAGGTATAAAACGGAATTATGAGTGGAGGCTTACCGCCCTTGACCGTGCACAGGAGGCAGGCATTGACGATGTCGGCATAGGCGCCTTGTTCGGATTATACGACTGGAGGTTCGACCTGATGGGCCTGGTCAGGCACACCAATCATTTTGAAGCTGTTTACAATGTGGGGCCCCATACCATCTCCTTCCCGAGAATACAGTATGCCTCCCATCTCAATATTGACAAATCGCATATTGTAAGCGATGAGGAGTTCACCCGTCTTGTAGCCATTCTGAGGCTGGCCGTACCTTATACCGGGCTTATTCTTACTGCAAGGGAAACTGCTGAAATACGTAATGAGATACTGCAGTATGGTGTTTCACAAATCGACGGAGGCACCAACATTGAAATGGGCGGGTATTCGAAAAAAGATCAGACAGAGGCCCAGGATATTGACCTGGAACAGTTCCAGATCAACGACAACCGAAGCCTCAACGAGATCATGGAAGAACTTATTGAGCAGGGTTATATTCCTTCTTTCTGCACATCCTGCTACAGGCGGGGACGCACCGGGGAACATTTTATGGAGTTTTCCGTTCCGGGGTTCATTAAACGCTTCTGCCAGCCCAATGCCTTGTTAACTTTGGCTGAGTACCTTGAGGACTATGCCCCTGAAGCTACAAAAATCAGGGGATACCGCCTGATCAATGATAAACTTGCACAGATGGAAGAGGATCCTTCGAAAGCCAGCCTGGAAGAAAAGCTTCAGCAGGTCAAAGAGGGAAACAGGGATTTGTATTTTTAAGTTACAAACATGAAAGAAATCCGTATTATCGGCCTGCTGATCACCGACCGCATCAAGGAAGCGGGCCTCACACAGCGCCTGCTTTCCGAATACGCCCATCTGATCAAATCAAGGCTGGGCTTTCATGAAGTCAGCGAGGATGTATGCAGCAGGATAGGTGTAATCCTCATCCAGCTTTCGGGCACCACCGCCGAATTCGACATTTTTGAGAGCAAACTTAAGGACATCGGTGGCATTGAAGTCCAGCACATGATCTTTCAGATTTGACAACCAGTAGATTAAATCATGGAACATACATCACGCAAGGAACTGGACCACGAATTTCAGGAATATTACCTCTCCTCTTCTGTTCCAAGCATGAAAGTCGGCCTTACGGTCACCCTGCTGCTTTTTATTTCCTATGCCGTCAATAACAGGATCTTATTTTCTGATTCCATAGAACAGCAGTATTTTTTCAGGTTCGGCCTTATTGTGCCCACCCTTGTTGTCTCCCTGGCAGTACTATTCATCACCCCCCTGAAAAAATATCTTTCCCTGATCTTTATTCTGGTCAACCTTTTCTCCTGCCTGGCCATTTATTATGTCGGGGTCACGTCGGATATTACCAGCCGGGGCTATAATTATTACTATGCATGGGTGATGCTTGTGATGATTGGCATGCACACCTTCTACCGCATCCGTTTCCGTGATCTCATCATCCTGAACGCCCTGCAATTCATGGCTTATTTTTCGGCCACTCTTGTCAATCATTCGTATTCCATTTCCTTCCTGTATTTCAACCATCTCTTCTTTGTTGTTTCAGTAACCACACTTGGTTTTTTTATCTCCTACATATTTCAGAGCCTGAACTGGAAAAACTTCCTTCACCAGAAAGCCCTCACTGAAAATTATCATAGGCTCATTCAGGAAGTGAAGGAACGCAAGGAAGCCCAGGACGAACTCGCCACGTCCGAAAGACAGTATCATGAAGCACTTGACAGCTTCCCCGACTGGGTCATTGCAGTTGACAGAAACATGAATATCAAAATGGTTAATTCACCTCTGAAACAGGTTGCGGCCGAAGCTGGCCTCCCGGGTAACCTTATCGGTATGAATATTGAGAGATCATTCCCCTTTATCAACAAAGAAGAGATTGATAACGTTAGGGCTGTTTTTGAGACAGGCAGGATTTCCATTGGTGAACTGAGTTTTGAATTCGGAGGGCAACAGGTTTTTGTCGAGACCAGGACTCTTCCGATGATACGCAACAACAGGGTTGAACAAGTCATGGTAGTTACCAGAGATCGGTCGAGGGAAAAGGAAATCGAGGCTCTTAAGCTGAAGAACGCCGAAACCAAGGAGACCATGCTCAAGGAGATCCACCACAGGGTCAAGAACAACCTTGCGATAGTCATCAGCCTCCTGAGCATGCAGGGAAGTAAAAACAACGACCCTGAGTTCCAAAAGCTTATCAGGGATATTGAACTCAGGATCAGGTCAATGGCCCTGATACATGAACATTTGTACCGCAGTGAGAACTTCGACAAGATCCCTCTTTCGAACTATATCCAGTCATTGGTTTCAATGATTTCGTCCACCTTCAGCGGGCATAATATCAGCCTGAAAATGGAGCTGGAAGAAATACTTGTAAACATAGAGACTGCGCTTCCGCTCGGACTGATCACGAATGAGCTTCTGACAAATGCGTATAAGTACGCATACCCCGACATGAGTGAAGGCATCGTAAGCCTTAAGCTGGAGACAATTGATCCTGATGGTTTCAGGCTCACGGTCTCCGACAACGGCATAGGTTTGCCCGAAGGGTTCGACCTGCGAAACCAGGAAACCCTGGGGATGTTTATTATACGCCTGCTCATCGAACAGCTTGACGGCAGCATCAACATCACAACCGGCGGGGGTGTTTCGGCCTGTATTACCGTACCTGATTGTAAGTATATAAACTAAGGATTATGAAAGAAACCTGGATTTTAGGGATCAGAATTTCGGACAGGGCCAATGCAGCAGCCCAGATACAGGATGTTCTGGCGAAGTTCGGCTGTACGATCAGGACCAGGCTGGGCTTACACAACAACGAGCCCGGCGCTTCAGCCGGCAGCGGGATAATACTTCTCGAATTAAATGGTGATCAGAATGAATTCAGTAAACTTGAGAATGCCCTCTTAAAGATAGAGGGAACCGAAATAAAGAAAATGGTCTTTAAACAAGAGTGATCCTTGTTCCCCCGTTATCTATCCCGAGCATCGTTGTCTTGGTGATAATGGTATCCTTCCCTGAATTTTCCACAAAGTGAATTGCAGCCCTGATCTTGGGCCCCATGCTTCCATCGGGGAACTGGCCTTCGGCAAGATACATCTTGGCATCAGCAATGGTCAGCCTGTCGAGTGACCTTTCCTGGGGAGTGTTAAAATTGATGCAAACTTTGGGAACATCCGTAAGAATAAAGAACTTATCGGCATTTATTTGGGAAGCAAGCAGGGCAGAAGCAAGGTCCTTGTCAATGACGGCATCTATACCCTCGAGCTTGTTTGGTTCAACGTAATATACCGGTATGCCTCCACCACCAACGGCAATTACAATATTATCCTGCCTTGCAATTTTTTCAATGGTTTTCTTATTCAGGATCACCAGAGGTTTCGGTGAAGCCACCACCTTTCTCCATCCCTTACCCCCCGGTGCTTCCCTGTACACCGACCTGGTGCTTTCTGTAAATTTATCAGCTTCTTCCTTAGTATAATACGGTCCTACAGGTTTGGTAGGGTTCTGAAAAGCAGGATCATCTTTATTTACCAGCACCTGGGTTGTGATGGTGATGATATCCCTTTCCATTTCGTATTTTTCAAGAACATTCTTAAGCTGCTGCTCTATAATATATCCTATAAAGCCCTGGGAATAAGCAACGCAGATATCAAGGGGCATTTCCGGAAGCCCGAACATCTTGTGCCCGGCCGAATTAGCAAGCATGATATTACCAACCTGGGGCCCGTTTCCGTGCGTCAGTACCAGGTTATAATCCCGTTTCATCAATTTGACAAGGGATTCGGACGTAGCGTAAGCATTAGCCTCCTGCTCCCCTATTGTTCCTTTTTGGTCGGAACGAAGCAGGGCATTGCCACCCAGTGCAACCACGGCAAGCTTTTTCATAACTAATAGTTTATATATGCAAAAATAGGACTTTTTTCAATCTTTCTTACCTTCGCGGCCTGATGAGAGCCCAACGGAAAGCATATCTCTACGCATTCTCGGCAATTGCCTGCTGGTCAACCATTGGTTCCGCGTTCAAGATCAGCCTGCGTTACCTGGATCCCCTGGGCCTGATGCTCTTTTCCTCCATCGTGGCAGTCATCACACTCTTTGTCATCCTGATTGTACAGCAAAAACTGTCATTACTCCTCAAACTCACATCCACCGACATTCTTATGTCGGCAGTGATGGGACTGCTTAACCCCTACCTGTATTACCTTGTATTACTAAGGGCTTACGACCTGCTTCCTGCCCAGGAAGCAGGCACCCTGAATTATATATGGCCGCTGGTGCTCGTGCTGCTTTCAATCCCCATGCTCAGGCAGAAGATCAGCTTCCTCAGCATACTTGCAATTCTTACAAGTTTCGCTGGGATCATGGTGATCTCGACTCATGGCAGGCTGCTGTCGCTGCACTTTTCAAACCCTGCAGGAGTGATGCTTGCAACAGGCAGCGCTTTTTTCTGGGCACTTTACTGGATCATCAACCTGAAAGATAAACGGGAAACCGTAAGCAAGCTTTTTCTGAATTTTTTCTTCGGACTGCTGTATGTCTTTATAACCATCGCGGTGACGAAACACTTCTGGATCCCTCCCTGGAAAGGACTTGCAGGAGCCGTCTACATCGGGCTGTTCGAAATGGGGATTACTTTTCTCCTATGGATGAATGCACTGAAGGCATCTTCCACCACAGCCAAGGTCAGCAACCTGATCTACCTTTCCCCTTTCATTTCCCTTATCATCATTCATTTTGCCGTAGGCGAAGCCATACTGCTATCCACGGTGGCAGGCCTGGCCCTGATTGTTATCGGAATATTGTGGCAGCAATACCTTAAGTAGCGAAGTCGCTCGCATCTTTGCAACGCAGCTACGGTGGCAGCGGAGCGATGTTATGATATGCTTCTCCTACCTATAAGAAGCTCCTCTCACCTGATGCTGCTTTTGCAAAATGCTTCGCTAACAATAATTTCGCTACTTCGCTATTTCGCTACCTCGCTACTTAATATCTTTGCCTTATGAATCCAACCACGATCGCATTCCACCACTTCGGCTGCAAGGTGAACTTCGCAGAAGCTTCCACAATTTCAAGAAGATTCAAAGAAAAAGGCTTCGAACTTAAAGACCACCATGAGGTTGCCGACATTTATGTGATCAGCACCTGCGTGGTGACCAGTGTTGCAGAAAAGAAATGCAGGGCTGCCATTCACCATGCCCATAAGCTGAACCCCTCGGCAAAGATAGCTGTGATAGGCTGTTTCCCTGAGCTTAAACCGGGGGAACTCCTGCAGATGGAAGGCGTGGACCTCGTACTGGGGAACAGCGCTAAGTATGATCTGCCTGAAGAACTTGAGAAGCTCAAAGACCATGATTACCATGGAGGCATATCAGCCGGTATAAAAGAAAGCAGCGGGTTCATCCCCTCCTTTTCCTATGGAGACCGCACCCGTTCCTTCCTGAAAATACAGGACGGTTGTGACTATTACTGTTCCTATTGCACCATTCCCCTGGCAAGGGGCCACAGCCGAAGCGACACAATCGCCCATGTGGCAACCAGCGCCCGTGAAATATCAGCCCACGGAATACAGGAAATTGTTCTGACAGGTGTTAACATAGGCGACTTCGGCAGGCATAACAGCGAAACCCTCCTCGGTCTGTTACAGGTGTTGGACAGTACAGAAGGTTTGCCGAGGATCCGGATCTCTTCGGTGGAGCCTGACCTGCTTACCGATGAAATCATCGACTTCGCAGCGGCTTCATCAAAGATCATGCCCCACTTTCACCTTCCCCTTCAATCGGGTTCCGACAGTATACTCAAGGCAATGAAACGCAAATACGATCTCTCGCTATATACAGGGAGGATTGAACGGATCAGGCAGAAAATGCCTGACGCCTGTATCGCTTCGGATGTGATCGTGGGATTCCCCGGGGAAACTGACCAGGACTTCAGCGACACTTATAAGTATCTTGAACAGCTTGCCGTTTCATATATGCATGTGTTCACTTATTCGAAAAGGGAAAACACCCTTGCTTCAAAACTTAAGGATGCTGTACAGGATAGGATCAGGAAAGAAAGAAGCCGTGAACTCCATCATCTTTCCGAATTGAAAAAGCAGGCTTTTTACAGGCAAAGCAAGGGTAAGCAGGTGCATGTACTGTTCGAATCAGATAATTCAGATGGGTGGATGCATGGCTTCTCCGAAAATTATATCAGAGTTAAAACAAAATATGATTCTGAGTTGATCAACCGGATTATAACGGTGATACTTGATGAACCCGACAGCGAAGGTGTGTATATTCACCATAACATCTGAAAAATCATTACATTCGCATTATAAATTTCGCTTTTCGCTTTTCGTTTTTTTCTTATGCCTCTCGACCTTCAGCATATCACCCGTCAAACCTGCAAACTTGCTGTTGAAACAGGAGGTTTCCTAAGGCAGGAGATCCGTAAACTGAGGTCATCAGACATTGAGCTGAAAAGCTTCAATAATTTTGTGACTTATGTTGACAGGGAGTCCGAAGCCAAGATCATAGAACAACTGGGCAAAATTCTCCCGGGATCAGGATTTATTGCCGAGGAAAGCCCCGGCCTTAGCAGGGCTGAATATACCTGGGTAATTGATCCCCTCGACGGAACCACTAATTACATCCATGGCGTTCCCTTGTATTGCGTAAGCATAGGGCTTATGCAGGATTCAAGGATCATAGCAGGGGTCATCTATGAAGTGAACCTGGATGAATGTTTTTACACCTGGCAGGATGCACCTTCTTACAAAAACGGGGAGATTATCACTGTGTCAAAAACGCCTGAGGTTGCCGGCTCCTTGTTTGCCACGGGCTTCCCCTATCATGACTACGGCCGCATGGAAGATTACCTGGATATTTTCAGGCAGCTTATGCAGCACAGCAGGGGCATACGAAGGCTGGGGTCAGCTGCAGCAGACCTTGCCTATGTGGCTGCAGGCCGCTTTGATGGTTTTTATGAATATGGATTAAGTCCTTGGGATGTTTCTGCGGGAGTTCTGCTTGTAAAAAATGCCGGCGGCAGGGTGACTGATTTTTCTGGCGGGGAAAAGTATATCTTTGGAAAAGAAATTATTGCTACAAATAACTCAATACACGACGAATTTCAAAACTTGTTCAGGCTATGGAAGAAAGAATCAGTTTAATCAAGGGCGATATTACCACCATGCAGGTAGACGCCATAGTAAATGCCGCAAATTCTTCATTATTAGGAGGTGGAGGTGTGGATGGTGCAATACACAAGGCCGCAGGGCCCGGGCTTGCAGAGATATGCAGGCTCCTTGGCGGATGCGAGACTGGCGAAGCTAAAGTCACACCGGGGCTTCACCTGCCGGCAAAGTATATTATCCATACTGTTGGCCCTGTATGGAAAGGAGGGGATAAAGGCGAAGCAGAACTACTCGCAAACTGCTACCGTTCCAGCTTAAACCAGGCTAAGCAGCATGACTGCAAAACGGTTGCCATTCCAAACATTGGCACGGGGATCTACCGCTTTCCCAAAAAACTCGCTGCAGAGATAGCGATCATTGAAACAAAAAAATTCCTGGAATCAAATAATCTTCCTCTCACTGTCACTTTCGTTTGTTTCAGCGATGAAAACTTTAATATATACAGGGATTTGCTGGATTCATGAGGTGTTTGTTTGCACTTATGATCCTGCTGCTTACTGCGTTTCAGGTCACGGGTCAAGCCGTCAGAAAATCAGCAGAGGCAGTAAGGACGAATGCTTCCATTAAAATTGACGGCGTCCTTGATGAAGAAGCCTGGGGAAAGGCATTGCCTGCCACGGACTTCATCCAGAGAATCCCCATTAACGGTTCACCTCCCAATTTCCGCACCGAGGTAAAGTTCCTTTACGACAACACTTCTCTTTATGTAGGGGCCATGATGTACGACCCTCATCCTGACAGTATCCCGGCCCAACTGGGACTCAGGGACTCACAGGGGCTCAATGCCGATTATTTCATGCTCATGCTCTGCCCTTTTAATGACGGGATGAATGCATTCTGTTTCCAGGTTTATGTTTCCGATATACAGTCCGATTTCCAGCTCCACGGAACCTACAGCGATTATACCGATATGAGCTGGGATGCGGTTTGGGAAAGCAAAGCCAGGATCGGTAAGCTGGGCTGGGTTGTGGAGATGCGCATTCCATACTCCGCTCTCAGGTTTCCAAAGAAAGACATACAGGAATGGGGAATTAATTGTCAGCGCGACATCCGCAGGACAAGGGAAAATGACACCTGGAATTTTGTTGATGCCGCGATTCAGGGATATGTAAACCAGGCTGGGCTTCTTGAAGGAATCACAGATGTAAAACCTCCGATCCGCCTCTCCCTTACGCCTTATATTTCAGGGTATATGGAACAGAATCCGGGTAATCCTAACTGGCAGTATACGTATAATATCGGGGCCGATCTTAAATACGGGATAAACCAGTCATTTACCCTCGACATGGCCTTGATACCTGATTTCGGGCAGGCACCTTCCGACGACAAGATATATAACTTCACTCCTTACGAGATCAGGTATAATGAAAAAAGGCAGTTCTTCACGGAGGCGACAGAACTATTCAACAAATCAGGTATTTTCTATTCCAGGAGAATAGGGACGACACCTAAAAATTACAACCTCCCCTACAGCCAGCTTGACACTAATGAAGTGGTGAGCGATAACCCCATGCAGACTAAAATGATCAATGCCACCAAAGTCAGCGGCCGCACGGCAAAAGGGCTGGGGATTGGAGTCTTTAATGCGATGACCTCTAATACATGGGCAACGGTATCAAATACAGCGACAGGGGAAACAAGGAAGATACTGACTCAGGGGTTTACAAACTATAACATGATAGTATTTGACCAGAACCTGAAAAATAATTCCTTCTTTGACATCCTGAATACCAATTACTATATGCCAACCGAAGGCTACACAGCCAATGTTTCCGGTATCCAGTTCAAATTTGCAAATAAAAAATACACTTACGCCTTGACAGGCGACGGCTATGTAAGCCAGAAGTATTTTTCCCATTATGCCCCCGACTTCGGTTGCAAGTACGACCTGGCATTCGGCAAGATCGCCGGCAGGTTCCTTTTCCAGTTTGCACAGAATCTTGAAACCCCCACCTATGACCAGAATGATATGGGATATGACCCTGTTAACAACAAGTTCATTAATGCAATCACCGTACAGTACAACTTTTACAAACCGTTCTGGAAAATGCTGAACTGGTATAACAGCCTTAGAATCGCATACAATTGCCTTTATAACAATCTGTTATATTCATCCTTTACACTGGATTATATTGCAGAAGCTACGAACCGTAAATATTTCACTTACGGCCTGAACATCTCTTCAACGCCTGTAAGCGGGCATGATTATTATGAGCCCCGGGTTGCCGGTTGGATGTATAACTCCCCGGCCTTTCTCACCCCTAACCTCTGGGTCTCAAGCGACTACCGTAAACGCTTTGCATTGGATGCCTCGGGGACAGTGTATGTGGCTTCCTCACGCGCCACCAGCGGTTTCGATGTCTCAATAGGGCCAAGGGTCAGGGTGAGTAACCGCTTATTCTTCTATTACAATTTTAATTTCAACAAGGTATTTAATGATGTCGGGTTTGTCATGGACTCGGTAAGTTCCTATGGCCACCAGGTAATCCTGTTCGGGCGTCGCGACAAACAGATCATTACGAATATGATCCAGGGCAATTTAATGTTCAGCTCCTCCATGAGCATCGATATTAAAGTGAGGCATTACTGGGTGTTAGCGCCTTATTATTCAATTTCCAGGCTCCAGCCGGACGGAAGCCTGCAACCCAATGATTACAACGGAAATGTAAACCTTAATTACAATCTTTTCAATATCGACCTCACCTGGATATGGAACTTTGCACCCGGCAGCCAGATTTCATTAATGTGGAAAAACGCTATCAATACCAGCAGCAATGACATTGTAAGGAATTTCTTCGACAATTTCTCAAACACATTGAATTCGCCTGCTTCGAACAGCCTTTCTGTACGTTTGCTGTATTACCTCGACGCCTCCTCTTTCAAAAAGAAAAAGAAGCCCGATCAAAGCTGATTTTTTTACTCTTTGATTATTCTCGTACATTTACTGCTTCAATGAATAACCATCAGTTAAACGGTGTTTCTTCATTTTTTTTACCTCGTCAAAGAATGAAAAAAACAGGATTCTCCAGGCGGTACTTTTTCCTTCCTTTCATTTTAATTGTATTCTGTATTCTCTTTATACTTATCTATAAGGATATTAAAGAGAGGACTATCGATGAATTCAATAATGAACAATTAATCCTGGCACAGACCGCCTCCCAGGGGATCACCTCTTTCTTTAACGACTACCAGGCCGACCTTGTATTTTTATCCGGGATCAAGGACATTATTGATAATAACGGAGAGAGCAGATCTCTGATGGCAAACTTTTATGAACATCATAAAAATTATTTTGAAGCGGTTACAAGGGTCGATGCCCATGGCGTTATATTATGCACTTATCCCAGGAATGAATCGGTAATTGGGAAAGACATTTCTGACCAGAAACATGTGCGTCAGATCATTGCCACCCATCAGCCGGTCATCAGCGATGTATTCAAATCGGCCCAGGGATTCCAGGCCATTGCTTTGCATGTACCTATATTCAAAGGCAGGGAATATGCCGGCAGTCTTGCAATGTTAATATCCATTGACCGCCTGGGAAAATTATATCTTGGGAAGATCAGGATAAGGGGAACCGGAACGGTATGGCTGCTTAGTGAAAACGGGGTTGAAATATTCTGCCCCCTGAAGAGTCATATCGGGAATTCATTTCTCGATAATACAAATCATGACAGCTCCGCAATAACCTTGTTGGCAAAGACTGTAAACGAAGATCATGGAACAGGAATAAGCGCTCATCAGGGAATGAGCCTTGACGGGAAAACAAACATTGACAAACGATATGTAGTATTTTACCGTGCTCCTCTCGGAAATACTTATTGGACGATCCTGATCTCGTACGAGGAAGAAGACATATACGTAGCGCTTACCCATCTTCGTAATAGGTTAATCCTGGCCTTTGCGTTGCTTTTTATTATTATTTCATACTATTTTTATTCAATTGCCAAAGTCAGGAATGTTTTACGGGAAGAAGCCAAGAGAAAAGCTGCTGAAAGAACGATCAGGGAGAGTGAGGAGAGATTCAAGAAGCTGTCGGAACTTTCTTACGAAGGAATAGTCATTCACAACAATGGAATTGGCATGGATACTAATGATTCGTTTGTTCAGATGGTTGGCTATTCCAGGGAAGAATTAATTGGCTGTAACGTAATCGAATTATTAGTCATACCTGAATTTCAGGAAATAATAAGAAAAAACTTAAAGGAAAAAAGTCCGGCCCCCTATGAAGTGGTTATCCGACGAAAAAACGGGAGCTTCTTTCCGGCGGAACTTGTGGCCAGGGAAATAAAGTATAAAGGTGAGATTTTGCGCGTTGCGGCAATGAGGAATATTTCCGATAGGAAAAAACAGGAAAAGGAATTATTGGAAGCCAAGGAACGTGCAGAAGAAAGTGACAGGTTAAAATCGGCGTTTCTCGCTAATATGAGCCATGAGATACGCACACCCATGAATGGAATACTTGGATTTGCAAGCTTGCTGAAAGAGCCAGGACTCAATGGTGAGGAACAAAAGGAGTATATCCGGATCATTGAGAGAAGCGGGACAAGAATGCTCAATATCATCAACGACATCATTGATATATCTAAAATAGAATCGGGGATGATGGAAGTTTCACTATCTGAAACCAATATCAATGACCAGGTCGAATTTATCTATAATTTTTTCAAGCATGAAGCTGAGGATAAAGGGCTTTATATTTCAAGAAAAATTTCTTTAGCCCCCAATAATGCCATTATTATTACCGATCGTGAAAAACTCTATGCCATTCTTTCAAACCTTGTTAAAAACGCCGTCAAATACACCAACGAAGGCTTAATTGAACTGGGATATAGCCAAAGCAGTGATGTTCTTGAATTTTTCGTAAAAGATACAGGGATCGGGATACCAAAAAACAGGCAGGCTGCAATCTTTGAGCGTTTTATCCAGGCAGATATCTCAAATAAGATGGCCCAGCAGGGGGCGGGCCTGGGATTATCCATCACAAAAGCCTATGTTGAAGTTCTTGGAGGGAGGATCAGGGTTGAAAGTGAGACAGGTAAAGGTTCGGTATTTTATTTTACACTTCCATATAAAACCGTGCCTCCCGGAATTGTCACCAACGACAGTGAATCCTTCGCCGACTCTGACAGCGAACATTCCGGAAACCTTAAAATTCTTGTTGCTGAAGATGATGACGCATCAGCATTACTGATTTCACATCTGTTAAAAAAATTCAGAAGGGAAATAATAATTGCTAAAACCGGGATTGAAACAGTTGAACTGTGCCGCGATCATCCCGATCTTGATTTAGTGCTGATGGATATGCAGATGCCCGTTATGAACGGGTACGAAGCCACCCGTCAAATCAGGGTATTCAACAAGAATGTGATAATAATTGCCCAGACCGCATATGCATTCTCCGGCGACAGGGAAAAGGCAACAGGGGCCGGATGTAATGATTACATTGTAAAACCTCTTACAAAGAAGGAATTGTTGGATTTAATCCTGAAGTACTTCAGCAATTAAATCGTTACAGACCGGTGAACCCGCATTGTTTCATCATTTCAAATCAGGGTTCTTACAGGTTCCATCCCCGGTTTAGCCGATTATTGGGATTGAACAGCAAAAGGTACTTCCTTCCCCCGGCCGGCTCTTAACCACTATCTCTCCACCCATCAGTTCGACGTATTCCCTGCACATGACAAGACCAAGTCCGGTCCCTGCTTCAAACTCAGTGCCCATACGTTTGAAACTATTGTCCAGGCGAAATAGCAACGGGATTTTGTCCTCGGGGATTCCTATTCCGTTATCAGCCACGCAGATTGAGATCATCCCCCCGCCTTTATTTGCATAAACCCTGATCTTTCCTGCAGGGGGAGTGAATTTTATGGCATTGTTAACAAGGTTTATCAGGAGGGATTTGATAAGCATGGGATCCGCAAAGATTGTAAATCCCTGCTCAACCTCGTTCTGCAACAACTGTTTTTTCCTTTCAGCCCTGGGTTGCAGTACTTCCATCACCTCCGATACAACAATCATGAGCTCCACTTCCTTCGGATTGTTTGACAGTGGATCTCTTTGGATCTGTGCCCATTCAAGCAGGTTTACCAAAAGATTATAGGTATTGTTGCTGCTGCGCCTGAGGCTTTGTATAATCTTCTTACGGTGATTCTCATCGAATTCATCATAACTCTCTTCAAGGTCAGAAAGAAATCCGAGCAAGGCATTGAAAGGACTTTTCAAGTCATGGGCAACAATTGAAAAGAATTTATCCTTTGTCTTGTTCAGTTCTTCAAGCTTATGGTTCTTCTCATCTAAAATCCTGTTGATGGTTCTGATCCTGTTCCGGCTTCCAAGCATCACGAAAACAAGAACCACCAGCAACACCACCGCCAAAGCAATACCGGCTACAAGAATTCTTTGTCTATTGATCACCTGCTCCTTAAGCTCATTCTTTCGCTGAAGGATCTGAGTAAGGGCAGTCTTACGGTTAAGCTCACTTTTAAACTCAAGCTCGGCAATCCTGGTTTTAATGTCCCGGTTCCAGAGGCTGTCTTTAAGGCCATGGTATTTGACCAGGTATTCATTTGCAATTTTATAATGATTAAGACTGGTTTCCAATTCAAACAGATTCAGAAAGGCATTTTTTTTGAATTCCATGAAACTGTTCTTTTGTGCATTTTCAAGGCCAAGCAAAAGGAATTTTCTGGCCAGGACAGGGTTTCCAAGTTTACGGTATGTCTCCCCCATATTAACCTCAAGAGCGGTACGCTCCCTGTTCATGCCTGCGACCTGGGGCAAATTATAGGCAACAAGAAAATATTCAAGCGCTTTTTTATAATCCTGCTCTTCCATGGCAATATTTCCCAGGTTAATCCTGGCGGAAACAAGAATTTCAAGTGACTTGAACTGCTGGGCCAGAGTCAGAGCTTCATTAAGCAGGAGCTTTGCCGTATCATATTGTTTTCTTATGTCATAGTACAGGTAACCCATATTATTGACCATGGTCATCCTGAGCCTTTGATTTTTAAGGGTATCATTAAATTTCAGGGCGATACGATAGGATTGTATGGATTTGTTGAAGTCCTTGATCTCACTGTATATAACACCCAGTCGGATATATACCAGGGTAAGATCAAAGGTATTATGCTCTGACTCATAAAATTCCTTCGCCTTCAGGTTGAATGAGATTGCCTTCTCATAATCTCCCCGGTGAGTGGCATTGGTAGCCAGGTCGGAAAGGCATTTAGCCTGCCTTTTCCCGGATTTGATCTTTTGGGCATAATCCAGGGCAACCTGGTTGTATTTCACTGCGCTGTCGAGCAACCCCAACTTGTCGAATGCCACACCCATATTATTATTGATCATACAGAGAAAATCAGGATCATTTTCCTTGTATGCAATCTTCATGCTTTCAGTGAAACGGGTCAGTGCCTCACCGGGATTGCCTGATATCAGGAGAATATTCCCCAATCCATTCAGGGCTCTCATTTTCCCTTTATCATATCCAAGTTTTTTTGAGAGTTCGAGGCTGAGATTATAGTATTTTTCAGCGGAATCCATCCTGGTTGTCATGAATGTCCTGGCATATTCATGAAATAATCTTGCTTTTGCTGTATCCGGTGCAGCATGTGATTTCAGCAGCTTGTAAAGGCTGTCCCCTGCTGTATTTTCCGCCGCCGCTTCAGTTCTGAAGGGAATCAACAGGATTACAGCTAAAATGCCAGTCAGCAATGATCGTTTCATAATATTTGCTTTATAATTGGATGCTCAGGCTCCTTTCTCCCCTACGAACTGGTCTTCCTTATTTTTAAAAAGGACGTTGAAGGTGGTTAGGCTTCCGTAACAGCGTGTGATATACTGCTGAAGTTCTACTTTTTCTTCATCGCTGATGTTGCTGGTATTGATCTTCTGCTCAAGAACACGCAGTCTGTCCCTCAGCATCACGATCTTATGGAAGAATGCCTCCATAGGGATTTCCTTCTCCTTCAGCGACTTGTCGGCCGGGTACATCACCATTTTTCCCCCGGTCCACCGGCTTCCCAGCAGCACTGTTTCCTGTATGTCGCTGAACTGCCTAAGCACCCTGATCATGGATTTTTCGACCATTTCGTAGGTAGCCAGGTCAGATGGCGTTTCAACCGCCTCTATGAACTCAAGCCCTTCAAAACTGCGGTTGATGATGCGGGTCCCAGTTTCAATGAAGGTGATTTCCCATGCATCCGATCTTACCTGTACTATGACTCCTTTCCCGAACTGGGGGTGCCTTACGCGTGAACCGACTCCTGCAATTATTTCTGACATATTCCCGGATAATTTGAGTAGTAAAAGTAATTCAATTTCATGTTTGAGCCGTAAAATTATAACCCTGTTTCGCTTAAAAGTATTATTTTAGATTCTTTAATTATCAATAAAATTGATCATGCAAATAATCACGAATTCCAGCCTTCGCTGTGTAACGCTCAAAGGCAGGCTGGACGCAACAAACAGCAACGAACTGGATCTCACCCTGATGGATCTGGCCGGGATTGAACAGGATATCGTTATTGACATGACCGAATGTCACTATGTGTCAAGCGCAGGAATCAGGATTTTTTTAAAGACAAAGAAAAAGCTGCTGCTGGGACAAAGCGAACTTTTCCTGGCCGCGGTGGCCCCTGAAGTCTTCAGGGTTTTCGAGATTGCCGGCCTTGACAGCATATTCCGTTTCGAAGGCACCCTGGATGCAGCACTGTCATTGATAGAGGCTGGCAGGCTTAGGAAGTCGGGGATTACCGAGATCGCAATCGGGCATCACAAACTGATATACCATCCTGAGGGAGATGACGGGATCAGGGGAAAATACATTAACACAAGGAAGGACGCAAGTATAGGAGAACTCGGATACGCGGTCGGTTTCGGATCGCTGTCCGGAACAGACGCCGGTCTTTCTGCTTGTCCCGATTTCTTTATTTCCACAAAGAAAGGTATTTCTTTTCTTCCTCCGGAGAATTCGGGGGAACCCGACTTCAGGATGATTTCCAGCGCCGGTAAAGCCGTTTTCCCGGTATGCGAGGCTCTGTCGTTCGGCTCTTACCCTACGGGAGTACTCAAACTTGCTTCTCCGGGTTTGCTTACATTCAGCCAGGTGAATGAAGCGGTTAACGGGTTAATCGGAAACATCTTTTTACCTGATTCCGTCACTCTGAGGGTAGTGGCAAATTTTGATAAGAACTCACCTTCGGTCAGCATTTTCCTTCCCAATAATGAAGCCCTTGCAAATGTTATCAGTAAAACAGGTTTGAAAATGTTCGGTGAGATGCTTAGGGAAGTTGACGGAAAGAAATCCTATATCGGGATCACGATCCGCTTATCGGGGCTGGAGCTTCCTCAAAAGGAAACTTCACCGGAGGAGATCCTCATGCATAACCTCACATTTGAAAACCTCATGGCCGTCAAACCATTCAGCATTGGCAACTTCCTTGAAAACCCTGTGATCTGGCTTTTCAATGCCGGCACTTTCACGATGGCCGGGGAATAAGAAAAGCCATCGGGAACCACCTAACCTGATGGTTTGATATCTCCATCCTGCAAAAAAATCCAACCGATGAAGCAGGCTTACTGGTGCGAGAGTATCCAAAGTGAACCTTCTAAGAAAGCGATAGGGGCTATCCTTTGGTGGATAGTCCCTTTTGAGGGATCGGGAGCGACCGCGGGAAATTCATAGTACACTACATTCAGCAGCCCCATATCATCGAAGTGTTTACGGGCCGACTGGTAATTTGAAAAAGGCACACAGTCATCGTTTACACAATGCCATAGGTACATCAGTGATTTCGGGGTCCAGCCCGTGTATGAGTTATTCGCCGAAAAGATATTGAACGCAAGGCTTCCCTGGTAGCTCAGTGTATCTATAAAAGCATCAGTGAAGATATCTTTCAGCACTTTATTGGCAGGCATATAGGAATTTACCACACTGTCACTGTAAAACCCGGTGGAAAATTTAGGAAGGTTGGTCAGGTACGGTTCTTTCAGAACCACATTATATTTAAAGGAATTCGGATAGATCGCATTATACCCAGCAATGGTCATGGGAAGGAAGTATGGCTGTGGAAAAGCGCTGTCGGCAAGCATGATCGGCAGCATTGCCCCGGTGAGGTCGTAAGGCCCTTCCATACAAACAACCCCTTTCATTGTTACATTTCTTGCCTCGAGTTCACGCTGGGCTGCCATTGTAACAAATCCCCCTTCGGAATAACCCATCAAAAATACCTGTCCGTTCCAGGTCACATACTCACTGGCAGTGCTCCCAAGTGAAGCGATAGCCCCCTGTACCATGTCGGCAGTAGCAACTGCAAGCCTGTCCCTCACGCAGAAGGGATGCATCTCGCCTACATCCTGCCCCATACCCTGGTAATCGGGCATGATAATGATCCAGCCGTAAACAGAGGCCATGATATTTGCGAGCAGGGCCTCAGGGTAGCTTTTATATTCCTCCCAGCTTGCATTTTTCCAGCCCGAGGGAGCAAGTTTTTTCATAATCTGGGTAGCATGGTTGAACGATAAAATGGGGGCGCTGATCTTCCCGTACATTTTATAGGGATACACAAGAAGCCCGCTAAGTGAGATTTTCTTCCCCTGGTTGTCGGTTGAATTATATGTCACCACCTCATTAGCGATGAGATAGGGTGCGCCGGTCACCCCGTGTTTGTTCACCTCTGTAAGGAAGTCATGGTAATCAAATTCGTCATAATCGGGAAAAAGAGCTAGCTTGTTGCTGATATCCTGCATGGTGTATGTGGTATGGTCGACCGTCAGCAGCCCGTTAACACTGACAGAAGTGCTATCACCTGTTGATTTGGAACAGGAGTTTGTGAGCAGAATACCTGCGCCCATGAGCAGAAGGAACAGGATCGTTTTAATCATACGACCGGCTCCTGGTTGTTTCCCTTTAAATTGATTCATGTGACCTCCTTTTTTATTTACCCTGAAAATTTTATACGGCTGGCCTAGAAACCGGATCCGGGACTCGCCCGGGGTTAATACTATAAAATACTTGCAACAGTTTCGTAATACATAAGACTCAAATATACGAAAATGCTGCTTTTTTTGCTTTTGATTGCAAAATATATTTTCAGGATAGAGCATAAAAAGAGCCCCGTCAACCTTGTTTTCGTGAGGTTTACGGGGCTTTTGCGAAGAAATCGGGTGCAATCTGCTGCGAGCGGTAAATGGGACTCGAACCCACGACCCCCAGCTTGGGAAGCTAGTGCTCTACCAACTGAGCTATTACCGCAATTTGGTGCGGCGAAATTAATAAAAATCACGGTTAATTCAAATCTCTTACCTTTGGCCCCCGGCAATTAATACTTTTTTATGGAAAAACCGATTGCTGATACCATGGTTGAAGAAACCATGCATAAAGCAAGGACTGCCAGCCATCATTTCTCAAAGCTGGACCAGGAACAGACAGACCGCATCGTCAGGGCAGCTTACGCAGCAGGTTTCAGCCAGAGAAAGCTGCTTGCGGGGATGGCGTTTGAAGAAACCGGCATCGGCAACGTCCACGACAAGACCATAAAAAATATTATAGCAACACGCTTTGTTTACCGCGATATCAGGGACCAGAAAACTGCAGGTATCATTGCAGAGAACAGGAAAGCCGGCATTGTTGAAATTGCCAAACCTCTTGGGCCCATTTTTGCAGTAACGCCTATCACCAATCCCACATCAACCGCGCTGTTTAAGATACTGATCGCCTTAAAGACACGAAATCCCCTGATCATTTATCCTCATGGCGCAGCCCGCAAATGTACCATAGAAGCTGCAAAGATATGCTATGAAGCAGCCCTGGCCGAAGGAGCTCCCGAGAATTGCATACAGTGGATACCAAAAGCAAGCCGAGACCAGGTGCTTGCTTTCATGAGCCATCATCATACCGCCATGGTCATGGCTACAGGATCGGTCAGCCTGGTAAGGGCGGCATACAGTTCAGGGAACCCGGCTATCGGGGTCGGGCCGGGAAACGTTCCGGTATATATTGGTAAAAGTGCGGATGTTAATTTTGCCGTGGACCAGATACTGATGTCCAAATTATTTGACAACGGGACCATCTGTGCCAGTGAGCAGGCCGTGATCGCATCAAAATACAATGCCGATGAAGTCGAAAGGGTGTTTAAAAAGAAAGGAGCTTATTTCCTTGCCCCGGATGAAGTTGAAAAAGTCGGAAAGGTTTGCATAAACACCCACACCCGTTCGATGAACGCCGAGGTCATTGGTAAACCTGCCACGTTCATCGCCTCCCTTGCAGGTATCGAAGTACCTGCCACTACGAATCTCCTGGTCGCACCCCTTAAACCTGACCAGGTCGGGCTCAAATGGCCGCTTTCACTCGAGATCCTCGCCCCGGTACTGGCCTTTTACCGGGTCGAAAATTTTGAAGATGGCATCAGGATGTGTAGGAAGATCAATGAACATGGCGGGTTGGGCCATACGGTAAGTATATTCTCAAATGACGATGCCAAAATAAGATATTTCTCACAGGCTTTAAATGCGGGAAGGATTGTCGTGAACACCCCTTCATCACAGGGAGCCCTGGGTGGACTTTATAATGCCCTGGTCCCCTCAATGGTGCTGGCCTGCGGCTCGGGAGGAAAGAACTTTACCACCGACAATATCACCACACGCCACCTGCTTAACATACAGAGGATAGCCTACCGTAAGGTCAATTTCTGCGCCGAACACCAGCTTGCTGAAGCCTTTTGCTGCGACGACAAGCTCTCGGTGGATGAAATAGAGCGTCTATGCGCCGAAAACCGGCCAGAAGAAAAATAAGCTGTTTTAACCTAACAACGCAAGGTTTGTTTTCATAAATTTACACCACTTATCTACACTCACTCTCTACCCTATGGAATATGCAAGATTGTTGGACAATCTGCCGGGAATCGTATACCGGTGCCGTCTTGATCACGACTGGACCATGGAGTTTATCAGCGATGGCTGCTATGAACTTACCGGTTACCAGGTATCGGACCTGCTGAACAATAAAAAAATTTCGTACAATGACCTGATACTTCCAGAAGACAGGGAAATTGTATGGAAAGGCGTTGAAGATGCAGTAAAATTAAAACAATCATATACTTTTGTTTACCGTATAAAGACTGCCGAGGGGAAGGTAAAATGGGTCTGGGAGAAAGGCAAGGCTGTTTTCAGTACAGTCGGCGAGATAAATTGCCTCGAGGGCTTCATCAGTGACATCACTGAACAGAAACATTCGGAAATGGTCCAGAAAGTCATTTTCGAATTGTCAAAGACTGCCCTGAATGCATCCTCAATTGAGGAGATGTATGCTACACTTCATCATGAACTAAGCCATATCATTGATGTTGAAAATTTCTATATCGCAATCTATAACGAGGCTGCTAACACTATTTCATTCCCCTACCATGTTGACAAACAGGACGAGTTCCCTGACAGGCCTTTAGGCAAGGGCCTTACCGCATATGTAATCAAAACAAAAAAACCTTTGCTCGCTACCGAGAACGAACTTTCAGAATTAAACGGCAGAGGGGAGATAGAGATCATCGGCACACCTGCCAGGGTCTGGCTTGGCGTTCCCATGATCGTCAATGATAAAGTATTCGGTGTTATGGCAGTGCAAAGCTATACCGACACTGAACAATTCACAAAAAAAGACCTTGAGCTTCTCAATATTATCGCAGGTCAGATCGCAACCATGCTCTCCCGCAAATCAGCCCAGGATGATGTGGCCAGGCAAAAATCATACCTCGAACAGTTGTTTGAAGCGAGTTCCGAAGCCATCATCACCATTGACAACACTGGCACCGTTCTGACAGTTAACACCGAATTCGCACGTTTGTTCGGTTTTCTTCCTGAAGAGATCATCGGAAAAAACATCGATGAAAAGATCACCAACCAGGAGGTTATAGATGATGCTCTTGCGATAACGCGCAAGGCCATGACCGGGAACATGTCGGAGGTGGAAACCCAGCGCGTGCATAAAGACGGGCATTTTATCGATGTTTCGATCATTGTCACCCCCATCCGGATCAGGGAGGAGATTGTTGGCGCATTCGGGATCTACAGGGATATCACCGACCGTAAAAAGATAGAAAAGAATCTCATTGCAGCAAAAGAAAGGGCCGAGGAATCGGATCGCCTGAAATCGGCTTTCCTTTCGAATATGTCGCATGAGATCAGGACCCCCATGAACGCTATCATTGGTTTCTCCACCCTGCTATCCGACCCTGAAATTACCGAGGAGGAACGCCAGGATTTTATCAGGGTCATCAAGGATAGAGGCAATGACCTGATGAGGATCATGGACGATATTATCGATATAGCAAAGATTGAAGCGGGCCAGGTCAAGATAGAGATCAGGGAATGCCAGGTCAACAGCCTGCTTACATCGGTTTACACGACTATGAACGAGCTCAGGAAAAAACTCCTGAAAACCCATGTTGGCCTTGTTTTCAAACCTTTTGCAGCCGATCATGAGTTTACCATCATGACCGACGGAAACCGCCTCAGGCAGGTCATGACCAACCTGATCGAAAATGCATTCAAGTTCACCGACAAGGGCTCTGTGGAGATCGGGTATACATTTAAAACCGACCAGACTCTCGGGCCCCTGATCGAATTTTTTGTGCGTGATACAGGTATTGGAATCCCTGCCGACAAACATCACCTGATTTTTGAAAGGTTCAGGCAGGCCGATGATTCAAACACCAGGAAATACGGGGGCACAGGCCTCGGCCTTACCATTTGCAAAAATCTGTTGAACCTTCTTAACGGGAATATCAGGCTGGAATCAACAGAAGGCCAGGGAACAGCATTTTTCGTCACACTGCCACTGACCACCGTCCCTGCATCCGAAGCTCCCAAATCTGCTGTAAAACCCTTACCCGAATATGCAGACCAGCTCAAAGACAAAACCATACTTGTGGTGGAGGATGAAGAATCCAATTATTTCCTGCTCGAGAGAATACTAAAACGTGCCAGTGCTAAGATAGCCTGGGCAAAGAACGGGATCGACGCCATAGAAATGGTCTCAGGGGGGAACATTGACCTTATCTTGATGGATGTAAGGATGCCGGTAATGGATGGCTATGAAGCGACCGCCGAGATCAGGAAATTTAACAGGATCATTCCCATTATCGCACAAACAGCCTACGCGCTGAAAGGCGAAAAGGAAAGAAGTCTTGCCGCCGGATGCGATGGATATATTTCAAAGCCCATTGATCCTAAGGAACTACTTGAAACTATGATCAGGTTCATCAAACCGGGAAAATAACATGCAGGCCCCTCAAGGGAAAAAATTCTCCCTCAGGGAGAGATTGAGAAGTTTTCGCTATGCCTTCAGGGGAATTGGAATGGCTATGAGTACCCAGCATAATTTCAGGATACATCTTGCTGCTTTTATACTGGTGATCGCAGCTGGCTTCCTTTTCGGGATTAACCCCGAGGAATGGTGCATCATCCTCCTGGCCTCTGCCCTGGTAATCAGCCTCGAGATCATCAATACAGCAATGGAACTTACTGTGGATATCATTTCCCCCGAATTCCGGGAGAAAGCAGGGATGATCAAGGACCTCTCAGCGGCTGCGGTGCTGGTAGCCGCAATTGCAGCAGCCTCGGCAGGTGTGATCATCTTCGGCAAATACATTTTTCAGCTTTTAACCTTGCATCATTAAACAACAAATTATACACACATTATGAAAAAATCAACATTCCTGTTGCTTATCCTGGCCCTTTTTGCAGGCTGGTCATGCAAAAGAGAAAAACAGGCCGGTGAACAAACTGCCCCTCTTATCGTTAAAAACAACATCAAAGTCCAGGGCGACCTCATGACGCCCGAAGTACTCTGGGCCTTCGGAAGAATATCTGAACCTGCTGTCTCTCCCGATAAAAAGCAAATCCTTTACGGGGTTTCATGGTATAATGTTGAACAGAATAAAGGAAACAGGGAATTGTTCGTCATGGATATCGACGGGAAGAACTCCAGGCAGATCACCCATACGCCCTTCAGCGAGAACCAGGCCGAGTGGTCGGCCGACGGGAAAAAAATTCATTTCCTCTCACCCGAAAGCGGGTCAATGCAGTTGTGGGCAATGGATCCCGACGGGAACAACCGCGTTCAGCTCAGCGATGTGCCCGACGGCATCAGCGGTTTCCGTTTTTCGCCCGATGAAAAAAAAGTGCTTTATACTGCCGATGTAGCTGTTGACAAGAACCTGCCCGACCTCTATAAAGACCTGCCCAAGGCTACAGGCAAGATATTTAATGACTACATGTACCGGCACTGGGATACCTGGGTTGAATCATACAGCCATGTTTTCGTCGCCGATGTCTCGAAAGAGATAATCAAAAGCGGGACCGACATCCTGAAGGGAGAGCCTTACGAATGCCCGCTTCAGCCCTTCGGAGGAATGGAACAGATCACCTGGAGCCCCGACAATAAAACGATAGCCTATACATGCCGGAAGAAAAAAGGCGTGGCTTATACCCTATCGACCAACTCCGACATTTATCTTTACCAGGTTGAGAACGGATCCACCACCAACCTCACCGAAGGCATGATGGGTTATGATGTTGCCCCGGTTTACTCTCCCGACGGCACTAAGATGGCCTGGCAGAGCATGGAACGCGACGGGTATGAATCTGATAAAAACCGCCTGTTCATTTATGATTTAAACAGCAAAATTAAAACCGATTATTCGAAGGATTTCGACCAGAGCTCCGAAAGTCTTGCCTGGAGTGAAGACAGTAAATCCCTTTATTTTATCAGCGATTTTCATGCCACCGATGAGATCTACCAGCTGACCCTTGCCGATGGCAAGATCCGTAAAATCACCAAAGGCATCCATAATTATACCGGGGTATTCCCTGCAGGCGACAGGCTCATCGCAACAAGGGTGTCAATGTCAAGCCCTGCCGAGATCTATTCGGTGGACCCTGCCAGCGGGAAAGACACACAGTTGAGCTTTGAGAACAAGGAGATCATCGACCAGCTTGCCTTGGGGAAAGTCACCCAGCGCTGGATCAAAACAACCGATAACAAGATGATGCATACCTGGGTCATATATCCTCCTCATTTTGATTCCACCAGGGTGTATCCCACCCTGCTTTATTGCGAGGGAGGCCCGCAGAGCACGGTAAGCCAGTTCTGGTCATTCCGCTGGAATTTCCAGATGATGGCAGCCAACGGGTACATCATTGTCGCCCCCAACCGCCGCGGCCTCCCTGGCTTCGGTAAGGAATGGAATGAAGAGATCAGCGGTGATTACGGCGGCCAGAATATGAATGACTACCTCAGCGCGATCGATGCACTTTGCAAGGAGAAATATGTGAACAAGGACAAACTTGGCTGTGTGGGTGCAAGCTATGGGGGGTTCTCGGTTTACTGGCTGGCCGGCAACCACCATAAGAGGTTCAAAGCTTTCATCGCCCATGACGGCATGTTTAACCTTGAATCACAGTACCTGGAAACAGAAGAAATGTGGTTCACGAATTGGGATCTTGGCGGATCTTTCTGGGATCTGAAAAACAAGGTAGCCCAGCGCACCTATGCCACATCCCCTCATAAATTTGTTCAGAACTGGGACACTCCCATACTGGTGATACATGGAGGTCTTGACTTCAGGATCTCCTATACCCAGGGAATGCAGGCTTTTGATGCAGCCCTGCTGAGGGGGATACCTGCCGAGTTCCTGTATTTCCCTAACGAAAACCATTGGGTGCTAAAACCGCAGAATGGCATCCTATGGCAAAGGACATTCTTTAACTGGCTTGACCGCTGGCTAAAATAACACTCATGGAAGATAAAATCAGGAAAGCCTCTGACCTGCTTTTAAAATCCCGTTTTACCACTGCATTTACCGGGGCCGGGATCTCTGTCGAAAGCGGGATCCCGCCTTTCAGGGGGAATGGCGGGATATGGGCCAGGTATGACCCGAAATCACTCGAGTACGCCTGGTTCATCGACCACCCTGTGGAATCCTGGAGTATCATCAAGACCATATTCTATGATTATTTCGGAAATGCCCGGCCCAACAAGGCGCACCTGGTTCTGGCCGAAATGGAGAAAAGGGCCCTTCTGGGCAGGATAATCACACAGAACATCGACAACCTCCACCAGGAAGCCGGGTCGAAGGAAGTGTTTGAATTTCACGGGAATTCAAAACGTATTGTCTGCCTTGGCTGTCACAGGTATTATATCGTCGGTTCAGTGAGCCTTGACCATGTCCCTCCCACCTGCAGGGAATGCGGGGGATTACTTAAACCCGATTTCGTATTCTTCGGGGAAGGAATTCCCCAGTCGGCCCTGAGCGCTTCGTATGAAGCGGCCAGTCTGTCGGACGTATTCATTATAATAGGTACCACAGGGGAAGTCATGCCAGCAAACCAGATCCCTTTCATGGCGAAATCAGCAGGGTGCAGCATTATAGAAATCAACACCGAACCTTCAAACTACACAGGAAGTATAACTGATATCTTTATTCAGGGAAAAGCAGGAGAAATAATGGAAAAACTGGGTGTGGAATTATTTTCCACGCCCCTGGATAATGATGAGGATCGTATAAATTAAGATCTTGAAATCCATTGCCAGCGACATGTTCTCAATGTAGAGCAGGTCGAATTTCAGACGTTCTATCATCTGCTCAAGATTCTCTGCATAGCCGTATTTAACCTGCCCCCAGGAAGTGATCCCCGGCTTTACTTTATGCAGCAGCTTGTAATGTGGGGCGCTTTGTGTGACTAGGTTGATGTAATACTGGCGTTCGGGGCGTGGGCCGACTATACTCATATCCCCCTTGATCACCGTGTAAAACTGGGGAACCTCATCGATACGGAACTGCCTTAACACCTTGCCTACCCTGGTGATCCTCGGGTCATCTTTTGACGACAGCTGTGGCCCGTTTTTCTCCGCATCCTGTATCATTGTCCTGAACTTGTACATGATGAAAGGCTTGCCCCTCTGCCCCACCCTCTCCTGTTTGAAAAACACGGGACCTGAGGTAGTCACCTTTATAATTATTGCAGTGATTATGATCACCGGCGAAAGCAGAATCAGGGCTAAAAATGAGGCAGCAATATCAAAAATCCGTTTGAACGAGAGCTGCCAGGCCGGCATGAGATCCGGGTAAATCTGGATGAGTGGGGCATGGAAGATCGAGGTCGTTTTGACTGAGCCCATAATGATGTCCTGCATAGCTGGTATAATTTTAATCACCACGTCGGTATCCTCAAGCTGGGTGATAATATTTTCGATAGTGTGGTTCTCGGAATGCTCTATGGCGATGATCACCTCTTCAACATTGTACTGTTTTACAATGGAACTCAAATCCCTGGTCTCCCCGATATGAGGCAGGAACTCCGAAAGTTTGTAGCTGGTATATCCCTCTACATTGACAAAACCGACGAATTTATTCCCGGAGGATTTTTCCTGGTTTTCTATTTCTTTGTATATCGACAGGGCGTTACCGTTGCTTCCAACAATGATCGTATTGAAGCCTAAGATCTTATTGTGTATCCTGTAGGCAGTGCGTGAGGTGAGTATGAACCTGAATGCAGAAGTAAAGAACAGGTGGAGAAGGAAAAGCACAAAGAAGAATTCAATATAGGTCCTTTGAGTGATGATCATGTCATCAAGTATCAGTGCAAAGAAAATTATGGTAACACCTAAAAAGCTGATGAGGAATGTCTGGGCAAATTCGCGTAAACGGGCTTTCCTGTATATCTGCCTGTAAGTCCCGATCAGGGTGTACAGGGCAAGCCAGAACAATCCTATAACGAACACGCCGTAATATAACTTGAGATCATTTGAAACAAGGCTGAAATGTTCCAATACATTATGGTCGACCCTGTATTTGCGGTAAATGAAAAACAATGTCCAGGCAAGAACTGCAGCCAGAAAATCGGCTGTAACATATTTTATCACCTGGGACCGTTTGTTCATGCCTGTTCTATTTTGAAGTAATGAGTTTGACATTGTCAAGTATCATAACCCCCTGCTTCACGCCGGCAGCCTTAAATCCCCCGAAATAAACCCTGAAATGGTCTATCCCTGTAGTGGCGTTAAGCGCAGGAGTGAGGTCGATGTATATTTTTTTTACTTTACCGTTAGTTACATTCAGATTGACAACGGGCATCTGCAGATATGAAGAATATCCTGTAAGAATGACACCTACCGTTAAAATTGTATTGATGTTGTAATTCAGTTCAAGGTATACCTCCGACAGGGGGATGGGAAAATTCACGTGTGACTGGACCTCAGCGAAATCATTGGTAGAATCGGTCAGAATGATCGCCGAGTGAATGCCCTCGATGGTAAGAGGGGAACCTTCGGCTGTCGTTTTCACGGGTACTGTGCTGCGGGTAGTGGTATCAAGACTTATTGAAGTCCCTTCAAAATCCTCCCTCCATAAAAAATTGGCCGAGGTCGAATAGGTTGTATGTATTGTTTTAAGGCTGGTCACGCTGTCAATGCCAAATTTCACATTCAGGTTGATGGGAGTGTAAAAATTATAGGCTGCACGTGTGCTTGAAATGCCGTTAACTTTAATTCCTGCCATAACGGCCACTTTATGAATGCCCGATTGCAGAACGGGGAATTTACAAGGCATTTCAAAAGCGCCGATCAGCTGGCCGTCAACATAAACCCAGGCATCAGTAATATTCTGCGAGGCTGACCCCTGTGTGGAATAATCTGTTGTAATATAAATTGAATCAATCTTGAGGTAGGCCGGAACTTCCTGGCTTCCCTTGAATTTTTCACAGGAAGTCAGGATTATCATTCCAAGTATAAAAAAGCTGAAACCAATGGTATATCTCGTCCCCGGCATGAACTGTTTTATGATCCTGGTTTGAAAACGCCTTTTCCGCATGAATATTGTCAGAAAAAATGATAAAAGAAATTAACAATTGCGGAAATCAAGTAAGCCGCTTTACTGAATGGTTTATTTCATTGATGATCATGTATGCAACTTCCAGAGCATGATATCCGTCTTCAATAGTAACAGGCGGCACGGTATTATTTATGATTGCCGAACAAAAGCTTTCCAGTTCAGACCTGATCGCATTATTCGGCTTAACTTCCGGCTTGATGAAAGAGATCTGTTTCAGACCTTTTCCCGGCCCAAGGTCGAGAGGCATACCGAACCCCGAACTGCTGCTTCCCGGTTCTTCGATCCGGATAACTTCAAGCTCTTTCTTAAGGAAATCAACAGAGATATAGGCATCCCTCTGAAAGAATCTTGACTTGCGCATATTTTTAATGGATATCCTGCTGGCAGTGAGGTTTGCAACACAGCCGTTCTCAAATTCTATACGGGCGTTTGCAATATCCGGGGTGTCGCTGACTACGGCAACGCCCGAAGCGCTGATATTACTGATACCACTCTTTACAACCGACAGGATAATATCGATATCATGGATCATCAGGTCGAGAATCACAGGCACATCCGTACCGCGGGGATTGAACTGCGACAGGCGATGGCCTTCGATGAACATTGGTCCTGCAAAAAAAGGCTCTGCGGCAAGAAAGGCCGGGTTGAACCTTTCAACGTGGCCCACCTGCACTTTGACCCTGGCTTCACCTGCCATCTTGATGAGTTCCCTCGCCTCATCAAGTGTTGTCACAACAGGTTTCTCAATAAAAACGTGCCTGCTCTTGAGAAGAGATTTCGAAGCGCAGTCAAAATGGGAAATTGTGGGAGTAACGATATCCACAACATCAACATGGTCGACCAACTCATCGAGAGAGGAGAACTTCCTGATATTGAATTCCTGCTCCACCCTGTCTGCGATATTCACATCAGGATCAAAAAATCCACATAAATCATATTCAGGAATTTCCTTGATGCATTTAAGATGGATTTTCCCCAGGTGGCCGGCTCCCAGGACTCCTATTTTCAGCATACCGCTTATTTTTTTGCAAAGTTAGTCTTTTAAGATTTTGAAATCACTATTTTCGTGAAAAATTTCCCGGGCAAAAATTTATGAAACCCTCTAAAAGACAAGACACTTACCGCCATCAGGGACTGAGGAACCAGCTGATCAGCCAAATCAGGAAGAAAGGAATTTCCGATCCTGCGGTTCTGGCTGCAATGGAGAAAGTCCCCAGGCATTTTTTCTTTGATTCCTCCTTTCTGGAATATGCTTATGAGGACCAGCCATTCCCTATCGGGGCAGGTCAGACCATTTCACAACCTTTTACCGTTGCATTTCAGACATCGCTGCTGAAACTTTCGAAAGGTGAAAAAGTTCTTGAAATTGGCACGGGAAGCGGCTACCAGGCATGCATCCTGGCCGAGGCCGGGGCGAAAGTGTTCAGCATTGAGCGCCAGAAAACATTATACGATAAAACCAGGGTGTTGCTTACCGAAATGGGATACCAGAGGATTAAGTTGTTTTACGGGGACGGCTATAAGGGACTGCCCTCCTTTGCTCCCTTCGACAAGGTCCTGGTCACCGCAGCGGCACCTTATATACCTGAACCTCTCATCAAACAACTCAGGCCGGGAGGTATCCTTGTAATTCCCGTGGGTGACGATGTACAGATCATGACCACCATTTATAAGATCTCCGAGACTGAAGTGCGAAAGGAAGAACATGGCAACTTCAGGTTTGTGCCAATGCTTGAAGATAAGGCAAAAAAAGAATAAATAGCGAAGTAGCGAAGTGGCGAAGTAGCGAAATTATAGTCAGCGAAGCATATTGCACAAGCCGCATCAGGTGCGAGGAGCTTATGTAATGCCGGACGAGTCTATCATCATATCGCTTCGCTGCACCGTAGCGGCGGTGCAAAATGCATGCAACTTTCGCTACTTTGCTATTTCGCTACTTCTCTTCCGCAACCTGATTTTCCTTACAGTAGAGTATGACAGCCCGAACACCATGAGCAACGCGCCGGCCCAAAGTATATTGATGAACGGGTTCATGATCGCCTTGATGACGATGTAATCGGGCTTTTCACCTACCTGTGCGATATAGGTATAATAATCCATCATAGGGTAATGCCTGGTCTCAGGATTATATACCGCCCCCATCTTCGGATGAACGTTAACCGATGGAAAAAGGCTGAATTCCTTTTTCATTTTTCCTTCTTTCATCCGCAGAAAGTCAACCCTGTAGGAAGTAATATTACCAACCCTGGAATTATTCACATAGGTAACGTAAAACCCGGCCATATAAAGAGTATCGCTTTTAACCAGCATCAGGTTCTCGGTATTCGTGCGCTCATTCCCGAGGTCATACCTGGAGGTGTTGGTGGATATCACCCTCGAATTGGAAAAAGTGATGAGAGTGCCGAGCAAAAAAACGATAAAACCAAGGTGGGTTATCATTCCGCCTGTATTCCTGGGAAAGGAGGTCCGGAAGACCAGGTTGAGCAGGGTTGAGAATAATCCGAATAATATAAAATATAAAAACAGAAGGAGTCCGAATTGTGTAACTATGCCGGAGATCACAAACGGGATTGCTGAAAGAAGAGCAATTACAGCCGGCAGGATCATCTTTTTAAGCGCCTCCCTTCCCTTATTTGCCGAATAATTCAGAACCTGGCTGAAACCGATGAAAGCTGCGACCAGCAGGGCATAAGGCATCTGCCAGCGGTTATAAAACCCCACATTGTCAGTGGGAGGTGCAATATGTGTTCCAAAGAGCTTGTTGAAAACGGGGAGAGATGTAGTGAAAATAACCTGGAACGCTGCCAGGGCAACGATGAGCGAGCCGATGAACATCCAGAACTCCCTGGAGATCATTTCATCTTTCCGGTGATCCAGTATTTTCCTGATGTTCCAGATCACAAGTACCAGCATGATGGCCAGGAACACGAGAAGGTAGACCAAGAGCTGTGCTGTAAGCCCGTTATCTCCGAATGAGTGAGCCGAGGTTTCCGACAACACACCGCTGCGTGTAAGGAAGGTGGCATAAAGCACGAGGATGTATGAGATCAGGCTGAAGATGAAGGCCGACAATAGCCCAAAATGCTGTTTTCTTGCAATGATCATGAAATGCAGGGTGGCTACAAGAGTAAGCCAGGGCACAAGCGAAGAATTTTCAACAGGGTCCCAGGCCCAGAAGCCGCCGAATGTCAGTGAAACATAAGCCCAGGCACCCCCGAGCAAAATCCCCGCTCCAAGAAAAGTAAGGGACAGCAGCACCCATGGCATGGCGGGGCGTATCCACCCGAGATAGTCCTTTTTCATGAAAGCTGCAACGGAATATGCAAAAGGAATGAGAGCCAGCGCATAACCTATAAAAAGTATGGGCGGGTGAATAGTCATCCATATATTTTCAAGCAAAGGATTCAGCCCGTTGCCGTCGGTTATGTATTGGAGATAATCGGGATGATCAAAGATCGTGTTAGGCTGCCCGGCATAAGTATCGCGAAGAAGAATAAAAGGATTGCTTCCGATCTTGTTGCCGAAAATACTTACGCCAAGGATCATGGAAGTAACGAAAACCTGCGAGAGGGAAACTATTCCCATGACAGGGGATTCCCATTCGCCGGATCTCCTTATAAGGAACAGCCCTAATACAGCCTGGGAAATTCCCCAGACCAGGAAGCTGCCCTCCTGCCCTGCCCAGAAACATGAAATAATATATTTTACGGGAAGGCCGGAGGAAGAATACTGCCAAACATAGGAGTATTCGTAATAATGTTTGAATATCAGGACGTATAAAACTATGATGACTGCAAGCAGCGAAATAACATGAAAGATGTAAAAACTTCTTGCAATGCCAAGTACCAGTTTAAATGGATTTTCCTTGCGCGAAAAATGAAACAGGAACAGGAGCGAGGCAATCAGGGAAGCTGTGAAGCTTAACCATATGAAGGATTTCCCAAGAACTCCGTATATCAAATGTTCTCCAGTAAAACTCATAAAACAGTATTTTTTTTGAACAGCAAAGATACATTTTTCAATCTTACGGCTATCTTCATATGTGCTTCCATACATGTAACAAGCTTGCTGTGTTGAAAACTCCTGTCAATTTGTTATTAACAAAATGTAATGCAATTGCATCAGGAGTCGATTTCTCTTAAATTCGCTTAAATTTATTTTGTGGCCATAATAGGACTTATAGGAGGATCCGGACTTGAGAAATTAAACATGCTCAGGGAATCCCGCGAAGTTATTGCTGACACGCCATACGGAGCCCCAAGTTCCTCATTGTTCCATGGCATGATAGCTGATAATGAGATCTATATTTTGTCGAGGCACGACAGGGAACACTCCATCACTCCTAGCCATGTAAACAACAGGGCAAACATTTTTGCCCTGAAACAATTGGGTTGCACAGCCATTCTTGCAACAACTGCCTGTGGAAGCCTGAGAGAGGAGATCGGCCGGGGCGACATCGTATTCCCTGACCAGTTCCTTGATTTTACAAAGAACAGGATCAATACTTTCCATGACCGTTTCGAACCGGGAGTCACCGGGCATGTAGCCATGGCCGACCCTTTTTCGGCAGTGCTAAGGGAAAAACTGATCCGCAGTGCTGAAGAATTGAAGTTGTCATACCATCCTGAAGGGACTTTAGTGACGATCGAAGGGCCCAGGTTCTCCACGCGGGCCGAATCGAAGATGTTCCGCATGCTGGGCGCGGATGTCGTCAATATGAGCATCGCACCCGAAGCAGCCCTTTCAAATGAAGCAGGTATTCCATATGCCGTTATCGCACTTTCAACCGATTACGATGCATGGAAACATGATGAGGAACCTGTAACATGGGCCGAGATCCTGAAAGTTTTTGAGGAGAATGTGAAGCATGTAACTGCACTGCTTGTTAACGTTTTACAGAGTTTTAAAATATAATTCATTGCGGATGAAGCAATACATTTTTCTTCTGTTGGGACTGCTGATAGGAATTGGTGTATACGGCCAGTATCCGGTTCAGCCTGGTCAGAATACCCAATCGACCGACAACCTGTCGAGATCAATGTCGGACCTGCCCATGGTAAGCGAGACAAGGTCTACGCTTGAATTAGCTACAGGCTGGGCGCTGCAGGACAACGGGGAATGGGCTCAGGGGCAGAACCTCATCCCCTGGAAAGACATGAAACTGAATAAATCCTCCAAACCTTCATACAAACTCGGCAAAGAAAATTTCATCAACCTCGAAGTCAGGGATGTACTCGTCAACAACGAGATGTATGCAGTAATTATCATGAGGTTCAGGACCGGGTGGTATGAATTTCCCATGCTGATGGAAACCTGGCACAAACAGACCGGCATCTCATATTTTGTTTGCAAACTTTCAAAATTCCAGGCGGTCATACCAGAAAAGATGGAGTTTAACAAGCCTTATATCCAGAACCTGGAGGTACTTTGTGAAAATACAGTTGTAAATTTTGATGAGACTTACCTGAATTCAACCGTAGCTTTCAATATCCATGATATTCTTACAAAGAAAAATATCACCCCTCACAACCTGCTGATTGCTTTTCTGCCTGTCCAGGCCGGGGGGCAGACCACAGCCAGGTTCAGGCTTATCCAGGTCATGAATAAAGAGAAGTTCTATCTGCCTTACCTGGATATAAAGAACAGGGATATGCTCTTTAAATCTTCCTATTACGAAGCTGATTTCGGCGCTTTCCGTTCGCTGATCAACTATAACGGGGGGGCATATATACAGGCTTTTACGGGAGTTCCCAGGTCGGCCGATGAGTATTACAAAAGAGGGTTGTCGGATTATGCTTCCGGCAATTACATGCAGTCTATCGCGAACCTGACCGAGGCTTCAAAATCCCCACCTTATGCAACCTTCTTCCTTACTTATGCTTACAGGGCAAATGCCCGGCAAAAGGTTGGTGATAATGCAGCCGCAATGATGGACTTCGACAGGGCTATTTCACTGAAACCTGCCGAACAGAATTATTACTCGGCCTGGCTCACCGTCATATACAACAGGGGTGTTGCCCGTTTCAACAATAAAGACAGGAACGGTGCATGTGCCGACTGGAACACGGCCTTGCAGTTCGGCCTTAAAGATGTGGCTAACGACCTGGCCATTAAAGACCATTGTAAAGGATACAGATTCACCGGGCCTTCGGTTCCCATGACCCAGGCTGTTTCAACAAACCTGAACGATGTAAGCGGTCCTGAAACAACTACCGATTACTATAAGGTTTACTGGGAAGGCGTGTGGAAGTATGAGCATGGGAACTTTGCTGAAGCTGTCAGGTATTTCAACAGGGCTATCGAATTAAAGCCCCAGGATAAGGCCTTCATAGTTTATTTCTACAGGGGCAGTTCAAAACTTAAAATATCCGATTTCAGTGGAGCTCTTTCCGATCTCGACATGTCACTGGCATTTAATGCAAATAACCAGGGTGACGCATCTATGATGAAAATGGTTTATTATAACCACGGGATGGCAAATTATATGCTGGGTAATTATGCCATGGCTTGCAGCGACTTCCAGAAAGCCATCAGCGCCGGCCTTAAAGACCCCGAATCACTAGACTTCATTAAACAAGTATGTAAGTAGAAGATAGTCGGCAGTCGGCAGTCTGCAGACAGCAAATTGCCGACTACTTTCTGCTGACTGCGAACTGCAGAGTTCTTTCTGCTGACTGCGAACTTCTTTCTGCCGACTGCCGACTGCTGACTTCTTTCTGTCGACTCCCTAATAAACTACAACATGATGCCTTACCCCGTTCTGGTAGGCTATAATCCAGGCATCATGAACACCATTTTTCCTTAATTTATCGCAGAGCTCCCTGGCGGAGTTGATATCCTTGTAATAACGCGCTATAATGTACCTGTTCATGCCGTTCTCACTTTCCTTTGTCAAAGGCATGTCGAGATGATAATGTTTTTTCACCCAGGAAACAGTATAATTATGCTGGGAATAGGCACAGACCTGGACTACATAATCGTACACTTCCGAAGCTGAAGGCACAGGGATACGCTCCTGTATTGGACTTGCCGGGGGCGGTACAGGAGGTGGGGTGTATTTACGGTAACTTACCGGGCTTGAATAGGGATATTCCTGCACATTCAGTTTCTTCTTTGATCCTCCCCAGCGGTAGGATGCTGTAAACGCGAAAAGGTTTATAAAATCACATTTAAACCCGCCAACAGTCTGGTCCACACGGTCCGAAAATATCGTCCTTAAAGTATATTCGATCCCCGCACTGATATTATTCGTGATCCTGTATTGCATTCCCAGGCCCAGGGGTAATACAAAACCAGCCTGGAATCCCTTTACCTGGTCGGGGGTTGTAACATTGCCGTTCAAATCCTTTGTAAGAGTAGTGTTCCATGCATTGATCCCGAAGCCAACAGAGGCGTATACAAAGATCTTCCTTTCGTCAACATAGGGTGAAAACAAATTTGAGAGGTTGAATACCGGGCTGATGGTGAAATCAATGAAACTGCCCGAAAAGGACCATGTAGCAGGCAAAGTACCTTCCGTTCCGCTTTTACTGCCTCTCAATCCTCCGAAAAGGAAGCTGCCCTTTAAACCTACAACATTGGTGAACTGCCTGGTAATAAAGACACCGCCTGCGGCACTGATACTGCCGACACCCGGAAGGAACTTATTCGGGTTAAGATCGCCGTAATAGAAATCAGGGCCCACCATGGCACCTGCTTCCCAGGAACCGGCAAGAGAAGCCAAATTTTTTGACTTCTCAGCACCTGCAGGCACTGGACTCAGGTAATTACTGTACTCTTGTGAAAATGAAAATAACCTGATAAAGACCAATACAAAAACAAAGGCTGTATATCTGAGGTAAAATCGCATAGCCAGGATTAGACCTCAAATATAAAACAGCCTCTGTTTATTAAGTATCGGAATTGAGTCTTACTTACAACAATTTGTTAACAAAACTAACGTGCATACTTGAAGTCCTTGCCCAGGTAACAGGCAGTGTTTCCAAGTTGTTCCTCTATCCTGAGAAGCTGGTTGTACTTAGCAATCCTGTCGGTACGGCAGGCAGAACCGGTCTTGATCAGGCCTGTATTCAAAGCAACGGCGAGGTCGGCAATCGTCACATCTTCAGTTTCACCTGAACGATGGCTGATCACAGCAGTGTAGCTGTTACGGTATGCAAGATTCACGGCAGCAATAGTCTCCGTTAGTGTACCGATCTGGTTTACCTTGATGAGGATTGAATTTGCCACTCCTTTTTTAATGCCTTCGGATAAGCGTTTCACGTTGGTAACAAACAGGTCGTCGCCTACAAGTTGTATCTTGCTTCCAAGTTCTTTGGTCATCAGTTTCCATCCGTCCCAGTCATCTTCGGCCATACCGTCTTCAATTGAAATGATGGGATACCTTTTCGCCCAATCCTTCCAGAAAGAAACCATATCGGAAGGGCTGAGTTTTTCGCCTGTGGATTTTTTCAGATGGTAAACATTTTCTTCGGGGATATAATACTCCGAGGAAGCCGGATCAAGGGCGATATAAATATCCTTTCCCGGTTTGTATCCTGCAGCTTCAATCGCTTTGATGATCACTTGAAGAGCTTCTTCGTTGGATTTCAGGTTCGGTGCAAATCCGCCTTCATCACCAACATTGGTTGAATACTTACCTTTTTTAAGAACTGCTTTCAGGTTATGGAACACTTCGGCTCCCATCCGGATAGCTTCGGTAAATGAGCCTGCCCCTACCGGCATGATCATGAATTCCTGGAAGTCAATCGAGTTATCTGCATGGGATCCCCCGTTGATGATATTCATCATTGGGATAGGAAGGGTATTGGCTGAAGTGCCGCCAATATAGCGGTATAATTCCTGGCCGGTAACCTGGGCTGCTGCATTGGCTGCGGCCAGTGAAACACCAAGAATTGCATTGGCGCCGAGTTTCGCTTTGTTCGGAGTGCCGTCAAGTTCAATCAGACGGTTATCGAGCTCAACCTGGTCGGTAACGTACATGCCGATGACTTCCTCGGCGATGATCTTGTTCACGTTGTGAACGGCGTTTAGCACGCCTTTTCCCATGTAAACCTTCTTATCGTTATCACGAAGCTCGACTGCTTCATGTATCCCTGTGGAAGCTCCCGAGGGGATAGCTGCACGGCCCAGTATGCCGTTGTCGGTGATCACATCAACTTCGATGGTTGGATTGCCCCTTGAATCCAGGATTTGACGGGCCCTGACTGATAATATCGTACTCATAATATTTTTATTAAGTTTTTAAAATTAAAAAAGGATAACGTATCAGAGTACATTATCCTTTTAAATGGATCCATTTATTTTTTATTTACGGATTAACTTTCAGCGGTTTCAGTGGATTCTTCCGGTTTAGCCTCTGCAGGCGCTTTGGGTTCCTCTGCTTTTTTAGCAGCCTTTTTAGGCTTTTTCACTTCTTTTTCTTCAGTTTTAGGAGCATGCTTTTCAGCATCTTCTGCTTGCTTGGTTCCCTTGCGGCCTCTGCGTGTGGTCTTTGCCTTTGCATCCTCTTTCTTGCCAAGCATGGCTTCGTTGTAGTCGACAAGTTCAATAAAACACATATCGGCATTGTCGCCTGCACGCATTCCGGTTTTCAGGATGCGGGTGTAGCCACCGGGACGTTCCATGATCTTTTTGGATATCTCCTTGAACAGTTCAGTAACTGCGTCTTTATTCTGAAGGTAGCTGAACACGACACGGCGGGAATGGGTGGAATCATCCTTTGCCCTGGAGATCAATGGCTCGACATAGCCTCTCAGCGCCTTTGCCTTTGCAAGTGTGGTTGTTATACGTTTATGCAGAATGAGCGAGGCTGCCATATTTGAAAGCATGGCTTTCCTGTGCGCACTGGTCCTGCCTAAATGATTTATTGTCTTTTGATGTCTCATCGCAATTAATCCTTATCTAATTTATATTTTGATGTATTCATTCCGAACTCAAGGCCCTTTGATTTTACGAGCTCTTCAAGTTCAGTAAGGGATTTCTTTCCGAAGTTCCTGAACTTCAGGAGATCGTTTTTATTAAATGCCACCAGGTCTCCCAGTGTTTCCACGTCGGCTGCTTTCAGGCAGTTGAGAGCGCGTACCGAAAGGTCCATATCGACCAGCTTGGTCTTTAAAAGCTGGCGTATATGCAGTGAAGTCTCGTCGAATTCCTCAGTCACAGTCTTTTCGGCTGTGTCAAGGGTGATCTTCTCATCCGAGAACAGCATGAAATGATGGATGAGGATCTTGGCCGATTCCTTTAATGCATGCTTGGGGGCAATGGAACCGTCGGTGATGATCTCCATGACCAGCTTTTCATAGTCGGTCTTCTGCTCCACGCGGTAATTTTCAATGTTATATGTAACATTCTTGATAGGCGTGTGAATGGAGTCGATGGCTATCCTTCCGAGAGAAGTACTAAGCGCCTTGTTCTCGTCGGCCGGGATATAACCCCTGCCTTTATCGACTGAAAGCTCTACGGTAAGCTTGACCGAAGGTTCCATATGACAAACTACGATCTCAGGGTTAAGCACCTGGAAAACCGACAGGAATTTATTAATATCGCCTGCCTTGAATTCCTTCTGCTGAGCGATGATCACGGTAACCTTTTCGTTATTCTCCGTTTCAATAAGTCTTTTGAAGCGGATCTGTTTAAGGTTAAGGATAATCTCGGTGACATCTTCGATGACGCCTTTGATGGTTGAAAATTCCTGGTCCACACCTTCAATTTTAACTGAAGTGATGGCGAATCCTTCCAGTGAAGAAAGGAGTATCCTTCTCAGTGCATTTCCAATGGTAATACCAAAACCAGGCTCAAGCGGACGAAATTCGAATATTCCGCGGCGATCATCAGATTCAAGCATAATCACCTTGTCAGGTTTCTGGAACGGTAATATAGCCATAATACTTTATTTAAAGGGTTAATATCAATATGAATTCCCGTTATTTCGAATACAATTCGACGATCAGCTGTTCTTTAATGTTTTCGGGGATCTGTGATCTTTCAGGGTAGTTCATGAATTTCCCGGTCAGGAGGTTCGAATCCCATTCCAGCCATGGATACTGGCTACCTCTTCCGCTGACAGAGTCGGTAATGACCTCCAGTGATTTGGAACGTTCGCGCACCGAGATAAGATCGCCGGGGCGGAGTTCAAATGAAGGAATATTCACTACTTTACCGTTAACCATGATATGGCGATGGCCGATAAGCTGGCGTGCACCGTCCCTTGTGGGGGCAATGCCAAGGCGGAATACAGTATTGTCAAGACGTGCTTCGATAAGCTGGAGCAGTACTTCACCTGTAATACCTCCCTTGTGAGAAGCTTTATTAAAGATGTTCCTGAACTGACGTTCCAGAATGCCATAAGTATACTTGGCCTTCTGTTTCTCCATCAGCTGGGTGCCATACTCCGATGTTTTCGCGCGACGTTTAGTCTGGCCGTGCATTCCCGGAGGGTAATTTTTCTTCTCGTAACTCTTGTCGGGTCCGTAAATAGGGTCCCTGAATCTTCTTGCTATCCTTGATTTCGGCCCAATATATCTTGCCATGGTATTGAATATTATTAATGATTACTTCAGATTATACACGCCTGCGTTTCGGGGGGCGGCAACCGTTATGAGGCAGGGGAGTGATATCCACTATCTCGGTGACTTCGATGCCTGCACTGTGAATGGTGCGCATGGCTGATTCACGCCCTGCACCGGGTCCTTTGATGAACACCTTGACCTTACGCAGTCCCAGGTCATAGGCAGTCTTGGCAGCGTCCGTAGCAGCCATCTGGGCAGCATAAGGAGTGTTCTTTTTGGAACCCTTGAAGCCCATTTTACCTGCTGAGGACCAAGATATCACCTGACCGCCATTATTGGTTAATGAAATGATGAGGTTATTGAAAGAGGCATTGATATAGGCCCGGCCTATTGCATCCACCTTCACAACCCTTTTCTTTGAACTTTTTTCAGTCTTTGCCATATTATTTATTACTTCAATATTTCGCTATTTCTCTTAACCCTTGGTTGCTTTCTTCTTGTTGGCAACGGTCTTTTTACGGCCTTTACGGGTACGGGCATTGTTCTTTGTGCTTTGTCCGCGAACCGGCAAGCCGATACGGTGACGAATACCACGGTAACTTCCGATATCCATCAGACGTTTGATGTTCATCTGGACTTCAGAACGGAGTGCACCTTCAATCTTGAACTTCTCATTGAGGATAGCACGGATTTTGTTCTGTTCCTCATCAGTCCAGTCCTGAACCTTCTTGCTCCAGTCAACACCCGCTTCTGTGAGGATCTTCTGGGCAGTGCTCCTGCCGATACCATAAATATAGGTTAGACCAATCTCTCCCTGTTTCTGTTTAGGTAAATCAATACCTGCAATTCTGGCCATATATGCGCTGTTTAGAAATTAATTATCCTTGTCTTTGCTTGAACTTGGGGTTCTTTTTGTTGATCACGTACAAGACCCCTTTTCTGCGGACGATCTTGCAGTCGGCCGATCTCTTCTTGATGGATGTTCTTACTTTCATTTTATTTTGCTTTATTTCTATTGATAGCGGAATGTTATCCTGCCTTTAGTCAAATCATATGGTGACATTTCGATCCGGACTTTATCTCCGGGGAGAATCTTGATGTAATGCATCCTCATTTTACCCGAAATATGAGCTGTGATCTGGTGCCCATTCTCAAGTTCAACCCTGAACATTGCATTACCCAGGGATTCGACGACTGTACCGTCCTGTTGAATTGATGCTTGCTTTGACATTTTATATATGTTGAGATCCTAGCACTTCTTCGATATATTTAAACGTTGAAAGCACATCCGCCTTCTCTTTCCTGATCACAACAGCCAGCTCAAAATGGGCTGAAGGCATGCGGTCGGCAGTCCTGATCGTCCACCCGTCGCTAGCCTGAACCACATTTTTTGTACCCATATTGATCATGGGTTCAATGCAGATTGCCAGGCCCTCGGGAAGTTTCTGGCCCGATCCCCTCTTTCCGTAATTGGGGATGTCGGGTTTTTCATGCAGTGTCTTTCCAATTCCATGCCCAACAAGTTCCCTCACCACAGAATAGCCGAAACTTTCCACGTAATCCTGGACAGCGGCTCCTAAATCTCCCGTTCGCTTCCCTGTAACAGCGGCTTCAACAGCTCTGTAAAGGGATTCCTTTGTTATCCTCAGTAAAGCTATCACTTCAGGCTTAACCTCCCCAACCGTAAAGGTATAGGCAGAATCGCCGTAATATCCGTGCTTCAGGCATCCGCAGTCGATCGAAACAATATCACCATTTAAAAGAACTCTCTCTCCCGGTATTCCGTGCACCACTTCTTCATTCAGAGATATGCACAGGGTTGCCGGAAACCCCCGGTACCCTTTAAAACCTGGTACCGCTCCTTCTGACCGAATAAATTCTTCGGCTATTTTATCGAGTGTCTTTGTCTGTACACCCGGTTTAATTTCTTTTGCCACTGCGGCCAGTGTCCTGCTTACTATTAAAGCATTCTCCCTTAACAATTCTATTTCTTCCGCAGTCTTTATTATCATTCTTTACAATTTAATCCTGTCAGCTTGCAACACCGTATGACGACCTGCCCTTGATACGTCCTGACTTGGTAAGACCATCATAATGGCGCATCAGCAAGTGGCTTTCGATCTGTTGCAAAGTATCAAGTACAACACCTACCAGGATGAGCAGGGAAGTACCGCCGTAAAACTGGGCAAACTGGCTTGTAACGCCAACAACCCTGACAAAATACGGCATGATAGCCACAAACCCGAGGAAGATTGAACCTGGCAGCGTGATCCTCGACATCACGTTATCAATAAATTCGGCAGTTCTCTTTCCTGGCTTCACACCGGGAATAAACCCTCCGTTTTTCTTCATATCTTCTGCCATCTGGTTCGGATTGATGGTGATAGCTGTATAGAAATAGGTGAAGAAAATGATCAGGACAAAGAACGTTGCGTTATATGGCAAACTGTTGTAATCGGTGAACACCCTGGCAAAGCCGGTCAGCGTTTCGTTGCTGGCAAAACCTGCAATGGTAAGAGGCAGGAACATGATGGCCTGGGCGAAAATAATAGGCATTACACCGGCGGCATTGACCTTAAGTGGTATATACTGCCTTACTCCTCCGTATTGTTTGTTCCCTACAATCCTTTTGGCATATTGCACGGGGATTTTTCGGGTTCCCTGTACGAGAAGAATGGTAACAAGGATAACCAACACGAGTATAGCCAGTTCAACGACAAAGAAAACAAGTCCGCCGCCTTTCTGCTCCATGCGTGAAACGAGTTCCCCAACCAGTGCAAAGGGCAGTCTGGCGATGATCCCGATCATGATAATCAGTGATATACCGTTACCAATTCCTTTATCAGTGATACGTTCACCCAGCCACATGATGAACATGGAGCCTGCGGTAAGGATCACGATCGACATAATCCCGAAAAATGAGAAAATGGAATGGTGCTGCAGGTTAGGGTTGAACGGGTATACTGCCTCCGGAGGAAGCTGTGATACCAGGTTTGCTATGTAGGCAGGTGACTGGAGGATAAGGATAACGACGGTAAGATACCTGGTTATCTGGTTGATCTTTTTCCTTCCGCTTTCACCTTCTTTCTGAAGTTTCTGGAAATATGGAATAGCCATACCCAGCAGCTGCATTACAATGGATGCCGAGATGTAAGGCATGATGCCAAGCGCAAAAATGGAAGCATTTGCAAAAGCTCCACCCGAGAACATGTTCAGAAGGCCGAGCAAACCCTGCTTCGACTGGTTCTGAAGATTGTGCAACATGCCTGGATCAACACCGGGAATCACGACATATGCTCCGAAACGATAGATCAGCAGTATACCAACGGTATATAGGATCCTCTTTCTGAGATCGTCAATTTTCCAAATGTTCCTGATGGTTTGAATCAGTTTTTTCATTCAAACAGGTTTAAATTGTGTTTGCTATTCCGCCTAAATCTTCAATGGCTTTCTTTGCTGTTGCAGAGAAAGCATGGGCTGTAACTTCAAGTTTAGCTTTCAGTTCTCCGCGTCCGAGGATCTTTACCTTGTCTCTTTTGGAAATGAATCCGGCCTCGATCAGAGTCTCTATGGTAATGACAGTGGTGGTGTTCTTTTCGCTCAACTGCTGGAGGGTATCCAGGTTGACACCTTTATATTCAACGCGGTTAAAATTTTTGAATCCGAACTTGGGAACACGGCGAACCAGAGGCATCTGTCCACCTTCAAAACCCAGTTTCTTCGAATACCCGGAACGTGATTTGGCACCTTTATGACCACGGGTTGATGTTCCGCCATGGCCCGATCCTGTACCCCTGCCGATACGCTTTTCCTTCTTAATTGAACCTTTTGCCGGTTTAAGATTACTTAAATCCATGTTTTATATCTTTTCAGAGATTAAACTTCTTCAAATACTACGAGATGTCTCACTTTTTCAACCATTCCCAGGATCTGGGGGGTTGCGTCATGCTCCACAGAATGACGGATACGCCTCAGCCCTAAGGCTTGAAGTGTCTTTTTCTGTCGTTCCGGGTGTCCGATTCCACTGCGGACCTGCGTTATTTTTATCTTTTTCATTGCCGTTATGCTTTGCAATTTCTTATCCGTTAAATACTTTATCCATATCGATACCACGCAGCTGTGCGATGGTATATGGATCGCGCATCTTCATGAGCGCATTAATGGTGGCTTTTACCACACTGTGGGGATTCGATGAACCTTTTGATTTCGCCAGAACATCCTTGATCCCAACACTTTCCAGCACGGCACGCATAGCACCGCCAGCTATTACACCGGTACCGGGAGCTGCAGGTTTAAGATAAACCAGGGCACCACTATACTTACCCAGCTGGTCGTGAGGAATAGTATTTTTAAGGACGGGAACTTTAATCAGGTTCTTCTTTGCATCGTCGATACCTTTGGCGATAGCAGCCGTTACTTCCTTTGCTTTGCCAAGACCGTAACCTACCACACCGTTTTCATTGCCAACCACAACGATGGCTGAGAAACTGAATGTACGCCCCCCCTTGGTCACTTTTGTCACCCTTTGGATGCTGACCAGGCGGTCCTTGAATTCAATTTCGCTTGATTTTACTCTTTTTACGTTAACGTTTGTCATACCTGATTAGAATTTAAGGCCGCCTTCCCTAGCTGAATCAGCCAAAGCTTTTACCCTGCCATGATATAAATAACCGTTTCTGTCAAAAACAACCGACGAGATTCCTGCCTGCACAGCTTTTTCTGCTATGCTCTTGCCTACCAACTTGGCAATCTCGGTCTTGGTACCTTTGGCTTCCTTCATCGCCTTTTCAGAAGATGACGCAGAAATCAGGGTCTTGCCTTCCAGATCGTCAATGAGCTGGACATAGATCGATTTACTGCTTCTGAATACCGTCATGCGAGGCCTGTCAGGAGTCCCTTCTACGACTTTGCGTACTCTTTTTTTGATCCTGAACCTGCGAAAATCTTTTTTTCTACTGGTAATCATTTGTTATGATTTTATCTTATGATGAATATTATGCTCCTGCAGCGGATTTTCCTGCTTTCTTCTTGATCTCTTCACCCTGGAAACGAATACCCTTGCCTTTATAAGGCTCAGGTTTACGGAACGAACGGATCTTTGCAGCAACCTGGCCCAAAAGCTGTTTGTCATGAGACTTCAGTATAATGGTAGGGTTTTTGCCTTTTTCCGCAGTGGTCTGTACTGCAACTTCTTTCGGAAGTTCGATCATCAGGTTATGTGAGAAACCAAGAGAAAGCTCAACCACCTGTCCGGTTGCCTGGGCTTTGTAACCCACGCCAACCATTTCCTGAACGATGGTGTATCCTTCGCTTACACCTTTGATCATGTTTGAAATCAATGACCTGTATAGTCCGTGCTTCGAGCGGTCGTCCCTTTCATCCGTACCTCTCAGAACATATACTGTGTTTTCTTCAACCTTGATCCTGATCTTGGGATCAACATGCTGGGTGAGTTCACCAAGCTTACCTTTTACAGTCACCAGGTTAGTATCAGATACTGAAACCTGAACATCGCCGGGTATTGTAATTGGAAGTTTTCCGATTCTTGACATAGTTTGAACCTCCTGATTAACTGATATAACATAAAACTTCGCCGCCAATTCTCTTGACGCGTGCTTCCTTATCGGTCATTACACCCTGTGATGTAGACAGGATCGCAATTCCAAGCCCGTTCAGTACACGGGGGAGATTGTCGCTGTCGACATATTTCCTGAGACCGGGTTTGGAAACCCTGACCAGTGAATTGAGTGCTGAAAGCTTTGTGACCGGATGGTATTTCAAAGCTATTTTGATAATTCCGGGGCGGGGTTCATTCTCTACCTTAAAATTCAGGATATAACCCTTCTCGAAAAGAATCTTTGTGAGATCTTCCTTAATCTTAGATTTAGGTATCTCTACGATCCGATGGTTTGCCATCACGGCATTCCTTATTCTCGTTAAATAATCTGCAATGGGATCAGTAACCATTTTACTCTATATCTGTTTCTTAATATTCTGTTCTTTTACCAGCTGGCTATCCTAACGCCCGGGATCATGCCGTTGTTGGCCATCTCGCGGAAATTGATACGCGAAATCCCGAAAAGTCTCATGTAGCCTTTAGGCCTGCCGGTGAGTTTGCAACGGTTGTGCAGCCGTACCGGTGAGGCATTTTTGGGAAGCTTCTGCAGGGCGAGGTAATCACCTGCTTCTTTCAGAGCTTTACGCTTCTCGGCGAACTTTGCAACAAGACGCTCTCTTTTAACTCCCCTTGCTTTAATGGATTCTTTTGCCATGTTGTTATCTTGTTTTAAATGGTAACCCGAATTCTTTTAACAGTGCCATAGCCTCACGGTCAGTGCGGGCGGTGGTCACGAAAGTGATGTCAAGACCGTTGATCTTGGTTACCTTGTCAATATCAATCTCCGGGAAGATGATCTGCTCGGTGATACCGACCGTATAATTGCCACGGCCGTCAAAACCTTTGTCGTTAACCCCGCGGAAATCTCGAACACGCGGCAGTGCAACTGCAACAAGACGGTCAAGGAACTCATACATGCGTTCTCCGCGCAGTGTTACTCTGACTCCGATAGCGTTTCCTTTTCTTAATTTGAAGTTTGAAATATCTTTCCTTGACTTCGTAGGAACCGCTTTCTGGCCTGTTATAAGTGTCATTTCGCTCAAACCGTTTTCGATGAACTTACGGTCGGTGTTGGCAATACCCAAACCCTGGTTCAGGCAGATCTTTGTGATCTTCGGAACCTGCATATGGTTCTTGTAGCTGAACTGACTCATCAGTGCAGGAACCACTTCTTTCTGGTATTTTTCCTTTAATCTCGGTATGTAAGCCATTACTTTATAACCTCCCCTGATTTTTTAGAATAACGAACCGATTTTTCGGTTTTGCTGTCAATTTTCTTTCCTGTACGGGCCGGTTTCCCGGTATTATCGATAAGCTTCAGGTTTGAAACATGGACCAGTGCTTCCTTCTTGACGATCCCACCCTGTGGGCTTTTTGCATTTGGTTTCGTGTGTTTTGAAACCATGTTCACGCCTTCCACGATTGCCTTCTCCTTATCGATGTTGACATTGAGGACCTTACCTTGCTGTCCCCTGGAATCGCCTGCAATGACCATCACTGTATCACCTTTGTGGATATGTAATTTCTTCTGCATGGTAAAATTCTGTTATAGCACTTCGGGTGCCAATGAAACTATTTTCATAAATTGTTTTTCACGGAGCTCGCGTGCAACCGGTCCGAAGATACGGGTGCCAATCAGCTCTCCGGCATTATTCAGCAGTACTACTGCATTATCATCAAAGCTGATATATGATCCATCAGCCCTGCGGATCTCCTTGGTAGTACGAACAACCACTGCTTTCGAAACCGTTCCTTTTTTGATATTGCCTGAAGGCAGGGCGTGCTTTACGGTCACGATGATGCGGTCACCTACCGAGGCATAACGTTTACGGGTTCCGCCAAGTACCTTTATACAAAGTACTTCCTTTGCGCCGCTGTTATCTGCTACTGTTAATCTTGACTCTTGCTGTATCATGGCTATTTAACCTTTTCAATGATTTCGACAAGTCTCCAACACTTATTCTTACTTAATGGACGGGTCTCTGCAATACGGACTTTATCACCTTCGCTGCATTCCTTCTTCTCATCATGAACCATGAAGCTTGAAGATTTTTTAACGAATTTTCCGTATTTCGGGTGCTTAATCTTGCGCTCAACCTCAACAACAACGGATTTCTCCATTTTATTGCTGATCACGACCCCGATCTTTTCCTTTCTCAGTTTTCTGCTTTCCATAAATTAATGCTTTACAGGCTTTACGATTTTTTCACCACTAATCACGCGGCGGCGTAATTCGGTTTGAAGGCGCGCAATGGTCTTGCGGTAAGCCTTGATCTTATTGGGATTTTCCAGTGGTGAAACGGCATGGTTGAGTTTCAGCTTTGAAAGCTGCCTTATTTCCTCGTCCAGTCTTTCCAGGATCTCACCGGTTGTGAATTCTTTGATTACTTTTTGTTCCATTTCTTAATGTTTTAATCTGCGATAGCTTCAGGCTATTAACAATTATGCTTGCTCTTCGTCGTAATCGCGGCGCATTACAAGTTTACAGGCCACCGGCATTTTCTGGGCACCAAGGCGTAAAGACTCCTTAGCCACGATTTCGGACACTCCGTCGATCTCAAACATGATCCTGCCCGGGTTCACCCTTGCAACAAAATACTCGGGTGCTCCTTTTCCTTTACCCATACGGACTTCGGCGGGTTTCTTGGTAACCGGTTTATCAGGGAAGATACGGATCCATAACTGGCCTTCACGTTTCATATGACGGGTGATCGCCTGACGGGCGGCCTCGATCTGGCGGCCTGTGATCCATGCTTCTTCAAGGGTCTTGAGACCGAAAGAGCCAAATGCAATCTGATGACCACGCTGGGCGTTGCCCTTCATCTTACCTTTCTGCTGTTTCCTGTACTTAGTCTTCTTTGGCTGTAACATTATTCAGATATATTATTGTTGTTCAATCTTTTACTTTCTAAAACGGGGTTTGTCATCCCTGTTTCTGTCCCTGTCCCTGCCCCTGTCACGGTCCCTGTCCCTTTCGGGCCTGGCGTTGCCACCTTTCGGACGCTGCTGTGAAGGTTTCAGCTTGGCTGTAGATGTGCTGGGAACGAGTTCGGGCCTGCCATAGATCTCACCTTTACAGATCCACACCTTGATACCGATACGCCCATAGGTTGTATGTGCTTCTGCAGTTGCATAGTCGATGTCGGCACGGAAAGTATGCAAAGGAATACGGCCTTCCTTATATTGCTCCCTGCGGGCCATTTCAGCACCTCCCAGACGGCCGGAGATCATGATCTTGATCCCTTCGGCGCCAATTCGGATAGCTGAAGCAATAGAAGTCTTGATTGCCCTGCGGTATGAGATACGGCCTTCAATCTGGCTGGCAACGGTATTGGCAACAATAACTGCATCCAGCTCAGGACGTTTGATCTCAGAAATATTGATCTGTATCTCCTTCTTGGTGATTTTTTTTAGCTCTTCCTTAAGTTTGTCAACTTCCTGACCGCCTTTCCCGATGATGATACCCGGCCTGGCAGTATGAATGGTTACTGTGACCAGCTTTAATGTACGCTCGATAACAATCTTCGAAATGCCTGCCTTTGAGAGACGAGCATGCAGGTACTTGCGGATCTTGTCATCCTCAACCAGTTTACTTTCGAAAGTCTTGCCCCCGAACCAGTTGGAATCCCAGCCGCGGATGATGCCTAAACGGTTAGCAATCGGATTGGTTTTTTGTCCCATTAAAAATTCCCTTTAAATTATTCCTTGTTACTTTCTTTTGTTTCTTCTGCAACCTTTGCATCAGCCTGCAGGCTCTTTGAACCGAGGGTGATCGTGATATGGTTGGAACGTTTGCGGATGCGATGAGCACGTCCCTGAGGAGCGGTGTTGATGCGCTTTAGTGTGCGCCCAACATCAACCTTGATTCCTTCAACAAAAAGGTCTGCGTCTTCAATACGCAATCCTTCATTCTTTGCCTGCCAGTTGGCAATAGCAGAAAGCAGAAGCTTACGCATTTTCTCAGCAGGTTGCTTGCTGGTGTTTTTAAGGATATGAAGGGCCAGCTCTACTCTTTTGCCGCGGACCAGGTCAGCGACCAGTCTTGCTTTACGCGGGGAGGTAGGATTATTCTGAAGACTGGCAACAGCAGTCTTCTTTTTAGCTTCCTTCCGGTTCTCGGCTCTCGTACGACTTTTAACTCCCATAATCTATAGTATTTCCTTTATTTCTTTGCTTTATCTTTATTTCCGGCATGCCCCCTGAAAATACGGGTTGGAGCAAACTCACCAAGTTTATGACCGACCATGTTCTCGGTAACATACACCGGGATGAATTTGTTCCCGTTATGGACGGCAATGGTCAGCCCTACGAAATCCGGAGAAATCATGGAACCCCTTGACCAGGTTTTGATGACGGTCTTTTTCTTGGATTCCACAGCGTCCTGTACTTTCTTGTCCAGCTTATAGTGGATAAAAGGGCCTTTTTTAAGCGATCTGCTCATATTCTGATTGATTAGCTGTTACTTTTTCCGTTTTTCAATGATGTACTGGTTCGACTGCTTCTTCTTTGAACGGGTCTTATAACCCTTTGCCGGCATCCCCTTGCGTGAACGCGGGTGACCGCCTGTAGCACGTCCTTCACCCCCACCCATGGGATGGTCAACCGGGTTCATTGCAACACCCCGGGTCCTGGGCCTGCGGCCCAACCAGCGATTGCGACCGGCTTTACCATGCTTCTCCAGCTGGTGGTCAGTATTCGAAACCATACCGATGGTAGCTTTGCAGGTCTGAAGTATCATTCGGGTCTCACCTGAAGGCATCTTGATGATGGCAAACTTGCCGTCGCGCGACATAAGCTGTGCATATGCACCTGCCGAGCGGACCATCTTGGCACCCTGTCCGGGACGGAGCTCCACGTTGTGGATCACTGTTCCAAAAGGGATCTCACTAAGATACATCGTGTTACCGATTTCCGGGGCAACCCCTTTACCTGACAATATTGTCTGACCGACTTTCAAACCGTGGGGAGCAACGATATAACGCTTCTCACCATCTATGTAATTGATCAGCGCAATCCTTGCAGTACGGTTAGGATCATACTCAATGGTCTTGACAAGACCGGGAATATCATCTTTATCCCTCTTAAAGTCGATCATGCGGTAAACTTGTTTATGACCACCGCCGACATAACGCATGGTCATTCTACCCTGGTTGTTTCTTCCACCGGTCTTCCTGGCCGGAGAGAGCAGGCTCTTCTCGGGGGTCATCGAGGTGATGTCATCATACGAGCTGATAACTTTGAACCTCTGACCGGGTGTTGTTGGTTTATATTTCTTGAGCGCCATTTATTTAAATATTGCTGTAAAAATCAATAGTTTCGCCTTTTGCCAATGTCACAATCGCCTTCTTCCTTGACGTGGACCTTCCGGAAATAACACCGCCCTTGGTAAAACGGCTCTTTTTCTTTCCAAAAACAATCATAGTGCTGATCGTTTCAACTTCTACTCCGTACAGGTCCTTGATAGCCTGCTTGATTTGAAGCTTGTTTGCCTTGCGGTCAACAAAGAACCCGTACCTGCTCAGGGTCTCTCCCTGGTGGGTCATCTTTTCCGTTATGATAGGCTTAATAATAATTCTCATCGGATTTTAGAATAAATTGTTTAATTCTGATGAATCTTTACAATTTCAGGAATTGAACTTTCGGTGATCAATACCTGCTTTGCGTCTAGAATTTCATACGTATTCAAATCTGCCGTGCGGATGATCCTCAGGCGTTTCAGGTTCCTTGCAGCAAGAAGAAGATTGTCGTCGGGCTGGTTTACAACCACCAGTGTCTTTTTGCCGCTGAGCTGAAAGCTCTTTAAAAGCTCGGTGCAATTCTTGGTCTTCGGCGAATCGAATGTGAAATCTTCCAGAACGACCAGGTTGCTTTCCTTTACTTTATAGCTGAGAGCAGATATACGGGCAAGCTTCTTCAGTTTCTTGTTCAGCTTGAAATTATAATCCCTGGGGTGGGGGCCGAAAACACGGGCTCCGCCACGGAACAAAGGACTCTTGATGCTGCCCTTACGGGAACCGCCGGTTCCTTTCTGCTTATGCAGTTTCTTGGTACTGCCCGAAACCAGTGACTTTTCGAGAGTTGAATGAGTTCCCTGACGCTGATTTGCCATATGCTGCTTAACATCCAGATAAATGGCATGATCATTGGGCTCAATCCCGAAAACCGTATCGTCGAGTTTGACGATACGTCCTGTTTCTGATCCTTTAATGTTAAATACTTTTATTTCCATCTCTCAATTATTACATATGCACCATTGGGTCCGGGAATTGCTCCTTTTACTAGAACAAGGTTCTTTTCCACAATTATCTTTAAAATCTGAAGATTGAGTACTTTCACCCGCTTGCCTCCCATACGTCCGGCCATTCTTAAACCAGGCCAAACTCTTGAAGGCCAAGAAGATGCCCCAACTGAGCCGGGAGCGCGCAAACGATCGTGCTGTCCGTGGGTAGCCTCGCCAACACCATGAAAATGATGCCGTTTGACAACACCCTGGAAGCCCTTCCCCTTCGATATTCCTACAACATCAATGAATTCACCTTCCAGAAATATATCAACCTTTACGATATCCCCGAATTGTTTCTGATGGTCAGCTTCAAAACGGGTAAACTCGGCAATAACTTTCTTCGGTGTGATCCCGGCTTTCTTAAAATGACCAAGCTCAGCTTTTGTGGTATGCTTTTCCTTCTTATCCTCAAAAGCAAGCTGGATGGCATCATAGCCTTCTTTTTCCTTGGACCGGATCTGTGTCACGACACAGGGACCTGCTTCAATGACCGTACAGGGAAGATTCTTCCCGTTCGCATCATAGATGCTGGTCATCCCGACTTTTTTTCCAATTAATCCAGACATTTCTTACGATTTTTTTTCGTTAGTTCAACTACAATTACAACCCGATCAGACCTTGATCTCAACTTCCACTCCTGAAGGAAGCTCCAGTTTCATCAGCGCATCGATTGTTTTCGATGTGGTGCTGTAAATATCCAGCATGCGCTTGTAAGTGCAGAGCTGGAACTGTTCCCTGGATTTCTTGTTCACAAAAGTCGAGCGTAAAACAGTGAAGATCTTTTTGTCGGTAGGCAAAGGAATCGGACCGCTTACAACAGCACCGGTAGCCTTGACTGTTTTTACGATCTTCTCAGCCGACTTGTCGACAAGGTTGTAATCGTAAGACTTCAGTTTTATTCTAATTCTCTGGCTCATATAAATGATTAATATACAGGCACGTAGCCTCTGATTTTAAATAACACTTCATTCATAATTTCCTGAGGAGTAGCCGAATACTGTAAAAACTCCAGCATGCAGGTTGCCCTGCCGCTGGTGATGCTTCTCAGGGTGGTGACATACCCGAACATTTCTGCGAGGGGCACTCTACCGTGAATGACTGCATTCCCGATACGGGAATCGACATGTTCTACATGTCCCCGGCGTTTATGCAGGTCACTGGTGACTTCGCCCATGCTTTCATTCGGAGTGATGATCTCAAACTTCATGATGGGTTCTATCAGAACAGCTTTTGCTTTTTTGGTGGCTTCCCTGAATGCAATGCCTGCAGCGATCTGGAAGGACAATGCATCAGAATCCACACTGTGGAAGGCTCCGTCGAGAAGGCGGACCTTAATACTTTCTATTGGGAAACCGATAACAGGGCCATTCGACATACCCGATTTCAGGCCCTTTTCAATGGCAGGGATAAATTCCTTCGGTATGCTACCGCCCTTTATATCATTGATGAACTGAAGCCCCTTGATTCCCTTGTCGGCAGGTGAGATCTCAATGGAAAGGTCGGCAAAACGGCCTTTCCCGCCACTCTGCTTCTTATACACTTCATGGTGCATCACCGAGTTGATAATTGCTTCCTTGTATGCCACCTGTGGATTTCCGCGGTTGACTTCAAGGTTGAATTCCCTCCTCATCCTGTCGGCAATGATATCCAAGTGCAGTTCGCCCATCCCGCTGATCACTGTCTGACCTGTTTCTTCATCAATTTTAACCTTGAAGGTAGGATCTTCTTCAGCCATTTTATTCAGCACATTGACAAGTTTTTCAACGTCGTCCTGTGTTTTGGGTTCAATGGCCATATTAATGACAGGCTCGGGGAAGTTCATGGTCTCAAGAGTAATGGGATGCTTGAGGTCACACAAAGTATCGCCTGTACGAATTTCTTTAAAACCAACTGCGGCGCCAATCTCACCTGCTTCGATATGCTTGAGCGGGATCTGTTTGTTGGCATGCATCTGCATGATCCGCAGAAGTCTTTCTTTCTTATCGGTATTTGCATTCAGAACCACCTCGCCGGCATTCAGTGAACCTGAATAAACGCGAAAAAAAGCGATGCGGCCTACGAAAGGATCCGTTGCGATTTTGAATGCAAGGGCCGAAAACGGTTCCTCAGGGTCTGGATGACGTTCTTCTTCCTTTTCAGTATATGGGTTGATGCCTATGATCGCAGGCATGTCATAAGGCGAAGGAAGGAATCTGATAATGCTGTTTATGAGGGTCTGAACCCCTTTATTCTTAAATGATGCACCGCAGATTACAGGAGTGATCCTGTTCTGGATGGTTGCTTTGCGGACCTGGGTTATGATATCCTCTTCGGTGATGGAATCAGGATTCTCAAGGAATTTATGAAGCAGCTCCTCGTTTTCCTCGGCGGCACCTTCAATAAGCAGGTTCCTGTATTCACTCACCTCTTTTTTCATATCTTCCGGCACAGGGATCTCGAAATATTCCTTGCCAAGTGAGACATCATCCCATGAATAGGCTTTGCCTGAGATCAGGTCCACAATACCCCTGAAATCTTCTTCTGCCCCAATAGGAAGCTGAACAGGAACAGGTTTGGCACCAAGCTTATCCTTTATCTGTTCAATGACCTTAAAGAAATCCGCCCCGGTACGATCCATTTTATTCACGTAACTCAGGCGTGGGACATGGTATTTATCAGCCTGTTTCCACACGGTCTCCGACTGGGGCTCAACTCCGCCGACTGCGCAGAAGATGGCTACAGATCCGTCAAGGACCCTGAGGGATCTCTCAACTTCAACAGTGAAATCCACATGCCCGGGGGTGTCGATGATATTGATACGGTACTGCTGATCCTTAAGATCCCAGTAAACCGTGGTAGCGGCCGAGGTAATGGTGATGCCGCGTTCCTGCTCCTGGACCATCCAGTCCATGGTGGCAGTACCGTCGTGCACCTCGCCCATCTTATAATTGATCCCTGTATAATACAGTATACGCTCGGTCGTCGTCGTCTTACCGGCGTCGATATGAGCCATAATGCCAATGTTGCGTGTATTTTCCAGGCCGGGCATTATATTGTATATTGTATAAGGTTAGGTTTAATTGATTTAAAATCTGAAATGTGAGAATGCCTTGTTGGCTTCTGCCATCCTGTGAGTGTCTTCTTTCCTTTTGAAAGCAGCCCCTTCTTCCTTGTATGCAGCCAGGATCTCGGAGGCCAGTTTCTGGGCCATGCTTTTTTCATGGCGCTTCCTTGCATATCCCACCAGAGATTTCATGCCGATTGAGCTCTTGCGCGACGGCCTGATCTCGGAAGGTATCTGGAAAGTGGCACCACCGATACGGCGGCTGCGAACTTCTACGGAAGGAGTGACATTTGCCAGGGCTTTCTTGAACACTTCAAGCCCGTCTTCCTTCGTCTTTTCACTTACGATATCAATAGCTTCATAAAAAATATCGTACGACTGGTTCTTCTTGCCGCTGAACATCATATTGTTCACGAACTTCGTAACCAGGGTATCGCTGAACCTGGGGTCGGGAATGATGATCCGTTTCTTTGGTTTTGATTTTCTCATATGCTCTTATAATAACAGCTGTGATTATGCTTTCTTTCCTTTAGGCTTCTTGGCACCGTATTTTGACCTGCGCTGCTTGCGACCTTCAACACCTGAAGTATCAAGAGCACCACGGATGATATGGTAACGTACACCAGGGAGGTCTTTTACACGGCCACCGCGTATCATCACGATGGAGTGTTCCTGCAGGTTGTGGCCTTCACCCGGAATGTATGCGTTCACTTCTTTCCCGTTGGTCAGACGTACACGTGCAACTTTACGCATTGCTGAATTGGGCTTTTTGGGAGTGGTAGTGTAAACCCTCACGCAAACACCGCGGCGCTGGGGACATGAATCAAGGGCAGGAGCTTTGCTCTTGTCCGTCAATTTGTGTCTTCCTTTACGAACCAATTGCGAAATTGTAGGCATATTGAAATGTTTAAATTCTTTTCAAATTTTTAAGGCGCTAAAACCTGCGCCAGGTAAAGAAGGATATCGGCTTTGAAATATAAAAGGTGAGCTGTGTTTCAGAGAGACTTTTTCATCGCAACCGACGCTCCGGCTGCTGTTGAAACCTATAGATG